>BNJV01000876.1_pt1 | contig 686701 bp, 638 predicted proteins | sample 8540591 | NCBI WGS metagenome assembly BNJV01 (sample SAMD00202457, study PRJDB9452) | human saliva metagenome | host: Homo sapiens
CAACCCTACCGCGATTTGCCCTGTGTTCGCCCCTCGAAAAACCGAGCCCGAACGGCATCATGCGGCCCCGGCCTCGTCGTTGAGAGAAACGAGACAGGCACCGGAGCCCAATCAGCGTGGTCAAGCGAGAATTATGCAGCCACCATCCCTCCACACGGCACAGACTCAGGATATTGCGCCCGACGCGTCACCCACGAAGGCGCACGTGGGGGTTTGGCAGCATTAGAAGCCCCGTCACGGCGTGTCGCTGAGCGTGTCGAGCCCTTGGATGGCGCAAATCCCCCAGCCTCCCATATCCAGGCCGTTGAAACGAGCTGCAACCACCCAACCCAGCCCACTCCTCATCCATCGCGCGCAAAGCAAACATCCCCACACGTCTCCCCCACGCCACCTGGCCCTACACTGGACACATGCACGATCCCACCCTGTCTACTGCGCAGCATCGCGAGCTGATTGAGGCACTGGCACTCAGCCACGTTCTCCCCACGAGACGCTTCCCGTCGAGGAGTGCCTGGGTCGCCGCCTGGCCGTCGACATCAGCTCGTTGATCCCACTGCCACCGTTCACGAATTCCGCGATGGACGGGTTTGCGGTGCGTCGCGAGGACCTGGAGGGCGAGGGACCGTGGACACTGCCCGTCGCCGGTGATATTCCGGCGGGCGACACCCGCGAGAATCGCCTTGAGAAGGGGCAGGCGTGGCGCATCATGACGGGCGCCCCCGTCCCGGCTGGCGCGGATACCGTCGTGAAGGTCGAGCAGACGGATCACGCGGCGGGCATCGCGCAGGCGCCCGAGACGGTGGAGATCCGCGTCGCCCCGAAGCTGGGCGAGAACGTGCGCGTTGCCGGCGAGGCCCTCGCGGTGGGTTCCCCGGTCCTGGAGGCGGGACGCGTCCTGGATGGGACGGCCCTGTCGGCCGCTGCCTCGGTCGGGCACGGCACTCTGACGGTCCTGCCCCGACCGCGCGTCATCGTCGTGTCGACAGGCACGGAACTGAAGCAGGCCGGTGAGGCCCTTGAGCGCGGCCAGATTCCCGATTCGAACGGCATCCTGCTGCGCGGCCTCGTCGAGGAGGCCGGCGGGCAGGTCGTCGCTCACCTACGTACGGGGGACACCCCGGCGGAGCTGCGCGCGACCCTCGACGCGGCGCCGGAGGCCGACCTGGTCCTGACCGCGGGCGGCATTTCGGCGGGCGCATACGAGGTCGTGCGTCTGACCCTCGGCACTGACGCGGGCTTCCATCACGTCGCCCAGCAGCCGGGCGGCCCGCAGGGCGTGGGGTCCACGCCGGTGGGCCCGGGCGGCCGCGAGACGCCGGTCATCTGCCTGCCCGGTAACCCGGTGTCGGTTTTTACGACGTTCCACATGTACGTTGCGGGCGTGCTGGCGGTCATGTCGGGCCTCGTCGCTCCCGAGCGCGGCGCGACCGCCCCGAGCGGCGTCCTCGCCCGCGCTCACACCGGGTGGGAGTCGCCGTCCGGGAAGACGCAGTTCATTCCGCTTCGTTTCGTTTCCGGTCCCAGGGACGAGGCCGGGGCCCGCTGGGTGGAGCCGGTGCACCCCCTGGGGTCGAAGTCGCACCTGGTGGCTTCGCTGGCGAACGCGGAGGCGATCGGCGTGGTCTTGCCGGACGTTGAGAAGGTTGAGGCCGGCCAGGAGCTGGCGGTCGTCCCGCTCGTGGGCTGACCCCACGAGTGACAGATAACGAGAGGAAATTCGTGAAGTTTACACACCTGAACGAAGACGGTGCCGCCTACATGGTGGACGTGACGGCGAAGACCCCGACCGTGCGCCAGGCGAGCGCCGTGTGTCGCGTGGATTGCTCGCCCGAGGTCATGCAGGCCCTGCGCGACGGCACTGTCCCGAAGGGCGACGTGCTGGCGGTGGCCCGCGTGGCCGGTATTTCCGCGGCGAAGCGCGTCCCCGAGCTGCTACCCCTGGCACACACGATCGGCGTGCACGGCTGCGCGGTGGACCTGAGCCTGGAGGAGGACCACGTGGCGATTCGCGCGACCGTGCGCACGGCTGACCGCACGGGCGTGGAGATGGAGGCGCTGACCTCGGTGACGGTCGCGGCGCTGGCGATCGTGGACATGGTCAAGGGCGTGGATCGCTCCGCTCGCATCCGCGAGGCGAAGATCGTGGCGAAGTCGGGTGGCCGCAGCGGCGACTGGGTGCGCCCGGAGGACCCGCAGGACTGACGCGTCCCGACAGATACGCAGGCCGCCCGTAGCGCACACGCGCCGGGCGGCCTCGTCGTATCGGCGGGTTACTCAGACGCGCGGGTGGTCGCCGCCCGCGAGCTGGTCGATGATGTGGGCGACGAGGGGGCCGATGACGGCCACGGTGTCGGTGACGCCGCCGCGGGAGCCGGGTGCATTGACGACGAGGGTGCCCTCGGGCGAACGCGCGGTGACGCCGACGAGGCCTCGCGAGAGGGCGGCGGATGCGACCTTTTCTTCGCCGCGACGCCGAATCGCGTCGGCGAGGCCGTCGATGCGCGTGACGAGGAGAGGCTCTGTCGCCTCGGGCGTGACGTCGCGGGGCGCGAGGCCGGTGCCACCGGTCGTGAAGACGAAACGGGCCCCGTCCGACACGGCCGCGGTGATCGCAGCGCGGATGGCATCGACCTCGTCGGGGACGATCTCGACCGACGCCTCGATGTCGTGCTCTGCGAGAAGACGCGCGGCGAGGGGGCCAGAGAGGTCCTCGGCGAGGCCAGCGGAGCAGCGGTCGGAGACCGTGATGACGCGTGCGGGGATCATGTCAGTGGCGCGCATTGCCGCGGCGACGCCCGGAGCGGCGCACGCGAATCCCGGAGGTGATGGGGTCGACGTCGTTGAACTGGCGCGGGGACAGCTCGTAGTCGACGCGGCGCGCGGGTTCGGGCTCGAAGGCCTGCGGGAGGGGGCGCTGCGGGCGCTCACTCGTGCGCTTTTGGGCGCGCTGGGGGAACACGGGCGGCGCGGGGATCGGCTCATCCGCCACCGGCGCGGGCGTGGGGGCCGGAGGCCGGGGAGTGCTCTCACGCAGCGGCTGGGCGAGCGGGCGGCCCGGCTGAGCGGGCGTGTAGAGCCCGTCGGAGACGGTCGCGGTGGGGCGCACGTGGACGGGGCGGATGCGGGGGACGGAGCGCGTGATGGGGCCGTGCGTCGTGTCGGGTGACACGGCTAAGCATGACCGGGGCGGCACTGCGGTAGGGCGGCTGCGAGGGTGGGGTCTGCGGCGCGGGCGCGATGCTTTCGCTAGCGGGAATGTCGGCGGGGTCGTCGGCGTTGCCGGAGACGCGCTCGGAGAAGGGGCGGCCCGCTCGACGAGGCAGGGGCGAGGCCTGCGTGCCACGGTGACGGCTGGGCGTATGGGCGGAGTGGGAGGGCGCCGCCGGGATTGCGGGTGCCGCCGGAGCAGCGGGGACCGCAGCAGCGGAGACCGGGGCTGCGGGCGCGTCGGGTGTCACGAGCTGAGCGGGGACCCCCTCATGGCGAGGAGCCTTCTCACTCGCCTGTTCGTGTGCGCGCGCAGACGTGGGCGCCTCATCCTCCTCGTAGGGGACGACGAGGGGCGCGGGGATGTCGTCGGGCTCATGGACGGGCGCCTGGACGACGGGCATTTCGTCAGCACTGCGGCAACCGAGGAAGAAGGAACGCAGCTGCATGGCGGCCTCCTGGGCCAGGATTCCACCAATAACCTCGGTCGGGTGGGGCATCCGGGCGTCGCGCAGGACGTCGCGCAGGGAGCCCGCCGCGCCTGCCTTCGGGTCCCACGCGCCGAAGACGACGCGATCAACGCGGGAGGCGAGAATAGCGCCCGCGCACATCGTGCAGGGTTCGAGGGTGACGACGAGCGTGCAGCCCGTCAGGCGCCAGGTTCCCCTGGCGCGGCCAGCCTCACGCAGTGCAACGATTTCGGCGTGACCTGCGGGATCGTGGTGCGCCTCGCGGCAGTTCCACCCGCGGCCGATGATCCGGCCGTTTTCGTCGACGACGACGGCCCCGACGGGGACATCTCCCGTCTCGCGGGCGCGGTTGGCCAGGAAGAGGGCCTTGCCCATTGCTTCGCGGTACTGCTCATTCACGGTCACCCTACTAGCTTACCGGCCAAATCAGTGTTGGGGTAGTTGGAGTCCACAGTGGCTTGTGAGCTTCATGTGACTCGTGAGTTTGACATCGTCCACATCCGCACGCGATGCCCGACCCACCGAAAGCCGCACCGAGCAGAGAACCCGCCACGGCCTCGTCCCTGAGGCACCAGGGTGCACACTCGCGGGCGAACAAGGTAGCCTATAACCATGCGCCTCCACGTTGCCAATCACCCCCTGATCACCCACAAGCTCACCGTTCTGCGCGATCGCGAAACGCCGTCGGCGACGTTCCGCCAGCTCGTAGACGAACTGGTCACCCTGCTCGCCTACGAGGCGACCCGCGAGGTGGCCGTCACCGAGACCCCCATTGAGACCCCCGTTGCCCCCACGGTTGGCCTCAAGCTCTCCGAGCCCCGCCCGATCGTCGTGCCCGTCCTGCGCGCAGGCCTGGGCATGCTCGAGGGCATGACCCGCATGCTGCCCACGGCCGAGGTCGGCTTCCTGGGCATGCGCCGCGACGAGGACACCCTCGAGATCGAGACCTACGCGAACCGCCTGCCGGAAGACCTGTCGGGCCGCCAGTGCTTCATTCTCGACCCCATGCTGGCCACCGGCCACACCATGGTCGCCGCCACCAACTACCTCTTCGAGCGCGGCGCGAAGGACGTCACCTGCGTGTGCATCCTGGCCGCTCCCGAGGGTATCAAGACGCTTGAGGAAGCGATCGGCGACCGCGCCGACGTGAACGTCGTCGTCGCCGCTGTCGACGATCACCTCAACGAGAAGTCCTACATCGTCCCCGGCCTGGGCGACGCGGGCGACCGCCTGTACGGCATCATCGACTGACGAGGCCGCACCCCTGACGCGTCACCGCGCCGAGGGATGCGACGCAGCTAACGCCACGCGAGGGTGGTGGCGGGACCCAGGTCCCGCCACCACCCCTCGTATTTACTTATTAATCAACGTATAAACTAACCGCCTTAGCTATTTGTAGCCTATTTTCCCTGATGACAGCCTTATGTGACCTTAACCGCTAAGAGTTCGTCAGCCTCGAAAATGCCACGTGAGCGTCTCATGCTTGTCCTATGGCACTGATTCAGACCAATCCCAAGCGCCGCCGCTACGGCGTCGCAGCAATCGCAGGTGTTCTCGGCGGCATCGTCTCCGCTATCGTCAAGTTCGGCTGGGAGGTGCCGCTGCCTCCGCGCACGCCCGAGCGCAACGCCACCAACCCGCCCCAGGAGCTGCTCCAGCAGCTGGGCGTCCCGGAGAGCGTCACGCACCTGTCCTACACCTTCAACGGTAACGAAGGACTCCCCTGGATCTCCTTCATCGTCCACTTCTCGTTCTCGATCGCCTTCGCGATCATCTACTGTGTGCTCGCCGAGCGCTTCCCGCAGATCAAGCTCTGGCAGGGTGCCGCCTTCGGTATCTTCATCTACGTGGCCTTCCACGTCGTCCTCATGCCCCTGATGGGCACCGTCCCGGCGCCCTGGAACCAGCCCTTCGCGGAGCACTTCTCCGAGTTCTTCGGCCACATCATCTGGCTGTGGGTCATCGAAGTCTTCCGCCGCGACATGCGCAACCGCATCACGCACGAGCCGGACGCCGAGTTCCCGCTCGAGTCTCGCACCAACTGATCGCCGCTTGCGCGGACATGCGGGTGGCCCCCGGAACCCATGGGTTCCGGGGGCCACCCGCATGTCGATGCGAACCCTGACGTCCGCGTTCCGTCAGCCTCGGCGCCTGCGCGCCCCGGCCTCGTGAATCAGAGTCAATCAGAACGCCGGAATGACCGAGCCATCCGACCAGGTCTGCTCGATGTACTGCTTCACCTGATCGGAGTGCAGGAGCTTCTCGAGCTTGGCGATCGCGTCAGCCTTCTTGGTGTCCTTCTTCCACACGAGGACGTTCACGGCCGGGTTGTCCACGGGGGACTCGACGACGAGCGCGTCGCCGGAGATGGACTTGCCGCCCTCCTGGGCGAAGTTGCCGTTGATGACCGCGTAGTCGAAGTCATCGAGCGAGCGGACCAGCTGCGGGCCCTCAACCTCACGGAAGTCGAAGTTCTTCAGCTTGGTGACGGTGTTGATGTTGACGTCACCGTCGCCCTCGGGGATCGAGACGAGGCCCTGGGTCGCCAGGAGCTTGAGCGCACGCGACTGGTTAGCCGTGTCGGAGATGATGCCGATCGTGCCACCGTCGGGCAGCTCGTCGAGGGACTTGTGCTTGTTGGAGAACACGCCGAGGGGCTCGAGGTGGATGCCCTCGCCGGCCTCGAAGTCGTAGCCGAACTGCTTCTCCGCGTTCTCCAGGTAGGGGACGGTCTGGTAGAAGTTGGCGTCCAGGTCGCCGTCGTTCAGCGCGGTGTTGGGCTGGACGTAGTCGGTGTACTCAACGATGTTCAGCTTGATGCCCTCGGCCTCGGCCAGGTTGTCGTTGATGTAGGTGAGGATCTTCGCGTGGGGCGAGGGGGTCGCGCCCACGGTCAGGGTCACGACGTCCGAGGAGGAGCCGGAGCCGGAAGCATCCGAGGAGGAGCCGGAGCCGCCGCAGGCCGCCAGGCCCAGGGAGGCGACGGCCGCCAGGCCGATGGCTGCGAGGAAGCGATGACGCATGGTGGTTCTCTTTTCTTCTGTGTACTGGATGGGACGGATAGTCGAGGCCGGCGGCCCGACCGTGGTCTGTCAGCGCGCGCGGTGGTCAACCAGGCGCGAAAGGAGATCGCCGATCAGCTGAATGATCTGCACGATGACGATGATGGCGACGACGGTCGAAATCATGACGTCGTCTGCCAGCGGTTGTAGCCGTAGTTGATGGCCATCTGGCCCAGGCCTCCGCCGCCGACGGCGCCCGCCATCGCGGAGTAGCCGATCAGGGTGATCGCCAGCGTCGTGATCGACTGGATGAGGGCCGGCATGGCCTCGCGAATGAGGACGCCCCAACGGATCTGCCGGTTGGGAGGCACCCATCATCTGAGCGGCCTCGACCTTGCCGGGGTCGACGGCCAGGAGGTTCGTCTCCACGAGGCGCGCGAAGAAGGGCGCGGAGAGAATGACGAGCGGCACGACGGTCGCAAGCGAGCCCGTGGACTTGCCAACGAGCAGCTTCGTCAGCGGGATCAGCATGATGATGCCGATGATGAAGGGCAGGGAGCGCACGATGTTCACGACGAAGGACACGGCCTGGTACACGCCCTTGTTGGGGGTGAGGCCGCCCTTGCCGGTCTGCACGAGGAGGAGGCCGAGGAGCGTTCCGATGATGACCGCGAAGAGCGTGGACAGGCCCGTCATCATGAGGGTCTCGAGGATCGCCGGACCGAACTTCTGGGTCAGCGCCGGGTTGTCGAGCCACGTCGGGTCGCCCTTGCCCGTCGGCTGGAGCGCCTGCGCGGCGGTCGCGGCGGCGAGGTATGCGGTGGTCATTGGGTCCTCACTTCCGCGTGAACGTTGTTCTTACGCAGCTGCTCGATGATCTTGTCGGCGTGGTACGCGGGGACGGTGAGCGCCAGGCGACCCACTGCACGCTGCCGAGGGACTCGAAGGTTCCCGCGGTCACGTCCGCGCCCATGGACGAGGCCAGGTGCAGCACCGTGGCGCCCGTGGGCACACCCGGGTGCGAGGTGAAGACGACGTCGAGGAGGACGGTGCTCTTCGTCAGGCCATCCAGGCTCGTAGCCCCGGGGGCGGGGACGGACTCCACAACGGGCATGGGGACCAGTTCGCGGGCCAGCGGAGTCGAGGGGTCGGCCACGACCTCTTCGAGGGGACCGGTCTGCAGGACCTGGCCGTGGCCGAGGAGGGTCACGGAGTCACAGATCTCGCGGACGACGGCCATCTCGTGGGTAATGATGACGACGGTGACACCGGCGACGTCGCGCACGTGGCGCAGCAGGGAGAGGATCTGGGCGGTCGACTCCGTGTCGAGCGCACTCGTCGGCTCGTCACACAGGAGCACGGCCGGGTCATCGGCCAGGGCGCGGGCAATGCCGACGCGCTGACGCTGGCCACCCGACAGCTGAGACGGGTAGGAGTCGCCTCGGCCTTCGAGGCCAACGAGGGCCAGGAGCTCCTCGACGCGCTGACGACGCTTTGCGGCGGGCACACCCGCGAGCTTGAGCGGGTAGCCGATGTTATCCGCGGCAGTGCGCGCATCCAGGAGGTTCGCGGCCTGGAACACCATGCCGATGCGGCGACGGGCGGCGCGCAGCGCGGAACCCGACAGTGTCGACAGGTCGAGGCCGTCGACGACGATGCGGCCCTCGGTAGGCTTCTCGAGCGCCGTCAGACACCTGATGAGCGTGGACTTACCCGCACCAGAACGGCCGACGATCCCGTGGATCGAACCGCGATCGACGTGCAGGTTCACCCCATCGAGCGCGACGACTTGGCCGCCGCTTTTCACGGGGTAGACCTTGGACACCCCGGTGAGGTCAATCATATGCTTCTCCGTTACTGGGCCCCACGGCCCGCATCATCAGCATATGAGGGCCAGCGGCGCCAGCGCTCGGAATGCTGTTACAAAACTCCGTATCGTGGCTAAACCCTCACCGAACAGCCCATATTGCGGCCGTAGTTACGCGGAAAACTCCCTACCCGACGCACGCGATACCCACGAGCGCCCTGCATCCCCTCCTCCCTGATCCCACCCCCGGCCTCGTCCCCTCACCCTTCACCCTTCGCCCTTCGCCCCCGACCCCCGGTATCGCCACCCGTCCCCCAAAAAGTCGCACGTAATTTGGGTACCCTCACTTTTCTTAGGACCCGAGAAAACGTTGCAATTCCAACGATCACAATTCAAATCATGAAATAACTACGAGGGAATTACGTGCGACATTTTCGAGTAAAGATCGCAGAGGCCTGTGCTCAGATAACACGCAATGCTGATAACACGCGAAACCCGGAACAGCGTTCCGGTCGCTCACGCGACAGCGATACCCGCGAGGGCCGCGCCCCAGGAGGCCGCCCATGTGCCCAGCGCGAGAGCGAGGCTCCGTCCTCGGAATCCGTCCGCCCACAGGGTCACCGCGTCCACGAGCGCGGTCGAGAACGTCGTGAAACCACCGAGGAACCCCGTCGACACGATCGGCATGATGCTTGCGGGGGCAAGCTGCGTTGCCACCCCGGCCAGGAAACAGCCGATCACGTTGACCACCAGGATGCCGAGCTTCGCCCCCGCCGGGTCACCCCACGAGTCCAGGGCGCGCTGCACGCCTCGGTCCAGCCAGAAGCGGGCGCACGCGCCCACGCCGCCAGCCAGGGCCACAAACAGGAAGGTCGCTGTGCTCATGCTCGGCCCTCCTCGTCGTTCACGGACGTCGCAGAGGCCGAGGAGGCAGCTGAGGCCGCCGAGGGGCCGCACAGCCGCTCCCCCACGCGCATCCCCACCCAGGCACACGCACCGCCCAAGGCGAGGAGACCCAGGGACTGAGAGGCGGCCTCGACAATGCCATTGAGCGACACGTAGCCCACCGACGCGACGATGTACGTCCCGTACGTCGTGAACGCGCCCGCGAAACCCGTGCCAACCAGGAGCTTCAGAGTCTTCAACGAGGCCGGATCCCCCGCGCCGCGCGCGAGGCGCCCCGCCACCCACGCGGCCAGTGCACCCAGGAGGAACGCGCCCACCACGTTGACCGTCAGCGTCGACCACGACAGGAAAAGGCCGCGCACGGGAGAGGCCTTCGCCACCTCGTCCAGGCCCGCACGCGCCGCCGTCCCCACGACGCCGCCCATGAAGACCGCCAACCAGTCGGGCACCCGAAAACTCGCCATGCACCCACTGTACGCCTGCGGCCCTCACGCACGGGGAGGCGGATCCCGGGGGCGGCCCCAGCCTCGTACACTGGGCGCATGACGAACACCGGACGATTCGCGCCCTCCCCCACGGGCGACTTCCACCTGGGCAACCTGCGCACCGCGATTCTCGCGTGGGCGTGGGCGCGCACGACCGGGCGGCGTTTCGTCCTGCGCATCGAGGACATCGACCGGGAACGCGCCGGGTCCGCCCAACGCCAGATCGAGGACCTGGAAGCGATCGGCATCGACTGGGACGGCGAGCCCCTCATCCAAACCGCGCGGGCCGACGCGCACGAGGCCGCCCTGGCGTCGCTGGCCGCGCGCGGCCTCATCTTCGAGTGCTACTGCACACGCCGAGACATCCGCGAGGCCGCCTCCGCGCCGCACGTGCCGCCCGGCCACTACCCGGGCACGTGCCTGCGCCTGAGTGAGGCCGAGCGCGAGGCGAAGCGCGCGGCTCTGGCCGCTGCTGGGCGCGCCCCCGCGCTGCGTCTGGCCGCCCCCTCGCCCGAGTGGACGGTGTTCGACGAGCTGCACGGCTCCTACACCGGGCCCGTCGACCACTTCGTCGTGCGCCGCGCAGACGGCGTGCCCGCCTACAACCTGGCGGCCGTCGTCGACGACGCCTACCAGGGCGTCGACCAGGTCGTGCGCGGCTTCGACCTGCTCTCCCAGGCGCCCGCGCAGGCGCAGCTCGCGCACCTGCTCGGAGCGCCCGAGCCGACGTACGCGCACGTGCCCCTCGCGCTCGCGCCCTCCGGGGCCCGCTTGGCTAAGCGCGACGGCGCCGTCACCCTCTCAGACCTACGAGGCTTGGGCTGGTCCACCGAGGACGTCGTGTCGTTTATCGGTTCCTCCCTGGGAGTGCCCGGGGCGCACTGCGCCTCCGACATCGCGGACGCCCTGGGGATTGAGGGGCTGCGCTCCTTGTCGACCGAGCCGTGGGTCGTGACGCCGCCCAGTTCCTAAGGTTTTGCTCTATGTGCCCTGCCGGGCCGGGCTGCTTGTGGCTCCACGGGCCGCTCTCCCATCAATTTCGCACGTAATTCCCCAGCAAGTTGTTCAAACGTTGAAATCGCCTCGTTGGAATTGCAACGTTTTTGGGCGGTCTCAAAAAATGACCGTCGGAAATTATGTGCGACTTTTTCTGGGGTGGTTATCGCCGTCACTCTCGGGTGCTGCGGCCAGGCCCCGCCAGCCCACGGGCACTGCAGCCAGGCCCTACCTCCACCCCGTATACGTCACACCCCTCATCCCCAGATCCACCACCAATTTCGCATGCAATTCACTCACAACTATTTCAAACATTGAATTCACAGCGTTGGAATTGCAACGTTTCTGGACTTTGTTGAAAGTTCACGCAATCGAATTGCATGCGGAATTAATGAAGCCGGGCCCCGCCACCGCCGCGAGCTTTGAAAGCGGGACTCTTCGGCGATGCAGCCGCTTCTGATCGTGCAGCTAACCCTGTGCGTGTGCTGCCGCCCCTACAGCTCTCTCCGTCTGAGCACTATCCGGATAGTTGTGCACACGCGGATAGGTTATGCGCATCCGGATAGGTTAATAAGCTATCCGCATGCTCGTTACCTATCCGGATGTTCGTAACCTATCCGGATGCTCGTTAGCTACCCGAATCTTCGTTACCTATCCGCATGCTCATTACCTATCCGCGTGCGTGTTGACGCCTGGGAGCTGCCCACCCACGGGCGCGGCGACCAGTCCCAACATCTCACCGCTGTGCTCCACAAGTTGTGCAGCGGCCTCCAACCGGGCCGCGGGACAAAACTCTCCCCGCTCAGCTTGCTCGCAGCCAAAACGGGACAAAACTCTCCCTGCATGCACCAAACGGCCCAAAATGCGCGTATTTTGGCGAGCAGGGCGAATTTTGTCACGCGAGCACCCCAAACCGGCCACGCCGGGCGAATTTTGTCACGGAAAACGCTCCGCAGCGGCAATGCCGGACGAGTTCCGTCACGCCTTCAGCTGCGCGGCCGCACGTTAACCTCTGTGTGCGCACATAAAACCCTAGACATCGACGTGGGCAGCACTGCCCACACGCATATCATCGGGCCCACCTGCAGATCATCGGGCCCGCGTGTGCCAGGGGCCCATACACAGGGTTCGACGCAGTATTCGCAGGAACGAGGCACACACAACCACCTGAAACCACGACTTTCCCGTGCGAAAAAGCCGAAAAGTCACCCTGCTAGCAACACGATTTGTCCATTCTCATAGTTGACACCAACCAACTTCAACACCAACTTTTCCGCACCAGCACAACGAAAAGTCAACACTCCAGCAACACGTAGCGTCCTATAACCCCACGTTTTGTCCTTTAACCCTTAACCCCGCGGACCCCGCCGCGAACGCGGGGTTAAAGGACAAAAAGAGTTGGTGGAGGGTTAGTCCCAGTTGTTTCGGTGGGGGCTTGTGTGGTGGAGGTCGTGCCAGGCGATGGCGTCGCCCCATCTGGGGATGACACCGGCTGCGGGGTGTGTGCGCGAGGCGTGTTCCCATTGGGCTTCAATCTGGGTGTCTGTGGGCATGATTTTGAGGATCTGGGCTGGTGGGAGCGGGTTTTCGGTGTGCATGTAGCACCACCAGAAGATCGCTTTGATCCGGCGGGTCAGCCGCATTCCCCGGTGGTCCCGCAACAGTTGACGCAAGGGCGCGTTGGTCGCGCCTTCGATCTGGTTGTTCATCGCCGGCAACGCCCCCTCAAACTGGGGGTCGGTGTAGGTGAACAACACCTCGGCTCCGATGAGCCGATTCACACTGTTGCGGGCCCGCACGAGTCGTTCGTGCGTGTATTCCCACCCGCCATCGTCCCTCTTGGTCTTCTGCGCGAGGAAGCCCTCCCAGCGCTTGCACCAGTCCAAGTAGGTGTCTATCCATGAGGCCGCTTGCTCTCGGTCTTTCACGTGCAAGAGCTGCTTGCCCAAGCCGTACAGTTCCTTGGAGGCTGCAAGCTTGGGGCGAATGGTGGTGGCTTGTTTGATGGTCCCGAACGCGTGGAAGGTGCACCGCTGGACCCGCGTGTTCGGCCAGGCTTTCTTGCGGGCTTTTTTTCGAAGCCACTGCCCCCATCCGTCACCACCACGTCTGGTGGGGCGATCCGGTTCATGAGCGCTTCCCAGGCGCGCGAGTTCTCACTGCGTGCCACATACCAGCCCAAGATGAAATCCCGGGACTGAGCAATCAATACGACCGCTTTGCGACCCAGGTGGATCCCGTCAACGAACACGACCTCATGCACCTCATCCACCACCGGAGCAAGAGGCCACACCTCCCACAAACCCTGGCACCGCCGCCGAAACGACCTGCCCCACCTGGCATATCCGCCTGCCGATTACCGCTGAGCAGCCAGGCAAGAAACTCACCCAGGTGCTTGGCCGAGGTATCAATCCGCTGCACGCCAGTTGAGTGGCACGAGGTGCAATGCCACCTCTGCTTGCCCGATTTCGACAGTCCGTACCGGATCAGCTTCCTGCCACAGGAATCGCATTTCGAGATGTTCACTCACCGAATCTGCCAGTACCAACTTTGACGCCCACTCTCCCGCACCACAAAGCCGAAAAGTCGACATTTCACCAACACATTTTGTCCACCCTCAAAGTTGGCCCCCAACAACTTTGAACCAGACTTTCTCGCACCGCAAAGCCGAAAGGTCGGGCTCAGACCAACTCTTTTTGTCCTTTAACCCCGAACGCGTGGATACATTGGGCATGAAAAAAGCACTCCCGAAGGAGTGCTTTTCAAAAACGCAGAACCCCCACCGGTGGATCGCACCGAGGGGGGCCCGCTGCGCGCCCGAAGGGACTCGAACCCCCAACCTTCTGAACCGTAATCAGATGCTCTATCCATTGAGCTACGGGCGCTTTGCCGTTTGGCTGGGTATAAGCTTACACGCTCTTCGTCAGGATGCAAAATCAAGAGTCATGACCTGAACCACACTGAAGAAGCATGTCCTTCAGCCGACCAAGATCGAGCAGCATATACAAAGATCCTCCGCGCACCCGGCAGCGCACCCTTATCCTTGCTGCATTCCTGCCCTGGGGAGGTTCGGATGATACCGTCACGCGGAGGACCGACCCTCAGCATACACGGTTTCACCCGGCGCGCGCAGCTGCGAACCGGTCATCATGCGACGCGGCGACGTCATCAAGGCTTCAGCCCCTCACTCAGCTGCGACGACCGCAGCATGCCCGCTCCGCGCCCGCACCCCACGCACACTGCTCTCACCGCTCGCACCGCAACCGTTACACCCGCTTGAGGACTGACCAGGCATCGCCGCTTCACCGCGAACAGGCCTACCCTGACACCATGAGCGACATCATCATTCCCGGCATCGGCTCTCTGGAGCCAGTGCCCGCACTGGACAATCTGAATCTGCTCGCGCCGCCGGTCGCGGCCGCTCTCACCGCGCTGGCCGAGCGCGGGGTGGCCACGGCCTCGTCGGCCCTCGTCGTCGCGATCGACCCGGAGCTCGCGGACACGGAGGTCATGACGCGCGAGTTCGGCATGGATCTGGCGCTGTCGTCGAACTGCATCCTGGTGGCGGGCAAGCGCGCGGGCGAGGAGCGCATCGCCGCGTGTGTCGTGCGCGCGATGACGAACGCGGACGTCAATCACGTGGTGAAGAAGCGCCTCGACGTGCGCAAGGCGAGCTTCTGGCCGCAGGACCGCGCGGTTGAGGCGTCGGGCATGGAGTACGGCGGCATCACGCCGGTGGGCGTGCCCGGCTCGTGGCGTCTCCTCATCGATTCGGCGTGCGCGGTCGGCTGGAGCTGCATCGGCTCGGGCCTGCGCCGCTCGAAGTTGTTCGTGACGGGCGAGGTCCTCGCCGCGCTCCCGGGCGCAGAGATCGTCGAGGGACTCGGAGTCTAGAAGGACGAGGCCGGGGCCCGTCAGGCAAGCCCCGCCCGGTCGGCGGTCACCGCGCAGGCTGCGGAGCCTAGCTCTGGCGTCGGTCGGCTGCGGACGCATGTGACATGCAGGAGTTGTTGGGTCCGGCTGCGGTGCCCGCGGGCGGAGTCAGGGCCTGGCTGCGGTGCTCACAGCACGACAAGCGCCGCCGGTGTGGAGGGCGCCGGAGGGCACGGCCGAGCTGCGAGACGCGGGGCCTGGCTGCGGTGCCCGTGGGCGGCGGCGGGGCCTGGCGACTCGTAACAACAAGCCCCGCCCGATTGGAGGCCGCCGCAGGACCTGCGGGGCCCGGCTGCAGAGCCCGCGGGCGGAGGCAGGGCCTGGCTGCAGTGCTCACAGCACGACAAGCGCCGCCGGTGTGGAGGGCCCGGAGGGTCTTGCTGTGGGGCCGGGCTGCTTGGTGTGCCCGTGGGCGGCGGCCGGAGATCAGGCGGCGCTACACGCAACACAAGCAGGAAAGCTCCCCACCGGCCGCCACGCCGTGTCGTACTAATTTCGTACTAGTTCCCCTATTTTTCCCCTCAAGTTCCACAGCTAAGGGGAAAACGCGGATTCGTTGAAGCAACGCCCCTCCCCTACGATGGGGACTTTTCGCTGCAAACGCAAAGAAAACCCCGGAACCTGGGCAGGTTCCGGGGTCCGGTGGCGGAGGATGGGGGATTCGAACCCCCGAGGGCTTGCACCCAACACGCTTTCCAAGCGTGCGCCATAGGCCACTAGGCGAATCCTCCGTGCACATCGTGCCGGACAATCATAAGCGAAAAAAGCCTCCCAGCGCCAATCCTGGTCAATGGACCAGATCACAGGCCTGGAATGTCGCAGAAAAACGCGCGCTCCGCTCGCGCAGGCAGGTCGCCTGCCCGCCGGTGATCGGCCAGGGCACTCAGTGAGATCGACGCCGCGAGCGCACGTCAGTTCACCCACCGCCCACCTGGCCACACCCACGAAGCCGCACCTGCGAAGGCGCACCCACGAGCCGCACCCGCGAAGGCGGCCCCGGCCTCGTGCGAATCAGAAGAGCCCGAGCAGGTAGATCGAGAGGCCAACGAAGACGAGGATGCCGTCGAAGACGAGGGCGGCGATGGCCTCGCGCGAGCCGATGCGCTCGGGGAGTGACTGCGCCTGAACCAGAGCGATGACCGCGAGGACGATGCTGACGACGAGGGTGAAGCCGAAGATCCCGAAGACGGCGAACCAGAGGGCGACTTTCGCCATGGGGTTCGTGATGGGCTTGGGGGAGGTGTAGCCGCCGTCGGCGAAGACCTCCTGGATGTTGACGTATTCCACGCCCGGGAACCTGCCGTACGAGGCCGGCGCGCTTTGGCGGGCGACGCTCTCGGGGGCGTAGCCGTAGCGGTCGCCGGGGGCGGCAGTCGGCGAGGCAGTGTCCGGGTTCGCCCAGGGCACGCTGGAGACTGCGGGGGCGACGTTCGGGGACGGCTGGCTCATGTGCTCCACTATTCCATAACAGCAGGGGCGTGCACCACACTTTGGCCGCTCGTGGGGTTTAGCGTGGCGAAACCTGCGACTACAGGGGTGAACGCGCTACCCTGTTATTCCGACCGGTACGGCCATTCTGCCCATCAACTGATCGGATTTGTACGCTTATGAGCGAAACGAAGACCTCGCTGTTCCGTTGGAAGCTTCACGGTAACGGCACGTCCATTAATCCCGGTGACGTCGTCCTCCCGGGTGAGCGACTGTCGTGGCCGCGCACTATTGGCATTGGCGCCCAGCACGTGGTCGCAATGTTTGGTGCGACGTTCCTTGTTCCGTTGTTGACGGGTTTCCCTCCGTCGACAACGCTTTTTTTCACCGCGATCGGTACCCTGCTGTTCTTCCTGATTACGGCGGGCCGCCTGCCCTCGTACCTGGGTTCCTCGTTCGCCCTGATCGCCCCGATTACCGCGGTGTCGGCGTCCATGGGTTCCTCCTACGCGCTCGGCGGCATCATTGCGACGGGTGCGACGCTGGCTGCGGTTGGTTTGATCGTTCACTTCGCGGGTGTGCGCTGGATTGACGCGGTCATGCCGCCCGTGGTGACGGGCGCGATTGTGGCTCTCATCGGCCTGAACCTGGCGCCCGCCGCATGGAACTGGGTGAAGGAAGGCCCGATCACTGCTGTTGTGACGATCGTGTCGATCTGCCTCGTGACGGTGCTCTTCAAGGGCATCCTGGGTCGTCTGTCGATCCTGATCGGCGTGCTGATCGGCTACGTGGCCGCGATTATCCAGGGTCAGGTCGACTTCTCGACCGTGAGCAGGCCGCTTGGATCGGCTTCCCCGAGTTCCAGGCCCCAAGCTTTGCCCCCTCGACCCTGGGCCTGTTCCTGCCGGTCGTGTTCATCCTGGTCGCGGAGAACGTCGGCCACGTGAAGTCCGTGTCCGCGATGACGGGCGAGAACATGGACGACCTGACGGGACGCGCGCTCATGGCGGATGGTCTGTCCACGATGCTGGCTGGCAGCGGCGGCGGCTCGGGTACGACGACCTACGCGGAGAACATCGGCGTTATGGCGGCGACCCGCGTGTACTCGACGGCCGCGTACTTGATCGCGGCTGGTGTTGCCTTGGTCCTGTCGATGCTGCCGAAGTTCGGCGCGCTGATTGCGACGATTCCTCCGGGCGTCCTCGGCGGCGCGGGCACGGTCTGTACGGCATGATCGGCATGCTGGGCGTGCGTATTTGGGTGCAGAACCGCGTGGATTTCTCCAACCCGGTGAACCTGAACACCGCTGCGGTCGCGTTGATCGTCGCGATTGCGAACTTCACGTGGAAGATCGGCGACATGTCCTTCGAGGGCATCGCGCTGGGTACTGCCTCGGCTCTGCTGATCTACCACGGCATGCGCCTGATTTCGAAGCTGCGCGGCACGAACCTGGAGGCTGCGACGCCCGCGTCCGCGCCGTCGGGTTCAGAGCTGGAGGGCGAGGCATATTCGAAGCGCCACCGCTCTCCCGCGCCGCAGGCTGACGCCTGATCTGACGCTTTCACGAACGAGGCCGGGGCTCGGCCACTCGCTCACCGCGCGGTGAGGGGTGGGTCGGGCTCCGGCCTCGTTTATCTCTCCCAATTCCGCACGTAATTCCCCGACGACACTGAGCGCTTGCTCAGCACAATGCCCGGAATTTCAACGTTTTCAGACATGCCCACAAAGTGACCGACTGAGAATTACGTGCGAGTTTTCAGAGGAGGGCGCCAGCCGCGAGGATCACCACGGCAAGAAGCGGCAGGAAACCCTGCTTGATCGCGGCGGAGCGCTTGTTGGGGGACGTCACGAAGAGCAAGAGGGCGGCGGCAAGCATGGAGCCGACGCCAAAGAGCGCGAGGGTTAGGCCGACGGTCGGAGAGGCCAGGAAGTAGACGGCGATGCCAACGAATGCCTCAATGGCGAGGAACAGGTTGTAGAAGCCCTGATTAAACGCCATTTCCTTGGTGGCCTCAGCCGATTCACGGTCCATCCCGAAGACGGACAGGCGCGCGTGGTCCACGCGAAGGACTCAATATAGAAGATGAAGACGTGGAGGGCGGCAGCCAGGAAGGCTGCGATCATTCCGATGATCAGCATGGGGTCTCTTTCGTCGATGTATCACTCAATTGGACCCCAACCTAGTGCGCAGAAGCGCGTATCAACACAGACACGACGCCACAATCGTCACATACTCAACGAGTTTCCTCTCACAGAAAGCGACGATGAAGACCGCCTAGGATTCACCGCTCGCCCCGCCGTCTCCGCGCAGCTCGTCGAGCATGCCCGCCGTGAAGATGCCCGAGGGCAGGGCAACGACGGCGACGCCCATGAGCGAGGAGATCATGGCGATGGCACGCCCCACGTCGGAGGTGGGGTAGAGGTCGCCGTAGCCGACGGTCGTCAGGGAGACGACCGCCCAGTACACGGCATCGAAGAAGGTGTTGAAGGTTTCCGGCTCGACCTTAAAGATGACGAGGGCGCTGACGAGGATGTAGCCGATGGCCAGGCCGAGGACGGCGAGCAGCGCCTCCCTCTCTTTCTCGAACACGGCGGCGATGGCGGAGGCGCTCTTCGAGTAGCGAATGAGCTTGAACATCCGCAGGGCCCGAAACAGGCGGAGGACTCGCAGCGTGCGCAGCGCGTCGTTGAGGGCATTGAAGACTGGCAGGATCGACAGCAAGTCGATGACGGCCATGGGGGTGAAGGGATAGATCAGGAACGACAATGCGCCCTTGCCGAGCTTCAGATCCGCCGTCGCCCATCGTGCCAGGTAGTCGGCGATGAACACGAGGACGCAGGCGTACTCGATTGTCTCGAGGACGGGGCTGGATTCCTTGAAGCACAGGGGGAGCAGGCTGGCGATAATGAGCACGGTCATGACGCGCCCGCACCACATTGCCGCTCCACCATCACCATCCAGCAGAGAGTAGAGACGTTTCCGCACCTTTAACACTCCTCATCGATATGCGAGTCACTCGCCGATACCACGCACTGTAGCACCGCGCCGAGTCCCGCCGACCACGCCCCACACACAGTTGTGGGCCGCTCACAAACAGCACAAGAACGCCTATCTCGTCAAATACTCAACGAACTTCCCCGCACAAACACCATACATATCAATTATTTACGCGTAAGGTAGTGGGCATGGCAACAGATGCATGCACGCTGTTCGCGACACTGATCGACACGGAAGTTCGCGCTTGGAGCGCCGTTGAATCCGCCCTTTCCGAGGCGGGAAACGCGCTGACACTCGGCCGCTTCCTCGTCCTGCGCACGGTCCGAGACACCCCCGCGTGTCGCATTCAGGAGGTCGCGGCGAGCCAGGGGATCACCCTGGGAGCGGCCTCGCGCCTCGTCGATCGCCTTCACCGCGACGGGCTGCTGCACCGCACCCCGTGCGAGCATGACCGGCGCGCGACCATCCTGACGGTGACGGACCGGGGCCTGGCGCACCTCGAGGAGGCCTGCGCGGTCGTCGAGAAGGAGCAGGAGCGCCTCTTCGCCCCGCTCTCCACAGTCCAGCGCGAGGAGCTGACGCGCTGCCTCGCGCTCATCGCCGAGGCCGCCAAGGGGCGCGCATGATTCGCTTCGACCACGTCTCCAAGACCTACCCGGGCGGCACACGCGCCGTCGAGGACTTTTCCCTCACCGTCGAGCAGGGTTCCACGACCGTCTTCCTGGGCACCTCGGGCTGCGGCAAGACGACGCTCATGCGGATGGTGAACGCGATGGTCACCCCAACCTCGGGCAGGGTATTCGTACGAGACCAGGACGTCGCAGGCGAGGACCCCGTGCGCCTGCGCCGCTCGATCGGCTACGTCCTGCAGGAGGGCGGCCTCTTCCCCCACCGAAGCATCGCAGACAATATCGCGACCGTCCCACGCCTGGAGGGCGCCACGAAGCAGGCTTCCCGCGAGCGCGCGCTCGAGCTCCTCGAGCTGGTGGGCCTGGATCGCGAGATGGCTGATCGCTACCCCGCCCAGCTGTCGGGCGGCCAGCGTCAGCGCGTGGGCGTGGCTCGGGCGCTGGCCAATCGCGCGGACATCCTGCTGATGGACGAGCCCTTTGGCGCGCTGGATCCGATCGTGCGCACAGAGCTGCAGTGCGAGCTGAAGGAGATTCAGCGGGTGCTGGGCACAACGATCCTCTTCGTGACGCACGACGTGGACGAGGCGTTCACGTTGGGCGACCAGGTCGCCGTCCTCTCCACGGGCGGCCGCATCGAGCAGGTGGGCACGCCCGCGGAGCTGCTCTCCTCCCCCCGCGTCGCCTTTCGTCGCGGAGTTCGTGGGGGCCTCGCGCGCGGCGCGCCCCGTGCACCTCGCGGGCTCGGATGGTTTGATCGTTGACGAGGCCGGAACCCCCGTGGGCACACTGACGACCGACGAGGCCGGGGAGCGTCCGTGACCTGGCTGTCCTCGAATTGGGGGATCATCGGCTCCCTGACGCTCACTCACCTGTGGATTGCGCTACCAGTGATCGCCCTGTCGGTGCTGTTTTCCGTCCCGATCGCCCGCTGGGCGGCATTTTCGCCCCGCGGCGGCTGGGTCCTGTCGGCTTTGTCGGCGCTGTACGCGGTGCCGTCGCTCCCCCTCCTGATCGTCATTCCGGTGATCGTGGGGGTGGCGCTGCGCTCGCCGATCAACATGGTGATCGTCCTGACGCTGTACGGCGTGGCGGTGCTGGTGAGTCAGGTCGCAGAGGGCTTCCGCGCGATTCCGCGCGCGACCCTGCAGGCCGCAAACGCGTGCGGCTATTCCCTGCCCAGGCGCTTCGTCGAGGTGGAACTGCCCCTGGCGACGCCCGTCATCGTCGCGGGCACGCGCGTGGTTGCCACGTCGACTGTGTCCCTCGTGACGGTGGGCGCGTTTATCGGGGTGCGCTCGCTGGGCACGCTGTTTACTGACGGTTTTCAGCGCGGAATCACCGCCGAGGTCGTGGCCGGCCTGGTCGCGACGGTCCTCCTCGCACTCGTCATCGATGCGCTGATCCAGGGAATCGGCTGGGCACTCACCCCGTGGACGAGGAGGGGGGCGGGCATGAACATTCTCCTCGACGCCCTGAGGTGGCTGGCGGTGCCCTCGCACTGGCTGGGCACCTCCGGGATCCTCGTGAGGGCCGCGCAGCACCTGGGCCTCACGCTCCTGATCGTGGCGCTCGCTGCGCTCATCGCGCTGCCGCTGGGCACGTGGATCGGACATACGGGCAGGGGCCGCTGGCTGGTGAGCGCGACGGCCGGGGCCCGCGCGATTCCCACCCTGGGCGTCCTGACCCTGGCCGGACTGTGGCTGGGCATCGGGCTGGCGGCGCCGACCCTGGCGCTCTTGATTCTGGCGATCCCGCCACTCCTGTCGGCGACCTACTCGGGCATTGCCTCGACGCCGCGTTCGACCGTGGATGCGGCGCGTGCGATCGGCCTGACCGAGCCCCAGGTGCTCGCGCAGGTCGAGGCCCCGCACGCGGCCGGCCTCGTCGCGGCGGGCGTGCGCTCGGCGACGCTCCAGGTGATCGCGACGACGACGCTGGCCGCCTACACGGCAAACTACGGCCTCGGCCGTTTCCTCTACGAGGGCCTGAAAACCCGCGACTACGCGGAGATGATCGGCGGCGCGATCATCGTCGTCGCCCTCGCGCTGGCGACCGACGCGCTCCTGGCGCTGGTGGCACGACGCCTTCGCGCCCGCACCCACTCTTTTGCAGACGATGAGAACAACTCACCCAAGGAGACACTATGAAACGCACGATGATCACAATGGCTGCCGTCGCGGCTTCCGCCCTGGCGCTGGCCGCCTGCGGTTCCGCAGAGTCGGTCGGCGGCAACGCGAGCACCGGAAGCTCGGACAATGGCAAGACGACGCTCGTCGTGGGGTCGCAGGACTACTACTCGAACGAGATCATCGCCGAGGCCTACGCGCAGGCCCTCGAGGGTGCCGGGTTTGCGGTCGACCGCCAGATGCGGATCGGCCAGCGCGAGGTCTACATGCCCGAGCTCGAGGCCGGGTCGATCGACGTCTTCCCCGAGTACACGGGCAACCTCCTGCAGTACCTGGATCCCGATGCGACCGCACGCTCCACGGACGAGGTGTATTCGGCTCTGCAGACCGCGCTCCCCTCGGGCCTGCGCGCCCTCGAGCAGGCTGGCGCGACCGACCAGGATTCCTACGTGGTGACGGCCGACTTCGCGCAAGCCCACTCGCTGACGTCGATCGGCGACCTCGCGAACGCGGGCACGCTGACGCTGGGCGGTAATTCGGAGCTGCGCACGCGCCCCTACGGCCCGACCGGACTGTCCGACGTCTACGGCGTGACCGTCAACTTCACCCCGATCGAGGATTCGGGCGGCCCCCTGACCGTCAAGGCCCTGAAGGACGGCGACATCCAGCTGGCGAACATCTACTCGTCCGACCCGGCGCTCGCGGACGGAACGCTGACGGTCCTGACGGACCCGAAGGGCCTGTTCCTGGCCTCGCACGTGGTGCCCCTGGCCTCGTCGCGGGTCAACGACGACGCGACCGCGGTCATCAATCGGGTGAGCGAGGCGCTCGACGCGCAGGATCTCATCGAGATGAACCGGGCGTCGACGGTCGAGCAGAAGTCCGCCTCTCAGATCGCCCACGACTGGCTGATCTCGGAGGGTCTGCTCTCCTGAGTGTTCTTCGATGGACGAGGCCGGGGCCGGGTGTGTGCGCACGCTCAGCCCCGGCCTCGTCGCATGAATACTTGGTCACAACAGGGCCCTTTTATGTGACACACACCATTATTTGACCTTCTTTTTACGTTTGTAACCAAAATGTAATGCGCACATGATGGACATCTTTCGTGTCTTCCAGGCCTCAGGGGTTACTCTCGGACCATACCTGAGGGCACCGCCCCCAGTTCCACCCATCAACCAGGAGGAAGAATCCATGAACCTGAAGAAGGCATGGCTCGTCATCCCCGCGGCTGCCGCGCTCGCTCTGACCGCCTGCGCCGGCGGCGGCAACACCGCCTCGTCGTCCGGCTCCGGCGACAAGGTCGTTACCGCGAACGGCTCCGAGCCCCAGAACCCGCTCCTGCCCGGCCTGACCAACGAGAACGGCGGCGGCAGGATCCTGTCCGTTCTGTTCAGCCAGCTCGTCCGCTACGACACTGACGGCAAGGCCGTCCTCGACGTCGCCGAGTCTATCGAACCCAACGAGGACGCTTCCGAGTGGACCATCAAGCTCCACAACGACCGCAAGTTCTCCGACGGCACCCCCGTCCAGGCTCACAACTTCATCAAGGCCTGGAACCTTATCACCACGAAGAACCAGCAGCAGGCTGCATTCTTCACCATGTTCGAAGGCACCGACGACGAGGGCAACGGCGAGATCACCGGCCTGACCGAAGTTGACGACTACACCTTCACCGCGAAGCTGAAGAACCCCACCTCGGACTTCATGTCGCGTCTGGGATACGTCGCCTACGCACCGCTCCCGGATTCCACGCTGGCTGATCCCGATGCCGGCGGCCAGGCCCCCGTGGGCAACGGCCCCTACAAGATGGCCTCGGCCGACGCGTGGGAGCACAACGTCAAGTTCACCACCGTTCCCAACGAGAACTACGTGGGTGACACCAAGGCCCAGAACGACGGCGTGACCTTCGTCTTCTACTCGAGCCTCGACGCGGCCTACCAGGATCTGTCTTCCGACTCCGTGGACGTTCTCGACGCCATTCCGGCCTCCGTGTTCGCCACCTACGAGTCCGAGCTGTCGGGCCGCACCGTGAACCAGCCCTACGCTGGCGCCCAGTACTTCACGATCCCGCAGTACCTCCCCCACTTCTCCGGTGAGGAAGGCCAGCTGCGCCGCCAGGCCATCTCGATGGCCGTCGACCGCGACACCATCGTGAAGACCATCTTCAACGGCACCCGTACCCCCGCCAAGGACTTCACCGCTCCGACGCTTGAGGGCTACGACGCCAACGTTTCCGGCAACGACGTTCTGACCTACAACCCCGAGAAGGCCAAGGAACTGTGGGCGAAGGCCGACGCCATCTCCCCGTGGGACGGCACCTTCACCATCGCCTACAACTCCGACGGTGGCCACAAGGAATGGGTCGATGCGACCGCCAACTCCATCAAGAACACCCTGGGCATCAACGCTGAAGGCAACCCCTTCGCCGACTTCAAGTCTCTGCTCGACGCAGAGGACAAGCACGAGATGACCGGCGCGTTCCGTAACGGCTGGCAGGGCGACTACCCGGCGCTGTACAACTTCCTGCAGCCCCAGTACGCCACCGGCGCCGACGCTAACAAGGGCGGTTACTCCAACAGCGAGTTCGACTCCCTCGTGACGCAGGCTTCCTCCGCCACCAGCTCCGCCGAGGCCGCGAAGACCCTGGAGCAGGCCCAGACCATCCTGCTGCGCGACATGCCCGCCGTCCCGCTGTGGTACACCAACGCTAACGGCGCATGGTCCAAGAACGTTGACAACGTCAAGTTCGACTGGAAGGGCCAGCCCGTGTTCTGGCAGATCACCAAGAAGTGATCGCACGAGGTTAACCTCTCCCGCGGGGCGGGCGGCGCGAGCCGCCCGCCCCGCGGGCATCTTCTTAGGCAGCCACGAACACATCTGCGCAGCTCAGCGACGCACCGAATACCCGTATTGACGCGGCACACACTTTCATCTCAAAAAAGCATCACGGGATTGATACGGAATACAAAATAAGAGACTGATACGCCATTTGCCCATTCTTTACCCTATGATGAGATCATAGTCGGCCTCGCCCGCGAGGCACCGCCAGGGATCGGAACCTCCCCCTCCCACGACACGAACACTAAAGGATTGTCCATGCTCCGCTACATCGGACGGCGACTCCTCCAGACCATCCCGGTCTTCTTCGGAGCCACCTTTCTGATCTTCGCGATGGTCTACCTGATGCCAGGTGACCCCGTCGCCGCACTCGGTGGCGACCGCGGCCTCTCCGAGGCCGCCGCCGCGCAGATCCGCGCCCAGTACAACCTGGACAAGCCCTTCTGGATGCAGTACCTGCTGTACCTCAAGGGAGTCTTCACACTCGACTTCGGCACCGCGTTCAACGGCCAGAAGGTCACGTCCATCATGGCGACCGCTTTCCCGACGACCGCGAAGCTCGCTCTCTACGCCCTCGCCATCGAGACCTTCCTCGGCATCGGCCTGGGCGTCATCGCGGGCATGCGCCGCGGCAAGTGGTTCGACTCCACCATCCTCGTTGTCTCCCTGCTGCTGATCTCCGTCCCCACCTTCGTCCTGGGCTTCGTCCTCCAGTACGTCCTGGGCGTGCAGCTGGCAATCCTACCGACCACGGCCTCAGCCTCCGTCGACCTCCGGAGCCTCACCATGCCGGCCATGGTGCTCGGCGGCGTCTCCCTGGCCTACGTCATCCGACTGACCCGCCAGTCCGTCTCCGAAAACGTTTCCGCCGACTACGTGCGCACCGCGCGCGCCAAGGGCCTCTCCGGCGGCGTCGTCATGACGCGCCACATCCTGCGTAACTCCCTCATCCCCGTCGCCACGTTCATCGGCGGCGACCTCGGCGCCCTCATGGGCGGCGCGATCATCACCGAGGGTATCTTCAACATCCACGGCGTCGGCGGCACCCTGTGGAGCGCCATCATCAAGGGCGAACCCCAGACCGTCGTGTCGGTGACAACAGTGCTCGTGTTGGTCTACATCATCGCGAACCTGATCGTCGACCTCCTGTACGCCGTGCTCGACCCGAGGATTCGCTATGAGTGACCAGATTCCTTCCGCCAACATCACCCGCACCCGCGCGGGCCAGGACCACTACGTCTCCGACATCGACGAGACCGGCCTCGGCGCCGTCGACGCGGTCGCCGACGAGGGTGCCCCCTCGTCCATGTGGGGCGAGGCCTGGAAGCGCCTGCGCCGCCGCCCGACCTTCTGGATCGCCGCGGCCATCATCACGCTCGCCGCGCTCCTCGCGCTCTTCCCGTCGCTGTTCACCTCGACCGACCCGAAGTTCTGCGAACTGTCCTCCTCCCTGGCAGGACCCGCCGCCGGCCACCCCTTCGGCTTCGACAAGCAGGGCTGCGACATCTACGCCCGCGTCGTCTACGGCGCCCGCGCGTCCGTGTCCGTCGGTATCCTCACGACCATCGCCGTCGTCCTGATCGGCGGCACCGTCGGCGCCCTCGCCGGCTACTTCGGCGGCTGGTTCGACGCGCTGCTCTCGCGCATCACCGACGTGTTCTTCGCGATCCCGCTGCTCCTCGCAGCCATCGTGTTCATGCAGATGTTCAAGGGCTCGCGTTCCATCCTCATGGTCGTCATCGTCCTGTCCATGTTCGGCTGGACCTCCATCGCGCGTATCACCCGCGGTTCGGTCCTGAGCGCCAAGAACGAAGAGTTCGTCACTGCGGCCCGCGCGACCGGCGCATCCCGCGCGCGCATCCTGCTGAGCCACATCATCCCGAACTCGATGGCCCCCATCATCGTGTACGCGACCGTCGCGCTGGGCACCTTCATCGTGTCCGAGGCCTCCCTGTCCTTCATGGGCATCGGCCTGCCGACCTCGGTCGTCTCCTGGGGCGCGGATATCTCGTCCGCCCAGACGTCCCTGCGCACCAACCCGATGGTCCTGTTCTACCCGGCCTCGGCCCTGGCCCTGACCGTCCTCAGCTTCATCATGATGGGTGACGCCGTGCGCGAAGCCCTCGACCCGAAGGCACGCAAGTGAGCGAAACGAACACCCCCCAGCTCTCCGAGAAGGAGATGGAAGAGATCGTCGAACGAGCCGTCGCCCCCAGCGCGGCCCCGGCCTCGTCCGACATCCACCCGGACGACGCGCAGCCCCTGCTCAAGATCACGGACCTGGAGGTCACCTTCACCTCCTCGACCGGCGTCGTCCCCGCCGTGCGCGGCGCGAACCTGACCATCTACCCCGGCCAGACCGTCGCAATCGTCGGCGAATCCGGCTCCGGTAAGTCCACGACCGCCGCCGCCGTCATCGGCCTGCTGCCCGGCACCGGCAAGGTCGCGGGCGGAACAATCGAATTCGACGGCCGCGACATCACCCACCTGTCCACCAAGCAGTGGGTGGAGCTGCGCGGCTCCGGCATCGGCCTCGTCCCCCAGGACCCCATGAGTAACCTCAACCCCGTGCTCCGCGTGGGCACGCAGGTCAAGGAAGCTCTCCTCGCGAACAACGTCGTGCCCCGCTCCGAGGCCGGCCAGCGCGTGACCCAGCTCCTCGAGGAAGCCGGCCTGCCCGACGCCGAACGCCGCGCCAAGCAGTACCCGCACGAGTTCTCCGGCGGTATGCGCCAGCGCGCCCTCATCGCCATCGGCATGGCCGCGCACCCCAAGCTGCTGATCGCCGACGAGCCGACCTCCGCCCTGGACGTCACCGTCCAGCGCCGCATCCTCGACCACCTCGGCAAACTCACCGCCGAGATGGGCACCGCCGTGCTGTTCATTACGCACGACCTCGGCCTCGCCGCCGAGCGCGCCGAGCAGCTCGTCGTCATGCACCGCGGCCGCATCGTCGAATCCGGCCCCGCCCTGGAGATCCTCCAGCACCCCCAGCATCCCTACACGAAGCGCCTCGTGTCCGCCGCGCCCTCCCTGGCCTCGGCGCGTATCGAGTCCGCCCACAAGCAGGGCATCTCGGTCACCGAGGAAGAGCTCACCGGCGCCGGCAAGGGTGCGACCTCCACAGACGCCATCATCCGCGCCGAGCACCTCACCAAGGAATTCGATATCCGCGGCGCCAAGAAGGGCCAGGACACCTTCCTGGCCGTCGACGACGTCTCCTTCGAGCTGCGCCGCGGCACGACCCTCGCGGTCGTCGGCGAGTCCGGCTCCGGTAAGTCCACCGCCGCGAACATGGTGCTGCAGCTCCTCAAGCCGACGAAGGGCAAGGTCTACTTCGACGGCGAGGACACCTCGCAGATGAGCGAAGGCGAACTCTTCCGCCTGCGCCGCCGCCTCCAGGCCGTGTTCCAGAACCCCTACGGCTCGCTGGATCCCATGTTCTCGATCTACCGACTGATCGAGGAGCCGCTGAAGATCCACGGCTACGGCACCCTGGAGTACGCGCGCGCCGAAATCAAGCGCGCCGAAGCCACGGGCCGCGAGCCCGAGGAGTGGATGCGCGTCCTCGTCGAGGCCGCCGACGCGAAGCGTTCGCTGACATCCGCCGAGAAGCGCGAGTTCAACCCGAAGAAGCTGCGCATCGCGCGCGCCTCCGAGCTGCTCGACATGGTGGCCCTGCCGCGTAGCGCCATGCGCCGCTACCCCAATGAGCTCTCCGGCGGCCAGCGCCAGCGCGTCGCCGTGGCCCGCGCCCTCGCGCTCAACCCCGAGGTCATCGTCCTGGACGAGGCCGTGTCCGCCCTGGACGTGCTGGTGCAGAACCAGATCCTGTACCTGCTCAACGACCTGCAGGCGCAGCTGGGCCTGTCCTACCTGTTCATCACGCACGACCTGGCCGTTGTCCGCCAGATCGCCGACGACGTGATCGTCATGGAGAAGGGCAAGCTCGTCGAGGCCAACTCGACGGACGAGCTATTCAACAACCCGGTTCAGGACTACACGCGCGAGCTGATCGAGGCCGTCCCCGGCCGCAACATCCAGCTCAACCTGTGAGCTGACGCGGTTGACGCAGGGGCCCGAGGCGCTACGGCGCTTCGGGCCCCTTGCTGTGTGCGCTGCGTGTGCCGGGCTGCGTGTGCCGGGCTGCGTGTGGGCCGGGCTGCTTGGTGTGCCCGTGGGCGGCGGCCCGCCCGCGAGTCGTCCGCGCCGCGAGCTTCGCTCGGCGCGTCGCCTCGAAGCCCGGCCAGGCCCCGCCACCGCCCACGGGCACCGCAGCCTGGCCCTCCCGCACCGCCCAGCCAGGCCCTGCCGCCACCCACGGGCCGCTCTCTCATCAATTTCGCATGCATTTCCCCCGCAGCTTATTCAAACATTGAATTTGCATCGTTGGAATTGCAACGTTTTCTGGGTTTGTTGAAATTTGGCCCAATCGAATTGCATGCGAAATTTGTCTGGCGGTGGCCCTGCGAACCCGCGCTGGCCCTACCAACCGGCCGCAGCCCGCACCGCGGCCGGGTCCTGCGGCTCCTCGGGTGTCTTCCGCTCCATGCCGGTGGGGCCTGGTGTGCTGTTGTGTTGGCTCGCTCGATCTCTGCCTCGCGTTCGGTACAAAACTCTCCCTGCTGGGCTTCTTGGTGGCGAGAACGGTATAAAACTCTCCCTGCATGCAGAAAAAGCGCCAAATTGGGCCATTTCGGGCGAGCAAGGAGAGTTTTGTACCGCACATGCGGCGAGGGCAGGTGTGCAGGGAGAGTTTTGTACCGAAGCGGCAAGGTGTGGTTGTTGTTGGGCGAATAATGCCGTGCTCTGGCGTAGTCCTCGTGCCAGTAGGCGGGCTATGGCGGCGCCCTGGCGCTGCTCATGCGCACTGCGGCCGGGCTCTCCGTGCCCCCGGCGTTCTCCACGCCGGTGGCGGTGGGGGTTTTGCACTACACGAAGCCCTCTGACGGCGTGTCGCCGGCGTGTCGAACCCCCGTGTAGTGCAATTCCCCCGATTGGCGGCGGCGCGGGCGTGGTTTGCGGTGGTGTGGCCACCAAAGTGCAGACCCATTGGGTGAAAAACGGTGAAGAAAGCCTGTTGTGGCTGAATGAGTCTACGTTTTGGCGGATCCGGCCTCTGGCATGGTGTGGTATTCGCACGCGAGCGACGCCACCGCCCCTCCGAAGCAATGTCGCACGTAATTCCCCGACGACCGCTTCAAAGGCTGAATTACCATCATTGGAATTGCAACGTTTGCAGGCTATCTCAAAAAGTGACCGCATTAAATTATGTGCGACTTTTGGAAGAGGCCACCCCTGACATTTGTCATGGCACCACCTGCATCAAAGGGCACTTCCGGCCCCATTGATACGAGCGCAGACTGGGAGCCATGAACGCAGAAGCAACGCCCGCCCTTCAGGCAACGAACATCCACCAGTCTTTCGGCCACGTCGACGCGCTGCGCGGCGTGAACCTGACCCTCATGCCCGGCGAGATCGTGGCGCTCCTCGGCGTCAACGGCGCCGGCAAGAGCACCTTCCTGGACATCGTCCTTGGCCTGGCCGCCCCCACGCAGGGCGACATCAGCGTCTACGGCATGAGCCCGCGCGAGGCCGTGCGCCGCTCGCTCGTCAGCGCCATGCTCCAGACCGGCTCGATGCCGCGCGACGGAAAGGTCCGCAACACGATCGACCTGGTCGCCGCCATGCACGCCAACCCGATCCCCACCGATGAGCTTCTGGAACGCACGAACCTGACGCAGCTCGCCAAGCGCCCCCTCAACAAGCTGTCCGGCGGCGAGCGCCAGCGCGTGCGCCTCGCCCTCGCGTTGGCTGGCAATCCGGACTTCCTGATCCTCGACGAGCCCACCGCCGGCATGGACGCGCTGGCCCGCCGCGCCTTCTGGGAGACGATGCGCGCCGAGGCCGCGGAGGGCCGCACGCTCCTCTTCGCCACGCACTACCTGACCGAGGCCCGCAAGGACGCCGACCGCATCGTCATCATCGACGCCGGAAAGGTCCTCCTGGACGCGCCCACCGAGCAGGTCGTCGCCGACAACGAGGACCTCGAAGACGTCTTTGAGCGCATCACCTCCCACGCGGACGCCGAGTGAGCGCGACGAACGCACGCCCCGATGAGCCGGCCCAAGCCTCGTCCCGAGGCCGACGCCGTAGCCCACGCAAGACGAACCCAGACACGACACACGAAGAAGGCATCATGACCACCCACGCACCCGCGCGACCCACCGACCGACCGATTCCCTCCCCCTTTACGGGTGCGGGGAAGCTGTGGCGCGCGACGTTCCTGTCGCACATCCTTAACCCGTGGAACATGGCGTTTGCCCTGCTCCTGCCCCTGTTCATGTACGCGATGTTCGGGATGACCGAGGCCGCGCGCACCACGCAGACCGGGCGCGGCAACGTGGCCGCCGCGATGGTCGTCATGATGACCACGTACGGCGTCATCCTGGTGGGCGGGTCGCTCGGCGCGACGCTGTCCGTCGAGCGCACGACCGGCATCTCGCGCATGTACGCGCTGACCCCCATCCAGCCGTGGGTGATCCTCCTTGTGCGCCTCACGGCCCTGGTGGCGCTGAGCGCGTTCATCGCGCTCATCTGCTTTAGCGTTGGTCTGGCCACCGGCTCGCAGATGACGGCGGGCGCGTGGGCGGCGAGCGCCGCGGTGGTCATCGCGCTGTCGGCGCTCGGTGCGCTCATCGGCCTGGCGTGCGGCTACACGATTAAGGGCGAGAACGCCTACAGTGCTTCGGCGTTCGTCATGGTGTTCGGCGCGTTCGTGTCCGGCATGTTCATCCCGCTGGAGCAGATGCCGCCCTTCGTCTCCCACGTCGCGCCCTTCACGCCCTGTACGGCGCCGTCCAGGCGATCTACGCGGTCGCCGGTACCGTCCCGATGCCGACGGCGGCGTGGCTGAACATCGTCGGGTGGGTGGTTCTTACGGCGGGCATCGCCTGGTGGGGCGCGTCCCACGACACGGCTCGCTAGGCTGGTGTCATGAAGGAGCGCTTGATCTCCCTGGCGTGGGCGGCCCCGTGGATGCTGTTCATGGGGTTTCCCCCTCGCCTACGCCCTGGAACTGCCGGATCCGGCCCAGCGCGCGGGCCTCATCGGGTTGTGCGCCCTCCTCGCGGTCGTTAATTCGGCGACGTGGCTGGCCAATCCCCTGCCCGCGCGCAACTCCTTCACGAGGCCGTTCATCCTCTCCCACGCGGCGCTGGCGGCGGCGACGGTCGCCTACCTCGTGTACGCGGTGTCCGTCGACACCCCTCACGCGTTCATGATGACGTCGTATCTGCTGGTCGCGTGGGTGTTTCAGGCGCCGGGCAGGTTCATCGTCGCGGGCCTCGTGCCGGTGACCGCTATCGCGGGTGTGGCCGCTTACGCGCAGGGTGAGCCCCTGTGGATGGGCTCGTACCTGGTGTTGCTGCTCGTCTTCGTGGGGGTGGCGCGTTGGCGCATGGAGCGTTCGGCCCGCGAGCATCTGCGCCGCCAGGACGCGATCCAGCGCGCGAAGGCCGCGGAGCGTGCGCGCCTGAGCACGGACCTGCATGACATTCTCGGGCACTCGCTGACGGGGATCACGATGATATCCGAGCTGGCGGGTCGCCTCCTGGAGGCGGGTCGCGTCGAGGAGGCGCGCGAGCAGATTCGCGCGGTCACCGCCCAGTCGAACGAGGCCTTGGCTGACGTTCGCCGCATCGTCGCGGCCACGCGGGCCCTGTCCCCCGCCGAGGAGCTCGAGGAGGCCCGCGCACTTCTGGAGGTCGCGCGCATCGACGCCGAGATCACGAACGAGGGCGAGCCGCCGTCGGGGCCTCGTTCGGCGGCCGCCGCCCACGTGATCCGCGAGGGCGTCACGAACGCGATCCTGCACGCACGCCCCTCGTGGGTGCGGGTCCGTCTCTCTCCGGACGGCGTGACGGTCACGAACGACGGATATTCGGCCGCCTACGCGGCGTCGAGCGCGGGGTCGGGATCGGGGCTGGCGGGCTTGTCCGAGCTGGTCGGCGAGGAAGGCACGCTCACCTGGGGCGCGTCGGGTTCCACGTGGACGCTCGCGCTGTCTTTCGACGCCGCACCCGACACTCGTTCGTCCTGACTCTTTGCGCTGGGTCCTCATCGACGAGGCCATGGCCCCTTCTCGGCTCCCGCGCGGTCCCGGAATCACGCCCCTCCCAGAGCCCCGCGCGGTCCCGGGAAGGCGGGCCGGCATCGTCCTGAGGGGTGGCGACCACAAGGAACGATCCCCTGACCTGCGCTAGCCTGGTACCCCAAGCGCAGGCAGACAGGAGGGTGGCGTGACGATTCGGGTACTCGTGGCTGACGATCAGGCGATGATTCGTGGCGCCCTGGCTGGGCTGCTGGACCTGGAGCACGACATTGAGGTCGTCGCGCAGGCCGCCGACGGCGCACAGGCCATTGAGGAGCTGGCGCGCCTGGTCGGCTCGTCTGGCTCGTCCGACCCATCTGACCCGGCCCGCGGGGAGTGCCCCCGTCGACGTTGCGATCATTGACATTGAGATGCCTCGCATGGACGGCATTACGGCCACGCAGGCGATTCGCTCCCGTTTCCCGGGCGTGCGGGTGCTCATCGTGACGACGTTCGGGCGCCCGGGTTACCTGCAACGCGCACTCGACGCGGGGGCGACGGGCTTCATGGTGAAGGACGCGCCGGTCGAGGCCTTGGCGGACGGGGTGCGCACCGTGGCCGCGGGTGGCCGCGCCATTGACCAATCCCTGGCCTTGGAGGCTCTGTCGACTGGATCTTCGCCCCTGACGGACCGCGAGGCCGACGTTCTGCGCGAGGTCGAGGGCGGCGGCACGATCGCCGATATCGCCCACTCGCTGGGTCTCAGCCAGGGGACGGTGCGCAACCACGTGTCCTCGTCGATGCTGAAGATGGACGCGCGCACCCGCGCCGAGGCCGCATCCCTGGCGCGTGCGGCCGGCTGGCTGTAGCGGCCCTACGCACCTCTACGCGCCCATGAAGCGCGAGTTGCGCGCCATGAAGGGCAGCAGGCGCACGCCCGCGTAGGTGCCCAGCGTGTTCATGATGACGTCGTCGATGTCGACGACGCGGTAGGTGCAGGGCACGACGCCGAACAAGCCCGTGTACTGGGTCAGCTCGATGAGGCAGGAAACGGCGCAGCCGATCACCACCCACGCCAGGACGCGGCGGTGCGGGATCGAGCGGGCCAGGCGAGACCCGTCGGCGGGCGCACCCTCGGGGGCTCGGCGCATGCGTCGGATACGCCAGGTGGTCTCCGCGAGGGACCCCAGCGGCACAAACAGAGCAATATTCAGCAGGATCGACAGGCCATACAGGGTCCCGCGCAGGGTTTCCCCGTCGCGGAACTGGTCGACGACCGCCACGAAGGACCCAAACGGCACGTAGTTATCCCAGTGGATGATCGCGGCGCACGCGGCCACCGGGTCGGAGGGCAGCGGCAGCAGCGTAAAAATCAGCAGGCCGACGACATAGAGGAACCAGGCGAGCGGAAGGGCGCGCGGGAGCCTCCACATCGACGAGGCAGGGGCCGCGATCACTGGGATTTCCGCGGTCATCGGGGTGTCGGGGTTGTCCTCGCGCGGCAGGAGGGCACCCGTGCGCTTGGAGCGCCGATAGATGAGCGGGAGCGCCTGCACGACGGTCAGATGTGCGCGATGCTCCTGCCCAGGGGCCTGATTGTCCTCCGAGGAAGCGCCCCACCCGAGGAGGGACGACCGGAATTCCTGCGCCTGCCGAGCAGCCACCACAGCGCACACGTGATCGCGCAGACCGCAGCGTAAAGTCCCAGGTCAAGCGCCCAGTTGATTGCCGTGTACATGTCACCCCTCCCTCTGAGGGGAACATTACCGGCGTTATCGGGCAATGTTCCGGACGTGCGCCCAGTTCCACACAAGATGGACACATTGTGAGAAAACGGCTGGGAATCCACTGGAAATTGTTGGTCAGAATTGCGCGCTGCACCCGCGAAGCACGCAGAACTTCCCCCCTCTCTCCTCACTCCGAACAGATTGACAGCTGCTCAGCCATCGCATCCTGCTCGGCACGGGTCACGCTCAGCCCGTAGGCGCTCTTGACGGCAATCTGCCGCTTCACGTAGTCGCAGCGAAAGGCCCTATTCGGTGGCAGCCACTGGTCCGCAGAGGACGCCGACTTGTCCTCGTTGGCCTGCCCATCCACCGCGAGCAGGTTCTCTGGATCGTTGGCGAACTCCTGCCTGCGCTGCGCGTCCCACCGCCACGCGCCCGAGCGCCACGCGTCCGCCAGCGCGACGACATGGTCGATCTGCACGAGGGACGAGGTCTTCTCTCCCTTCTGGAACTCGATCGTGACCCCCGTGTAGGGCTCGGCGAGCGTGCCGGACAGGACCACACAGTCGTGCGTGCCCGGCTTAAAGGTGGGGCGCGCCAGGTCACGGGCAAGAATGTCGTTGCGAGTGTCGCAGCCGTTGTGGTTCGTGTCCGCCCAGCTCTGCCCATAGGCGCTGCGGTCATAGGCGGGAGCGTCGGGGTCGTTGACCGACTCACGAACCGTCAGCTCACGCAGCTGCCGAGCCGCCTCGCTATCCGGCAGAGAAGACAGCGCCTGCCCGCTGCGCAGCGGCGGCCACCCCAGGCGCGAGCGCAGGCCCAGCAGGTCCGGGCCCACGCCGGGCGCGAAGGCCCACACGAGGGCAGCGAGAATCACCAGCAGGACAATCCTGTCCCCCAGGCTCCTGCGTCGCTTGCGCGCCACGTCTCCTCCTTCCATCACACCGCCCACACGGTGAGGGCACCCCGACACGGTGTTCGGGATGCCCTCATGATGCACCCGCCCGCCGGCATCTGCGTCCCGGCGGGCGGCGCCTGTGGATAACTAGGCCTTGGTGCGCGCGCCCAGCAGCTGGCGCACGAAGTAGACGGCCACGATGATGAGCGTCAGGGCCCCCATGGAGACCAGCTGAGCCCGGCCCTCGTCGCTCATGAGCATGAGGACACCGATCCCACCCAAGCCAACGAGGACCAGCCACGGCAGCCACGGCCACCCAGGCATGCGAATCACCAGCGAGCCCGAGCGCTCCAGCGACGGATGCAGGCGCATCAGCGAAATGATGATGAACGTCCACACGATCAGCAGCACCATGCCGATCGCGTTGATGAGAATCGTTAGGATCGAACCGGGCAGGTACCAGTTACCCAGGACCGCCAGCAGCGCCAGGACCACGACGAGGCCGACCGCGCGCTTCGGGGTCCGTCCGGCCTCGATGTCGCCCTCGATCTCGGAGGCCAGGACGGCCTCGTCATCCTCGAGGGCGGCCTCGACGACCGAGCGCGCGCGAGCCTTGCTGGACGCGGCAGCACCCAGCAGCCAGCGCGGCCCCATGTCTCGCGCCGACAGCGAATAGGCCATACGCGAGGAGGCGTAGATGTTCGCGGAAAACGCGGAGATCAGCGCCATGAAAATAATGACGTTCATGAGCGTGCCGACCGCGGGGATGCCAGCCATCTCGAGCACAGCGGCGAAGGCGTTCGTCTTCATGGCCTCGCCGTCCCACGGCAGCAGCGCAATCAGCAGGATGACGGAGCCGACGTAGAACACGAGGATGCGGGTAACGACCGAGCGGATCGCGCTGCTCATCGCGGCGCGGGGATCCTCGGCCTCGGCCGCAGCGATCGTCACGATCTCCAGGCCACCGAAAGACGTAATGACTGCCAAGAGCGCGACCGCGATACCCGACAGGCCATTGGGCATAAACCCGTTGTGCCCCGAAATGTTCTGCCACACTCCCTCGTGGCCGGGCAGGGGGCCGACAATCGCCGTACGCGCAACCAGGTACACGCCCACACACAGGAAGGCGATAATCGCGACGATCTTCACCATCGACAGCCAGGCCTCGATCTCGCCATACTGTCCGGCGGACAGCAGGTTAATGCCGCCAATAACGACGACAATAACGAGGGCCACCACCCACTGCGGGACATCCGGGAACCAGCCGACGAAGAACGTCGCCGCGCCCGTCACCTCCAGGCCCGACACCATGATGAGCATGACCCAATACAGCCACCCGATCGTGAAGCCTGCCCAGCGGCCGATCCCGGCCTCGGCGTACGACGAGAACGAACCCGTCGTGGGTAGGGACGAGGCCAGCTCCGCGAGGGCCAGCATGACCGACACGACGATAAACGCGGCCACCGTATAGACACGATGACGGCAGGTCCGGCCTGGTGGATCGCCGAACCCGTGCCCAGGAAGAAACCGGCGCCGATCGCGAGGCCGAGGGCCATCATGGACAGGTGCCACGTCTTAAAACGCTTACGCCCGGAGGCGGCCCCCGGCTCGGCGGGAGAGGAAGAAACGGGTGTTGATTGGGGAGTCACACCGCCATACTAACGCCTGCCCCGACGCAGAGCTTTCAACTGAGAGTATGTGAGAGTGATGGTCCACTCGCGGGTCTGCGGGAGCCTCCAGCGACGCCAGTGCGCCATACCCGTAAAGACGAGGCCCACGATGATCGAGGCACCCATGCCGAGGACCGGCTGGCCCATGTACCAGAAGAGAACCGTGACCAGCGAGCACGCGAACGCCGGGGTCGCGTAGAGGTTGTTGCCGCCGAAGACGCGCGGGACCAGGCCTGCGGAGATGTCGCGGACCATGCCGCCACCGATCGCCGTCATGATGCCCAGGAGGATCGCCGGCATGATCGCGAACCCCGCGTCGAGGGTCTTGATCGCGCCGGTCGCGCTCCAACAGCCCAGCACCATGCCGTCGGCAATGACCAGGAGGACCGACCACACGCGCGAATCCATGCGGAAAGCCATCGCCACAAGGGCGCCGATGATCGCGAACCACAGGTAGTAGGGGTCGGTGATGGCCACGGGCGCGCCCGTGCGCGTGGTCAGGAGCAGGTCGCGAATCATGCCGCCCGCGAGCGCCGTCATGATCGCGAGAATACAGAAGCCGACGGCATCGAAGTTGCGCTCTCGGGCAACCTTGCCGCCGAGGATGCCATTGAGGAGCACGCCCATGAGGTCAATGGCTCGGAAGACCTCGGGCAGGGAATTATTCAGGGCGTCGAGCAGGTGCATGGCGATCCGGAGGAGTCGATGAGTGTCGTTGTTCATATGCTACAGGGTTTGTCGTTCTGTCAGCGAGAGCCCCGGCCATCCCGTCTCACGCTGCCACCGGGTGCGACAATGTCCCCATGACTGCACTCTTCGCCGGGCTCACGACCCTGGACGTCCTGCATCGCCTCGACCACGTGCCGGACCCGTTACTGAAGGTCACGTCAACGGACTTCACGATGGCCGCCGGCGGTCCCGCGACGAACGCCGCCGTCACGTACGCGGCCCTGAGCGCCGCCTCGCGCGTTCTCTCTGATTCCGGCGACGAGGCCGGGGCCACCTCTTGCACTGTGGTTCCCTCCGCGGAAGCGCCCACGCTGTTGACGGCGCTCGGCGAGGGCCCAGTGTCAGCCTTCCTCGCCGCCGACCTGGCGGCCGCAGGCGTGCGCGTGCTGGACGCGACGGCGCTCACCGCTTCGTCTTCCGGCGCGGGCGAGCACCCGGCCAGGCCCGGTCAGCGTCAAGCGGCCCCGGCCTCGTCCCCCGCGGGGCGAGAGCCCGCCGTGTCCTCGATCATCGAGCACCCGAGCGGACGCATGGTGGCGTCCACGAACGCGCGGCTTGACGCGGATGCGGGGCGCGTCGCGGCCGAGCTGCCCGAGCGCGTCGGCGCGGTCCTCATCGACGGACACAACCCGGCGCTTGCGCACGCGGCCCTGACACTGGGCGTTCCCAAGATCGACGGGGATGACCCGTTCGCTCCGCTCGAGGCGCTCCCGCCGCACCCGCGCATCCTGGACGGCGGCTCGTGGAAGGAGTGGCTCACTCCCCTGCTGGGCTTCGTCGACATTGCGGTCGTGTCGGAGGATTTCGCGCCGCCTCTCATGGCGCACCCTGATGGGGCGCAGGTCGCCGAGTTCCTGCGGGGCTTCGGCATCACGCGCACGGTGCGCACGCGCGGGGATCGCTCCGTACAGTACTGGTGGGATGGCGCAAGCGGCGAGGTTCCCGTTGACGCTGTTCCGGACGCGTCGACGCTGGGGGCGGGCGACGCCTTCCACGGGGCTTTCACGTGGGCGATCGAGCGCGGCGGGGACGCGGATCCGGAGCGCCTCATCCACTTCGCGTCGGCTGTGGCCGCGGTGTCTGTATCCTCCTTCGGCACGAGGCAGTGGCTGACATCCCCGACTCTCGTGGAGCTGGTGCGCGGCTGGTAGGTTGCGGGGGTTGTTGCGGGGGGTGCCGGGCACCCCAGGCAGGCCCACCCGGTACAAAACTCTCCCGGCACGCCACAAAACGCACATTTCGGCCCACTTTCCGGGTGCTGGGCGAATTTTGTCACGCTCGGGCTGCAAACAGACCACGCAGGGAGACCTTTGTACCGCATTCGGGGCCTGTGCCGGGACAAAGCTCTCCCAGCTCGCACCCCCGGCGGGCCCACCCGGTACAAAACTCTCCCAGCACGTACCCCCGGCGGGCGATACCGGTACAAAACTCTCCCGGCACGCCCCAAAGCGCCGATTTCGACCCACTTTGCGCCAGCAGGGAGAGTTTTGTACCGCTTCCACCACCACCAAGCCGAGCAGGGAGAAGAAAGTCACGCACCAACACCCCACCTCACCCCAACAACACACACCTCCCCCAATTCCGCACGTAATTCGATTGCATGAAATTTCAACAACACCTAGAAACGTTGCAATTCCAACGAACACAATTCAAATCCTGAAATAGTCGTGGGGGGAATTACGTGCGGAATTCATCAACGGCGATCAGCACACACCTACCAGCGGTATACCAGGCAGCGGGACGGCAGCTAGCGGCTCACAGGCACCCAGCGGCTCGACCACCTGAGCGCGACATCCGTCAGCGCGGGCAGGTGCGATGCGCCGGAGGCGGCCAGGGCGCGGTCCACAGCCTCGTCGATGACGGGCACTCCGTCGACCGGCGTGTATTCGCCTGCAATACCGTCGGGCAAGGAGGTCATCTCGACGTGGGAGCCGTCGGGCAGCAGGTGGAAGACTTCGCGCGTACGGTCGAGCAGGCCGGTTTCCTCGTCGAAGGAGTCGTGCGTGATGAGCACCGGAGCAGTGATGCCACGCAGCGCGTTTTCGCCGGAGACCATGGACATGTCGGCGAGGGTGCGCTTGGAGATGGTGAACTGCTGGCGCGCGGAGGCGGAGTCGTCGGGGACGGTGGTGGCGCCGTGGCGCTCAAGGTCGGAGAGCTGCACATCGGAGAACACGAGGTTCCAGTCGTAGGACAGGGGGCCGAGGACCGGGGAGACCAGCACGTATGTCTGCACGGCGGGCGGGCGGGAGCGCAGCGCGACGGCGGCGCCGAACTCGTGGCCGATGCAGATTTGGCGCGTAAACCCCTGGTCGGCAAGCCATCCAGAGGCGGAGCGGAAGTCTTCGATGAACGGATCGAAGGCGATGATTTCGTCGCCCGAGGCGCCGTGGCCGGAGTAATCGAAGGTGAGTGTCGCATAGCCCGCACGACGCAATATGCGACCGAGTGAGTCGAACATGCCCGATGCGTGACGATCCGAAAAAAAGGTGTGAGAAAAGATCACCGCAGCATCGCGGCAGTCCACAGGACGCGTGAATGTACCGGAGAGGGATACTCCCCGGGGCGTCTCAATCGTTATCTGGCTCACGTGTTAAACATAGCGCTTCCATGCCCCTTACGTGAAGGGGCGCCCATACTGTGCACGAATGTGACAAGAGGACACGCCGCGCGAGAAACAACCGAGGAAAATCCCCGCTCAGGTCGAGGACCATGCGCCGGGGGTGGCACCGCCATTAAGATAGAGCGCATATGCGCCGGTGGGAAGCGCGCCCACGAGGATCAGCGACCGCCCGCGCCAATGCGACGCCCACAACTTGCAGCGAGAGAAGGACATTCATGGGAACCAAGACCGGAATCCTCATCGGACTCGGCATCGGATACGTCCTGGGTACGCGCGCGGGCCGCGAGCGCTACGAGCAGATCCGCGCGAATGCCTCGAAGCTGCGTCGTTTCCCGGTCGTTGCTCGTCCCTTGGACGCGGCGGGACAGAAGATGTCCGACCTCGTGCGTGCGGGCGGCGAGCAGGTGACCGATAAGGTTGCCGACGCCGTGAAGGAACGCCTCTTCGGCGCCCCCGCCACGCAGCCCTCCGCCGGGTCCACCACGTCGACGACTGTCGACGCGCAGGCGACGTCTTCGACGACGCAGCGTTGAGCGCGATGAGTCACGAGGCCGTGAGCGCGCACCAGCGGACCAGCGGCCAGGAGCCGTCGCGCGAGCAGATTAAGCGCTGGCGCAAGCACCTGGCGGAAGAGCGCATGGAGGCTCGCACGTACCGCGACCTTTCGGAGCGCCGGACGGGCGAGGAGCGCGCTGTCCTCTTGCAGCTTGAGGAGGCGGAGCGCCGCCACGAGGAGTATTGGCTGGCGCGCCTGGGTGAGCACGCTCTGCCCGCCCCGAAGCCGCCGTTGCGCACGCGTGCCGCGTCGGTCCTCGCGCATCTTTTCGGCACGATTTCATTCTGGCGATGGCTCAGCGCGCGGAGCAGCGTTCCGCGCGCGACGTGGATGATGATGTGCCGGCGCACATGCAGGCCGACGAGCAGATCCACGCCGAGGTCATCCGCTCCCTGGCAGCAAAGTCGCGCGAGACCCTGGCGGGCACGTTCCGCGCGGCGGTCTTCGGGGCGAACGATGGCCTCGTGTCGAACCTGGCTCTCGTGCTGGGTGTGGCGGCCTCGGGCATGGAGCCGCACGTCGTCCTGCTGACGGGCGTGTCGGGCCTGCTCGCGGGCGCCCTGTCGATGGCGGCCGGCGAGTGGGTGAGTGTGCGCAGTCAGCGCGAGCTCCTCGATGCCTCGATCCCCGATCCGGACGCGCACCAGGCGGTGACGGACCTGGATGTGGACGCGAACGAGCTGGCCCTCGTGTTCCGCGCGCGCGGCGAGAGCGAGGAGGAGGCTGAGCGGCACGCGAAGCAGGTTTTTGCGCGCCTCGCCAAGCCGGCGACCGGCGAGTCCGGCGCGATCGCGCTGCGCGCGGCCCTGGGTGATAGCCCCGAGTCGGACGGCGCGGGCGATCAGGTGGGCACGCCCACGAAGGCGGCCCTGTCCTCGTTCTGCTTCTTCGCGACGGGCGCGCTCTTCCCGTTGATCCCCTACATTCTGGGCCTGACGGGCCTGGCGGCGATCGCCGTCGCGGCCGCGATCGTCGGCGTCGCCCTGCTGTTTACGGGCGGCGTGGTCGGCATCCTCTCGGGGCAGGCCCCGACGCCCCGCGCGCTGCGTCAGCTCCTCGTGGGTTACGGCGCGGCGGGCGTGACCTACCTGCTGGGCCTGCTGTTCGGCACCTCGGTTTCCTGAGGCCTTCTCGAAAGGGACGAGGCCGGGGAGGGGGACGAGGCCGGGGCTGACCCGCGCGTTCCCCTGGCCTCGGGCGAGGCGTGGGGCGGCGGCCGGGACCCACGTGTGCACCCGGTATGCGAGACTGGGGGCATGACGACTTTCTTTCTCGGGCGCGCGGCGCCATGGTGGGCCTGGCGGTCGGCGACGCGGTGGGCACCACGAATGAGTTCAAGTGGGCGGGGACTTTCGAGCCGATTACGGACATGGTGGGTGGCGGCCCGTTCCTGCTGAAGCCGGGCCAGTGGACGGATGACACGTCGATGGCCCTGTGCATCGCGGATTCGCTGCTGGTGCAGGGCCGCTACGACTCGTTTGACGTGATGGACCGCTACCAGCGCTGGTTTTCGAAGGGCTACCGTTCGTCGACGGACAGGTGTTTCGATATCGGCGGCCAGGTGCGCGCCGCACTGTTCGATTACGAGCACGAGCGCCGCGTGCCGGTGACCGCCGAGCGCACGAACAGCGCCGGTAACGGCGCGATCATGCGTCTGGCGCCCATGGTGATCGCGGGTTTCCGCTCGCGTTCCCCTCGCGAGGTCGTTGCCACCGCGCGTCTGAGCGCGCGCGAGACGTACTTCTCGTTCGAGGCCGAGGCCGCCACCGAGGTGTTCGCCGCCCTGCTGGTGGGCGCGCTGCTGGGGTGGTCGCCGGAGCAGCTCATGGACGTCTCATGGGCGTCGACAGGTGCGGCTTTCGATGAAATGGCCGCTCGGGTGATCAGCCCGGATCCGCAGGTGCGCGCCTCGTGGGAGGCGGAGACAAACGGCTACATCGTCAACGGCCTGCGCCTGGCGGTGCATGGCCTCCTGGATTTCCCGTCCTTCAAGGACGCGACCTTGGCGATTGCGAACATGGGCGGCGACACGGACACGAACGCCGCGATCTACGGCCAGCTGGGCGGCGCGTTCTACGGGGTCGAGGCCATCCCGGCCTCGTGGAGGTCGACGTTGTATCAGGGCGAGGAAATCGACCAGCTGGCGCGTGACCTCGTGGAGCTGCGTCTGGAGCCGCCTGTCACTCGCTTTGACGAGGACCTGCAGGGCGAAGCACCCACCGCCTGACCGGCATCCCCGACTCGTCACACCCACACCCACACCCAACAATTACCCAAAAATGTCGCACGTAATTCCCCCACCCCTATTTCAACGTTTGAAATCAGACCGTTGAAATCATGCGGATTAAAGCCGCACTCAAAAACTGACCGAAGGGAATTACGTGCGACTTTGGGGGTGTCACGCCTTCCAGTGCAGCCACGCCGCCGGGTGCCGGGCGACGCCCTCTGGCCTGCGACTAGACTGGCTCTATCATGCCTGACTCTCGCCACACGCCTCCGTCCGAGCCCAACGAGCGCGGCCCTCGCTCGCACAACGCGGGTCGCCGCGCCGACGGGCGCGACGGTGCGCGTCGACGCCAGGGCGGCCGAGGCCGGGAACGCCAGGGACAGGGACGCCGAGGCCAGGGCCGCGAGGACCGCCGCCCGCGCGAGCACGCGCGCCCCTTCAAGCCCTTCACGCCGGAGCAGCTAGCAGAACGCGCCGCGGCGATCCCCGTGATCGAGTTCCCGGACCTGCCGGTGAGCGAGCGCCGCGAGGAGATCGCGCGCGCCATCCGCGACCATCAGGTGGTCATCGTGTCGGGCGAGACGGGTTCGGGGAAGACGACGCAGCTGCCGAAGATCTGCATGCAGCTCGGCCGCGGCGTCGCGGGCATGATCGGGCACACCCAGCCGCGCAGGCTCGCGGCGCGCTCGGTCGCGGATCGCATCGCCGACGAGCTGGGCCAGACCGTGGGCCGCGAACCCGGCCAGGTGGTCGGCTACCAGGTGCGTTTCACGGACGAGGTCGGCCCCACGACCCTCGTCAAGCTGATGACGGACGGCATCTTGCTGGCGGAGATCCAGTCGGATCCGATGCTGCGCCGCTACGACACGCTCATCATCGACGAGGCCCACGAGCGCAGCCTGAACATCGACTTCATCCTGGGCTACGTGGCGCGCCTGCTGCCCGCGCGCCCGGACCTGAAGGTCATCATCACGTCGGCGACGATCGACTCGGACCGTTTCGCGCGCCATTTCGGCACGTGGGAGGGCACGCCCGGCTCGGGTCGCCTGATCGAGCCCGCGCCGGTCATCGAGGTGTCGGGCCGCACGTACCCGGTGGAGATCCGCTACCGTCCCCTTGGCCCGACGACGCCCTCGTCGTACACGTCCGAGGCCTCGGCGCAGCAAGCGGACGAGCCCGAGGAGAGCGCAGACGAGCAGAGCTCCGGCCCCATGCAGCTGGTCCTGGAGGATCCGGACGACGAGCTGGCGACGCTCGGCTACGGCATGGGCGAGGACATCGACGTGGAGACCGCGATCTGTCACGCGGTGGACGAGCTGAGCGCGGAGGGCGACGGCGACATCCTGGTGTTCCTGCCCGGCGAGCGCGACATCCGCGATACGGAGGCGGCCCTCCTCGATCACCTGAAGGGACGAGGCCGGCGCGCGGGAGACGACAAGGGCGCGCGTCCGGGAGACATCGAGATCCTGCCGCTGTACGCGCGGCTGACGGCGGCTGAGCAGCATCGCGTCTTCGAGCCGCACCGGCTGCGCCGCGTGGTCCTGGCGACGAACGTCGCGGAGACGTCGCTGACGGTGCCGGGCATCCGCTACGTGATCGACCCGGGTTTGGCGCGTATTTCCCGCTATTCCAATAAGACGAAGGTGCAGCGCCTGCCGATCGAGCCGATCAGCCAGGCGAGCGCGAACCAGCGCGCGGGCCGATGTGGCCGCGTCGCCGAGGGCGTGGCGATCCGCCTGTTCTCGCAGGCGGATTACAACTCGCGTCCGCGTTTCACCGAGCCGGAGATCCTGCGCACGTCGCTGGCCAGCGTCATTTTGCAGATGGCGTCCTTGGGCTTGGGCGCGGTCGAGGACTTCCCGTTCCTGGACGCCCCGGATCGGCGCGCGGTGCGCGACGGCGTGGCCCTCCTCGTGGAGATCGGCGCGCTCGCGCAGGATCGTGAGAGCGCGGACGCTACCCCGGCCTCGTCCCAGTACAGGCTCACCGGCATCGGCCGGGACCTGGCGCGCCTGCCGATCGACCCGCGCCTGGGGCGCATGCTGCTGGAGGCCGAGCGCCTGGGCTGCGCCTCGGAGGTGCTCGTCATCGTGGCGGCCCTGTCGATCCAGGACGTGCGCGAGCGCCCGGCCGAGCACCAGGGCGCGGCGGACGCCTCGCACGCGCGCCTGGCGGACCCGCATTCGGACTTCATCACCTACCTGAACCTGTGGCGCTACCTGGCGGTGCAGGCCCGCGACCTGTCGGGTTCGGCGTTCCGGCGCATGTGCCGAGCGGAGTTCTTCCACTACCTGCGGTGGCGCGAGTGGCGCGACGTCGTCGGCCAGCTTCGCCAGATGGCCCGGGCGCTGGGGATCGGCGTCGGGCCGGTGGGCGAGCCGTCAACGGGCGACGTCGTGGAGGCCGCCCAGTTCGGCGGCGCGCAGGACGCGGCCGTGCGCGCGGTTCTGGCCTACGGGCAGGGGCCGGCGAGCGTGGACGCGGACCAGGTGCACCGCTCGCTGCTGGTCGGCCTGCTGTCCTACCTGGGCTCGTGGGATGAGACGAAGCGCGACTACGAGGGCGCGCGCGGCACGCACTTCACGATCTGGCCGGGCTCGGGTGTGAGCGGCCACCCCGCCTGGGTGATGACCGCGGAGCTCGTGGAGACCTCGCGCCTGTTCGCCCGCACGGTGGCCCGCATCCGCCCGGAGTGGGTGGAGCCGGCGGCGCGCGGCCTGCTCAAGCGCTCGTATTCGGAGCCGTTCTGGTCGGTCGCGAAGGGCGCGGCGATGGTTCGCGAGCGCGTGACCCTCTACGGGTTGACGCTGGCGGCGGACCGCGAGGTGCTGCTGGGGCGCTTGGGTGACCTCGTCATCGACGAGGCCGTGGCCGCCTCGCGCTCTCACGCTCCGCGCGCGGGGTCGCTGGAGGCGCTGGCGGCCGGTTTGGTGTCGGCGTCGAAGGATCCACTGTCGTCGGGGTCGTTTGAGCCGCGTCATTTCGAGGAGTTGGCGGCCGCGCGCGAGGGGGACGACGGCGCGTGAGCTGGCCCGCGAGATGTTCATTCGCAACGCCCTGGTGGATGGCCAGTGGAGGGAAAGGCACGGTTTTCAGCGCCGAAACGAGGCCCTGGTGGAGCAGGCTCGCGAGGTTGAGCGCCGTAGCCGCACCCATGGCCTCGTCGCGGACGAGCAGGCGCGCTTCCGTTTCTTCGACGATCTGATCCCCGAGCACGTGACCAGCGCGGCGGCGTTCAACCGCTGGTGGAAGGACGAGCGGCGCTCTCACCCGGATCTACTCATTTACCCGGCGTCCCTGCTGATGCCACGCGAGGCGACCTCCGGCGAGGGCTTCCCGGACCGGTGGCAGTGCGGCGACCTGTCGCTGGCGCTGAGCTACGAGTTCGCGCCGGGCAGCCCGCGCGACGGCGTATCGATGCGCATCCCGATCGAGGTGCTCGAGCGCGTCAGCGATGCGGGCACGGACTGGCTGGTGCCCGGCATGCGCGAGGACCTGCTGACCGAGGCGATCCGCGCCCTACCCAAGGGCGTGCGCCGCCTCCTGGCACCCGCGCCGGACGTGGCCGCGTCGGTCGCGCGGTGGATCGAGCAGGCGGGCGATGAGCCCGGCCCCGGCCCCGGCTGAATCGGCGGGCGCACACGCGGGCGAGGCCGGGACGGGTGCCCGGGCGGACGGCAACGCAGGTTCCGTTAACGGCGCCGCAAAGCGCGGCGGCCAGAAAGCCGCCGCACAGACCGACGAGCCGGACCCCCTGAGCCTGGACGCCGCGATGGGCCGCCTGGCCGCGTGGGGCGCGACATCGGGCCGGGTGTCGACGCGCAACTCGCCCAAGAAGGCCACGCAGAAGAAGGCGTCGCAGAAGGAGGCCCCGGCTCCCGCCCAGCAGGGCGCGGACACGCCTGCCACCGAGGCCCCCAAGCCCCGCCCCTCACCGAGGGACCGGTCCTGGACGCCCTCGCCCACGCGGTGCGCGTGCTGCGCGGCGTGGACCTGAGCGAGGCGGACCTGGCGCACGCGCGCGCCCACCTGCCCGACCACCTGCGGATGACCTTCGTCGTCACGGACGCGTCGGGCAAGGAGCTGGGCGCGGGCAAAGACCTGGCCTACCTCCAGCGAACTCTGGCCAGCGACGCGAACAAGGCGGTGCGCACGGCGGTGCGCGCGGCCCTCGAGGAGGCCGGGGAGAAGCAGGCACGCAGGAACAAGCGCGGGCGCGGAGGCTCGGGGAAGACCGCTGCCACCGGCGCGAACAACACCACCGACGGAGCAACCTCCCCCACCGACACGTCCGCAGGTTCACGTGGTGGGGAGAATTCCCCCACCCCGACGCGCAGCGCGACCGCGACGGGCAACGGACCCCGCGACGCGGCCCAGGCCTCGTCCCCGGACCCGGCGTTCCACGCGGATCACATCACGCAGATGCCGACGCTGCCGCGCTCGATCACCCAGACCTCGGGCTCGATGACGCTGCGGGCGTTCCCCGCGCTGGTCCCCCAGGGCAGCGCGGCGGCACCGGCGGCGGGCGTGCGCGTCATGGCCAGCGCCGCCGAGGCCGACCGCGAGCACCGCGCCGGCCTCGCCCGCCTGCTCCTGTCCCGCATCGCCCTGGCGACGAACCGCGTGACCACGCGCTGGACGGGCCGCGAGGCCCTCATGCTGGCGGCCTCCCCCTACGCGGACACGGCGGCCCTGGTCGCGGACGCGCAGCTGGCCTCGGCCCTGTCCCTCGTCGATGAGCTGAGCACCCCCGCCGACGTGCGCGACCCCGAGGCCTTCGAGACGCTCGTGGCGGCCGCGCGCGACGCGCACGAGGACCGCGTCTACCAGATCCTCTCCCACGTCGTGCGGGCCCTGGAGGCCAGCGCCGAGGCCGATGCCGCCGTGCGCTCGCACCCCCAGGCCTCGCTGGAGGAGACGACGCGCGACGTCGCCCGCCACGGTAAGACGCTGCTCTACGAGGGCTTCGTGTCGGCCACGCCCGCCTTCGCGCTGCCGCACCTGGCCCGTTACCTGCGTGCCGGGGCCGTGCGCATCGAGCGCGCCGCCTCCTCGCCGGGTGCGCTGAGCCGGGACCTGGAGGACATGGACCGCATCCACCAGGCCGAGGCCGACATCGCCGCCACGCGGCAGGCCCTGGAGCGCCGCCCCTACGACGCCCGCCGAGACGCCGCGCTCACCCAGGCGCGATGGATGGCCGAGGAGCTGCGCGTGTCCATGTTCGCCCAAACCCTGGGCACGCCCAACAAGGTCTCCATGAAGCGCCTGCTCGGCGTCCTCGCGGGGGCGCGGTGAAGCGCGAGGAGGCACGTGCCCTCGCGCGTTCCCTGATGGACGCTTCTGGCCTGGTCGACTGGCGATTCCGCTTCGACCACGCCAAGCGCCGGGCGGGCGCATGCACGCACTCCACGCGCACGATCAGTCTGTCGGGGCCGCTCACCGACCTGTACGACGAAGGAACGATCCGGGGCGTCATCCTGCACGAGATCGCCCACGCCCTCGTCGGCCCCGCCCACGGGCACGACGCCGCGTGGAAGCGGGCGGCACACGCCCTCGGCGCCCCGGATTCCGCGCGGCTGCCCTCGTCCCTGCCTTCCCCGGACGCGCCCTGGGTGGGCACGTGTCCGCGCTGCGGGGCCACGCGCCGCCTGTACCGGGCGCCGCGCCGCGTCTCCTCGTGCGGGGTGTGCTCGCGCGCCTTCGATCCCGCGCTGATCCTCACGTGGGAGCACCGAGGACAGGCCGCCTCGCCCGGGCGCGCCTACGAGCGCGAGCTCGCCGCAATCCGCCGCCGCCGTTAGCGTTACCAGCGCCGTTAACACTACTGCCGTCGTTAGCACCGCTACTTACCCAAAAATGTCGCACGTAATTCCCCCAACTCTCTTTCAAACTCTGAAACTAGACCGTTGAAATTGCAGGGTTTTATGCCGCTCTCAAAAACTGACCCAGTTAAATTACGTGCGACTTTTGGGGAGTGACCGACCAGGCCAGGCCCCGGCCCCGGCCTCAGACCCAGCCTCGGACCCTACCCCCGCCCCGAAAGACTGTCCGCAGCCCGCATCTGCCCACGTCACAGTTTTGTAACCCGGGCGGGCGAGCACACACCCACCCGACGGCGATACCCTTGATCCCAACACCCCCGAGAGAAGGAAGCCATGGGTACCACCGCCAGCCCCGACGCCACGACCGCTCCCGACCGCGAGGTCCTCACCTGGGAAGGTTTCGGCGACGCGTCCCGTGAGCTCACCCAGCAGATTGTCGACTCCGGCTGGATCCCGGACCTGATCGTCGCCATCGCGCGCGGCGGCCTCATCCCGGCCGGCGCCATCGCCTACGCTATGGACGTCAAGGCGATCGGCACCATGAACGTCGAGTTCTACTCCGGCATCGGTGAGACCCTCGCCGAGCCCATCCTGCTTCCCCCGCTCATGGACGTCTCCGCGATGAACGGCAAGCGCGTCCTCGTCGTCGACGACGTCGCCGACTCCGGCAAGACCCTCAAGATGGTCATGGACCTCATCGACGAGCACGGCCTCTCTCTCGATGGCTCCTCCTCCGTGCGCGTCGAGGCGCGCAGCGCGGTCATCTACAAGAAGCCCGTGTCCATCATCGACCCCGACTACGTGTGGGCGCACACCGACAAGTGGATCAACTTCCCCTGGTCGACGCTGCCCGTCATCAAGCCGTGACTTCCTCTCGGGCGGGCTCAGGACGGCAGGCGGCCGCCTCTCCCGGCCGCGCCCAGGCCTCGTCGATCACCCGGCGCATCGTCGAGGCCGTGGCCGAGCGCGCACGCCTCGGTGACCCCGTGCGCGTGCTGGGCCTGACCGGCCCTCCGGGGACCGGCAAGACGACGATCGCCGCCGAGCTGGCGCGCGCCCTTCCCGAGGCCGGCGTCCCCGTCGCCGGACTGGCCCCCATGGACGGCTTCCACATGTCCAACGCGGTGCTGGCCGCGCGAGGGATCGCGGACCACAAGGGCGCGCCCGACACCTTCGACGTGGGCGGTTTCGTCGCCCTCCTGGGGCGCGTGCGTCGCGCGGACGGCGTGGTCCTCGCCCCCGACTACCGGCGCGACCTGCACGAGCCCGTCGCGGCCTCGCTGCCTGTCGAGGTCGACGGCGTCGTCATCACGGAGGGCAACTACCTGGGCCTCGAGCTGCCCGGCTGGGCGGACGTGCGCGGCCTCATCGACCTGCTCGTCTTTATTGACACGCCTTTCGAGGAGCTCGCATCGCGCCTCATCGACCGGCACATGAGCTTTGGGCGCGACCGCGCGGACGCGGCGCACTGGGTGCGCACCGTGGACGCGGCGAACATGGCGTTGGTCGAGCGCACGAAGGAGCGCGCGGACCTCATCCTGTCGCTGTAGGCGAGTCCTGCCGGCCGTTCCCCGGCCTCGCCACCGCGCTGTTCGCGCGTTTTTCGGGCCGCCGGCTCCCCGACCTCGCCACCGTCATCCCTGCGCCCACACCCCCATAATTTCGCACGTAATTTCCCACGGTCAGTTTTAGAGCACGGCCGAAAACCGCATGATTTCAACGATCCGATTTCAACATTTGAAATGCCAGGGAGCGAATTACGTGCGACTTTTCAGGGGACGGTCATGCCAAACGGTTGCCATGCTTGCCGTCGATAAGTAGCGCGCATTTTCAACCACTTCCAAGTAAGGTGAACCTATGTTCCTCTTGCTCGGCCTTCTCGGCGGCTTCATCACGGGCATCTCCCCGTGCATCCTCCCGGTCCTACCCGCGCTCTTCCTGGGCGCCGCGGGCGGGCGCGACTCCGCGTCCTCCTCGAACGAGGCCGGGGCCGCCCGCTCCTCCGCACCCTCTGACGAAGCGAAGGCGGGCGTGGATCCGTCGCTCTTCCGTCTCGCTCCGGGCGTGAACCTGGGCGGCGAGGCACCCAAGAAGGCAGCTGTCGCAGCACAGAGCGGCGAGTCGGTGACGCGCCGCCCGGTGCTCATCGTCCTGGGCCTCGTGACCTCGTTCATGCTGATCACCGTCGCGGGTTCGGCGCTGCTGAGCCTGCTGAACCTGCCGCAGGCGCTGATCCGCTGGACCGGCATCGTCCTACTGCTGGCCGTCGGCATCGGCATGATCGTCCCAAAGATGATGGAAGTGCTGGAACGCCCCTTCGCGCGCCTGGCGCCTCGTACGACGGGTGACAGCGCGGGCTTCGGCCTCGGCCTCGTCCTGGGCGCGGCGTTCGTTCCGTGCGCGGGCCCGGTGCTGACCTCGATCATCGTGGCCTCGAGCTCCGGGCAGATCACCTGGCACATCATCGGCCTGGCCATCTCCTTCGCAATTGGCGTGTCGATCCCGCTGATGATCGTGGCGATCGCCGGGTCGGGGGTGGCCGCGCGCTTCCTGAAGACCCGCCAGCGCCCCCTGCGCATTGCGGCGGGCGTCGCCATGATCGCGCTCGCGCTGGGCATTGCGACCGACGCTCCGATGGCCTTGCAGCGCATGATCCCCGACTACACGGCCTCGCTCGAGGCGGGCACCGAGGGCGCCTGCGAGGACGGTGCGTGTGAGCCCGAGAAGGAGGTCGAGGCGAGCACCGACTTCGCGCAGTGCGCGCGCGGCGGCGCGAAGGATTGCGGCGTGATGCCGACGATTCAGGCCTCGGAGTGGCTGAATTCCCTGGGCCAGCCGTCCGGAATGGTGACGCTGGTGGACTTCTGGTCGAGCTCGTGCACGAACTGCCAGCGCGAAATCCCCGAGCTCGAGGCCATCTACGAGAAGTACAAGGACTACGGCCTGGTCGTGGTGGGCGTGCACTCGCCCCAGCAGGCCTACGAGCGCGACCTGCGGTCGTGAACGCGTCGATCGACAAGCTGGGCATCACCTACCCGGTGGCACTGGACCCCGACCTCGAGGCCTTCAAGGCCTACGGCGCGACGGCGTGGCCGACCCACTACATCGCGGGCGCGGACGGCCAGCTGGTCGCGGTGGGTCGCGGCACAAAGGGCGTCGAGGAGCAGATCCGCACGCTCCTCACCCAGGCGGGAGCATCCCTGCCCGACTGAGGCACGCAGGCCTTCACGCAGTGAGCGACCACCTCACGCATGATTCAACGCAGCAAGCGGTCACCTCACGCACGATTGAACGCAGCGAGCGGCTGCCCCGCATGGGGTAGCCGCTCACTCTATCCGGCGTCGATACTCATCCCCCGACCAATTTCGCATGCAATTCCCCCACCCCTCTTTCAACATTTGAAATCAGATCGTTGAAATCATGCGGTTTTCCCGAGGTACCAAAATGACCTCGGCAGGGAATTGCATGCGAAATTGAAGAGGCTACCCAGAATCAGCCAACGCGGCACAACGCATCAGCCAACCCGCCTCGTGCCAATCAGTGCCACTCGGCGTTACCGACAGCCCAGGTGCCGTCCTCCTGCTCGACGAGGGTCAGGAACACCAACTCGCGGACCGGCTCGTGCGAGCCATCCGCGTAGAAGCGCGTGAAGCTGACGAGCCTCACCCACTCATTGCCTTCGCGGCGGGGCGATTCCCTGCCCTCGACGCCGATGTTCTCAATCGTGACAGTCGTGTGGGAGCGGTTCGGCACCAACGGCAGGAACTCGCCCTGTCCCTTCACCAGCTCGGGGGTCGGCGTGTGCTTACGCTGCAGCTCGGGTGTTTCGTAGACGCTCGCACGGATGGACGCGAACGCGTCTGTGACATCGCGCGACGCGTCCCACGTTTGATTGGTGATGACGTAGGCGGAGCACACCGCGTCAGCGTCCTTGCGATCAACGGTGGACGGGTCGGGCAGAAGGTCGTCGAGCCACTGAACCGATGCGGGGTGCAGGCAGGTTCCGTCGGGCGCAGAGGTGCCGTCCTCACACGGGGGCATGCTCGAGGCCGTGGCCTCCGGGGTGGGAGCAGCTGCCTCGGACTGCGGCGCGGTGTCGGGCGCCTGTGAAGCCTCGCCGGACGAGGCCCCACTCATTCCCCCGTTTGAATCGGAGCTCGCCTTCGAGGCCGTGGTTCCAGAGTCCGTGCTCGTCAGGAACGTGCGTGCCATGAAGAAGCCACCGACGCCCAGGACGAGGGCGACAGCTGCGACCAGTGCAATGACGACGATTGTCGTCCGCTCACCACGTGCGACTTTTTCAGTGCGTTCATATGCATCCTTAGTTTGTGTTGTGTATGCGCGTGTCATCGCCTGTGATGCTTGGCCGCTCACCGCAGACCGTGCAGCGGCTGACCGACATGCCAGCAATCTCACCGTAATCCGTGACACGGACAACAAACAAGCTTGTCCCATTGGCAGAACGCGTTTGACAACGCAGCGTTCTCGAACTGCACCCCGGCCTCGCGCACCCAGGCCTCGCAACCCAACCCGAGCCTCATAACCCGGCCGAGCCTCATAACCCGGTCCGAGCCTTGTAACCCGACCCAAGCCTCGTGCACCCACCTCCCCCACACCCTCAATTACCCCACAATGTCGCATGCAATTCCCCCACACTTCTTTCAAGATTTGAAGTCAGATCGTTGAAATCATGCGGTTTTCTCGAGGTTCACCAAAGACCCCAGGAAGGAATTGCATGCGAAATTTCTTAGTTATCCACAGATTTTTCAAACAGCTCACATAAAGCGCCACAAAGTAGCATGATTTACGCATGGACCTCAACGAAGAGCTACGTAAACGGCACGGAATCACCAAACTATCGAGCTTGCGCCACGCAGAGCTCACTCCTGCGCTACTCCCCCAGTCCATCGGACACTACCGAGGCTGGATCTATGACAAGAACAGCTTCAGTCTCGATCAGGTTCGTGCTTTTGTATACAACGCGTGCATCTCTTGTGTCAGCGCTGCGCAAATATACGAACTTCCGATCCTCATGGAGCAACGCCCACAAAAGACCCACCTGTCAGTTGCGTATAACCATGGAATGCACCCATCGAAGCTACGCCGCTTCGACGATGTATGCATCCATAGGGAACAGATCATGAGCGACGAAGAAAGGCGTACGCACGTAGCCAGCATCGGGACAGTCTTGGAGCGAGTGCTCGTCTGCATGCCACTCAAGGTCTCGCTACCCATGCTTGATGCCGCGCGCAATCGCGGCCTCTTCGACGTCTCGACGCTCGCTATCCCCCCAACCGGCAGCCGGCTGCCTCACCTCAGAGAAGCGCTTTCCCTCTCGTCGGAACGCGCCCGCTCAATCCTCGAAACTGTTGCCCGCTTGCAGCTCATTGACATGGGGCTGACACCGCAGGTCGGGGTCTGGATCGAAGGAGTCGGCGAGGTCGACATGATCATCCTCGGCTTCATCGTCATCGAGGTGGATGGGTGGGCCTTCCACTCGTCGAAGGAGCAGCGCGAGAAGGACCTCAAGCGGGATCGCGAACTTCTAAGGCGCGGATACGTCGTCCTTCGATTCACCTATGACGACGTTATGAATGGCGACTTCGCACGCGAGGTCCCAATATCGGTGACAGCCCTCCGTCGCCTCGTCCCCGACACCGGAACGGAAGACGCGCAGGCCGCAGTGAAGAACGCTGGCTTCCTTGACATCCTGCGCGGATACCTGCCTAGCTATCACCCTCAACACTAATTTCGCACGTAATTCCCTCACCACTATTTCAACATTTGAATCCTAAACGTTGAAATCATGCGGTCTTCACGGGGTAACCCGAAGGTCCCTCAGGGGAATTACGTGCGAAATTTAGATATACGAGGAAGAAGTAGGTCAGCGCGCGGAACGTGCCGAGGCGCCGTGCCCGTCAGCGCGCCATGCCCGCCAGCGCGCCATGCCCGCCAGCGCACCATGCCCGCCAGTTAAGAAGCCGCACCCGTCAGCGCACCAGATCAACAATGACCGGGGTGACCCGCTCAATGACCTCGAGGGTGTCGAGGAAGTCCTGATGCCCGCCGTACCAGGGGTCGGGCACGTCGCCGCTGCCCTCGGGGTCGAGGTCGCGGTACAGGCAGATGCGCGGGGCATCGACGGAGAGCAGGTCGGCGGCAGACGCAGGCGCGCCCTCGTGCTCGATCCCCGCCCGATCGGCGAGGCGCTCCAGCACACTCAGATGCCGCGAGGTCATGGCCAGCACGAGGTCCCACTCCCCCAGCTCGCCGGCGCGGATCTGACGCGCGCGGTGGTCGGGCACGGCGTACCCGGCGTCGCGCAGCACGCGGGCGGCGCGACGGTCGATCGGGTTTCCCTGCTCTTCGTCGGACACGCCGGCGCTATCGACGACGACGTCCACGCCGGCGCGCGCGGCGGCCTGTTCGAGGATCGCGTGGGCCATCGTGGATCGGCAGATATTGCCGGTGCACACCATGAGGACGCGGGCGGGGCGGGTCATGATTGTTTCCGTTCGTTCGGGGGTGGGGGGCGGGTACGAGGCCGGGGCGGGCTCCGGCGGGCGCAGGGTCAGGCGGCAGGCTGGTCCGCGCGCACGTGCGCACACACACGCAGGCGCGCAGAACCCGCGAGCCCGCGAGCCTCAGAGCAGCGTCAGGTAGGCGCGCACGGCCTGGGCGCTGTGGGCGGCGGCGCGGGCGCCGTCCATGTGGAAGGCCTGGTCGGCGGTGGGGCCGCACAGGTCGGAGACGGCGCGCAGCGAGATCCAGTCGACGTCGGAGGACCAGCAGACCTGGGCCATCGCGCAGGTTTCCATGTCGGTGCCGATGGCGTCGGGGAAGCGCTCGCGCATGGGGCCGACGTTGGCCTCGGTGCAGAAGGAGTCGGAGGAGACGATGCGCCCGCGGCGCACGGGGTGTTCGATGAGACCGCGCAGGATGGGCAGGCGTTCTTCGGCGGCTTCGGAGGTGGTGTAGTCGACGGGCATCTGGGGGACCTGTCCCATGGCGTAGCCGAAGGCGGTCGCGTCGGCCTGCCCGTAGATGGCGCGGGTGCCGGCGGCGATGTCGCCGACGTTGATGTCGCGGGCGAGTCCGCCGGTGGTGCCGGCCGCGATGACGATGGGGGCCTCGACGAGGGTGAGGGCGCGCGCGGTCGCGGAGGCGGCGTTGGCCAGGCCGATGCCGGAGGTGACAACCAGGACGGTGCGTCCTTCGAGGATGCCGAGCACGAAGCGCTGGGTCTTGTGGGTGCCCGCGAGGATGGCCTGGGGCGTCTCGTCGTCCCCGATGGGCGCGAGCTCGTGCAGGAGGGGCGCGGCCTCCATGTCCATGGCGGCTTGGATGATGGCGTCGACGCGGATGCGCTCGGGGAAGCTGAGGTTCATAGGTTCCATCGTAGGGGACGAGGCCCGCCCCGGTCGCGCTCGCCTCGCGCGGGGGTGGCCGCGCTGTATGTGTACACCCCCCTTTCCTGGGTCCCCCTAAAGTCGCACGTAATTTAACACGGTCATTTTTGGACATAGCCCACAAACATTGCAATTCCAACGATGCAATTTCAAAGTCTGAAATAAGCACAGGGGAATTACGTGCGACATTGTTGAGGAACCACAGGGCCGGGTCGGGGCCGTGAGCGTTGGTAGCGCGGCGGGGAACGCCACAAGTGCGGCAGGGAACGCCACAGGCGCGACGGGGAACGCCACAGGGGGCGCGCCCACACGCCACGGCCTCGTGCGAATCAGGCGGTGCGGCGCGCCCACGCGCACGCGCCGGCGAGGCCGAGGAGGGCGGCGCCGAGGCCGAGGTAGGGGTAGATGCCCGCCGAGCCGGAGTTGGGCAGGACGCCGACCTGGGTGTCGACGACGCGGATGGCGGGCAGCGCCGCGGCGCCGGTGCCCGTGGCGGGGATGACGCGGATGGAGGTGAAGCCCTCGTCGGCTCCGAAGTCGGTGGTGATCACCGTGGAGGCCGAGGCGTCGGTGCCCACCTCGATGTGGAAGGGGACGGCGCGGGGCAGGAGGACGTGTCCGGCGGGGGCGCGGGTTTCGACGAGCCAGTAGGTCTTGCCGGTCTCGAGGGGCGCGGTGACGAACTGCGATTCGCCGTCGGAGACGGAGACCGGGGTGCCGGTCAGGGCCTCGTTGTCGTAGATCGCGAAGGCGGCGCCCTCAAGCGGGTAGGTGCCGTCCTCGTTGGCCGTGCCGACGGGCTGGGTGCCGCCCTTTTCGATGCGAATGGTGCGCGGGCGGGCGGGCGCGCAGGCCTCGTTGTTGGCGGCGCCGTCGTGGTCGTAGGGGCCGGCGACGGAGTTGTAGAGGCCTCGCTTGGGGGTGAGGCGCCCGCGCGAGGGGACGCACTCGAGGGCAGCCTCACTGTACCCGGCGGCTTTCCGATCGCGCGCGACGGTCATGCGGATGAACCAGGTTGCAGACGCCCCGGGTTCGACGGTGGTGCCCTGGGTGAGGACGTAGGTGGCGGCGCGGTTTTGCGCGCGGGCGCTGCGCAGGCCGTCGAGAGAGGTGGCGATCGTGGCGGAGCGCAGGGTGAGGCCGGGCGCGAAGGCCGGGGTGTCAACGAGGCGGCCGGTCGTTCCCGCGATGGTGCCGTCGTTCGTGGCGGTGACGCGGTAGGTGACGGTGATCGTGTCGCCCGAGGCACCCTCGACGCTCTCCACGGCCTTGTCGATGCGCAGCTTGGGGGCCTGCTGCTGGATCGTGAAGTTGCAGGTGATCGGCACGGCGGCCGCTGTCTTGGCCGGGGGCACGTCGGAGAAGTCGATGCCGCCGGTCATGGGGTCGCGCGTGACGTTGACGGCCTCACCGATGCCGTTCACGCACGTGATGTCGGTCAGCTCCCAGCGCGCCGAGTTCGGGTCGTCGGAGACCTTCCACGGGCCGAAGTAGCCGGGTTCACCGAAGCGCAGGGGGCGGCGTCCGGGGATGCGCGGGCCGGTCTCGGCGATGACGAACTGGGAGTAGCCGGGGATGAAGGCCTGGTATCCCGAGGTCACGGTTCCGTCCGTGCCGTAGCCCGTGGGGGTCAGGGGGCTGTCCTCGAAGGAGGACCAGTCGACGAAGCCGGAGGCGTTCTGATCGGTGGCGAGGGGTTCGCCCGTGGGCGATACGAAGTCGCCGATGCCCAGCGTCGTGAAGTTGAAGGAGGGGATTGTGCCGCCGATCGCCTCAGACTGCGGGGTGACAGTCTTCGCGATGCGAATGTAGCGCTCCTGGCTGAAGGTGGCGTACAAGCACCCGTAGGAGGTCTTGTTTTCCTTCGAGCTGAAGGTGGAGACGGGGGTAACGCCCTCGGGCGGCGTCGCCGGGCAGGCGCCGTCGGCGCTGGGCGTGAAGCCGGCGATGACGAGGCGGTACGGGATACCGTCGATCATCACGGTCTTGTTCGAGGTGGTCCGCGAGATCGTTAGCACGTCGTCGGAGTTGGGGGCTCTGGTCGGGCGTGCTCGGCGGCGTCCGGGTAGGCGGCCGGGTTGTTCGTGTAGATGTCGCGGTTGCCTCGTCCCTTGCCGACGTGGCGGTAGCAGTACCAGACGCCCGAGCCGGCGTCGCGGTTGAGGGCGGCGTAGGGCGCGTTCGCGGGGCACGAGGTCGGCCCGCTGGCGCGCGAGGCGAGCATGTAGGCACCCTCGTCGCTCAGGGCGGCGGTGGTGTCGGTGTCATCCTCGGTTTCCTCCTGGTCGAAGGGGAAGGAATCCTCGATTCCGCCGATATTGACGTCGATCGTCGAGTGCACCCACTTATTGGCCGACAGCACCTGGAAGTTGTTGTGCCGCACGGTGCCCAGCAGGAACGGCTGGCCGATGGGGACGTTGCCCGGGTTGTTCGGCTTGTATCCCAGGGCGTTGGTGTCCTGCGGCGAAATGACGCCGGAACTCACGGGGTTCGCGGCGGGCAGGCCGCGCGCGATGTAGGTCCAGTAGTCCCCGGCGGCGACGCTCGCGTCCAGCATCGGCTGGGCGACTCCGGCCTGGAAGGGGGCCGAGGATTGGGCGGGGTCGGCCGCGTCAAAGGGGCCCGCGCCGCGCACGGTTCCCACGTAGGCGTTGTCGGGGACGTTCGTCGTGCGGTCTGTGGCCGAGCCGTTGATGGTGGCCGCGCCGAGGCGCCCGCTCGATGAGGCGACGGGGACGGTGCCGCCACCGGGTGTTTCCCAAGGTCGCGTCGGCGTCGGCGCGTTCGGGGGCGACGAGGCCGGACAGGGCCGCGGCGGTCACGAAGAGGAGGGCGGACAGTGTGCGCGCGACGGCGCGACGAGGCCGGGGTTCGGTCTGCGCGTCCGTGGCGCGGCGGGAGCGGGCGCCGCAGGGGTGGTGCTCCACGAGCCCTCCAGAGTGTTTGACAGTTACTCACCGACTCTAGCGTAGATACGCGCGAGCGCGCGGGTGAGCTTGCTCGCTCAGGCCCGCGCGCTTGCGCGTATCGGGTGGCCGCTCGCGGCCACGCAATGAGGTCGTTTACTGCTTGCCGCGCTCCTCGAGCAGCTTCTTCAGGGCAGCGGTCCGGCCCGCGTCGATCTCCGCCTCGGAGATCTGCTCGGCGGAGGCCAGCAGGTCGGGGGTGGCGGGCGCAGCGCCAGCGTCAGCAGCGGCAGCGTCAGCAGCGCCAGCGTCAGCAGCGCCAGCGTCAGCAGGGCCAGCGCCAGCGGCGCCGGAAGCGCCAGACGCGGGCTCTGTGGCCACAGGCTCGGAGGAAGCAGGCGCACCGGGCTCAGCGGCAGCGCCGGGCTCCGCCCCGGCCTCGTCCCCGGAATCAGCGGAGGCGAGCGTGCCAGCGGCAGCGGCACCCTCGAGTGCCTGCGGCTCCTCGTCCTTACGCTTGCGCGAGCGCAGCCAGAGGATGCCGGCGACGGCGAGAATGACGACGACGGACGCGAGGACCGCGATCATCCACGGCTTCATGACGGAGCCCTTGACCTGCGCGGCTTCGGCGGCCACGGCCGCCTCGTCCATGGGGACGCGCTCGCCGGTCACGAGGAGGCGGTGCGTGTTGACACCGTAGGGGGTACAGGTGATGAGGGTAGCGAGGTCCTTGCCCTCGACCTTGTTGAGGGACTCGGTCTCGTGGGGCAGGACGACGCGAATGTCGGTGACCTGGTACTTCAGGTGGCGCCCGGCGGTCTCGATGTAGAAGTAGTCGCCCATCTTGACGCTCGTCAGCTGGTCGAACATGGTCGCGTTACCCAGGCCGGTGTGGCCGGTGAGGACCGTGTGCGTGGACTCGCCGCCGACGGGCAGGGCGGTGCCGAAGAGGTGGCCGATGCCCTTGTCGAGGGTCGCGGTGTCGGTGCCGTGGTAGATCGGCAGGTTGACGTCGATCGAGGGGATCTTGATGGTCGCCATGACGTCGTTGAGGTTGAGCTGGCTCAGGTAGTCCTGGTACTGCGCGGTGCCGGGGCGCTGGGCGTCCAGCCAGGGGTCGAGGATCGGCGACTCGGAGGCCTTGAGGTTGTACTCGTCGGCGCGGCGCAGGGACTCGGCGACGGCGTCGGGGCCGGCCTGCTCGGCGACGGCGCTGAACTCGGAGGCGATGCGTTCTTGGCGCTGGTTGTTGTACTGGGTCGCGAAGACGGGGTACAGGAGGACCAGGATGCCGGCGAGCAGCAGGATCGGCGGCGCGATGGTGAGGAGACGCCACTTCAGGGGTGTCTTCTTCTTGTCGGGCGCTTGTGTGCTCACGCTTTCTCCGTTCATTGCCGAGGCCGTGGAAGTTTGTCTGGTTACAGGGTAGTACCGCTGTGGGCGGTTGCGGGCAACGCGAGGGGGGTGTGGACCCGCGGGTCCACACCCCCCTGTGTGTCGCTAGCTAGCGAGGATCAGGCGTCGGCCTGCTCCTTGCGGCGCTTGTTGGCCAGCGCGATCGCACCGGAGCCGCCCACGAGGAGGGCGCCAGCACCGATCAGGACGCCGACACCGGCAGCACCGGTCAGCGGCAGGTTGAAGCCACCGTTGTGCGGGACGTCCTTGACGGTCGTCGCGAGGGTGTAGGTGTTGGCTTCGGTGGAGTTGGTCTGCAGGACCTGGAAGGCGATCGGGCGGGTCTGGAGCTCGAAGCCCTCGGGGGCCTTGGTCTCAACGAGGCAGTAGTAGCCGGGGTTGGTGACGGCCTCGTTGTTCTCCCAGTCGTTGTTGCGCAGGCCGTCGATGGTGACCTCGCCGTTGTCGTCGGTCGTGTAGGTCGTGGTGCCGGCGGGGCTCAGCTTCTCATCGAGGGTCGCGTCGACGGACTCGAAGTTCGCAGTCGGGGTGGCCTGAGGCGTGCACTTGTAGACCTCGAACTCAGCGCCCTTCAGCTTGGTGGCGGGATCCTTAGCGGAGACCTTGGTGATCTTCACCTTGCCGAACTTGGAGACGACCTCGGAGTTCGGGTAGTCCGGCGGGGGAACGGTGCCGGAGCCGGGGGTCCAGCCGTTGGAGGGAGCGTTGGGGAGCAGGATGGCCTTGTTCTTGAACAGGCCGTCGGACTCAACCTTGTCCTTGACGGTGCCGGACAGATCCATCTGGACCTTGGTGGTGTCGTCCTTGCGGTTGTCGACCAGCTTCTGGCGGCCGGCCGCGGTGAACTCGGCGGTCCAGAACATGGTCTTACCGTCGGTGCCGGTGGCGGAGATCAGCTTGTAGTCGGTGTCCTTGACCAGGGTGACGTCGCCAGTCTTGCCGTTGATGAGCTTCAGGGCGACGTTCGCCTCGGGCAGCTCGACGCGCTTGTCGTACTGGTCGACGACGTCGTAGTAGTCGAGGGCCTCAGCGGCGGGCACGTCGGACTTGATGGTGTAGGAGATCTCGGAGCCGATGGCCGGGGTGGTATCGTCCTTGACCGTCTTCTCGATGCCAGCCTTGGAGTTCTTCGGGTAGGCGTGGACGTCGTAGACCCACTTGTTGAGGTCGGTCGGGTGCGTCATGGGCACCGTGATGATGAAGGGCTTGGAGCCGACGTAGCCCGCGGGGGTCTCGGTCTCGGTCACGACGTAGGCGCCGAGGGGGAGGCCGTCGAAGGTGGCCAGGCCGCCGCCGGCGGTGGTCTTCGCGATCGCGGCGTCAACGCCGTCAGCCTTCGCGGTGTCAACGTTGCCGTTGTAGCCGGCGAGCTTCTCCCAGCCGGCCTGCGTGGTGAGGTCGACGTTGGTCAGGCGCTCGACGGTGAACTTGGCGCCGTCGAGGGGGGGTGCCGTGATCGGAGGTGTCCTCAAGGCCGTTACCGGCCGCGGTGCCGTTGTTGGCGTCCTTCACGTACTTGTGGATGGTGATGGAGCCGGTCTTGTTGGCGTCGAGGTCGACCAGCGACGGGGCGCGCGTGACGGTGGCGGCGAGGCCGAAGGCGGGGGCAGCCTGGGTCGCGGAGGTGGCGGCGGGCAGGGCCAGCGCGCCGGCGGCGACGGCGAAGGCTGCGAGCAGGCTCAGGCTGCGGCGGGTCTTCGTGGTGCTCATTGGTGTTTCTTTCTCCTGTGTGTGTGATTTCGGGAGTTTTTCTTGATGGTGGGTCTCGTGGTCACGGGACCGCATGGGTGGCTCAGGCGTTAGCCTTGCGCCTCTTGGTGGTGACCACGGTCATCACCATCGCCCCGCTCATCAGCGCCGCTGCGACGCCAATGTAGGGGTAGATTCCGGTGCTGCCGGCCTTGGGCAGCTCGCCAACCTCGGTGTCCTTGACAACGATCGTGGCCTTGCGGGTTCCGGCGACCATGAAGCCCTGGGGGCCGGAGGTGCCGGTGGCCTCGGAGGAGAACGCCTGGACGGCGCTCTTGGCCCACTTGGCCGCGTCGTTTGCGTCGGCCGCAAGCTCAACGGTCGTTCCGGAGCCGCTGGCTCGGGACGTCAGCTTGAACTCGAGGGGCTGGGGCAGGAGCGAGTGTCCCGCGGGGGCCTTGGTCTCGACCAGCCAGTAGGCGGTGTCGATGTTCAGGTCGCTGACGGACCAGTAGTAGCCGTCCGTGGCGGTCGCCTGGGTCAGGGTCTTGACCACGGTGGCGTTCGCGTCGGTGTTCGGGTTGGCGTTGTAGATCTCGAACTCAGCGCCCGACAGGGGGTACATGGGCGCGTTGTTCGGGCCGATGTACTGGTTCGAGGCATCCGTGAAGGTCTTGCCCGTGTTCTGCGTGCCGGCCTTGATCACCACGAAGTCGTGGGGGACGGTCGGGCCACAGGCCTTGTTGTTGCTCGTGCCGTCGGAGTCCTTGCCGTTCTCAGCCAGGACCTCGTTGAAGAGGCCCTTGCCGGGAGCCAGCTCGTTGTTTCCGTTGACGGAGCAGGCCAGGTCGGCCTCGTTGTAGCCGGTGGCGGCGGGGTTACGGACGACCGCGAAGCGGATCCAGTATTCCTGGTGGCCCCGGCTGCGAGCTCGACGCCGTCGGTCAGCGTGTAGACGCCGTTCGTGGCGGTGGCGTTGGACGCGGAGTCCAGGCCGGCCTGCGTCTCGGCGATCTTCGCGGACTGGATCTCGAGACCCTTGGCAAAGTCGGGCTTGTCGGTGAGCTTGCCGGTGTTGGCGGCCAGCGAGCCGTCGTTGGTGGCGACGATCTTGTAGTCCACGTTGAAGCTGGTGGCGCCGTTGGCGCCGCCGTTGTTCTCGATGGTCTTCTGAACGCGCAGCTTGGGAGCCTGGTATTCGTTCACGAACGTACAGGTGATGGGGGCTGCCTCGTTGGACGCTGCGCCGCCGACGTTCTTGAAGTTGATGCCGCGCTCAGTCTTGGTCACGGCGACGTCTTCACCGATGCCATTGACGCACTTAATGTCCTTGAGGTTCCACTTGTCCTCGCCGCCGGTCGAGATGTCCTTCTCCGTGATGGTGAAGTCGGAGTTACCGACCTCGAAGGGGATGAAGGTCGAGTCGTACTTGGCGTTCGCCTCACCGAAGCCGGTGGGGGTCAGCGACGCGGCCGGGTCGGCTGCGGAGATGTACGAGGTCTTGGCCGGGGCGGAGGAAGCCGTGGGCTTCGAAACGGTCACCGTGCCGGTGGTCGCCGGGGTGCGGTCGGTGTTGTCCGCCCAGGTAGAACCCGTGGTCACCGCGAAGTTGGCGGCGGGGATCGTCGGGTTGGCACCCGAGGGGTCCTCGACGGACTTCACGATGCGCACGGAGCGTTCCTCGGTGATGACGCCGTAGAGGCAGGCGTAGTTGACCGAGAGCTCCTGCGTCACGAAGTAGTCGGTGCGCTTGGCGTCCGCCGGAGGCGTCGCCGGGCAGTTGGCGGTCGGGATAGACCTGAAGTTATCCGGGGTCAGGAAGTTGGTCGCGTTCGTCGCGGGGACAAAGCCCCACAGCTGCAGGCGGTAGGTGCGGCCGTTCTTGGTGAAGGTCCGGTCCGAGGTGGTCTTCGTGAGCTTGACGGTGTCGGAGACGTAGGGGTTCTCGTTGACGTTACCCTTCGCGCCCGGCCAGTAGCGAGGCGTTACCTGTTCCTTCACGAGCTGATCGTGTGGCTGCTCCGCACCGCCGTTGTAGTACTGGCTGTACAGGTCGTAGTCACCGTTGCCCTCGCCCACGTACTTGACGCAGTACATGCGTCCGGAGCGAGACTCGGGCTTGTTAACATAACCCTGCGAGCGATCCGCCGCGTTCACCGGGTCCGGCTCATAGGCGGGACCAATGAAAGCGCCCGAAGGTGTGTATCCCGGACGACCGTAGGTACCATCGAGGACCAGGTCACGGACCCGCTTTCCACCAACCAGCTGATTCACATCCCAGCCAGTAGTACCGAAACTGGTAGAACAGGTACCCGTACCAGCCTCGCCCGGTGTCTTCACGTAGGCACCGCCCTTGCGGTAAATGATCGTCGAGGCCAGGGTGTTGAAAGTCTCGTGGTTGACGAAGGGGAAAGCTTCTCTCTGCTGACCCGCGGGGAGTCCAGCAAATTCCAGGTTGATGTTGCCCTGAAGGTAAGGCTGGCCGAGACCACCAGGGGCAGCTGCCTGTCCGATGGGCAGGTTGTTGTGGCGAATTGCGCCGAGCAGGAAGGTCTGACCCGGCTCGACCTCACCAGGTTTGTTCGGCTTGAAACCGATGGCGCTCTGACCATCTACCCAGATATTCTTATCGCTAGCTGCCCACTGGTTATAGTGCTGCTGCATCCAGTCCTTGGATGCCTGCGTGTCACCAGGACCAGTGTTGTCCTTCTGGTCATCCCACTTCCACGGCACACCTCGAGCAATGTACGCCCACGCATCCCTATTCTTTGCGGTTGTACCACTCAGCCACGCACCAACGGGCTTATTGTCCGTGAGCAGGCGATTCTGCGACATTCCGGTAACAACACCGTACCTGATGCTGTCATTCAGGTGCGCACCGCCCTCGGTTTCACTCGTGTAGCCACCGTTAATCCAGACGGAAACCTCGCCGACATCAATCTTGCCGGCGGCGGGCTCCTGGGCGGCCTGGGCGGCCTGGGGGGCGGCGGCCTGGGAGACGACCAGCGTACCGGTAGCGGTTGCCACGACAGCCAGGGCGGCCAGGGCGCGGGAGGCGACTCCTGCTCGCTTGGTCCGCGCGTGGCCTGCGCGCGCTCGACTCGTTGCCATCAATCGTTCTCCTTGAGGACTCTTGCTTCGCTGTGTCGCACTCGGGGGGACATCCCGAGAGGTTTTTCCACAACCTTGATGACTCCCAGACTACGACGCGGTTACTGAAAAATGCAACCCAATTTGTCCAACTCTCCAAGTGGGCTACCTTACAGAAAAATAGTCAAGCAATATTTCCGCAGGATAAAGCGGTTTTACCTATTGGTATCAGTCTATGAAACTGTCTCATGTGACCTATTTTTTGCTTTTTTAACGGATGGCAACAAATCAAAATGTGGAACTTGACTGCACTTGACACATCCACGACAACCAACCGAAGGTCCTATTTTCACAGCACTGTCACCCGCCAAGCGTCAAGTACTACAAGGGAAACCGCCCTGTCACCCACCCTCGAACTTCTATCCACACGCGTCGGCGCGCCACCGACACGCCCACGCACCACACCCCGTACCCCACCACACCCCGCACTACATGCCCCATCACACCCCTGCACCACACACTCCCACGCCACACCTCCCCTCAATGTCGCACGTAATTCCCCCAGGGCCTCATTCATCGACAGCGCAAAAACCGCGGAATATCAACGATCCGATTTCAAAACCTGAAACATCCTCACGGGAATTACGTGCGAAACTGCTGCGCGCATGGGCGGCAGGGCCAGGGCGGTAACACGCGAACGACAGGCACGCCCGATTGAAAGCCGCCGCAGGGCCTGCGGGGCAATAGGAGTGTGACTGCGGCGCTCGTGGGCGGCGGCAGGGCCAGGGCAGGCCTCGAGATCGACCACTCCGAGCGAAGCTCGCGTGTGGCCGGGCGGGCCGCCGCCCACGAGCGCACAGAGCAGACACACCGAAACACTGCCGCCACAACAGGCAGCCCCCACGGCGACTACTGCACAATAGTCCCCATGGATCTTCGCCCCGTCGCCCTCGGCACATCTGTCACGACGTACGACCCGTCGCGCCCCACGCCCGCAGCTATCGTCTCGGGCGAGGTGGCCGCACACGATGCGCCGCACCCGCTGTCGGTCTTCGACATGTTCCGCATTGGCATCGGGCCGTCCTCGTCGCACACGGTGGGTCCGATGCGCGCGGGGCTCGCGTTCACGACGGAGCTGACGACGCTGAAGCCGCCCTCGCACATCACGATTGACTTGTTCGGGTCGCTGGGTGCGACGGGCCGAGGGCACTCGACGGACCGCGCGGTCCTCCTCGGCCTGGCGGGCTACGACCCGGAGACGGTGGACATCGAGACGGTGGAGTCCATCCTGCCGGCCCTGGCCTCGTCGAGTATGTTGACGCTGCCGAGCGGCACGCAGGTCCCCCTCAACATCGCCGAGGACGTGCGTTTCGTGCCGCGCACGGTCCTGCCCTATCACGTGAACGCGCTGACGATCACGGCTTCCGACGAGGACGGCGCCACCATCCTGGAGCGCACCTATTATTCGGTGGGCGGCGGCTTCGTCATGATTCAGACGAATGACGACCCGCAAAACCCGGAGGTGTCCTCGCTCGCGACGAGCCAGGCGGGCGTCGGCATCGACGTTCCCGCACCGCACCCGTTCGCGTCGGGCGCGCAGCTGCTCGCCGCGTGTGACGCGTCCGGCCTGAGCATCGCGGACCTCGTGCGCACGAACGAGGAGGCGGTACGCCCCCACGAAACCGTCAACGCGTACTTGGACCGCATCGCCAACACGATGTTCGACTGCGTGGACGCAGGCACGTCGGCGGCGGGTATCCTGCCGGGTGGCTTGGATGTGCCGCGCCGCGCCCGCGCGCTCGCCGGCAAGCTCGCGGAGCGCCTGACGGGCACCCATGTTTCCACGGACGAGGCCGGGGCCCCCTCGGGCGCATCTCCCGCGGCGGGTGCCCACTACCCTGCTGCTCGCGCCTGGGTGTCGACGGTTGCCGATCCGATGCGTGCGATGGACTGGGTGAACCTCTTCGCCCTGGCCGTGAACGAGGAGAACGCGGCCGGACACCGCGTCGTCACCGCACCGACGAACGGCGCGGCCGGCGTGATCCCCGCGGTCCTCGGCTACCTGGTGACTCACTGCCCGGAGACGGGGTCGACGCCCGGCGTGGCGGCGGGCCCTGCGACGGAGGACGGCGCGGTGACCCCGCTGGCGCATATTCGTATGACGGCGGACTCCTCGGAGGATTGCTCGGATGATCCCGCGTCGCCCGAGGCGTGCGCGGCCCGCCGCCGCGCCCTCGTGCACGATTTCCTGCTGGCGGCGACAGCTATCGGCGCTCTTATTAAGACGAACGCATCCATCGCTGGCGCGGAGGTCGGCTGCCAGGGCGAGGTCGGGTCGGCCTCGGCGATGGCGGCCGCCGGCCTGGCGCAGGCCCTCGGCGGCACCCCGCAGCAGGTGGAGAACGCGGCCGAGATCGCGATGGAGCACTCGCTGGGCCTGACGTGCGACCCGGTGGCGGGCCTCGTGCAGGTGCCGTGCATCGAGCGCAACGCGATCGCGGCCGTCAAGGCGATCAACGCGGCGCGCATGGCCCTGTGGGGCGACGGCCGCCACACGGTGAGCCTGGACGTCGTCATCGAGACGATGCGCCAGACCGGCAACGACATGCTCTCGAAGTACAAGGAGACGTCGGAGGGCGGCCTGGCCGTCAACGTCGTGGAGTGCTGAGGCCTGCGGGCCTGACTGCGGCGCTGAGCGTGGCCGCGGGGTATGGTCGCGGGGTATGGTCGCGGCCGGTGGCGGGGCCTAGCCGCGGTGCCTAGCCGTGGCCGGTGGCGGAGCCTAGCCGCGGTGCCTGCAGACGACAGCAGCACCCAGCCGAACAAATTTCGCACGTAATTTCCCTCGGTCATTTTTTGAGACCACCCGAAAACGTTGCAATTCCAACGGCACGAATTCAATGTTTGAAGTAATCACAGGGGAATTACGTGCGAAATTACTGATCGCGCACGTTAAGCCGATAGGTGGCGGCCTGGGCCCTTTCATGCGCACGTTAACCCGATGGGTGGTGGCCTGGGCGGGCTGCCCACCGTGCCACCAATAGGGTTTAGCTGCGCATTAGCGGGTTACTGGTGCCAGTAGTGGGGCCCAGCTGCCAGATCCGACTCGCATCCGCCTCGCCCGCAGCGCCGAATAGCGCAATCGATGCGTCCACACCCGCCAATTCCGCCAAAGTGCAGACCCATTCAGCCAAAACAGGCCATTTTCAGCGATTTTCGCCCAATGGGTCTGCACTTTGGCGGCCACACCCCCTTCGACTCGCGGCCGCGCCGCCGCCAGTCGGGGGGGAATTGCACTACACGGGGGTCCGACACGCCGGCGACACGCCGCAAGAAGGCTTCGTGTAGTGCAAAACCCCCACCGCCACCAACCTGAAGTGCGCCAGTAGTGCGCCGCGTCGCCTACAAGACCGGCGCAGGACCGCTTGGCGCGAAAAAGTTCGCACAACACCGCCCCTCCAGTGGCTCTTCCGCGAAAAAGTTCTCCCAGCACGCGTAAAAACGCCGAATTTAGGCCAATTTGAGCACGCAGGGCGAATTTTTTCGCGCTTTCACGATCTAACAGCGACGCAGGGAGAACTTTTTCGCGCGTGCAGACGTAGGCCCTCCAGTGCACTACCCATCAGCGACCGGGCCCCACTGGTGTGGAGGGCACCGGCGAGCCCGGAGGGCCAGGCTGCGGTGCCCGTGGGCGGCGGGGCCCGGCCGCGGTATCCACAAACGACAGCAACACCCAGCCCAAGCAAATTTCGCATGCAATTCCCCCACGACACGAATCAACACGCGCTCAAAAACCGCAGAATATCAACGATCAGATTTCAATAGTTGAAATACACTCAGGGGAATTGCATGCGAAATTACCGAGGTGCAGTCAGGTTTCAACGCCATACCGCGACCAGGCCCCGCAGGTGTGGAGGGCGCCGGGGAGTGGGGGTCCCGAGTGCCTGGCTGCGGTGCCCGCGGGTGACGGCGGGGCCTGGCCGGGCTTCGAGGCGACGCGCCGAACCAGACAACAGCGACCGGGCACCACTGGTGTGGAGGGTGCCGGAGGGTCCGGAGGGCTAGGGCGGGCTTCGAGATCGACCACTCCGAGCGAAGCTCGCGTGTGGCGATCTCGCGGGCGGCCGGGCCCGACGGCGCCCGGAACGCCCGTGGGGCCACGCAGCAAAACCACGCAGCAACACAAACCAACGGGTGGGGTGCCTCGCGGCACCCCACCCGTCATCAACACCCGGTCTTTCAACCGCGGTTAATCAACCGCAGTCAATCAACCAGCACTCACTCCGTCGCCAGTGCCTCCGAGGGGCTGACCTTCGCTGCCCGGCGGCCCGGCAGCCAGGAGGCGATCAGCGCGGACACGATGGCCACGACGCACACGCCGACCAGCTGTAGCCACGGCACGCTCAGCACGGGAGTGGCCCCCTCAACCGGCAGGCTCATGACGCCGACCCACCCGAAGGCGACGCCCATGCCGACACCGATGAGCGCACCGGTCAGTGACAGGAACAGCGCCTCGAGGGCGAGGAGGCTCTTCATCTGGCGTCGCGTCAGGCCGAGGGCCCGCAGCAGCCCGTTTTCGCGGGTGCGTTCGGCGACCGACAGGGACAGCGTGTTGGCCACGCCCACCAGGGACACGAGGACGGACACTCCGAGCAGCCCAACGAGGACGAGCATCAGCCGGTCGATGATCTTCATGTACGCCTGGCGCTCCAGCGCGGAGCCGTTGACGCTCAGGTGCGAGTCCTTGAGCAGCGCGGCCTGGACGGTCTCGGCGTCGGCCCCGTCGGCCATCTTGATGATGATCGCCTGACGCTCAAGCGAGCTCGCGATGGATCGCAGGGTCTTCTCGGAGACCTGGGCCTCGCCGACGCTGCCGTTCTTGTCGTACACGGCGCTCAGGTCCACGCACGACTCGGCGCACAGGCGCAGCGTCTGCCCGGCCAGGGCCTCGTCGCCGACGCGCACCTGGTCATCGCCCATCTGCTTGACGGTCGAGTGGGTGACGCCCGTGTAGTCGGGTTCTCCGGTGATCATGACCGACGAGGCCTGGGCCTCGTCCTCCGACCCGGCTCCCTCGGTGGGGGCGTAGGCGGGCGCGCCCGAGGTGGTCGTCAGGGTGCCGGGGGCGGCGTACTGGGCGACGGTGGCGGCGACGCCGTCGGTGGCCGCGATGGCGGCCTGCTGGTCGTCGGTGAGCGCTCCGCTCGTGGAGGTGGCCATGAGGTCGAAGGGCCGGGCGTCGTTCACGGCGTTGGTGAGGGTCGTGCGCACGGATGCGGCGCCGACGATGATGGTGACGACGAGGGTCACGCCGATGATGATCGCGGTGCCGGTCGCGGAGGTGCGGCCGGGGTTGCGCATCGTGTTCTCGCGGGCCATGGCGGACAGGGTACCCGGGAATACCGAGCCGAACGCGCGGGTGAGCGCCGGAAGCAGCACCGAGGCGACGAGCAGCGCGCCGAGGAGCGCCAGGAGCGACCCGCCGAATGCCCCGAGGAATTTCGTGCCGCCGCTATCCGAGCGCCATGCGAGGGCCACCGAAGCACACCCGGCCACCGCGATGAGCGCACCGATGATGAAGCGGACGGTGTGCTTCTTTCGGGCGGCGGCCCCGGCCTCGTTCACGGGGGCGAGGGCGGCGACGGGAGCGACGCGGGAGGCCGCGCGGGCCGGGAAGACTCCAACCAGGGTCGTGAACAGGGTGGCGCCCAGCCACGTGAGGCCCAGCTGCCAGACGGAGGCACCCGCCAGCGCCGCAACGACGCTAGAGGCCAGGCCGGTTCCCGCCTCCGCGAGCGCGCCAATCAGCCAGCCGAGCGCGACGCCAATCGCGGATGAGATCGCTCCGATCGCGAGGGCCTCGCGAGTCACGAGCGAGCGGACCTGTCGCCTGGTTGCTCCCAGCGTGCGCAGCAGCGCCAGTTCGCGGGTGCGCTGCGTGAGAACGACGCGGAATGTCGAGGAGACGACGATAGAGGCCACGAGCGCCGCGATCGCCGGGAAGATCAGCATGATGCCCATCGTCATGGACGCTCCCAGGCGCGCCTGGTTGAGGTCGTCCTGGATTGCCTTGTGCACGCTGGTCACGGTCACGCCCGAGACGCCACTCAAAGCGGAGTTTGCTGTTGCCACCCATTCGTCCTGGGTGGCGCTGGGAGGGTTTGCGTTGCTGTCCGTATCCGCTGCGCTGGTGGCGACGATGAACTTCCCGGAGGCGGTCGTCCCGAAGATCGCGGAGAAGCCGCCGTCGGTCACGTAGCTGGCGGGCACGCCCATGCTGATGGTGTTCGAGCGGGTGGTGCCGACGACGGTGAGGGTGCGGTAGTCGCCCTCGGTGAATCCGGCGCGCACGCGGACGGTGTCGCCGACCTTCAGCGAGAGGGTCAAGGCCGTGTGCTCCGGGATGGCGATCTGGTCGTCGGCGGTCGGGGCGGTTCCGGCGCTCAGGTCGAGGTCCGCGAAGGGCTTGGGGGCCAGCGGCGAGACGTAGAGGCCGGCGCGCGTCGCGTCGGTCTGGGCGTCGGCGGGCCACTGGGCCATGTGCTTGATGGCGGTGACGCCACTGGTTGCGCTCAGGGTCTTTTCAGCGCTTTCGATGGCGCCTTCGGGCGCGTCGTCGTTTTGGGAGACGACGATCGTGCCGCCTCGGTACTGGCTGTAGACGCTGGAGGTCAGGCCCGAGGTCATCGCCGTCATGACGATGAGGGTGATGACGATGAAGGCCGTGGAAATGGCGACGGCCAGGCCTGTGGAAATGTAGCGGCGGCCGTGGGAGCGCAGGTTGGCGCTCAGGAGGGAGTTTGTTGCAGACATGAGATGAGCCTTGGGGTGTGGGCGCGCGTTCAGCGCAGCGCCGCGGTCAGGTTGTCGGCGGTGATGTCGCGCAGGTCGGAAACGATGCGCCCGTCGCGGCACACGAGGACACGGTCCGCGTAGGCGGCGGTGGCGGTGTCGTGGGTGACCATGATGACGCTCTGTCCGAGTTCGTCGACGGCGCGGCGCAGCAGGTCCATGACCTCGGTCGTTGAGTGCGAGTCGAGGTTGCCGGTGGGCTCGTCGGCGACGATGACTGCGGGACGGCTCATGAGGGCGCGGGCGACGGCGACGCGCTGCTGCTGGCCACCGGACATCTCGGAGGGGCGGTGGCTCAGTCGATCCGCGATGCCCAGGGAGCTGACGATGAGGTCGAACCATTCCTTCTCGGGGGTGGCCCCAGCCAGGCGCATGGGCAGGAGGATGTTGGCGCGCGCGTCCAGGGTGGGCACCAGGTTGAAAGACTGGAACACGAAGCCGATGCGGTCGCGACGCAGCTTGGTCAGCGCGGTGTCTTTCAGGGCGGTGATGTCGGTGTCTTCGACGAAGACGTGCCCGGAGGTGGGGCGTCGAGGCCGGCGAGGATGTGCATCATCGTGGACTTGCCGGACCCGGAGGGGCCCATGATGGCGGTGAATTCGCCGGCGCCGAAGCCGACGCTCACGTCGTCGAGGGCGCGCACCTGTGCGTCGCCGCTTCCGTAGATCTTGGAGACGCCCTGGAGTCGGACGATGGACGAGGCCGGGGCCGGTGCGGCCGCGGGGGCCTGCGCAATTGTTGTGTTCGTGTTCATGCATCCATCGTGCGCCTGCGGCGTGCGTCACCGCTACGGAGGTTTCCCCTGATTGATCCCCGAGACCACCCGGGGTGTCCTCGGGGATTGTCCCCGGTGCGCCTAGGGGCCGACCGCCGTAGTTCCCGTGTTATGTGCTTGCGGGGTTGTTGGTCCGGACTGCACCGCCCATGAGTGAGGACGCAGACACCTACCAGAAATTTCGCACGTAATTCGATTGCATGAACTTTCAACAACCTCCAGAATCGTTGCAATTCCAACGATGCCAATTCAAATCCTGAAAGAGTCCCAGGGGAATTACGTGCGAAATTGCTGGGTGCACGATAGCCACGTTGGCCTGGCTGCGGTGCCCGTGGGCGGTGGCGAGGCCAGGCCAGGCTTCGAGACGACGCGCCGGCCACCATCAGTCGACAAGGCCCCACTGGTGTGGAGGGCCTGGCTGCGGTGCCCGTGGGCGGCGGCGGGGCCTGGCCGGGCTTCGAGACGACGCGCCGAGCGAAGCTCGCGGCGCGGACGGCTCGCGGGCGGGCCGCCGCCCACGGGCACACAAAGCAGTCCGGCCCAACGAGGCAGGCAACACGGCGCACCAAGCAGCCCGGCCCACCGGGCGCCCGACAACGCCTACGACTCGGAAACCTCGCCCGCAGCCTCGCCGCGCGGCTCGCGCAGGGACAGGCCCCGGTAGCGGTTGATGGCGGCGCCCACGTCGATGAGGCGCGGGCGCGCCAGGAACGCCGGGTAGGAGCGGGCGCCGAACTTGCAGACGGCGTCCAGGCCTTCGGAGGCGAGGCGCCGTCCGAGCTTGGCCATGAGGTCGGGCATGGACTGTTTGCCGGCCATCTCTTCGAGGACGCCGCGCACGCACCAGGCGATGGCCTCGGCCTGCCCGGGGTCGACGACTGCGGCGACGTCGGAAATGTCGACGGTCGAACGGTCGATCATCAAAGAAGTCGTGCCCGAGGCCTTGGTGCGCGGGCGGTCCACGCGGGCCTTCGCGGCGGGCACGCGGGGTGCCGCCTCCCAGCTGGTGGGGGCATCGGTGCGGGGGCGCGGCAGGTCGGCCACGACTGAGCGCGCGCGGGAGGTGACGTCGAGGCAGTGGTAGTTGTCCATCATGAGGACCCGGTCGGCCGCGTCGAGGAACGCGCCGGAGCCGCCGACGACCATGATGAGGGAGACGCCGGCCTCGGTGAGGGAGGTGACGCGGTCGACGAGGGGCGTGATGGGTTCTTTCTCGGCGGCGACGAGGTCGCGCATGCGCGTGTCGCGGATGAGGAGGTTGGTCGCGGAGGTGTCCTCGTCGATGAGGAGCGTGCGCGCGCCCAGCTCGAGGGATTCGATGATGGAGGCGGCCTGGGAGGTGGAGCCGGACGCGTTCTCGGTGGAGAAGGACGTGGTGTCGGCACCGCCGGGCAGGTGGGTGATGAACGGCGAGATGTCGACGCCGGTGACGGCTCGGCCGTCGGCGGCGCGCACCTTCGTGGTGGTGGGGTCGGTGGCGACGAGCTCGCGGCCGTCGCCGGGGATGTGCGCGTAGACGCCCTGGGCGATGGCCTCCAGGAGGGTGGATTTGCCGTGGTAGCCGCCGCCCACGATGAGGGTCAGGCCCGGGGGGATTGCCATGCCGGACACCTCGCCGGCGTGCGGCAGGGTGACGGTGGCGCGCAGGGTCTCGGGGGCGGAAAAGGCGACGACGCCGTCACCGGTCAGGGGCGTTTCGGACACGCCGGATCGGCGTGCCAGCAGGGCTTCGTCGGCGACGAAGGACACCCAGCCGCGTTCCTCGAGGATTCCCTGGAGGGCGCGGTAGTCCTCGTAGGCGGCGACGTGGCCGAGGAGACGGGAGCGCTTGCGGGTTGTGTCCGGGTCCTCGGACACGAAGTCGAAGCAGTCCATGACGATGTTGGGCACGTCCACGTCGAAGAGGCGGGCGGCGCTCTTGCCGAGGATCGTGCGGCCTCGCGCGGGGAGCTTGACCTGGAAGCGCACCTCGACGCGGTCGGGTAGGACGGTCGCGTAGGAGCGCTGGAGGATGAGGGCGCCGGCGCGGGCGATGGACACGTCGCGAGTGCCGCGAGCGCGGATGGCCTCGTCGAAGGAGCGGGCGATGAAGTCCGCGGCGGCGAGGCGCGCGTCGGACGAGGCCAGGGCGGCCTCGGGCAGTCCCATGGCCTCGGGCGTCGACCAGGCGCGCAGGGACGAGGGCGGGGCGTAGGGGTCGGCCTGCACGTGATCGATCGCGAGGGTGAAGTCCCCGTAATCCCAGGCACCGAGGGCGTTCTTATAGAAGCCGTAGGGGCGTCCGTCCGCGTATCGCAGCTGGTCGAGGAGGTCAGCGTCGGTTCCGGACGTCGAGCGCGAGGGTGCTTCGTATCGGGGAGTCATACCCTCAAGAATACAGGTGGAGCCTGCGGGAACGGCATCACCGTTCCTACAGGCTCCCGTGTGTGAGGAGTCAGCACTGTCGAGCGACTCTCACGGTGGCGTCAGTCGAGGATAGCGACGATAACCCCGAGAATGAAGAAGAAGGCCTGGATGGACACCATGACGATCGAGACGATCTTCGCGGCCTTCGTCAAGCTCAGGATGTTCTGCGGCGCGCCCTGATTCTTGGCGTTGGAGTCGATGATGAAGGACCAGATCATCGACGGGATCGACACGAGGAACCACAAGACGAACCAGCTGATCACTGACACAACGATCGCGATGATCGCTTGGGTACGCAAACTGTCGAACTGCGCGGATGCGGGCGAGGGGTACATCGGCTGTCCGTACACGGGCTGGCCGTATGTCGGCTGACCATAGGCCTGCTGGGGCTGGCCGTACGAGGCCTGGGGCCCCTGGCCGTACTGGGCGTACTGGTCTGCGCCGGGCTGGCCGTACGAGGCCTGGGGTCCTGACCGTACTGCGCATACTGGTCGGCGCCGGGCTGGCCGTACGAGGCCTGGGTTCCCTGGCCGTACTGCGTGTACTGGTCTGCTCCGAGCTGGCCAAACTGGGGCTGCTGGCCCTGAGCGGAGGCAGCGTATCCGCCCTGCGAAGGAGCGTACGAAGCGTCGCCAGAGCCGTCCGGCGCGTAGGACTGCTGATCCTGGGTGGCAGGCGCGTAGCCGCCCTGCGAAGGAGCGTACGACGCACTACCGGAACCGTCTGGCGCGTAGGGGGCGTAGTTATCCGCAGGGGTCGGGTTCAAGGGATCGCTCACTGGCGGCTCCAATTCTTCATTCCGGTCAATACGAGAAGCATCCTAACAGGAGGCGTGAACATACACGTGTGGGGTCCGGATCGAGACTCAATCCGGACCCCACATGGTCGACAACTCAGTAGCTCGAGCCACCTGCCATGATGGCAAGAACGACAGAACCGATGATGAACACGAGGCCCAGCGTAAGGACGACAGCGTGGATGATCGTGCAGATCTTCGCGGTGTTACGAGCACTCGCCAGATCCGTCGCAATGTCGAGCGGGGCGCCGAGGTTCTGAGCCTCAGCCGTCATGTTGTTCGCCCAGATCCACATGCCGCCGGACAGGAAGAGGCCGCCGAAGATGAAGCTCACGAAGGAGAAGATACGAACGGTCGAGGCGTTCGAACGGATCTTCTCGAGCGCGGGGTTCAGCGCGTAGGCCTGGCCGTACGCACCCTGCGGGGCTCCCTGGGGGGCCTGGCCGTAGGGGGACTGGCCGTACGTGACCCTGCGGGGCTCCCTGGGGGCCTGGCCGTAGGGGGACTGGTCGATGGAGGGGTACTGGTTGGTGGGATCGCTCATGGGAGACTCCGAATGGAATAGGTCAGTAGATACGCGCCTCATCCTAGCGCACGCAACGCGGCATCAGTAACCAACGGTGACGGGAAAGCAACGCGCCACAGCTCGTCAGCTAAACGGTGGGCACCCCGTCAGGGATGCCCACCGCCGCCGCTCGAACGAATCAGTAGTCCGCCTCACCCAACAGGGCCAGCATCAGGACGGGGAAGACAACGGAGAAGATGATCAGGAGCACGATGCCGACAATCTGAATGATGCTGCAAATCATCGCGATCTTTCGAGCACCACTCACGTCATTCATCACGTCCATGGGGGCGTTAAGACCCTGGGCCTCGGACACGAGCATGCCACCCCAGACCCACGCACCGATCGACAGGATCGGCCCGATGGTGACGAAGCTGATGAACGCCATGATGCGAACCATCGACGCGTTCGAACGCACGCGCTCAACGGCAGGGTTCAGGGCGTACCCGAAGCTCCCGTAGGCGGGCTGACCATAGCCCTGCGGCTGCCCGTAGCCCGGCATGCCCGGCCCCGCGCCGTACGGAGGCTGCCCCGCGCCGTACGGGGGCGCTCCCCCATACGAGGCCTGGGACCCATATGCCGACTGTGCACCGTACGCGTCCTGCTGGCCATAGCCACCTTGGTTCGCACGATCAACGCCGTAGGGATTCGTCAGATCACTCATCGCTTGCTCCGAGAAGAAGATGTGAGGGGATATACCCCCACATCATACGAGCGCTTTCTCGAAAATCCGAATAAACGACGACGCTCTCGCGCCATCACTCCCCCATTCCCCGGCCCCTCAGCCCCGGCCTCGTCCCCCATAAAACGGTGCGGGGGCCGGTTTCCCGACCCCCGCACCACCCGACAAACGGGCGTGACGTCACAGCATGCAGGACACGCAGCCTTCGACCTCGGTCCCCTCGAGGGCCATCTGGCGCAGGCGCATGTAGTACAGGGTCTTCACGCCCTTCCTCCACGCGTAAATGTAGGACTTGTTCAGGTCACGCGTCGTCACCGTGTCCGGGTAGAACAGCGTGAGCGACAGGCCCTGATCCACGTGCTGGGTGGCCACCGCGTAGGTGTCAATGATCTTCTCGGGGCCAATCTCGTACGCGTCCTGGTAGTACTCCAGGTTCTCGTTCGTCATGTACGGCGCCGGGTAGTAGACGCGGCCGATCTTGCCTTCCTTGCGGATCTCCACGCGGGACACGATCGGGTGAATCGACGACGTCGAATTATTGATGTACGAGATGGAACCCGTCGGAGGCACAGCCTGCAGGTTCTGGTTGTACATGCCGTACTTGGCCACGTCGGCAGCCAGGGCCTCCCAGTCCGCCTGGGTCGGGACCTTGATCGACGAGGCGGCGAGCAGCTCACGGCACTTATCCGTGGTGGGAGCCCACTCCTCGTCAATGTACTTGCGGAAGAACTCGCCCGACGCGTACTTCGACTCCTCGAAGCCCTCGAAGGTCTCGCCGCGCTCGCGCGCGATCGTGCACGAGGCCTTGATGGCCTCGAACAGGACCGTCATGAAGTAGATGTTCGTGAAGTCGAGCGCCTCCTCGGACCCGTAGTGCACGCGCTCGCGCGCCAGGTACCCATGCAGGTTCATCTGGCCCAGGCCGATCGCGTGGCTCATCGCATTGCCGCGGGCAATCGACGGCACCGAGCCGATGTCCGACAGGTCGGAGACGGCCGTCAGACCGCGGATCGCCATCTCGATCGTCTTGGAGAAGTCCGGGGAATCCATGGTCTTCGCGATGTTGAGCGAGCCCAGGTTGCAGGAGATGTCCTTGCCGACGTGCGAGTACGACAGGTCATCATTATAGGTCGAGGCCTCGGACACCTGCAGGATCTCCGAGCACAGGTTCGACATGGTGATGCGTCCCTTGATCGGGTTCGCCTTGTTCACCGTGTCCTCGAAAACGATGTAGGGGTAGCCGGACTCGAACTGGATCTCCGCGATCGTCTGGAAGAAGCGACGCGCGTTGATCTTCTTCTTGTGGATACGACCGTCGTCCACCATCTCGTGGTACTTCTCCGTCACCGAAATCTCGGAGAAGGGCACGCCGTAGACGCGCTCCACGTCGTAGGGGCTAAACAGGTACATGTCCTCGTTCTTGCGGGCCAGCTCGAACGTGATGTCCGGGATGACGACGCCCAGGGACAGCGTCTTAATGCGGATCTTCTCGTCCGCGTTCTCACGCTTGGTGTCCAGGAACTGCATGATGTCCGGGTGGTGCGCGTGCAGTACACGGCGCCCGCACCCTGACGCGCGCCCAGCTGGTTCGCGTAGGAGAAGGAATCCTCGAGCAGCTTCATGACGGGCACGACGCCGCTGGACTGGTTCTGGATCTTCTTAATGGGGGCGCCCGACTCACGCAGGTTCGTCAGCTGCAGGGCGACACCGCCGCCGCGCTTGGACAGCTGCAGCGCCGAGTTGATGCCGCGCGCGATCGACTCCATGTTGTCCTCGATGCGCAGCAGGAAGCAGGAGACCAGCTCGCCGCGCGCCGCCTTTGCCGGCGTTGAGGAAGGTCGGGGTGGCCGGCTGGAAGCGACCCGTCATGATCTCATCCACGAAGCTGCGAGCCAGCTCAATATCGCCGCGCGCCAGGTACAGGGACACCATGGCGACGCGATCCTCGAAGCGCTCCAGGTAGCGCTTACCGTCGAAGGTCTTGAGCGTGTACGACGTGTAGTACTTGAACGCGCCCAGGAACGTCGGGAAGCGGAACTTGTGGGCGTAAGCCTGCTTGTACAGCTCCTTAATGTCCGCGAAGTCGTACTGATCCAGGACGTGCTTCTCGTAGTAGCCCTCGTCCACCAGGTACTTCAGCTTCTCTTCCAGGTCATGGAAGAACACCGTGTTCTGGTTGACGTGCTGGAGGAAGTACTGGCGAGCCGCCGCACGGTCCGCGTCGAACTGAATGTGTCCGTTCGCGTCGTACAGGTTAAGCTGCGCGTTCAGCGCGTGGTAGTCGAGCTCCGGGGAGGGAGCTTCCTCTACGCCTGTGTCGGTGTAGTTTTCTGCCAAAACTGTTCCAGTCCTTCGCGAACTCTGGAGACGTCCTCGGGCGTGCCGAGGAGCTCGAACTTATACATGTGGGGGACCCCCAGCTTGGCCGCGATGATGTCGCCCGCGATGCAGTAGGCCTTGCCGAAGTTAGTGTTGCCCGACGAGATGACGCCCCTGCACAGGGCACGGTTGTCGGGGTCGTTCAGGAACTTGATGACCTGTTTGGGCACCGCTCCCTTAATATTTCCGCCGCCGTAAGTGGGCACAACGAGCACGTACTCGTCGGTCACGTGCAGGGGTTCATCCTTGGGGAGCAACGGGATTCGCGCCGCCGGGAGGCCGAGCTTTTCGACGAAACGGCGGGTGTTGCCCGTCGCCGACGAGAAGTAGACGACGATGCCCATGATGATCCTTCCTGCTTGGCGGGATGCTGAATCTCTAGTGTCTCACTGACGAGGCCCGGGTGGGCTTCCCTGGCTCGCGTGTCCCATGTGGGATGATCGACGCGTGCGGGCCGGCGTGTGCGTGCAGCTGTGTGCGGCGGGCGTGCGCGCTAGTTTCCGGAGGGGCCCAAGGCCATCTGGTCAGCGATTTTCCCCGGCCCTGCCGATGCTTCACTCCCCCACTCCCGTGAGCGCGTGCGCGCCCTTTTCAAGCGAGCGAGCCCCGGCCTCGTCCCTGCCCGGATATACGAAAGCCCCGGCCTCGCGGCCGGGGCTTATCGGCCAGACTCAGGCCTGCAGCGCCAGGGGGGGGCGGCTGCGGCGGCGACGGCCTTGATGCGGTCGGGGCGGAAGCCGGACCAGTGATCCTCGCCGGCCACGACGACGGGGGCCTGCTGGTAGCCGAGGCCCTTAATGAAGGCGAGGGACTCCGCGTCCTGGGTGACGTCGATCTTCTCGTAGGAGACGCCCTGCTTGTCGAGGGCGCGGTAGGTCGCGTCGCACTGGGGGCAGCGGGGCTTGGAGTAAACGGTGATCGACATGTTCGTGTCTCCTTGCGGCTCGAGGCCGGACGTTGGCATCCTGTGTTGACTTACTAGCGGCTCGTTCGCCGCGAACACGACAACACTACACCTCGTGGCCACCCGCGCAAGCGACCCCTAGATGTTGTGTGCGACGCCCCGACTGTGGACGAGGGTAGAAGGGTCTGTGGATGGAGCGGGCGGTCAGGATCTCGGAGGGGTCGTTGCGGTTTGTCGCACCCTTCGCACAGGTGCGCGAAGATGCGCGCAAACATTGGGGTTTGTCGCTAACCTATGAGCACATTGAGGGGCCTCCACCACCCCCACACGCACCTGTGCACCCTGTGGACGGACGCATCACCACCCTGTGTATAACCGCCTGCCAACCACCCAAAAAATGTCGAGCGTCACACTCTTTGGCGGCGGCCTTGGGCGTGTCGCACCCGCACATCTAGGGGTCGTTGGCGACTAAGCGCCCCTACATGTAGGGGTTGGTGAAGTTTTCGGGGAAATCACCGGAATCCTGCGGAAAGGCGGTCGCGGGGAGACGAACAGGGCACCAAGATGGCTCCCCCGATGGCCAATGATCCCTACATCGAGGCGCCGATGCAGGCCCTCGATACAGGCCCGAGATAGAGGCCCTAGATAGAGGTGCCCATATGCGCCCTAGATCCAGGAGGGCACCCCTAGATATGGACCGGTGCGCGAGATATGGGCCGATGCGCGCCCGATCTCACTGCTGGTGCGTGCCCGATCTCGCTGCCGGTGCGTGCCCCCATTCTCTTTGCCAACGCATCCCCTAATACTCTTTGCCCGTGCACGCCCAGCACGACACCGGCCACCCCAGTAACGAGCCCTCCCCCAATTTCGCATGCAATTCCAAAACACAAGTGACACAGCATCCCGAACTAACACACACCAGCATGATGCTCGCAGTGAATTGCATGCGAAATTGCTGGACAGCGACCAGTTATACCGAGTACCACCGAAACGGATGCATCCATGCGGCCTGCAGCCCTGGCTGCAGACCCCTGGTTCCCACAGTCGACTCGCAACGATCCCTAGCGCCACGCCACGAAGCCTCCACCGGTACAAAACTCTCCCAGCACGCAGCCTCGGCAGGCCCAACCGGTACAAAACTCTCCCCGCACACACAAAAACGCCGATTTCGGCCCACTTTCCGCACGCAGGGAGAATCTTTTCACGCTCACGCCAATAACAAGCCACGCAGGGAGAACTTTGTACCGCACGCGAGGCCGGTGCCGGTACAAAACTCTCCCAGCACGCGGCCCAGAGGGATCACCCGGTACAAAACTCTCCCAGCACGCGGCCCCGTCGGGCCCACCCGATACAAAACTCTCCCGGCACGCCCGAAATACCCCTTTTCGGCCTACTTTGAGCCAGCAGGGAGAGTTTTATACCGCTTCCACCAACACCAAGCCGAGCAGGGCGAAAAAAGTCACGCACCAACACCCCACCTCACCCCAGTAACGTGCCCTCCCCCAATTCCGCATGCAATTCCATAACACAAGTGACGCAACATGATGAACGGACACGAACCAGCACGATACTCGCGGGGAATTGCATGCGAATTTCGGTACGCCCTCTAGATCGGCGGCCTTCGCGACACCAGCGTGCCGCCAGGAACACACAAGACCACAGCACCGCAACAAAACTCGCCCAACAACCCGCCTTCTCGGGCTCACCGCGAAAAAGTTCGCCCAACACAGCCCCTCCAACGGCACTTCCGCGAAAAAGTTCGCCCAGCACGCCAAAAAACGCTGATTTTGGGCCATTTTGGGTGCGCCGGGCGAACTTTTTCGCGCTCACACCCACGCCAAGCCGAGCAGGGCGAACTTTTTCGCGCACAAGACACAGCACAATGGCGACGCTGAAACCGACAACACCTCTTCGACCGAAAAACGCGCCAAAAACACCCGTTTCTCACCCGCGAAGGCGACACCGGTTTCAACCTCACACGGGCACAAACTCGCAAAGGCGACAGGGGTTTCAAAGAACCGAACCGCCTGGTCTACGGGGCCTGGCCGCGGTGCCGGTGGGCGGCGGCAGGGCCAGGGCGGCAACACACGAACGACAGGCACGCCCGATTGGAGGTCGCCGCGGGGCCTGCGGGGCCTGGCCGGGCTTCGAGACGACGCGCCGAGCGAAGCTCGCGGCGCGGACGGCTCGCGGGCGGGCAGGCCACGCGGCGGCCGGAAATCAGGCGGAGCGAAGCAACGCCGGAGATCAGGAGGCGCCGCCCACGGGCACACACAGAGGCCCGGCCCCACAGCAAGGCCCGACGGCGCCCGGAACATCGACGGCGCCACAAGCACCGCCGCAGGAAACGGAAAGCCTACAGCCCCAGGAACGCCTTGATCGCAGGCATTTCGCGGACGGCCTGGACCAGGCCGGCACGGTAGGTCGCCTCCAGGCGCTCGCGCCGTGATTCGGTGTTGTTGATCCACAGGTTGTCGGGTGCGAACACGTAGGCCTGGCCTCGTTCCTCGAGCTCGAAGAGGAAGCGGCGGCCCGCGTTGTAACGGTCGGTGCGCAAGGCCACGCCCTCGAACACGGACGGGAATGAATGGTAGGCGGTACGCAGGAGGGCGCCGACGCTGGCGGGCATGGGGCCCTTCACGAAGTCGCGGGGACGGGTGAGGACGACGAGGAGCTTGCGGTAGCCCTCGCGCAGGGGCTGGTCGAAGGGCAGGCCGCCGTTGGGCCCGAGCGCGCCGTCGACGTAGGTGTCGCCGTCGATCTCGACGGGCGGCATGAGGATCGGCAGCGTGGAGGAGGCACGGACGATGGGCCCGAGCGTGTCCAGGGTGCTCATTTCTTCCTTGGAGAACCAGCGGACCTGCCCGCGCGAGGCGTTGAAGGTGGCGACGCGCGTGGTCGCCGGGTTCGCCAGGAAGGTATCCATGTTGAAGGGCAGGGCGCCGTCGGGGTAGCAGATCTGCTGGTAGATGTACTCGGCGTTGAAGTAGCCGTGTCCCTTGCGGAAGTGCTTGAGGCCGCCGAATTCGGGGTCTTCGACGAGTCGACGAAGGTGTCGTGGGAACGTTGAGCGTCGCGGGAGGTGAAGTTGCACAGGTGGCTGGACCCCGCGGAGACTCCGGAGATGTGGGGGAAGTTGATGCCTTCGGCGATGAGTCGGCTCACGAGCGCGGCCGTGTAGGCGTTGCGCATGCCGCCGCCTTCGAACACGAGGGCGGTGTCGTCGATGGTGACCATCGTGGCGATGGATTCTTCGGGGGTCGGGTAGTGCTCTGGCGTTTCCTTCACGTTTCGACCCTACCGCCGCGCCTTCAACCTACGCGCGCGTATGTCCTGTGAAGACCACGTAGTGGTAGAAGAAGAAGCGGAACGCTGTGCCCAGGGCGAAGCCGACGACGTAGGCGGCGATGTTGTCTGCCAGCGCCGAGGTGTACCCGAGGATGTGGTGGGTGAACAGGAGGCAGAACTGGGTGATGCCGATGCCGCAGGCGTTGGCGAAGAAGAAGAGGATGGCTTCGCGCGTGGCGTTTTCCTGGGTGCGGCCTCGGTAGGTCCACAGGCGGTTGGCGATCCACGAGTAGAGCGTGGCGGTCGCGGCGGCGACGAATTGCGCGGTGTTGGGGTGCCCGGCGAGCACGCCGAGCGGCCCGTGCTGGAGCAGGTTGAACAGTCCGGCGTCGACGATGTACGCGGTGGCGCCGACCATGCCGAATTGGATGAATTCGCGCGCCCAGGCGAGGAGTCGCTGCGTCAGGCTCAGGGACGAGGCCGGGGCCGCTCCCCCGTCAACCTGTCCTCGGGTCTGGGGCTGGGTAGGGGGCGCGGACGGGTCCGCGAGCGCCGCGGGTTCGAGCGCGGCAGCGGATCCGCGCAAGGGAGCTTGTTCGTCGTTCACCCCCCTAGTCTCGCACGGTCGCGCCGCTGTTTCGTGGATCCTCATCAGTTGGCCCACCTCTAAGATGGTTCCCATGACTGAGACGACCCCGCACACACCCCAGGCCTCGCCACACACTCCCCCGGTTGCCCCGAAGCGTTACGGGTACCGGGTGCGCGACCAGTTCGGGCAGCATTTTGATGACCCGTGGGATTGGTTGCGTGACGGCGAGGACCCCGAGGTCAGGGCTCATTTGGAGGCGGAGAACACGTGGGCGGACACGGTGACCGCGCCGACGCACGAGGCGGCCGCGCGCCTCGTGGAGGAGGTCAAGGCCTCCACGGCGCTCACAGACGTAACGGTTCCGATCCGCGAGGGCGAGTTCTGGTATTTCCGGCGTTTCGCGGAGGGTCAGTCGTACGCGACGCATCACCGCGCGCCGGTGGAGCGCGACGAGGCCGGGGTGCCGGTCCCGCTCGTCCCCCAACCGGGCGTGCCCACGCAGGGCGAGGAGCTCCTCGTCGATGAGAACGAGTGGGCGCGCGGGCAGGAGTTTCCGCCTGGCGGACCTGTACCCGTCCCCGGATGGGCGCCTGATCGCGTGGGCGCGGGACACGAGCGGGGATGAGCGCTACACGTGGGTCGTGCAGGAGGCCTCGGGCCGCGTCATCGACGAGGCCGTGGTGGACGCCGGGTACGGCTTCGCGTGGGCGGACGACTCGAAGTCCTTTATCTACATGGGCGTGGACGACGCGTGGCGCGCGTGCGACGTGTGGCTGCACCGCCTGGGCACGCCGCGCGAGGCCGACGAGCTGCTGCTGGTGGAGCCGGACGAGGGCTTCGAGATGGGGTTCGCGCCCTCGGGTTTCCCGGGGCACGTCGTCATTCACGCTTCGTCGTCGACGGCGGGCCGCGCGTGGCTGTGGCTGCCCGCCCACCCGGACGTGCGCCCGCTGCCGCTCATGCCGGTGCGCCCGCGCACGCTGGTGTCGGCGGATTCGGCGGGCGACCGCCTGTTCATTGTGCATACGGGGCTGACGCAGGAGGGTGCGCTCGCGCAGGCGATGCTACCCGCAGGGGGTTCGCCCGAGGCCTTGGCGCGCCTCGGCGTCACGTCCTCCTCCGCGTTCTCGCGGGGTTCCCTGGCGGATCGCACGCCGGGCACTCCCCTGCCGGAGGACGAGCCCGCGCCCCTCACGCCGTTCGAGTCCTGGGAGCCGCTGCGCAGCCCCGGCCCCGGCGAGCGCATCACCGACGTCGAGGCCCACGCGGACTACGTGGCGCTCTCGCTGCGTTCGGACTCTCTGACGCAGGTCGACGTGTGGGACCGCCGCGAACAGGTGCCCACGTGGCGGCGCGTCGAGGTGGACGCCGCGGTGCGCACGATCACGACTGTGCCGACCCCCTGGGAGGATCCGCTGCGCGTGGAGTTCCAGTCACAGACCGTGCCCCCGACGGTCGCCGAGGTGTTACTGCCGGACCCCGCCCCGGCCTCGTCCCCCGAGGACCCCGAAGGCGCGACCCTGACCGTGCGCACCCTGCGCACCCACGAGGCGCCCGGCTGGGACCCCGCCGAGTATGTCGAGGAGCGCGTGTGGGTGCTCGCGCGCGACGGCGCGACCCGCATCCCCGTCACCCTCATCCACCATCGCGACGCGCGGCCGGACGGCACGCACGCGGGCTGGCAGATCGGGTACGGCTCGTACGAGGTCAGCTACGACCCCGAGTTCGAGACCCTGCGCCTGCCGATCCTGCGCCGCGTCGTCTACGCGATCGCGCACGTGCGCGGCGGCGGCGAGATGGGCCGCGCCTGGTACGAGGACGGCAAGGAGCTGGTCAAGGAGCACACCTTCACGGACTTCATCGACGTGGCCGACTGGCTGGTCGACTCCGGGTGGGTGGCGCCCGGCCGCCTGGTCGCGGAGGGACGCAGCGCCGGAGGCCTGCTCATGGGCGCGGTCACCAACGCCGCCCCCGATCGCTTCCGCGCGATCCTGGCGGGCGTGCCCTTCGTGGACGCGCTCTCGACGATCCTGGACCCATCCTGCCGCTCACCGTCGGCGAGTGGGAGGAGTGGGGCAATCCGCTGACCTCGCGCGCCGTGTTCGACGCGATGAGCCGCTACACGCCGTATGAGAACGTGCCCGACGGCGCGCTCCTGCCCGCGATCATGGCGACGACGTCAGTCAACGACACGCGCGTCGAGTTCGTCGAGCCCACCAAGTGGGTGCAGCGCCTGCGCGAGGCCACCGGCCAGGTTCCCACGACGGACGAGGCCGGGGCTGTGTCTATTCCCGCGCGCGACCCACTCGAGCGCCCGATCATCCTGCGCACCGAGATGGTCGCCGGGCACGCCGGCCCCTCCGGGCGCGAGGGCCGGTGGGCGGCGCGCTGCGAGGAGTTCGCCTTCGCGCTGGGCCAGGTGGGCGTCACGGTGTAACGGGTGGCGCCGCCCGCTGACGAGCGGTCGGCGCCCGTTTTAACGGCACACGCAGGTGGGGGCGGTCTTCGTTGGAAGACCGCCCCCACTCTCTCGCGCCGCGTTACTGGGCGCCGCCGTTCCACCCCGGACGCACCGCGAAGGACTGAATGTCCAAGGCACTCGAGATATAGCCTTCGTTGAGGTAATAAGCCAGGTCACGGGTCGTGAAGATGTCACGCCACTCGCCGCCTTCCCAGGGCCTGTACGAGAGGGTCACGACGCGGTCAGTTCGGCGATCCTTCAGCGCGTAGACGCCGGTCTCGGTCACCTGGAAGGTCACCAAGTATCCGTCCGGCCCATACCTTGGCGTATCAAGCGAAAACAAGTAACGTCCCTGGCCACTCGCCGGGTCGACAGCGAAAGCATCCCCACCCCACGACACGAACCTGTACTCGTTACCCACGCGAATCGCTTCACTATCGGAAACACCCAGGTCTTCACCCAGCTCGATAGCGTTCCCATCCTCATCGACCACGGGAATAATCGTGCGTTGCCCCGTCGACAGGTCCCACCGCTGGAGAACGAGCCATTCCCGTTCGCCATTCTTCTGCGCACTGGGCACCGTGATGACCTCCCCTTCGCAGTCGAACATGTGCTGGTTCGAGGACAAGCCCTCACCCATAGGCGCAACCGCAAGGACCGGGGGAACATCACCGTCAAAGTCGTTGAGCTGAACAACCACCTCCAGAGCCTCCGGCATATCACCACCGCCGAACTGGGCAGCGTAGGCCTCGAAAGCCGCCGACTTAATGCTCTCGGACTTCTCAGTAGTCGTGATCGCCACGATCCGGCCGCCACACTGTCCGATGCCACGGCCGACACCTTCAGTTTCGACACTCGCGTGAGTTCCGTCAGGGAAGAGGGTGCCGATGTGGTAGTCGTTGCTTTCCCGCCGCACGGCAACAAGTGCTCCATCTGGGAGCGCGTAGCGTTGAACATCGCCGCGGCGAGTGAACTGCCACGTGGTCTGCTGCGTCCCGCTGTCCGTCGTCACGTAGTCCTGGCTCGGCGAACCGTAGAAGACGCCACGGTCACTCCACAGCACGTCTCCGCCGTTTATCTCGTCGACGGATGCCACCTGGCCTCGCCCCTGCGCGTCGAGGAGCACAATCCAGCCGTCGTAGTACGGTTTATCATCACCCGCCGTCGTCCTGCCGCCCCCGAGCCGCAGCGCGATCACCGCATCGTTCGTCGTGAGGAAACCGACCGGCTTTCGGGTTAAGTTCCCATGAAAAACGCAGCTCCACGCCAGCGCGGCAACCGAGAGCACGACGACAAGAAGCGCCCATCGGCGGGCGTGCCTCGACTTCTTCGAACGACCGTTCTCTTGTTCGTCGGCAGCCGTCTCACAAAGCTCGTCGAGGCGTTCCCCCATGCGTATCTTCCCTCTCCTCGCGGCAGCGGGCGCTTCCACGCCCACCCCAGAGTCTAGGGCACGAGGCCCGGGCGGCCCCAGCCTCGTCCCATCGAGTTACGTCCCAACCGGGCGCGAACCCCGGACAGACAGACAGCGTTACTGCGCGCCGCCGTTCCACCCCGGACGCACCGCGAAGGACTCAATGCTGCGCCTGTACCCCATCAGCAGATTTCGCTCCACGAGGTAGCGCGACATTGTGCCCGTCGTCAAGAGCACACGCTTGCCGCCCCCATCCCACGGCTGGTACGAAAGAGTGAGGACGTCCTCATCATCATTCTGCTCGAGCGCATACACGCCGGTCTCACTCACCTGGAATACCGCTGGGTTGCGAGTTTTCTCCGATGGAATCGAGAAAAGGTGCCTGGCGTTGCCGCTCGTCACATCAACCGCGTAGGCGTTGCCTTTCTTCGTCACAAACCGGTACTCATCCCCCACCCGGATCGCTCGAGAATAGTAGAGGAAATTATCCTGATCCGTTTCGATGGGCTGTCCTGCTTCATCGAGTACAGGAATGATCGTGCGCTGCCCTGTAGTCAGATCCCATCGCTGCAGGACCAAAACCCCATCAAATGGCTGCCTTGTGCCATTACGCACAGCGGCTGGGTCTTCCTGCTGAATACTCAGCACCGTGATGACGTTCCCGTCGCACGGAACACTCATCCGACCCGTCAACAGGCCATCAATCGCAGGTGCCACCGCAAGGAGTCGGGGAACATCACCATTGGGTTCATCGATCTGAATCACAGCAGCAACATTCTCCGGCATGTCACCGCCCGACTGGGCTGCATAGGCCTCGAACGCCGCCGACCTGATGCTCTCAGAATCCTCAGTATCGGTGATCCCAACAATGTGCTGCCCACACTGCCCAATCTCACCCCTAGTATCGGGGATTTCCGTCGTCTCAATGCGCCCATGAGGGTGGATCGTGTCGACCCTGATCCCCTCGCCCAAAGCTACGACAGCAATTCTCCCGTCCGGGAGCAAGAAGCGTTGATACTCAGAGATCGACGGTTGTTTAACATCGATCTCCTGCGTTCCCTGATCGGTCGTCACGTATTCCTTATCCGGCGCCCCAAAGGAGAGACCACGATCAGTCCACAAGAAAGCGACAGTGCCGTACCTTTTCGCCTCGATACGGGTCGCCTGCCCCCGCCCCTGCGCGTCCAGCAGCACGATCCAGTTGTCTTCCGGCGGGTCCGGAAGTCCCGCCGAGAACTTTCCCTCGCTCAGCCGCACAGCGATCACCGCATCCCCCACACTCAGCTGATCAGCCCGTTTCTCCGTCACCGCCCCCTGAGGCATGCAACTCGAAAGGAGCACAGCAGCCGACAGAGCAACCGCAACAATGCCACACCGGCGCACGCCCTTGCGGCTGAGCGATCCCTTGCGGGTCTTCGCACGGCTACCACCGGTCAGCGGCTCGTCAGTATGCGGCTTCATCGTCCTGATCCATTCTCGTCACTGCGCTAAAAGGCGCATCATGCGCCCGCATCCGAGTCTAGGGCACGACGCCCGATCACCCGATCCCAGGCCCCAGATACCGCACGGGACAACGACACCGAGCCCCGGCCTCGTCCCCCTTCCGATCAGGCAAGCGCGATGCCGATAGGATGAGGGCATGACGATTACGGCGGCGGCAGACGGTTCTTCCCTCGGCAATCCCGGGCCCGCGGGGTGGGCCTGGTACGTGGACGAGGACACGTGGGACGCGGGCGGCTGGCCGCAGGGCACCAACAACTAGGCGAGCTGACCGCGATTCTGCGCCTGCTCGAGGCCACGGCCGAGACCGGCGAAGAGCTGCACATCCTCGCCGACTCACAGTATGCGATCAACGTCGTGTCCAAGTGGCGGCTCGGCTGGAAGAAGCGCGGCTGGACGAAGGCCGACAAGAAACCCATCAAGAACCTGGAGCTCATTCAGGAGATCGACCGCGCCATGGAAGGGCGCCGCGTCACCTTCGAGTGGGTCAAGGGCCACGCTGGGCACCATATGAACGAACGCGCCGACGACCTCGCGCGCGCGTGTGCCGAGGCCTACCAGGCTGGGCGCACACCCGAGCCTGGCCCGGGGTTTGGGGGCGGTGCCCACGGGTCGCGCGGGTCCGCGTCTGCGGATCAGGCGTCGGCGGATCAGGCGTCCGGGGGCGCTGCCGCTGCGTCCTCGTTGATCGAGACGCACGATTCTCCCACTGCTTCTGACACGCCGGAGAGCGCGTCTGCTTCACACGCCACCGCCACGAACGAGGCCAGCACCGACGAGGCCACGACGTCGACTTTCCGTTCTCATACCAGCGTTTTCTCCGCACCCACTGAGGCGACCGAACCCGCGGAGGCGGCCCCGGCCTCGTCCGTGAGTGAGCCCGCGATCACCACGGAGGACGCGGTCGCCCGCGAGCGCGAGTTCATCCTGGCGTGGACCGGCGGCGACGAGGAGGCCCTGGCGGCCATGACCGACGAGCGCACGACGCGCATTTGGCCGGGCGGCGGCGCGACGACCACGCTGGCGGGACCCTCGCCTGCCTCGCCGTCCATCGGCCGCATCGACGTGCACGATCTGGGCGGGGCATTCCTGACCCGCTACCGGGTGCGCTGGGAGGGCGGCGCGTCGCTGGAATCCAGCGTGTGGGCACCGGCGACGTCTGGCGAGGCGCGCCTGGTCATGGTGCACCACCAGTCGACGTTGATCGGCTGAGCCGGGAAGTTCTGTCGCGGGTGGGCTCGGCTCGCGCGTTCGGCGGGCGCGCTCCGGGCACGACAGCCGCACTCTCTCCAAAAGTCGCATGCAATTCGGCCGCCCGAATAAACGGCACCGCCCACAAACGTTGCAATTCCAACGACGTGAATTCAATGTTTGAAGCAATCTCAGGGGAATTGCATGCGACATTGTTGGGAAACCGCTCCATGGCCGTGGCCGCGGCGAGGAGAGGTTGCATCTCAGCAGCCAGTGCACGCGTCCCGGCCCAATCCAGCCCCTTACGCGGATAGGTTGCGCGCATGCGGATAGGTTATGCGCATATGGATAGGTTATTAAGGTATCCGCATCGTCGTAACCTATCCGTATCTTCATAACCCTATCCACATAACCGTTTCCTATCCGCGAGCCCCAACGGCACCTGCGAGACACTGCACCGGGCAGGGAGCGTTACACCAGTTAAGGAGGATTGCACCGGTTAGGGAGCATTACACCACCTCCGAGCTGGTGTAATACCCCGCTAAGTGGTGTCACACCACTTAGGAACAAGCTATGACGCGGAACGTGCCCGGCCGGACATACTGCTCGCCCAGACTGCGGCGCCCGTGGGCGGCGGCAAGGCCTGGCCGGGCTTCGATATCGATCAATCCGAGCCGTCAGGCTCGCGTGTGGCGATCTCGCGGGCGGGCCGCCGCCCACGGGCGCACCACGCAGCCCGGCCCAGCAACGGGGGCGCAAGCCACCGGCCTGCGCCCCCGCTCAAACCCCTCCATGAGGAGCTCCTACACGCTTACAGCTTGGCGCCCTCGAAGCTGAAGATGTCGAGGAACTTGCGCGCACGATCCGACGACGGATCGGCGAAGAACTTGCGCGGCGGGTCGACCTCGACGATGCGGCCCTCGTCCATGAAGACGATGCGGTCCGCGATCGCGCGGGCGAAGCCCATCTCGTGCGTGACGATGAGCATCGTCATGCCGGTGCGCGCCAGTTCGAGGACGACGTCGAGGACCTCGCGCACCATCTCCGGGTCGAGGGAGGCGGTGACCTCGTCGAGGAGGAGGATCTCGGGGTCCATCATGAGGGCGCGCACGATGGCGACGCGCTGGCGCTGGCCGCCGGAGAGCTGGCGCGGGTAGTCGTTGGCGCGGTCCGCCAGGCCGACGCGCTCGAGCAGTTTCAACGCCCGCTCAGCCGCATCTGCGCGTGATTCTCCCGCGACGAGGCCGGGGGCGAGCGTCAAGTTTCCCATGACGGTCAGGTGGGGGAAGAGCTCGTAGGACTGGAAGACCATGCCGATGCGGCGGCGGACCTCGGGCCAGGAGACGCCGGGGGCCGCCAGGTCGGTCCCGTCGAAGAGGATCTGCCCGGAGTTGATGGGCTCGAGGCCATTAATCGTGCGCAGGAGCGTGGACTTGCCGCAGCCGGAGGGGCCGATGATGACGACGACTTCCCCGTCGGCGACGTCGAGGGAGACGCCGCGCAGGGCGTGGTGTCCGCCGGGGTAGGTCTTGTCGAGGTCGACGAGGCGCAGCTGCGGGTCGGAGGTCAGTTCTGCCATGTTTTCTCCATGTGGCGTGAGAGGAGCGAGATGGGCCAGCAGATGAGGAAGTACAGCGCAAAGATCAGGCCGTAGATCCACAGCGAGGCGGTCGGGTAGTTGAAGCGGTTGGCGTCGATGATCTGCTGTCCGACTTTGAGGACTTCAACGACGCCGATGAGGACGACAAGGGACGTCGTCTTCACCATACGGGTGATGAGGTTGACGGCCGGGGGTGCGAGCCTGCGCAGGGTTTGCGGCAGGATCACGCGGCGCATGGTCTGCCTCGGGGTGAGTCCCAGAGCGTAGGCGGACTCGTACTGGTGGCGCGGGATCGCGATGAGCGCGCCTCGTACGAGGTCGCCCATCTCGGCACCGCCCCACAGGGTGAACACGAGGACGGACGCGGTGATGCCGTCCAGGTTGATTCCCGCGACGCGCGTGAGTCCGAAGTAAGCGACGAACAGGAGGACGAGCTGGGGCATGATGCGCACGAACTCGAGGTAGAGCTGCATGAGCCAGCGCAGGGCTCGCCAGCGCGAGCGCATGCCAAGGCCGACGAACACGCCGAGCACCAGCGACAGCACGACGGACAGCGCGGAGATGCCGACGGTGACGCCCAGGCCCTCGAGAATGCGCACGAGGTTGCGGCCCTCGAAGATGACGTTAATTCCCAAATCCGCCACGGCGCACCTTCTTTTCGATGAGTCGGGCCGCGATGGACACGGGCAGGAGGATCACCAGGTAGGCGATGACCAGGAGGATCAGCGCTTCGGAGGTGTTGTAGGACATACCGATGAGGTCTTTCGCGACGTACACGAGGTCGGGCAGGGCGACGACCGAGACGACAGACGTTTCCTTGATGAGGAAGATGACGTTGGCGGCCAGCGGCGGCACGGAGGTCGCGATGGCCTGCGGGAGCGCAACGTGGCGCAGCGTCTGCGTGCGCGTGAGGCCGAGCGCCGCCGCGGACTCCCACTGAATCGTGGCGATCGAGTCGAGGCCGGAGCGCAGCGCCTCGGCCATGTAGGCGCCACCCAGGAAGATGAGGCCGACGATCGCGCAGGTCTCGCCGCTCCACTTAATGCCCACGCGCGGCAGGCCAAAGTAGATGAAGAACAGCTGCACGAGCAGCGGCGTGTTGCGCGACAGTTCGACGTAGGCCGCGGCGATCTGCGTGGCGACGGGGATCCGGTAGTGCCGAATCGCAGCCACGAGCAGGCCGAGAGCGAGGGAGCCGACGATGCCGATAGCCGCGATCCTCAGGGTGAGGATGGCGGCCTCGACGTACATGGGCGCGTATCGCGCCAGGATGTCAAGATTCATAGGCGAAATCTGGGACGAGGCCGGGGCCACTCGGGGCGATCACCCGCGGCGGGTGGACCCGGGAGCGAGCCACGGCCTCGTACCTGTGTCAGTTGGTGGAGGTGGTGTCCACGCCGCCTTCGACGACGAGGTCGTCGGGGGTCGCGGCGTCACCGTAGACGGGGGCGAGAGTCTGCTCGTAGTCCTTGTGGAAGAAGTTTCCTTGCCGAGCTCGACGAGTTCGTTGTTCAGCCAGTCGAGGAGGGCGGTGTTGCCCTTCTTGACGGCGGCCGCGATGTAGCTGGTCTCGCCCAGGCTCTTGATGCCGACGCTGAAGCCCGGATGCTGGATCGCCCAGGCGATGACCTCGGTGTTGTCGGTGGAGAAGGCGTCGCCACGGCCGTCCTCGAGGGCCTGGTAGGCGTCGGAGTACTGGTCGTACTTCTGGAGCTTGACCTCGGGGTGGTTGGCCTCGAAGTAGGCTTCGGCGGTCGTGCCCTTGGTGACGATGAGGGTCTTGCCGGCCAGCTGGCTCACGTCGGTGATTTCGGCCGAGGTGGGCGAGACGACGCCGAGGGAGACCTTGAAGTAGGGGTTCGCGAAGTCGACCTTTTCGGCGCGCTCGGGCGTGACGGTGAAGTTCGCGAGGGTGATGTCGACCTTGTTGGAGGCGAGGACCTCGGTGCGGGCGGCGGCGTCGACGGGGACGTACTTGGCGGTGACGCCCAGGTCGGCGGCGATGCGGTCGCCGTAGACGACGTCGTATCCGGCGGGCTTACCGTCGGCGTCGATGTAGCCGAAGGGGGCCTTGTCGGAGAAGATGCCGATGACGATCTCGCCGGCTTCCTTGATCTGCTCGGGGCTGCGGTCCCCGACCTGCGCGCCGGACGAGGAGGACGAGGAGGAGGCCGCGCCACCGGAGCATGCGGCCATGCCGAGGGCTGCGACCATGGCGACGGCGGCCGTGGCGAGTCGAAGGAATGGCTTCTTGCGTGCGTGAGTGGCGCTCATGAGGGCTCCTGATCTGCGGGATTTATCAAACCGAGGGGTGTTCCCCGGCGTTGGTGTCGATGTTTTCATTGCTTCGGACCACATGCGAGGGGGCGATCCAGTTTTGGAACTATGTGACAAACGAGCGCGGTGACAAACCGCGGAATTCCGGGCCAGGACCAAGGGCCCAACAAAACGTGGAAGTCGTCACGCTACGGTGCGCCCGCTCGCAATTGGACGGACAGGCACGCGAAAATTGCACCCATGCCCAAGCTACCGCGCACCGTGAACCTCCCCGTGCCGGCTAGCCCTACCCGCCGCGAGATCCTCGAAGGCCTGCGCATCACGGCGCCCGTGGCCGCGGGCTACATCCCGCTGGGCCTGGCGTACGGCGTTCTCGTCATCCAGCTGGGCCTGCCGTGGTGGTTGGCTCCGGCGCTTTCCCTGTCCGCCTACTCGGGGTCGGCCGAACTGCTCGTCGTGACGCTGGCCGCGCAGAATACGCCGCTGGCCGTCATCGCGGTGACGATGCTGCTGGTCAACTTCCGCCTCTTGTTTTTCGCGTTCTCGTTCCCGCTGCACGTGATTGAGGGGCGTTTCGCGCGCCTCTTCTCGATGTACGCCCTCGTGGACGAGGCCTACGCGCTGACCGCCGCCCGCCCGAACGGGTGGACGAAGCCTCGTCTATTGGCGATGCAGGTTCTCTTTAACCTGACGTGGGTGACGTCGGCCCTGGTGGGTGTGTTGGCGGGGTCGATGATCCCTACGCAGATCGAGGGCCTGGATTTCGCACTCACGGCCCTGTTCATCACGCTGACGCTGGACGCGGCGCGCACGAGGCGCGAGCTGCCCTCGGTCCTCCTCGCGGGCGCGTCCTTCGCGGTGGCCATGGTGGCGGCCCCCACCCAGCGTCTCCTGGTGGCGCTCCTGCTGTTCGTCGCGTGCCTGGTGGTTCGCCACGTCCTTCATCGCCGAGGCATCCTGCGCTCCCCCGACTCTCCCACCTCAGCTGATGGGCAGGCCAGGCGGCCCGCGAAGGGGGTGCGCAGTGACTCCGACGCTGGGCTACCTGCTGGCGCTCCTGGTGATCGTCTTCGTCATCGACTTTACATTGCGCGCTCTGCCGTTCAAGATTCTGGAGCCGCTGCGTGATTCGCGTTTCGTCTCCGACATGGCGGTGTGGATGCCGCCCGGCATCATGCTGATCCTGGTGCTCTCCACGCTGTCGCAGGGCGCGCAGGCGGCGGGCGAGCGCTGGTGGGCGGCGCTGGTGGCGACGAGCGTGACGGTCGCGGTGCACCTGTTGAGCGGCCGCAAGCTCCTGTGGAGCGTCGGCATCGGAACGGTCTGCTACGTCGCGCTGCTGAACTGGCTCTGACGACCTGGCTGTCGCGAACGGGGTGTCACCAGCTGGCTGGGCTCCAGCTGGCTCTGAGCTGTCTGGCTTCAGCTGGCGGGGCCCGGGAGCGGGGCCTGGCTGGCCGGACTCCAACTGCTGGGCCCGGCCCGGCAGCTGGGCCCATGAGTGAAGGCGCAGACACCTACCAGAAATATCGCATGCAATTCGATTGCGTGAACTTTCAACAACCTCCGGAATCGTTGCAATTCCAACGATGCCAATTCAAATCTTGAAAGAGTCACAGGGGAATTGCATGCGAAATTGCTGGGCGCACACCAAGCAGCCCGACCCGGCCTTGCAAAGCACACGCAGCACCCGGAACACCCGTGGGGCCACAAGCAACACCATCAATGAGGCGGGCCGCCGCCCACGGCGCAGCCCGGCCCCACAGCCGGGCCAAGCAGCACGGCCCCACAGCCGGGCCAAACAGCACCCAGAACAGCCACGGCCACAACGGCACCGCCCCAAACCGCTACCATTGTGTCCATGCACACAGAGTCGTACCTGCACCATGGCCACACCGTTTACGAGCACCGTCTGGACGTCCCGCTGGATCATCTGCGCCCGACGGGTGAGGACAATCCGACGATCCAGGTTTCGCGCGCGAGGTCGTGCGCAAGGGCCACGAGGACGCGCCCTACGCGGTGTTCCTGCAGGGCGGACCCGGCTACCCGAGCCCGCGCTTCGGCACGTTTACGGGCGGGTGGATGAATCGTCTCCTGCAGGATTACCGCGTGGTGCTCCTGGATCAACGAGGCACGGGCCAGTCGACCCGCATGGATGCTCAGGCGCTCTCCCACTTGGGCACGGACGAGGAGAAGGCCGCGTACCTGCGCCACTTCCGCCAGGATCAGATTGTGTATGACGCGGAGGCGCTGCGCCGCGAGTTGTGCGGGGATGATCCGTGGACGACGCTCGGCCAGTCTTTCGGTGGCTTCATCACGACCTCGTACCTGTCGTTGGCTCCCCAGGGCCTGAAGGCCAGCTTGATCACGGGAGGCCTTCCCGGCCTCGTCCATGTGGATGAGATCTACCGCCTGACGTATGAGCGCACGGCGGCGCGCAACCGCACGTACTTCCAACGCCACCCGGGCGATGAGCGCACGGTGCGTGAGCTGTGCGCGCACTTGGCGGACACGGAGGAGACGCTGCCGACGGGTGAGCGCCTCTCCCCCCGCGCGCCTGCGCATGATCGGCATGATGCTGGGCGGCCAGAGCAACACGGATCAGCTGCACTACCTGCTCGAGGGCCCGTGGACGTCGGTTCGAGGCGAGCGCCGCCTCTCATCGCAGTTCCTGGCGGCGATCGGCTCGCAGGTGGACGTTGCGCCGATTTACGGCGTGTTCCAGGAGTACATCTACGCGTGCGCGACGCCGGACCTGGTGGGCACGGCGACGCTCTGGGCGGCGGATCGCCTGGCCGAGGAGATCCCGGGCTTCGCGAAGGACGCGAACCCGCTGGATGAGAGCGAGCCTTTCTACCTGACGGGCGAGCATTTCATGCGCCGCGTGTTCGACGAGGATCCGGGCTTGGCGCCGCTGAAGGGCGCGGCGGAGATCCTGGCGTCGACGACGGAGGCGGCTCCCGTGTACCTGCCGGACGTGTTGGCTGAGAACACGGTGCCGGTGGCGGCGGCCGTGTACTACGACGACATGTTCGTGCCGCGCGAGCTGTCCCTGGACACGGGCAACCTGATCGGTGCCCGGCACTACATCACGAACGAGTACCAGCACGACGGTTCCGCTTATTCGGGCGGGAAGGTCGTCTCTCACCTGCTGGACCTGCTCGCGGACTGATCCGCGCGCTCCCGATCGAAAGGACTGGCTATGGCCGCCCTCATCTACCTGTTCTTGTCCGTGCGCTCGGCTCGGTGGACCCGACTCGGGTCGCGGGGTTCGCGGCGGGCGTGGGCGCGACTGTCGCGTGGTACGCCCTGCCGGATTACGTACGCTCGCGCCCGTTGCGCGGCCTCGTGAAGGCGGGTTTGCTGGGGGTGCTCGGCTGGTCGATGGTGGCGCAGCTGCCGGAGGGCGCGGAGCTTCCGCCCTACGACGACGAGGATGTGGATTGCTCGAAGTCCTCACCCGTGGCGGGCGAGGATCCGCTGGAGGGCGTGACGGAGGCGGATCCGGCCGAGTTGGCGGTTCTCGCGGGCGCGGCGCTGGGTTCGGCGATGATCACGGTCGGGGTGGAGCGTTGGCTGTTCCGCCGCGGTGAGCGTCGCCGCGTGCAGGGCGCTCGTTTTGCTCATACGAGGCAGGGGCTGGCCCTGGGCGGTTTGGAGGCCGCGTTGACGGTGCTGACGTTCGGCGCGGGGGCTGTGCGAGGCAGGCTCTCGAAGGACTGAGGCGGCGCGCGCCGACTGCGCGCTACCAACCGTCCACGCGCGAGCCGCCGCCCACGCGCCACCCGCTGTTAGCGTTCGCGTCTGAAAACCATGTAGCGGGCGATGGCGGCGCCGATCCACCCGCAGGCCATGACGAGGATGGGCACGCCCACGGCCGTCCACCACGAGGACGCGGGGACAAAGTACCGCAGCACCGCGAATGCCACGGGGGTGACGACGAGGAGCGCGAGCGAGATCGTCGCTATCGTCGCACCGACGGGTCGGCGCTTGAACGTCAGGTCCACGACCTCGCGGCGCGTCTTGCCCTGTCCGGCGGCGACCTGTGAGAGGTGTCTGCGCACTGCGCTGTCCATGCCGCGCAGGGGAATCAACGCGGACCATACCAGTCCGACGATGATCGCCGCGTCGCGACTGCCGAACACGTAGACGAGGCCTGCGATCGACCAGCCGATCACATAGGTGATCGTCAGGCCCAGGCAGAGGTAGAAGAGCGGCTTGAACACCAGCCAGTGGAGCTTATTCTCGTATGTTTTCTCGTTGGGGTTCTCCGCGAGGAGGTCGCGGTAGAGGCGGCTGGTGGCGTCGGTGCGGTCGACTTCTTGTATGTCCGCGATCGCTTCGCGGGCGGCCTCGTTGTTTGGGTCGAGTGAGAGGACGCGTTGGTAGACGTCGAGTGCCGCTTGTTCGTCGTCCCGGGCGAGCAGTCGGCCGAGGGTGTTGAGCGCAAAGGGGTCTTCGGGGTCGAGACGCGCGCCTTCCCGCGCCTCGCGCAGCGCCTCCTCCCACTGGAAGTTGCGCGCGAGGGCGTGGGCCCTCATGGTGTGGCTGAAACCTTGTTCTGGCGCGAGTTCGACGAGGCGCGTGGCGTGTTCGAGGGCGAGCTTGCGGTCCCCCTCCAAGTAGCTCAGCCAGTACAGCGCGCTGGGGTTGTTGGGGGAGGCTTCGACGGCTCGCCGAGCGCACGCATAGGCCTTCTCAGGCTCGTGATTTGTGAGGTGAGCGTGGGCGAGGAGACAGTTCACTCGCGCTGAGACCTCGGGGTCGTCCTGAGGGATCGTGACGAGTTTTTCGATGGCTCGTTCGGGGCGCTTGATGTCGATCAAGGCCTGGGCGTGATTGATCCGCTTGGAGATCTCCTCGGGAGACATCGGTCCTCCTCGGTATCGGTAGCGAACGGCGAGGGGTGGGCAGCGCGAGTGCGCCGCCCACCTCCTCACATCAGGTTGTTTGCCTTCATGTATTCGGCGAGGTCGTCGTATTGGCCGTCTCGATTGCCGTATTCGACGATGTTGCGGGCGGTGACGAACCAGGGTCCCGCACTGGGCCGAATCTGCGCCAGCGCCCTCAAGAAGTCCTGCATGGTCACCATGCGCACATTGCCCGTGCGCACGGAGTCCATCATCGCGTATTCGACGGCGCTGTCGACCAGGTGAGCCAGGTCGGCGCCGGTGAATCCATCGGTGTGCTGGACCAGGTATCCCATGTCGATGCCTTCGACGGGGCGCGACTTGAGGTGGTGGTAGAGAACTGCCTGGCGGGCGGGTCCGTCGGGGGGTAGGACGGCGACGCAGCGGTCGAAGCGTCCGGGCCTGCGCAGCGCGGGGTCCACGTCCCACGGAGTGTTGGTGGCAGCCAGGATGAAGACGCCTTCGTTGTCGGCTCCGATGCCGTCCAGTTCCATGAGGAGCTGGTTGGTGACCGGTCGCATGTAGGAAGCAGACGACGGCGATCGCCTCATGCCGACCGCGTCGATTTCGTCAAGGAAAAGGACGACGGGGGCGCAGGCGCGCGCGGTCTCGAAGACATCGTGGAGATTGTTCTCGGAGTCACCGATGTAGTGGCCAAGGACGTCACTGATCCTGACGTTCATGAACGCGGCACCGACCTCGCCGGCGAGAGCGCGGGCTATGTAGGTCTTGCCGCATCCGGGAGGACCGTAGAGCAGCAGGCCACCGCTGAGGCTCTTACCGTAGAGCTTGCGGATTTCCGGGTTGCGCAGGGGGGCCAGGAAGGCCATGGTGAGGCGGTCCTTGACGGACTGCATACCGCCGACGTCGGCCAGCGTTGCCGTCACTGTCTCAACGTCCCACGCGTCACCTTGGGGTTTGTCGTCGATTTCGACTTCGCCGTCGGTTGCTCCCACCTTCACAAATGCTGAGCGCGGGCCCGCCGACCTGCTTCTCGGCACTCTTCCAGTCGAAGTTTTCCGGATCGGCGCCGTCGGCGGAAGCGGGGTCATCCTGCCCATCTCCGGCCTCGCCTGTCGACGCGCCTCCCTCGTTGTTCCCTTCCTCGGCCGTCTGCGGGAAGGCCGCGGGATGAATCGTCACGATCGCGGGAATGCCTGCGTCGTCCGAGGCAGGGGCGGCGGGCGCAGACGGAGCGGGTGCCTCGGGGGCGGGGACGGTCTCAACCTCGTACGAGGCGGGGGCCGCGGGCTCAGGTTCAGCGGCAGTCGGCCCGTCGACGGCCGGGGCCGAGGCCTCGGGGGGCACCGGGACCTCGCGGGCGAAGGCCGCCTCAGGCAACACCCGATCCTCGTCTGTTGCGGGCGCGGCAGGCTCAGCCTCGTCGACGGTAGGCGCAGACGGGGCGGGCGCCTCGGGCACGCCGAGGGCGCTGCGCATGAGGGCCGAGACGCGCTCGTTGTGCGGGTCGACGGCCAGGACAACGGCCAGGTGGGAGACGGCTTCGGCGCCCCTCCCCTCGGCGATCAGGAGTTCGGCGAGGTGCTCGCGCAGGGCATGGTCCTCGGGTTGCTGTTCGATGATCGACGCGAGGGAGTCGATGAGAGGATTCGTCATGCGATAAGCCTACCGGCTGGCAGGCTTCTGGGTCTATGCGCGCGTGAACAAATCGCGCGCACGGATGACATTAGAGGGTGCGCGCGGTGATCCTGCGCAGGGCTTGGCAGGAGCGCCAGGAATTGACGAGGCCCATCGCGAGAGGCAGGGAGACGAGGGCCGCCAGGAGGGCAGATTCGGTGGCGACGGCGATGGCGCCGACGGCGAGGAATCCGATAAACCAGGCGAGCTGCATGCGCGCGCAGGCGGTCATGATGGCGCCGTCGCGCCGGGCGGCGCGCAGGGCGGCGTGAGAGTCGGAGAAGATGACGAGGTCCTCGTTGCAGTCCCATTCACGATGCCACCGGCGCGCGACGACGATGAGCGCGGCGAGGAGCGCGAGGAGAATGAGGCCTCCTCCGAGGATGAGGGCCAGGGCCACGGCAGCGAGCGTTTCGATAGTCGCCTCGGGCATGGAGGACATTTCGACGACGGCGACGATCGCGCTCACGGAGATGATGAGGAGGACGGTGACGACATCGATGGCGATGTTGATGCGGCCCTGCTTCTTTTGCCCGGAGCGCACGCGGTTATAGCGGCGCAATTGGTCATTCCCCAGGCGGTAGGGCCTGGGCGGTGCGGCGAATTCTAAGGGCTGATGGGTCACACCCTCACAATAGCGCTGTCTGTTGATTATCCGCGCCTTACAACGCAACTGTCAGGCGCCTAGTTTGACACGTTTTCGATGGTCAGGATATAGGCATCGGCATAGAGTGAACGAGATTTTAACCGACCGAATGAATCACCGCGTCAGCGCCATCAGAACGAAAAGAATGAGTCCAGCCAGCACGATCATGCGAATGAAGTCCATGACGGAGCTTCCCAGGTCGGGGAATCGCTTGCGCAGGCGTGTAAAGGTCAGGCGCACGCCGCGCGGCAACGTGCGGTTGAACAGCGCGATCTGAAGGAAGGCGAACGCGTATCCGCTCAGCGCCGACGCGGCGTACAGGAGGAAGAAAAGGGGCGCGCGCTCATCCGTCATGTAGCGCAGGGTGAAGAGATAGCCCAGACCGGACCCGAATCCGCCGATGATCGCGAATATCCACGCCTTATCGAGCACGAAGGTCACGCGCTTGAGCATCCCCCCGGTAGGCCGTCGCGACGGCCGGCTGCATTTCGATAGCGTACGAGGAACGCCCGGCCCCCTTAAGGGGATGGGCGAGGGAATCGTATGCGAACTTCGCCTCGGCCAGGTCCGGGGCGTTCGCCTTGGCGCGACCGAACGCCCACTGCGCAGCGTCCGGGTCCACGGGTTCCCACAGGCGTCCGTAGGCCATGAGGAGCTCAACATCGTCGGGAAATCCGTCGGTGGCGACCTGCGAGACGGACAGCGCCTCCTCGCAGCGCCCCAACTCGACGAGGCAGAGGGTCAGTTCGCGCGCGATCTCAGGGGATTGGGGATGCAGGCGCATGCCGGCCGATGCCACGGCCTCGGCCTCCACGACGAGGCCTTGGCGGCGCTGGGCACGGGCGATGAGCGCGAAGGGCGCGGCCATGTCGTCCCCGTAGGCGCGTGCGCGCGTCGCGTACTCCTCGCACAGGGGGTACAGGCCGAGGCGGTCGGCGCAGGCTGCTGCCTGAATGTCGCGGCGGTAGCACGCATCCTCGCCCACGACCACCATGGACTCCAGCATGGCCAGGGCCGAACGGTCGTCGTGCTGGGCGAGCGCCGCGTCAACGTCGGCGAAGGTGGGCGTCGTCATGGCGCATACGATACCGCCCCACACGCGCCCGCGGTGACCTCGTCCACGGCCTGCGACCGGCCTCCTTCTCGCAGTAAAACGCCCGCGCTATGGCCTCAGGCGCAACCGCATCACCCCGCGGTCCGCCGACCTCCAACGTCCCTCTCCGCTTCCCACACTCAATACCCCATGTTGCACACTTCACATTGTTACGTAATCATTAGGCGGCAATTTAGCGCCACACCCTCTAGGCTGGGGAACAGCACAATAGTTTCTCATTAACCCAGAAAAGATCGCTGAGCAATGAAGCACTTCCGCACCGTCGAGGCCGGGCTTGCCGTCGCCCTCTCCCTGACGCTAGCCCCTACCGCGACGTTCGCAGCACCATCACAGGAAAACGTTTCTTCCGAGGACACGTCCATCACGGCCCCCCACTAACCCACCCGTGTCCGACGAAGACCGCCAAACAGCTGACGCCCAACAGGCCGAGGAGGACGCCCGGGCAGCGCCCCCACCCGCAGCCACCCACCTCGGCCACCCCTCGGCCCCTTCGACGCAGACCCCACCCCTGGTCACCACGCGCCCTGACGGGAGCATCGGCAACGACGAGGTGCACATCCTGTCCCTCTCGGGCGCCGACTGCATCGTCGTCGAGTCGAACGGCCACTTCGGAATCGTGGACGCAGGCGACGACAACGACTACCCAGACGGGTCAGACCCCCGATACCCATGGCGAGCAAACATCGCGACATGGGGACAGGAAGACCAGGTGCGCCCCTACCTCGACAGTCTGGGCATCAACTCCTCCAACCTCGACTTCTTCATCGGCACTCACCCGCACTCCGACCATATCGGCTGGGCTGACACTCTGATCCACAGGTACCATCCCAAGCACATCTACACGCCCGTCTACGACGATTCCTACTCGGTCAGCGATGAAGTGAACCCGCTGTGGGACAACCAGAAGGTCTACGACGACCTCGTAGCCGCGGCAAAGTGGGCTCAGGGCGCGTACGGGGCAACGTTCGACCAGCACGTCAAGCCCGGACAAGGCGACCTCATCCAGATGGGCGACATGCTCATCCAGATCATCCCCCTGTCTCCCGACGAGGAATACGCGCACCCCGGCAAGCTCACGAACACGAACCTCATCAGCTACACGGCGAAGATCACCGCTCACGGACACAGCGCCTACCTGTCTGCCGACCTCGAGAGTGGCGAAGGTAAGGAAGACTACGTCGCTGGAATAGTCGGTCACGTGGACTGGCTGAAAGCCGGTCACCACGGCCTCTCAAGCTCCAACAGTGAGAGCTTCCTGAACGCGCTCTCCCCGTCGCTCGTCATGAACACGGGCTACGAGTTCCACACCCCCGACCGTCTTGGCCTGCCTGCACTCAGGGGCCGCTACGAGTGGTTCGAGGCGTACTCGATGCGTAACGCCGGCATCCCCGCCCTCATCGGCGCCTTCACCCCCGGCGGAATCACCCACCCCTACATGAACGTCGGAATGGGGCACACATTCGCATCGACCACGCCCCACACCTACTGGTTCCACAACGGCAAACCAACCCCGACGCGCGGATGGTGGAAGGGCTTCTACGACGGCTGGCACTACTTCAACGGCTCGGCGTCAGCCGTCGAGAACGGCTGGGTGTTCGACAAAGGCAACTGGTACTGGATGGACAGCACGTCCACCATGGCTGTGAACACATGGGTCCACGACGGTGACAAGTCATACTGGGTGGACGGCTCCGGCCACATGCTCAGCGGCGGATGGCATCTCATTGGCGGCACCTGGTATTACCTCACCGCCTCCGGCGCTGTGGCGACAGGCTGGCTCCAGGACGGAGGCTCCTGGTACTACATGCAGGCCAACGGCGCGATGGGCCAGGCGTGGATCCACGATGGTACCGGCTGGTACTGGATGGACCCCTCGAGTGGGCGCATGGACGCCGGCGGCTGGCGTAACATCTGGGGTTCCTGGTACTACCTGAGCGACAGCGGCAAGGCTGCGGAAGGCTGGCTGCTCGATCGCGGCTCCTGGTATTACATGACTCCCGGCAGCGCCCAGATGCGCACCGGATGGGTGAACGACGGCACCGGGTGGTTCCTCCTGTCTGGCAGCGGAGCAATGCGCTCGGGCGGCTGGATCCAAGACGGCGGCAACTGGTATTGGCTCGACGGCAGCGGGATGATGCTCACAGGCTGGATCCAGTCGGGTGGCGCATGGTACTGGCTTGACCCCGTCAGCGGACACATGGCGGTCGGCACGGCCACCACTGATGGCCGAACGTCCCAGTTCGCACCTTCCGGCCGTTGGCTCGGATACGTCTGATCGCACTCTCGCCGACAGAGACAACAGGGGAGCGCTCGCCTCGACGATACCGTCGGGCGGGCGCTCCTTCGCACGCGCCCGAGGTGACCTCGTCCACGAGACACCGGCGAGCCCGCGACCACGACAGACGCGACCCACGGGTATCCTGGTGAGAGCACGCGAGGCCGCCCCGGCCTCGTCCGTCCGACACCGCAGATAGAGGAGCCCCCATGGCGACCGAGCCCGTGTTCGAGGCCATCAACTGGAACAAGATCCAAGACGACAAGGACCTCGAGGTCTGGGATCGCCTGACGGGTAACTTCTGGCTGCCTGAGAAGATTCCGCTCTCCAACGACCTGCCGAGCTGGAAGACCCTCACCAAGGACGAGCAGCTCATGACGAACCGCGTGTTCACGGGCCTGACCCTGCTCGATACGCTCCAGGGCACGGTCGGCGCGGTGTCGCTGATCCCGGACGCGCGCACCCCGCACGAGGAGGCCGTCTACACGAACATCGCGTTCATGGAGTCGGTGCACGCCAAGTCCTACTCGTCGATCTTCTCCACCCTGCTGTCCACGGAGGAAATCAACGAGTCCTTCCGTTGGTCGAACGAGAACGCGGCCCTGCAGAAGAAGGCCGAGATCGTTAAGTCCTACTACGACGGCAACGACCCGGAGAAGCGCAAGGTCGCCTCGACGATGCTCGAGTCCTTCCTGTTCTACTCGGGCTTCTACGCGCCCATGTACTGGAGCTCGCACGCCAAACTCACGAACACGGCCGACCTGATCCGCCTCATCATCCGCGACGAGGCCGTCCACGGCTACTACATCGGCTACAAGTACCAGCTGGCCGTGAATGAGTCGAGCCAGGAACGCCAGGACGACCTGCGCGACTACACGTACTCGCTGCTGTACGAGCTCTACGAGAACGAGGAGCAGTACACGGAGGACCTGTACGATCCGCTCGGCCTGACCGAGGACGTCAAGAAGTTCCTGCGTTACAACGCGAACAAGGCGCTCATGAACCTGGGTTACGAGGCCCTGTTCCCGCACGACGCGACCGACGTGAACCCCGCGATCCTGGCGGCCCTGAGCCCCAACGCGGACGAGAACCACGACTTCTTCTCGGGTTCCGGCTCGTCCTACGTGATGGGCGAGGTCGTGGACACCGAGGACGAGGACTGGGACTTCTGATCCTGCCATTTCGCGGCCGGGCGCGCGTTGTGTGCCCGGCCGCGTTGCATGCCCGGCCGCGTTGCATGCCCGGCAGCGTTGCTTGTCCGGCCGCGTTGTCTACGCCCGGCCCCTTTCCTGACCCCCACCCAAAAGTCGCACGTAATTTAACGCGGTCATTTTTGGACATAGCCCACAAACGTTGCAATTCCAACGCTTAGATTTCAAACTCTGAAATAAGCGCAGGGGAATTACGTGCGACATTGGTGAGGAACCATGGGACCGGGACGAGGGCCGGAGCCAGGACAAGGGCCAGAGTCAGGCGCGCCCACGTCGTAACGTCTCGCGGCCTGCGCCTACTCAGGGCGTGCGTGACGAGGCCTGACCGCCTCCCTCAGCTCAAGACGCATGTGGGTGCGCCCGCCATCTGGCGGGCGCACCCACATCGTTACGTCTCGCAGCTTGCGTTACGCGGCCTGCTCCTGCCGACGTCGCCACGCGCACGCGCCGGCGAGGCCGAGCAGGACGGCTCCGATACCGAGGTAGGGATACACCCCGGCGGCGCCGGCCTTGGGGAGTACGCCGACCTGGGTATCGACGACGCGAATGCCGGGCGTGCGATCCCCGGGCAGGCTGCCCGAAGCGGGCAGGACGCGCACGGAGCTAAAGCCCTCGTCGGCACCGAAGTCCGTCTTGATGACGGTCGTGGCGTCAGCGTCCGTGCCGACTTCGATATGGAAGGCAACGGGACGGGGCAGCAGCGCATGCCCGGCGGGCGCGCGCGTCTCCACGAGCCAGTAGCTCTTACCGGTTTCGAGGGGCGCGGTCACGAATCGCGACCCGCCATCAAGAACAGAAACCGGGGTGCCAGCCAAGGCCTCGTTGTCATAGATCGCGAAGGCCGCTCCGTCGAGCGGATACGTGCCGTCGTCGTTGGGGGTGCCGACCGGCTGCGTGCCGGCCTTCTCGATGCGGATCGGGCGGGGGCGCGCGGGCGCACAGGCCTCGTTGTTGGCCTCGCCGTCGTGATCGTAGGCGCCCGTCACCGCGTTGTAGAGACCTCGGCCCGGGGTGAGGCGATCGTTCGACGAGGCGCACTCGAGCAGAGCCTCGGGAGTACCCGGCGGCCGCACTGTCGCGCGTCACCTTCATGCGGATGTACCACGTGGAGGACGCGCCCGGCTCGACGGTCGCACCCTCGGTGAGGACGTAGGAGGCGGCGGCCCCCCTGCTCGGTCGCGCTGGCGAGAGCATCAACGCTGGTCGCGACGGAAGCGGAGCGTACGGTCAGTCCCGGCGCAAAGTTCGGCGCATCCGTGAGGCGCCCGGTTGTGCCCGCGAGGGTGCCGTCGTTCGTGGCCGTGATGCGATAGGTGACGGTGATGTCGTCCGTCGTCGCTCCCTCCACGGATTCGAGGTCCTTCTGGATGCGCAGCTTGGGGACCTGCTCGCGGTTGGTGAAGGTGCAGGTGATCGGCAGGGCCGCCGGGGACGAGGCCGGGGCAACCTGGGAGAAGTCCACACCACCCGTGTCAGCGTCGCGGGTGACATTCACGCGCTCGCCCACGCCGTTCAGGCAGGTCACATCGACGAGGCTCCACTGCGCGGAGTTCGGGTCACCGCTGGTCTTCCAGGGGCCGAAACGCCCCGGCGCACCAAAATCCAACGGGAATCGGCCGGCGATTCGCGGCCCCGTCTCGGCGATGATGAACTGGGAGAAGCCGGGCATAAAGGCCCTGTAGCCGGAGGACACCGCCCCGGCCTCGCCGTATGCGGTCGGAGTCAGGTTCGCATCCTCGAAGGAGTTCCACCCGACGAAGCCGTCGGCCGTCACGCTCGTGGTGAGCGGGGTTCCCGTGGGTGCGGCCCAGTCACCCACGCCCATCGTCGTGAAGGTGAACGGGGGAATCGCGTCGCCGACCTGCTCGGAGTCCTCGGTGACCGCTTTCGCGACGCGCACGTAGCGCTCCTGGCTGAAAGAGCCGTAGAGGCAGCCGAAGGACGCCTGGCTTTCCTTCGTCGTGAAGGTGGAGACAGGGGTCGAGCCGGCGGGCGGGGTGGCAGGGCAGTTGCCGTCCGCGTTGGGCACGAATCCGTAGAGGACGAGGCGGTAGGGGATCCCGTTGACTGTGATCGTCTGGTCCGAGGTGGTCTTCGTGATCGTCAGGACGTCGTCCGAGTCGGGCGTCTGGTCGGGCCGACCCTTGGACTCGGGGTAGTTCTGCGGGTAGTCGGTGTAGATATCTCGGTTGCCGTTGCCCTCGCCCACGTACTTGTAGCAGTACCACGTGGTACCCGTATTTCGGTTGAGCGCGTAGTAGGGGGCGTCCGACGGGCAGGTGCGCGGCGCGGAAGCACGGTAGGCCACCTTGTAGGGACCGCCCTCACGCTTGACCGCGGTCGTGTCCGTGTCGTTGTCAGTTTCCTGCTGATCGAAGGGGAAGGATTCTTCGAGATCACCGATACGAATGTCGAAGGACGCGTGCACCCAGTGGATCTGGGAGTAGATCGGGTAGTTGTTGTGACGCACGGCCCCGATCAGGAAGGTGCTGTTGAGCGGGACGGTTCCGGGGTTGTTCGGCTTGTAGCCGAGCGCGCTCGTCGTTGAGGTCGAGATCGCGTCGGGCGTGTATTCGCCGTAGTAGGGGTACTGGTAGTAGGCAGCCAGGTGGTAGTCCCAGGCGACGCCTCGGGTGACGTAGGACCAGTAATCGCCGCTCTTCGCCGTATCTGCATCGAGCCAGTCTTGGGAGTATCCCGCGCGATACGCGACGGAGCGCTGGTTGGGGTCGGCGGAATTGTAGACCGTCATGCCGGGCACGATGCCGAAGTAGGAGTTGTCGGCGACGACGGTGGTGCGATCCGTGCCGGAGTCGTTGAGGACGGCCTTGCCGATTCGACCTTCGGATCGGTTGAAAGTGATGCTGTCGGCGCCGGGGGTCTCGAGGGGAGCCTCGGCCCGTGCGGCTCCGGGCACCATCACGAGGCCGGAGAGGGCGAGTCCGGCGAGCGCGGCAGCGATGATTCCACGCATGGCAATGCGACGCGGGCGCGACTGTCGCACCGTGCGGTCGGCCAGGTGGCCACCCGCCGGTGGATGGTCGTCTCGGTCGGCAGCGCCTTGACTCTGGACGCCACCCTGCATGTCAGTGAGTGTCATACTGCCCCCACGTTGATATGGTTACTGACTCACCATAACAATGGGACCTAGTTCCTGCACGACCCCCTAGGTCAGTATTTATTCATGCCCACACTCACGGACAGAAATTCGCACACTGACCCACGCTGCGAGTCAATCGCGCCCACCTCACACAACAACTAAGCAATCAAGCTGACCGCGCACACTTAACGGGACCTACGGCCCATCACCCATCAATACGGCGACAGACATATGAGCACACTCACCGCGTGGTAAAGAGAAAACACTTGTGCTCTGCACAACATGCGGGGGCGACCAAGCGTCCCACAGAGTCCCCATCGACAGGCAACACGCCACCGCTCAGACCGCCGACCCAACCAAGCAAGTGTCCACACTCTGTTTGCTCGCACACACTTATCGTCACATATGTAACATTTGCACCAGAAGTCACAGTCGCACCATTGCCGAGTATTCCCCGGCATAGCGCGCAAACAGAAGAAAGAACGAGCCTGTGCACATCGGAAACATCCCGACAGATGAGGCCACAGCACTTCCTACGCCCGTTAGACTGTGACTGGGAGCGGCCTCGCTTCCACAACGAACGTACGTCGCGCACAGCGCGGGGGAATGAGGAGAGCACGACTATGAGCATCTTCGACCGCTTCGAGAGCGCCGTCGAGAGAGGCGTCAACGGCGCCTTCTCGCGCGTGTTCCGGTCGGGGATCAAGCCCGTGGACATCACCACGGCGATCCGCCGCGCCATGGACGAATCCGTCCAGGAAGTCTCCGCCTCGCGCATCATCGCCGCGAACCACTTCGCGGTCTACGCCTCGCGCACCGACCTCACGTCCCTCGAGGCATCCCTTGACGTCCTCGCCGACGAGTTCGCCCAGCAGGCCACCGAGCACGCCTCCTCAAACGGCTACTCCCTCCTCGGCCCCGTGACGATCGAATTCATCGCCGACGCCTCCGAACCCAGCGGCACCCTCAAGGTCGACGCCGAAAACCGCAGGGGACCCGCGGCACCCGCCACCGCCTCGTCCGCATCCCCCGAGCACCCCATCATCGACGTCGACGGCGAAAAATGGCTCCTCACCGAGCCCGTGACCGTCATCGGACGCGGCTCCGAGGCCGACATCGTCGTCAACGACTCGGGTGTCTCGCGCCGTCACCTCGAACTGCGCATTACCCCCACCGGCGTGATCGCCACCGACCTCGGTTCCACCAACGGCACCTTCGTCGAGGGGCACCGTATCGACGCAGCGACCCTGCTCGACGGCAACCAAATCGTCATCGGACGTACCAAGATCCTCTTCTGGACCCACCCAGACCAGAGCGGAGTTTAATGAAGTGACCACCGACCTCGCATTCACCGTCTTCCGCATCGGGTTCCTGGTGCTGCTGTGGCTCCTCGTGCTCGCGGCCGTCAACACGCTGCGACGCGACATCTTCGGCACCGTCGTCACCCCGCGCGGCAAGGGACGCGACAAGGCGACGTCACGCCGCAAAGCCTCCCGCGACAAGCGCAAGGACAAGAAGCGCACGTCCTCCAACCCGCTGGCCCCCAAGGATCTCCTGGTGACCGGCGGCCCGCTCGTGGGCACCATGCTGCCCCTCGGCGAGGCCCCATCGTCATCGGGCGCTCACCCGCCTGCACCCTCGTGCTCGAAGACGAGTACGCCTCCAGCCGCCACGCGGCGCTCACCCCCCCAGTCCGATGGCTGGTGGATCGAAGACCTCTCCAGCCGAAACGGCACCTTCATCGACGACGAACGACTGAGCACCCCGCGCCAGCTCAAGATCGGTGACGTCATCCGAATCGGCCAGACGACTCTCGAATTGGTGGGTTGATATGTCAGGAAACGCGGTTCAATTCCACTACGCTGCCCGCTCCGACGTGGGCCTCGTCCGTTCCAACAACCAGGATTCGGGCTACGCCGGCGCGAACCTCCTCGTCCTCGCCGACGGCATGGGCGGCCCCGCAGGCGGCGACATCGCCTCCTCCGTGGCCCTCGCGCACCTCGTCCCCCTCGACACGGACTCCCACCCGGCCGACTCGATGCTCCCCCTCCTGCGCGAGGCACTCCTCGACGCGCACGAGGAGCTCACCGACCGCTCGAGCCGCGACCGCGACCTCGAAGGCCTGGGCACCACCTGCATCGCGCTCATGCGCAGCGGCAACCGCCTCGCCATGGTCCACATCGGCGACTCGCGCGCCTACGTGCTGCGCGGCGACACGCTCACGCAGGTCACAACCGACCACTCCTTCGTGCAATACCTGGTCGACACCGGCCAGATCACGCCCGAGGAAGCCGAGCACCACCCCAACCGCAACGTCGTCCTGAAGATCCTCGGCGACGCGCAGGCCGACGTCGCCCCCGACGAAACCATCCGCGAGGCCGTCGTCGGCGACCGCTGGATGCTGTGCTCCGACGGCCTCTCCGGCCTCGTCTCCCCCGAGACGATCGGCCAGGTCATGGCCGACATCAAGGATCCGGGCGAGTGCGCCGAAGAGCTGATCCGCCTGGCGCTCCTGGGTGGCGGCCCCGACAACATCACGTGCGTCATCGCGGACATCGTCCCCGCCGGCACGTTCCCGCCCGCTCCCCCGCAGATCGTGGGCGCCGCGGCCATCGACCGCAACGCTAAGTCCCGCGGAGGCGAAGGCGCGGCAGCCCGCGCGGCTGCCCTGGGTTCCTCGTCCTCGGGCACCCCCACCGACGAGGACGAGGCCCCCATCGAGCTCAAGCCCCGCTCCTCCTGGTGGACCCCGGTGTTCATCTCGCTGGTGACGGTCCTCGTCGTCGCGGCCTCGTGGATGTCGTGGAAGTGGACGCAAACCCAGTACTACGCGATCGGCCAGGACGGCTACGTCGTCATCTACCAGGGCATCCCCCAGTCGATCGGCCCGTGGCAGCTCTCGCACGCGGTCGAGGTCTCGAGCGTGTCCCTCGCCGACCTGGCACCCGTCGATCGCCAGCGCCTCGACACGCCGGTCCTGCGTTCCTCGCGCGCCGACATTGACTCCTACATCGAGGGCCTCAAGCGCTCCGCGGCCGAGAACGCGGCCTCGTCGTCCTCCTCGTCCTCGTCGTCGACGCCTCAGTCGGGGACGTCCCAATCCGGCGCGTCCCAGTCCGGGGCGCAGAGCGGGGGCGCCTCCTAATGGCTACCGTATCGATCGCGCCGGCCCGGCCTCGCCGATTCCTGGAGCTGACCCTCATGGGGTTGGCCCTGGCCGTCGGCATCGTCGGCTACGTGCTGACGTCGCTGAACTACACGGGGGGAGATCCCCGCGAACCTGCTCACGCAGGTCGGCGTCCTGGTGGCCATCGCCATCATCGCCGAGGTCGGCGTGCACTTCCTGGCGCCCTACGCTGACCCCGTGATCCTGCCGGTCGCGGTGGCGCTGACGGGCCTGGGGCTGGCGATGATCTACCGCCTAGACCTGTCGTATGCCCGCAGGGACGAGGCCGTGGTTGGTTTCCGCCAGGCCCTCTTCGTGGGCATCGCGATCGTTATCGCGGCGGTCATTTTGATCACGCTGCGCGACCACCGCATGCTGCGCCGCTACACCTACACCTTCGGCGCACTCTCACTGTTCCTGCTGCTCCTGCCCATGATCCCGGGCCTGGGCCAGGAGACCTTCGGCGCGCGCGTGTGGATCCACCTGGGTCCCATCTCCGTTCAGCCCGGCGAGCTCGTGAAGATCACGCTGGCGATCTTCTTCGCCGGATATCTCGTGACGAACCGCGACAACCTGGCGATCGGCGGCCGCAAGTTCCTCGGCATGCGCCTGCCGCGCGCCCGCGACCTCGGCCCGATCATGGTCGTGTGGCTGATCGGCATCGCGATCCTCGTCCTGCAGCGCGACCTGGGTACCTCGCTGCTCTTCTTCGGCCTTTCGTCGCGATGCTATACGTCGCCACGAACCGCGTGTCGTGGCTGGTCATCGGCTTTGCTCTGTTCGTGCCCGCGGTCCTCGTGGCGGTCAAGTCCTTCGCCCACGTGCAGACGCGCTTCAACATCTGGCTCAACGCCCTCGATCCCGACATCTACAACCAGGGGTCCTATCAGCTCGTCCAGGGCCTGTTCGGACAGGCTTCCGGCGGCCTCATGGGCACCGGCTGGGGCCGCGGCTACCCGCAGCTCGTGCCGCTGGCGAACTCCGACTTCATCCTCTCCTCCTTCGCGGAGGAACTGGGCTTGACCGGCATGGCCGCGATCCTCGTCCTGTACCTGATCCTCATTCAGCGCGGCCTGCGCGCGGCTCTCACGGTGCGTGACGGCTTCGGCAAGCTCCTGGCGACCGGCTTGAGCTTCTCGCTGGCCATCCAGCTGTTCGTGGTGCTCGGCGGCATCACGCGCATCATCCCGCTGACCGGCCTGACGGCCCCGTTCCTGGCGGCCGGCGGCTCCTCGATGGTGTCCTCGTGGATCACCGTCGCCTGCTGATCCGCGTATCCGACGCTGCTCGCCGCCCGGCCTCGACCCCCGCACCGTGGAATTCCGGCATCCAGCCAGCCGTGGGAGTGGGTGAGTAAACCGTGAACAACCAGATCCGCAAGATCTTCATCATCGTCCTCATCATGTTCGCCCTGCTGGGCGTGGGCGTGACGAACACGCAGTTCATCTCCGCGTCTTCGCTCAACGCCGACGCGCGCAACCAGCGCACGATCCTGCACGCCGCGGAAACCGACCGCGGCCCGATCATCGTCGACAAGACGGCCATCGCCTCGTCCGAGCGCGAACAGGACTCCCAAGCGTTACGTGCGCTCCTACGCCGAGGGTCCGCTGTACGCGCCGGTCACGGGCTATTTCTCGTCCGTGGGCAACGCATCGACGGGTATCGAGGCCGCCGAAGAGGACGTCCTGGACGGCCAGTCGCAGACGCTGCTCGGCCAGCGCCTGCGCAACCTCCTGACCGGCCAGAACCGCCAAGGCGGCGGCGTGGAGCTCACCCTGAACTCGCAGATGCAGAAGGCCGCCGCCGAGGCCCTCGGAAACCGCAAGGGCGCCGTCGTGGCTCTCGACGCGAAGACCGGCGCGGTCCTCGCGATGTACTCGGCGCCGACGTTCGATCCGAACCAGCTTGCCTCCTCTGACGCCAACGCTGTGTCGGACGCGTTCTCGGCGCTCTCCTCGGACCCGAATAATCCGCTGCTCAACCGCGCGATCTCGCAGCGCTACGCGCCCGGTTCCACCTTCAAGGTCCTCACGACGATCGCCCTCATCGAAAACGGCGTCGCCGAGCCGGACACGCGCATGCCGTCGCCGGTGTCCACGACCCTGCCCGGCACCGCGACCGAGGTGTCCAACATCGAGTCCTCGACCTGCGGTGACGGCAACCCGACGCTGACCGAGGCCTTCGCCCGCTCGTGCAACACGACCTTCGTGCTCGCCTCCGAGCAGCTGACGAGCCAGCAGCTCATCGACGTGACGAACCGATTCGGTTTCGGCCGCGAGTCGCAGATCCCGCTGACGGTGACCCCCTCGGTCTTCCCCTCCGACGCCGACGCCGCGCAGCTCGCGATGAGTTCGATCGGCCAGTACACGGTCCAGACGACGCCCCTGCAGATGGCCCAGATCGCCCAGACCGTCGCTAACCAGGGCCAGATGATGACCCCGTACCTCATCGACTCGATCGTGGACGCCGACAACCAGGTCGTGCGCACGAACAGCCCGACCGACGGCGGCCGCCCGATTTCCGCGGAGACGGCCTCGAAGCTGCGCGCCATGATGGAAGCCGTCGTTTCCCAGCCCTACGGCACCGGCACGACGATGGCGCTGCCGAACGTGGCCGTCGCCGCCAAGACCGGCACTGCTGAGACCGGTGAAGGCAACCGCGCGAACGCGTGGGCCATCGGCTTTGCGCCCGCCGACAACCCGCAGATCGCTTTCGCGGTCCTCGTCGAGGGCGACGACACCAACCCCACCCCGCACGGTGGCGACGTGGCCGGCCCAATCGCTCGCGCTGTCCTGGAAGCGGGGCTCAAGTGAGCGCGCCACGCATGACATCCGGCGCCGGGCGAGTGCTCGGCGGGCGCTACACGCTGCTCACCCCGATCGCACAGGGCGGCATGGGCGAGGTGTGGAAAGCCCGAGACCGGGTCAGCGGACACATCGTCGCCGCGAAGGTCCTGCGCCCCGAGCTGGCGGGCGAGGAGCTCTCCCTGTCGCGCCTGCGCCTCGAGGCCCGCAACTCGATGTCGATTTCCCACCCGAATATCGCGAACACGCAGGATTCGGGCCAGGAGGACGGTATCGGCTGGATCATCATGGAGCTCGTCGACGGCTACCCGCTGACGGACTACCTGCGCGGCGGCTCGCGCATCGAGCCCGAGTACCTCATGCCGATCCTCGTGCAGGTCGCGATGGCCCTGGGCGCCGCCGCGCGCGCCGGCGTCGTGCACCGCGACATCAAGCCCGCGAACATCCTTGTTCGCCCTGACGGCATGGTGAAGCTAACGGACTTCGGCATCTCGCGCGCCACCGGCCAGGTGAACCTGACGGCCGCGGGCATGGTCATGGGCACCGCCCAGTACCTGCCGCCCGAGCAGGCCATGGGCGAGATCGCCACCCCCATCGGCGACCTGTATGCCCTCGGCGTCATCGCCTACGAGGCCGCGGCCGGGCGCCGCCCCTTCACCGGCGAAACGCAGGTGGACATCGCGTTCTCGCACGTCAACGACCCGGTGCCCCCGCTCCCGGATTTTGTCCCCGAGCCGCTCGCGGACGTCATCTTGCACCTGCTGGAGAAGGACCCCGCGAAGCGCCCCGAATCTGGCTCTGCCGCCGTGCGCGAGATCGCCGCGGCCGCCAAGGCCATGGGGATCTCCGTGACTCCCCGGCCCCTCCCCCTGCCGAAGGCCGCGCAGCGCCCGGCCGAGATCCGCACACCCGTCCAACCCTCCGTGCCGATCGTCGCGCCCGTACGCCACCTCACGCGCCGCACGCTCCCCGAGGACATGCTCCAGCCTCCCTCGGGCCTGACCCCCAAGGTGCGCACCACGACCGGCCGCCACGCCGCCGTCCCCGTCCTGGACGAGGCGACCACGATCGCGCCCTCATCCTCGGCGATTCCCATCACAGGCCGCCACGCGTCGGTTCCGCGCATCCTCGACGAGGCCGAGGTCCTTCCGACCGCACGCCCCGTTTCCGCGCCCACCCGGGTTCGTCGCCTGCACCCCGAGACCACCGGAGAGCATGGACCGGCAGTCTCCGGTGCCGTCCGCTCGCTGACCTCGACCGGGCGCCACGCGGCAGTCCCGGCCCCTCCGAGCGCCCCTCAGGCACCCGCCTCGGCGCCAACTCCGACCAGCTCCACCACCACGGCACCCGCCGCTCCCTCTACCCCGGCATCTGCGCCCGCCACCAAGCCGACGTCGGCCTCGGCGCCGCGGCACGCGGTACCCACGCGTGCCGAGCAGGCCCCTCAGCCCAGCGAGAGCGCACAGCGCCCCCAGGCCGCGATTCCCGCACCGCCCACCACGCCTGGATCCGACCAGGCCTCCCCGGCCTCCGATGACCGCCGAGCCGCCCTCGCGCAGCGCCTGCGTGAACGCGCAGCCACCCGTCAGGCCGAGGACGCCGCCGAGGCGCAGCGCCGCGAACGCGTCGCACGCGAAGAGGAACAGCGCCAACGCGAACTGCGCGAAGCCCGCGAACGCCGCGAAGCCGAACAGGCACAGCGCAAGGCCGCCCAACGCAGCGCCCCCGCCATCCCCCAGCCGACCCGTACCGAGCAGCCCCGCCGCCAGAAGGCAGCCACGGCCTCGTCGGCGCGCCCCACGAACGGTGGAACGCCGCGCGTGTACGGCACTGTCCCCCAGCCTCGGGCCACCAAGCCGTCGTCTCGCCCACGCCGATCCGTGTTCGAGCCTCGACCCGAGAAGACCACGCGCGGACCGCGCTGGCACGACCTCGACGCCCGATCGGCAGACAGGACCCGGCCGCCGGCCAAAACCGCCTATTCGCGCAGCGTGGTCGCACCACCCGTCCCAGCATCCAGGCAGATTATTCGCGCGGTCATCGTCGCAATCATCGTGATTGGGCTCATCGCGCTCACAGCTATTACGATCAAACACATGCTTGGCTCCCTGATTCATCCAAGTGCGGGAGCACACATTATCGAGGAGGTTAGGACATGGCAGAGCCCATGGCCCACCGTCTAGCTGGCCGATACGAGGTCCGCTCGCTCATCGGGCGAGGCGGCATGGCCGAGGTCCACCTGGGCTTCGACACTCGTCTGTCGCGCGTCGTCGCCATCAAGATGCTGCGACGCGACTGGCACAGGATTCGATCTTCCAGGCGCGTTTCCGCCGCGAAGCGCAGTCAGCGGCGTCGCTGAATCACCCGAACATCGTCGCCGTCTACGACACCGGCGAGGAAATCATCGAAGACGCGTCCGGCCGCTCGATCGCGGTGCCCTACATCGTCATGGAGTACGTGGAGGGGCACACGGTCAAGGACCTCATCTCCGACGGCACGGCCGTGCCGATCAACGAGGCCATCGAGATCGTGTCCGGCGTCCTGTCCGCCCTCCAGTACTCGCACGCGAACCACCTGGTGCACCGCGACATTAAGCCCGGCAACATCATGCTGACGTCGGACGGCAAGGTCAAGGTCATGGACTTCGGCATCGCCCGCGCCCTGACCGACTCGCAGGCCACCATGACGCAGACGAACGCCGTCGTCGGCACCGCCCAGTACCTCTCCCCCCGAGCAGGCACGAGGCGAGGCCGTGGACGCCCGCTCCGACCTGTACTCGACGGGCGTCGTGCTCTTCGAGCTGCTGACCGGCCGCCCGCCCTTCAAGGGCGACTCCGCCGTCGCCGTCGCATACCAGCACGTCGAGCAGATCCCGCCCACGCCCTCGTCGATCCTGTCCGATATCCCGGACTCCCTCGACCGCGTGGTACTCAAGGCCCTGGCGAAGAACCGCGAGGACCGCTACCCGAGCGCGGCCGCGATGCTCGCGGACCTGCAGCGCGTCGCCCGAGGCCTCGACGTGGGCGCACCGCCCGCGGACTCGTGGGCCACCGAGGTACTGCCCGCCGCCAGCGCGGCGAGCGCCCAGACCGCTGCGACCATGCCGATGGCAGCCGTCGCCAACCGCGCCCCCGCCCCGGCGATGGCCGCGACCTCCACGTCGCTGCCCCCGGTGGCCACCGCGGACGCGGATGACGACGCCGCGAAGTCCCGCAAGCGCCGCACGGCGATCATCGCGACCCTCGTGGTCATCGCCCTGCTGCTCATCGGCGGCTCGGTGTGGGCCCTCACGCGCGGCGCCGCACAAGCCGAGACGATCGCGGTCCCCAACGTTGTCGGCCTGACGCAGGCCGAGGCGAAGACCCAGATCGAGCAGGCCGGATTCACCTGGGAACTCAACCCCGACAAGGTCGCCTCCGACACCGTGGCCGAGGGGTCCGTCGCCTCCACCGATCCGACAGCCGGCACGCAGGCCGAGAAGGGCGCGACCGTGCGCGTCACCATCTCCTCCGGCCCCGATTCCGTGACCCTGCCGGACAACCTGGTCGGCATGAGCCCTGACGACGCACGCAAGGCGATCGAGGCCCTGGGCTTGAAGTGGGAGCTCGACAACAGCAAGGTCGCCTCCGACACCGTCCCCGAGGGCAAGGTCGCGCAGACCAACCCCTCCCCCGGTTCGAAGGTGAAGGCCGGCCAGACGATCCGCGCCTACCTGTCCTCCGGTTCTGACCAGGTCGATGTTCCGGACCTGTCCGGCATGAGCCAGGACCAGGCGCGCAGCGCCCTGAAGGCCGTCGGCCTGGAACTCGGTAACGTGACGAGCGTCGACTCCGAGAAGGACAAGGATCGCATCGTCGATCAGGACCCGGCCACCGGCACGAAGGTCAAGAAGGGCTCCACCGTCGGCGTGTCCGTGTCGAACGGTAAGGCCGCCCAGGTGGAGATCCCCTCCGTCGTCGGCATCGGCCGTGATGACGCCGAGGCGCAGCTCAAGGCTCTCGGCCTGAACGTCACCGTCGAGGAAGTCTCGGGCAACCAGCCCGCCGGCCAGGTCCTGTCCGTCGAGCCCGGCGTGGGCTCGAAGGTCGACAGGAACTCGACCGTGAAGCTGAAGGTCGCGAAGGGCACCCAGAACGGCAACAACGGCAACAATAACGGCAACAACGGAAACGGCCACTGAGGCTCCCGCGGGTCGGGTCCGCGTGACGGTATCGAGCCGAGCGGTCACTGATCGGGTGAGTAACTGATCGGACTAGCGGCTAACACCGGCTAGCGACTGACCCGGCGATTGATGAGGCCCGCGCCGCAGGATTTCTCCTGGCGAGCGCGGGCCTCACTGTATGCGCGGGGCTGCCTCCGCAACGCACATGAGCGAACCGGTGGCATTGTTGCTGGGCCACGCGAGCCATACTGGTTGAGACGCATCGCTCGCTTCCACCACGAATAGCGTGCCAGACGCGCCCGCCAAAACACCCGCCCTCGCCAACAGTCAGCGCCCTTCGCCAATAGGTTTCGCAACACTGCTTCACCCCAGACAGCCGGTATCCCACGCGGATAGGTTATGACGATATGGATAGGTTATCGGCATCCGGATAGGTTAATAAGCTATCCGCATGCGCATAACCTATCCGCATGCTCGTAACCCATCCGCATGCTCGCGCCAACAAGTACATCTGCGGCGCCATCGCCACCGCGCCAGCGCACCACCGCGTCAACAGCGCGATATTCGCCGTTCGGACCCGCCAGGCATGACACCGGTTCGGGAGCATTGCACCACTTAGGGAGCGTTACACCATATCGGGCGCATTACACCAGATCGGAAAGGGTGTAACACTCCCTAAGCGGTGTCACACCACAAAGCAACAAGAACTTTCGCGGCCGCGCGTGTTCAGCACCATGCAAATTCTGGCGTCACACCGCTAAACAACAAGCGCTATCGCACACGCTCCTCAAGGAGCTCACGCCGAACGGGGGCTTTTGCACGACACGACGCTTCGACACGCCGGCGAGGCACGCCCTCAGGCCCCCATGTAGTGCAAAACCCCCAGAACGCAGACCCTACAGCTTGAAGCGCTCGGCGACGACGGGCTTCAAAAGGACACGGCACGCTCGCGCGCGTCGGCGTCGCCGCAGGCGGCCAGCCAGTTGGCGAACATGAGGTGCCCGGACTGGGTCATGACGGACTCGGGGTGGAACTGGACGCCCTCGAGGGGCAGGGAGCGGTGGCGCACGCCCATGATGATGCCGGACTCGGTGCTCGCGGAGACCTCCAGCTCGTCGGGCATGGTCGCCGGGTCGATAGTCAGCGAGTGGTAGCGGGTGACGGTCAGCGGCGAGGGCACGCCCTCGAACACGCCGCGCCCGTCGTGGGTGATGACGGAGGTCTTGCCGTGCATAAGCTCGGGCGCATGCCCGACGGTCGCGCCGAAGAGCTCACCCAGGGCCTGGTGGCCCAGGCACACGCCCAGCATCGGGATCTCGCGCTCGGCGCAGTCGGCGATGGTCTGCAGGGAGGCGCCGGCACTCTTGGGGTCGCCAGGTCCGGGGGGGAAATGAGGACGCCGTCGTAGCCTGCCTCGAACCATGCGGGATCCACGACATCGTTGCGCACAACGTCCACGACCGCGCCCAGGTGGCGCAGGTAGCCCACGATCGTGAAGACGAACGAGTCATAGTTGTCGACGCAGAGGATTCGTGCCATCGCAGGTCCTTTCATGTACGAGGCCGGGGCCCCTTCTCCGGCATCCATCGTAGGGCGCTCGCCGACTGGGCGCGCGGGCGCTGTCCGCTCTCCGGGCGCGCGGACACGGACAGCGGAAACCCGGCCCACGGACACGGATACAGCACGAGGCCGGGGTGGCCCCGGCCTCGTCCCATCCTCAAGCGTGCGGCTCAGGCGCCGCCGACGGAGGACTGTCCCAGTTCCAGGTAGGACTGGACCCAGGGGTAGACCCAGGTGAACAGGGCGGCGACTGCAGCGCCGATGAGGGCCAGGGATTCGATGACTTTGAACCAGGTGGGGCCGGGCAGGTGGCGGAAGATCCATGCGTACATGTGGGGTCCTTCAGTTCGTGGGTTCGTCGACGAGTTCGGCGGGCACGCCCGTATCCTTGGGGGTCCAGGATTCGAACTTGAGGTGGACGATGTAGCGCTGCCAGTTGCCGTATTCGGGGTGGCAGGTGGTCATGGTCATCCAGCGCTCGGTGGGGGTTTCGGACCAGGAGAGGTCGTCGATGACGGGGGCGACGACGCGCATCTGCGTGGGGTCGGTGGCGTCGATGATCTCGGAGGAGACCATGGAGTAGACGAGGTAGTGGTCGTCGACTTCCACGACGACCTTGTCGCCCTGGGTGAGGCGGTCGATCCAGCGGAAGTTGTTGCCGTAGGTGCGGCGGTGTCCGGCGACGGAGAAGTTGCCGACGCCGCCGGGCTGGGTGGTCATGTCGTAGTGGCCGGCCCACCCCTGGTCGAGGACGTAGGAGGTGGTGCCTTCGGCGAGCGGGATCTTCATCCAGTCCCAGGTGGGCACGTGGATGAGGCCGTAGACTTCGCCGTCGCCGACTTCGCGCGTGAACTCGGGCGGGTCGTCGGTGCGAACTTCGCCGAGGGTGCGCTTGGCGGGCTGGTGGCTGTCTTCGTACGAGGCGATGGTCTGGGAGACCTGCCCGGAGACTTCGTAGGTCGTCCAGTACAGCTGCCAGACGGAGAAGAGGCCGACGATGAACGCGAAGGTGATGAGCAGTTCGCCGATGACACCGACGATGTTCCAGAAGATGTTGGAGCGCTTTTTGCTTGTCGGCGAGGCTGGGGCGACGTGTTCACCCATTCGTTTCCTCCACGGTTGCGTAGTTGACTGTCTGCGAGGTGGTGGCGGGCGCGAAGCTCAGGGAGTCTTTGGTCTGCATGTCCCACCCGAGGCCGTACTTTGTCACGTAGACCTGGTAATTCACCATACGTGGGTTTGCAGTAACCGTCGCGCGCAGGGTGGCAGGATCACCGATTGCTTGGATCACATAGGGCGGCGAGTAGCTGGTGCCATCGACGAGGATAACGTTGCCGATGCAGCGGATGACGGTGCGGGAGGTGACGCGCACGCCTTGGACGGTCATGGCCTCGGCGCCGCCGCTCCACAGGGCGTTCATGGTGTCCTCGATGTCCTGCTGGTGGATGACGAGGTCGTTGGGGGTCGCGCCTTCGGGGATCTGTCCGGGGGGCGCGTCGGAGAGGGTGATTTGGACGCCGGGCCCGGAGACGGGGCGGTTGGAGCGCGCGGTGAACGCGTCTTCGTCGGGGGCGCCGGATTGGGGGTCGGCGGAGGAGAAGCTCTGGACCTGCGCGTCAAGCTCGGACACCTCGTTGTCGAGGGTTTTGACCTGTTCCTGGCGGTTACGCACGAGGGTGGTCAGGTCGGAGGTGGCGGCGGGGTTTTTGCGTTCGTTGAGCGCGGAGACGGAGAACAGGAGTCCGGAGGCGACGGTGACGGCGAGGACGCCTGCGATGTGGCGGACGCTGCGTGGGCGCATCTTTCCCCCTCCCGTGGCGCTGCGCTTTGGCACTTTCCACGTCCGAGACTACGCTAGTGTTGCGACTAATTCATCACCGCCGGGCGGTTTTCTTCCCGCGCGGGCCAGCAGAGAGGACCCGACGTGGCCGAATCCAAGAAGCGTAAGAAGAATGGGCATGAGGTTGAGGACGATACCGATATCCAGAACTGGACTGACGGTATTCCGCTGAGCCCGGCCTGGTGGGCGCCCGCTTTCGTGACCCTGATGATTCTGGGTCTGCTGTGGGTTGTCGTCTACTACATTTCGTCGGGCACGTACCCGGTGCCGAAGTTGGGCGCGTGGAACATCGCGGTGGGCTTGGGCACGATGATGGTGGGCTTCCTGATGACGCTGCGTTGGCGTTGACGGGGGCGCGGTGGGCGCGAGCCTGCCGTCTCCAGTGAGTGTGAGTGTGGGGCGTTCCGGCTGCGGCCGGGACGCCCCACTGTTTGTATCGATGTCTATCGACGAGGCCGGGGCTGGCTGTCGGGTCGAAGCGGAGTCGCCGGGTCCCGAGTGCAGCTGCCAGGTTATGGGCGACTGAGCTCAACCCTCATGCCCGCGTCGTACATGCCGAGGAGGGAGCGTCCGGCGAGGCCGTCTTCGAGGCGCGCGGGGTGCGCGCTGGCGAAGGACATGACGGTCGTGGCGCCGGCTCGCAGGATCGCGGGTGAGGCCGGGGCGGAGGGGCCGAGGACGACGGTGTGGGCGTCAGAGGAGAGCGCAAGGAGGCGCGGCATGGTTTTGTTGACGAACGCGGATCCAGAGATGAAGACGTAGTCCATGTCGGGGAGCAGGTATTCGCAGGCGGAGTCGGGGTAGTCGCCATCGAAGACGTTGCGTTCGAGGATGGTGAGCTCGGCGGCATCGGGCATGGCGGCGGCCGCGAAGGGGAAGTGTCCGATGACGGCGACGCGCTTGCCGGCGACGAGGGGCGCGTAGGGATGGAACGTGCGCGCCCAGTTGTTTTCCTTGCAGGGGCGGAAACCGTGGGCGAGGGCACGAACGGGGTGGGAGTGGTAGGCGTTGACGGCGGCCATGCCGATGCCGGCGTCTTCGAAGTTCCAGGATTTGGCGAGGGCGGCGACGTCGCGTAGAGGCCGTCCGATCAGGTCGGAGGGGTCCTCGGTGGCGCGCGGGCGGGACTGGACGTTCATGCCGAAGGCCATGCCGACGCCGTCTTCGCTGGAGGCGACGCGACGCCATTTGCCGTCGGTGTGGATCGCCGTGACGGTGATGTCGGCGGGGATCTCGTCGATGAGCTGGTCGTACAGGTCCCAGGGGCTGGTCATGGTCTCTCCTGTGGGAAGCATGAGGGAGGGTCCGGCCTGCTTTGCCGGACCCTCCCTATGTTAGGCCATCCTTAGATGCGACGCGCCTGTCGGCCCTTAACCCGTCACGCGCCGTAGACCTCGTACAGGACGCGGAAAGCAAGCGCGCAAAGCGCGACCATGCCCGCGATCATGCCGAGGGCCGCGAGCGCCTGGCGGCGATTCTGCGCGGCCTCCGTGACGCCCGAGCGCGGGCGTGCCAGGCGCACCAAAACCCACGTGGCGGCCACGCCGGCGATCGCTCCGCCGATGTGCCCCTGCCAGGAGATGCCGCTGACCACGAAGCCGTACACGAGGTTGACGCCGAGCAGGGTCAGGATCGCGGTCGTGTCGGACCCACCCAGGCGCTGCAGGACAAACACCGCGCCGAAGAGCCCAAACACGGCGGCGGACGCGCCCACCGTGCTGACGAAAATCTCGGTGGGCTGGATGAGGCACCACGCGAGGATGAAAGCGGAGCCGCCCAGCGCGCTCACCAGGTAGACGGTGAGGAAGCGCCACCAGCCCATCACCGGCTCGATCGCGCGCCCCACCCAGTACAGGGACAGCATGTTGAACAGGATGTGCAGCAGGCCGCCGTGCAGGAACGCACCCGTGAGGATCGTCCACGGGTGGGCCATCAGCTGCGCGGGCACGAGGGCGAGCGAGGATGTGAGGGCGGGCGACACCCATGTGAGGGCGTACATGAGGACGCAGATCGCCATCATCGCGTAGGTGACGACCGGCGCGCCAGCGGCGGCCGCGCGCGACGGGGAACGCATCCACCCCTTCTTCGAGGAGGAGCAGTCCACGCAGATGGAGCGCACCTCTGTGGGGATCGCGCAGTCCACGCACATGGGGCGGTTGCATCGCTTGCAGTAGTCGACGCTGCGCACGCCCGGGTGGCGCGGGCACTCGGGAGCGGCGCGCGGGTCAGAGCGTTGGCCGTAGCTCGGCATGCTCATAGCTTCCCTTTCGGCGGGGGTAAGGGACGAGGCCGGGGAGCGCCATCCCGGTCACTGCGCGCAGCAGCGGGGGCGGCCCCGGCCTCGTCGATGATGAGGGGAGAGGGTCAGTCGACGATCTCGATGGAGTTGATGACCTGCTCCGTCACGGGGCGGTCCTGGAGGCCCGTGGGGGTCGTGGCGATGGCGTCGACGACGCGCTTGGACTCCTCGTCGGCGACCTTACCGAAGATGGTGTGGTTGCCGAGCAGCCACGGGGTGGGGGCCACGGTGATGAAGAACTGGGAGCCGTTGGTGCCCTTGCCCATGCGCTTGCCGGCGTTGGCCATGGCGAGCAGGTAGGGGTCGTTGAAGTTCAGCTCGGGGTGGATCTCGTCGTTGAACTGGTAGCCGGGGCCGCCGGTGCCGGTGCCGAGGGGGTCGCCGCCCTGGATCATGAAGCCGGGGATGACGCGGTGGAAGATGGTGCCGTCGTAGAGGGGACGGGAGGTCTTCTGGCCGGTCTTCGGGTCGACCCATTCGCGCTCGCCCTTGGCCAGGGTCACGAAGTTGTTGACCGTGTTGGGGGCGTGGTTGGGGAACAGTTCGACGGTGATGTCGCCAGCGGAGGTGTGAAGAATAGCTTTCATGAGACCAATGGTCGCATCTTTTCCTGGGGGTTTCCTGTCCGTCGCGCACGTCACGGGAGCCGGTGGGCTGCAGATCACAGCCCGTTGTAGCACAATAGGGGTGAGTGGCGCGTCCGCGCCCTGTTTATTGTGGACAGAATCGGAGACATCATGGTTACTTCGCCGACTTTCGATGCAGATAAGCTGCGTGCATCGTCCCGGCAGCTTCGCGACGCCGCTGCCATTTACGCCGGCAAGGTTGCCGTGCGCGCCGCTGATCTGGCTGGCCAGGGCGTCGACTGGGCCGCGCCTCGCGCCCAGGCCGCGCTGAACTCCGCGATCGAGCACGCGACCCCCGCGATTGAGAACGCTGCCGCTCGCGCGCAGGCTGCTGCCGCGCAGGCCGGTCCGGCGATCGAGAACGCTCGCGAGCACCTCGTGGACGACTACCTGCCCCGCGCTTCCCTCGCCGTGAACCAGGCGGGTGCCGCCCTGCAGGCTCGCGGTTCGCTGTCGGATCGCGCTCGCCGCGCGTCCGAGGCTTCGGCCGTCGCCCTCGCGACGCCCACCCGCAAGCGCCGCAAGTGCCGCGTGCTGCGCGCCTTCGGCCTGACGGCCCTGGTGGGCGCCGTTGCCGGTGCGGGCTACATCCTGTGGAAGCGTTCGCAGCCGATCGAGGATCCGTGGGCCGAGGAGTACTGGGCGGATCTGGACACGGATTCCTTCGTGCCGGACACCGAGGCTGAGAAGGCCACCTTCGAGGCGGGCGAGTGAGCCTGACCTTCTGAGAGGTTCTTGCTGCGGGGGGGCCGCGACGCGCGGCGTCGCGGCCCCCGCTGTACCCCTTCCACACACCAACCCGGCGCAGGCGGTTCAGCCCTGTGTCGAGGAGTTCATTGCGGCAATGACGATTGCGGTGATGATGGCGGCGACGATCAGGATGAGGCCGATCGGCAGAATGTAGAAGATCATTGCGACAGCGAGCCAGTACATGCCGTCTCCGCCGTCACCATGGTTGCCCGGAATGAGCTCAATGATGGCCCCGGCAATGAAGGGCGAGAGCGCGAGCAGCAAGCCCACTCCGAACAAAATGCCCGCCGCCTTGAACGACTTGCGAGGTTTCACGGGGGCTACGGGACCGTAGCCCGCATACCCGCCTTGCGGGTAGCCCTGCGCGACCGGTTGCGCAGGCCAGTTTTGCTGCATGTCTGGCTGCGGCACACCCTGAGCAGGAACGCCACCCTGCTGCTGGTAGGGCGACTGCTGTGCAGGCATCATGGGAGAGGCGTTCGGGTCGGGAACGTACGGATTTGGTGTTGTCACAGTCTGTCCTTCCATCAACGGCAGGCGCACACGTACGTGCAACGCATTCAGTCAGGAGTGTATCGCCGCTCCCACCTTGATGAGCAACGCGAAGAGGAGCCACGGGCTCACGTGCAAGAGGATCGCGTAGAGGCTCCACCAGCGACCACTCGGCTGTTTCGCCCTCGCAGTACCGATGAGTGCACAGAGGATTCCCACCAGGCCATTGAGGAAGAGAACCGCGATGCCCGCAACGATCACGTAGCCGAAGCCGACGTCATCAAGGTAGCCCTCCGCGGTAGTCTGCCGGAGAATCGACACACGGAGGTTCCCGGCGGCAAGGAGGAGAACGAGAACCCACCCGGCGCCGCCCAGGAACAGGGAAGCGATCGTTGAGCCTCCGAGACCGGCCAACCAATGCCTCGTCCCCTGCCCCCGAGGAGCGGGAGTGCCAACCTGCGCCGAGACGGCAGAACCAACGACTCGTCACTCACCACAGTCATCGTCTACTCCTCACACATGTACTACCCGGGACGACGCATGTACTAGTTGGCCATCTCCCGAATACACTCGGCCCCGAAGGCGAGCGCCAGCAGTATCCAGTGAGTGACACTCAGATGCTTACCGAGCTTGCTCATTTTGAATTCCCGCGGGGGTGGATGCGTAGGCCATACCCTGAGCCCCAGCGCTGAATCCCATGACGGTCAGGACGATGAGAACGGGGAGGATCACCATTGGGGCGACGAAGCCGATCCACCCGAGTCCACTGGCATCACGCATCGCGCGCGCGGTGAGCACGAGGGCAACAGCGCCCACGATGGTGAGGACCGAGACGACCCATGCGGCGATTCCGCACGCGAGCGCCTTACGTGCGAGGGCCGAGGGATTGGGCGGACGCACCGGGAAACCCTGCGGATAGCCGGGCTGAGGGTACGTACCCGCAGCCTGTGGCGGAGCGACAGGTCGCTGTCCATTCGACATAACGCGTTCCCTTCATCATCGCAGGGAGCCGACGTCGTCTCCCCAAAAGTATTTCAAGAATTGAGATTATCGGAGAGGTGGGTTGCACGCAAGGAGGGCTGCCCGAGGAGAGCGTGCGACGCGTGGGCCGCCCTGCGCTCGCCGATCACCGCGTTTTCTGTCGTCCAGCGAAGAACAACATGAGGCCGCAGATCGCCAGCATCAACGCAAAAGGCACCACATAGAGGAGGACCATGACACCGAGCCAGGCAAGTCCATCTCCACTGTCCCCGTGGTCGCCGGGAATGAACTCGATCCCCACACAGACAGCAACCGACAACACCAGGATAATGGCCGCAAAGACCAAGAAGATGATGCCGCTGATCTTCATTCCTGACCGACGCGGCGGCTGGGCCCCCGCATTCGGATAGCCCGTCGGCACCCCCTGATATGCAGGCTGCGCGGGCACTCCCGCCTGGGGCACAACCTGCGGCACGGGAGCATACGCCTGCACTGCGGGCTGTCCACCCTGACTCTGTCCACCCGGAAAGGTGTTCATGTTCGGAACGTGAGGATCTGGTGTTGTCACTGCTACCCCTTCATGAGTTGACCATCGCGGCAATATGGCACATGCGCTCATCCATACGCCCTTGCGAGCATGCCATCGTTGGGCGTGCGCCAACAATCGTCATCGACGCGTGGGACGACCCACAGCTCAGCGACCAAGGAGCACCGGCAGCAAGAACATGAGGACTGTGAAAATGACGTACGGGCTCGCATTGAGGAGGATTCCCAGCCAGTTGAGCTTGAGTGTCTTGGGCTTTCCGACGGCCCCCACGATCCCGAAAATACCACCGGCGAGGTTCACCGAGCCAAAGAATGGCAGAGCAAATAGGGGCAAGAAACCGATCACTTCCTTGCCGCTCGGATCAGGATCAGAGGCGGAGGCTCGAATAGCCAGCCACGTACCCAATGCCGTGAGACCAATGAGGACCCACCCGACAACACCCAGGATGATCGACAGCCGATTCACCTTCTGAACCACAGGCCCCTGAGGCACGGGCACATAGCCCGGAGCAACCCCCTGAGGCGCCATCGAATACCCCTGTACACCCTGCGGCACCGACTGCGCGGGAGCTGTCGACTGCGCGGGCGCTCCTGCCTGGGGTACCCCCTGCGGCGCCTGCTGCACAGGCTGCGCGGCCTGCGCCGGAGCTGCGGGCTGCGCGGGAACTGCGGACTGCCCCGCAGGCTGCTGAGGATAAGGGGTGCTCATTAGTTCCTCCTCTAGTGCACCGACATGCGGCAACGAGGCTGTGAAGAACCCCACACCCCTCCTTGCCGAAAAGTCTTTCAAGAATTGAGACTAACGACAAGACAACCCCCACGCAAAACGCACTCACCCAGCAAGCGCACGCAGCGACGGCCTCGCCGGGCGGGGGCAGGCTTGATATTGCAACGAAAAGACGATATCTCAACCATCGCCAGCAAAGCGCCGGGCAGGTTCAGATGAGAACCAGCAGGGGGAGGAAAAGCACGCACCAGCACAGGGGCACATTCAGGACTATTCCCCACGTGGCGAGTGCCCGCTCAGCCTCGCTGTCAGCGCGCCGACGCGCTCGTATTCCCATGATCAAGCCCGCAAGTTGGACGAGGCCCGCCGGGACGGACATGTAGAAGCAGACAGCCACGACAATCAGGCCGGGCAAGAACGGGTCCTCCGGCGCCATCGCGAGGTCGTAAAGCATCGCGAACAGGCCAACAATCAGCGCCCCGACCATCGCCAGTATGCCCGCGAGCCCCGCACCCACCGACTTCGCGCCCGCACTGCTCAAGAGACGCTCGAACAGGGAGCCGCACACGGCCAGGACCGCAACGCCGCACACGACGAGGACGGGGACGAGGCCACCCGGATCGCCGACAATGCCCACCGCGGGAATGACGCAGGCACAGGCAAGGAGGAAGGCATTCGCTCCCACTCCCAGCGCGCAGCGCCCGAGCTCCCTGCGACCCTCGGCTCGCGTTCGTCCCACTAACCCGGCGATAACACCGACGAGATGAACGATCCCAGAGGCGCCGGCGACGGGCAGGAGGGAACGGATAAACTCGCCGTCGCTCATCACCGCTGAGTCCCCGGGAATGACGAGGTTCGCGCTGGCGCTCATCTCATCAAAAACCGAGGCTGATCGGACCATAAAGCCACCGATCATGACCGCGAGTCCCGCGAATATGCAGAACAGGGACAGCCTGTACATCCGGCGCAACGTACGTTCGCGAGGCCCACCTGCGGGGACGCTGCGGTCGTTCATGGCATTCTCCTCCCGGTGATCACGTCAGGCCTCGACAGCATCGAAGGGGTGCCGTGGCCGCGACACGCTACCGAGAATATTCAGTGATCGCAGCGACGGCCTCGTCAGACACAAGCACACGCCATCATTGGGCGTGCGCCAACGACCTACGAGAAAAACGGTGCCACGGCCAGGCCGACGAACATGAAAACGAAAAAGATGACGTACGGGCTCGCATTGAGGATAATTGCCAGCCTGTTGAGCTTCCATTTCGCCGGCTTCTCCTTCGCTCTTGAGGAAGCGACGATGATACCGATGAGGTTCAATGGACCGCCGAGGGCCAGCACAAAAAGAGGAAAGAAGCCGAAGATATCGTTCCCGCTCGCGGACGCGTCCGGTGAGTGCATCTCTACCCACGCGTCCAGCACTAACAGCGCGATGAACACCCATACACCAATTCCCATGACGAGGGAGAGGTAGTTAACCCGCACTTTCACAGGCCCCTGGGGCACGGGCGCATAGCCCGGTGCAAATCCCTGGGGCACTGGCTGCGCGGGGCCCATGTGGGGCACCCCCTGCGGCGCCGGTTGCGCGGGCGCTCCCGCCTGGGGAATTCCCTGGGGCACTGGCTGCGCGGGGCCCGTCTGGGGCACCCCCTGCGGCGCGGGCTGCGTCGGCTGCGCGTTCGCGCCGGGAACTGCGGGCTGCCCCGCAGGCTGCTGAGGATAAGGCTCACTCATTTACTTCCTCCGTCTCATGAGCGTTATTCACATACAACAGTCATCCGAGAGCCAGTAGGGCCCCAGCAGTACCGGGGAAGACTGACGTACGAATCCAGACAAGGAGAACGGCAGCGATCACCCAGGGAAGAACATTCAGGCCGATACCGAGCAGGCTCCACATCCGCTGTCGGCCGGATACCGAGGGCCCCACCTTCAGGAAACCGAGAATCAGCCCGGCAAGATTGATGGGCGGCAGGACGCACATGTACACAACGAAGGGGATGATCCATACAAAGCCCCCGCCTTCGGGATGGTCACTGTGCACAGCGGTGAAACGATATAGGCGCAGTACAGGAGTGACAGAACCAGGACACCCAGACCGATGATCGCAAAAATGAAGGAGAGCCTGCTGATCTTTTCCGGAACCTGTTGCTGGGGCCCCATCGGATACGACACACCCGCCTGAGGAACCCCCTGCGGCGCGGGCTGCGCGGGGCCAGCCTGCGGCGGCCTGCCTCCACCTTGTGCGTATTCGGGCGTGCTCACAGTGTCCTCCGTCCAACAGGTATTTCAAGAGTTGAGATTAACGGAGAGGACAACCCCATGCAAGGCGCGTTACCCGAGGAGGGCGCGCAGCACCTGGGCGACCCCGGCCTCGTTATTGGAAGGCGCAACGAAGCGCGCCGCCTCGACGACGTCCTGGGAGGCGTTGGCCATCGCGAAGGACAGGTCCCCCCCTCGCTCATCATGGACAGGTCGTTTCCCGCGTCGCCGAAGACCGCGGTCTGAGAGCGATCCACGCCGAGGAAGCGCTGCAGGTCGCGTACGGCGCTGCCCTTGTCGACGCCTCGGATCTGCAGGTCCGCCCAGTTCGCACCGGAAATCGCGTACTGGTGCGTGTCGGCGAAGTTCGCCAGGGTGGCCTGCGCGAGCGGCTCAACCGGGCCAATGACGTAGACGGCGAGCTTGACGATCGCGTCGTCGATCTGCCCAGCCTCGATGGCGTCGATGATGGCGATCTGATCGTCCACGCGCTTGGTGCGGTGGTAGTAGGGCATGACGCCGTCGACGAAGCGATCGTCGGCGCGCTCGACGTATGCGAATTGCTTGCCACACATGACCAGGCCGCCGTCGATCCCATCCGGACCGGAGGTGGCCTCGCGGACGAGGCGGACGGCCTCGCGCATGGTGGGGGCGTCGAGAGGGCTGGAGGAGACCTCGACGCCGTCGCGCATGACGATGCCGCCGTTCTCGCCGATGACGGTCATGCCGGGGCGCCCGGGGAACATGTCGATGAGGGTCCACACCTGGCGGCCGGACGCGGGTGCGAAAGTGACGCCGCGCGCGTCCATCTGGTCGAGCAGCTCGTCCATGCCGGGCGGGAAGTTCTTGTCGTCGTCCAGGAGGGTGCCGTCCATGTCGACGGCGGCCAGGCGCAGGTCGGCGCCCGCGTAACGCGCGGGGTCAGTGGGGGTGGGGGTCGTCATGGATCCATTGTGCCCGACTGGGGGCGCGGGTGCGCGTGGCCTGGGACGAGGCCGGGACAACCTCACGCTGCCCCACACGGCATGTGCTGCGGAAGCAAGAGAGGCGACTAGAACCACCACCATAGCCCACCGGCCGCGATGAGCAGCGCGGCGGCTACGAGGCGCTGAAGCGCGGGAGGCAACGCGCCCCCATGGGCAGCGAGTATCGGGCGGGAGTTTGCAGCGCGAAAATTTCCTCGTCGAGGGCGGCACGCGTCTGCGGGCGCGCGGTCGGCGGGTACGAGGGCGGCGCGGGGCGGCGACGCCGAGCGGATGGCCTGGTGACCTGGGCTCCTCGCGCGGCACCGCCGACTCCCCCAGCGTGCGAGTACTGGGAAGGCGAGTGATACACGGTCTCTCCGTTGAATTCATGCGGTTGAATGGCGTAATTCTAGCACTCGTGAGGCGCGCGTCACATACTTTTGTATCCGAGATTGTCCGTGTGAATACGGTCCGGCCCCGGCCTCGTCGATAGGGGGACGAGGCCGGGGCCGGAACCTGCGCAGATGCCGACGAACTACTCTCGCCCCTCGCGCACGCCCGCGAGGATCCGACGACGCAGGGGAACGGTCGCCTCGGAGGCCACGACGATGAGAACAACGCCGACGATCGCTGAGGCGAGCGCAATGAGGAAGCCCTTTCCGGCACCCGCCGCAAGCATCGGTGACATGAACACCATGCCGAGCAGCATCGAGCCGACGATCATCACGAACGCGGGGATCGCGACCTCGAGGCGGCGGCTGCGATCCATGAAGCCGCGCGGGGAACCCATATAGGACAGGGCGCGCACCTGGTCGGCGGAGTCGAGGACGCGGATCGACTGATTGACCGCGGTCGATACGGCCCCCAGCGCAAGGGTGATCGCGAAGGTCAGCAGCATGCCCCGGTTGATGTCACCGATGACGATGCGGGCGACCTCGTCCGTAGAATCCCCGCTCATGGAGATCGCGTCACTCGCCGGATACATGATGCCCACGAGGAACCCGACGAGGGCCACCGCCCCGAACGAGCGCCACACGGCGCGCGGATCGTCGGCCATGCGACGCCCCGCCACCATCATCTGGGGGCTGCGCGAGACCCGCGCCATGATGCGGCCCATCAGGCTGATCGACCAGACGCCCACCAGGTTGACGATGAGGAAGATAGCGCCCATGAAGCCCATGAACACGGCCATGCCGATCGCGGTGCCCAGGTTCATCGCGAGAGTGCCGACGGTGAGCCACAGGACGAGGAGGACCAGGCCGAGGATCGGGCCGACCGCGCTCACGCGGCCCGCCTGGCTGCGGCGCGCGACGCCCAGGGGCGTGATCGCGACCTTGCGCATGGCCAGCCACGAGGACAGGGCGGCCAGGACGATCATGGCAAGTCCCTCGACGAGGAGGGCCACGACCCCCACCCACATCTCGGACACTCCCATCGGCTGCCCCTGGAAGGACAGGGCGCCCCACGCGGGCAGCGTCACCGCGTACAGGATCGAGCCGACAACCACGCCCACGGCCGCAAACACGCAGGTTTCGAGGATGCAGGCGAGCTTCGTCTTGCCCGGCGCGAGGCCGACGAGGCGCAGGACCGCGAGGTCGCGCTCGCGTCGGCTCATGCCCAGGCGCGCGGCCGCCGCACCCATCGAGATGATGGGGACGATGAGCAGGGTCGCCGCGAAGTACGCGAGCATCACGTAGAAAGTGGCCATCCCGTCGAGGCTCGAGGGGTCGTCGGCCGTGGCGGACGCAGCAGCCACGGCAGCCTCGCCCCGAACGCCATGACACCGCCGGTGACCGCGAGCAGGAACGCGTGCGGGAGCGCAAACGCGGCGACCGTGAGGACGGAGGTCGCCCGGTCGCGCGACCGCAGGAGCGCCCCGGCGGCGGTGCGTACCGCGCTCATCGGGCCACCCCCTGGCCCGCCGCGCCACTGCCTCGTCCCTCAAGAGAGATGCGACCGTCGCGCACGTGGATCGTGTGCGGCAGGCGCGCGGCGACGGCAGGGTCGTGGGTGACGAGGACCAGGGAGGCACCCGTGGTGGCGCAGGCGCTGGTCAGGAGGGACATGACCTCGCCGCCGGTGGCCTGGTCGAGGGCGCCCGTGGGCTCGTCCGCGAAAATCACCGAGGGATCGGTGGCAAGCGCGCGACCGATCGCGACGCGCTGGGCCTGGCCGCCCGACAGCTGGCCAGGGCGATAGGGGCCGGCGCCGTCGAGGCCGAGGTTCGCGAGGATCTCGCGGGCGCGACTCAGGGCCTGCGACTTGGGCGTGCCCGCGAGCATGAGTGGCATCGCGATGTTTTCTTCCGTGGGCAGCTCGGGCAGGAGCTGGCCGTCCTGGAAGACGAAGCCGAAGCGACGCAGGCGCAGGTCGGAGAGCACGCGCTCCGACATGGTCGTCATCTCCTCGCCGTCGAGCGTGATCGACCCTGAGCTGGGTCGCAGCACGCCGGCCAGGCAGTGCAGGAGCGTCGTCTTACCGGAGCCCGAGGGGCCCATGATCGCCACCTGCGTGCCCTGCGGGAGTGTCAGGTCGACACCTGCCAGCGCGTGGACGGGCGTGTTCCCACGCATGTATGTCTTCGTCAGTGCTCGGGTCACCAGGCCCGCGTTGTTCTCTGTCATGCCTCCACGTTATTCCCGAGGCGCATCTCACTTCCATGAGGGGCTGCCCTGGTTATCCCCTGAGAGTCCCCCGACACATCGCAGGAAATGGCGGAATTCACCCGCTTCCACGGTACTGATCCACCCGCTGACGCCAGCATGCGGGACTGTGTGCCCGCACCTCAGGCCACCTGGGCCAACAACCGATAGGGTCGGTTGTATCCGTTCTGACTGTCGGAACGGCACTACTCCAAGGAGAACACCATGGGTCTGGAAGATCTGAAGAAGCAGGCTGAAGAAGGCCTCGAGAAGGTCGTCGACGCGGCCAAGGAAAAGGCTGAGGAAGCCAAGGACAAGCTGACCGAGCTGGCTGGCGAGGCCAAGGACAAGGCCAAGGAAGCCGCCCACGCCGCCCAGGACAAGGCCGACGAGGCCAAGGAAGCCGTCCAGGACAAGGCTGAGGAAGCCAAGGACAAGGCGACCGAGCTGGCCGACGAGGCCAAGGACAAGCTCGGCAAGTGATCCGACGAAAGGGGCTGGGCCGCAGGGCCCGGTCCCTTTTACATACCTGCGGGCAGCTACTTGAGGGGCCCTCACAGAGTACTCACGCACCCTCACGGGGACGCGCAGCCGCGGCAGTTGCTACGTTTAACGCATGAACCGCGCCCTGGATCCGCTCGCCGCTCAGCTGCTGCTACGCGCCTACGCGCGGGCCACGAACATGCTCATCGCGGGGCGCTCCTTCGCGACGGACGACCCGACGCTGGCCGCCCTGCTGCACGCGTTCGGAGCCCACGTGCGCCCACTGGCTGACTCCGAGGACACCCCGGCCTCGCCCCCGGTCGTCTTCGCGCTCGAGGAGGACGCGGCCCCCACGCCCGGGGCAATCACGGTCCTGGCACCCGGAGGCACGTTCCGCGCGGTCATCGCCCCCGACGGGCGCACCATCACGGGCCCCGGCGACGAGGCGCGCATCGAGTGGGCACGCGCCCACATGCCCGTCACCGAGGCGGCGGCACGCGCCCTGGCTCCCCTGGTTGCGGGCCGAAGCGTGGGGCTCTCCCTCGTCCTCGAACTAAGACGGCGGCCCTGGCCCTCATGCTCGCCGAGGCCGGGGCACGCGTCAGCGTCTTCGGCTGGGCGTCCGAGACCCGCGAGGACGTCGCGGCCCGCCTGCGCGAGGCCGGAATCCCCGTGTTCGCGGACTCGAGCGCCTCCCGCGAGCGCGAGTGGGAGCTCGCGCGCGAGTTTTTGGCTCAGCGCAGCGAATTCCTGCTGGATGATGGCTCGCACCTGATTCGCCTGGCACACGATACGAAGGCCTGCCCGGGTGTCCTGGACGCACTGGTCGGCGCGGCGGAGGAGACCACCTCGGGGCTGCGCCCCCTGCGTTCTTTCGACCTGCGCATTCCGGTCCTGGCCTCGAATGATGCGCGGTCGAAGACCCTGTTCGACAACGCCTACGGGACGGGCCAGTCGTGCTGGACGACGATCCTCGACCTGATTGACCCGGACGGCGTGGGCGCGCCCGTCGCGGGGATGAGCGTCGTCGTCATCGGCTACGGCGACGTGGGGCGCGGCTGCGCGCGTTTCGGTGCGGCGCTCGGGGCCCGCGTCACCGTCGTGGAGCTGGATCCCGTGCGCGCCCTGCAGGCGTCGATGGACGGTTTCGCGGTGGCCTCGCTGGAGCAGGCAGCCGCGAGCGCCGGCATGCTGATTTCCGCGACGGGCGAGCGCTCGACGATCCCGCTGAGCGCGCTGGAGGCGGCCCCGGGCGGCGCGATCGTCACGGTCGCCGGCGGCGTCGACGGGGAAGTATCCATCGACGAGGCGCTGGCCGCGTCCTGGGTCATGGCCGAGTCGGGCGATCCCCACGTGCAGACCCTCACCAGCCCCTCCGGTAAGACCCTGCGCGTCCTCGAGCGCGGCGAGGGCATCAACTACACGGCGGGCGAGGGCAACCCCATCGAGATCATGGACATGAGCTTCGGCGTGCAGCTGGCGTCCCTACGCGAGCTCCTGACCCGCGAAGGCGAGCTGGCCCCCGGCCTGCACGACCTGCCGCGCGAGGCCGACGACGCGGTGGCAGCAGCTGCGCTCGGTGCCCTCTCCCTGTCATAGTCGCAGCTCACGCCCACCGCTGGGGCGGGTATGCCCGCCCCACTTCTACACTGTTAGTCAGCGTCCCCCACTGAAAGGTCCCCCATGAGCGACGTGGTCGTCTGGTCCGCCGGCATGGTCATCCCGATCACCGCCCCCTCGATCCTCGACGGCGCTGTCGCCGTGCGTGACGGGCGCATCGAGCACGTGGGCGCGCGCGACTGGGTCGTCGAAACGCTCACGCAGCGCGGCCTTTCCTTCACGGAACGCCACTTTGAGGGTGTGCTGCTCCCCGGCCTCGTCAATGCGCACACGCACCTGCAGTACACGGGCATGGCGTCCGTGGGAGCCGGACAATACCGCGGTTTCGACAGTTGGGCGCGCGCCTTCGACGAGGTCTACGACGCGGGTGGCCTGGACTGGGGAGGCGACGCGGCTGCAGGCGCGCGTCTGCTCCTGGGCAGCGGCACGACCGCCGCCGCCGACGTGGTGACGGACGCGGCCGCGGCCTCGGCCTGCACGACGCGGGCCTGCACGGCGTCGCCTACTGGGAGGTCATGAGCTGGTCGAACGAGGAGTGGCGGGCGCGCGGTGAACGCGAGGTCTCCGAGTCTCTGGACGCGATGCCGACCCCTCCGGCCGTGGGCATCTCCCCGCACGCGCCCTACTCCCTGGACGCCGAGCCGCTGCTGGACCTGCCCGACATGGCCCGGCGCCGCGGCATGCGCATCCACATTCACCTGGGCGAATCCCACTCCGAGGCCGAATGGTCCGAGACGCGCACGACCGACCTCGCGGACCTATGGAAGAGCGAGCATTCCTCGTCGTTCACGGCGATGCGTTCGCGCGGCGGCGGCTTCTCCTCGACGCAGTTCGTCGATCAGCTGGGCGTCCTCGGGCCCGACTGCCACGTCGCGCACGGCGTGTACATGCGCGCCGACGACCGCAGGCGACTGCGCGCCCGCCAGACGGCGGTGGCGCTCTGCCCGCGCTCGAATCGGGTGATCGGCCTGGACGCGCCTCCCGTCGCCGCCTACCTCACCGAGGGCAACATGATCGCGGTGGGCACGGACTCCCTGTCCTCCTCCCCCTCCCTCGACCTGCTCGAGGACGTCGCCCTCCTCTTCGATCTGGCGCGCGCACAGGGGTATGCGGACCAGGATCTGGCGCGCCGCCTCCTGCAGGCCGCGACCCTGGGCGGTGCCACCGCGATGGGGCTGGCGACGGGCCCCGACCGCCTGGGCCAGCTCCAGTCGGGCGCGGTCGCCGACATGTGCGTCGTCGACGTGCCCGTCACCTCGATCGTGGACACCATCGACACCGTGGCCCGCCATGGCGCCGGTCACGTGATCGAGACGATCGTCTCCGGGCGCGTGCGCTACTCGGCCTCGCACTGACTCCTTCGTTTCCCTGTCGCTCACCCTCCCTTTCCCTTCGTTTGGAGCTTCGCATGACCGACGTGTCCCCGCTGATTGACGCGATGGGCCTCGCGCCCCATCCCGAGGGCGGGCGCTATCGCCGCACGTGGACCGCACCCGCCCGCGTGGATACGCCCCGCGGGAGCCGCCACAGCGCCTCCGCCATCATCTTTCTCCTCGACCGCGACGAGGAGGCCCGCTGGCACCTCGTCCACTCCGACGAACTGTGGATCTGGTCCGGCCCCGGCACCCTCGAGGTACACCTGGGAGGCAGCGGCAACGCGCCCGACGCCGACCCGCGCATCGTCACGCTGGGGTCCCCGTCCGGCACCGAGACCTCCGATGCGACGAACCCCGTACAGATCCTCGTACCCGCCGGCACCTGGCAGCGCACCTTCGCCCGCGGCGACTACGCGCTGGCCACCTGCGTGGTCTCCCCCGAGTTCACCTTCGACGACTGGAAGCTCGCCGAGGGGATCTGACCCACCGGCCTGCGGGCCCGTTGGTCGGGCACGGGCCCACGATCTGGGCGTACACGGGACTATCGCCACGTTCTGCGGCTTGAGCGCGCGAACCACGGGATCCGGACATTAGGGTGAGACTATCCGCTCAACCAATACGAGCGGCTCGTTCCAAGGAGGAAACATGGGTCTGGAAGATCTGAAGAAGCAGGCTGAAGAGGGCCTCGAGAAGGCCAAGGAAACCTTCGGCGAGGAGAACGTCGAGAAGGCCGTCGAGGCCGCCAAGGACAAGGCGACCGAGGTCGTCTCCGATCTGAAGGACAAGTTCCAGAAGTGACGTGACGGGAGGGCCGGGCCAGTGCGGCCCGGCCCTTTCGCATACCCGCACGCCACTGTGTCCCATCCCCCACCACCCCGAAACCCTCGCAATCTCAACATTTCCCAGCCCAGTCCTCGTTTCATTGTTTCGTGCATCGAAATGACGCCAGCGCGTCTTTCGGCGCACCGATACTCTCATCGAGTCAGACCCGCCCTCACTGGCGGATTTCCTCACGTCACTGGGAGGCCCCATGCGCCGCTCTGTCCGTTCCCTCGCTGCCGTCGCCGCCATCGCGGCACTCGGCCTGGCCGCCTGCTCGGGCGGCACGAGCTCCTCTTCTTCCTCCGACGCCGAGCAGACCTACGGCCCCGGTGCCCTGCCGACCGTGACGGAAGGCAAGCTCACCGTCGCCACCTCCGATCCCGCCTACTCGCCGTGGATCCTCGACAATGACCCGTCCTCGGGCGAAGGCTACGAGTCGGCCGTCATCTACGCCCTGGCCGAGGAACTCGGCTACACCGCCGACAACGTCCAGTGGGTGCGCGCCACCTTCGATTCGTCGATCACCCCCGGCGCGAAGGACTGGGACCTGAACATTCAGCAGTTCTCCATCACCGACGAGCGCAAGAACGCCGTCGACTTCACGTCCCCGTACTACACGACCACCTCGGCGATCATCACCAAGGCCGGTACCCCGGCCGCCAGCGCGAAGTCCATCGCTGACCTGAAGGACGTCCTCATCGGCGTCCAGGCCGGCACCACCTCTCAGCAGTTCGCGTCCGAGAACCTCGAGCCCGGACTCACCCAGAAGCTGCAGATGTTCAACTCCTCCGACGACACGGTCCTGGCCCTGCAGACGGGCCGCGTGGATGCGATCGTCGTCGACCTGCCGACCGCGTTCTACATGGTCTCCGCGCAGATCGATGACGGCGTCATCATCGGCCAGTTCGACGACACCACGGGCGGCGAACAATACGGCATCGTCCTGCCCAAGGGTTCCAAGCTGACCCCCACGGTCTCAGCTGCGGTCGATCGCCTGGCCTCGTCCGGCAAGCTCGCCGAGCTGCAGGAAAAGTGGCTGAACGAAGCACAGAACGTGCCCACCCTCAAGTGAGGCCTCATTCATGAGTGACTACTCGAATGACGCGCTGGCCACGCCCCCCGTTTCGACGGTGGAGCGTGGCCGGCGCGCTTATCGGCGCAAGCAGACGGTCCGGTCGATCCTCATCTCCCTGGCCTCCACGATCGTGGTCGCGGGAGTCCTCATCGCCGTGGTCGTCAACTCCGACGGGTGGGAGGCCACCCGCAACACCTTCTTCAACGGCAAGTACTTCGTCGAGGCCTTCCCCCAGGTCCTGTCCGGCCTGTGGCTCAACATCCGGATCCTGCTGATCGCGGTGCTGGGCGTCGCGGTGTTCGCAACCCTGCTGGCTGCCGCGCGCACGCTGGCCGGTCCCGTGTTCTTCCCGATCCGCTTCCTCGCGGCGGCGTACACGGATATTTCCGAGGCGTCCCCTTCCTGGTGGTCCTCTACCTGATCGGCTTCGGCATCCCCGCGCTCAACCCGACGACGCGCATCCCGACCGCCTTCCTGGGCACGGTTGCGCTGATCCTCACGTACTCCTCGTACGTGGCCGAGGTGCTGCGCGCGGGCCTGGACTCGGTGCACCCCTCCCAGCGTTACGCGGCCCGATCGCTGGGTCTGTCCCACGGGCAGACGCTGCGCATGATCATCGTGCCGCAGGCGATCCGCAAGGTCACGCCCGCCCTGATGAACGACTTCATTTCCATGCAGAAGGACGTCGGCCTCATCTCGGTCCTGGGCGCGGTCGACGCGATCCGTTCGGCGCAGATGGTCCAGGCCAAGACCTACAACATGACCTCCTACGTCGTCGCCGGCCTGCTGTTCATCATCTTGTCGTTCCCCTTCATTCGCCTGTCGGACTGGTACACGGCCCGGCTGCGTAAGCGCGAGCAGATGGGAGGCACCGTCTGATGTCGGTTCCCACTACGTACGAGGAAACGCCCCTCGTTTCGGAAAGCGCCACCCCGGTCCTGAGCGCCGTCGGCGTGGTCAAGCGCTTCGGCGACAACGTCGTCCTGCGCGGGCTGGACCTGGATGTCGCCCCGCACGAGGTCGTGGTCCTCCTGGGCGCATCGGGCTCGGGTAAGTCGACGCTGCTGCGCTGCGCCAACCTGCTGGAACGGGTGGATGACGGCCAGATCTTCCTGGCCGGCGAGGACATCACGGACCCGCGTGCGAACGCGGACAAGATCCGCGCGCGCATCGGCGTGGTGTTCCAGCACTACAACCTGTTCCCGCACATGTCGGTGCTGGACAACGTGACGCTGGCGGCCCGCAAGGTGCACGGCTGGGACAAGGATCGCGCGCGCGAGCGCGGCATGGAGCTGTTGGACCGCATCGGCTTGAAGGACAAGGCGAAGGAGTACCCGGATCGCCTCTCGGGTGGCCAGCAGCAGCGCGTCGCCATCGCACGTGCCCTCACCACGAACCCGGAGCTGCTCCTCCTGGATGAGATCACGGCTGCGCTGGACCCGGTGCTCGTCGGCGAGGTCCTGGACCTCGTGCGCGAGATCAAGGAGCAAGGCTCGACCATCCTCATGGCGACGCACGAGATCAGCTTCGCCCGCCAGGCGGCAGACCGCGTCGTGTTCCTGCGGAACGGACAGATCGTCGAGCAGGGCCCGCCCGAGCAGGTCATCGACAACCCGCGCGAGCAGGCCACCAGGGACTTCCTGGCGCGCATCCTGCACTAACGACCGGGCGGGGCGACTGCGAGCTGGCCTCATCTCTGCACGACCAAAGCACTAGCTAGCGCGCTAACGTGCAACGCCTTGACACCATATAACCCTCTCACATGTATGGGACAGAACACTTTGAAGAGCACTAACAGAAGTGGTTCTTTGCATAGATATATGCTACGTTAGGCAGACGTACGGATAACCGCCGTACAGAAGAAAGAGAGACTCCCAATGAGTACCACAAAGACACAGCGCCTGGACCTGCGCCTCACCAAAGAACAGGATGCGCTCATTCGTCGAGCGGCCGAACAGGACGCCCGTAGCATCAGTGATTTCGTTCTCTCCACTGCAACACTGGAAGCGCAGCGACGTCTCGCCGACCAACACATCTTCTTCATGAACGACGAACAATACGCCCGCTTCGAAGAGATCCTGCAGACCCCGCCGACGGACGACCCCAAGCTGCGCAAGCTCTTCGAGCGCCCCTCGCCCTTCGGTACGCACATCAATCTGACTGCTCCGCGCACTTCTGATCAGTGATGTACGTATCAGCCCTGCAAGAGCCTCGTCTCCTTAAACACGAGGATGAACGAGCACGATTCCAGTCGGGCAACGCCGAGATCGACGACTGGTTCCACCGATTTGCGTGGCAGAACCACCGAGCCCGAAACGCGCGCGTCTTCGTCACAACGCAGGAACCAGAGACACTGGGCTTCTACGCCCTATCGATGGGGGCAGTGCAGCGCAGCACACTCCCAGATGCCCTCAAACCTGGCCAACGCCCGGAGCCTTGCCCGGTTCTCCTCCTCGCGCGACTCGCCGTCGATCAGCGCGCGCAGGGACGAGGCATCGGCGCAGCTCTCCTCAAAGACGCACTCTTGCGAGCCTACAAGCTCAGTAATGAGGTGGGATTCGCTGCCCTCCTGGTCCACTGCGCCAACGACCACGCACGCGAGTTCTACCTCAACCAGTGCTCACAGTTTGTTCCTGCCCGGGAGCACAGAACCACCTGGTGTTGCCGCTGCGCGCCCTACGAGAGTTCATCGACGCTCTGTAGCGTCCAACACCCAGCGGCCGCAACACAACGCAAAGGGCCCAGGATCCGCAGATCCTGGGCCCGAAGCGTTGTCAGTATGGAATCAGTTGGCACCCTCGGTGATGGTCACCTTGAAGTCGGTCGTGATGCCGTCCGGATCGGTCAGGCTCACGGTAACCGGGTCGTCGTCCTCGCCCAGCGCACGCAGCGGGTGCAGGGTGACGATGTTCTTCTCAGACTTGCCGACCTCGAGGGCCGTGGGGTCAGAGACCTCGATCTTCCACTTGGTGGCCTTGTCGGAGTCGGCCAGCTTGATCTTCAGGTCGCGCTTCTCGGGGACCTTGATGCCGTGCTCGTCGATCTGAGCGATGGGACGCTCGACCGTCTTGACGTCCTTCGGGGTCACGTAGGAGTGAGCGGAATCGGAATCGGTGGCGCAGCCGGTCAGGGCGGAGATGCCCAGGCCGAGCGCCAGCACTGCTGTAAGGATGGAACGCTTGTTCATAAACACCATACTAAGCATCCATACTCACACGCACTCGCCACAAAGCTCGATTTTGGGACGATGTCACACCCTCGAGCATCACATGGACCAGACCAGCGCCCCCGACTCCACATCCGCCCAGAACGAGGTGGCAAACTCCGCCCACTGCTGCGGGAACTGCAGCTGGGCGCTGTGCGCGCCACCGCGGATGACGCTCTCGCGCGCACCCAGGTCCGAGGCCTCCTCGGCGTACCAGGCAGGCGGCCAGATCTCGTCCTGATCCCCGTACAGCACGTGCACGGGCACGCCCGTGGCCGCGAGCGCCGGGGTGTCGGGGCGCAGCTGGGAGAGGATGCGGGCGATGCCCACCAGGTTTCCGAGGCCGTGTCCAGCGCGCGAATACGTTGAAATTCCGCCCATCCGACGCCCGGCTCGTCGAACTTCATGTCGGGGAAGTAGGTGCGCAGCACCTGCTCGCGCGCGCCGCGACCCGTGGGCAGGGGGTCAAGGATCGGCAGGGTGTTCATCCAGTCGTAGACAACGCGACCGGAGCAGAAGAGGGTCACGGAGGCGAAGAGGTCGGGCCGCGCGATGACGGCCGCGCGCGCGACGATGCCGCCGAAGGAATGGCCCACGAGGTGCACGCGGCCCGAGGTCCCGGCCCAGGCCTCGGCGACGGCGATGAGGTCATTGACAAAGTCGCTCATCCCGTACGCGCCCAGGCCAGCGGGTGCGGCGGACCCGCCCTGGCCTCGTTGCGAGTAGGCGAGGACGTCCCAGCCCACGTCGCCCAGGAAGGGCAGGACGGGCGCGTAGTCCTCCTTGGAGCCCGTGTAGCCGGGGACAAGGAGCGCGCGGTTCTCTCCCGCCGCGTCCGGGGCCGACGCCGCTGAGATAGCAGGTGTGCCGTCGACGAGGCCGGGGGCGCTCGGGCCGGTCAGCAGGCCGCTCAGCTCGCCGGCCGGGGAGGGGACGGCAACGGGGGTGACGTTTGAGGCCAGCGCAAAAGGACCGAAAGGCTCTATCTGTTTCACGCCCCCAATCGTAGAATGAACGCATGACAAACGAGACGATTGCGAGCCAGCTCGCGCACCGCACGATCCGCGCCTACAAGGACCAGCCCCTCACCGAGGAAGAGGTCACCACGCTGATGGATGTGGCTCGTCATACCGCCACGTCCTCGTTCCTGCAGTCCTGCACGGTCCTGCACATCACCGACCCGCAGGTGCGCGAGACGATCGGCGCCGCCTCCGGCCAGCCCTACGTGGGCGGCACGAAGGGCGACCTGTTCATCTTCGTCGCCGACCTGTACCGCAACAGCCGCATCCGCGCCGAGCAGGGCGTCTCCTCGGAGGCCCTGGGCTCGATCAACCTGTTCCTCACGGCGCTCGAGGACGCGCTGCTGGCCGCACAGAACGTGGTCGTGGCCGCCGAGTCGATGGGCCTGGGCACCGTCTACCTCGGCTCGATTCTCGCCGATCCTCGTCCCGTCGTGAAGGCGCTGGAGCTACCGGAGCTGACCTTCCCGATCGTCGGCCTGCTGGTCGGTCACCCAGACCAGGAGCCCGGCCAGAAGCCACGCATGCCCCTCTCCGTCATGACTGCGGAGAACACGTACCCGCGCGTCGAGTCCTACTCCGAGACGCTCGCCGACTACGACCGCGAGGTCACCGAGTACTACGACCTGCGCTCGGGCTCGCGCCTCGAGTCCTTCACGCACCTGGTCGCCACCAACATCGGCGTGGGCGGCGCGCACATCTCCCCCATCATGGAGGTCCTCCACGAGCAGGGCCTGTGCCTGCGCTGACTCTCCGTCATTGACGAGGCCGTGGCCTCCCCTCGCGCTGTGGTGACCTGCGCCGACTGAGGGGCCACGGCCTCGTCGCATGACCGGCTGGCCTGGCGCTTACAATGAGCGCATGGCTGAGCTTGGTTTTTCCACCTACGTGTTTATCGAGCGCATCGCCGCGAACGCGGCCGCGCTGCACCCCTTCCCGGAGCACAACGTGGCGCTCGTGCGGGACGCGCTGGCGGACGCCGGCTTCAACATCACGCTGCTCGGCCCGGACGCGCCGGAGGTCGGCGAGGGCGTGTACTTCCAGCCCGATCCCTTCGACGACGAGGTCATGGGCCTCCTCGCGGACGCCCTGACCCTGCGCGGCATCGGTGCCTACGCCTACGCGCTCGTGGATTCGTCGCTGGGAGGGGACCTGGCCGACATCGCGCTGTTCACCCGCGTGGGCGACATGTTCCCCCGTCACGGCCGCCACATCCTTATGACGCGCATGTACATTCATCGCACCCCCACGGGCGCGGGCAACAAGGCCGTGACCTGGGCGTTCGGGTCCCCCGCCGACCTGGAGGAGGCGAACCGTCTGCTGTCGGAGAAGTTCGACACCGAGCCGGTCACTGACCCGCGCGGCATGGCCGCCATCGAGATCCGTCACCCCGAGTTCGCGGCGGGCACGGCCGAGCCGATGGTCCTCCTCGACGAGATCTTCCAGGTGCTGGGCGCCGCCGGCTTCGAGGGCATCACCATGTGCAACGACCCGGGTCAGCAGGCCCAGGGCTGACAAGCGCAGCAGGGGCCGCCGCGCTTGCCTTGCTTGGCGAGTGCGGCGGCCCTGTGTCTGCCGTTTAGCGGATCGCCTCCATGATGCGTACGCCGTCGAGCACGCTCACGTAGGGCAGGGGGTCCACGTCGGTCTCCAGGACGTACTCGGTGAGCTGGTCGCGCACGACCGTTTGCAGCTCCTCGGGGTCCCACGGCTTGCCGATGTAGTAGTCCAGGCCCGCCTGGTTGACCGCGCGGATCGTGTCGGACTGATCCGCCTGGCCGGTGACCAGGACCGTTCGGGTCGCGCCGAAGCGCTCGTCCTTCATGAGCTCCACGAGGAAGTCCACGCCCGACTTTCCGGGCAGGCGGTGGTCGGACAGGACGAGGGCCAGCTCGTCCCCGTCCTCGACGATCTCGTCGATGACGGCCCACGCGTCGTCAACATCCTCGGCGACTTCGAGCCGGATCTTGTCCCAGAACTGTTCAAGATCGCGTTCGAGCGCGTCGCGCACGTCTGCTTCGTCCTCGAGGGACAGGATTGTCAGGGTCATGATTCCTCCTCGTGTGATTGGGCGGGCAGCGAGATCCGCATGATCGTGGATCCCGGGTGAGAGTCGATCGTGAGGGTGCCCCCATTATCGGCGATGATGCTTCGGACGATGGACATGCCCATGCCCAGGCCGAATCGGACGCGCCCCGCCTTGGTGGTGAAGTGGGGCTCCATAATCTTGTCGACGATTCCCGGGTCGATGCCCGGGCCGTTGTCGTGGATGGTGACGCTCACGCCCTCGGGGGCGGGGCGCACGGTGATGCGGATGCGGGCCTCGGCCTCGCCGCGCGCGGGCAGCTCGGGTACGCCGCCCGAGGCCTCGGCGGCCGCAACCAGGTCCGCGTTCTCATCCTCGATGGCCTCGGCCGCGTTCACGATGAGGTTCGTCCACACCTGCTGCAGCTTCGCCGGATGCGCGCGCACGGGCGGCACGTCCTCGTAGTCGCAGTCGATGCGGATGCCACGCACCCTGTGGGCGGTGAGCCGCAGGACATCGTCGATACCCTCGCGCACGTCCACCGGCTTCAGATCCTCGGCGTCCGGGCGCGCGTAGCCCTTGAGGGATTGGGTCAGCTCGATGACGCGGTCACCCGCGGCAAGCACCGAACGCAGGGACCCGCCCAGGCGCGCCCCGGCCTCGTACGCGTCGATGCCACCCGGTATCTGCGCGAGCGCACGCGCGCCGTCCGCCCCCCTGGACCCCCGCGCGCACGAGGCGCCGCGCGAGCGTGCGGTCACCGACGACGGGCAGGAGCTCCTTCATGAGGGCGCGCTCGACCGACGTGGAGCGCGGCGGCGCCGTGAGGGCGCGGGCCATCGCCTCCCTCGACGAGGACGTGGCCGGGGCCGCGAGCGCCGCGTCGACATCCTCGTGCAGGTGCTTCGCGGCGCGCACGAGAGCGGTCACCGGGTTGTTGAGCTCGTGGGCGATGCCGGCGCTCAGCTCGCCGAGCATGGCGAAGCGGGCGCGTTCGACCAGCTCGGCGCGGGTGGCGCGCAGGTCCTCGAGCGTGGCAGCGAGGGCCTCCTTCTGGGCCTCGAGGTCCTCGGCGAGCATCGCGTTTTGCAGGTGCAGGTCCTCGGCGCGCATGAGGCGGCGCGTCAGCGAGCGGATCGCGAGCGCCGTCAGGGTCGCGCCGATCGACGGGTCCTCGGAGATGACGATCTGGAGCTGCTCGGTCGTTAGGCGCACAAGCGTCACCTCCGTCGCCGTCTCGCCCGTGAAGAACGCGTCCTCCGCGCGGGCCAGCGACACGAGGCCGATGAGCGGCCCTGACGAGGCCAGGTGCGCCAAGACCTCGCCCTGCGCCGAATCCCTGTGCAGCGACACCTGCCCGTCGAGCACCAGGTAGACAGCGCCCACCGGCTCGCCTTGAGTCACCAGCTGTATCCCCTCGGGGACGATGAGCCGAGGCCGCTGACCGAGCACGCGCTCAACGCCGGCGAGGAGCTCCATGACGACCTCGTGCTCGTCGCGGTCCAAGCCCTCCAGGAGCGGGCCCTGCACGGCGAACGGCGGCGGGTCCGCGATCAGCGAGCGGATCTGCCTCTCCGAATAGCCGCACCCGCGCAGGTAGCGCACCATCGTCGAATACGCCTGACCCGCCAGGAGTGGCACCGTCCACGGGGACTTCAACACCGAAGCGAGGGCGTCCGACTGTATGCACCGCACGAGGTCCCGGTGCTCCGAGCGATCCGTGACCACGACCCACTGCATGCGACGCAGCGCCGGGATCGTCCCCGCCCGATCAATGAGCGCATCAATATCGGCGACCTCGGAGGTCACCAGGCCCATGAGCACGTGATCGCCCGGATTCAGGCTCGCGTCGTATGCGGCCAGATCCTCGATCCCGTCAACGCGGTCCAAGCACAGGCCCGGGAAAGCGTGCGCCAAGTCCCTCGTGACGGGAGCTGCAATTGACCGCGAATCGTCGCCGCACACCAGCAGGTGAATCGGGTGGCCGACTCGGTGACCGCCGGCTCGCACATCCGTACGGGCCAGCACCGAGGCATCCTCCGCCGCGGGCCCCTGCGTCCACCCGTGGGCCAGCCCCGGCCGGGGGCGCGCGTCCCCCGAACCAGCCATGGCCTCGTCCCCGGACACGTCACATCACCCCGATGAATCCCCATGTCAGCGGCGCAACAAACGCCAGGAGAATGATGCCGATGACGCCGACGACAATGCCGACGATCGCCATCTCGCGGGTCGGAGTCGTGCCCGTCGAGTACGCGATCGCGTTCGGCGGGGTCGAAATCGGCAGGCACATGCCCAGCGAGCAGCCCAGGGCGATGACGATGGCGATCTCGGCGGCGCTCGTGGACACCGTCGTCGCCAGGCCCATGCCCATCGGGATCAGGAGGTTCGCGGACGCCGAGTGCGAAATGACGTTCGAGGTCACCCAGCCCACAAGAGCCAATACGAAGATCAGGAGGACGCCGGGGATCGAGGCCCACTGGATCGAGCCGAGCATCCACTTGTCGAGGCCCGTAGCGGCCACGCCCGATCCCAACGCGATACCGCCGGCGACCAGCCACAGGACCGGCCAGTCGAGGGCGCGCAGGTCGTCGCCGCTCATCACCTTCGTCATGAGGAGAACCACGACCGGCAGGAAGCCGACGACGTTGGCGGAAATGTGGTGCAGCGACTCGGTCATCCACAGGAGGATCGTCAGACCCGCGACCGAGTAGAAGATGATCGCGCTGCGCGACTTTCTCGAAGCGAGCCGACGTGTCGATGTTGAACTTGGCGTCCGCGGGAATGTAGCGCCACGCGATGAACGCCCACGACAGGGCCAGGAGCACCAACATCAGCGGGACGGCCGCGAGCATCCACTGCAGGAAGGTCACCTTGACGCCCGCGTTCTCCAGCGCGCCCAGGGCGATCGCGTTCGGGGGCGTACCGACCGGCGTGCCCATGCCGCCGACGTTCGCGGCCACGGGGATCGACAGGGCGATGCCGGTGCGCGCCTTACCCTCGGGCAGAGCCATGATGACGGGCATCATGACGGCGAACATCGTCGCCGTGGTCGCCGTGTTCGACATGAACATACTCATGATCGCGGTGATCAGCATGACGCCCATGACCGTCAGGCGCGGCTTGCCCATGAAAGGCTTGAGGAGAACCGCCGACAGGCACGATCCAGCTTGTACTTAGCGGCCCCGTCGGCCACCATGAAGCCGCCCAGGAACAGGATGATGACCGGGTTGGCCAACGCCCCAAAGAACTTCGTGTATGCCGGAGCACCCTCACCCACACTCAGCAGCGCGTGGTCCGAAATGAACAAGACCTCCAAGAAAATGACGAGGACCGCCGTGCCCGCCAGGGGCACCGCCTCCGTCACCCACAGCAGAATCGCCGCCAGGAAGATACCGAACATGCGCGTACCGGCCACGTCCAGGCCGGGCAGCTGCACGAACAGGCAGGTCACTATGCACGCCAGCGCCGCAACGGCGCCAAACACCTTGGCCGGGCTAATTGATTGCTTCTTCTTCGAGAAATCTGCCGGTCGCGTGGACATATTCTGAGCGGAGCGCGGATTGATTGACACCGCGCCCTTGGAGCGTCGAGCCATTATGTGAAGACCTCATCGTCTTGCTTGGATAGTGTCCGACCAGTGTATGTCAGCACACACAAAAAGTGAAACCGGGGTGGGGGCTTTCCAATACCCCCACCCCGGCTTTACGGCGACTCCGTCAGTCGGTCCTCACGCGACCCCCTACTCGGCCCCGGCCTCGTCGATGTCGTAACCCGTCGGGAGGGCGCCCGGACGCGCCGGCTCCCAGCCGAGCGCGGGGGCCACATACTCCGCGAAGTTGCGGATGATCGACCAGTTTTCCTCGAATCCGAGCTGGTTGGGGATCGTCAGGAGGAGGGTGTCGGCCTCCGCGAGGGCGCGATCCTGGCTCAGCTGCTTAATGAGCGTCGAGGGCGGTGTGGCCGTCGGCGATCAGGTCCAGGGCTGCGGCCTCCTCGGCGAGATAGAGGGGGTTCTCGTAGCGCATGTCTGAGTTATGGCGTTGGACGGAACACCTATTGCTTGCGGGCACGCGCAGCCCGCAGTCCGTTGGCGATGACGACGACTTCGGCGACCTCGTGCACGAGGACGACCGCTGCCAGGCCGAGCACGCCGGTGATCGCCAGCGGCAGCAGCACAGTGATGATCGCCAAGGACAGAACGATGTTCTGGTTGATGATCCTGCCGCCGCGGCGGGCGTGGCGCAGAGCCTGCGGGATGAGGCCGAGGTCGTGGCCGGTGAAGGCGACGTCGGCGGACTCGATCGCGGCGTCGGAGCCGGTCGCGCCCATCGCGATGCCCACGGTCGCCCCGGCCAGGGCGGGCGCGTCGTTGATGCCGTCACCGATCATCGCGGTCGGCGACGTCTCCGAGAACCCGGCGACGATACGAGCCTTGTCCTCGGGACGCAGCTCGGCGTGCACGTCGCCGATCCCGGCCAGCTTCGCCAGCGCAGCAGCGGTGCGGGAGTTGTCGCCAGTGAGCATGCTCACCTCGACGCCCTGGTCGCCCAGGGTCCGCACGACCTCGGGGACCTCGGGGCGCAGCTCGTCGCGGACGCCGATCGCCCCGGCCAGGAAGCCGTCGACGGTGACGAGCACGCAGGTCTGCCCCTCGGCCTCCAGGTCCTCGACCCGGGCCTTGAGCGGACCGGCGTCGATCCAGCGCGGACTGCCCACCGCCACCCTGCGGCCGTCGACCAGGCCACCGATGCCGTGCCCGGCCTCCTCGGCCACGTCCTGCGCGGCGGGGGTTCCCCGGCCCGCGGCGGCGATGGCGGCGGCGAGTGGGTGCGTCGAGTGCTGCTCCACGGCGGCAGCCCAAGCAAGCACCTGCGCATCGTCGAACCCATGGGCGGCGACGATGGCGGTTACCTCGGGCCGGTTGCGGGTCAGAGTGCCGGTCTTGTCCACGGCCAGGTGCCGGATGCCGCCGAGGCGCTCGAAGGCGGCCCCGCTCTTGATGACGACGCCGAACTTGGTCGCCGCGCCGATCGCGGAGACCACGGTGACGGGCACCGCGATCGCCAGCGCGCAGGGGCTGGCCGCGACGAGGACGACCAGGGCGCGGGTGATCCAGGTCTCCGGGTCGCCGAGCAGGGACCCGAGCACACCGACGAGGACGGCGAGGACCATCACGCCGGGCACCAGCGGGCGGGCGATCCGGTCAGCGATCCGGGCTCGGTCGCCCTTCTCGGCCTGGGCCTGCTCTACCAGCTCCACGATCGTGGTCAGCGAGTTGTCGGTGCCCGCGGCGGTCGCCTCGACCTCCAGCACGCCGGCGCTGTTGATCGCGCCCGCCGACACCGCTTCTCCGGGCGCGACCTCGACCGGGATCGATTCACCGGTGATCGCCGAAGTGTCCAGGCTCGACCGGCCCGAGCGGACCAGCCCATCGGTCGCGACCCGCTCGCCAGGGCGGACCAGCAGCACGTCGCCGACGGCGATCTCCCTGGCCGGGACCGAGGCGGAGGTCCCGTCGCGCAGCACGGTCGCGGTCTCCGGCACGAGCTTCAGCAGCGCGCGCAGCCCGCCGCGGGCGCGGTCCATCGCCTTGTCCTCCAGGGCCTCGGCGATCGAGTAGAGGAACGCCAGCGCGGCCGCCTCCTCGACGTAGCCGAGGATCACCGCGCCCACGGCGCTGATCGTCATCAGCAGCGCGATCCCGAGCTTGCGCTTCACAACGAGATTTCGGATCGCACCGGGCACGAACGTGTACGCGCCCAGCAGCAGGCCCGCCCAGAACGCGACCAGCGCCGCGATGTGCAGCCCCGACCACTCCAGCGCCAGGCCGGTGCCGAACGCGACGCCGGAGAGGATCGGCACGACCAGGCCGGGATCACGCCACCACGGGCGCTCTGCCTCCTCTGCCTTGTCCGCGGGGCTGGTCGTCGGCTCGTCGCAGCCGCAGGCGGCGCTCACGAGGCGTCCCCCGAACTGCTCGCGGCGCAGCAGCTCGGAACCGAGCAGGCCGGGTCGATGCACGGCGCGCTCTCGTCCACGGCGAGGGTCACATCGACCAGTGCCGTCAGCGCCGCGGCCAGGTGCGGGTCGGCGATCTCGTAGCGAGTCTGGCGGCCCTCGGGCTCGGCGACCACGATCCCGCAGTCGCGCAGGCAGGTCAGGTGGTTGGACACGTTCGAGCGGGTCAGCCCCAGCTCGCGCGAGAGCACCGCGGGGTGGCTCGGGCTGTCGAGCAGGGACATCAGGATGCGGGAGCGCGTCGGGTCGGCCATGGCCCGGCCGAGCCGGTTCATGACGTCAAGACGCGAAGCAATGGTCAGCATGCACTGAACTATACAGCAGCCGCTGACTAATGTCCAGTTGTCGCGGCTGCCGCACGCGCTGCGCGCGCTTGCGGCGCTCGGCTCGGCCGGGCCGTCACCAAACGGGGGAAATGGCGTCATTAGAGGTACGACACGCCGCTAACCAGCTTCTAATGCTGCAAAACCCCACCGCAGCCAGCCTCGTGCGCCACGTCGCCTACAAGACCTGGGCGCAGGGCCGATTGGCGCGAAAAAATCGCCCAGCACGGCCCCTTCAGCGGCATTTCCGCGAAAAGTTCGCCCAGCAAGCGTAAAAACGCCAATTTTGAGCCATTGTGAGCGCGCAGGGCGAACTTTTTCGCGCTCACGCACACATCAGGCCACGCCGGGCGAACTTTTTCGCGCAAGAGGAGCGAGTAGTGTCCCGCATAGTGGTGTAACCGTGTGGTGGTCGGCCCGTTTGATATGGGTGCGGTCACCGTGTGATCCTTCGAGAAAGCTCTCTACTTCTGACTCGAAATGATTTGGAGGCACAACGATGACCGCTCCTCATATTATCGACCCTGCTGGCCTGCTTGGCGAGGCGTTATCCCAGGCGTCCCCGGATTTGATGCGTTCCCTGCTCCAGCACGTCATTAACGCGTTGTTATCAGCGGACGCTGACACCGTGTGTGGGGCCCAGTGGGGCCAACAAGACCCGCAGCGTCAGGCCCAGCGCAATGGGTATCGCTACCGGCCCCTGGACACCAGGGTCGGCACCATTGACGTGGCGATCCCCAAGCTGCGCTCAGGAACCTACTTTCCAGAGTGGTTGTTGCAGCGCCGCAAACGCTCCGAAAACGCCTTGATCACAGTGGTCGCTGACTGTTACTTAGCGGGAGTATCCACACGCCGCATGGACAAGCTCGTCAAAACCCTGGGGATCACAGGACTATCCAAGTCCCAGGTCTCACGCATGGCAGCCGACCTGGACGAACACGTGGACGAGTTCCGCCATCGCCCCCTCCACGACGCTGGGCCTTTCACGTTCGTCGCCGCTGACGCACTGACCATGAAGGTGCGCGAAGGAGGGCGCGTCGTCTCGTGCGCGGTCCTAGTTGCCACCGGAGTCAACAATGACGGACACCGCGAAGTACTGGGGGTGCGCGTATCCACCAGCGAGACCGGCCCGGCGTGGAACGAGTTCTTCGCCGACCTGGTCGCCCGAGGCCTCACCGGCGTGCGCCTGGTCACCAGCGACGCCCATCTGGGCCTGGTTGAGGCCATCGCAGCGAACCTGCCCGGAGCCGCCTGGCAACGGTGCCGCACCCACTACGCCGCGAATCTCATGTCGGTGACCCCCAAAGCGCTATGGCCCGCCGTCAAAGCAATGCTGCACTCGGTGTACGACCAGCCCGACGCCGCATCGGTCAACGCTCAATACGACCGGCTCTTGGACTACGTGAACGACAAGCTCCCCGCCGTGTGTGACCACCTCGATCAAGCCAGGGCAGACGTCCTCGCGTTCGCGTCCTTCCCCACCGGGGTATGGACCCAGATCTGGTCCAACAACCCCAACGAGCGCCTCAACCGCGAAATCCGCCGACGCACCGACTCCGTGGGAATCTTCCCCAACCGCCAGGCCATCATCCGCCTGGTCGGAGCCGTCCTCGCCGAACAAAACGACGAATGGGCAGAAGGCCGACGCTACCTCAGCCTCGACATCCTCACCAAATCACGACTCACACCCCAACCCACCCAACAGGAGGAACCCACACTCCAACTCAGCGCATAACCCACCCCGAAGGACACAAAACGATTACACCACTCCACAGGACTTGACCGAGGAGCGACAACGTGGCGACTTTGAAACCGACAACACCACTGCGCGCCCCTGAACAGCAACCATTGAAACCGGCATCACCTCTGCACCCGAAAACTGCACCAAAAACACCCATTTCGCACCCACAAAGGCGATGACGGTTTCAATCCCACACGAGCACGAGCGAGCAAAGGCGATGGCGGTTTCAGACAACCGGCCAACCTGGCTCGCGGGTTCCAGCTGCGCGACCAGCAGGTATCAATGTGCCCGCTACCCCAAAAACTCGCATGCAATTCCCCCGCGCACACTTCATGCTTTGAAATATAATCGTTGAAATTCCGGGCTTTTCACTAAGTGACGAACTGCAGGTGTCAGGGAATTGCATGTGAAACTGAGGATAGGGAACACGTCGAGGCACGGGACCGGCTACTCGGCCACGACCTCGTCGATGTCGTAACCCGTCGGGAGGGCGCCCGGACGCGCCGGCTCCCAGCCGAGCGCGGGGGCCACATACTCCGCGAAGTTGCGGATGATCGACCAGTTTTCCTCGAATCCGAGCTGGTTGGGGATCGTCAGGAGGAGGGTGTCGGCCTCCGCGAGGGCGCGATCCTGGCTCAGCTGCTTAATGAGCGTCGAGGGGTCTGCCGCGTACGTGCGCCCGAAGGTCGCGATGCCCGAGTCGAGGTGGCCAACCTGGTCTCCCGAGGCGCTCAGGCCGTACAGGCCGCGGTCGCGCTCGGACAGGAGCGGGAAGATCGAGCGCGACACGGACACGCGCGGTGTCCAGGTGTGCCCGGCCTCAGCCCACGCCTGACGGTAGGCGCGCAGCTGCTCTGCCTGGATGTCACCGAAAGGCTTATCCCCATGCTCGAAGACCAGGGTCGAGCTCATGAGGTTAACACCGTCGCGGGCCGCCTGGATCGCCGAGGCATTGGATCCCGCGCCATACCAGATCCGGGATCGCAGGCCGGGCGAGTGCGGGAGCACCGGCAGGGGCGTGCCCGGGTTCATCTGCGTCGGGTACTGCTCGTGCAAGGGCGCAGCCTCGGCCATGGGACGGCCGTCGATGGCCTCGAGGAATCGCTCGTAGTGGGCGCGGGCGAGGTCGGCGCCGTTTCGCTCTTCGGAGCGGTAGCCGAAGGATTCCCATCCCTTGTTGGCGATCTCGGGCGCGCCGCGGGAGACGCCGAGGGCGGTGCGGCCGTCCGCGATCAGGTCCAGGGCGGCGGCCTCCTCTGCGAGGTAGAGGGGGGTTCTCGTAGCGCATGTCGATGACGCCGGTTCCGACCTCGATGGCCTTCGTGCGCGAGGCAATGGCGGAGAGGAGCGGCATGGGCGCGGCCGCCTGCGGGGCGAAGTGGTGGACGCGGAAGAAGGCGCCGTTGACGCCGAGCTCGTCGGCGGCGACGGACAGGTCGATCGCCTGGTGAAGGGACTCGGCGGCGGTGATGCCGTGGCGGCCGCCGTTCGAGTAGTGGCCGAAACTCAGGAATCCGAAGTATTTCATGGCGTTAGCGTACGGCGCTCAAATTGAATCTTCAACTATATGGAGTGTGGGATGCGAGATAGGCGGCTCCACCACCTCGAACTGAGGGCGCGCCACCACCAAGCGGGGGGAATTGCAGCATGAGAGGCGCGACACGCCGACGCAGCGCTTCGCATGGCGCAAACCCCCCCACCGCCACTGGCATGGAGCGCACCGGAGGGACCCGAGGGCCAGGCTGGGGCGCCGGTGGGTGGCGGAAGCCCGGCAACTGCACACACGGAAGGTGCCACGACGAAACAAATCTCGCCCGACAAGAACCATGCCGCGCCGCTTCGGTACAAAACTCTCCCTGCACGCCCCTTCTCACCGCATGTGCGGTACAAAACTCTCCCTGCTCACCCGAAATGGCTCGATTTGGCGCTTTCGACATGCAGGGAGAGTTTTGTACCGTTGTCACCACCAAGAAGCCGAGCAGGGAGAATTTTGTACCGAACGCGAGGCGGAGATGGGGCTCACCAACACAACAGGACACCAGGCCCCACCTGTGTGGAGGGTACCGAAGGGACCGGTGTGGAGGGTGCCGAAGGGACCGGAGCGGAGGACACCGGAGAAACCGGCGGGCACGGGCGGGCTTCGAGGCGCGGGGCCTGACTACACTCCCCGCGGGCCGTGACGAGACCTGGCCCAGACAAATTTCGCACGTAATTTCCGACGGTCATTTTTTAAGACCGCCCAAAAACGTTGCAATTCCAACGAGGTGATTTCAATGTTTGAACAAGTTGCAAGGGAATTACGTGCGAAATTGATGGGAGAGCGGCCCGTGGGGCAACAAGCAGGTCACCTAGCCTCGCGGGCGGGCCGCCGCCCACCGGCACAAATAGCGGCCAGGCCCAATAAGAGAAACCACATGGCGCCCGGAACACCGGTGGATGTCGAGACACAGCGCCCGGAATACCGACAGACCTCCAGAACGCCAGCGGCACCACAGCAACACGTAGTGTCCTATAACCCAAAACGGGCGCGACAACGGCGCAACAAGAGACAGGGCAAAGAAACGCCTCGGACACAACTAAGCGAAACAAAAACCGCAGATCCCGAAGGATCTGCGGTTTCATCGTGCGCGAGGGGGGAGTTGAACCCCCACTCCATCACTGGAACACGGACCTGAACCGTGCGCGTCTGCCTATTCCGCCACTCGCGCGTACCCAGAAAGAATAGGGGCATCACACCCTCCACGTCAAATCAGCGCCGTATGACCCAGGGCACACGAATTCGCCCTCCGCCCAGAAAACGCTGCAATCTCACCGAAAACAGCAGCGATAACCTACAGCATCAACCGGCACGCAACGATGCCAGCAACCCCCAACAAGCTCGCAGCGATCACAGCGACATCCACCCAGCCGAGCCGCACGCGCGCGCCACGAACCGCGCCATCATGCGCCTCGATGGCTCCCCGCATGGACATGGCCCGCCCGGTTTCGGCGGCGCCGCGCGACGTGGCGGATAGGATCGCGGTGATGACGTCGACGCTCAGGCGCGCATACCCGCGCAGCGACAGGGTGGCCACATCCTGGCCGAGGCGCAGCTTGGCGGTATCGAGCACCGCCTGCGCCTGGTCGCGCAGCATCGGCAGACCTCGCAGGGCGGAGGCCATGACGAGCGACCACTGATCGACTGGCACTCCCAGGAGCCGCAGCGGGGTGAGGAAGAAACGCAGCGCAGCCGCGAGCGCCGCGGTCGGCGTCACCCACGCGATGAGGCCCGATCCCCACAGGACGACGAGCGCCAGGGTGGAGACTCTCAGGAACAGCTCGAGCCCATCGCCCAGCCAGGCGCCGATGCAGCCGCCAATGAAACCGGAGATCATCCACAGGGGCGGGCGCGGCGCAACGCTCAGCGGCAGCCGAATAATCAGCGATGCGACGACGATGAGGCCACCGACGATCGCGAGCGTCGACCAGCGCGGCGAGAGAATCACGCATGTGGTGAGCACGGTCCAGCAGGCGATGAGGGTGCCGGGCCAGGCGCGCGACAGCGGCGTCGCCCAGGGCAGGGGCCGAGGCAGGGTGAAGCCCGCGCTTCGCCGCGGCTTCGGGCGCGGGATTCCTTCGCCGAGGCCGGGAGGGGTCCTCGAGAACCGGCCCTCGCTGGCGCCACCGCCGGGGCCGGTAGCCCCGCAGGCGGAGTGCGGTTCGATCATGAGAGCACCCCCTCGGCGAGGTGGCCGTGGGTGTCGCACAGGGAGTCCATGCCTTCGAGGTCGTGGGAGATGACGAGGATGGATAGGCCCGTCCGGCGCCGCTCGTCCAGGACGGAGATGAGCAGGTCGCGCGAGGCCGCGTCGAGGCCCGCCATGGGCTCGTCGAGGATGAGAACGCTCGGGTGTGAGGCGAGCAGACCGGCGAGGGCGACGCGGCGCATCTGCCCTCCAGAGAGGTCGTCGATGCCGCGCGAGGCAAGGGCGGGGTCGAGGCCGACGAGTTCCATGGCCTCGGCGACGATGCGGTCGCCCGCCTCGCGGTTGATCGCGCCCTTGCGGTGGGCGGAGCCGGTGCCGACGCGCGGACCGTAGCCAGCGGCGGCGAGGATATCGGAGCGCACGGATGGGCGTTGGAGCTGGAGGCGCGCGAATTGCATGGAGAGGGCAACATCGCCGACACAGCGTTCCATGGGGCGCCCGCCGAGGGTGACACGCCCCCAGGTGGGCACGAGCAGGCCGGTGAGGACGCGCGACAGCGTCGTCTTGCCCGACCCGTTGTCCCCGGTGATGAGCATGGCCTGGCCGGGGTCGAGGATGAGGCTGACGTCGCGCAGGACCTGCTTCTCCCAGGGGGTACCGAGGTCGTAGGTGTGGGCGACGCGGTCGGCCCACAGGTGGTCGGCGTTGATGAGGGCGGGCGCGCCCACCATGGAAGACGCAGACATGCCCGACACTGCGGGGACGGGGGAAGCGGGAGGATCCCCGGCCTCGTCGATGAGAACCCGATCCGCGGCGGCGCTCCCCTCCCCTGCGCAACGGTCGGAGACGATGCGCCCGCTACGAATCGTGATGACGCGGTCGGCGCGCGCGCTTTCGGCGGGGTCGTGGGTGATGTGGACGACGGCGATGCCGCGCTCGGGCAGGGAGGCGAGGAGGTCGAGCATCTCGGCGCGGCCCGCGCGGTCGATCATGGCGGTGGATTCGTCGGAGATGAGCAGGCGCGGGGAGCGCGCGAGCGCGCCCGCAAGCGCGAGGCGTTGGAGCTGGCCGCCGGAGAGGGAGCGCGGGTCGGCGTCGGCGAGGCCGGAGAGGCCAACACTGGCGAGCAGCTCGTCGAGGTCGAGGTCGGCGATCTGCGTGGCGCTCATGCCCCAGGTGACGTCTTCGGCGACACTCTGTCCGAGAACGAGGAGTTCGGAGCGCTGCCCCACGAGAGCGGTCCCGCCGACAGTCCCGAGGACACCGCCACCCTGGCGCGTCCCAGAGCCGGGTTCGGCGCCCGCGAGGAGGAGGGCGAGGGTGGATTTACCCGACCCGTTGTGTCCGACGACGACGGTGTACTCGGGGCGTTCGAAGCTGAGGGTGACACCGCTCAAGGCGGGGTGGTCGGCGCCCGGGTAGGTGAAGTCGACGTCGGTGAGGGTCAGGGGCAGGGGGGACGAGGCCGGGGCCTCGGCGCGCGAATCCGCGGAGCGGGCGGTCGCATCCAGGAGTGGGTCCCAGCCCGCGTCGAGGGAGATGCGGCTGAGGATCGCACCGAGGAGCCAGCGGGCGGCGAGGACCAGGAAGGCCACGCTGATGAAGCGGGTGATAGGGATCCAGATCCACCACCAGTCGACGAACCATTGGCCGAGCTGGTGGCCCGCGTCGACGAAGCCGCCGGAATGGGGGATGTGGCCGATGAGCTTAAGGAAACCGTCGAGGGTCTTTTGGATGCTTTCGAGGCCGAGGGTGCGCAGGTCGGACAGGATCCAGAAGGCGATGCCGGTGCCGATGCCCCACAGGACGCCGAGGCCGGCGGCGACGCCGGAGACGGGGAGCCAGGAGGCGCGTTTCTTGTGGAGGAAGCCGATGATGAGGCCGACGAGGGCAGCTTGGAAGGAGCGGCCGGCCGTGGCGACGCCGCCGACTGCGACGGCGAGGAGGATCGTCGAGGCGAAGGCTGCGACCGCGGCTCGGGGCCGGTGCGTGAGGGAGACCATCGCGAGGGGGACGGCCGTGGCAACCTGGAAGATGAGCTGAAAGACGGGGGTCACGGCGGCGATGAGGCCGAAGGTGACGGCCAGGCCCGAGAGCGCGCCAGCGGTCGCCACCTCGACGGGGGTGAGGCGGCGGGCATCGCGCGCGGATGAGCTCATGTGTCTAGTCTCCCAGGCCCCGCCCACATCTGCGACCGCCGGACCGGGGTAGCTCGTCTCAATGCAGCGCGAAACCCGACAGATGCCCAACACCTCCAAGATTTTAAAGTAATTAGTTGTTGACAAACATGTTCTACATCACTAGGTTTACTCACTAAGTCCATTCGACACAGGAGTCACAATGACAAGCCCAACACCGCAGCACGGCCTTGAAAACAACACGACAGACAGCACCCCGGATAACCCCCACTCCCCTTTTCAGCAGGTGACACCCCCTCAGGACAAGCCCTTTTACAAAAAGTGGTGGTTCATCGCCATTGCAGTACTCGTCGGCCTTGTCCTCATCGGCAGCCTAACGAACCCCAAGGGCGCGAACAGCACCAAGGAGGCCGAACCCTCGACAACATCGACGACAACCGAATCGAGCACGGAAATCACGGTGCCCAACGTTGTCGGCATGCGAGGAGACGAGGCCCGCGCAACACTCGAGGCACTCGGTAAGGTCGACATCTCCTTCAAGGACGAGGCGGGCAAGAAGACGGTGCTCGACGTGACGAACTGGACCGTCACCTCTCAGATCCCCGAGGCCGGAACGACTCTCGGCAAGGACGCTAAGATCACACTGTTCGTCCACCACGACACGGACGACGCCAAGCCGACGGAGAATCCAACGACCGAAGCACCGTCGACAAGTGACCCCAAGAAGGACGACGTTCCGCGCGAACACCGCAAGGCACTGAAGACCGCAGAGAACTACTCGAAGCGCCTCCACCTGTCGAAGCAAGGCATCTATGACCAGCTGATCAGCGAGGCTGAAGGATTCTCCCCCGAGGCGGCCCAGTACGCGATCGACAACATCCAGGCCGACTGGAATGCTAACGCTCTCGCCAAGGCTAAGGAGTACGAGAAGACACTCAACATGTCCGACGAAGCAATTCGCGAGCAGCTCGTCAGCGAGTACGGCGAACAATTCACCCAGGAAGAGGCAGACTACGCAATCTCCCACCTGGACGACTGACGCAGGTCTTCCACAACAACGCGACTAAGACAAAGCGGGGCGGAGGTTGCACACGTGTGCAGCACCCGCCCCGCTTTGGGCTCAACTGCTCCGACAGAGGGCTAACGACACAAGCCCCACCACCTACTCCCTATTGATCGCACCGAAGGGGATGTGGACGCTCGGGGTGGAGAGGGCGGCGCCTTCCACGTGGCGGCGCTGGTCATCGAAGAAGATGTGCGGGCGCAACACCTCCAGGATGGGCCCCTTGTCGATGCCGCCGAGGAAGAAGGCATCGTTGACGCGCAGGCCCCACTGCCCAATCGAGTTGATCGCACGCTCATGCGCCGGGGCGCTACGAGCCGTCACGACAGCAACGTGCACCCTACGTCGATACCCTGACGGATCATCCAGACTTTTCGACTCCTCGATCCCCTGAATTCGGTTGATTTTCTCCAGAAAATCGGCCATCGGACCTCGAGAGAGAGGCACCTCGGCCAGGGCGCTCTCGCTCTCCTGATACCCATCCAGCCCCTCACTCTGGAACACTCGCTCAGCCGAATCGTCGGCCAACACACCATCGAAGTCGAAGGCGATACGCAGGTCGGTATCTCCGTCATCCGGTTGGGCGCGCCCAACGACGCGCCCCGCCGCGAAGCCCATGTCGATCGCCTCGCGCACATCATCTTCGTTCGCGGAAAGGAAGAGGGACATGCGCAGCGGCTCCATGAAGCGATAAGGGGCACGGCCCTGCATGAATATCGCGCGCGTAATGTCCAATCCGTGATGCGCAACGGAACGCATCACTCGCATCCCAGTCTCAGGGTCGTTACGCGAGAGGATCACAACCTCCACGAGGCGCTCACGATCCGACAGGTCGTTCAGGTCGAGGAGGCGGCGAATAAAGGGAAACGCGACGCCCGGCTCGAGCACGTCATCGAGATGCTCGCGCTGATACTCCCGATACCGCTCTTCCCCCTGCTCGCGGAACACCGCGTCAGACTCTCTCAGATCAAAGAGGGCACTCGAAGCGACCCCGATGACGAGGGCATGCTCCAGATCGAGCTCCGCAGCCATGATGCTCCTTCCACACGCAGCTACCTATCGTCACCAGGATAAAAACGGCCATGCTCATCTGCGTCCCGCTCCCCGCGAGGGGATCGACGAGGCCATGGCCGCGTCTCGCGCACCGACAGCACCCGTGAGAAACCAAGGAAAAAACACCGCGTCATAATGCCACACTCACCCTTGTAAGGGACACCTAATTTTGTGTAGCATTTCCCTCGTAATCCACAACACACGAGAGGACGCGATGAAGACCCGTCTCGCCACACTGACCACCATCCTGGCCACCGCCGCCCTGGCCCTCACCGCCTGCGCGGGCGGTACCGGCTCAACCACAAGCCAATCGGAGACGACCACCCAGGAGGCCACGACCTCGTCCACGCGCACCATCACCGACCACGCGGGCAACGAGGTCACCCTGCCCGAGAAGATCACCCGAGTCGCCATCGACCAGATCCCGATCGAATCCACCTACCTGGCCTACTTCGACGGCAAGGCCCCCTACCTGGTGGGCATGAGCGCCGCCCGCGTCAAGGCCATGAGCCAGACGATCGCCGCTGAGATGGCGCCCGAAATGATGCAGGTGGACACCAGCTACTACGACAAGGGCGAGCTCAACGCCGAGGCCCTGCTCAACCTGAACGTCGACGTCGTCTTCTACAACGCCTTCAACAAGGAACACGGCGAAATGTTCCGCAAGGCGGGCATCCCGGCCGTTGGTTTCACGACGATGGGGAACCCGTCGGAGACGTACACGCAGTGGATGGAGCTCCTCGAGGACGTCTTTAACGAGGACGGGCACATGGCCGACAAGATCGCGCTCGGCAAGGACCTGGTCGCCGGCGCCCGCGCGCGCACCGCGAAGGTTCCCGAGGATCAGCGCGTCTCGACGATGGTGCTCATGGGCGCGGCGGACGGTCAGCTCGCGGTCGCGGGCGGCAAGGACGGCTGGTTCACCAACGAATGGGCCGACTCTCTGAACTACACGAACGTCTCGCGCGACACCGACACCTCGCACACGCCGGTCACCTTCGAGCAGGTTCTCACGTGGGATCCCCAGGTCCTCCTCGTCACCGGCAAGGGCATGTCGAACATGACGGCCAACACCGTCCTGACGAACTCGGTCGAGGGCGTGGACTTCTCCACCCTCAGCTCCGTAAAGTCCGGCCGCGTCTACTCCACCGGCCTGGGCATGTGGAACTGGTTCACCCCCAACCCGGATGCTCCCATCGTCGCCAACTGGCTCGGCGCCTCCCTGTACCCGGATCAGTTCTCTGACGTTGACCTCGTAGCCATGACGAAGGACTACTACCAGAAGATGTACAACTTCACGCTCACGGACGAGCAGGCTCAGCGCATCGTCAACCCGGACGCCGCGTCCTGATACCTGTCCCCGGCCTCGTCTCCCCTATCGACGAGGCCGGGGCACCTTGTGCACGAAACGCCCGGTAGGCGCCGGGGAGAGGACATCATGAAGTCTGTGTTGACCAGGAATGGGCGACTGCGCGTGTGGGTGGTCCCCACACTGATCGCCCTCATCGTCGTGTGCGCGGTGGCAGCCATGCTGATTGGCCGTTTTTCCGTGTCCCTGGAGGACGTGGTTGCGGCGCTGCGCGCGAGGTTCTGGGGTGGCCCGGCGGTGCCCCCGCGCGTCAACTCCGTCGTCTTTGACCTGCGAGCGCCGCGCATCATCGTGGCGATCCTGATCGGCGGGGGCCTGTCCGTCGCGGGCGCCTCCTTCCAGTCGCTGTTCTCCAACCCCCTGGCCACGCCGGACACCCTGGGCGTCGCGGCTGGCACGTGCGTCGGCGCGGTCATCGCCTGCTGCTGGACTGGAACCTGATCGGTGTGCAGGCCGCGGCGCTCGTCGCGGGCCTGGCGACGATGGCTTTCACGACGGCGATTTCGCGCACGCGCACGGGTTCTTTCAATGTCATCACGCTCGTGCTCGGCGGCGTCATTGTCTCCGCCCTGGCGAACGCGGTGCTCTCGCTCCTCAAGCTCACCGCCGACCCGACGAGCCAGCTCCCGGAGATCACCTACTGGCTGATGGGCTCGCTCGCCGCAGTCACCTACCACCAGATTGCGCTGGGCGCCCCCTTCATCATCGCGGGCGTCGTCGTCATCGTGGCGCTGCGCTGGCAGCTCAACATCCTCTCCCTCTCAGAGGACGAGGCCCGCTCAGCCGGCGTCAACGTCTCCCTCATGCGCGCCATCCTCATCGTCGCCTCGACGGTCATCACGGCCTCGGTCATTTCGATGTGCGGGCAGGTCGGCTGGGTCGGTCTGCTCGTGCCGCACTGCGCGCGCATGCTGTGCGGGCAGAACAACCGCGCGGTTATCCCCGTGTCGCTGCTGCTCGGGTCGGCGCTCATGATCGTCATCGATACGCTCGCGCGTTCCCTGTCGGCCTCGGAAATTCCTATTTCGATCCTGACGGCCATCATCGGTGCCCCCTTCTTTATCGTGCTGCTGCGCCGGACGGGAGGAGCGCGATGATCAGCGTCGAAAACGCGACCTTCACCTATCCGGGTGCGCCCTCCCCGATCCTGACGAACGTGTCCTTCGAGGTGCCCGAACGCTCACTCCTGGCGATCCTCGGTCCCAACGGCGCGGGAAAGACAACGCTGCTGCGCACCATGATCGGCCTGCAGAAGTGGGACAGCGGGCGCACACTCATCGACGGCACCCTCATTTCGTCGATGTCGACCCGAGCGCTGGGCCGCGTCCTGTCCTACGTGCCGCAGGCCCGCAACGCCTCGAACGTCGCACTCACGGGCCTCGAGATGGTCATGGTCGGACGCGCCCCGCACATGCGCACCCTCGCACAGCCCGGAGCGCGCGAGGAGCGTATGGCCCGCGACGTCCTCGACGAGGTGGGCGCCTCCCACCTGGCCGAGATGCCCTGCGCGACCATGTCGGGCGGCCAGTTCCAGATGATCCTCATCGCCCGCGCCCTCGTTGCCGACCCGCGTGTCCTCGTACTCGACGAGCCGGAGACCGGCCTCGACTTCCGCAACCAGCTGATCGTCCTGGGACTCCTCGAGCGCCTTGTGCGGGACCGAGGCCTCGCCGTCATCATGAACACGCACTACCCGGCGCACGCCCTGCGCGTCGCGGACCAGGTCGCGCTCTTCTCCTCCACGCACGAGGCCGTGGTCGGTCCCGCCTCCTCCGTCATGAACGCGGACACCCTCGCGCGCGTCTTTGGCGTGGACGTAGCGATCGGGAGCGTGGACTTCGAAGGCGAGGACGTGCAGGCCATCGTTCCGGTTCGTCTAAGTGGGGACAAGTAGCGCCATCACCCAAAAACTTCTTCATCACGATTACGCAGGTCAGCCACATTTTGGCTGCGAGTGCGGTACCGTATTAGTGTGATTCCGCACGCCCAGTCCGGGGGGGCAATATTGCCGGGCAGGGGCGACGGGACCATATCGGCTCCGCAGACGGGGCCGAACGGTGCCCCAGCGTTGGGGCGAACACGAAGGAGGGCCCATGGCTACCGGGACCATCAAATGGTTCAACGACGCCAAAGGCTTCGGATTCATCACTCCTGATGACGAATCCGGCGACGTCTTCGTGCACTATTCAAACATCATCGGCCAGTCTGGGCGACGCACTCTTCTAGAGGGCGAGAAGGTCGAATATGAGGCGATTGAAGGACCAAAGGGCCTCCAAGCCATGAATGTGGCACGAGCCGAGTGACACTGTGTGCCCGGGTGGAGCTTCCACTCGGGCACACTTGCACGAAACAGCATGTTCCTCACTCATCTCACACATAATTTTTTCGTTGACACAACTGCTTTTTAACTGGTTTTTACGATGCTTGTGCCATGCCTTACAAGGGATTGCGAGGTATAGACCGATCGGTGAAATCGGCGTAGCATTGTGACTGCACCAAGGGGGGCGACCACGAGTCACCTCCCTTTTTCAATACCGTCGCTCACCCGGGCGACACGGGCCGACAAGGCCCACACACGCTGGCGTGCGGGGCGCGCTTCGCGTTTCCGCGCGAAGACATTCTCAAGGAGAACCCCATGAACAACATCGTCAAGGCTGAAACCGCTCCCACCATGTCCCAGGCCACCGCCTCGGCCTCCGTGCTCGTGGCCCTCATCGTCGTCCTCGCGGCCCTCGGCGTGTTCGCCGCCCTGCAGGTTGCCTCGGTCGCGTCGGTCGTCTTCGCGGTCGTTATCGCCCTGACCGCCCTGATCGTCTCCCCCGCGATCCTCTCGATCGCACGCACTCGCGCCTGAGCTGATGCGGGGCGCGTGAGCATCGCGCGCCCCACCCCCGCCAGCGTGACACCGCAGAGGTGTCACGCTTTTTCGTTGTCTTCTTGGCTTCTTGGTTTCTTTGTTTTCCTCGTCCCTAAGGCACCGCCCCCTTGCCCTCGTCCTTGTAGCACCGCGCCGCCTCAGACAGCCTGCGGGGCGGGGGGAATTGCACTACATGAGGGTGCGACACGCCGGCGACACGCCGTCAGAGGGCCTCGTGTAGTGCAAAACCCCCACACCACCCGCCGACGGAAGAGACGAGGGGTGGGGACCCACCAGGATCCCCACCCCTGAGCCGTTCACGCCGCAGATGACGCGACGCAGCCGATTACTCGGGCTGAGCTGCAGCGGCGGCCTGCGCCGCGGCCGGAGCCGCGGCGGCAATGGCCTCCAGCTCCGCCTCGCCGTGAGCGCCGGACACGAACCACACCTCGTACACCGAGGGCGGCAGGGCCACGCCCGAGGACAGGAAGGCATGGAAGAAGGGGGCGTAGCGCCATGCCTCCTGGGCGCGCGCCTGGTCGTAGTCGTACACGCCCGAGGAGGCCGCGGCCTCACCGAACATGACGGAGAACAGGGATCCCGTGCGCTGGACGCGGTGCGCGACGCCGGCAGCGCTGAGCGCGTCCGACACGATCATGCTGATCTCCTGGGCCGAGGCGTTGACGCGGTCGTACACGCCCTGATCAGCGAGTTCGAGGGTGCGCAGGCCGGCGACCGTGGCCAGGGGGTTGCCCGAGAGCGTGCCCGCCTGGTAGACGGGGCCGAGGGGAGCCAGCAGGTCCATGACGTCCGCGCGCCCGGCGACGGCCGCCAGGGGCATGCCGCCGCCCACGACCTTGCCGAAGGTCACGAGGTCGGGCACCCAGTCGGCGCGCTCGACGGAGGAAGCATCGACAAAACCGGCGCCGTAGCGGCCCGCAGGTGCGCCGTCGACCCACCCGGCCACGGCCTCGAGGCCCCACCAGCCGGCGGGGTCAACGCGGAAGCCGGTGAGGACCTCGTCGAGGATCATGAGGGCGCCGTGCGCGGTGCACAGACGGCGGATCTCGCGGTTCCACCCGGGGTGAGGCGGGACCGTGCCCATGTTGGCGGGGGCGCCCTCGAAGATGACGGCGGCGAGACGGTCACCCACCTGCTCGAAGCACGCGCGCAGGGCGTCAACATCGTTGTAGGGCAGGACGATCGTCTGCGCGGTGATGGCCTCGGGGACGCCGGCCGACCCGGGCAGGCCACCGGTGGCGACGCCCGACCCGGCGGCGGCGAGCAGGCCGTCGGAATGGCCGTGGTAATTGCCGGCGAATTTCACGATGAGGTCGCGTCCGGTGGCGCCGCGCGCCAGGCGGATCGCCGTCATCGTCGCCTCGGTGCCCGTGGACACGAAGCGGACACGCTGTGCGAAGGGCACGCGCTCGCGCACGGCGCTGGCCAGCAGGGTCTCAGTTTCGGTGGGTGCGCCGAAGGACAGGCCGCGCGAGGCGGCCTCCTGGACGGCTGCCACCACCTCGGGGTGTGCGTGGCCGAGCAGCGCAGGGCCCCACGAGCCGACCAGGTCCACGTAGGAGCGCCCCTCAACGTCGGTGACGCGCGCGCCGCTCGCGCTCGCGATGAAGCGCGGGGTTCCGCCGACGCCCCCGAAGGCGCGCACGGGCGAGTCCACGCCGCCGGGAATCACGGATTTTGCTTGGGAGAATGCGGTTTCGTTAGTAGTCACGGCTACCTTCACAGAAGAAAACGGGGTTGTTGGTATGGTACGCGCGCTCAGCGCACTCAGCGGGCCCGGCGGGCGACCTCGAGGGCCCAGTAGGTGAGGACGGAGTCGGCTCCCGCACGGAGGATGCCGGTGAGGGATTCGTCGATGACGCGGGTGCGGTCGATCCACCCATTGGCGGCGGCGGCCTCGACCATCGCGTATTCGCCGGACACCTGGTAGGCGGCGACGGGGATGTCGGAGGCGGCGGCCACGTCGGCCAGCACGTCGAGGTAGGGTCCGGCGGGCTTGACCATGAGCATGTCGGCGCCCTCGGCCGCGTCGAGCAGCGCCTCGAAGAGGCCTTCGCGCCGGTTCGCGGGGTCCTGCTGGTAGGTGCGTCGGTCGCCCTTGAGGGTGGAACCGACAGCCTCGCGGAAGGGCCCGAAGTAGGCGGACGCGTACTTCGCGGAGTAGGCGAGGATGGCGACGTGGGCGTATCCCGCCTGGTCGAGGGCGGCGCGGATCGCGGCGACCTGGCCGTCCATCATGCCCGAGGGCGACACCATGTGCGCGCCCGCGCGCGCCTGGGAAATCGCCATCGCCTGGTAGAGCGGCAGGTCGCGTCATTGTCGACGCCGCCGTCGGAGTCGAGGAGTCCGCAGTGCCCGTGGTCGGTGAACTCGTCCAGGCAGGTGTCCGCGCACACGACGAGGGCGTCGCCGACCTCGGCGCGCACGGCGGCGAGGCCGCGGTTGAGGATCCCGTCCTCCGCCCACGCCTGGGAGCCGATCGCGTCGCGGTGGGCGGGCACGCCGAACAGGTCGATGGCGCCCACGCCCGCTTCGGCGGCCTCGGCGGCGGCCCGGCGCAGCGAGTCGATCGTGTGCTGGTACTGGCCGGGCATTGCGGCGATTTCGCGGGGTTCGTCGATGTCGTCGCGCACGAAGACGGGCCAGATGAGCTTGGCGGGGTCAACGTGGGTTTCGCGCACGAGGGCGCGCATCGCGGGGGTCGAGCGCAGGCGGCGCGGGCGGATCGTCGGGATCGGGGAGGAGTCCACCCCGGCCTCAGCGAGGTAGGAGGTGACGGATTCGGGGACGGTAGTCATGAGTCTCTTTCTTCAGGTGCGTCGGCGTGGGTGGGGCGGGCCAGGGCGTCGATGAGGGCGCGGACGATGGCATCGGGTGTGGGGGACGAGGCCTGGGCCGCGACCGCGATCCCCTGACGCCTGGCGGTGGCGGCGGTGGGTGCGCCGATGGTCACGACCCGGGTTGAGGGGGCGGCAGGCCGAGGAGCGGGGGAGGGCGCGCGCCTGGGAGGAGGCGGTGAGCACCGCTGCGTCGTAGTGACCCGCGCGAAAATTCCCCGCGATATCGGCGTCACAATCGCCGATGTCGGCGGGTGCAGTGGTGTAGGCGTCGACGGCCTCGACGCTCCAGCCCAGCGCCCGCAGCCCGTCCGGCAGCGTATCGGGGGCGACCGCCGAGCGGGGGATGAGGATTGAGCTCGCATCAGCGGACGGGGACGGGAAGCATGCAAGCAGCGCGGCGGCAGACCCTTTGCCGGTCAGGTCGGCGTTCACGCCCGCGTGGTCGCTGACCCATCGGGCCGTGGCCTGGCCGACGGCGGCGATGCGCGTGCCGCGCGAGCGTGCCTGCGGCAGGCGGAAACGACGGCCCGCGCGGCCCTCCAGGAGGAGAACACGACCCACGCGTACGCGCCGTCAGCGAGCCGGTCGCGCGCCTCGTCGAGCTGCGCAGACTCCAACGGCGTCGACACGGTCAAGGCGAGAGCATCCACCTGCGCCCCGGCGAGGCGCAGGGCGCGCGCGATGGCGTCCTCCTGCTTGGCGCGAGTCAGGAGGACCCGCTTCCCGTCCAGGGGTGCGCTCACAACGGGGTCGCTCACGTGGGCTTCGCTCACTGAGGGCTCGTTCACGAGGATTGCCTCGGCGCTTTCGTCGCTCCCAGGTCGGTGACCTCGGCGGCGCCGCGGGCGAGCAGCTGGCGCGCCACGTCCTCGCCGAGTCGGGCGGCGTCGCCGCGACCAACCGTGCCCGTGAGCGCTAACGCACCACTCGCCTCGACCCGCTCGCGCCCGTCGACGCTCATGACGCGCGCGTCGAGCAGGAGGGCCGAGGAGGCCTCGTCCACCCGGGCGAACGCACCCACCGGCGCCGCGCACCCCGCGCCCAGGGCGGAGAGGACCGCGCGCTCGGCGCTGGCCGCGAGCGCGGTCGGCCGATGGTGAAGGGCGCCAAGGAGGGCTCGCAGGAGGGGGGTCCGACTCGTCGCGCGTTTCGATGGCGAGGGCGCCCTGCGAGGGGGCGGGCATCATGATGGCTGGGTCGAGCACGTCGGTGGCGTGGGCGTCGAGGCCGATGCGCCGCAGCCCGGAGAGGGCGAGGACGACCGCGTCGAGACGCTCGCCCGTGCCGAGGGCGGAGGGTGCAGTGCCCGCGTCGGCGCCCAGGTCGATGCCGCGCACACGCGAGAGCCGCGTGGGGACGTTGCCACGCAGGTCGCAGACGCGCAGGTCGGGGCGCGCGGCGAGCACCTGGGCGGCGCGCCTGGGCGAGCCCGTTCCGACGAGCGCACCCTCCGGCAGGGATGCCAGGGTCGCCCCGTCGGCAGCGCACAGGGCATCGCGGGGGTCTTCGCGCTGCGGGACGGCCGCGATGCGCAGGCCCGGCGTCGGGGCGGTGGGCAGGTCCTTGAAGGAGTGGACGGCCAGGTCGCACTCTCCTCCGAGGAGGGCGAGCCGCAGCTGCGCGGCGAACACACCGACGCCGCCGAGCGCCGCCAGGGGTGCCGCGGACACGTCGCCGTGCGTGCGCACGACCTCCAGCTGAACGCGCACGTCCTCGCCGAGGCGAGCCCCGGCCTCTTCGATCGCCCGCGCGACGGTGGTGGATTGGGCGAGCGCCAGGCACGATCCCCTGGTTCCCAGAACGAACGTCCGCGTGGTCATAGCAGTCCTTTCGCGCCCACTCGGGCGTGGAGACGACGGAGGCGATGCCGGTTCCGGCGACCCAGGCGCCCGTGAGCGCCACGCCCCCCCAAGGAGCGCACCTGTTCCTCGAGTGCTCTCACACGCCCGCGATACTCGGGGGGCAGGGGCGGGAGCGTGCCGTTCCAGCGGGCGAGCAGGTGGTCTGCGACCGCCTCGGGCGCGATGTCCACGCCGGTGAGCGTGCGGATATCGCGCAGGGCACCTTCGACGGTGACGTCGGGTTCGGCCTCGCCGAGGCGCCCGTAGGACAGGCGCAGCAGGTGCGTGTGGGGCGCCAGCTGGTCGGCGAGCCACGGCCACTTGACGTTGAGGTGGGACAGGGCCTTGGCCTCCACCGGCCGCTCGCCGGCGGGCGCGGGGGCGACCAGGAGGCCCTGGGAGACGGGCGCGTCGTCCAGCTCGGGGGCGCGCACGGCCAGGGTGAGGCGCGCGATGGGCGCTCCCTCGGGAACGCTCACATCGGGCACGAGGCCGGGGATGCGCGCCTGGGTCAGCAGGCGCAGTGCGGCGCTGGCGCTGCAGGCGAGGACGAGGCGCTCCGTCGTCACGCTCACGCCCGGCCCGCTCGGCACGGGTTCAGCTCCGGGGGTGGGCCCGGGCTTGGTCGGCCCACACTCGAGGGTCCATCCCGAGGCCTCGCGCGTCATCGCGAACGCGCCCGTGCGGGTCAGGACGGTACCGCCCGCCTCTTCGATGGCGGCCCGCAGCGCGTCGACGAGAACGAACATGCCGCCCTCAACGCAGGCTTCGGGGGTGCGGCGCGATCCGGCGGCGGCCAGACGCGCCGCGACCGCAGCGGTCAGGGACCCGTGACGGGCGGTCTCGGCGCGCAGTCCGGGAGCGACCGTATCGGTCGCCAACATGGTCGGGTCGGCGGTGTAGATGCCCGCGATGATCGGCCGCACCGAGCGCTCCAGCACGGCCTGCCCCATGCGCGCGGTCACGAAACCGGCCAGGGTCTCCCCGGCCTCGTCCATGCCGACGCCGCCGCCCATCGAGCGATCCTCAAGGGCGCGGCGCACCCCGGCCTCGCCGAGCACGCGGGCGCAGTCGGGCGCGTCCGGGCGAGCCGGGATTCCCAGGAACGAGTCGCGCAGGAAGGGGCGCAGCTCCCAGCCGCCGCGCAGGGCGGGGGCGTAGAGGCGGGCGCCCGAGCCGGCGGGCTCGACCGAGGTCAGCCCCAGGGCGTCCACGATCGACGAGGTGTCGGCGCCGCGCACGACGTATGTTTCCGCGCCCAGGTCTACGTTCGCTCCGCCGACCGTGCCGCGGGCGATGAGGCCGCCCAGGTAGCCGCGCGCCTCGATCAGGAGGGGGCGCACGCCCGCGCGGGCCAGTTCCCACGCGCTCACGAGGTGGCGATGCCTCCACCGACAACGACCGCGCCGGGGTGGGTGGGGATGGCGTCGAGCGCGCTCATCGGGCCTCCCCAGCTCGTGCACCAGCTCGACGATGCGCGTCAGCACGTCAGGGTCGGTCGTGGGCGGAACGCCGTGCCCGAGGTTGAAGACGTGGCAGGGGGCGGAGCGACCAGCGTCGAGAATATCTCGAACAGCCTGTTCGATAACGTGCCACGAGGCCCGAAGCAGCGCGGGGTCTAAATTCCCCTGGACAGCCTTCCCGGGCACCTGCTCAATGGCCCACGACAGGTCCGTCTTCCAGTCCACGCCCACGCAGTCGACACCGACCTCGGCCATGTCGGACAGGATCGGCGCGCTGCCCGTCCCGAAGTGGATGAGCGGGGCGCGCTCACCGGTCACCGCGCTGACGGCGCCGGCGACGCGCTGCGCAACCAAGCGCGAATACGGCGCGACGGATTCCCTATAGGTACGAGGCGAGAGAGAACCCACCCACGAGTCGAAGAGCTGCGCGGCGCTCGCCCCGGCCTCGATCTGCGCGGTAATATAGTCGGCGCTCACCCGCGCACACCAGGTCATGAGAGCATCCCACGCGCCCGGGTCGGAGGCCGCGAGCGCGCGCGCAGCCATGTGATCGCGCGAGGGACGCCCCTCGACCATGTAGGCGGCCAGCGTGAAAGGGGCGCCGCCGAAGCCGATGAGCGGGGTGGATCCTAGCTCGCGCACTGCCGTTGCGACGCCGTCGCGCACCGCCTGAGCCCCGTCGGCGCAGTCGCGCGTGCGCCCGGTGGAATCGGTCCAGGAGCCCTCGCCGTAGCGATGGCTCAGCAGCTCGTCGATACTCTCGCGCGTGCGATAGGGGTGGTCGAGGACCGGGCCCACGCCCGGCTCAATCTCGACACCCACCCCGGCCAGGCGCAGGGGGACCATGATGTCCGAAAAGAAGATGCCCGCGTCCACGCCATGGCGCCGCACGGGCTGCATCGTTGCCTCGGCGGCCACGTCGGGGCGCAGGCAGGCCTCGAGCATGGGCAGGCCCACGTCGGCGCGCAGCTGGCGGTACTCCGGCAGGGAGCGTCCGGCCTGACGCATGAACCACACGGGGGTGGGCCCGCGTTGCCCGGTGAGGGCGGCGATCAGCGGGGGCGTCGTCATGTGTCTCCCTTAATTTAATGATGTTTTCGTGCGTTAATTCGCGCGTTTCTGTCTATTTCCAGTCTAGTTCAAGACAATTTCTCACACGTCGCAAAAGCATGGAATAGCTTGGCTTTACGCCCATTTATCCGCGGGAGTGCGCCATTTATTTCACCGACATATCGAAATGACACGGCGTCACCAACATAAATAGCTTCGCCCCTCTGCCCGCGAGAAGACGGTGCCCTTAAATGGACGCGTTGTGACTATTCATGTGCTTTCCGCGGACCACCGCTACGCCCCCCTCGACGACATCGCCCGGCTCTCCGGAGCGACCGACCTCGGCCCCACGCTCATGCGCTCGCTGGCGCAGGTGCGCGGAGTCATGGTCCTGCGCACGTGTAACCGCGTCACCATCTATGTCGACGCCCCGGCCTCGGCCGACCCCCACGCGCTCAAGGACGCGGTAGAGCGCGAGCTCGCCACCGCCGCCCGCGCCCCGCGCGCCGACGTGCAGCTGCAACACCTGTGGGGACGCGACGGCCTCGTCGATCTTTCGCGACGGCATCCGGCCTGGAATCCATGGTCATCGGCGAGCGCGAGATCGCCGGGCAGATGCGCCGCGCCGCGCGCACCGCCTGGGAGGACGGGACCCTCAGCTGCGATCTGGGACGCGCCGCCGAACGGGCCTCGGCCACCTCGCGCCGCGTCGCCACCGAGACCGGGCTGGCGGGGGCTGGCCGCTCGGTCGTCGCCGTCGGCCTCGACATGGCTGCCGATCACCTGGGACCGTGGGAGGACACGCGCGTGCTCATCGTCGGCACGGGCGCCTACGCGGGGGCGACCGTCAGCGCCCTGAACGCGCTCGGCGCATCGGACGTGTCCGTCTACTCGACATCCGGGCGCGCCCGCGAATTCGCTCAGGGACGAGGCATCGGCTGGGTCGACGCCTCCCACCTGCCCTCTGCGCTCGAGCGCGCCGACCTGGTCGTGACCTGCCGAGGGCTGGGAAGCCCCATCCTGACCCGCGACATGGCCGCAGCTTCCGGACGCACCGTGGTCCTGGACCTCGCGCTCATGCGCGACACCGAAAGCTCCGTCGCCTCACTGCCGAACGTGACCCTCATCGACCTGCCGACCATCCAGGCGTCGGTCCCGGCCGCCGATGCCGACGCGCTCACGCGCGCCCGCACCATCATCGACGAGGAGGTCACCTCCTTCGAGCGCGGCCTCGGCGCACGCTCCATGGACCCCGTCGTGCGACACCTGCGCTCACGCGTCTTCCGCATCGTCGAGGAGGAGATCGACCGCCTCAGCGACGCCCCCCCCTCTCGACCGACGACGCGGCCCGCGCACTGCGCCACCTGGCCGCGCGACTCATCCACAACCCGACCGTGCTCGCGCGCCGGGCGGGCGAGGAGAGCCAGCAGGAACGCTACCTGGAGGCCCTGAGCGTGGTCCTCGGCATCGACGAGACCGCCCTTATTACGGGGGACACGGCCCCTCACGCTTTCTCGCCAGGTGATCACAGCGATTCCCTCGTCGGCGCCTGCCCCCGCGATGTTCATACACTGGGAGCATGAGCACCCAGAAGAACGATCCACGCGCACTCGCCCTCGGCGTCTCCTGCTACGTGATCTGGGGTTTCTTCCCCCTGTACTTCTCGCTGCTCTCCCCCGCCGGCGCCGTTGAGGTCATCGTCCACCGCGCGGTCTGGGGCTTGTTCTTCTGCGTGGTTGCGCTCGCTGTGACGGGGTCGCTCGGGAAGGTGCGCGCACTCATCGCGGACCGCGGAGCCCTGTGGCGCCTCGCGGTCGCGGGCGCGCTCGTCGTCGTCAACTGGTCGGTGTACGTGTACGCGGTCCTCGCCGGCCACACGACCGACGCGGCAGTCGGCTACTTCATCAACCCCCTCGTCACGATCGCGCTGGGACTCATCGTGCTGCGCGAGCGAGTCACCCCGATCCAGACGCTCGCCCTCATCCTCGGCATCATCGCCGTCATCATCCTCGTCATCGGCCAGCACGCGGTCCCCATCGTCTCCCTCACGCTCGCGCTGACGTTCGGCCTGTATTCACTGGTGAAGAAGGACGTGGCCGCGCGCGTCGACCCGCTCGCGGGCATGGCGATCGAAACCGCGGCGGTCTCACCCTTCCTGCTCGGCTACTACGCCTATCTGGTGGCCACGTCCTCCACGTCCTTCCATGCCATCGCGTCTTCCGACGGCTCCGGGTTTTCGTGGCCCCTTCACCTGGCCCTCCTGGTGGGCGCGGGCGCATTGACGATGATCCCGCTCATCATGTTCGCCTCGGCAGCAAGGGGACTGACCCTGGGGACGATGGGTTTCCTGCAGTACCTGGGCCCGACCCTGCAGCTCCTCGTCGCCGTATTCATCTTCCATGAGACCGTGCCCACCTTCCGCTGGATCGCGATGGGCGTCGTGTGGGTGGCGCTGGCGTGCCTGAGCGCCGATTGGCTGGTCTCCTCCGTGCGCGCCAAGCGCCTGGCCCGGGCAGGTCACCAAGCCTGACTCCGACGGGCACGCCGGGCGGCGGGGGCCGCGGCCATGGCGGGCCCCGGTACAAAACTCTCCCGGCACGGGGCACATCTGGCATCATGCGCGACAAAGTTCGCCCGGCGCGGGGCCTTCACCGTTGTTTCCGCGAAAAAACTCGCCCGGCAGGCCATAAAACGCCATTTTTGGGGCATTTTTCGTGCGCTGGGAGAACGTTTTCGCGCTCACACCCACCACCAGACCAAGCAGGGAGAACTTTGTACCGCACGCGGGGCCGGTGTCGGTACAAAACTCTCCCGGCTCGCAGCCTCGGCGAGCCCAACCGGTACAAAACTCTCCCAGCACGCCCGAAATACCCATTTTCGACGCATTTTGCGCCAGCAGGGAGAATTTTGTATCGCTTTCACCACCAATAGGCCACACAGGGCGAATAAAGTCACGCACCAACACGCACCTCGCCCTGGCCTGGTCTGGTTTTGTGGACCGGGTGTTTTGAGGGTTGTTGGTTGTTATTGGTGGTGTTGTGCCCATTGGCGCGCGTATTGGTTGGGTGAGAGCCAGTCCAGCGCGCTGTGGGGGTGCTCTTCATTGTAGCGCTGGGACCAGGCGCCGATTAGTGCGCGCGCGTGGTCAAGCCCTTCGAACATGTTGTCCTCCAGGAGTTCATCACGCATCCGGTTGTGCAAGGACTCCACGAACCCGTTATGCCACGGCTGGCCCGGCGGGATGAACGCTTGGAGCGTGTTGTGCTCGTTGGCCCAGCGCCCCAAGGCGGCGGCGATGAATTCGGGCCCGTTATCGGCACGCAGCACCTGGGGCGCCCCATGGGTTAGGGCAGCCAGGTCAAGCATTTCGATCACGTCGGCGGCTCCCATACGACGCTCGACGCGGAAAGCCAGGTGCTGGCGCGTGAACTCATCGATGAGGTTACAGACCTTGAACACGCGCCCCCTCCAATCCGAATCGAACTGGAAATCAATGGCCCACACCTGCCCCGGCGCACTAGCCGTGACCAGGCGCTGGAGGCGCGGCGCAGTGCGGGGCTTGGGGGCTTTGCGCGGGCGCACGCGCAGTCCTTCGGTGCGCCACAAGCGCCGGAACGTATCACGCCCCACGACAACGCCCTCGCTCTTGGCCCGCGCCCAGGCGCGTTTATAGCCCCAGCGTCGATGCGTGGTGGCAAAATCGTTCATCCACTGGCGCACAGGCCCATGATCACGCAGCGTTTTCGCCCCGCCCGCCGCGCGGGCCCGGCAATACGCTGACCGGGACAGCCCGGCAACGCGGCATGCAAGGCGCTGAGAAAACCCCTGGCCAACCAGGTAGCTCACAGCCTCGTGCCTGCGCGCCGGGCTTAGAAGTTTCCCTCCGCCAGCTCTCGCAACGCTGCCTTCTCTAGCTCTGCTTGGCCCAGCAACTGTTTGAGGCGCGCGTTTTGCTCACGCAACTCACGCAGTTCCTTGGCCTCACTACGATTCATTGACCCATAACGCTGACGCCACCGGCACAACGTCGCCTCACTGATACCCAGCACGCGGCAGGCCTGGGCCGTACTCATGCCCTCACCTCGCAACGCCTCGGCCTTCTCCAGCTTCACGACAATCTGCTCAGGCGTGTGCTTCGAGAACTTCCTCATGGTCATCCATTCTGCCCGGCCACAAACAGCCGGGACTACTCAGAACAACCCTCTCAAAACAAACGGTCCGAAAAAAACCCAGACCCCTCCAGCCCCACCAACGCGCCCCTCCCCCAATTTCGCATGCAATTCGATTGCATGAAACTTCAACAATGCTCAGAAACGCTGCAATTCCAACGATCACAATTCAAATCCTGAAATAACAGCAGGGGAATTGCATGCGAAATTGTTGAGAGCTGCACGCCGATGCGGAGGGCGCCGGTGGGTGGCGGCAGGGACGCCCCAGCAAAAGTCGCATGCAATTCGATTGGGTGAAGTTTCAACAAAGTCTGAAAACGTTGGAATTCCAACACTACAAATTCATAGTTTGAAAGAGTCGTGGGGGAATTGCATGCGAAATTGCTAGGGGGTGAGCGGTGAGCGCGCTAGCCACGCACAGCGACACAGCGCCGCCCGATTGGAGGGCGCCGGGGGTCCGGAGGGTACGAGCAGAGTTCGAGACGCAGGGCCTGGCTGCGGTGCCGGTGGGCGGCGACAGGGCCTGGCCAGGCTCCGAGACAGCGCACCAAGCAAAAGTCGCATGCAATTCGATTACATGAAGTTTCAACAAAGTCTGAAAACGTTGGAATTCCAACGCTCATAATTCAAATCTCGAAATACTCCCAGGGGAATTGCATGCGAAATTAATGAATCTGGTGTGGAGGGTGCCGGAGGGTACGAGCAGAGTTCGAGACGCAGGGCCTGGCCGCGGTGCCGGTGGGCGGCGGCGGGGACAGGGCGGAAAACGCGCCGAACCAGCCACCAGCAAACAGGAGCCGCCGGTGTGGAGGGCGCCGGAGGGTCCGGAGGGCCAGGGCGGGCCTCGAGATCGACCACTCCAAGCGAAGCTCGCATGTGGCGATCTCGCGGGCGACCGGAGATCAGGCGGCGCCCGAAACACCGGGGCCCGGGGAAACCAGCCCTTACTCTCCTCCGCCGCCAGGCTCGGGGCGTCCCGTGTAGTTGACGAAGCGCGCCATGTCGCCCTGGAAGAGGGCGGTGACGGTCGCGGTCGCGCCGGCGCGGTGCTTGGCGACGATGATGTCGGCCTCGCCGGGGCGGTCTTCCTTGTCGTAGTAGTCGGGGCGGTGCAGCAGGATAATGATGTCGGCGTCCTGCTCGAGGGAGCCGGATTCACGCAGGTCGCTCATCATGGGCTTGCGGTCGGTGCGGCCCTCGGAGTTACGGTTCAGCTGCGCGACGGCGATGACCGGGATGTCGAGGTCCTTGGCCAGGAGCTTCAAGTTTCGCGACATCGCGGAGACTTCCTGCTGACGCGACTCGACCTGGCGGCCGCTCGTCATCAGCTGGAGGTAGTCGATGACGACGAGGCCCAGGTTTTCCTGCTGCTTGAGGCGGCGGCACTTCGAGCGGATCTCCGAGATCGTGATGTTCGCGGAGTCGTCGACGTACAGGGGTGCTTCGCTCATGCGGGACGTGGTTTCGGCGACCTTGCGCCAGTCGACGTCGCTCATTTTGCCGGCCTGCATTTTGGACAGGCGCACGCCGGACTCGGCGGAGAGCATGCGCATCGCGATTTCCTGCGAGCTCATTTCCAGCGAGAAAATGAGCGAGGTGATGCCGTGCTTCATGGATGCCGATCGGCAGAAGTCCAGGGCGAGCGTGGATTTACCCATGGCGGGTCGGGCGGCGACGATGATCATCTGGCCGCCGTGCAGGCCCTGGGTGAGCGCGTCGAGGTCGGTGAAGCCGGTGGGCACGCCGTTGAGCTTGCCCTGGTTCTTCTCAATGTCTTCGAGCGCGTTGAGGATGTCGGAGCTCATCTGCGTCATGGAGACGTAGTCGGTGGTTTCGCGCCCGTCGGAGACGGCGTAGACCTCGGCCTGGGCCTGGTCGACGATCTCGTCGACGTCGCCGCCCGCGTCCGCGTAGCCGAGCTGGACGACGCGCGTGCCCGCGGTGACGAGGCGACGCATGATGGCGCGCTCGCGCACGATGCGCGCGTAGTAGGCGGCGTTGGCGGCGGTGGGCACGGAGGCGATGAGGGTATGCAGGTAGGCGGCACCGCCGACCTTCGACAGGAGGCCCGCGCGCTTGAGTTCGCCGGCGACGGTGATCGCGTCGGCGGGTTCCGCACGGCCGTTGAGCTCGACGATGGTGTCGAAGATGGTCTCGTGGCTGGGTTGGTAGAAGTCCTGCCCGCGCAGCATCTCGGAGACGACGTTGGCGGCTTCGGTCGTCAGCATCATCGATCCGAGGACGCTCATCTCCGCGTCGATGTCCTGCGGGGGGACGCGGTCGAATTGGTCGTCGGACATCGTGATCCTTTCGGGTGCGCGGGCGTGTAGGGACGAGGCCGGGGCTGGGCTGAGTGCCGCGAGCGCGGTGGGGAGCCCTGTGGATAGAGAGCCTTCAGGCGAAGACTAACGCGTCATAGGCGAACGCGCGACCGACGCTGTGCACGGGCATGTGCACATATTGTGGATAACCTGTGCACAACGCCGAACGGACCTGTGCACAACGCGAAATGACCGCTCTGTCAGGGCAGATATGCTCATCACAGTCACATCGTTGTCATTCATTGGGCCGTCTAGAATTTCCCAGTGCACGGGTTTCCACAGGCCTGTGCACACATTGTGGATAAGGAAATCGGAGCGTGTCATGACGAGCACACAGGGACCCAGCGACCCGACCTCACCCTCGCAGCGTGAGGAGGCCCCGGCCTCGTCGACGCCGACGATCACGACGCGGATGATCCTGTCGCTCGCACTGCCCTCCTTGGGGGCTCTCATCGCCGAGCCGCTGTTTACCGTCATCGATTCGACGATGGTCGGTCACCTGGGGACCCCGCAGCTGGCGGGCCTGGGTGTCGCGTCGACCGTACTGAATACGGCGGTCGGGCTTTCATCTTCCTCGCCTACTCGACGACGTCCTTGGCGGGGCGTCACCTGGGGGCCCGGCGCCGCGATCTTGCGGTCCGCTCGGGGGTCGAGGCCATGTGGCTGGCGGGAGGCCTCGGCCTCCTCGCCGCGATCCTCCTGGCGGTTTTCGCCTCTCCCCTGCTCACCTGGCTGGGGGCGAACGAGGCGACGCTGCCGCACGCCCTGGGGTACCTGCGCGCCTCCGCGCCCGGGCTGGTCGGCATGTTCGTTGTCCTGGCGGCGACCGGGACCCTGCGCGGGTTGCAGGACACGCGCACTCCCCTGGTCGCGGCGTCTGCGGGCGCGGCGTTCAACGCGGTGGCGAACTGGGTGCTCATGTACCCGCTCGGCATGGGGGTTGCGGGGTCGGGTCTGGGCACGGCGATCACGCAGACGCTCATGGCGGTCTTCCTCGGGTGGATAATCGTGCGCGCCGCCCGTCGCGAGGGGGTGAGCCTGCGCCCCTCCACCTCGGGTCTGTTCGGCGCGGCGGTCGAGGGAGCGCCCCTGCTCGTGCGCACCCTTGCCCTGCGCGTTGCCCTCCTGGCGACCCTGAGTGCGGTCACCGCGATCTCCACCCAGGCCCTGGCTGCCCACCAGATCGTGTGGACGCTGTGGACCTTCGCCGCGTACGTGCTCGACGCGCTCGCGATCGCCGCCCAGGCGCTCGCAGGATTCACGACCGGCACGGGCGAGCGCGGCGCCATGCGCCCGCTCCTGCGCACGCTCTCGCGCTGGGGCGTCTGCTTCGGCGTGGCCGTCGGCGTCGCCCTGGCGATCACCGCGCCCTGGATCACGCGCATCTTCACGACCGACCAGGGCGTCATCGACGACGCGACCGTCGCCATCATCGTCAGCGCGTTCTTCCAGCCGATCGCCGGGTACGTGTTCCTCCTCGACGGCGTCCTCATCGGCGCGGGCCGAGGCCGCTACCTGGCCGTCGCAGCCATCCTCAACCTGGTCGTGTACGCGCCCCCTCCTGTGGATCATCGCCCACTCCGCCTCACTCACCGCGCGCCCCTCGCTGGCCCTCGCGCTCGTGTGGCTCGCCTACTCGGCCGTCTACACGGGCATGCGGGCACTCACCAACGGGCTCGGCGCCCGCTCGCTGTAGCCGATCGACGAGGCCGGGGCAGGCCTCGTCCCCACCCGCGGTTTCGCGCGGGGTTCGGCGTCCCGGCGGGGTGGGCCCACGCCTCGTCCCGAGGGCGCCAATCGTGACCGGAAACGCCCTAGCGAAGACGCTCCCACCCGTGTAAAGTGGGTAGCTGGACTGTCCGCACCCGCGGCCGGTCCAGCAGGCCCCCAGGGGCCATACGCAACGCCCTCCTGTCACGGACCGTCCGTGACCGTAAAGACCATAGGAGGTGGGAACCAACGTGCGTAACTACGAACTGATGGTGATCCTCGATCCTTCGATCGACGAGCGCACCGTCGCCCCCATGATGGAGAAGTACCTGGCACCCGTGGCTGCCAACGGCGGATCCGTCGAGAACGTTGACGTCTGGGGCAAGCGCCGCCTTGCTTACGACATCCTCAAGCGTTCTGAGGGCATCTACGTCGTCATCGACATGACCACGACCCCCGAGGTCGCTCTCGAGATCAACCGCCGCATGGGCATCGACGAGACCATTCTCCGTACGAAGCTCCTGCGCCCCGACGCTCACTGAGCCGACACCACACCCTCTAAGCCCGAGGAGCCGACATGGCCGGAGATACCGTCATCACTGTCATCGGTAACCTGACCGCTGACCCCGAACTGCGTTGGACGCAGTCCGGCGCCGCGGTCGCCGATTTCACGGTGGCCTCCACCCCCCCGAACCTACGACCGTAACGCCGGTGAGTGGCGCGACGGCGACACCCTCTTCATGCGCTGCTCCGTGTGGCGCGAGACCGCTGAGAACGTCGCCGAGTCGCTGCGTAAGGGCATGCGCGTCATCGTTCAGGGGCGCCTCACCCAGCGCTCGTACGACACCCAGCAGGGTGAACGTCGCACGGTCGTTGAGCTGCAGGTCGACGAGGTCGGCCCCTCCCTGCGCCGCGCACGCGCGCAGGTCACCCGCACCGCCCCCTCCGGTGGCGGCGGCTACCAGTCCGACAACCGCGGCCAGCAGGGCGCGCCCCAGCAGGGCGGCGGTTACGGCGGCGGCCAGGGTGGATACGGCCAGGGTGGCGCCAACTACGGCGCACCGACCGGCGGCTCCCCCGAGGACCCGTGGCGCAGCGCCCCCGCTGGCGGCGCCACCTCTTTCGGCGACGAGCCCCCGTTCTAAAGTCGAGCGCCCCGGCACCTACGCCGGACGCCACGTCGAAGACACAACGCTTGGGGCGGCACAGTCCGCCCGGATTCACTAGGAGACCATCATGGCGAAGCCCCAACTTCGCAACAAGCCCATCAAGAAGAAGGCCAACCCGCTGAAGTCGGCCAAGATCGAAAAGATCGACTACAAGGACACCGCTCTGCTGCGTAAGTTCATCTCGGACCGCGGCAAGATCCGCGCCCGCCGCGTGACCGGTGTTTCCACCCAGGAGCAGCGCAAGATCGCTCGCGCCGTCAAGAACGCGCGTGAGATGGCTCTGCTGCCCTACTCCACGACCGGCCGCTGATAAGGGAAGGACACAGCTGATATGGCTACCACGAAACTGATCCTCACCCACGACGTCCCCAACCTCGGCCACGCCGGCGAGGTCGTCGAGGTCAAGGCTGGCTACGCCCGCAACTACCTGGTCCCCCGCGGCTTCGCCGCCAAGTGGACCGCCGGCGCGCAGAAGCAGATCGACCAGATCGCCGCTGCTCGTCGCCGCCACGAGATCGCCACGATCGACGACGCTCGCGCCGTGCGCGACGCCCTCCAGGGTGCCGTTGTCGAGATCTCCGGCAAGGTTGGCAACTCCGGCCGCCTGTTCGGCGCCGTCTCCGCTGCTGCGATCGCTGACGCGGTCAAGGAGCAGCTGGGCCAGACCATCGATCGTCGTCGCGTCATCATCGCCTCGCCCATCAAGGCCGTTGGCGACTACACGGTGACCGTCGGCCTCCACACCGAGGTGTCCGCGAACCTCAAGGTCCGCGTTTCCGCCGCGAAGTGAAGGCTTCACGCATCGGTTGAATGCTGATTGAAGGGGTGGCCCCCGCTCATACGAGCGGGGGCCACCCCTTTTGCTGTGCATGTGATCCCTGAGGCTCGGCTACGACACGCCGTTGCGGGCCCCTGCCGGAGCGCGGCAAGCGCGACGCACCCAGTCGCAGAGGACGTATGGCGGGAACTCCTGCACTCACATGCGGATAGGTTGCACGCATCTGGATAGGTTATTCACTTGCGGATAGGTTATTAACCTATCCGGATGTTCATAACCTATCCGCATAGGCATTTCCTATCCGCATAGGCACACTCCTGCGAACGCACTGCGGGCCCCGAGGATGCTCCTCGGGGCCCGCAGCAGTGACACTAGGACACTCGGCTAGTTTCTTCGGCCACCATTGTTGTTGCCGGTGTTATTGTTCCCGGTATTGCCGCTGTTGGAACCGTTGCCATTGTTCCCGTTGTTGGAACCGTTCCCGTTGTTGGAACCGTTGCCGTTATTCCCGTTGTTGCCGTTCTCCGAACCCTCTGTGGGCTCGGCGGACGGGGTCTCCGTCGGGGTAGGCGTCTCGGTGGGCGCCGGAGCAGACTGCGGGGCCTCGCTCGTCGCGCTCGGCGCGGGCGTGGGCGCGTTGTTGTGCACCTTGCGGTTGGACTCGACCTTCCACGTGAAGTCGTCGCCCGACAGGTTCGCCGTCGCGGGCTTCATGTAGTCGATCCACACGTCCACAGGCCAGTCGCCGCCGTGGAACTGATCCAGGCCACCCACGTCGTCCAGCGGCACCGAGTTGCCCGCTTCGTCGGACTGGTACATCGACACGGCCGTGACCATGCCGGGCACGAAGCCCACAAACTGCGCGGACAGCTGGTCGGAGGAGGTACCGGTCTTACCGGCGGTGGTCAGTCGCGGAATCGAGGCGTCGACGCGGCTGGCCGTACCATCACCGCTCGTGACGGCCTCGAGGGCCGGCATGATGGAGGGAAACTTCCTCGACCTCGAAGACGCGCTTGGGGGCCACGTCACCGCTGTAGAGCAGCTTGTTGTTCGAGTCCTCGACCTTCTTGACGATGTGAGCGGTGACGCGCTCGCCACCGTTCGCGATCGTCGAGTAGGCGGTCGTCAGGTCGATGTTGTGCGGCGAGGAGGGGCCCAGCACGTTGAGCAGCTCCTCGTTCAGGCCCACCGTGTCCTCGGGAATACCCGCATCGATGGCCGCCTTCAGCGTGTTCTCCGGCTCCACGTCGTCATTGAGGCCCACGAACACCGTGTTCATCGAGTAGGCGGTCGCCTTCACGAGGGTCACGTTGCCAAACGAGTATCCGCCGTCGTTCATGACGGGGGTGCCCATGCCTCGGAAGTACTGGGGAGACTTGCCCGAATAGGTGTCGTAGACGGTGCCACCCACGCGCGCGTTCGCAAGCAATGCGAAGGGCTTGAAGGACGAACCGGCCATCGCGATGTCCTGCGTGACCGCGTTCTGCTGGCGCTTCTCGAAGTCGGCGCCCGCGTACTCGGCGAGGATCTCGCCCGTGGCCGGGTCCATCGAGGACAGGGCGACGTGCTGGTACGTGGGATCCCAGCCGTCCACCTCGTTCATACCCTCGGCGGCCGCGACGGCCTGATCCTGGTGTTCCTTCACGATCGTCGAGGTGATGCGCAGGCCACCCTGGCTGATCTTGTCCTCATCGAATTGGCCGGAGGCGATCAGCTCCGACTTGACCTGAGCCATCAGGTAGCCGGTCGTGCCGCTCATCGACTCACTGTTGAGGGTGTCGGGATCAATCGTCTCGGGGAAGACCGCGGAGTCGTGCTGCGCCTGAGTAATCCAGCCGTCCTCCAGCATGAGGTTCAGGTCGCGCTCCCAGCGCTCCTTCGCCTTGTCGGGGTTGACGGCCGGGTCCCACGCGGAGGGCGCGGGGATGACGGCAGCGAGGAGCGCCGACTCGGACAGGGTGAGCTGGTCTGCGCCGTGACCAAAGTAGGCCTGGGCGGCGGCGTCGATGCCGTAGGCGCCACGACCGAAGTAGATCGTGTTCATGTAGGCGCCAATGACCTCGTCCTTGGACTTCTCACGGTTGATCTTGATCGCCAGGACGGCTTCCTTGAGCTTGCCCGTATAGGACGTGGTTTCACCCATGTAGTAACGCTCCACGTACTGCTGGGTGAGGGTCGATCCGCCCTGGCGCGCACCGCCACGCAGGTTGTTGATGAGCGCGCGGAAGATGCCCTTCAGGTCAACGCCGTTGTTCGTGTAGAACGTGCGGTCCTCGGAGGCGACGATCGTCTTGGGCACATAGTCGGGCAGCTTCGTCGTGTCGATGATCTGACGATTGATCTCACCCAGGGTGCCCATCTCGGTCGTGCCATCGGCGTAGTAGACGGTCGTCTTCTGCGCGAGGGCCAGATCGTCCGGCGCAGGAATGGCCAGGGTGTTGTAGAGGTACAGGAACACGGCCATGCCAGCAATGAACACACCCAGGAAGATGGTCAGAATTCCGAACCCGATGCGCTTGGCCCACCGGAATTTCTTCTTCGCGGGGCCCTTCTTACCGGCCGACGAGGCCGTGGCGGCCTTCTTGGAAGCACGCGACGAAGCGGCGGCGCGCGTCGCGCGACGCGAGGGCAGAGCGTCGCGGTGCGACGCGCCCGAGCCGCCAGGCTCGATGATGTCGTTCCAGTCGGACCGTCCGTTGTTAGTAGCCACGTATTCGCCCTTTCAGCGGATTGTTGTACCTCTAGCGTAACCGTGTTTCCTGAAAGAACCCAAAGTATGGGCTGCAACACAGCGGGGGTGGGTGCGCCCGCGGCGCGCCCACCCCCGCTACGAAGTGTTCCGTGTCCTCAGATCAGGACCACTGTTCCTCGGGACGACCCGGCACCGCCCACAGGGTGTGGAAGACACCCTCCTTGTCGACCCGGTGGTAGGTGTGCGAGCCGAAGAAGTCGCGCTGGCCCTGGATGAGGGCGGCCGGCAGGCGCGTCGACCGGATCTGGTCGAAGTAGGCCAGGGACGAGGCGAACACGGGAATCGGAACGCCGGCGAGAGCGGCCTGGGCCACGACGCGGCGCAGCGCCGGCGTGCACTCCTGGAAGCGGGTCGCGAACGGCTCGGCGGCCAGCAGCAGCGGCAGGTCGGGGTCGGCCTCGTAGGCGCGGGTGATGTCGTCGAGGAAGGCCGCGCGGATGATGCAGCCCGCGCGCCAGATGCGAGCCAGGGCACCCTTGTCGATGTCCCACTCGTACTCGGCGGCGCCGGCCTCGATCTCGTCGAAGCCCTGCGAGTAGGCGACGATCTTGGAGGCGAAGAGCGCCTGGCGAACGTCCTCGATGAACGCGGCCCGGGCCTCGTCCGACTCGATGACGAGAGCGGAGGCGTTGCCCGCGAGCGCCTGTCCGGCCGCGCGCTGAGCGGGCTCAGAGGAGGCGCCGCGCGCGAAGGTCGCCTCGCCGATCGCGGTGACGGGGACGGCCAGGTCGAGGGCGGTCTGCACCGTCCACTTGCCGGTGCCCTTCTGGGAGGCGGCGTCCACAATGAGGTCGACGAGGGGCTTGCCGGTCTCGGCGTCCACCTGGCGCAGGACCTCGACGGTGATCTCCATGAGGTAGGAGTTGAGCTCGCCCTCGTTCCACGCGGCAAAAATGTCGGCGATTTCGGCGGGGGTGGCGCCCAGGCCCTCGCGCAGGAGGGTGTAGGCCTCGGCGATGACCTGCATGTCCGCGTACTCGATGCCGTTGTGCACCATCTTCACGAAGTGGCCGGCGCCGTTCGCGCCAATGTAGGTGCAGCAGGGCACGCCGTCGTAGGTGGCGGCGATCGCCTCGAACATGGGGCCGAGGCGGTCGTACGAGGCCGGGGTGCCGCCGGGCATGATGGAGGGACCCCACAGGGCGCCCTCCTCGCCGCCGGAGACGCCCGCGCCCACGAAGTGCAGGCCACGCTCGGCGGCCCACTTCTCGCGGCGGATCGTGTCGGTGAACAGGGAGTTACCGCAGTCGACGATGATGTCGCCCTCGTCCATAACACCGGCGAGCTGCTCCATCACGGCGTCCGTCGAGGGGCCGGCCTGGACCATCATGATGGCGACGCGCGGGGTGCGCAGGGAGGCGACGAAGTCCTCGAGCGTGGACGCGGGGATGAAGGTCGCCTCGTCGCCGTGGCGGGCCATGAGCTTCTCGGTGCGAGCCTGGGTCCGGTTGAAGACGGCGGTCGCGTAGCCGTTGCGGGCCAGGTTACGGGCGAGGTTTGCGCCCATGACTCCCAGGCCGTACACGCCGATATCGGCCGATGCCTTCTCGGGGGTGAACGTGCTCATGCGATAACTCTCCTCACAAATAGTCGAATTATTCCCAGAGTACGGCGGCGGCCCCAGCACCGCACCGTGCGCGGGCGTGACGATTGTCGCCCCTTGTGCGGTCTCAGCGTCCGGTCTCAGTTCTCCTCGGCTTCGCGGGCGGCCTTCGCGGCTGCCTTGCGGGCCTTCTTTTCCGCGACCTTGGCCTCCCAGCGGGCCTGCTGGGCCTGGTACTCGTCGGCGAGGGCGCGCACGTCCTCCGACGCCCACCAGTCGAGAAGCGCCTGACGGGCCGCCTCCTCGCCCAGCGGCCCGCGCTCCATGCGCAGCTCAAGCAGGTAGTCGCGGGCGATCTTGACGGCGCGCGAGGGACGCAGCCCGAGGATCTCCATGATCTGGTCGCCGTCGAGGTCGGGGCGGATCGCGTCGAGTTCCTCCTGCTCGCGCAGGGCGGCGATGCGCGCCTCGAGGTCGTCGTAGCGGCCGACAGGTAGTTGGCCTTGCGGCGGTTGCGGGTCGTGCAGTCGGCGCGCGTGAGGCGGTGGAGGCGCTCGAGGAGGTCGCCCGCGTCGGCCACGTAACGGCGCACCGCGGAGTCGGACCAGGCGGCCTCGCCGTAGCCGTGGAAGCGCAGGTGCAGCGCGACCAGGGTGGTCACGGCCTCGGTCGTCGCCTTGTCGAAGTGCAGGGCCTTCATGCGCTTGCGCGTCATCTTGGCGCCCACGATCTCGTGGTGGTGGAAGGACACGGTGCCGTTCTTCTCGAAGCGGCGGGTCGCCGGCTTACCGACGTCGTGCATGAGAGCAGCGAAACGCAGGATGAAGTCGGGGGCGGGAACCGGGCCGTCCGGGCCGGTCTCCAGGTCCATCGCCTGCTCGACGACGGTGAGGGTGTGCTCGTAGACGTCCTTGTGGCGCTTGTGCTCGTCCACGGTGGAGACGAGGGCGGCGATCTCGGGCAGGACGATGTCGGCGACGCCCGTGTGGACCATCAGTTCGATGCCGCGACGGGGGTGGGGCGAGATGATGAGGCGCTCGAGCTCGGCGCGGATGCGCTCGGCCGAGACGATCTCGAGGCGCGAGGCCATGGTTTCCATCGCGTTCATGACGTCCAGGTCGACGTCGAGGCCCAGCTGGGCGCTAAAGCGCGCGGCGCGCATGATGCGCAGCGGATCGTCGTCGAAGGACTGCTCGGCGGACACGGGGGTGCGCAGGTTACCGTCCGCGAGGTCTGCAAGGCCGCCGCACGGGTCGACGAGGGCCATCTGCGGCAGGCGCATCGCCATCGCGTTGACCGTGAAGTCGCGGCGCGTCAGGTCGCCCTCGAGGGTGTCGCCGAAGGTCACCTCGGGCTTGCGCGAACCGATCTCGTACTCGTCGGTGCGGTAGTCGTCACCTCGACGACCAGGTCGCCGCGACGACCGCCGATCGTGCCAAACTCCTTGCCGATGTCCCAGGTCGCGTTGCCCCACTGGGCGAGGAGCTCCTCGGTGCGCTCGGGGCGCGCGGACGTCGTCATGTCGAAGTCGTGCGGCGTCACACCCAGGAACGCGTCGCGCACGGGCCCGCCGACGAGCGCGAGCTCCTCCCCGGCCTCGTGAAAAATCGTGCCGAGTTCCATAATCGCGGGCGGGAGCGCAGCGAAGGTCCTCGTGGCGTTCGCCATGAGGGTAGGAATGTCCGTCGTTCCGGCGTTTTGCGCGGTCACGGGGCCGTTATTCGGAGAAGCTGACTGGGTACTCATCGCCCCTAAGCATGCCAGGAAAGGGCCCTGGCCGACTACCGGGGGCCGCGTACCGGCTAAAGTGGAGTCATGCCTGCACGTCCAGTTGACCGCCGAGGCGGGGTGCCCAGACCCCCGCGTCGGTCCGCTTCTGTGCGCGCGGGCCGCTCTCACCTGCCGATTTCCGCGGAAACCAGCGCGGGCGGCATCGTCGTCGACGTGCGTGACGGAATTCCCTATGCGGCGTTGATCGCGCGACGCAATCGGGCGGGCCGCATCGAGTGGTGCCTGCCCAAGGGTCACCTCGAGGGTTCCGAGACTCCTCAGCAGGCCGCGCTGCGCGAGGTCGCCGAGGAAACTGGCATCCACGGGCGCATCATCCGCCACCTCGCGTCGATCGACTACTGGTTCTCCGGCAACGACCGCCGCGTCCACAAGGTCGTCCACCACTACCTCATGGGGTACGAGTCCGGCACGATCACCGTGGATGGGGATCCGGATCACGAGGCCGAGGAGGCCGCGTGGGTGCCGCTGCGCGACGTGTCGCGCCAGCTCGCCTACCCGAACGAGCGTCGCATCGTGCGCATCGCCCTCGACCTGCTGTACCGGGATGGCCGTGACTAGGCGCGTGGTGCGGGTGGCCGCCGCGTGCGCGGCGCTGGCTCTTCCCTTCGGCCTCGGAATGCACGAGGCCGGGGCCGCTCCCCTGCCCGCGGAGGCCTCGCAGTCGGACGCGTCGCGCCCCGCCGTGATGGGTGCGGCGGCCGAAGCGTCGGGCCTCGTCATTTCCATTAACTCGCTCTCTCCACGCATCGTGACGAGCGAAAACGAAGTGATCGTCTCCGGTACGGTCCGCAATGATTCGCCGACGACGCTCGCGAACATCTCCCTCGAGGTGTTCGTCGCCAACGAGACGCCGATTTCGGTGGCCGCGCTCACGACGGCGCTCACCGAGGACGAACCCGACGCCACGCACGCCGCGTCCTCCTCGCTCACCGACATCACCCGCGGAGCCACGGTCCCCTTCGAGATCCACATCCCCACCTCCTCGCTCCCCCTGACCGACGCGACCGAGTGGGGGCCGCGCGTCATCACCGTGGCCGCCAACTCCGGCGAATACTCCGGCAAGGACCGTTCGATCCTCGTGTGGGACTCGGGCGCCCAGGTCTCCGCCTCACGCGTGAACGCCGTGGTCCCCTGGACCTCGACGAGCGCCACCCAGGACCAGGCCGAACGCTCCGCCGTCCTGAACTTGGCCGCCTCCCCCGGCGTCACCCTCGCCGTTGACCCGCTGCTCATCCCGCACGGACCGCAGCCCACCGCCTCGCCGAGCCCCTCGCCCGATTCCGACGCCTCTCACGGACAATCGGGGCAGTCCGATCAGTCCGGTACCCAGTCGGGACAGTCAGGCGCCGCCACGGCCTCGCCGAGCCCATCCTCCTCCCCCACCCCGACACCCGCGCCCACGGCGACCGACCCCGCGCAGCGCTCGCGCGACCTTCAATCCGAGGCCTTCGTGTCCGCCCTCATGGGGGCAGCAAACGAACTCATTGCACTCCCCGAGGGCGACGCCGACCTCGGGGCCCTCGCCCTGTCGGGCAACACGGGCTTCTGGGACCGAGCCTCCCGCTCGATCGCGGCCTTCCCCTCATCCCTGCGCGAGGCCGGCTGGGTGGCCCCCACGACCTCACCCACGGCCTCACCCGCGTCTCCGACCCCCTCGCCCTCCGCGAGCGCCACGGCCGCGAGCGCCACGGAAACCCCCGGCCCCACCGCCTCGTCTCCGTCCGGGCAGAGCGGCACGACGACAACCGCACCAGACGCGGGGCCCACGATCCTGCGCAACGTCGCATGGCCAGCCGACACGACCTTCGGCACGGCATTCCTGTCGAACTACGCCTCCCCCGACCAGATCACGATCGCGCCGGCCTCGGCACTCACCCCCGCCGAAGAGGTCACCTTCACCTCCTACGCGCGCGTCAACGTCAACCCTGCGACGGGCGAGACGGCGACCGACGGCACCGGGGCGCGCACGCTCGCCCAACAGGCCGACCTCGCCTCAATCCTGTCGTGGAACGCCTCCGGCGGCGACGAGCTAGACGCCGAGCAGGCCCTCGCGGCAATCACGGCGATCATCGTGCGGGAACGCCCCGCCTCGTCGCGCACTCTCTTCGCGGCGGCCGCGCGCGGCACGACCATCAACGAGTCCCTCACCAAACGCGTCAACGCCCTCTTTTCCCCGCGCTGGGTCTCCGCCCAGACTTTCAGCGACATCGCCTCCAGTGAGCCAACCGACGTCGAGCGGCAGACCGTCGACGCAGGCACGCTCGACGCGGACACGTCCACTGCGATCTCAGCCATGTCCTCGTCCCTGACCAGCCTCGGGCCTCTCGCGAAGGCCACGGACGATCCCGACGCGGTGTACGACTCGGTCACGCCGCAGATCCTGCCCGCCCTGGCCGCGCAGCGCACCCCCCCTCCGAACAGCTCGACTCTGCGACCGCGATGACGTCGCAGATCACGGGCATGCTCTCCGCGGTGAGCGTCGAACCGTCCTCGGCCGTCAACCTCATCAATAAGTCCGCGAACTTCCCCGTCCTCGTGCGCAATAACCTCCCGTGGCCGATCCACGTTGACGTCACCCTCGTGCCCGACGACCCGCGTCTGCGCGCCACCCCGGCGCTTTCCCAGACGCTGGCCGCGCAGGGCGCCACGACCGTCGAGGTGCCCGTGGGCGCGATCGGCAGCGGCGACATCGCGGTCACCTACAAGGTCACGACGCCGGACGGCGTCGTCCTCGACGACTCCCAGACCGTGACCGTGCGCATGCGCGCCGGGTGGGAGGACGCGATCACCGCCGTCATCGCCTCGCTCTTCGCAGCGCTCTTCCTCGTCGGCATCACGCGGTCGCTCCGCAAGAGGGCCGCCCGCAAGGCGCAGGGCTCGCCCGAGGCCGACTCGCCCGAGGCCGACTCGACCGAGGCCGGTAGCGCCGACGAGGCGCCCACAGACGACAACACCGAATCAGAGACAGCAACGACGAAGGAGACCCCATGAGCTCGAATACGCCTCGCCGATCGATCCTGAGAGCATCGGCGCTCATGGCATCGGGCACCATGGTGTCGCGCATCCTCGGCTTCATCCGTAACGCGATGCTCATCGCCGCGGTTGGCGCAACCGCCGGCGGCGTCGGCGCCGCGTTCCAGACGGCGAACACGCTGCCCAACACCGTGTTCAACCTGCTGGCCTCCGGCATCTTCGACGCGGTCCTGGTACCCCAGATCGTGGGCGCGATCAAGCGCCGCCACGACGGCGATACCTACGTCAACCGGCTGCTCACCCTCGCGGGAACGCTTCTCTTCCTCGTCACTTTCGTGACGATGGTGCTCGCCCCCGTGCTCGTCATGATCACGGCCGCAGGCTACACCGAGGACATCCGCAACCTCGCGATTTTGTTTGCGCTGCTGTGCCTGCCCCAGCTCTTCTTCTACGGGCTCTACAACCTGCTGGGTGAGCTTCTCAACGCCCGCGAAATCTTCGGACCCTACATGTGGGCGCCCGTCGTCAACAACGTCGTCGGCATCGCCGGCCTCGGCCTATTCCTCGTGATCTGGGGCGGCGCACCCGACGGCGGCATTCCCGCGGGTGACCTGACAGGCGCACAGTTCTGGGTGCTCGCGGGCTCAGCGACCCTGGGCGTCATCTGCCAGGCGCTGTGCCTGCTGTGGCCGATGCGTCGTGCGGGCGTGTCCTTCAAGCCGGACTTCCACTTCCGCGGAACCTCCTTCGGGTCGATGCCGCGCGTGGCCGGATGGACGTTTGCGACCCTCGGCGTCTCCCAGGTCGGCGTCCTGTCGACGAACAACCTGGCGGCCATGGCCGACGGCTTCATCGGCCGCAACGGCGCGCAGGGCGGCGTCGTCGGCATCCTGGCCTACTCGACGGCCTTCATGATCTTCATGGTCCCGCAGTCGCTCATCACCGTGTCCCTGACGACCGCGATCTTCACCCGCATGGCCGGGGCCGTGGCCGACGGCGATGACCGGGCGGTGGCCGACAGCTACCACCTGGGCGTGCGCACAATCACGTCGCTGACCCTCGTCGCAGCAGCCATGCTCATGGCCGGTTCCGTCCCCATGATGGAGATCGCGATGGCCGCCAAGGGCGGAGATCCCGAGGCCGTGACCGGCTACGCCCTCGTCCTCGCATCGCTGATGCCCGGCGTCGCATCGACCGGCATGGTCCTCATGAGCCAGCGCGTCTTCTTCGCATACGAGGACGTCAAGCCCGTATTCCTCATGGGCATCGGCCCCACGATCATCCAGGTCATCGTCGGCTGGTCCATGTACGCCCTCACCGGCGCGCGCTGGTGGGTCGTCGCTGCGGCCCTCGGCGAAACCGCCTGCCGCCTGACGCAGGGCGTCATCGCCGTCGTGTGGGTCTCACGCGAAATAGCTTCGTGGATCGCGCGGGACTGCTGCGCTCCTACGTCGCCTACCTGGGCGCAGCGATCGTCGCCGGCCTCGTGGGCTTTGGCCTCCTGTGGATCATGGGCATCCACACGGGCATCTCCTCAACGCTGGGACGCATGCTACTGGCGGGCGTCAAGCTCTCCGTCGTCTCGGCGGTAACCGGCCTCGTCTACCTGATCGTCCTACGCTTCGCGGCCCCCCCGCGAATCCGCTGCGATGATGCGACCGCTGCTCACGCGCCTGCACGTTCCGGGCGCTGTGGTGAACATCCTGGCAGCGTCTTCCACTGCGACCCCCGACCCAGCTGCGATAATGACGGGACACACACCCGACCAGACGGAGGACCCGATGGCTCCCACGCCCGAACGCCCCGGCGACGAGAAGAAACTGCCGTCGTTCGACGAGGTCGTCGCTGACTCGCCGATTCCGGCTCCCCCGGCGCCCCCGGCCTCGTCGAGCGACGAATCGGTTGACGCTCCGCCCATTCCTGCCCCCGCCGAGGTCCCGGCATTCGGCCCCGCGACGCAGGCTCCCGTCGAGAATCCCGTCGTTGCCGAGGCCATCGCAGCGCCCGCTGTTGAGGCCATCGCCCAGGCGCAGGGCATCCCCCTGCCCGACGCGGACACGGTCCCCGCACCGCAGACCGACCCTATTCCGAGCCCCGATGCGGACAAGGCCCCCGAGCCGGACAGCCGATCGATGGCCGAATCCCTCGCGGACCTGGGTGTCGAGCCCCTCACGGGCCCCACGGACAGCGCCAACGTTGCCTCCTCGACCTTCCCGCTCGCTCCCCCGCCGCCCGCACCCGCGGCCAGCGGCTACGAGCGCGAGGGTGAGGGCGAGATCAACCCCGAGGACTACCCGCACCCCGAGCCGCTGGCCGACGCGCCCGCCACGCACCAGATCCCCCGCGTACAGCCGGCGGCCGACTCTGCGATCCCCGCTCCCCCGGTCGACGATCCGACCGAGGTCATGGACTCCGTTGCGCCCATCCCGGCGGCTCCCGCACAGGCTGCCCCGGCCTCGTCCGACGAGGAGAACGCCACGCCCGAGCGCTCCGCGAAGCTGATCGACCCGACGCGACCCGCCCTCATTTTCGGCGTCGTCCTGTTCCTCTTCGGTGCGATCTGGGGACCGTGGATGGCGACGCGCCCGGTCACCAACCTGGACCTCGGCCAGTCGCTGCGTGACGGCGTGGCCGCCCAGGAATCCGGCGCAGAACCCGCACCCGTGCTCACGACGACCCCTCCCCCCGACCGAGTCCGTCACGCCCGTGATCTCCTCCGTGCAGGTCCTGTCGTGGAACAACGACGACGGCGACCACCCGGACCGCGCGATCAACATGATCGACTCGAACCCGTCCACGTCGTGGTCCTCGCGCTGGTTTGACACTAACCAGTTCCGCGACGAGACCTCCGTGACGATCGTCGTCAAGCTGCAGCAGAAGGCCACCGTGTCCTCGGTGACGCTCAACATGGATCCGGCCACCTCCGGCGGTGAGGTCGTCGTGCGTAACGTCACGGACCCGTCGAACCCGCGCGGTGGAACAGAACTGGCCACGTCGGCGTTGTCTCCGACGACCACGATTAAGCTCCCGACCCCTGTCGAAACCGACTCGATCGCGCTGCAGTTCCGCTCGATGCCCAAGGGCCAGGACGGCCGCAACTGGGCGTGGATCTCCGAACTCACCGTTCAGTAACCCCTAAGGAGGGTACGCATGTCTTTCGTTGCGATTCCGGGCCTTGTGACGGCCGAACCCACCGAGGCCACCACTGAGCCGCCGAGGTGCAGATCCCGTCGGCGCAGGTGCCCGAGGGCGCCACCGTCCACGACGTCGTCATCGTCGGCTCGGGTCCCGCCGGCTACACGGCCGCGGTCTACACGGCCCGCGCCGGCCTCGCCCCGATCGTGCTGGCCGGACAGCTGGCCGCGGGCGGCGCGCTCATGAACACGACCGAGGTCGAGAACTTCCCCGGCTTCCCCGAGGGCATTCAGGGCCCCGAACTCATGGACAACATGCGCGAGCAGGCGGAAAAGTTCGGCGCGGACGTGCGCTACGAGGACGTCGTGGCCGTCAACCTTGAGGGCGACGTGAAGGCCGTGGCGACCGAGGACGAGGTCTTCTACGCGCGCGCCGTCATCCTGGCGACCGGCTCCGAGTACCGTCATATGAACGTGCCCGGCGAGGAGGAGTTCTCCGGCCGCGGCGTCTCCTACTGCGCGACCTGCGACGGCTTCTTCTTCAAAGGATCGTCGCCTGGCCGTCATCGGCGGCGGCGACTCCGCGATGGAGGAGGCGACCTTCCTGACGAACTTCGCGTCCGAGGTCGTCGTCGTGCACCGCCGCGACACCCTGCGCGCCTCGCGCGTCATGGCTGAGCGCGCCCTGAACAACCCGAAGATCTCCTTTGAGTGGAACGCGACCGTCGCCGAGGTGCTCGGTGACGAGTCCGTGACCGGCCTGCGCCTGACCTCGACGGTGGATGGCTCCGAACGCGAGATCGCCGTGGACGGCGTGTTCGTCGCGATCGGTCACCTGCCGCGCACGGGCTTCCTGCGTGGCCAGGTCGCCCTCGACGAGGCCGGCTACATCACGGTCGACGAGCCGTCGACGCGCACGTCCGTGGCGGGCGTATTCGCGTGCGGCGACGCCGTGGACCACACGTACCGTCAGGCCATCACGGCCGCCGGTTCCGGCTGCCGCGCCGCCCTGGATGCGGAGCGCTGGCTGGCTTCTCTGGGCGACCAGGCGTGACCTCCTCCCCCCGCTGCCCCCGGCGCGTCCGGTGCTGGCGTGCCCCGGCCTCGTACCTGTCCGTGCGGGTCGGGGGCGCTGCTGGCGCAGTGCTGCGGGCCCTACCTGGATGGGGAGGCGGCTCCGACCGCCGAGGCGCTCATGCGGTCGCGCTACACGGCGTTCGCGTTGCGCGACGAGGACTACCTGTTCCGCACGTGGCATCCGCGCACGCGCCCCGCTCCCCCCGTACTGGGTGGAGGGGACGCAGTGGACGGGCCTGCAGATCCTGGGGGCCGAGGCCGGGGGTCCTTCCGACGAGGAGGGTACCGTCACCTTCGTGGCCTCGTGGCGTGATGTGGCCACGGGTGAAACCGGGCAGATGCGTGAGCGTTCGCGCTTCTCGCGGCGGGCCGGGCGCTGGGTGTACGAGTACGGCGCAAACGACTGACACTACGGTAGGATTTCACTATGATTGTTCGTCGATTCCTGACTCCCCATCTCGTTATCGGGGTTCTTCTCGTCGCGGCTGTCGCCGTCGCTGGTGGGTTTATCACGAATCCCCTGCCGATCGATACGACGGTCTGGAATGACTTCATTGTGTCGCGCACCCCGGCGATGAACACGTTTATGACGGCCGCGTCGTGGCTCTTCGATCCCAAGCGCGCTGTCATCGTGGCGCTGGCCGTGGCAGCCTTCGTGTGGTGGCTCGTCAAGAAGGTCATGCATGCCCTGTACATTCTGGGCTCCGTGGCCTTCTCGGGGATCAATGGCTACATCATTAAGCACATTGATTCGCGTCCGCGCCCGGAAGAGGCCTACCGGCTGATCACCGAAGACGGCTACTCGTTCCCGTCGGGTCATGCGACCGCGGTGACCGCCCTGATCGTGTCGCTGGTCCTGGTGCTGACGATGACGCGCCTGGGTCGTCGTCTGCGCTACCTGCTGTGGGCCGCCGCCCTCGTGTTCATCGTCTTTATTTGCGTGACGCGCCTGTACCTGGGTGTCCACTGGGTGACGGACGTGATTGGTGGCTTCGGTGTGGGACTGGGCTCGTCGATGATCTTGGCGCCGTTCATGATCGGGCCGAACGCCTTGAAGTTGTTCAGGTAGTTGTCGGAGCTTATTTGTTGCTGGGAGCGCCCGGGGCCACGGCCCCGGGCGCTCCTGCATGCGCTGCGTGTGGCCGCATCGGCTGGATGAGACTGTTCTGATCTGTGCGCAGCTTGCACGGGTCATGTACCTGGCTGTACGGGGCTATGTGTGGCTATGCCGGGCCTTGCGGGGCCGTGTGCGGCTGTATGACGGCTGTATGAGGCCTCAATGAGAAGGGGCGTGCTGGCCTGCCTGTGGGCGGCGATATGTCGCCGCCGCTCACCAGGGCACACGAGCAGATTCGGCCAGCGGGCACCCGTCCACGCCATATCCGGGACAAAACTCTCCCTGCACACCCGCTTTCACCGCATGTCCGGGACAAAACTCTCCCTGCTCGCCCAAAATGGCCCAATTTGGCGCAATCTACGCATGCGGGGAGAGTTTTGTACCGCTTTGCTCAGCACAACACTGAGCAGGGAGAATTTTGTACCGAACACGAGGCAGAGTTAGGGCTAGCCACGACAGCGCTCCAGGCGCCACCGGCGTGGAATGGAAGGCCCCCGGGGATCCTCAGGTACCCGCGCCGGTGCCGGTGGACGGCCTCAAGGCCTGGCGAGGCTTCGAGACGCGACACCGAGACCACCCCACACAATTTTCGCACATAATTTCCCTCGGTCACTTTTGGAGATAGCCCGAAAACGTTGCAATCCCAACAACATAAATTCAATATTTGAAACACGCACAGGGGAATTACGTGCGAAATTACTGAGACGACGCCAAGACCACCGTCAGCCAAATTTCGCATGCAATTCCCCCACGACACAAACCAACACAAGCTCAAAAACCGCAGAATATCAACGATTAGATTTCAATACCTGAAATACTCTCAGGGGAATTGCATGCGAAATTGATGATTGACAGCCACAACTGGACCACATACAACAACCCAGGGCCTGGCCGCGGTGCCGGTGGGCGGTGGCGGGGCCAGGGCGAGCTACGAGACGATGCACCGCACCCATCAACACACCAGGCACCACTGGGGTGTAGGGCGCCGGAGGGACCAAACGGCCTGGCTGCGGTGCCCGTGGGCGGTGGCGGGGCCTGGCCGGACAACGAGCCGACGCGCCGAGCGAAGCTCGCGGCGCGGACGGCTCGCGGGCGGGCCGCCGCCCACCGGCACACACAGCGGCCAGGCCCACAGAGCAGAACGCGCGGCGGCCGGGCACGCCAAAGGGGCGGGTACCGAAAGTACCCGCCCCTTCTCGACTCACTCAGCCACTGCCTCGTCGAGGCTCAGGCCGAATGGATGTCAGTCCTGGCGACGGCGACGCATCCACAGGAACATGCCGCCAACGACGGCCGCTCCCAGGCCAGCCCCGCCGATCAGGCCGTCGAAGCCGGTGCGGGCGAGGCCCTTCTTCGGCTTGGTGGCCGGGACGTCGGGCGCGACGTAACCGAAGTTCACGCCGGTGACCTTCTGGTTGTCGAAGCCGATCGTGATCTCACCGGACATGGAGTCGGCGATGCCGTCCGGGTCCTCGGTCTGGTCGAGGCCGGCGAGGTCGCCGTCCGGGTGGACCTTGACGCGGTAGGTGCCGGCGGGCAGCTTCTCGAAGGAGTAGTTGCCATCCGCATCCGTCGTCGTCGTGGCCACGACGTTGCCGTCCTTATCGAGCAGGTCGACCGTCACGCCGGAGAAGGTTTCTTCACCGTCGGTGTAGGAGCCAGACTTGTCGGAGTCGCGGTAAACGCGGCCGGCGATCGAGTAGTCGGGCACGTAGCCGAAGTTGACCTTCTCCTGCAGGGAGTTCTCCGGGCCCATCGTGTACACCGCGGAGGTGTCGTCGATGGTGGCGTCGGGGTCCTCGGTCTGGTCGTAGTCCTTGATGGACGAGGAGCGCACGACCTTGACGGTGTACTTGCCGTCGGGCAGGTGTTGGAAGGCGTAGTTGCCGTCCGCGTCGGTGTCGAGCGTCTGGAGGACCTTGCGGTCCTCGTCGAGGAGCTGGACGCTCACGCGCTCGAGGCCGGGCTCGTCACCGTCGATCATCTTGTCGCGGTTGTCGTCGCGGTAGACAGTTCCCTTGATGGTGTTGTTGGGGACGTAGCCGAAGTCGACGTCGCCCTTGGTGGGGTTCTTCTCGTCGAGGGTGATCGGCTCGGACGCGTTATCCAGCTTGTTGTCGGGGTCGCCGGTCTGGTCGGTGTCGGTGAGGGCACCGTCCTTGACGACCTTGACGGAGTAGGTACCGTCGGGCAGGTGCTCGAAGGAGTACTTGCCGTCCTTGTCGGTCGTCGTGGTGGCGATGACGTTGCCGTCCTTGTCGAGGAGCTGGACCGTCACGCCGGAGTAGCGTCCTTCGGTGTCGCCCTTCTTTCCGTCGCGGTCACCGTCGCGGTAGATGGTGCCGTTGATGGAGTTGTTGGCGATGTAGCCGAAGTTGACGTCCGTCTGGGTGCGGTGGTCGTTGCTCAGCGAGATGACGCCGGAGACGCTGTCCTTGGTGGAGTCCGGGTCCTCGGTCTGGTCGAGGTCGGTGAGGGCACCGTCCTTGACGACCTTGACGGTGTAGTCGCCGGCGGGCAGCTTGGAGAAGGAGTATGCGCCGTTCGCGTCCGTTGTGGTGGTCGCGACGACCTTGCCGTCCTTGTCGCGCAGCTCGACGGTCTGGTTGGCGTAGCCCTTCTCGCCCGCGCCGTGCGTCTCGTTGCGGTCACCGTCGCGGTAGACGAGGCCGTGGATCGAGTAGTCCGGCACGTAACCGAAGTCGATGTGGTGCTTGGAGGGGGTTGTCCTCACCCAGGGTCACCGGCTCGGAGGCGTTGTCCTTGGTGGCATCCGGGTCCTCGGTCTGCTCGGTGTCGGCGAGTTCGCCGTCCTTGACGACCTTGACGGAGTAGGTGCCGTCAGGCAGCTTGGAGAAGGAGTAGTTGCCGTTCGCGTCGGTCGTCGTGGTGGCGATGACCTGGCCATCCTTGTCGAGGAGCTGGACCGTCACGCCGGAGTATCCGGGCTCGGTGCCGTCCTGGTCGCCGTTGCGCGAGTCATCGCGGTAGACGGTGCCGGACAGGGAGTTGTTGTTCACGTAGCCGAAGTTGACGTCCGTCTTGGACGGGTTGTCGTTGTTCAGTGTGATCGGTTCGGAGGCGTTGTCCTTCGTGGCGTCCGGGTCACCGGTCTGTTCGAGGCCGGCGATGGGGCCATCCTGAACGACCTTGATGGAGTAGGTGCCCGCGGGGAGCTTGTCGAAGGAGTAGCTGCCGTTCGCGTCGGTCGTGGTCGTGGCGACGACGTTGCCGTCGGCGTCAACGAGGTTGACCGTCACGCCCTCGTAGAGCTTCTCGTCCGTATCCAGCGCGCCGGAGCGGTTGCCGTCGCGGTAGATCGTTCCCTTGATGAAGTAGTCGGGCACGTAGCCGAAGTTGACGTTCTTCTTCGTGGGGTTGTCCTCGTTCAGGACGATGGGCTCGGAGGCGCTGTCCTTGGTGCCGTCCGGGTCCTCGGTCTGCTCGAGGTCGGTGAGGGCTCCGTCTTGACGACCTTGACGGAGTAGGTGCCGTCGGGCAGGTTGTCGAAGGAGTAGTTGCCGTTGGCATCGGTCTTGGTGGTCGCGATGACCTGGCCGTCCTTGTCGAGGAGCTGGACCGTCTGCTCGGGGTAGCCGGCCTCGCCCCCATTGTGGGAGTTGGAGCGGTTGTCGTCGCGGTAGACCGTGCCGGAGATCGAGTTGTTCGAGATGTACCCGAAGTTGACGTTCTCCTTGATCGGGTCGTTCAGCTCGAGGGTGATGTCACCGGAGGTGTTGTCCTTGGTGCCATCGGGGTCCTCGGTCTGGACGAGGTCGGCGATGGGGCCTTCCTTGCGGACGCGCACCTTGTAGGTGCCTTCCTCGAGGTTGGTGAAAGCGTAGGCGCCCTTGTTGTCGGTGGTCGTGGTGGCCACGACGTTACCGGTGTTGTCGAGGAGGTCGACGGTCACGCCCTGGTAGAGCTTCTCGCCGTCCTCGAGGGTCTCGGAGCGGTCGGCGTCACGGTAGACGGTGCCCTTGATCGTGTAGTTCGTGGCGTAACCGAAGTTCACGTTCTTCACGGAGGGGTTGTCGTGGTTCACCTGGACAACGCCGGAGGTGTTGTCCTTGGTGCCGTCCGGGTCCTCGGTCTGCTCGAGCTTCTTGAGCAGGTCGGAGGGCTCCACCTTGACCGTGTACTTGCCGGCGGGCAGCTTCGAGAAGGAGTATGTGCCGTCTGCCTTCGTCGTGGTCGTCGCGACGACCGAGCCGTCCTCGCCGAGCAGCTTCACGGTGATGCCGTCGAAGCCGGGCTCGGAGTTGTTGAGGGTCTCGGAGCGGTCCTTGTCGTAGTACACGGTGCCGGAGACCGTGTAGTCCTCGGCGTAGCCGAAGTTGACGTTGATGACGTCCGGATCGGAGCGGGTGAAGGTGATGGCCTGCGAACGCGAGTCTGCCTGACCGGAGGGGTCCTCGGTCTGCTCGGTGTCGGCGAGCGGACCGGTCTTATCGACCTGGACGGTGTAGGTGCCGTCGCTCAGGCCGGTGAAGGAGTAGTTGCCGTCCGCGTCGGTCGTCGTGGTGGCCACGACGTTACCGGAGGGGTCAACGAGCTTCACGGTGACGCCGGACAGGTCGATGTCGCCCGTGTTCTTCGTCTTGTCTCGGTTCTGGTCGAGGTAGACGGTGCCGGAGATCGCGTGCTTCTTGACGTAGCCGAAGTTGACGTTCTCCTGGACGGGGTGGTCGGCGTTCAGCGTGATCGCGCCGGAGGCGTTGTCCTTCGTGCCGTCCGGGTCCTCGGTCTGGTCGAGGCCTGCTAGTTCGCCGGCCTTGGTGACCTTGACCGTGTAGGTCCCGGCGTCGAGGCCGGTGAAGGAGTAGTTGCCGTCCGCGTCGGTCGTCGTGGTGGCCACGACGCTGCCGTCGGCGCCGACCAGCTGGACGGTCACGTCCTTGAAGGGCTCCTCGCCGTTGTTGTACGAGGAGGACTCGTTCGCGTCGTAGTACACCTTGCCGGAGACGCGGTGCTTGACGGAGATGGACGCCGTCGAGGAGTTGTTACCGGGCACGAGGTCGTACTCGGGCGGGTTCGCGAAGGACGCCGTGTTGTTCAGGGTCTTGCCTTCGGTGCCCGCATTCAGCGTGACGGTCACGAAGAGCGAGGCGTATTCGCCGGCGAGCATGTCGCCCATGGCCCACGTGGTGCCGTCGAAGGTGCCGGCCTCGTCGGTGCCCTGACATTCCTGCGGCAGGCCGCTCGTGTAGCCGGAGGTGCACTTGTGCGTCTCGGCGGACACGAAGGTCGTGCCTGCGGGGAAGGCTTCCTTGACCTTGAGGTCGGGGGCCTTGCCCTGGCCGATGTTGCCGGCGTCGATGCGGTAGGTGACCTGGTCACCGGGCTTCAGGTTGGACGCGTCGGAGACGACGGTCTTGTTGAGGGCGACGTCGAGCGCGAGGGCGATGGCGACCTTGATCGGCTCGGCGGGCAGGATGGCGCGGTTGTTCGAGGCCTGGGTGGCCGCGATCGCGACGGACTCGTAGGCGATGCCGGTCGCGTTATCAGGGGCCTTGATGGGCGCGATGATCGGGATCGACGCGCCGGCCTTGATCGGGGTGGCCTTGCCGTTGATGTAGATGCGGTAGGACTTCACGTCGGCCCATGAGGCCGGGGTGGCGGTCCAGTTGTTGTCGCATCCGGCGGGGCCGGCTGCCATGGCGTCGCCCTGATTCATGACTTCGCCGCGGCAGGGGTTGAAGGAGGTGGAGTACTCGATGGTGACCTGCGAGGGGTCGATGCCCGAGCCTGTGCCGACCTGGAGGGGGCCGGTGAGGATGGGTTCCCACTCGGAGCCGCGGGGATCAGAACCCTGGATGGCGGTGTCGTTCACGTGAGGCAGGATGCCGTACACGGTCATGTCGGACAGGTCCGCGTTACCGGAGTTGGTGGGGGTGATGCGGTACTGGCCGTCTTCACCCTGGCGGATGACGGACACGCCGTCGGTGTACTTCTTGTAGGTCGAGCCTTCGATGGAGCCGAGGCTCTCGAGGACGACGTCGGCACCGGCCTGCTCGGAGACCGTGAAGGTCGAGGAGACGGGGCAGACCTGGTCGTTGGTCTTGCCGTCACCGTTGACGTCGTAGGTGTCGTCGGTGGAGCCGTAGAAGCAGATGGTGGTCTTCTTGGAGGTCAGCGCGTACTCAGGTTCGGCCGCGGAGATGTAGGCCTCGTTCTTGTGCGTGCCGGCGCTCATCGAGGGGCCGACCTTGCCGCGCAGCTGGATGGTGGTACCACCCTTGGTCTGGTAGCCGGGCCAGGTGACCTGGACGAGCTGGCGGGTGCAGCCGGTGGCATCGGTGACGTCGCGGACCGTGACGGTCTTTTCCTTACCTGCGGGACCGCCGGTGACGGAACCCTCGACGAAGGTCATGCCGCAGGGCAGCAGGTCGGAGATGACGGGCTGGGAGTCGACGATGGTCGAGGTGTTGTTCGCGGTGACGCTGAACGTGACCTCGGAGCCGGGGGACGCCAGGTTGCCCTTGATGGTGGACTTGGCGTTGTAATACTTGGGCAGCGCGGTGCCCAGCGTGAGGATGTCGCAGTAGTCGTCGGCGGGGATCTGGATGGATCGGGAGCCGTCGAGGGACTTCATGGACCAGTCGGAGACACAGTTCTGGACGCGCACGTACTGGTCGGACTTGCCGGCCTTCCATGCGGCGGAGTTGGTGTCGGCCTGGACGTAGGTGGTGCCGTCCTCGGTCGTGGGGGTACCGGCGCCGACCGGGCCGGCGACGTTGAGGATCGAGGACTCACCGGCGGGGATCGTCTGCTTGTAGTGGAAGACGGTCAGGTACTCGTCGGCGGCGAAGGAGGAGAAGTCGAATGCCTTGCCGCGGTAGATGGTCTGAGTACCGGTGTTGCCCTTGTTGGTCCAGTAGGTGATCTCGATGGGCGTCGTGGTCTGGGTGTCCATCGTCTTGACGCGCATGAGGGGCTTGGAGCAGTCCTTGGAGCCGTCGGTCGGGGACACGAGGCCACAGGTCATGTAGTCGGTGTACTCCATGACGACCGGGACGTTGGAGGTGTTGGAGTAGCTGTACAGCCAGTTGCCCTGCTTGCCGCGCTCGAACTGGCTCATGGCGCGCTTATTGAAGCCGCCACCGTAGCGGACCTCGCTGTCGAAGCGGTGCGTGAAGGAGGCGTCGGCGGTGACAACGTTGGTCTCGTTGTGCATCTCCTTGCCGGTGAGCTTCGCGGTGTTGGTGACGGTGTCCTCCGTGCAGGTGTCGTCGTAGTGGACGGTGACGGACAGGACGATGTTCATGAACGCGGGGTTGACGTCGCCGACGTTCCAGGTGACAGTGTGGGTCGCAGCGTCGTAGGAGCTTTCGACGGTCGCGGCCGTGTTCGTCTTGGTGTTACCCGAGGCCGAGGAGGACACGTACTTCGCGCACGTCGGCAGCGGGTCGGTGATGACGACATCGGTCATGTTGGACTTGCCGTTAAGGCCATCCACGTTGGTGTCGTACTTCGGCGTGATCTGGTAGGTCACGTCGACGTTCTTGGGGGTCGCAACCGGGCCGGTCTTGCTCAGAAGCGGGGTCGGCTCGGACTTGATCGTGACGGTCGCCTGGGAGGTTTCCTTGCTCTCGCCGGAGGTGAAGGTCGCGACCGGGGTGACGGTCGAGCCGCCGGGGGTCACGCCACGCGGGGCGGTGAAGGTCAGGACCGTCTGGAACGAGGAGCCCGCGGCGACCGTTCCGAGGTTGTAGGTGACGAGGCCATCGGCGTTAGCGGTCGGAGCCTTGATCGTGGGGGTGACGACCTTCTTGCCGGCGGTGGCCGTGGCGTTGACGCCTTCGGGGGCCGAGTCGAGGTTCGAGTTACCCGCGGGCGTCACGGTGTGGGGCAGCGTGATGGTGACGACCGAGTCGAGGCAGTCCTCCGTGGTGGAGGCACACGAGAACTCGACGACGTAGCGCTGCTCGACACCGGAGAGGTACGAGGTCTCGTCGGGAGTGATAGCGAGCTTGAGCGTCGGCGCTGCCGCATAGGCGGGCAGCGTCGTGACGCCGATCATAACGAGGGCGGTCGTGACAAGCATGGCAAGCAGCTGGGCTGGCTTGGATGCCTTCGACCATATGTGATTGATGTGCACAGACTTCTCCTGAGTGTGCGAAAACAGTATATTTCAAGCCAATTCTACGGGTTTCGCAGCAAGTGTGAAGGGGGTATTTTCCGAGGTCAGGGACCTCCTAACTTCACTCTGTCAGGTCAGTTTATGCAGTCAGGCCAGCGCAACAAACAACCATCCACACGGTTTATACACAACTGTGCACAAGGCTGTGGATAAACAGGGGTCTTCACTGCAGGTAATGGGCTACTCTGCATCTTTTCCACCAATAGCATCGTCGCTATCCCACGTATAACCGAATGGTCGGACAAATCGTTTCCCACCGCACAATCAGATCCCATCAGGGCCTTTGCCCTACATGTATTGAGGAAACTCACAAACAAAAAACCCGCAACCATCAGGTTGCGGGTGAAGCGTGGAGCTAACGGGACTCGAACCCGTAACCCCCTGCTTGCAAAGCAGGTGCGCTACCAATTGCGCCATAGCCCCGTTGGAGAGACTCAGTCCTCCACGGTGTCCGTCACGGACGTCCACAGGTCAGCATTATCGGAAAGATCAACCAGAATTTGTCGAACGACGATGCCCACGGCCACGACGGATCCGACAGCCACACAACAGGTGACCCATTTCTTCATGATGATCCTCCGCTTTCGCTCGCCTGCGGATGGTGGGCCTAGGTGGGCTCGAACCACCGACCTCAGTCTTATCAGGACTGCGCTCTAACCTACTGAGCTATAGGCCCAACCGGCACCCTTGCGGGCACTCGGATATAGTACACAGCACAGGGCCATCCGGCAAAATCGAGAGTTCGTGACGTCGAACACGATGAGTTTTCACCGCTCTCAAAGGAGGGAATCAGCGCGTCGTGGCTACGATCCTTGAGTACGTTCGTCAGGCTCACTCGCCACTTCAGGCGGACCTCTCCCCCCGCCGACGCCCTCGCCCTCTCCTGCCTGGTCTACGTGGATTTCCACGCGCTGCCCGGGCCTCGTTCCCCTCGCGGTTGCCTGCTCCGGGAGGTCGCCCAGGCCTCGTCCATCCCTTCCCTGTATCGCTATTCATCGCCGACACACGAGGATCGTCCGCTCCTCGAGGCTGCCGGCTCCAGCGCGCGATTCGGCGGCCTGCGCGTGTGCGATGCGGTCACTCGGTTGGGGACGCGCCCGCTCGCTCAGTTCGGCGCCGCCACCTTCATCGACGAGGCCGGGGCCACCTATGTGGTCTTCCGCGGCACGGATGCGAGCGCGGTCGGGTGGGCGGAGGATGCCCGATTTGGCCTTGATTTTCCCACGGATTCGCAGCGGTGGGCCGCCAACTACCTGGCGTATGCGGCGTCGCGCGCGAAGGGGCCGGTCGTGGTGCTCGGTCACTCGAAGGGCGCCAATTGTGCGCTCTATGCGGCGGCGGCTACCACTCCCCCGACGCTTTCTCTCGTGCATGCCTTCGATCCCGTTGGTTTCCCTGCTGCTGTTATCGACGATGGGTTTTTCGACGGCATTGACGAGCTCATGCGCATCTACGTGACGGCTGGTTCGTGGGTGAGTCCGCTCCTGCCCTTGCCTGCACCAGTCACCGTCGTCGCATCTGGGTGGCCCGGTCCGCTGAGCCACAATCCATATGCGTGGCGCCTCCAGGATGCCTCATTGGAATTCGATGGGCGTCATCTGTCGCGATCAGGCGGCCTTCTGCGCCGCATTGTTCGTGCGGCACTGTGGGCACACCCAACGCGGATTGGCACAACCTAGCGACGCCGCTCCCACAGGTGGCTACGTGGAACCTCTAATGCGCGTGTGCGCCCGATAAGTGGTGTCCCGAACCCAGGAGGTGATCATCTGGGCCCTTCAATGCGCACGTGGGCCCGATCATCCGCACGTGGGTCCGATCATCCGCACGTGGGCCCGATGGTATGCGCGTGGGCACCGCCGCCCAGACGCATACCTAGCGGTTTACGTGCGCATCAAGGGGTTTACGTGCGTATCAAGGGGTTAACGCACATCTTCAGCGGTTTACGTGCGACCAACACACCACGACAGACGCCGAACCCGCCAAAACGCAGACCCATTCAGCAAAAACAGGCCATTTTCAGCGATTTTCGCCCAATGGGTCTGCACTTTGGCGGTCATATCCCCTCAAGTCGCGGGCTTGCGCCACCAATCGGGGGGAATTGCACTACACGGGGGTCCGACACGCCGGCGACACGCCGCAAGAAGGCTTCGTGTAGTGCAAAACCCCCCACCGACGCCGATGTGGGGGTGCCGAGGCACCGCAAAGTATGGTGGCGGGGCCGCCAGGCGCTGGCGGGGCCGGGGTAGTGTCGGGCCAGGGACTGTTCCGGGGACGGTGGCGGGCCGACAGACGCGACAAGATTCGCCCGGCACGGCCCCTCCCCCACTCAACCCGCGACAAAATTCGCCCAGCAACCTCAAAAACGTCAAATTTGGGGTGTTTCGAGCGCGCAGGGCGAACTTTTTCGCGCACAACCCCACCACCGCCGATGCATGGAGCGCCGGAGAGTCCAAACGGCCTGGCCGCGGTGCCCGTGGGCGGCGCCAGGGCACTGCCATAGCCCGCCAACCGGCACGAGGACTACGCCAGAGCACGACATTATTCGCCCAACAACAACCACGCCAGGCCACTTCCGGTACAAAACTCTCCCCGCACACCCACCCTCGCCGCATGTGCGGTACAAAACTCTCCCAGCACGAGCCACACGGCCCCACTTCCGGTACAAAACTCTCCCCGCTCGCCCGAAATGGCTTAATTTGGCGCTTTTTCTACATGCAGGGAGAGTTTTATACCGTTGTCACCACCAAGAAGCCGAGCAGGGAGAATTTTGTACCGAACGCGCGGCAGAGATCGAGCGAGCCAACACAACACACCAGGCACCACCGGCGTGTAGGGCACCGAAGGAACCGGAGGGGCCAGAGGGATCGGGGGATCGGGGGCCGGAAGGCCAGGGCGCGGTGCAGGCGGCCGGTTGGCAGGGCCAACACGGGTTCGCAGGGCCAGCGCCAGAAAAATTTCGCACATAATTTCGCACGGTCACTTTTCGAGACCACCCGAAAACGTTGCAATCCCAACGATGCAAATTCAATGTTTGAACAAGCTGCTGGGGAATTACGTGTGAAATTGCTCAGACGGCAGCAAGACCCCAGCCAAACAAATTTCGCATGCAATTCGATTAGACCAAAATTCAACAAACCCAGAAAACGTTGCAATCCCAACGATGCAAATTCAATGTTTGAACAAGCTGCTGGGGAATTGCATGCGAAATTGCTGTGCCGACGGGCCAGGCCGCGGGGCCGCCAGGCGCCGGCAGGGCCGGGGTAGTGTCGGGCCAGGGACTGTTCCGGGGACGGTGGCAGGGCCGGGGTAGTGTCGGGCCAGGGACTGTTCCGGGGACGGTGGCGGGCCGACAGACGCGACAAAATTCGCCCGGCACGGCCCCTCCCCCACTCAACCCGCGACAAAATTCGCCCAGCAACCTCAAAAACGTCAAATTTGGAGTGTTTCGAGCGCGCAGGGCGAACTTTTTCGCGCACCGGACGCGGTGACGTGGCGATATTGAAACTTACAACACCACTGCGACCACTGATGCAGGCCAACGTGAAACCACCGTCACCACTGCGCGCCCCTGAACAGCAACCTGGAGGGGCCACGTTGTGGAGATGGGGGGAATCGAACCCCCGTCCCGAGGTATAGCAAAAGGGGCTGGCGTGAGCCGACCCCTTGCGCGAGTGCCCTCACTCATCCATGAGGGACACCTTGACGCCGCCCACCAGCGAGGCGACGACGTTGTAGAGCATGGCTCCCAGCGTCGACAGGGCGGTGAGCAGGATGACGTTGATGACGGCGACGATGGTCGCGTAGGAGATGACGCGCGGCAGTCGGGCGTAGTCGAGCAGGTCCGCGAAGCGGCCGGCGCCGACGGTCTGCAGGAAGTCTTCGATTTGGCTGAAGACGTGCATGGCGTCGACCATGAGCCACAGGACGATCGTGGCGACGACCATCGCGATGCCCAGGGCGACGGACAGGAGGAAGGAGACCTTCATGACGGTCCACGCGTCGATGCGCGCGATCGCCAGGTCAACTCGGCGGGGAGCGTCGCTGCGGGCGCTCGAGACGTGGTCGCTCATGGGTTTCCTTCCAGGTCGCACTTCCTACTGCCAGGCTACCGCATCGCCCGGCTCTGGCGCTGGTTCCGCGCCGCTTTGGAAGCTTGATCACGGGACGAGGCGGGGGCCTCGTCCCGTGATCGCGCGTCAGTTCTCGTCGGCTGCGGTCTCGCCGCCCTCGGAGGCCGTGGCCTCGTCTGCGGGGGCGTCGGTCCCTTCAGCGGCATCCGGGGCCTCGACCGCCTCGGGAGCGCCGTCGACTTCGGTCTCGTCGGTTTCTTCGTCGCCCGAGTCGGGGTTGCGGGTGATCGCGATGATGCGGTCGCCCTCGTCGGGGCGGGCGAAGATGACGCCCATGGTGTTGCGGGCGGTGGGTCGCACGTCGGAGGCATTGACCTGGACGAGCTTGCCGGACTCGGTGATGACCATGACGTCCTCATCGGGTCGCACGACGAGGGCGCCGACCAGGCCGCCGCGTTCGTCGACGAGCTTGCCGACGCGCACGCCGAGGGTGCCGCGCGACTTGGTCGGGTATTCGTCGACGGGAGTGCGCTTGGCGTAGCCGGATTCGGTGACGATCAGCAGGTCGGTGTTCTCGCGCGGGACCTCCATGCTGAGGAGCTCGTCGTCGCCGCGGAACTTCATGCCGCGCACGCCGGACGTGGAGCGGCCCATGGAGCGCAGCTGCTCGTCGGTGGCCGTGAAGCGCACGGCCTGGCCGTCGCGGGAGACGAGGATGAGGTCTTCGTCGGCCATGATGGTCTGTGCGGAGACCAGCTCGTCGGGCTTGCCGTCCTCGTCTTCGCGCAGGTTGATGGCGATGATGCCGCCGGAGCGGGGCGAGTTGTACAGGCTCAGCGGGGTCTTCTTCACCAGGCCGCGCTTGGTGGCCAGGACCAGGTAGTCGGCGTCTTCGTAGGTGCGGATCGCGAGGACCTGTGCGATGTGCTCGTCGGGCTGGAAGGCCAGCAGGTTGGCGACGTGCTGGCCCTTGGCGTCGCGACCGCCTTCGGGGATTTCGTAGGCCTTGGCGCGGTAGACGCGTCCGAGGTTGGTGAAGAAGAGCAGCCAGTTGTGCGTGGTGGTGACGAAGAAGTGTTCGACCACGTCGTCGCCGCGCAGCTGGGTGCCGCGCACGCCCTTGCCGCCGCGCTTCTGCGAGCGGTAGTTGTCCGTGCGGGTGCGCTTGGCGAAGCCGTCGCGGGTGATGGTGACGACGACGTCCTCTTCGGGGATGAGGTCTTCCATCGACATTTCCCCGTCGAAGGGGAGGATGCGGGTGCGGCGCTCGTCACCGAACTTGTCGACGATTTCGCCGAGTTCGGTGGAGATGATGGCGCGCTGGCGCTCGGGCTTGGCGAGGATGTCGTTGAGGTCGTCGACGCGGGCCTTGAGTTCGGCGTGCTCGTCCATGATCTTCTGGCGCTCGAGGGCGGCGAGGCGACGCAGCTGGAGGGCCAGGATTGCGTCGGCTTGGATGGCGTCCACGTCGAGCAGTTCGATCAGGCCGGCGCGGGCCTCGTCGACGGTGGGGGAGCGGCGGATGAGGGCGATGACCTCGTCGAGGGCGTCGAGGGCCTTCAGGTAGCCTTCGAGGATGTGCAGGCGTTCGAGGGCCTTGCGCAGGCGGAACTGCGTGCGACGCACGATGACGTCCATCTGGTGGGTGATCCAGTGGCGGATGAAGCCGTCGATGGACAGGGTGCGGGGTACGCCGTCGACGAGCGCAAGCATGTTGGCGGAGAAGTTCTCCTGCAGGCTGGTGCGCTTGTAGAGGTTGTTGAGGACGACCTTGGCGACGGCGTCGCGCTTGAGGACGATGACGAGGCGCTGGCCGGTACGGCCGGAGGTTTCGTCGCGGATGTCGGCGATGCCGCCGATTTGTCCGTCGCGCACGAGCTGGGCGATCTTGTCGGCCAGGTTATCGGGGTTGACCTGGTAGGGCAGTTCGGTGACGACGAGGCACTGGCGGCCCTGGATTTCTTCGACGTTGACGACGGCGCGCTGCGTGATGGAGCCGCGGCCGGTGCGGTAGGCATCTTCGATGCCCTTGTGGCCCAGGATGGTGGCGCCGGTGGGGAAGTCGGGTCCGGGGATGAGCTTGAGGAGTGCTTCGAGGAGTTCTTCGCGCGAGGCCTCGGGGTTGTCGAGGGCCCACTGGACGCCGCGTGCGAGTTCGCGCAGGTTGTGCGGCGGGATGCGCGTGGCCATGCCGACGGCGATGCCTTCGGAGCCGTTGGCCAGGAGGTTTGGGAAGCGCGCGGGCAGGATGGTGGGTTCCTGGTTGCGGCCGTCGTAGTTGTCCTGGAAATCGACGCATTCTTCGTCGATGTCGCGGACCATTTCCATGGCCAGGGGCGCCATCTTGCACTCGGTGTAACGGGGTGCGGCGGGGCCCAGGTTGCCGGGTGTACCGAAGTTACCCTGGCCGGCGACGAGGGGGTAGCGCAGCGACCAGGGCTGCACGAGGCGCGCGAGGGCGTCGTAGATCGCGGCGTCGCCGTGGGGGGTGGTAGTTACCCATGACCTCGCCGACGACGCGGGAGGACTTGGAGAACGAGGAGGTGGGACGGTATCCGCCGTCGTACATGGCGTACAGGACGCGGCGGTGGACGGGCTTGAGGCCGTCGCGCACGTCGGGCAGGGCGCGTCCGACGATGACGCTCATCGCGTAGTCGAGGTAGGAGCGCTGCATCTCTTTTTGCAGGTCGACCTGGCGGATGCGCTCGGTGTCCGAGATGTGCCGCGCGTCAGTAGTCTGCTCGTCGCTCACGTTTTTCCTTACGTTGTTTCTGCTCGATCAGGCCCGTTCGGTACGAGGCCGGGGCTGGGCTGGTCGCTGTTTTGTCAGATGTCGAGGAAGCGCACGTCGGTGGCGTTGCGCTGGATGAAGGTGCGGCGTCGGTCGACGTCGTCACCCATGAGGATCGTGAAGGTTTCGTCGGCGTCTGCGGCCTCGTCGAGGGTGACCTGCTTGAGGATTCGGTGTTCCGGATCCATGGTGGTCTCCCACAGTTCGTGGTCGTTCATTTCGCCGAGGCCCTTGTAGCGCTGGATGCCGCCTTCCTTGGGCAGGCGGCGGTTTGCGGCGGCGCCGGCGGCGAGCAGTTCGTCGCGTTCCTTGTCGGAGTAGGCGAATTCGTGCTCGGCATTGGTCCACTTAATGCGGTACAGCGGGGGCATCGCGATAAAGGTGTGGCCGCCCTCGATGAGGGGGCGCATGTAGCGGAAGAGGAGGGTCAGCAGCAGCGTGGCGATGTGCTGGCCGTCGACGTCGGCGTCCGCCATGATGACGATCTTGCCGTAGCGCAGCTTCGAGATGTCGAAGTCTTCGCCGATGCCGGTGCCGAAGGCGGTGATGAGCGAGCGGATCGTATCCGAGGACAGCGCCCGGTCCAGGCGCGCCTTTTCGACGTTGAGGATCTTGCCGCGGATCGGCAGGATGGCCTGTCGCTCGGGGTCGCGGCCGCCGACGGCGGAGCCGCCTGCGGAGTCACCCTCGACGATGAAGATTTCGCATTCGGAGGGCGTGCGCGAGGAGCAGTCGCGCAGCTTGCCGGGCATGGAGGCGGATTCGAGGACGCCCTTGCGGCGCGTGGCCTCGCGGGCCTTACGGGCGGCGACGCGGGCGGCCTGGGCGGCCTGGCCCTTGGCGATGATGGCCTTGGCGTCGGCGGGGTGGGCGTCGAACCAGTCGGTGAGCTTGGAGTAGACCTGCTGCTGAACGAAGGTGCGGGCCTCGGTGTTGCCGAGCTTGGTCTTCGTCTGGCCTTCGAACTGGGGCTCGGTGAGCTTGATCGAGATGACGGCGGTCAGGCCTTCACGCACGTCGTCACCGGTGAGGTTGTCGTCCTTGTCTCGGATGATGCCCTTTTCGCGGCCGTAGCGGTTAACGAGGGAGGTCAGCGCGGTGCGGAAGCCCTCCTCGTGCATGCCGCCTTCGGTGGTGTTGATGGTGTTGGCGAAGGTGTGGACGGACGAGGAGTAGGCGGTGGTCCACTGCATGGCGATTTCCACGCTCATGGTGCCTTCGTCGTTTTCGGCTTCGAAGTCGATGATCTCGTTGTTGATCGTGTCGGACTTCTTGGCGGAGTCGAGGTATTCGACGTAGTCGCGCAGGCCGTGCTCGTAGCAGTAGGTGACGGTGCGGTGGCCCTTAGTCTTCTTGTCCGAGGCCTCCTCGCCGCCGGCGATTTCGTCGCCTTCGTCAGTGGCGGACTCACGCTCGTCGGTCAGGGTGATGCGCAGGCCCTTGTTGAGGAAGGCCATCTGCTGGAAGCGCTGGCGCAGGGTTTCGAAGTCGAATTCGACGGTTTCGAAGATTTCGGGGTCCGGGTAGAAGACCTGCGTGGTACCGGTTTCGTCGGTTGCTTCGCCGCGTTCGAGGGGGGTGATGGGGGTGCCGCCATTTGCGAACGACATGCGCCACACGTAGCCCTGGCGGCGGATTTCGGTGTTCACGCGGGTGGAGAGGGCGTTGACGACGGAGATGCCGACGCCGTGCAGGCCGCCGGAGACGGCGTATCCGCCGCCGCCGAACTTGCCGCCGGCGTGGAGGATCGTCATGACGACCTCGACGGTGGGCTTGTGCTCGGTGGGGTGCTCGTCGACGGGGATGCCTCGGCCGTTGTCGACGACCTTGATGCCGCCGTCTGCCTGAATCGTGACCTCGATGTGGTCGGCGTAGCCGGCCAGGGCCTCGTCCACGGAGTTGTCGACGACCTCGTACACCAGGTGGTGCAGGCCGCGTTCGCCGGTGGATCCGATGTACATGCCCGGGCGCTTGCGGACGGCTTCCAGGCCCTCGAGGACGGTGATGTCCGATGCGCCGTAGGACTGTTCGCCTTCGGCGGTCTTCTCGTTGTCAGCCACGTGGCTCCCCTCGCAGTGCGCGAAAATAGATGTTTAACCTTGTAGATTCTACCAAAAGTGGCGCTTGTACCCGGGATTGACAGGCTCGGAGGGTTACTTTACAAACTGTGTGATTGCAACGAAAACTCGACTGTGATGAGTCACATGCCGATTGTGGTTGTGGCTGGGACACACGGGGCCGCCCTCCCGGCTGGGAGGGCGGCCCCGGTGCGTGCGTTCAGGCGGAGCGACCGCCTGCGTTGCGGTCACCGCCGTAGCGCGGCGTGCGCCTGTCGATGCAGGCTGGCAAGGGTGGTGTCAGATCACTTCGGATCCCAGAAGAAGGGCTCAAGCTCATGGTCAGTGTCGAACATATCGAGTCCGAAGATGGTGACGGTGTCCGTGGTGCTCTTGAGCTTGTAGCCGATGACGACTGTCTTGGTCTCGCCCACATTCATTTTCTTCAACAGATCGATGGGGTCGTAGCCCGGGAGATCTTTCTTCATGAATGTCGCGGATTCCAGGAACTGATCGTTCTGATACATCATGGGTAGCGCAAGAAAGGCACTCACGTCCTCGCTCTTGTTGTTGTTGGTGACCGTGTAGGTTGCGACTACAGTCGGGTCACCGTCGTCGTCAGTCGGGCCCAACTCGATCTTCGTGCTCTCGACGTGGACGGTGCCGCCGGCAAGATCAGCTTCGTAGTGGTCTTTCGAACCGTTGTTTCCCTTCGACGAACCGGGGCCCTTGCTACCGCTCGACGAGCCGGAACCGCTCGAGGAACCCGAGCCCTTGCTACCACTCGACGAGCCGGAACCACTTGACGACCCCGAACCGGAACCGCTCGAGGAACCGCCCGATGAGGACGAGGAGGGATCCGAGGACGGCTCCGAGGCGCTCCTCGAACCGGAGCCGAGCAGGCCCCAGACCACGAGGCCGCCGATCATGAGGAGGACGACGACGCCCGCGACGACGCCGACGATGAGGGGAGTCTTCGACTTCTGCTGGGGAGCGCCCATCGGCGACATCCCAGGCTGCCCATAGCCCTGCGGGTAGCCGCCCTGGTTCTGCATACCGTAGGCGTTGCCACCTTGGCCACCGTAGGGATTTGCGTTGCTCTGGCCGCCGTAGGGATCGGACGCGCTCTGGCCGCCATAGGGGTTCTGCGTGTTTGCAGCGCCGTACGGGTTGGATGCGTTCTGCCCGTAGCCCTGCTGGGGCCCGGCGCCATACTGGCCGTTCCCGTAGCCCTGCTGTTGGGGTTGCCCGCCGTAGGCGCCCTGGCCGTAGCCCTGCTGCCCCTGGGGGTTGTTTCCCCACCCGTTACCGCCCTGTTGTGCGTACGGATTGCTCATTGTTACTCCTCGTCAAATTCGCACTAGTGTGCGGGATTCAGTTGAAGACTAACAAAATCCGGCCATGTGGGGAGTCCCCCGCTCATTTTCTCGCCCTAGTGACCTACCCGTAGTCGGCGCGGGGGCCTCGGCCACGCACGACGTAGGGGCCTTTCCTCCACGAGGGGCGACGGGGCCTCGGATGATGACTTGTTCGACGACGCCCGAGCCGACCTCTTCGGCGATGCGCCGCTCGATGGTGGGCAGGAGGAGCTGGAGCTGTTTGGCCCAGGCGGTGGAGTCGGTGCGCACGACGAGGCGGTGGCCTTCGAAGGTCTCGATGTGGGCGTGTTCGGCGACCTGTGGGCCGACGATGGCACGCCATTTCGCCATGATCGAGCCCATTTTTCGTGGGGGTGTCCCATTCGCGGGCTTTTGATTGTGCGCGCCAGGATCGCGCCCAGCGAGTTGGCCCGGCGGTAGCGCGGGCGCATGGCGGCCATGCCAGGGGCACGGCTCCACGAGGCGCCGGTTCCCTCGAGGGCCTGGCGCAGGGCCGCGAGGTCTCCCTCGGGGTCCTCCTCATTCGACGAGGCCGGGGCCTCGATTCCATTGGCGTGACGGTAGGCGGCGGCTCTGGCGGCGGCTCGCGCCTGGGCGTTGTCCTCACTGCCGGCGAGGCGTCCGAAGCCGTCGGTTTCGATGGCGGCGTATTCGCTGGTTCCGTCGAGGCTGCGGCGGGGCCTGGTTTCGTCGAGTCCCCACGAGGGCAGGGTCGAGCGGGTGTATCCGTGCGTGCGGGCGACGCTTTGGGCGCGTTCGAGGGCGCGGACGACGAATTCGTCGGCTTCTTCGTCGGGGGTATCGCCGAAGCCCGCGAACCCGGGCTCCAGGCCAGCGTCGGAGAAATCCGCCTCGGGGGAGTCCGCGTCGGCGCGGTCGTCGCGTTCACTCATCGTCGGGTCCGTCGATGACGGTGCCTCGATCGGGGTCGAGGCGCACGTGCAGGGCGTGGTGGTCGAGGGAGGCGGGCAGGTCGCCGGCGACCGCGCAGGTGACGATGATCTGCTCGGCTTTCGAGGCGAGGGCGGCCAGGCCCTCACGGCGCGAGGAGTCGAGTTCGGCGAAGACGTCGTCGAGGATGAGGATCGGGGTGTCGCCATCGTCGCTGAGGAGTTCGAAGGCGCCGAGGCGCAGGGCGAGGGCGACCGACCAGGATTCGCCGTGGGATGCGTAACCCTTGACGGGCATCGCGCCGAGGCCCAGGGTCAGGTCGTCGCGGTGTGCGCCCACGAGGTTGACGCCGCGCTCGGTTTCCTTTCTCTCGTACCGATGCGAGGGCTGCGAACATGCGCTGCGTCTGGGCCTCCACGTCGGTGAGGTCGGCGCTGGCCGGGTTGTCGGGGTCGGTGCCGATGACGCGGTCGACCGAGGCGTCGAAGGCGAGGCGCAGGTGGCGCGGGGAATCGGCCACGTCGTCGTAGGCGCGCGCGGCCGGCTCTTCCAGGCGCGAAGCAATGGACGCGCGCGTGGCCGTGATGCGCGCGGACAGCGCTGCAAACTGCTGATCCCAGATCTCGAGGGTCGACAGGTCGGGGGACTGGCCGCGGCGGATCGAGGCCTGGGCGGCCTTCATGAGCGCGGCGCGCTGGCGCGCAACACGATCGAAGTCGGAGCGCACTGAGGCGTGGATGGGGGAGAGCTGCGTGGCCAGGTCATCCAGGAAAGAGCGGCGCACCGACGGGTCGCCGCGTACGAGGGACAGATCCTCGGGCGCGAACACGACCGTGCGCACGATGCCCAGAATCTCGCGGGGCTTGACCTGCGCACGGTTGATGCGCGCACGATTGGCCTTGCCGCGCACAATCTCCAGCTCGATGACCTGCTCGCGGCCCGAGGCCACGACCCGCGCGCGGATGACGGCGCCACCCGGGGCGGCCTCGGCCTCGTCGATGGGGATGCGCACGAGCGCGCCCTCCGCGCCGACCCTGTGCGACGAGAACGTGGACAGGTAGGCGAGCGCCTCGACAAGGTTCGTCTTTCCCTGGCCGTTCGCGCCCACCAGGACCGTGGGGCCCTCGGGCAGCTCGACGACCCCGTGCTTCCAGGAGCGGAAGTCGTCGAGGGCCAGGTGGGAGACGCGCACGTCAGATGCCGAAGCGGATGGGCATCAGCAGGTAGCGGAACTGCGTGACCTCGCCCTCGTCGGCCTTCTTCTGGCCGGTGATGACGGCCGGCTTCGTGGGGTGGGTGAAGCCGAAGCGCACGTAGTCGGTGTCCAGGACCTGCAGGCCGTCGATGAGGAACTGCGGGTTGAACGCGGTCGAAATGTCGTCGCCGTGCAGGGTCGCCTCGATGGCCTCGGAGGCCTGGGCGTTGTCGCCCTGACCGGCCTCGAGGACCAGCTGGCCCTCGGTGAAGGCCAGGCGCACGGAGGTCTTGCGCTCGGCGACCAGCGACATGCGCTTGACGGCCTCGAGCAGCGCGTGGCGATCGACGACGGCCTGGATCGGCGTGGTCTCGGGGAAGAGGCGACGCACGGCCGGGTAGTCGCCGTCCATGAGGGTCGAGGTGGTGCGGCGACCCTGGGCGGTGAAGCCGATGAGGGACGAGGCGCCGGGCTGAGATTCGCCGGACAGGCCGACCTCGACCTTGGCACCCGAGGTCATCGACTTGGCGACGTCCTGAAGGATGCGGGCCTTGACCAGGGCGACCTCTTCGATCGAGGTGTCGGCGGGCTCCCAATCCAGCTCACGCATGGCGAGGCGGTAGCGGTCGGTGGCCAACAGCGTGATCGCCGGGCCGTTGATCTCGATGCGCACACCCGTCAGCAGCGGCAGGGTATCGTCGCGCGACGCGGCGATCGACACCTGGGAGACGGCCTGCGACAGCGTCGAGGAGTCGATCGCGCCGACGGCGGTGGGCTGCGCGGGCAGTAGCGGGTACTCGTCCAGGGGCATGACCGCGAGCGTGAAGTGCGAGGATCCGCAGACCAGGTTCACCTTCTGGCCATCGAGCTCGACGGAGACAGGCTTGGGAGGGCAGCGACTTGGAGATGTCCGCCAGGAGGCGGCCGGAGACCAGAACCTCGCCGGCCTCGTCGACGGTGGCGGGAATATGCGAGTTTGCGGAGACCTCGTAGTCGAAGGAGGACAGGGTCAGCTCGTCGCCTTCAGCCTTGATGCGCACGCCGGCCAGGATCGGCGAGGCCGGACGCACCGGGAGCGCGCGGGCGGTCCACGACACGGCTTCGGCCAGAACATCGCGGGCGACGGTGAACTTCATAGCTGCCTCCAAAACACAAAACGGATCGGACACTACTTTACCCACAAGTGTGCGCACGTGGGGCAGGAAATTCGCCTCGCGTGCGCCATCGCGTCGCGTCGGCGTCGCCGTTGTTGTACGGAGGCCTGTGAAAAAATTTTTGTCATGTGACTGTCCCTCCATCATAAGGGTTGTGAGTTCTGTGGAAAACTCCCTTATGCGGCGGAATTTCAATCAAATCTCTGTGCTGTCATTCTGGGACGAGGCTGTGGATTCGTCACGTGGTCCTGTGCACGAAGCAAATGACAACTTTTTGAGATCCACAGGAGGGCTCTTTTTCTCCACAGCTCGAGCCCGTTCGTGCACCGCCTGTGCACAACTCCTGTGAGAATTGCGCGCGGGCGCCGACTTATCTCAGCGCCCGCGCGGCTTTCACGACTCTCTGGCCTTCTGCTTAATGCGGTTTGTAAGCTCCGACACGTGGTTGAAGGTCTCGCGCTTTTCCTTCATGAGCTTGGAGATCTTCTTGTTTGCGTGCATGACCGTCGTGTGGTCGCGTCCGAAGGCCTGTCCGATCTTGGGCAGCGACAGGTCGGTGAGCTCGCGGCACAGGTACATGGCGATCTGGCGGGCCTCGACGACGTTGTGACTGCGCTCCGAGGAGCCCATCTGCTCGATCGTCACGCCGAAGTAGACGGCGCACTGGCTCATGATGAGGCTGACGGTGATCTCGTTGTCGTCCGGGTTGGACACGAAGTCCTTGAGCATCATCTGCGCGAGATTCAGGTCGATGCGCTCCTGGTACAGCGACGCCCACGCGCCGATGCGCACGAGCGCGCCCTCCAGCTCACGGATGTTCGAGGAGATGCGAGAGGCCACGTACTCGAAGACCTCAGGCGTGACCTCGAGGCCCTCGGCGTCCGCCTTCTTGTGGAGGATTGCGATGCGGGTCTCCAGGTCCGGCGGCTGAACATCCACGAGCAGGCCGGAGGAGAAGCGCGAACGCATGCGGTCCTCGAAGCCCTTGAGCTGAGCCGGGGGCAGGTCGGAGGTCAGCACGATCTGCTTGTTCGCGCTGTGCAGAGCATTAAAGGTATGGAAGAAGCCTTCCACCGTCTGCTCCTTGTCGCCGATGAACTGAATGTCGTCGATGAGGAGGATGTCGAGCTCGCGGTAGCGGCGGTGGAACGCCTCGACCTGGGAGTTGTCCGTCTTATTGAGGCGAATCGCGTTAATGAACTCGTTCGTGAACTCTTCGGAGTTGACGTAGCGGACCTTCAGGTGGGGCATCATCGACAGCGCGTTGTGGCCGATGGCCTGCAGCAGGTGCGTCTTGCCCAGCCCGGAGTCGCCGTAGATAAAGAGGGGATTGAAGGCCGTTCCCGGGCTCTCGGAGGCCGCCAGCGCCGCGGCGTGCGCGAAACGGTTCGAAGGGCCGATCACGAAGGTATCGAACGTGAACTTTGGGTTCAGGTGCGTCGGGCCCGAGTCGGCGTTCGAGGAGGCCAGGGCGGGGGAGTGGTGCTCCTCGTGCTGTCCGTGGTCCTCGTTCGACGAGGCCGGGGCAAGCGCGGGCGCAGCGGGCGCGGGTTCGGGGGTGACCGGGGCGGCCTCTTCTTCCTTTTCTTCCTCTTGCGTGACGACCTCGATCGAGGGATCGACCGTGATCGCGATGCGCACAGTGCGGCCCAAGTGCACGGACAGAGCGGTCGTCAGCTTTGACTGCGCCTTATCTTCAATCCACTGCTTGGTGAAGTCGTTGGGGACGGCGAGCAGGATCGTGCCTTCGATGTCGCCGAGGGGGCGTGCGGAGCGCAGCATCGACGTGGCGACGGGCCCCAGCTCATTCGTGGGGACCGCGTCGAGGGCCGCAGCCCACGCGCGTGTGAGGGAATCCGACTCCACGGCAACCTCCGGTCACAAAAACAGGTGAGTTCGGTCACGACTTTTCGGTGATGTGCGTGACGCTTGTACATGCATGCAGTGTAGTCCGCGCACATGTTATGCACAGACTGGGGATGAAGCTGTGGAGAACTATCACAGAATCACAGGCCTGTAGTTACAACTTTGGGTCCGCATCAGCGTGCGGAAAGCAAAAATACACACAGCCTGTGGATAACTTTCGTCATCCACGTTCTGTGGACGAGTCCAATCCACAGCGATTTGCACAGCTGTGGATACTGTGTGTGTGACGCGGTGGGTAACGTCGCCGCATTGACGTGCGCCCCCAATCCGCTTAGTCTTGGTCTTTGTTTGCGCCCATTTCGGGCGTGCGTCCCCGCTATCGCGCGCACCGCGTGTCGATAGCCCAACCGAAACGAGTGGGAAACCACTCCCCGCCGAGGAGAATTGCCGTGACCACCAAGCGGACCTACCAGCCCAACAACCGTCGTCGTTCGAAGACGCACGGCTTCCGTCTGCGCATGTCGACCCGCGCCGGCCGCGCCATTCTGGCTGCCCGCCGCCGCAAGGGCCGCGCCAAGCTGTCCGCCTGAGACACACCGGTGCTGCCGCGCGCGCACCGCATGGTTGACCCAGCGGATTTCACCGCCGCGATCCGACAAGGAACGCGAGCAGGAGATCCGCTGGTCGTCGTCCACGTCCGAGCCGACGAGGAACGCAACAGTCGCCTCGTCGGTTTCGTCGTACCCAAGCGGGAAATCAAGCGCGCCAACGGACGCAACCGCGTCAAGCGACAGCTGCGCCACCTCATGCGGGACCGAGTCGCCGATCTTCCCGACGGAGCACGGGTCGTCGTGAGGGCCTCACGCAAGGCCCTCGGCGTCCCCTCCAAGGAACTCGGCGAGCACCTCGACCGCGTCATGGCGCGAGCGTGGCGCAAGTGGGACGCACGATGAGTGTCGCGGGCCGTGCCCTCGGTGCGCTCGTGTCCGCCCCCATCGTCGCCTACCAGCGCTACATCTCCCCGGCCCTCGGCCCCCGGTGTCGATACGCCCCCAGCTGCTCCACCTACGCGCTCCAAGCGGTCCGTGTCCACGGGCCCATCAAAGGAATCATCCTCGCCTCCTGGCGGCTCCTGCGATGCAACCCCTGGAGCCACGGCGGAGTAGACCACGTACCAGAGCGTGGACGCTGGAAGCCCGACCCCTGGATTCCACCCGAGGATTGGGCTGGGCACGACAACTGGGAACGCCCCGCCCCCATGGGACTGGACCCGGAACAGACTTGACCGAGTAACCTGCCACGGCCTCGGGAATATAAGGAACAACGACACAGCGGCGCACCCGCGCCACGGCGAAAGCGATAACTATGTTCGACGCAATCCTCCACCCCTTCGCGTGGGCGATCTCCTACGTGTGGGTCTGGATCCACGACCTCCTCGTGCTGCTCGGAATGTCCTCCGGCTCCGGCATGGCGTGGGTCCTGTCCATCGTGCTGCTCACCATCCTGGTGCGCATCGCCATCATCCCGCTGTTCCTCAAGCAGATCCGCTCCTCGCGCGCCATGCAGGCCATCCAGCCCGAAATGCGCAAGATCCAGGAGAAGTACAAGGGCAAGAAGGACCAGGTCAGCCGTCAGAAGATGATGGAAGAGACCCAGGCCCTCCAGCGCAAGCACAAGGTCTCGCCCTTCGCCTCCTGCCTGCCCATGCTCGTGCAGATGCCCGTCCTCTTCGGCATGTACCGCGCCATCATCGCGGTCTCCTCCATCTCCGCCGGCACCTACACCTACCGCGGCGACTCGACCGACCACCTCGGCCCGCTCACCGCGTCCGTGTCCACCGAGATCGTCAACTCGACCGTCTTCGGCGTCCCGCTCTCTCACACGCTGCGCGACTCGTGGGGCCAGCCCGCCATCGTCGCGGTCTTCATCGCCGCGATCGTCCTCATGGTCGTCCTGCAGTTCGCCTCCATGCGCCTGTCCTTCTCGCGCAACATGCCCGACATGGGCGACAACCCGATGGCCCAGTCGCAGCGCTCCATGATGTACGTGATGCCGCTGATGTTCATCTTCTCCGGCGCGTTCTTCCAGATGGGCGTCGTCATCTACACCGTGACCGCCTCCTTCTGGGCCCTCGCCCAGTCCTTCTGGACCATCAAGGTCATGCCCACCCCCGGCTCCCCCCGCCTACGTCGACCTCCTCGCCTCGCGCGAGGCCGCCTACCAGGAATGGGCCAAGCCCTACTTCCAGAACTACGACCGTGAGCGCGCCGCCCTCAGCAACAGCGCCACCGACCCGCGCGTCGACGAACTCAACGAGCGCACCCTCGCCGAGGTCCGATCCAAGGCCAAGAAGCAGCGCGTCGCCTCCGACTTCCCCGCCTCCATGTCCACCGGCGAGATCGTCACTGTCTACCGCAACCTGGCCACCCAGAAGTGGACTACCCTTCCCGATGAGCAGTGGATGCACGGCCTCGCCCTCGCCGTCGAAAAGCGCATCGCCAAGCAGGAAGCCTCTGCCCAGCGCGCCGAGCTCCAGAAGCAGGTCCGCGACCGCCGCGCCCTCGAGCGCGAGGCCGCCAAGGCCTCGTCGAAGGACGCCTCCGAGAGCGCCGAGGCGCAGGCCGGCCACGGATCGCTCAGCGCCGAGGAAATCGAGCGTCGCCGCATCGAGCGCCGCAAGGCCCGCCGCCGCGGCAACAAGCGCTGACCACCACAGATTCACGGTTCCAGGCCCCCAGCCGGTAACCTGGACACCAGCAAGACCCCATTCCCCACTACGGAGGACACGTCATGAGTGACGACAACGCAGACAAGCTGACCCGCCTCGAAGAAGAAGGCGAGCTCGCCGCCGACTACCTGGAAGAACTCCTCGACATCGCCGACCTCGACGGCGACATCGAAATCGACGTCGAAAACGGCCGCGCCTCGGTCGAGATCGTCGCCGACGACCCCGACGCCCTCGACCGCCTCGTGGGCGAGGACGGCGAGGTCCTGGACGCCCTCCAGGAGCTCACCCGCCTGGCCGTCCAGACCGAGACCGGCGAGCGCTCACGCCTCATGCTCGACATCGCCGGCTTCCGCGCCGAGCGCAAGGAAGAACTCCAGGACATCACCCGCGAGGCCATCGCCCGCGTGCGCGCCACCGGCGAGGCCGTCAAGCTCGACGCCATGAACCCCTTCGAGCGCAAGGTGTGCCACGACGTGGTCGCCGACGAGGGCCTCACCTCCGAGTCCGAGGGCGCCGAGCCCCACCGCCGCGTCGTCATCCTCCCCGAGGAATCCGACGGTGAGTGAGAACCCGAACGGGACGGGAAGGGGTCGCCAGGTCGGCGACCCCTTCGTCCCAGAAGAGCCCACGCCGGCCGTCCGCGAGTTCTTCGGACCGGCCTTCGCCGAGGTCGCCGAATACGCGCGCATGCTCGAGGAGGAGGGCGAGATTCGCGGCCTCCTTGGCCCGCGCGACATGGAGCGCATCTGGTCGCGCCACATCGTCAACTCCGCCGCCGTGCTGGACTTCATGCCGCGCAAGGACGGCCGTCAGGTCCTCGACGTCGGCTCCGGCTCCGGTCTGCCCGGCATCGTGATCGCCGCGTGCCGCCCCGAGCTCGACGTGCACCTGGCCGAGCCCATGGTGCGCCGGGTCGAGTGGCTCATGGACGTCGTGGAGGACCTCGGCCTCGACAACGTGACCATTCACCAGGCGCGCGCCGAGGAGCTGCGCGGCAAGGGCAAGGCCGACGTGGTGACGGCCCGCGCCGTCGCCAACATGAGCAAGCTCGTGCGCATGACGTCCAAGTTGATCGCGCCGGGCGGATCGCTCGTGGCCCTCAAGGGTCGCCGCGCTCCGATCGAGGTGGACGAGGCCTCGGCCGAGCTGCGTCGTCACCACCTGCGCGCCGAGATCCACGAGGTGCCCTCCATCATGGAGGACGAATCCACGTACGTGGTGGTCTGCACGCGCATCAAGTAGCGCGTCCCCGAGTGGGGGAGGGGAGCGTCGCGGCGGTTGCTGCGACGCTCCCCTTGTGTAGTGACGCAGGACACAATGACGTGTTGTTCCGTCAGATCGATTCCCTCGATTGACGGTTCCTCTGGCTTCTATTGATGGCCGGGAGAATCGATCCTACAGAAGAGTATTTGCACTGCTATTGCGCGTGTCAGTGGGATTGTGTGCACCTCGATGCATCACGGGCCTTTCGTGCTGGAAGTGTGTGCGTCTCCCCGTAAACTAGGGGCAGTATCTAGGAAGGTGTCACGTGAGTACCAACAACACCCCTCTGTCGACTCAGATCGAGCGCAACCTGCGCGATCTCGCCATGCTCGAGCGCGCGACATTCCCGCGCCCCGATCACACGCGTATCATTGCCGTTGCGAACCAGAAGGGGGGCGTCGGTAAGACGACGTCGGCCGTGAACATCGCGGCGGGCCTCGCGATTGGTGGCTTGTCGGTGCTCGTTGTTGACGCCGACGCCCAGGGTAACGCGTCTAGCGCTCTGGGTGTCCCGCACCCGGCCGGTACGCCCTCGACGTACGACGTGATTATCGGCGGTGCCAGTGTCGCGGATGTCGTGCAGCCGTGCCCCGATATCGACGGGATCCTCGTCTGCCCGGCCACGATCGACCTGTCTGGTGCCGAGATCGAACTCGTTGACGTCGACCGGCGCGAATATCGCTTGCGGGATGCTCTGCGTGAGTATGTCGCCGAGCATCAGGACATTGACATCGTCTTGATTGACTGCCCACCGTCCCTCGGCCTCGTGACCCTGAACGTCATGGTGGCCGCGGACGAGGTCATGATCCCGATCCAGGCGGAGTACTACGCACTCGAGGGCCTGAGCCAGCTGTGGAACACCGTCGAGCGCATTGGCGTGGATCTCAACCCTGGCCTGCGTGTGTCGGGCATGCTCCTGACGATGGCTGACAAGCGTACGCGGCTGTCCGAGGAGGTCGAGAGCGAGGTCCGCTCCCACTTCCCCGAGCAGACATTCGAGACTGTCATTCCGCGTTCCGTACGCATTTCAGAGGCTCCGAGCTACGGCCAGACGGTCATCACCTACGACCCGCGCAACGTTGGTGCGATCGCGTATCGTAAGGCCGCGCTGGAGCTGTGTCAGCGTCTTTCCGTAGCTGGATAGTGGTTGTTTCACGTGAAACATACGGAGTTATCCGCATGTTTCCGCAGATCGGCACGTATTAGTCAGAGTGTGTGACCATTGGTGCAGCAAAGTGACGAACGACGCTCACTAGGTGATCCCATGGCATTGTTTCACGTGAAACAATGAACCGACGCAATTGAAGGAGTATTGCAATGGCGGATGCATCATCGAAGTCTGAGGGCCGTAAGGGCGCTCGCAAGCATTCCGGTCTTGGCCGGGGTCTTGGGGCCCTGATTCCTCAGGCTAGTGAGCAGACGCCGCAAGCCGCACCCTCCACCCCGTCCCGTCCTCTGGACGTGTTCTTCCCCGAAGGCAGCTCCGCCGGCAAGAGGGGGAGGATCCGCGAAGGATCTTCTCCAGCCCAAGCGCGCCACTGCCTCGTCGAAGAAGAAGCGTCCAACCATGCCGTCCGTCGAGGCGGCAGGTGGACGACGCGCAGGCGGCTCTCGCAGTGGCCTCGGTGGTGGAATCAATGGCTCAGATTCCCGGGCGAGTGCGGCGCGTCAACCTGTTTCGACGGCTCCCGGTGGTGCTGCCGATACTCATGCGGATCAGAATGTTTCACGTGAAACATCGACCGATCATGAACTTCTTCCGGTTCCGGGTGCTTCCTTCGCTGAGATTGCGATCGATCAGATCGTTCCCAATACGAAGCAGCCTCGTGAGGTCTTCGATGAGGACGATCTGAAGGAACTTTCCGCCTCCATCAAGGAGGTGGGTGTTCTTCAGCCCGTCGTCGTTCGTAGCATCCCCGCAACGGGTCGGTCCGAGAAGCTTCAGGAGTTCCTCGCCGAGAAACCCGATGCGCGCTACGAGCTGATCATGGGTGAGCGCCGCCTGCGCGCCTCCGAGCTCGCCGGCGAAACCACGATTCCGGCAATCATCCGAGAGACGGACGACGGGGACCTGCTCCGTGACGCGCTCTTGGAAAACCTCCACCGAGCCCAGCTCAACCCGTTGGAAGAAGCGAGTGCATATCAGCAGCTCATGGCGGATTTCGGAGCGACTCAGGAAGAGCTCGCCAAGCGAATCGCCCGCTCGCGCCCGCAGATTGCCAACACCCTGCGCCTGCTCAAGCTCCCCCCGTCCGTCCAAAAGAAGGTGGCCGCTCAGGTCATCACAGCGGGCCATGCCCGCGCTCTGCTGTCCCTGTCGACGGCAGAGGAGATGGAACGGCTGGCTGAGCGCATCGTCGCCGAGGGTCTCTCCGTGCGTACCACCGAAGAGATTGTCCGCCTCGGAAAGGCGAAGGCAACGCCCCGTCCGCGCGCCCGCCAGCAGCGTCCACTGTCGCCGCTGGGTGAGAGCGTCGTGTCGGCCCTGGCCGACGCGTACGATACGCGCGTGACTATCACGGAGGGGCGTAAGAAGGGGCGAATCGTCATCGAATTCGCGGGATCTGATGATCTTCAGCGAATTGCAGACCTTATTCTTCACTGATCAATCTTCATAATTCTTTCCGCAGATCAGGCGCGGTATGTTCTTTATATGACATTTCCTGGCCTAATCTTTGGCTGAATTTACGCTTAAACTACCTTTAAGGGTCCGTCGTCGGGCCCTCGCAGTACCAGAAGGAGCGAAAGGCATGAACGCCCAAGGCAGTTCGCGCACCGTGCTTTTCGATGTCGGTGGAGTCCTCGTCGACGCCCATCCGGACCCGCACGCAATCGCCGAGTTGTTCGGCGACGACTCACGAGGCCTCACGTCGCTCGTCGATCAGGCGATGTGGGCACACCGCGGAGAGTACGACGCGGGCATGTCTGATCGTGAGTTCTGGGATCGTATTGCTGGTGATTGCGGGCAGCCGGAGCCATCTCATGCTCTCTTGAAGCAGCTCGTTGCTCTGGATGCGTCACGGATGGCGAAAGCGAACGAGGCCACGCTTGGTTTGGTGCGCCAGCTGCGTCGGCAGGCAGTGCGCGTCGGTATTTTGTCGAACGCTCCGTATCCGATCGCGAAGGCAATCCGCCGTTCTGAGTGGGGGAGTCTCTTCGACTTCTTTGCGTTCTCCTGTGATCACGGGATCTGTAAGCCGTCGCGCGGCATCTACCGAGACGTGCTTGTGCGCCTCGATGTTCCCCACGAAAACGTCGCGTTCATCGACGACCGTCGCGAGAATGTGCGTGCTGCCGAGTTACTCGGTGTCCGAGGCATCGTCTGGAAGGGTGCGGAGGACGCTGAGAAGCGTCTGAAGGAGCTTGGTTTCTTTTCTGAGAGCTTCCGTGTCGGCGAAGCGAGCTATTAGTCGGATCGCTCAGAACGACACAGAGCCGTACAGAGAACGAAAATTTCACTCAATTGTGTGCCCTCGTCGGTGTGTAGTACTACCTTTCACGAATGATCGCCGGCGGGATTAGCCCGCTTGGCGCAATTAGACAATGTTTCACGTGAAACAACATTGGCCGCGTACTCAATAGTGCGCGCGAACGTCATACCACCGTGGACACGGAGCGTACCTACATGTGCTACGCTAGCGCTGGTAGGGGTCAGAAGGCAGTCCACCCTATACGCGTCAGCGTCGGACAGCCGTAGCGCCCTACAGTGAGGACATGAGGCAGCCCCTTCGGGCAGCTGAGATGTCCTCACTTTATTTGGCTCGAATTCACCGATTGTGGGCGCCACAATCGGTCGGTGATAGAGCGTGTCCGTCGTTGTATTGTGCGATGGACTGGCGATTGTTTCACGTGAAACATGTGGGCCCGGGAGAATCATCCTCCCGGGCCCACAGTGCGATGAATGAGCGGGTTACTCCTCGGTGGCCGCGGCTTCCTCGTCCTCCTCGGAGATGATGATGCCGGTGCCTTCCTCGTCGATGACGTAGTCGATGCCGTGCACGTCGCGGCCGCCGGCCACGAAATCAACGATGTCGGCGCACAGCTGCGCAAACGACGAATCCTCGAGCGCGTCAGCAGCCTGGGGGAGGAGCGATGTGTCCGTCATGCCGGGAGCGACGTTTGCGTCGATGAACCAGCAAGTACCCTCGTCGTCGACCACGAAGTCCATGCGGGACAGGTCCCGCAGGCCCAGCGTCGTGTGGGCCTCGACGGCCGCGGCCTGGAGGTCCGCGAGGATCTCGTCGGAGAGACGGGCCGGCACGAAGTACTCGGTCTCGTCCGTCGTGTAGCGTGCGTCGTAGTCGTAGCGGCCGCGATCCGTCGAGATTTCCACCGGGGGCAGCGCCTGAGGACCATCCCACAGGTCGACGACGGACACGGCTACATCGCGTCCATCGATGCGCTGCTCGACCATCAGGCGCTGGCCGTAAGCGAAGGCGTCCACCATCGCGCGGCGCAGGCTCTTCGCGTCCTTCGCGGTCGAAATACCGAGCGCGGAGCCACCGTCCGTCGGCTTAATGACGACGGGGAAGGACACCGAGCCCTCGAGAGCGGAGAGCACGTGTGAAGCACCCAGCTGACGGAAAATCGCCTGCGGCAGCGTCACCCAACCGGGCGTCGCGAGCCCCGCAGAGCCCAGGAGAGCCTTTGCCGTCGGCTTGTTCGAGGCGAGCATCGCCTGCACCGAGGAGGAGCCCACGAAGGGGATTCCCACGGACTCCAGGAAGGACTGCAGGGAGCCGTCCTCGCCGATCGAACCGTGGACCAGCGGCCACACCACATCGGGGGAGAATGACTCAATAGCCTCGGCGAGGGATGCATCAACGTCGGAAATGCGGACCTCGTAGCCGAACTGCGTCAGGATGTTCGCGACGCGACGACCCGAACGAACCGACACGTCACGCTCATGCGTCAGACCGCCGGCGATAATCAGAACTTTGGTAGCCATGGGGGTATCTCCTCGGGTAACTGTTAGCGGTCGGACCCGGCCCCGGCCTCGTTGCCCGAGGCGGTACCGAACATATCGACGATTTCCTTCTCCGCGTTGACGACCGTCGATAGGCGACGCACGCCCTCGCGGATCTCCTCGGGAGTGGGGTAGCAGAACGACAGGCGCATGTGGTTCGAGCCCGACCCGTCGTAGTAGAAGGCCGTGCCGGACACGTACGCGACCTGGGCGCGCACGGCGCGAGGCAGCATGGCCTTCGCGTCGAGGCCCTCGGGCAGCGTCACCCACGTGTAGAAGCCGCCGTCCGGGACCGTCCACGTGCACGACGGCATGAACTCCTCGAGCGCGGTGAGCATCGCGCGGCAACGCTCCGCGTACATCGAGCGGAAGGACTTCACCTGGCCGTACCAGTCGTAGTTGCTGAGGTAGTCGGCGATCGCCATCTGGCCGACCATCGACGGGCACAGGATCGCGGACTCGAGCGCCAGGACCAGCTTCGCGCGGATCGCATGCGGCGCGTACGCCCAGCCGATACGGAAGCCGGGGGCAAACATCTTCGAGAACGAACCCAGGTAGACGACGCCCTCGGGGCTGTACGAGGCAATGGCCGGCAGCGGGTCGCTATGGAAGCCGAGCAGGCCGTAGGGGTTGTCTTCGACGATCAGGACGTGTTCGCGCAGGCAGATCTCGGCGATGATCGGGCGGCGCTCGGCGGACAGCGTGACGCCGGCGGGGTTGTGGTAGTTCGGAATGATGTAGATGAACTTGATCGTGCGGCCCGAGGCGCGCACGCTGCGGATCGTCTCTTCCAGGGCCTCGGGAATGATGCCGTGCTCGTCCATCGGTACGTGCACGATGTCGGCCTGGCGCGCGCGGAACACGCCCAGCGCGCCCACGTACGAGGGGGCCTCGGCGAGGATGACGTCGCCCGGGTTCACGAAGAGCTCGGTGACGAGGTCGAGCGCCTGCTGGCTACCCGTCGTGACCACCACGTCGTCCGGGTCGGCGCCGACGATGCCGTCGTAGCCCATAACCTCGGTGATGCGCTCGCGCAGCACCTCCCAACCTGGCCGCTGCCGTACTGCATGGCCTGCGCGCCGTGATTGCGCACCAGCTTTTCCGCGGACGCCGCCAGCTTATCGAGCGGCAGATCCTTCAGGTTCGGCATACCGCCTGCGAGGGAGACGACCTCGGGACGCGACACGACGGAGAAGAGAGCTCGAATCTCGGATGCGCGCAGGTTGTGAGCGCGGTCCGCGTAGACGTCGTACCAGGGGTCGAGGCGGTTTCCCTGCGCGGGGGTCCGGCCGGACGAGGCCGGGGTGCCGCCATTGGTCGAAGGCTGAGTCAAGGCATGCCATCCTTTGCATGAAGTCTTGCGTGAACTTACGTATAACCGTATAGGTCAAGTGTGCCACCTTCCGGGCGATACGGGGTAACGGGGCCGGTGGATGGGCAGATGTTTCACGTGAAACATTGGTTGTGGTGTCGCTGGTGTTCCGGGCGCCGTAAGCCCTGTTCTGTGGGGCCGGGCTGCTTGGTCTGTGCCGGGCTGCTTGATGTGCCCGTGGGCGGCGGCCCGCCCGCGAGCCGTCCGCGCCGCGAGCATCGCTCGGCGCGTCGACTCGTTGTCCGAAAGCGACGTGGGGGAGTGGTGCCTCGTGCCCGTCTCGGTATACAAAAAGCCCGCAGCCCTCGCGGGTCTGCGGACTTGCGTGGAACTCCGGCGGAGCCGGAATTCGCTCAGTGGCGGTCGGCCTTGACCAGGTGCTTGGCGTCGGCGAGCTCGTTGAGCTGATCGATGTGAGCCTGGGCAACCATGACGTCGATGGTCGAGAACATGAGTGAACTCCTCGTGGGATCGTATGTTGTGTTGATTCCCTGTTTGACGAGGCCGGGGATCGCCCGGCGGTCTCGTACGTGGAGTGTGCCAACGCGGGTGGCGTCGGCGCGACCCTGCGTTTCAAACAAGAAAGCGCCTGGCGAGCTTGGCAGCTTTGTCAGGCGCTTGATGGTTATAGTTTATCCCTGCCAAAACATGCATTCAACCGATCGGCCAGTAATTTAGATCGCAGCGAAAACCAAGTAATTGCAAAGCAAAGTGGCTGCGTGCACACGATCCGAACGAGCGTGCGCAGGCCGTCACAATTGGTGCGCATCATCGGCTTCGCTCGTGCATTGATGGCGAAGTTTTAGAAGTTTCGATGCCGGTCCGTGTGAGTTCGTCAGTCGACGGGTGAGGTCCTGACCGGGGGTATGGATGTTCGGCGAAGATCGTGCGGGTGAGGTGTTTGTGCGACCTGGGTCTGCGAGGGGCATAGCGATGGCGTAGTGGGGGACTGTGAGTACGAGTTGTGGGATCTGCGCAGTACCTGGCGAAGCACTGAGATTGTTCCGGAGCTCTCCCCAATTTCGCACGTAATTCGATGGTCAGACAAATCGTCGATGGCGAGAAAACCGCAGAATCTCAACGATGTGGATTCAAAGTTTGAAAGAGTGGTGGGGGAATTACGTGCGAAATTGAGGTGGGGGAGAGGTGTTTTCCGAGGTTTCGCGGCGTAATCGAAGCCGGTCGTCATCGAAGCTGGTGGCCGTCTTCAAAGTTGCTGGCCGTCTTCAAAGTTGCTGGCCGTCTTCAAAGTTGCTGGTCGTAGTCAACTGGTCGTCATCAAAGTTGCTGGCCGTCATTAAAGCTGCTGGCCGTCATCAAGGCTGTCGGACGTCATGGTGATGGGGAGTGGTCACGGTTATAGGTATCGATCTGGGATTTCGGGTCGCGGAACTTTGCGCGACGTGGGCCATGATATTAGAATGATAACGATTCTCATTGATATTCATGTGCAACGCACCTAGAGGACTCCCTCCATGAACCCCACGAAGCACCGGAACCCGGGCCGCGCGGCCCGGGCTTTCGCCGCAATGGCCCTTGCGGCCGCCTCCTTCCTCGTGCCCGGAGCGGCACACGCCGCCGACGAGGCCACCGCCGGCCTCGACACCGCGGACGCGGTAGCGACCGACGCAGCCACAGACACCACCGAGGCCGACGCCGCAACGACTGACGCAGCCCCGGCCTCGTCCGAGGTGGGCGCAAGCACGTGCGCCGTCATGCGCACCGCCCCCGTCGGTACCACGGCCACCTTGGACCGCGGTCACGCCGACATCTTTGACCTGACCTCCGACGCGTCCGGCGCCCTCACGCTGCGCATCAAGGAGGACGCCACCGGCTCCGGCGTTATGCGCGAGCCCGAGCAGACGCTGCTGGCCGTCAACAAGTCCACCCTCACCCAGATCCCCGTCGCCGTCAGGCAGGCAACCGGCGCTCCCGCCGCCGCCTACCTGCTCGGCCAGTCCGGCGACAACCAGGCCACCGTGCTGTGGCCCGGCTGGGACACCCTGGGCGTCACGGCTGGCGGATATAACGCCGCGCGCTTCCACGTGACCTACACGGGCCCGGAGAACGGCCGCATCTACGCCTTCACCTCCAGCTTCACCGAGGGCGCCAAGGCGGTCACCAATGACGGCAGCTTCGACCTGGCCCCCGAGGGCGATGACATCGACCAGCCCTACGCCGCCCACAAGCACGTCAACTGGCTGTTCACGCGCGCCGGCCGCTACACGTTGACCGTCCAGGCGAGCGCGTGGACCCCCGGGAACACCGGCGCCGCCAACGCCCAGTCCGCGACCCGCACCTACACGATCGACGTCGCCGACGAGGCCTCGTGCCTCGCCGAGGCCGCCCAGGCCCCCTCGACCGACCAGGCGCAGCCCGCTCCCGGCGTGGGCCCCGGCTCCGTGAACTCCACGAACAACCAGACCGCCCAGGACCAGGGCGACGGAGGCAACGGAACACCGAGTACCCCCGCCCCCGTTGACGGCACGACGGGAACGACGGGAACCACCGGGACCACCGGAACCACCGGCACGACCGGCGGCGCGAACCCTGCCCCCTCCTCGGGCGCGCGCACCAACTCGGGCACGACCGGCGGTGAGCGCTGCGTCGCCACCCGCGTTACCCGCGAGGCCACCGAGGCCGAGGCCGCCACCCTGGCCTCGAACAGCGCGCCCGCGAACACAGCGCGCACGACCCTGACCGTGAGCGTCGGCGATGGCGCCTCCGGTAACGCCACCGACGGTCACTTCGACCTGGGCCCCGCCATCGAAACGGCACCCTCGTCGCCCGCGTCAAGGACGACCGCAGCCAGCCCGCCCAGTGGGTCGACCCCTCGTCCCTGACCTTCGCCCTCGGTGACGCCGCGCGCATCACCGCGCCCGCCGACCTCGGCTTCGTCGCCACCCCCGGCTCCAGCGTCTGGCTGATCCCCCTCCACCCAGATCGCGGGCGTGCCGTGGCTGGGCCTGAACTCCCAACGCGAGGAAATCGTCACCGGCACGACCGGCCCCGTCGAGTTCACCCTCGACGCCGTCGAGGGCCCTGGACGCGTCGCCGTCTTCAATGCGGGCGCGCTCGGCTCCGGCGTCGGCGAGCACGTCTTCGACGGCCCGGGCACCGGCTACACGCTCGGCGCCAACACGCACGCCCACCAGAACTGGGTGTTCACGGCGCCCGGCACCTACACGCTGACCATCTCCATGCGCGTCACCCCCAACGGCGCCGCGCTCGCGGGCAGCGGCTTCGGCTCCGGCGGCGATCTCACCGCCACGGGCACGACCGGCCCGAACGGGCGACCCATGGTCTCCCAGGTCGTCGGCCGCACCGCGTCCGGCAAGGACTGCGACCTCTCCCTGGCCACCACCGGCGCCGACACCATCCCGCTGACCGTCGTCTCCCTGACGTGGGCGCTCACGGGCGCGGCCTGCGTGTGGGTGGGCGCGATCGGACGCCGCCGCAACCTGCGCGCACAGTCGTGACCCCTCATTCACGAGGCCGACTCTCCTTCATCCCCCGCCTCCCCTCTCGTGGGTGGCGGGGGAGTGGGTGTGTGCTCGCCGCCTCGACGTTAGCGCTCACGGTGACCCTGGCGGGGTGCGCGCCCGCGCCTGACCCAGCATCCGACGGTGAACTGCGCGTCGTGGCCACGACCGGCATCCTCGCCGACCTCGTGCGCAACGTCGCCGGAGACCGCGCCCATGTCACCCAGATGGTGCCCAACGGTGCAGACCCACACTCGTGGGAACCCTCCCTGCGCACCATCCGTGACGTCGCCTACGCGGACGTCGCCTTCTCCAACTACCTCATGCTCGAGGAGCACGCCCTCATCCGCGCCCTCGACTCCAACCTGCCCGCCGGCTCGCGCTCCGTCTCCGTCGCCGAGGAGGCCGCCAAGAACGGCGCCACCATCCTCCCCCCTCGTCGAAGACCGCGCGCTCGACACCCCGTGGCTGGGCATGCGCGTGTGGGGCGACGGTGCCGACATGGGAGCCACCCGCGCCTCGCAGATCGACCTGACGACCACCGGCGTCGAGGGCCCGGGCGAGGCCGCCGCCTACCTCACCACGTCGTTCGGGCAGCCCGAGATCGCCTTCGCGACCTCCGACGGCTTCAACGCCGCAGGCGGATACGACACCGACACTGCGCAGCTGCCCGCCGACGCCCACCAGCACATGAGCTGGGCGTTCACCGCCCCCGGCGTCTACCGCGTCCACTTCCGCGCCAACCTGCGCACCACTCCTGGCGCCACGCCGGTCAGCGTCGGGGAAGGCACCGCCGTCTTCGCCGTCGGCACCCCGCCCGAGGACATCGCCGCCAGTGAGGGCCGCCGCGTCCTGTCCGCCGGCCACGCCGACATCACCGTCAACCTCACCACCAAGCGCGTCGAACTCGCCTCCGACGCCGGCGCGCTCAGCGGGGACGAGGCCTCGGCCCCCTGCATGGGCGCATCCAGCGCGGCGGCGGCCGTCGCCTCCACCATGGAATGCACCGACCTCGACCACGTCGTCATCGAAGTGCCCACCCGCGCCCTCACCACGATCCCCGGGGAGGCCTCGTTCCGCTTCATCGGCGAGGCCGGCGCAAACGTGTACATGCTGCCGCAGGCCGTCCTCGGCAAGCACGTCCACGGCGACATTGACCCCCACCTGTGGCACGACGTCCACAACGCCCAAGCGTACGTGCGCGTTATCCGCGACTCGCTGATCTCCGTCGACCCCGACGGCGAGGCCACCTACCGGGCCAACGCGGCCGCCTACCTGACGCGCCTCGACGAGCTCGACGCCACCGTCGCCTCGACCATCGCGACCATCCCCGAGGAACGCCGCAAGCTCGTCACCACCAACGACGCGTACGCGTACCTGGCGAACGCCTACGGGCTCACCGTCGCCGGCTTCGTCGCACCCAACCCCAGCGTCGAACCCTCCATCGCCGACCGGATCAAACTCCAGGCCACCCTGTCCGACTCCTCGATCCCCGCGGTGTTCCTCGAACCCAACCTGGCGCGCACCCGCTCCACCCTGCGCACCGCCGCCACCGACGCGGGCGTGGACATCTGCCCCCTGTACGGCGACACCCTCGACGACCAAGCACCCACCTACATCGACATGATGGAACACAACGCCCGCTCACTGGCACGCTGCCTGGGCGGCAAGGAGATGCCATGAAATCCTTCTCTTCCCAGTCTGCTGCCGGCCGCGGTATGGCCTGCTTGCCTGGCCGCCGGCTTACGCCCCGGTGGCGGCGGCCCGCCCGCGAGATCGCCACACGCGAGCTTCGCTCGGAGTGGTCGATCTCGAAGCCCGGCCAGGCCCTGCCACCGCCCCCGGGGCTAGCCGGAGGCCTTTCTGCAAGCCCAGCCAGGCCCTGTCGTCGCCCACGGGACCGAGCGGGCGTCCTGCCAGCACCTCGTCGCGCTCCGCGCGCCTCGGCATGTCGCTGAGCGCTCTGCTTGTGTCGGCTTTCCTCGTCATCGTGGGCGCCCCCTCTTCTTTTGCTGACCCGAGTCCCGACCCCGACCTCGCGCAGAGCGTTGCCGCGCACGAGGGAGTGGTCGAATGAGGCCAGCGAGATCAGCGTTGGGCACGTCGACCTCGGCCCCCGACTGATCGACGGGCAGTGGCGGGCCGGCCTGCGCCACGACGCCGAGACCGGCGCCGTGTGGCGCGACCCCAACCAGACCGTCCTGCGCGTTAATGATGCGGCCATCATGACCGCGCCCGACTCCGCCGACTACCCCTTCCTGGCCGACGTCGCCGGCAAGCCCGTGTACGTCGTTCCGCAGACGCAGAACCCGGGCGTCGTGTGGCTCGGCTGGAACACGCAGGACCCCGCCGTCACGGCCACCATCGACCGCGGCCTCACCATGCGCGTCGGCCCTGTGTCCGGCCCCGGCCGCGCGTGGCTGTTCCTGCAGTCCGGCACCTTCGGCAAGCCCCTCCTGCTCGCCGACTCGGGCGCGGCGCCTGGCGACGTGTGGATCGACTCGGGCACGCACGTGCACGCCAACTGGGCGTTCTCCGCGCCCGGCACCTACACGGCGACCGTGACCTTCCTGGGCACGACCACCGCCGGCGAGGCCGTGTCCGCCTCCACGACCCTGCGCTTCGCCGTCGGTGACGCCGCCTCCGCGTCCGAGGCCCTGGCCATGGCCGCGCCCGCCGCTGCCGATGCTGCTTCGGCGGGGGCCTCGCTTCTTCCCCTGGCGCCGCGCCCGCTGCTTCCGGGGCCGCCCCCGCGTCCTCTTCCTCTGCCTCGGGGGCCGCGTCGGGCGGGCTGCCCGACTGGGCCTTCCTCGCGATCATCGCCGTCGCCGCGGTGTCCCTCCTCGTGATCGGTGCGCTCGTTGTCGCGAGGTCGCGCCGCAGCCGCGCCGAACAGGCAGCCGCCATCGCCGAGGCCGACTCCCTCCTCGCGCCCTGCCCACCGCGAAGGGTGAGGGAAGCGGGGAAGCGGCCCCGGCCTCGTCCCCCAGTGCCGGTACACCCGGCGCGGGCGAGAGCGCTAACGGCCACGGCCTCGACGATCGGGGAGGGGAGCAGTGAGTCAGCTGCGCGTCACCGGACTGGGCGCGTCCCTGGGCGGGCGCAGCGTCCTCGAGGGCGTGGATCTGGAGGTCGAGGCCGGGGAGCTCGTCGGCCTCATCGGACCCAACGGTGCCGGGAAGACCACGCTGATCCGCTCGATCCTGGGGCTCATCCCCCTCCAGCGGCAGCGTCGAGACCGACGGCGCGATCGGGTACGTACCGCAGCGCCACGAGTTCGCGTGGGACTTCCCGATCAGCGTGCGCGACGCCGTCCTCCAGGCCGTCACCGTGCGACGAGGCCTGCTCGGGCGCGCTCGGACCCCGCACTTCCGCGCCGTCGAGGAGGCCCTGTCCCTCGTGGGCATGCGCGACCTCGCCAAGCGTCCCATCGGCGAGCTGTCCGGCGGGCAGCGCCAGCGCGTCCTCGTCGCCCGGGCCCTCGCGATCCGGCCCGCCGTGCTGCTCCTCGACGAGCCCTTCACCGGCCTCGACATGCCCACGCAGGAGATGCTCATGGACCTGTTCCGCGCGCTCGCGGACGGGGGCCGGGCCCTCCTCATGACCACGCACGACCTCATCGGCGCGCGCGCCGGCTGCGACCGCCTGTACCTGCTGCGGCGCACGATCGTCGCGTCCGGGCGGCCCGACGAGCTCGCCGACGCCGACCCGTGGATCCGCGCCTTCGACGTGCGACCCGACAACCCGATCCTCGACGCCCTAGGAGTGCGCGCATGAGCACCGTGATCCACGCGGCCGGGGGTGGCCTCGCCGCGGCGGCGGACTTCCTGAGCCCCTACGACTTCTTCCGCGACCTGACGAATCCCGCGCTGGCGTTCCTGCCGCGCGCGCTGCTGATCGCGGTCGTCGCCGCGCTCGTGTGCGGTAGCGTCGGCGTGCACGTCGTCCTGCGCGGCATGGCGTTCATCGGTGACGCGGTCGCGCACTCCGTGTTCCCCGGCCTGGCGATCGCCTTCGTGTGCGGCGGGTCCCTGGTGTTCGGCGGCGCGCTCGCGGGCGTCGTCACCGCCGTGCTGGTCGCCCTGTTGGCGCAGAATCGGCGGCTCAAGGAGGACTCTGTCATCGGCGTGCTCTTCGTGGGCGCGTTTGCGCTCGGCGTCGCGATCATCGCGCGGGCGCCCGGGTACGCGGGGAGCCTGCAGGACTTCCTCTTCGGGTCGATCACGGGCATCCCGGCGTCGGATGTGCCCGTGGTGTTGTGTGGCGCTGCGTTGGTGCTGCTCATGCTGTTCCTCGCGCACCGGCCCATCGTGGCCGTAACCCTGGACCGCGAGAGCGCGCGGGCGGCGGGCGTGCACGTGCTCGCTGCTGATCTGTCCTTGTATGTCGCCGTGGCCTTGGCCGTGGTTATTTCTGTGCAGACGATCGGCAACGTTCTGGTGCTTGCCCTGCTCGTGACCCCCGCGGCCACCGCCCGGCTCCTGTGCGACCGCCTGGGGACCATGATGATCCTGTCGCCTGTGCTCGGGGCTTCCGGGGGCCTGGTGGGCCTGTACCTGTCGTGGGCGCTGGACGTGCCCACGGGCGCCACGATCGTCCTGGTGCTCACCGCGTGCTTCGTCCTCGCCTGGGTCTTCGCGCCGAGGCATGGCCTCCTCGCGCGGAGACTGCGCGAGAGGCGGGGGTGAGTCTGGCGGTCCCGGACAGTGCGCGCGTTCGTGCGCGCGCGTCAGTGGGACTGGATGCCGTCTCGTGAGTGGGCCTGTCCGAGGAGCCGTATCCGGCCTCGTCGCCCTGGAACACGCTTGTGAATGTGAACAAGTGGTCATATGCTTGGCCGCGTACCAGATTTGTTCCGTAGCCCACGTCTGTGGGCTGATTGATTCGGAGGTGGCGCGTGGCCGACGTTGGTTTCGATTCCGATAAGCACGCCCAGACGCGTGACGATATGAAGCGGGGGGGGGAGTCCCTGGGAGACTCATCGAAGGCGCTAGAGCAACTCATTGATGCACAAGACCCCGGGTATTGGTCCGACGAAGCCGGATTCCAGGCAATGCGCACCGCGATCGTTTCGCTGCTGAAGACTGAGGACGATCTCATTAGTGGCCAGCAGGCGCGCTTCTCGAAATTCGACAAAGACGTTGAGCACGCGGCCGAGGCATTTGAAGCAGCGGAAACAGCAAATGCCGATGAACTCGCTGCAATCTTGGCAGCTTTGGAGCGGGGCGAGGGTGTGGACGACGTGGGATCCAGTTCTTCTGTCACGAGTGTGAGCGGATCCGGTGCAACCGGGACAGGAACCGCGCCCACCCAAAACAAGCCGTCGGAGATCTGAGGACGAGGAGCACGAATCATGGTTGAGAGCCCGATGTATGAGCGCCTCATGCGGCTGGTCGCCGCGATCGAAAGGCCTCCGAACTGGACGCCTGGGACGACCAACACAACAAGGTGGTGTGCGGTCTGAACGAGGCCAACAACTCGACGCACCACATGCGCACCACTCAGGGATTCACCGGTGAGACCGGCCAGCAAATCGATGACTGGACCGGTCGCGCAATGAAACAAGTGCAGGCCATCAAGGACGGCCACAACACGGCGATGGAGTACTATGTCGAGGCTCGACGGACGATGAAGCAGGTGCGGGAGGAAGCGATGCAGCTGTCCCCCACGCTGATCGACTCGAAGCTCGAGGCACTCGCAGATGCCGCGCATGTCGTGATCCCGGTCGCACCGGTTATCGGGCCCTTCGGGCTGCTCATCAACGCCATCGCCGCCAAGGGCGAAGCGTACGTCCAGGGCCTCGTGGAACAGGCGAACAATCAGCGCGAGGTTGCCGCGACCGATATCCTGCAGCGCGCAAACAATACGATGCAGGGCCTCGCGGATGGGACGAATGCGCAGCGTGTTGAGATGCAACAGCGGGTGTCTGACTGGGGTGAGCACTCCGGACCAACTCCGGGTCCTTCGAACGGCAGCGTGCGCCGCGATATCGAGAATGGCTATCTCAATACGTCCGCTCACGAGGCGGGCGTCTATCCGGGCAACCGCGACACGGATTATGGACGTTCAGGTTTGCGCGCTCCCGGCTCCGGTCTGTATCCGGGAGGCTATGACGAGGGCGGTCCGATCAATGACCGCGTCATGTCCTCTCCCCGCGTTCCCAATCGTTTTGCCGACGAGGGAGAGGCGGGCTCGCGCCTGAACCCGATTTCCGATCCTCAGGACTTGATGGACATCGATCTGTTGCATACGCGAGTCAACGGCGATCGGCACCGGAATGGCGTCATTGGTGGTTACACCCCGGCACCCCCGGTCGATCGATACCACCCGCTGTGGAATGTCAACGGTGGCCCGGGCAGCGAGTCCGCGCTGGCCGGTCGGCTCGGTGGCGCGGGCGTGCTCGGAGCCGGAGCGATGAGTGTCGGCCGCGCGGCCCGCATGGGCGGGGGTCTTCATTCCTCCGCGGCCAGTGCGCTTGGTCGTGGTGGGACCGCGGGCATGTCGGCGCTGCGCGCGGGTACCTACTCCGGTCCAGGCTACGGAACCTATAAGCCCCCGTCGACACAGGGTGGTGCTGCGGGTGTTGCTGGTGCTCAGGGTTCCCGCGGTGCCTCTGGGACCGGGGCCGCCGGGTCCGGAAGGGCAGGCACCCAGGGGGCCGGTGGCTTCATGGGCGGAGGAGCCGGTGTCGGCGGCGGTAAAGACGGCAAGAAGGCGAGGCGTCGCAAGTACACGCCGTTCCGCGTCGAAGATGAGGATGAACTGCCGGAGGGCTACGTGAATCCAATGTCGCAGACGTACGGGACGGACAAAGATATTGCGCCTGCCCCGCGTCGGGACGACGGATGGGATCTGCGCCAATGGTAAGGGCAATGAGGAGTAAGCAGGTACGTGCGAGGAGCGTTGCCGCGGTAGTAGCCGTTGGTGCGCTCGCGGTGGGTATCGTGTCGATTCCCACTGCCCCCGCGCAAGCGGCCGATACGATCACCGCCGCCGATCAGTCGTATTTCTCGTACTACGGCTTGGATCGCGCCCGCGCGAAGGGCTACACGGGCAAGGGCGTGACGATCGCGATGATCGACGGCAAAGTGGACACCTCCGTTCCTGAGCTCGCGGGTGCGAATATCAGCGTGACGATCCCGTGCACGATCACTACATCATCCGAATCGATACAACACGGTACGGGTGTCGCCTCGATCCTTGTGGCGCCAGGCTACGGTGTCGCACCGGATGCAACGCTTCTTGCCTATCAGTTGAGCTTTGGGAAAAATGGGGATGTGGCTGCAAATGACTGTGCAGATAGCGCCGCTACGCGGATAACAGAGGATTGGCTGCTGAATCAGGCAATGAACGATGGTGCCCAGGTCATTAACTACTCCGCTTCCAGCGTAGCTGGCGCTAATCGGGTGAAGTGGGCTGTTGCTCGTTCGATTTCGAGTGGTGTCATTGTCGTAGCTTCTGCGGGTAATGATGGCAATGATAACGATGTTGAATCATTGTCCAAATGGTCTGGTGTTGTGGGCGTCAGTGCCATCGGTGTGGACGATAATCGGCAGGACTATTCATCCTGGGGTCAGGGCGTGGTGACAGCATCGATTGGCGGTCCCGTACTCTTTCGTAATCCGGATACAGCTGCTCACGATGAGACCTATGGGACGTCAGTTTCCGCTCCCGTGGTCACGGGTGTGTTGGCCTTAGCGAAGCAGCGGTGGCCTGAGGCGACCAGTAACCAGCTGCTGCAGCTGCTGGTGAAGACGGGGTTGAATCCGGACCATGGGTGGAATCAGTACACTGGGTTTGGCGCGATCGATCCGGGCGCGATCCTGAATACGGATCCGTCGCAGTTCCCCGATGAAAATCCGTTAATGGAGAAGCAGGGTGGATCGAGTCCGACGCCGGAGGAGGTCCAGCAGTACGTGGATGGTGTCGTAGATCCGACGGATATTGTGAATGATAATTCGTACACATATCGAGGCCTCGACGAGTCGAGGTTGGGGGATGGCCTGAACACGTCCCCGACGCATTTGGGCACGAGCCCGCGGTACCACAAGAAGTGAGATTGGGGTGGCCTCGAGCTCGCTCTGGTGCGCATCCCGGCGATTGTTTCACGTGAAACATTGACGGGGTAAGAGCGGAGGCGGCGGTATTGTGCTGCGTCGCGCGCTTCGGTACTGGCCGCGTACTTCCTGAAGTCCCTCCATGACGCTCTCTGTCACATCTATGAACTTCTATGGGATCTATCGAGGGTTCTATGACATAGAAACGGGCTTCTATGACATAGAAGTGGGGGTCTATGAGATAGATAGGCAAGTCTATGAGATGGCGCCATCTGAGGAGCAGATGCTGCTGCAGCGCCATCGTCGACTGACGGTCGATGTGGAACCGGTGCGAGGTAGTTCGCTACGGGGGCTCGTTGCGCGAGGCCTGGTACGGTCCACCGGACAGTGCCGTTGGGTGTGCTACGAGCTTGTTCAGGGGGAGCTGAGAGTTCCTATTTGGTGTCCTGGGGCCTCAGCATATGGAGTTCAGGAGTCGTGGTGACACATCTGTATTGTCAGCATCAACAACGAGAATTGACTCAGCGGCCTGTCACTCTCGGTGGAAATTGATTCTCGGTGGTCATTAGTGATCCCAGATGTGGGTGACGACCCATGTATCACCCCGCTCTTCAAGAAATAGGACACGAAAGAGTGTTTGTTCGTTGTTGATTTCTTCGCCGGTTACTGTGCTTATGGTGTCGTATTGTTCTGATGCCTTTTCTTTTGTTCGGTAGCGGAATCCTGCCGATGTTTGCAAGTATGTGAATTCGACACAAATTCCTTCAGTGCCTGCCTTTTGGAGTGAGCACTCGTATATCTTATTTGTTTGAAGATACTGATTGGTGAGCGGCTTGACGAGATATGAATCTGTATGCATGCGTTCCAGGTCGTGTGCAAATGCATCGCAGTAGCCCTCAACCTGACATACCTTCATGAAGTCTTCTGTGTCTCCGGTATTGAACGCATATGCCCAGAGGTCGATGTACCACTGTGATGTCGCTTGGGCACCAATTTGGCCGCCCGCGTAGAGGTTCGGCGGGGGAGTGGGTTTCGGGACGTCAACGGGTGTCGGTTGTGCGGATTGAGGGGCGTCGCCTGATTGGGTGCCCGATTGTCCGGCGCTGTCAGACTGGGGCGACTGTGCCCCGGACTGAAGCTCTGTGTGTGCGTGGGCGCGAGCGTTAAACGCGCGGAATCCTACGAACGATACTGCGACGAGGACGATGGCGGCTATGATGGCGCCGATCCACCGGCCGATGTTGGAGGGTTTCGTGATCATGGTGTATCACTCGCTTAGTGGCCTTGTTTTTCTTCCCAGGTGTCGGTGTTGGAGACGATGAGGTGGTTGAGGGGGAAGGGGCCTGTTGTTTCTTTGGTGGTGACCAGGCCGTTGATGGTTTGTGTTTCTCCGGTGAAGGGGTTGGTGGCTGTACCGCTCCACGTGGTGGTCAGGGTGATGGTGCGGGTGGCGTCGGGGTAGGGGCCGTCGAAGCGTGAGCGCCAGCCGTTGGGTGGGGTGTAGTAGTGGCGGATGAGCCTGGGGTCGTTGTTGGGGTCCATGCCCTTTTCGAAGGCCATTCCTTGGTAGGCGGTGATGGTGTTCGGGGTGCCGTCGCCCCAGTCCCATTCGTAGTTCGTGGCGGTGAATGTCACGGTGATCTCGCGGCCAAACATCGTCACTACATGGGTTTGGGTCGGGTTGGTGACTGAGACGAGGGTGGGGACGTACTTGTTCGTGTACGAAGTCCTGGCGGGGCGCTTGTGCAAGCCAGCACCGTCAGCGTGGACGACTGCGGCAGCCAGGTAGAGGATGTCGCGAGTGGTGGGGATGCGGCCAGGATCCTGATCGGATCCTCCCTCAGGGTCTGCCGGAAGCGGGCAGTTATCGACAGTATTGTCGTCGGAGACTATCGGGCTGTTGGGAGCCTTGTTCACGTACACGTTCTTACAACGTGCAGCCTCCCCGTATGTCTGCGCAGCAGGACTTGCATCGGAAGAGTTCGTCAGTCTAGGAATGTCGTCCGCGGGATTATGGCCAGCGGAAGGCGTGCCGGGATCAGACTCGTTTTGACCGAGTATCCCCTGAATTACTGCATCTTCGCCTTCAGTGTAATTGTTCAGTTGCACGTCAGGTTCGCCAAACGCCCATCCTGCTGTGGGAATGCAAGTAAGGAAAAGGCATGTGGCGAGAGTATAGATAGCGTTGGACAGACGTGTTTTATTCATTTTCATCGCCAGCAAATCTTCCCTGCGTTTCAATCCACTGTCCGTCACGCCATGTCATGATCAGGGTCAACGTGGACTTATACCTTGAGGCAGCTGTGTGCACTTTCGTCTTGGTGCAGTAAGTTCCGTCGTATGAATCGACACGATATTTCACAACGATAGAACCTTCGGGAACATCCTTTCCGTTTGCTTCAATCGGCTCAACACGAAGGACATGTGTAATGTTCGATTCCAATCCGTAGGTCCATCCACTGTCGTATCGTTCGTTAACGTCTCGGACAATTGCCGATGCAAACTGTGATGATGGGGCGGACATGTCTGCGAATGGTTGGGTGTCTCCGGTGTTCCAGGCGTAGACGAGTAGCGCGAGGTAATGTTCTGCGGCTGCTTCTGCGCCTCTTTCGGTGTTTCCTTGGCTTCCTCAGGTAACTCGGGTTTGGTGTAGGTGTCTGCCGCGTATTGGGCGGGGCGTACGAGGACGCCGTCGGGGCCGACCTGGTAGCCACCCGACATCGCAGCCTCGCTCGACAGTGATGGCGCGGGTGTGGGCTGCGTGGCGGGGGTCGTGGCTGCGACGCTGGGTTTTTCACCCCAGGCTCTCCACCAGCCTTCGGTGACGCCGTTGATGTAGACGGCGAAGATGGCTCCTGCGACGAGGCACACGTAGACCACGCGCATCGTCCAGTAGAACGGCTCGACGTGCAGCCATGCCTGGGCGCGGGCCCGCATACCCGAGGGACGCGCGTGGGTGTCCCAGCGCTCAGCACCGGCCTCGAAGCCCGTGTCCCGCGAGGCGGTGTCGCGCCGCAGCTGATCCTCATCCTCGCTATCGAGGTGATCGAACAATGGTGGAACCGTCATGGCATCGTACTCCTCCACGGTGAGGTGCCCTGCAGCATGCCCCCACCCTTGGGAGGCGCGCCCTACTGTTTCAGGGTACGCGCAGAACCAGCACGAAACACTAAGAATGCTGCGCAACCATCACGCGCATCCTCCCACCCGCATTCCCGTAACCGCACGTATGTGCGCGACCCGGCCCCGGCCTCGTCGCGATCTGAGGGTATGGGCGTGTGAGTTCGCGCGTCACAGGCAAGGGGGCTTGAGTCCAAATAGGAATAAGTTGTAGACTTTAGGCTACCGTTCAGCCCGCCGCTCCCTCGGAGTGGACGGGCTGGATTTCTATCTGGAAGGTCAGATGGTATGGACGAGCAGGTCAAGGATCCGACCACTATCGACGAACAGATCCACATTCTGTCTGAGCGAGGAATGCAGGTGGATGCCGATCTCGCACGTCAGTGGCTTCGCAGTGTCTCCTATTACCGCTTGTCGGGCTACTGGTACCCGTATCGCGAGCAACTTGAGTCGGCCCCCAGAATGCCGGTTCGCGCCGACACATTTGTACTGGGCTCAACCTTTACTGAAGTGGCTGGCCTGTATGAGTTTGATCGTAAACTACGCACACTCGTCCACGATGGGATCGAACGCATTGAGATTGCGTTGCGTACGCGCGTCGGTGAGTGGATTGTTGCTCGTGGTCCGCTCGCCTACGAAGCGAAGGATCTGTTCCGGCCAGATTTCGACCATAAGTCATGGTTGACCACCGCTCGTAGGCGGCTCAAACGCGCCGAGGGCAATAATGCTGCAATCAGGCACTATTCAGAAAAGTACGAGGGGTACCCGTTTTGGGTACTCGCCGAAACACTCGACTTCGCCGATATTTCAAAGCTGTACGCCGGACTCCCCATCAATGCGCAGCATGAGATCTCGCATAGCTTTGGTTTCGTCATCGATCCACTGAGATTGAAGGGCAAGCGCAGGAAGAACTATTACTCCAGAGATCCCTTAGCGCGTTGGTGTGAGCAGCTGACAGTCGTGCGTAACGTTTGTGCTCACCACGGACGCCTGTTCAACAGAAACCTACTGCCAGCATCGACCGTCGCATTTCGCACAATTGACGGCTTGGAGTCGCTTCCCGAGGGACAAAGCGACAAACTCTTGGGGCGCTTCTCGTCATGGCATTCATGCTGAATAGCATTTCACCTGGCACAAGCTGGACAGCCAAAGTGAGCGGTTTGGTGCAGGACGAGTATGCGCAGCTTCATCTGCGTTCTGTCACCGAGATGGGTTTTCCTCATGACTGGGCAAGTAGCTTTAGCCAGCTGGGAATCAAGCGGCATAAGCAGTGTCCGTAATAACAGATCTAGCCAGTTCCGGGGGCGTCATGAACCTGAGGGCCAGTGGGCGCGCCCAATTGGCAAGGATCATCGGGGTGGCGTAGGTCCTCATCTGTGTAGCGGTGGTTTCGTGGCCTTGTTTTTCTTCCCAGGTGTCGGTGTTTGAGACGATGAGGTGGTTGAGGGGGGAAGGGGCCTGTTGTTTCCGTGGTGGTGACCAGGCCGTTGATGGTTTGGGTTTCGCCGGTGAAGGGGCTGGTGGCGGTGCCGCTCCACGTGGTGGTGAGTGTGATGGTGCGGGTGGCGTTGGGGTAGGGGCCGTCGAATCCTGAGCGCCAGCCGTTGGGTGGGGTGTAGTAGTGGCGGATCAGCCTGGGGTCCTTGTTGGGGTCCATGCCCTTTTCGAAGGCCATTCCTTGGTAGGCGGTGATGGTGTTCGGTGTGCCATCGCCCCAGTCCCATTCGTAATTGGTGGCTTTCAGCGTGATGGTGATGTCGTGTCCCAACAGGTTGATGACGTGAGTCTGGGTCGGGTTGGTGACCGAGACGAGTGTGGGGACGTACTTGTTCGTGTATGACGTCCTCGTGGGGCGCTTACGTAAGCCGGCGCCGTCAGCGTGGATGAGTGTGGCTGCGGCCAGCAGAATCTCGCGAGTCGTGGGCACAGTCTCGGAGTCACGGGTAAACCCTGCCATGGCGAGTTCGGGTGGGAGGGTACAGTCTTCGTCGGATACTCGTGCGTCGTTGGGTGCTGTTCCGATCGAAACTGACGCGCACTTTGCCCAATCCCAGTAACGCTGGCTTCATCAGGAATCGATAATTCGGCGGTATACAGCGCCCGTTGATCACTGACGGCTGATGAGCTATTGGATGACTGCTGATGTCCCGGAGTTTGCGCTGGTTGATGATTGTTTGCGTATGCTTCTGCAGCATCTTGCTGTCCTGTACTGCACATTCCAAATTGCGAACTTTCACTACCGGAGCACGAACTCGGAGTCGGGGACGAGATATCGTTGGCAAATGTGGCAGGAACAATAGCATATAGGCTTGTTGCTGTGAGGATCGTTATGCCAATATTCGACACTCTATTTTTCTTCATAGTTCGAAATGCTCCCCTCGGTGGCAATCCAGCGTCCTTCTTTCCATGTCATAAATAGAACTACTCGCACATCAAATGGGGAGTCGCTGACAACAATTCGTTGTCCCATGCATGCTGTTCCGTTGGTAGTTGCAACCTTGAAGATGACGCCTATGCTATCGGGTTGCGCACCCCATTTTGAATCTGTAATTGGTTCAACAGATAGGATGCCTGTAATGGACGATGTATTACCATAGACCCAACCATTTCTATAAACCGTATTGACGCTATCGATAGTTGAATCATGGAACTTAACTCCGGCCTCAGTAATATCCGCGAAGGGCTGAGTATCACCGGTATTCCACGCGTATGTGAGTGTCTCGACGACGTACTCTGCTGCGAGTTCTGCTCCGCGTTCGGTGTTTTCCTTGGCCTCTTCGGGGAGTTCAGGTTTGGTGTAGGTGTCTGCGGCGTATCGGGCGGGGCGTACGAGGATGCCGTCGGGTCCGATCTGGTAGCCGCCCGACATCGCGGCCTCGCTCGACAGTGATGGCGCAGGCGTGGGCTGGGTGGCGGGGGCCGTGGCTGCGACGCTTGGCTTCTCACCCCAGGCGTGCCACCAGCCTTCGGCAACGCCGTTGATATAGACGGCGAAGACGGCTCCTGCGGCGAGGCACACGTAGACCACGCGCATCGTCCAATAGAACGGCTCGACGTGCAGCCACGCCCACAGTCGGGGATGGGCCCCCACGGCGCGCGCGTCGTCATCAACCCCTGGTCCACAGTCGGCCTCAAGCCTTGCTTCGTGCGGAGAGGATATGTCGTGTCCTCGCTGATCCTCATCCGCGGTATCGAGGTGGTCGAATAATGGTGGAACCGTCATGGCGTTGCACTCCTCCACGGTGAGGTGCCCTGCAGCATGCCCCCACCCTTGGAGGCGCGCCCTACTGTTTCAGGGTACGCGCAGAACCAGCACGAAACACTAAGAATGCTGCGCAACCATCACGCGCATCCTCCCACCCGCATTCCCGTAACCGCACGTATGTGCGCGACCCGGCCCCGGCCTCGTCGTGAGATGTGGGAACGAGAGTGCTTCCGGAACGTCAGGGACCGACGATGCTGAGTTTCAGCCTTCCAATTGGCCGCGCTGTGCCGGCTCCGTGTGGTATGGTTATCGAAAAATGAAGCGGTGTTGCTCGGCGATGCATGGGGAACAACGAGGCATGGGGAACCCGGTCGCGTGGCTACCCAATCGGGTGGTTGATCTCCGGCGTCGGAATCAACGCGCATAGAGGAATCGCTGAAACAACGAGAGCTCTCGAGGAAGAGAGGCCTTCCGTGGAGACACAAGGAGAAAACGAGTATGAACGCGATCGATGAGTTGATTAACGGTGCGAAGACCTTCTACGAGGATGCGCGCAGGGATGAGAATGGGCGCTCGAGGTCGTGGGAGCATTGCTATCGCGTGTTTCGAGATGCGCGGACCGACCCCTCCCCGGACTGCGACTATTTGAGCCTGCACCTCGCCTTCTACCTGGCGAGCTGGGGGATGTATTGGGGCTCGTCCTTCCTGCTGCAGAAGGACTACAAGGTGCTTGTGCCCATCGTCGAGGAGGTCCTGAAGTCCGAATACGACTGCCTGTTTGGGCTCGCGTGCACGGATTTGCGAAACAATGATGTCCGGGACCAGCTCATGAAGCTGTACGACGACATCGCCAACTATTTCCGGCCGATACGCGACCAGGTCGCAGGGCGTGAGATCGAGAGCCCGGTGTCACCGGTGCTCATCACGAAATCCTCATGGGAACGCTCGGCTGCGTGCCCGCGTATGACAGATTCTTCGTCGACGGCATCAAGGAACACAAGGTGACGACGGGGGAATACAGTCTGAAGTCCGTCCTCAAGCTCGCGGACTTCTACGAGGCCCACAACGACCGCCTCGAGGAAGCGCGGCGTGGAATGCAGTACGAGGACCTGACCTATCCGCAGATGAAGCTGCTCGATATGGGGTTTTGGCAGGTTGGGTTCGAAAAAGAAGCGAAGGACGCCAAGACCCGTCACTGACCGTCTGTGGGCTCGGCGACGCCGAGTTTTCGGTCATCGCCGACCCCACCAAGAGTCGCTTACCCCCTCGATGCGCACGCCGTAGAACTTGTTGCGCCCGGACAGTCCCGTCACCTCGAGGTCGCCGACACCCGGGAGGCCGAATGCGGTCATTTCGTTGGCACCCTGCGAAGTGCCGAGGATCGACATCTCCCTCACGGCCTCGTCGAGAGCGGGGTCGGGTGCGCCGAGGAGCTTTGGATCTCCGAGGGTTTCGCGGAACCAACCGGCCAGGTAGGAGCCGGAGGACTGGAGGACCTCGAACACGTAGTTGCCGGGGATGCCCTGTACAAGGTCCGCGGTATGCTCCACACCCGCTCATGCCTGCTCACGCTGCGTCAGCAACACCGCATACTCGACCTGTTCGCCAGCGATTGCCACGTCGCACTCGAGGTCACCTGGAGCGCCTACCAGAACATCATCGACGCCTACCGCGCGCCCGACACGAGTGCGGGTAAGGTCCTGATGGAAGTCGAAATCAACACACTGACCTCCACGCGCGTACCGAGGAACCTGACCGAGCTCATGACGCTGGGCAGGACACTCAAACACAGAGCCGAGCACTCCGCGAAACAGGAGGATTCAGGCCCCAACTACACCCCCGATTATGAAGAGCCCCAAAAGATGAGTCAGCCATGGGAATTTCCTCCTGTGTTCACACTCATTCGGGCTCTAGAATTGGGGTATGTCAACGACCATCGACGTCTATCCGACAACGAGCTTCATGCCGCTCGTGGAGCAGACGCGCGCCCGCACACAGGAGCTATTCCAGCAGCTCCTTGACAGGCACGGAGTCGGCTCTCGGATCGAAGTCAAGGCGTTCTACCCCCCTGCGGGTGGCTCGCAGCTCCGCTTCGTTGACGAGAGTTTGGCCTGGGAACCAGGTATGGAACTTGGCTTTGGCTACTGGATTAACGGCGAGTGGGACTCCACCTCTTGGCCTGGTTGTTTCGCTGTCGAGGATGATGATCGGATCACTAAAGAAGATCTCGTTTATCCGTTCACTCAAAACCAGAACATCTTGGACTGTGGAGCATCGTTGAGGAGTTTGAGGACCTGCTGCCACCCGAGCAGCTAACAAAGGTACTTCGTCAAGATCATTACTGGTATGAATACCGAAACTTGGCCGGCCCTGCTGTTGCATCGACAGGGTACGGGCTGGTTGCAGCAGCTCTTGCCGAAGCAACCAACGGAGTCATCGCCTCATTCGACAGCGCATTCGACATTGAACACAATGGCGAATCTGCTCAAAAATTCCTCACCTGGTGGGGCGAGAAGCAAATGACTTTCTACGGAACTGAATCATTTAAGAAGTCGCGTATCGTTTAGATGCCGGCTGGGATGATGTCGTCGATGAACCAGATGCGCGCAGGCACGGCTTGATAGGGGTCCACACGGTGTTCCACGTGGTTGCCAGTTGTCGAGCCAATCCTGCAATGGTGGCTCCCTCGACGCGCAACTATCGGATCGCCCAGCGGATCACCCGCACACCCAGACGAGGCCGGGGAGCGCACACCTTCTCGCTGTGCTCTAGGAATGTCACCGTCTGGCAGGTGCGTTCTCGGCATATCCAGCGTCGCTTGTGCCACCGGATCCGCACAGGGACCCCGGCCCAAGGGCGCGTCGATCACCTCCACCACCACGCGCCCGTGCCCTTGAGCAAGTCACCCCACAACCCGGGCACCCAGCACAGCGATCATAGGACTCTCTGTCGAGCACCGGACCACGCTCACGCCGAGCAACAGGTAGATGAGGCATTGTAGAGGTCCTTGACGATAGCAGGGGTAGAAGACCGTTCATCATCAAGGACCTTGACCTCTGCCCGAAATCCCCGACCAACACCCGGTCACCCACGCTCAACTCGGAAGAGCCCTATTTCCAGCCGATCCGGGACCAGGCCGCAGGGCGTGAGGTCGCGACCCAGGTGTCACCGTTCCTCATCACGAAATCCTCATGGGAACGCTCGGCTGCGTGCCCGCGTACGAAAGGTTCTTTCAAGATGGTGTTGCGAAACACAAGGTGACGACGCAGGAATACAGCCCGAAGTCCGTCCTCAAGCTCGTGGTGTTTTACGAGGCCCACAACGACCGCCTCGAGGAAGCGCGGCGCGGAATGCAGACCGAGGACCTGACCTATCCGCAGATAAAGCTCCTCGATATGGGGTTTTGGCAGATTGGGTTCGAGAAAGATGCTGGGAGCGCAAGATAACCCTCTAGAGATCAGTGTCAGAGCATGTCGATGCCCGAGGTATAGGTGGTACTGTCACCCCCGTTATAATGGGCCAGAATGAGCCATCCCAGCATGAGATGCGTTGCTTGCAACGAGCCAAGTATCGATAGATCTCATCAAGGGTCCTAGGACTTCATAGAATCGATTTAATTCCCTTAAAACTGCCCGGACCAGTCCGCAGGAATTCCGAGGCTTCTCGGATCGACAAGTGGATTGGTTAGAAATCAGATTGAAATAGATGCGCAACTTTATCTGGCCATGTGGTACCCGGGGATGTTCTTCTCAAAAGGAATGACATGACAACAATCGCGCCGAATATGCGCTCGCTTTGTCCGTCAGGCAAATCCTTGAATACGGGCATAGTTTTAAGAGGTGTTGTGGGGACGGGTACAAAGCTTTTGTTCCATACGCGGCTGTGGTGTGCGCACGAATTACGAATGATGGTAAGTTGTTCGAGCCAGCTTGCAAGCGGCGAACGCTTCTTAATCTTACGTATCTGATTCTTCGAAAGTTGCGCTTTGTCGATGACAATTCCTAAGCCTTCGGCGATGTAATTCTGGTCTTTTGACTTCATGCCGTCAAACATGCGGGAAATATCTGAAAAGTCGAGTACTTCTGCAAGCACCCAAAATGGGTACGACTGATTATATTCATCGTAGTAGTGTCGTATCGCCTCATTATGCTTTTTCGCACGACCGACTCTCCGCTTGGCTGTCTCAACCCAATCAGTGTGATCGAAATCTGTGCGGAAAAGAGTTGGATCATGGTATGAGATCGGTGTCGGATTCGATCCGGAGACACAAAGGCGTTCGCTAAGGCGTGTCCTCATTGTTACTTCGATACGTTCAATACCGTCGTGTATGAGTGTGCGTAGTTTTCTGTCTGCTTCGTAGAGTCGTACGGCATCTGTAAACGTTGGATGTTCGCAATAGCACTCATTGCCGAGGGAGTCTATCCTGCGTGCAGGAAACCAATATGCGGATAGGCGGTAGTAGCTGACGTTGGTCAACCATTGGGTGGCCAGGTCTGTATCGACGGACATCCCGCGGCTTTGAAGGATCGAAATCTGATCACTTATAGTGGTGCCAGGCTTCAGCGACTTCGACATGGTCAACATCTCCGTTGAGTTCCTCAAAAAGATCCAGCCCACTCCCAGCATGTGCTGGGGCGGGCTGAACGGTTAACTCCAATCTAGCGTTCTCGCGGCGTCAAGGAGCTGAAATCTCGCCATTTGGGCCACTCGTGGTGCAAGTCATACGGGCTCTTCGCATTTGAGGGTGTAGGTGTTGTGGGCGGGGTTGGGCGTGTCGTGGCCGGGTAGGGGTCGAGGTCTTCCGATGATGGAGATTGCTACACCGTCCATCTGAAAGACCTCGACATGGCCAATACTATCTTTGATCGCCCTGACCTGAGCGCGTTCACGCGCCTGGATGACCTGGGCCTGGAAGTGACGGGCCAGCGCATGTGGCCAGACCATGCAGTGTTGGCTTGCCGGATTGCTGGTGAGGACCGGTGGTGTCGACGCTGCGGATGCCAGGGCGAGTCGCGTGACACGGTGATCAGGCGCTTGGCGCACGAGCCTTACGGGTGGCGCCCCACGATCTTGCACGTGAGCGTGCGCCGCTACCGGTGCCAGGAGTGCGCCCATGTGTGGCGTCAAGATATGAGCCAAGCGGCCGATCCGCGCGCCAAGCTCTCGCGTGCGGCGGTGCGCTGGGCGCTCACTGGGCTGGTCGTTCATCATTTGACGGTGGCGCGTATCTCCCAGGCCCTCGGTGTGTCCTGGAAGAGCTGCCAACACCGCTGTCCTGGGTGAAGGCCAGCGTCTACTGATCAATGATCCAACTCGGTTCGATGGCGTGCGTGTCATCGGGGTGGATGAACACGTGTGGCGCCACACCCCCTACGGAGACAAATACGTCACCGTTATCTTGGACTTGACACCCATCCGAGAACGCAGCGGCCCCTCCCGACTCTTGGACATGGTCCCGGGTCGCTCCAAGCAGGTCTTCAAAACCTGGCTGGCCTCCCGCCCCGACACGTGGCGAAGCCGCATCGAGATCGTCGCGATGGATGGATTCACCGGGTTCAAAAAGCGCAGCCACTGAAGAACTCCCCGGCGCGAGGGCGGTCATGGACCCCTTCCACGTCGTGCACCTGGCTGGCAACGCCTGGATGAGTGTCGCAGACGCATTCAGCAAGAACTCCACCACCGGCGCGGGCGTGCCACCGACCCCCTGTACAAGGCCCGCAGGATGTTACACACCCGCTCATGCCTGCTCACGCCACGCCAGCAGCACCAACTACTCAACCTGTTTTCCGGTGAGGAGCACGTCGCGCTCGAGGTCACTTGGAGCGCCTACCAGAACATCATCGACGCCTACCGCGCGCCCGACACGGACGCGGGTAAGGCCCTGATGGAAGCCGAAATCAACACCCTGACCTCCACGCGTGTACCGAGGGGTCTGACCGAGCTCATCACGCTGGGCAGGACACTCAAACGCCGAGCCGGGGACATCCTGGCTTACTTCGACCACCCCCACACCTCCAATGGCCCTACCGAAGCCATCAACGGACGCCTCGAACACCTACGCGGCTCCGCCCTCGGGTTCCGTAACCTCACCCACTACATCACCCGCTGCCTCCTCGAAACCGGCGGATTCAGACCCCAACTACACCCCCAATTATGAAGAGCCGTCATACGCCGCTGACTACCTGAGGATCAGAGTAGATCTACGGAACTCAGTTCTGTACCTCCGGGATCTCCAGCTTCGGCAGCGTCTCCAGGAGCTCCTGGGTTCGCATCGAGACGGTGACCAGGCGCTTGATCAGGTCCACGACCGCGTTGGGGCGGCCCTGCTCGCGCAGGAAATCGTTCGGGTCGTTGACGATGCCCGACGCCTTGTCCGTCTTCACGTGGTAGCGGTCGATGATCCACTCCAGTGGGCTACGGCCCGAAATTGAATAGCCCTGCGCCTGGGCCGGAATGCCCGTCAGTGTCACGTAGTCGTTGTACTCCAAGCGCGTGAAGTCCTTATCGCGGCGCCCCAGCTTCGGGAAACGCATCTTGCGCTCACCGATCCGGAAGCGCTCGCGATACTCAGGGTGGTGCAGCAGCGCGTACACGTAGAAGAAAATGTCCTTCTTCGTGATCGCCGCATCCTCGTAGCGCTCCCGGTACGAGGTCGTGGCGGCCCCATCCGCCTGGCTCTCCGGTATGGTCGCCAGGTTTCCTCTTACGTCTCCAAATGATTGAGCTTTGATCTACTGGTTGTCCTTGCTGTCAGTGAGAGTGAAGACGTGCTGCTGATGGCAGGAAGGTTTTGCTCTTCGTACAACTGAAGCTGTCGTCTTCGATCCACTGAAGCGTTGGACAACGGTTGGACTCTGGACGCCAGAATGTCATACAGCATTGCTGACTGGCTGTGCGAAGGACTTGAGGTCGTCCCACGTATCAGCACGTGCAGTATCTTGCTCGTACGCGATCAAGTAGCCCCAATGCTGTCCTGCAAATGCTTCCTCAGCGGCGAGATGTCGAACTAGTGATTCGGCAGCTTTACGTTTTGCTTGGACCTTCGCATCGTCGCGGCCACGTTCGTCTTTGCCTTCGATGATCCAGTGGATGCCATCAGTATCGAGGGCGACGAAATCTGGGTAGTAACGATCTTTCGAGTTGTAGTAGATGTATGCGCCTGCCTCGTGATGCAAGCGATGCCACCACACGATACTGGGAGAAGTGTTCAGCAGCTTTGCTAACACATATTCCCCGCTGTAGGAGTCGAATGACTCAGACTCCATGAGGGATTTGAACCAGCCGCCGTAGGTGCGGCGTGCCACGAAATCAGGACGGTTGTCCACCTGATCATGGATAATTTCTCCGAGCCGAAGGGGCTTGTCTTCGATTCGTATGACCTTCGGTTGTACTTTGGGTATTTCGCGAGTAGACCGTAACACCTCGTGAATGTAGTCCTGAATGAGCTGCTGTAGCTGATCTCTGGCTGAGTCCAAGGACTTTACGGTCCAGCCAGTGAAGGTGACCTTCGACATGAACACCGGTACGAGGAAAGCCTCGATGTAGCGAGCCGCGCTGTTGGTCTTAGGCACCAAGTTCATGTTCATTACGAGCCGCACTAAGGTGTCCTTGGCGTCAACATCATCTACGTGGACAGAGTCAACCTCAGCACTTTCACGGTCCTCGGTGCGGAGCTTCTTACCCAGGGCCGCGATAATCTCCTTGCGGAGCAGCACGTCACCGGTCGAGGTGACTTTGCGGGCCGCAGTTTCCAACTTTACACCGTCGATTTCAGACAGCTCGATCGGCGGCTGCTGGATCTCGATCACGCTGGTCGGGAAGGTGTACTCCACATCAGAGAAGGTGGGGTTGCGCTTTGCAATCGCTCTCTCAAGCGTCGGTGTGTGGCTTTCCGTAGGCAGCTCGTCGTCAAATGCACGGACTCCGACCCCAGGTAAGGTCTTGTCGCCTACTGGGATATCTGCGTCTGTAGACGCTACCGACGTGGACTCATTGTTTCCAAGGTCGGGCCGACTGGAGGAGCTGTGCTCTCCTGCCGTCAGTGTGATAGGGGGTAGCTCCTATGGGAGCGGAGACCTGTTCTGCTGCTGCGCGGATCGCGTCTTCAACACGTTTTTTGTCAGCATACTTGACGGCTTCTTCAAGGCCGAACTGCTGGAGTACATTCTCGGCCGTAAGCAGCTCGGTGAAGGACTGGTGGGCGATGATGTCGAGTTGATCAATTTGCCCGATTCCGGTGTGCTTTCCGAATGGCAACCGAAGGCCACGACCCATCGTTTGCTGGGTGAGAACCTCGGAAGCCATGGCTCGTAGTGTCACGACCACTGCAATATTTTTGACGTCCCATCCTTCCTTGAGTTTGTTTACACTAACCACCGCAAGTACAGGGGAGTCCGGTTGGTCAAGACGTTCGAGTAGTTTTTGTGTGGCATCGTCTTCGTGCTTGGAATCCACCTGTAGTACGGCGGAATCCCGACCGAAAAACTCTGGAGTTCGTAGGAGATCGGTTACTTGTGTTGCGTGGTCGACGTCAGAGCAAACAACGAAAAGTACTGCGTTTACACGGGCATGGCTATGATTCTCAGCGTAAGAGTTGTAGTACGCCTGCTTGGTCTCCCGTAATCGCAATGCGTCGCGCAGCTGCTGCTCCTCAGAAGCTGTATCGATACCGTAGCCTCCTTTACGGAAAGCTAGCACCGGAGCCTTGACAAACTTATCTTGGATGGCGCGATACAGCGGGTACTCGTAGATCACATGATCAGTCTTCTTATTTACAGATGCCGTAAGACCGATGGTCGCCGCTGGATCCAGCTCTCTGAGTGCTGCGTTGAATGCCACCGCACTGGTGCCATATAGGTGGGACTCATCGGCAATCACCACCAGGTCGTCCAAACCCTTGAGGTAGTCGAACAAGACCCCAGCGTTCTCATCGAAACGACGCGGTTTGCGCCGGATCGAATCTTGGGTGTTGCCATGGGTGTTGCCCTCGGTCTCCTTCGGTGCAATGAGCTGCTGGATGTTGAAAATGAATGCGAGCATGGGCACTTCGCGACCGAAGGAAACAATGTGGTACCGTTCGTGCGAGCGATCCACGCCGAGTAATCTTGTGGGGTCACAACCTCGGGTGGCACCGGTGAGCCTTTGATGAACCGAAGTGAACCTGGCGAGAAGTTCTGTACGGTCTTTGCCTGTACCGTCTTCCCGGGTGTCACGATGATGACGTTGCCCACGCCCTGGCGACGCAGATACTCCACGAAAGCTGCCATAAGATATGTTTTGCCTACGCCGGTAGCGAGGTTGAGGACCTGCTGCACCTGCGGATCGTAGTCACCATCGAGAGTGAAGACGAGCTTGCGCAGTGCTTCCTTATTGGGAGCACGAAGATCGAAATCTGAGCTGATTGCTTCCAGCAAGTCCGAATCAAAGCTGATGTTCAAACGTTTGGTCATCGGTGTCCACCACCTTGCGCGTAGGGGAAAATGTCATCTGGGATCGCTACCACCCGCGATCCCTTACAGGCGCGACGCAAATGCTCTCGCACTCCATCGAGTACCACGGTCGCTGCTAATACGATCGTCTCGCCCGGTTGGATCTGCTCAACCAGGCGATCGACCTCGTCGATGGTTGCGACGCCTTCGATGACCTTCAACAGGGAGTTGCCACGCTGCCCGTCAAACACGACGTCGTCGTCGGGGTGCAGCAGTGAGAACCCGAGGTTTGCGGCTACCGACGACACAAGCACCTCACCGGTAGCTTCTGGAGTCAGCATCACCCGATCCAGAGTCGGATCATAGTCGAAACATGAAGGTGACAGGTGTGCTACCTGGAAACCACCACCACCGCGCCAGTTTCGTTTCTTCGATGGAGCCGTTGCAATCAATCGCTTCACTACATTGATTGCGGCAATATCCTCTCCGGCAAGGTCGTCTTCCTTAGTGATGGCATTTAGTAGCTTCGTTGCAGCCTGAAGATCTTTAACTTCAAATTTCTCTGGCAGAACCGCCGTCGATTTCAGGGTGCGATCTACCGTCATCGTGATACCACCCGGATCTTGATCGTGAATCACCTTTTCCAAGCGCGGGCGCGTGAACGTGGTGAACGTCGATTCGAGCAGCTCACACGTCACCCATCGCCGACCCATCTTATGAGCTACGGCAGCCGTGGTACCCGATCCGGCAAATACGTCAAGGACAATATCGCCCGGATTGGAGCCGACATGAATGATGCGCTCAAGGAGACGCTCCGGCTTAGGAGTGGAAAGGTAGCCTGGCCCGGGAAGAGAGCCTTTAATTCGGACTTTGCTTCACGGTTATGGCCAACTTGATCATTGGGCCACCAAGATCGTGCAGGCTGACCAAAGGAGGGCGGGTAAGCTTTCCGCCCGAATCCGCGTTCTTTTACAAAGAACTCGGGCCATGCGCCATTCTGAATCCGCTGCATTGCCATAATTCGAGACTCTTCTGAGAGATTGGGATCAATAAGCAAGTCTGGGATGTCCTGGCGTAGCTGATTTGCCTTGAGGTTACTGTGCCGAAGACGTTCATCAAGGTCAGGTTCTGTGAATACATAATGGCCGAATTCTGAGAGTGCTGCGAACAGGCGTTCGGCACCAAAGTCCAACACCTTCCGCGAGCCGGATATCGGATTTCTCCAGTGATTGGATGCTGGATTGCAAACGTACTAGGATGTTGCATTCCGGACCCGATATTCGCTGGAGCGGTTAGATCGCCTGACCACCAAATGCCGCGAGGATCATTATCAGGGTTACTGAAGCGTGCGTTGTCAGCCGCTGTCCTCGGCATCCTGTGTAATTGTGTTGCATCACTGGCTGCATAGCACAGGATTACGTCTTGATCGACCGAGACTCGTTGAGCATCACCTCGTGGTGAGTCTGCCTTCTGCCATACGAACTCGGCAATGAAGTTTGAGCTGCCGAAGATTTCAGGCTCTTCGCATTTGAGGGTGTAGGTGTTGTGGGCGGGGTTGGGCGTGTCGTGGCCGGGTAGGGGTCGAGGTCTTCCGATGATGGAGATTGCTACACCGTCCATCTGAAAGACCTCGACATGGCCAATACTATCTTTGATCGCCCTGACCTGAGCGCGTTCACGCGCCTGGATGACCTGGGCCTGGAAGTGACGGGCCAGCGCATGTGGCCAGACCATGCAGTGTTGGCTTGCCGGATTGCTGGTGAGGACCGGTGGTGTCGACGCTGCGGATGCCAGGGCGAGTCGCGTGACACGGTGATCAGGCGCTTGGCGCACGAGCCTTACGGGTGGCGCCCCACGATCTTGCACGTGAGCGTGCGCCGCTACCGGTGCCAGGAGTGCGCCCATGTGTGGCGTCAAGATATGAGCCAAGCGGCCGATCCGCGCGCCAAGCTCTCGCGTGCGGCGGTGCGCTGGGCGCTCACTGGGCTGGTCGTTCATCATTTGACGGTGGCGCGTATCTCCCAGGCCCTCGGTGTGTCCTGGAATACCGCCAACACCGCTGTCCTGGGTGAAGGCCAGCGTCTACTGATCAATGATCCAACTCGGTTCGATGGCGTGCGTGTCATCGGGGTGGATGAACACGTGTGGCGCCACACCCCCTACGGAGACAAATACGTCACCGTTATCTTGGACTTGACACCCATCCGAGAACGCAGCGGCCCCTCCCGACTCTTGGACATGGTCCCGGGTCGCTCCAAGCAGGTCTTCAAAACCTGGCTGGCCTCCCGCCCCGACACGTGGCGAAGCCGCATCGAGATCGTCGCGATGGATGGATTCACCGGGTTCAAAAGCGCAGCCACTGAAGAACTCCCCGGCGCGAGGGCGGTCATGGACCCCTTCCACGTCGTGCACCTGGCTGGCAACGCCTTGGATGAGTGTCGCAGACGCATTCAGCAAGAACTCCACCACCGGCGCGGGCGTGCCACCGACCCCCTGTACAAGGCCCGCAGGATGTTACACACCCGCTCATGCCTGCTCACGCCACGCCAGCAGCACCAACTACTCAACCTGTTTTCCGGTGAGGAGCACGTCGCGCTCGAGGTCACTTGGAGCGCCTACCAGAACATCATCGACGCCTACCGCGCGCCCGACACGGACGCGGGTAAGGCCCTGATGGAAGCCGAAATCAACACCCTGACCTCCACGCGTGTACCGAGGGGTCTGACCGAGCTCATCACGCTGGGCAGGACACTCAAACGCCGAGCCGGGGACATCCTGGCTTACTTCGACCACCCCCACACCTCCAATGGCCCTACCGAAGCCATCAACGGACGCCTCGAACACCTACGCGGCTCCGCCCTCGGGTTCCGTAACCTCACCCACTACATCACCCGCTGCCTCCTCGAAACCGGCGGATTCAGACCCCAACTACACCCCCAATTATGAAGAGCCAGATTTCATCCAACAACAGCCGCATACGGTGGTTCTCGGCGTAGTCAAGGTGCACCCAGATGGAGCCGTCGTTAGTTAGTAGCTTCTTCATGTGCAGCAGCCGGTCGCGCATCATGGTCAGCCAGATGGAGTGTTCTAGGTTGTCCTCGTAGGAGGCGAATGTCTGTGCGGTGTTAAACGGTGGATCGATGTAGATGAGCTTGACCTGGCCGACATATTTCTCGGCGAGTTCGGGTACGCGGGTGAGGGCTTCGAGGACATCGCCGGATTCACCGAGGATGAGCAGGTTGTCGTCCTGGGGCTCAAGGTCGGCGCGTTCGGAGTAGGCGAACTCGTCAGACTTTGGTGTTTGGCTGCCTTGCACGTAGTCGTCCAGCACGAGGGTATGGGTCTCGCAGTAACGCGGGTCTGAGGGGTCAACCCACGTGTAGCCGTACTTGCCGGTCTCGGTGGGGATGAGGGCCTTGTCTTTGTTGTACCAGGTGAGCTGCAGGCGTTGAGCGGTCATCTAGTCGGTTTCTCCCTTCGTGTCAGTAGGGACGACCTCGCAGATGTCGGCAATGTTGCAGTCGAGAGCTTCGCATATACGCGCAAGGACGTCGGTGGTGACGTTGCCGCCGCGTCCGAGTTTGGACAGGGTGGCTGGACTGATGCCTGCACGTTCTTGAAGTTGGGTTTTGTTCATGTCGCGGTCGATGAGGAGTTTCCAGAGGGGCTGTAGCTGAAGGCGCGGTTAATTGTCATCTGTTTCCTCCAGATCGATTAGGTCTTCGTCCTGGGCATCGAGCAGGAAGCCGTAGCGTCCTTCTCCTTCGCGTTTCGTGAATACGATGAGTTTGCATCGGTCCTTTAGTGGTTCTATGTCGGGCATGAACTTGGTGTTGTCAGCGATGATCATCTGACCGCCGTTTTGTTCGAGGGCGAGGTAGTCGTACAGGGCAGCGGGGATGGTTTCACGGGCTTCTTGAAGCTCGGGGTCGAGCTGTGGATCGTCGAGCCCCAGTAGCGGGGTGTCGATGATGAGCAGGCCGGGGTTGTGTGTGCCGTCCTCGGAGGCGAGGTATTCCCGGAGGGCTAGCATGACAGCGGTGTTGACGAACGACCGGTAGCCCTGCCCTTCCTTCGCTTTGGTTTTGCCGTTGATGACAGCATCGAACAGTTCACGCGAGAATCGGGCATCATTGAGTCTGGGGAACGCGCAGGCTCCAAGGATGTCGAGCAGGTTGGTGCCCATCTGTGGCCAGAACGTTTTCGGGTATTCGTCGAGCGGATTGAAGTTGCCCTTGGGGAATGTGCGATTCTTGCGTTCTTTGAGTTCGTTTTCGATGGCTTGTTTGTGTTCGAGGTGCTGTTCTCTTTCTGCCTGCATGGCGATGATCGCGTTGTGGCTGGCAAGCGAAGTCGAGAGGGCTTGCAGTTGCGGCTCTAACTCGCCGCTGATGCGCCGGGCGATGCGCTCGGCTTCTGCGGCGATATCCTGCTCTTGTTCTTGCAGTGGTGCCTGTTCAAGATCCATCCGATTGATTGTTTGACGAAGATCGTTGAGTCGGGCAGCTAGGTCGTGGCGTTCACGCGGATCGGGCTCTGGAACTGCGGATCGTGCTTCTGGTGGTAGTGCCTGCGTGCATACGGGGCAGGTTGTTGCCGGTTCCCTGTGTGCGGTGAGGGAATGGCCTTCCTCGACGAAATCGAACCGCTCGATGCGGGCACGGTAGGAGGCGGCAAGTTCCTCGTATCGGTTCCGCAGACTGCGGGATTCTGCCAGCGAGTCACGCACCTGTTGGAGGCGTGTGACGATGTCTTGCCCCTGCACGGTGGCGTGTGTGATGCGTTGCTGGACACGTTCCAGTTCTGCGGTCAGCTCATCGATACGCTGCTGGATCTCTGCTGGGTCGCTGCTACCGAGTGCTTTGTCGATCAACTCGATTCGTTCTTCAAGCTGTTTGGGTAGCGGCTCGAGGTAGTCGATGATCGCGTTGTTACGCAATTTCCTCGTTTCGACAGACTCATCACGAGCGTAGGCGGCATAGTCGTTGCCGGTGATCAGTGACGCGAGAGCGCATTTGAACGCGGGCTGTGCGGTAGTCTGAAGAGGGAGAAGGATTGGTTTCTTGGTGCCGATCCGGTCTTCATCTGCGTACAGCGCATGCCAGAAGGTGCGCCACGTCAACGCCTGGGTTTCAAGGTTTTGATTCTTGATGATTTTCAGGTTTTCAGGGGCGTCGTAGCCGATGAGTTTGAGCCATACCGAGCTGAGTAGCGGGGAATGGCCAGACGATTGACGTTTGTAGGTTCCAGACTCAATTCGTGGGTCTGTGCTGGAGACCTTGATGTTATTGGCTCCCTCACCGATGGGGCGCGATAACGTGAGTGAGCCCTGCGCGGTGCGCACCCCCATACGCACCTCGGTGTAGCCGGAGTTTTCGTCGAGGACGAACTCGTCAGCTTTCAGCCCGAACACGTAGTCGATGCACTGAAGCACCCAGGACTTGCCGGAGTTAGACGGTCCGTAGATGACGTTGAGTCCAGATTCGAAACCGACGCTGGAGTCCCGCCGAGTGGGGTGCCCGGCCACAGTGATGCTGCTGATCCAGAAGCCTGGTGTCATCGCGTGTCTCCTTCCGGGGTCGCTGACCTGATGATCTGAGCCAGCTCGCTCGTGCTCAGGTCGCCAACCCGCTCGATCGTCTCCAACGCGGTGTCGAACAACTGACCGGCGTATCGGGAGCGGAAATGGTTGACGACTGATTCACCCTCGGCGGTAATCGTGAAGGCCGCCGGAGAACGATCTGGCTGTACTTTCACGAATCCTTGGATCGCCAAATGCTGGAGAGCTTGGGTCATCAGGACTGTGCGCGTGTGGAGTTCCCCGCTGGCCAGTCGGTGAGTGCCGTTGAGATTTGCTGCCCCGACCCCGAAAGTGTGGGCGTTGACGGTGATGGTGTCTAGGGCACCCAGGTAGTCGGCATCCGCTGCATCTCCGAGTAGGAACAGCAAGATGAGCCCGCGCAGTTCGGCTTCGAAACTTGTGTCTAGGGACGTGGCGCGCATCAATCTACCCATCCCAGCCGGTTCCGGGCGACAAGTTCGTGGCAGGAACCTTTCCGGCTCCACACGTCGATCAGGTCAATGATCTGGTCGAGCCGGACACCGTCGAGTTGGACTGCGGCTGCTTGAGCCAGTGTCGCGAGGAGGCGTTCGAGTCCGTTGGGGTACTGACGCAAGTTGGTGTCGGAGACTCCCGCATGCATCGTTTCTAGGAACTCGTCAAACAATGGCCGCCCATCGTGGATGCAGTTCCACGATGTTTCTCGTACCCATTCGGCACGGTAGAACGCTTTGCGCTGTTCTTGGAAGTGTTGAACCAGACGCGGTGGGATGTCGTCCAGCTCCACCTCAACGTTGGTACGGGCTTTGTCTTCGCAATACGCGGCCAGGAGCGCCGAAACATACACCAGCTCAGCAGGCTGAACTGTGTCCGGTGTGGGATGCTTCGGCGGTAACGCGACCGAGCGGTGGCCAAGCCTGAGGCGATTCGTCTTCTCGTCAACGTACGGGATGCCAGATCGGTCGGCCTTGTCTGCCAAAGTCAAGGGCTCCGGTACGGCAGCGGTCTCACCGGCAGCTTCGGTGAACACCCTGTAGAACAGCTGGCCTAGACCTTCGGTGACATTACCCTTGTTGATCGACTCGTCAAGGTCGTGGAGCCGGTCGGCTAGGTCATTGAGTGCCGACTCCTCATATGCCTGGGAGACGTTGTCGGCGAACCGAAACTGATCCCATCGCCCAGCCAGCTCGCTCGCTAACACAGTAGGCAGCTGGTCAGACCCGTTGGCGTACCCCTTCCACGTCGCCGACTTGCGCATCTCAAGCGCGGTCTTCTCGCCGTCGACAGTTCCGCGAGGCACGAGTCCCATGTCGATGAGACCTGCGGTGAACTCGCCAAGGTTACGGGTGCCTTTCATCAGCGGGCGCACCGTCGCCAAGACGGCGTGGAAGCTCGACTTGTAATCCACCGCACCGCCTCTCCATCGCGACCCATCGCCGCCCATCGCTTCCCAGCCGATCAGAAAACCGTCATCGGGGAACCTAGAACCACAAGAGCGATCAGCGAACCTATGTTCCTTCGATCTTACAGGGCCGCTTCGCTCTTGTCGCGTTCATCTTCACGAACGCGTAACCGTGTCGGAGCGAACTGAGGCAGGAGGTGAACAGGGACATGGGTACGCGAAATACGAAGCAGACGTCTCGACCGGTCGCCAAGAAGGCGTCCGCACTGCTGCGCGACGGTCGCACCTCGGCCAAGACGAAGTCGGTCGCAGCCTCGGCGCTGGCTCAGGCCAAGCCGAGTAAGGGTAAGTAGCCCTCACGGCTGTCCTGCTGGCCAGACGTCATCCGGCAGGACAGCCCAACCGCTGTGGTGGTCAAAGCCGTACCGGTCACCGGCCGGCCGCCTTCCTCCTACACCCGCATGCGTTTCAACCGTATTCGGGAGACCTCCGTTGAGCGCTTGACGGGCACCACCTGTATCCGGGTTCACCCCGGGTCGGGTTGGTGCCCGTCACTGTTTCCGCTCAACACCACGGTCTCTCGTCGGTTGCCCTCAACGGGGTCTCCCTTCGTAAGAAGGGAAGCCCTCACGTGGCATTCAACAACCAATTCACCGTCCCGTACCTGACCCCCAGGGGGCAACACCATCGACCTACCAGTCCCTGACCTGCCCGACAGCGAAGAACTGTGTGCCCAACTGCGCGACCCGGCTTCGCGTCCGAAGTGGGCTCGCGCCTACCTCGACGATGTGTACGCCGAGTACCGCGAGCTAGACAATCGCCGCCGCTCCGACATCTCCGTCGACCAACCCGGCCACAGTGATAACGACGAGCGTGGCGGGCTGGGCGCGGATTACTTCGCCTCGGACGATCCGGACTTCACCGAGCAGGTCGAGGCCAACCTCGCAGTGGTCGAACTGCTGAGTCCGCTGACCGCGCCGCAGCGCGAGTACATCGAGCTGCATGTGCTCCATGGCGACCGGTTCACCGAGATCGCCGTCGACAAGACCGGCGCAGGCCAGCCGACCAGTGCCGATGCCGTGCGGAAAGCCGTCTCGCGTGGCCTGGCCCAACTGCGCAAAACACTCACCGAGTCGTAGGCCGTCCGGTTTCGGTGCGCCCCATGCCTGACAGATGCAAGGCACTCCCTTCACCGGCCCGGTGATGGGGCGCACCACCACCCATATGGAAGGAAACCCGGATGCCTACCAAGCTCAAGATCAAGATCGCCACGCATCCTAGCCCGGCCGCCACACTTGCTGCAAAAGAAATCCGCCCCAGCAGGCGGATGCTGCGCGCCATCTCCGGCACCAGCCGACCCCAGCACCGCATGGCCGTGCTCCTGCTTGGCTCCGAAGCCTCCACCGTCGAGGTGCATGTAGCCGACACCGACGACGACATGATGGCGTTGGCCGACGCGGTTGGAGCCACTACCCGTGAGGGCGGTGATAACCGATGATCCCGGTAAGTGATGCGAACAGGTTCATTGGCGCTCTGAACCGGATCGCCGAGGGCGTCACCATGCTCGCCGCCGCAATTGAGGAGACCGCGTGGGAGGGGTTCGAGGATCACGCTTGGATGCCCGGCGCCCAGCAGTTCGAGGCGTGGGTGTTCGACGAAGTGCTCCCGTCCATCCGCCGCGACGGCATGTACGTCATCGACGAGATGCTGTCTAACGACGAGTTCTTGGAGCGAGCGATCGCAACGATCCGGGCTGAGCGTGCCAAGCGTCTCGCCGCCGAACAAGCCTTGCTGGAGGCCGCACCGAAGGTGTCGCACTACGACGTGGTGTTGGCGTCGCCATCGCTGATCACCGCCACTGAGATCGCCAAAGACTACGGACTGTCGGCGAAGAAGCTCAACCAGATTCTGCGTGAAGAAGGTATCCAGTTCCGTCAATCGGGCCGCTGGTTCCTCTACGCCCGGTTCGCTGAGCAGGGCTATACCCAGTCGAAGACGTACGAGTACGACGAGGGCAAGACCCGTACCCACATGTACTGGACGCAGAAGGGTCGCCTATTCATCTATGACCTGTTGAAGAACGAGCGTGGCCTGCTGCCGGTGATCGAGCGTGAAGGCGAGGATGCCCGATGACTGCCACCGTGCTCTCGACATCGGTATTCCGCGCCGCAATGCCGACGGAGTTCCCGATCCGACCTGCTACCGGGCGCTCAAGGAAGTTCAGTGTGCTGAGTACGGGTATCGGCCCTTGGTGTACATCTGCTCCCCGTACTCCGGGGACATCGAGGCGAACGTGGAACTTGCCCGACGGTTCAGTGCGTTCGCTGTCGCTGCGCGAGAGATTCCGTTGGCTCCGCATCTGCACTATCCGCAGTTCATGGACGATGCCGATCGGGATGCACGGGAGTTAGCGATGTTCTTCAACCGCATCTTGTTGTCGAAGTGCGAGCAGCTGTGGGCCTACATCGGCCGGGTCAGTGCGGGGATGCGCGCCGAGATCGATTGGGCTCACCAGATGGACATCCCGGTCCGGTTCTTCGACGCCGACTTCCAGGAGGTGCACCCTGCATGATGTCGTTCACCTTGTGTGCCGCCACCAGCAGCGGCAATCCGCACAACAACCACTACCCGAACCACCACCACATCACCGACCAGGCTGACCTGCAGCTGGTGGCCAGGTTGGATCACGTCGCCGCCACCTACACCGGCGACCAGCGCTCCTCGGCGAGCTTGTCTCCTCGGACTGTGTCGTGATGGACATCGACAATGACCACGCCGACAACCCCACTGACGGCACCATCACATTCACCTTTCGGGACGGTAGCTCCCGTCAGCGGCTGATCGGCAAATTGCGGAGTCACTACTCAGCCGTTGAGCTGTCCAATCTGCGATAAAGCAGGCTGGCGAGCGCCAAGTATTCCAGCGCCTCCTGCGCATCTTGGTCGACAGCCAGTTCATGTGCTCCGGGATTACGAATGCCAAGCATCGCGCCCCTGAAGATGGCATGAAAACCGGCCTGCTCATCCTGACCTGACCGACCCTCATGAAGCGAAACGTTCAATCGCGGTGCTTTGCCACCGAAGGCTTCATCCATCAACTTGGTGCCTGAAGTTTCTGAACCTAGGAGGTCACGAACCCGAACCTCGATTGACTTGAAAGCTTCGCTCACAGCCCGACTGAAGTGGCCGTCAGCGAACAAGTCCGCGCTTGCCTCTGCCACCGCAGGATGCAGCCCCTCAAAACTAAGTCGCCTTACTGGAGCCGTGCGTGGCGGCAAATCTTTGCTGAGGTGAACTTCGGTGAAGGCCATGTCGGCAAAGGGTCCGTTGGGTAGATCGTTGATAACGACCTTCTTAGCGAAGAACCGCATCGTGCCGCCGCGAGGATCGGGCAACTCGATGATGTCTCCTTCGTAGACAGGAGTTTCCGTCGCCACGTAGGCCTTGTCGGTCCCTTGGTCGTTCAGGATCGAGGCTTCTACTTCGGGAGCGCTGCTCGGCTGGACCCGGTTCACGAATGAGGGTGACCATCCGAGTCCCTGAGCGGCGGATGATGTCTGGCAAGGGCATGAACCAACGACCTCCTATTTGAACCACTCACGCCGCGAGCACGACTGTGCCGCCATTTTGTATCCAAGTCGGGCTGAAAGCTTCGATGATAGCCACGCCCGGATCCCCCAGGCTCTGGCCAAACGCCGTGCGCATCGCGTCGTCCGCGCTGTGGATGATGAAGTTCACGACCTCGACTGGCGTGAAGACGATGCCCAGGTGCTCGCTCATGCGCGGGAAGGCCTGCGAGAAGAAGCGATCGTAGAGCGTGCGCACGATCTCCTGCTTGCCCGCCAGGGTGTGCACGGCCTCGATGCGCTCGACCATCGCCCGGTTGAAGGAATCCAGCTCGCGGCGTTCGTTCTCGAACATCGAGTGTGACGCCAGCATCTCACAATCGCTTTTATTGCACGGCTCACAGGGTGCTGCTGTGAGAACGAATGATCTGGGAATATCGGCTCAAACGGCGTAGTGGTGGAATCTGCTTCCATACCGGGAAATGCCATGAAATCATCGTCGCGCGCAGCAGTCATGCGACCAAGAATAGCGGGTAATCTACGACATACAAGCTAGCTGGTGTGGTGGGTGGGGATACAAGGGGATTTCTGCGAGCAAAGGCGCGGATGAGACGTCGCTGCCCTGGCCGGTGCTGGTTCCACGGCTGCGGGACGCAGATGAGCATGCCCCTCCTTACGGTGTCGCTTGTCGACCATGGTGGTCGATAGTGTGACCCAGAGGAGGGGGCAGGATGTCTCAGATAATTGCCAACAAGGGAGATGGCAACCAGATCGCTCAGTTCGGTGGGGACCTGAACGGAACACGGACATTGGCATCCCTGACGCTGCCTGAGCTCGGTGAGGAGTATCTGTTGGCCAGTTCGATCGTCTCAAGGGAACGGAAGTCAAGACTCAAGACATCAGCAATCGCGGCGTTGGTGTGCCTCCTGTGTTGCGGCATCACTGTCGTCATGTACAGGCTTCTGGGGAGCCCGTCGCTGAGTGAAATCATATTTAGCCTGAACAACGGATCGAAACTCGAGCTAGGTATGAACGTCACGCTGGCGGTTCTCCCGATCGGCGCTGCCTTCTCAGGGGTGAGTGCATACTCCAGCATGATGAATCCGAGTGAGCTCGAGGTGGATCAGCAGCAGCATCGAAGGAATGCCTACATGGTGGCACGCCAAAGGGGCCTCAGTGAGCGAGAGTGGTACAAGGTCGTTGAAGCCGCCAAGCAGCGCTAGCGTCGGTAGGCGCAGGAGGATGTGCGTGCCCACGCCCTGCACATCCTCCCGCACCCGCGATCACAATCGCACAAATGTGCAGTTATGATGCGCATCACCGCACGAGTGTGCGGCGCTCCAACAAGCAACGAGCCGGTTCGTGCCACTCCATATCGTACGGCATTTGTCTGGACTAACGCCCCCGCCCATACGTCTGACAAATCAGCCCAAAACCGCCGCAACCACACCCCAAAAACCCGCCCCGGCCTCGTTCCAAACGGACCCGGAAAGTGAACGCCACCACCCCGGGTGTCCTAGGATTGGGGCACGCCGACGCGCCCCCAAGGACGGGAGCACCCGGCACGCAGCAGCACCGCACACGCGGCAGCGCAGGGCAGGTCCAGCAACGAAGACGGACACGCCAGGCACCACCGCACGCCTGCAGAGCCGCCGTACAACCACAACCTCACAACACCGATGTTGACCCACACTGAGGAGATTCCTATGAAGCCCCGCCTCGCAGTTACAGCCCTCGTTGCGGCATCCGCATGCGCCCTCGCCCTCGGCGCCTGCACCCCCGGAGAGACCGCACAATCCTCGTCCAGCCCCGCCGCGAAGGGTGGCGGAGACGGCAACTACACGATCGCCGTCGTCCCCAAGGACGCCACCAACCCCTGGTTCGTCCGCATGGAAACCGGCGTCAAGAAGTACGCCGAAGATACCGGCATGAACGCCTTCCAGAAGGGCCCCGCTGAAACCGACGCCACCATGCAGGCCCAGGTCATCCAAGACCTCATCGCCCAAGGCGTCGACGCCATCTGCGTCGTCCCCGTCGACCCCGGCGCCATCGAGCCCGTCCTCAAGCAGGCCATGGACGCAGGCATCGTCGTCGTCACCCACGAAGGCGCCTCCCAGGAAAACACGATGTACGACATCGAAGCCTTCAACAACAGTGAATACGGCGCGTTCATCATGGACAACCTCGCCCAAGCCATGGGTGAAGAAGGCGTCTACACCACCATGGTCGGCCACGTCACCAACGCCTCCCACAACGAATGGGCAGACGGCGCCATCGCCCACCAGAAGGAGAAGTACCCCAAGATGACGCTGCTCGAAGCCGAGCCCCGCGTCGAATCCCAGGACAACGGTGAAACCGCCTACCAGACCGCCAAGGAAGTCCTCAAGAAGTACCCCGAAGTCAAGGGCATCCTCGGCACCTCCTCCTTCGACGCGCCCGGCACCGCACGCGCCATCGAAGAGCTCGGCCTCAAGGGCAAAGTTTTCACCGCAGGCACGGGCATGCCCGCGGCCAACGCCCAAATCCTCAAGGATGGCTCCGTGTCGACCCTGACCCTCTGGGACCCCGCGGACGCCGGCTACGCCATGGCGTCCCTGGCCACCAAGGTCCTCAACGGTGAAAAGATCGAAGACGGCGTCAACCTCGGCGTCAAGGGATACGAATCCATGCACTTCTCGCAGGGCTCTACCAAGGTCCTCGAAGGCAACGGCTGGATCCAGATCACCAAGGACAACGTCGACTCCCTCGGCTTCTAACCGCTTCACCGCACACGACCACCCGCGTGCCACGGCCTCGTCCCAATGAACGAGGCCGTGGCCGGGCCACCCCAGCGCGTGCACTGACGCTCGCGCACGAACAAACCTCCACGAGCGGGCGACAGCACCGCGCGGGCCCCGGGTCGGCACCACGCGTCGGAAAGGACACCACATGGACACCCCAGTGCTGGCGGTACGACACGTCAGCAAATCCTTCGCAGGCGTGCGAGCCCTGGTCGACATCGACCTCGACATCGCGCCCGGAGAAATCCACTGCCTCGCCGGAGAAAACGGGTCGGGCAAATCCACCCTCATCAAAGTCATCTCCGGAGTCCACACCCCCCGAACAGGGCACGGTCTCCATCGGGAACCGCGAGTTTACGCGACTGACACCCGCCGACGCCATCGACGCGGGCGTACGCGTCATCTACCAGGACTTCTCCATCTTCCCCAACCTCTCCGTCATGGAGAACATCGCGCTCGGCAGCGAAGTCGCCGCCGGACGCCGCCTCGTCAACCGCTCGCGCATGCGCGAAGTCGCCCGCGAAGCCGTCGCCAAAATCGGCTTCCAGGTCGACCTCGACGAACTTGTCGGCAACCTCTCCGTCGCCGACAAACAGCTTGTCGCCATCAGCCGGGCGCTCATGGGCGACGCGAAACTCATCATCATGGACGAGCCCACGACCGCCCTCACTAAGAAGGAAGTGCGCGCCCTCTTCGACATCGTCGCCGACCTGCAATCGCGTGGCATCGCGATCCTCTTCGTGTCCCACAAGCTCGAAGAAGTCTTCGAAATCGCTCAGCGCTTCACCATCCTGCGCAGCGGACACAAGGTCATCACCTGCCCGAAGGAAGAGCTCGACCGCGCCAGCTTCGCCCGCCACATGACCGGGCGCGACTTCGACGAGGAGCGCTACCAGCCCGGCGACATCACCGAGGCCCCGATCCTCGAGGTTGAGGGTGCAACCGTTGCCGGCGCCTTCAACGACGCCACCCTGAGCGTGCGACCCGGCGAAATCCTCGGCATCACGGGCCTGCTGGGCTCCGGACGCACCGAACTCGCCATGTCCCTCTTCGGGATGCTCCCCCTCGACTCCGGGCGCATCCGCGTCAAAGGCCACGACGTCACCCTGCGAGGCGTGCGCGACGCGATCGCGGCCGGCATCGCCTACGTCCCCGAAGACCGACTTACCGAAGGCCTCTTCCTCTCGCGCTCGATCGGCGAAAACATCACGATCTCTGAAATGGAATCCTTCACCAAGGCCCTCGGATTCATCGACAAGAAAGCCATCCGCGACGAAGAGAAGAAGTGGGTGAAGCGCCTCGACGTCGTCACCCCCAACCCCGCCAACGCCGTCAACACCCTGTCGGGCGGCAACCAGCAAAAGGTCGTCCTGGCCAAGTGGCTCGCCACCAAGCCCTCCGTCCTCATCCTCAACGGGCCCACCGTCGGCGTCGATATCGGCTCCAAATTCACGATCCACTCGATCCTGCGCGAACTCGCCGCGCAAGGCATGGCCGTCATCATCATCTCCGACGACATCGCCGAAGTGCTCACCAACTGCTCGACCATCGCCATCATGCGAGCCGGGCACCTGAGCGACCCGATCAACCCCGACACCCTCACCGAGGCCGAACTGACCCGGCTCCTGTCCGAAGACCAGGCCCCGGCCTCGTCGACCGAAGGGGGAGAGAACTAATGCCCCGACTCATCACGAAAGTCCTGCGCGCCAACGAATTCTGGGTCTTCCTGGTCATCGCGGCGCTCACCCTCGTCATCCAGGCGCGCTCCGGACAGTTCTACACGGCGAACAACCTCGTCGACCTGGCCGGCGCGATGGTGGTGCCTGGCCTCTTCGCCGTCGCCGCGCACCTCGTCCTCGTCTCCGGCGGCATCGACGTGTCCTTCCCGGCGCTGGCTTCCCTCGCGGTCTACGTGACCACGAAGGTTCTCGTCGACAACGGGTGGAACGGTCCCGTCATCGTGCCCTTCCTGATCGCCGCCGCCCTCGGAGCGATCCTCGGCGCATTCAACGGCATCTTCACCTCGAGGCTGACCGTGCCGACGCTGATCATCACCCTGGGTACCGCCAACGTCTTCAACGGCGTCATGCAGGGCGCGCTCAAATCCGTGCAGATCAACACGATCCCCGAGTCCATGCGCTCCTTCGGATCCGCGTCCCTCTTCGTCGCCCGCAACGAAAGCTCCGGCCTACAGTCCTCCATGCCCGTGTCCTTCCTGATCCTCGTCGCGGTCGTCGCGGTGGCCTTCTTCGTCACCCGCTACACGATGTTCGGACGCTCCCTCTTCGCCCTCGGCGGCGACGAGTCCGCGGCCGCCCGCGTCGGCTTCAAGGTGCGCGCCACCAAGTTCTGGCTCTACGTCCTCGTCGGCGTCATCGCCGCCCTGGCCGGCATGGTCCGTACCTGCTCCATGGGACAGATGCACCCGACCAACCTGCTCGGCATGGAAATGATGGTCATCGCGGCCGTCGTCCTGGGCGGCACCGCGATCACCGGCGGCAAGGGCTCGCTGACGGGCGTCATGCTCGGCACGCTGCTCATCGTCATCGTCCAAAACTCCATGATCCTCATGGGAATCCCGACGTTCTGGCAGGGCTTCGCCCTGGGCCTGCTCATCATCGTGGGAACCGGTGTCTCCGCGCTTCAGGTCATGCGCGCCCGCCGCAACACACACTAGGAGGACCACATGTCAACGCTTCTCGCCTCCCCGCGCCTCGCTTTCCTCAAAAAGGACAGCTACATGACGCGCCTTGTCATCGTCTTCGTCCTCCTGCTCATCTTCTTTGCCGCCGTGCGCCCCGGCCCCTTCTTCGCCGTGCGCACCTGGCAGTCGATGGCCGTCCAATTCCCCGAATTCGGCCTCATGAGCCTGGGCGTCATGTTCACCATGTTTACCGCTCGGCATCGACCTGTCCGTCGTCGCCATCGCCAACGTCACCTCGATCTGCGCGGCCCTCACGCTGCGCTCGATGCTCGGCCCGGCTGTCACCCCCTCGTCCATGGCCATGGCCACCCTCATCGCCCTGGGCGTCGCCCTGGCGGTCGGGGTCGTGTGCGGACTCATCAACGGAACGCTCGTCGCAGTCCTGAAGATCCCGCCCATCCTCGCCACCCTCGGCACCCTCGAGCTCTTCGGCGGCGTCGCCCTCATCCTCACCCAGGGCAAACCCGTCTCCGGCGTCCCAGCTGCGTTCGGAGCCGTGTTCACCGGGAAGGTGGCTCGGCCTCGTCCCCATCCCCCTCGTCGTGTTCCTCGTGTGCGCGGCCGTCGCGGGAGCCATCGTCGCCTTCACGGGCTTTGGGACCACGATCCTCATGCTCGGCACGAACGACACCGCGGCGCGCTTCTCAGGCCTGAAAGTCAAGAGCCTGCTGATCCGCACCTACGTGCTCTCCGGCGTCATGGCCGCCATGGCCGGCATCGTCATGCTCGCGAACTACAACTCCGCGAAAGCCGACTACGGCGCCTCATACACGCTGCTCACCGTCCTCATCGTCGTCCTCGGCGGCGTCAACCCCAACGGCGGATCCGGGCGCCTGAGCGGCGTCCTCCTGTCCATCCTCATGCTCCAGGTCCTTTCCTCCGGCCTGAACATGTTCCCCGACATCTCCAACTTCTACAGGCCCCTCATCTGGGGTGGCGTCCTCCTCCTCGTCATCTGCATGAATGAGGGCCTCTTCTCCTTCTCCAAACTGCGCAGACTCAGGAAAGGACACGCGCATGCTGACAGTTAAAGACAAGCAGGTCGTCGTCGGCGCCGACTTCGCCGGTTACCCCCTCAAGGAAGCCGTCAAAGCCCACCTCGAGGAGCGCGGCTGGACCGTCACCGACCTGACGCCCGACCCCGATACCGCGCCCATGTACCACCGCGTCGGATTCGCGCTCGGCGCCCAAATCGCCGAAGGCAAGTTTGAACGCGCCCTCGCCTTCTGCGGCACCGGCATGGGCATCCACATCGCCGCCTCCAAAAGTGCCCCCACGTACACGCCGCCGTGTGCGAATCCGTGCCCGCCGCGCGCCGCTGCGCCGCCGCCAACAACGCGAACCTGCTCGCCATGGGCGCCTTCTACGTCGCCCCGCGCACCGCGATGGCCATGGCCGACGCGTTCCTCGAGTCGTCGCTTGGGTCCGGGTACGAGGACTGGGACGGCTTCTACGAGTACCACCGCATCGGGTACGACGAATGCGAAAACTTCGACTACGAGGCCTACAAGGCCAACGGCTTCGAGGTCGTCAACCCGGGCTTTGCAGTGCTTGCGGAGCAGCCGAAGGGGTTGGCGTACTGAGGTGATGCTGCTGTAGAGAGAGGTGGGGGCTCCCGATTGGGAGCCCCCACCTGTGTAGTGGATTGGTTGACTGCGAGCGCGTGTTGCTCGGTGTTGTCCCCCTACTCCCGCGGCTTCGCCGTGGATTCGCGGATCGTGAGGACGGGGCTGAAGGTCTGGTGCTGCGTTGGCGCGTCGGCGCCGGACAGGAGGAGTTCGGCGGCTGCCGCGCCGAGTTCATCCATGGGCTGGCGGATCGTCGTCAGCGGCACGGGCATCTGCGCGGCCAGGGGAATGTCGTCGAAGCCGATGACGGACACGTCGCTGGGAATGGAGATTCCTGCGACGCGCAGCGCGGACATGACGCCCACGGCCAGCAGATCGTTCGCGCAGAAGACCGCGGTCGGATCCGACCCGTCGGAGGCGGTGCGGGCCTCGGCGAGGGCCTCTTCGGTGGCCGCATACCCGGCCTGGGCGGTGTACGCCTCCGCATTGCACACGGTCAACTGGACGCTGTCCGACCCCGTCAGGCGCTGCCAGTGCTCGACCGCGTCCCGCACGCCCGCGAGACGCTGCACGGACTGACGCATGTCGGCCGGACCGTTGAGGAAACAAATCCGCTGGTGCCCCAGTGCTAGAGATGCTCGATGGCCAGCGCCGCGCCCGCACGGTCGTCGATGGACACGGACGGTAGGCCCTCGGCCGCGTCGGCCGCGTCGAACAGGACGACTGGCGTGCCCTCCTTAACCAAACGTGTGGCGGCCTCGTGCGTGGAGTCCGCGGGGGTCAGCAGGACGCCGCGCACCGCCTGGCGTCCCAGCGCCTCGAGGAGGTCGCGCTCCTCCTGCATGGAGGCGTGCGTGGAGGACAGCGTCATGATGTAGCCCTCGCGCGACAGCACGCGCTCCATGGCCGCGGCCGCCTCCATGAAGAACGGGTTCGTCAGGTCGAAGACCGCCACGCCCACGAGCGGCGACGTTCCCCGTCGTAGGGCCTGCGCGGTCGGGTTGGGCTTGTAGCCGAGCTGCTCGATCGCCGCCTCGACGCGCTCGCGCACGTCGGGTCGCACGCGCTCGCGCCGGTTGATGACGTTAGACACGGAGCCCACGCTCACGCCGGCAAGAGCGGCGACGTCTTTGACGCCGGGGGCTTTGCGGGGCGCTACGGGGGACGAGGCAGGGGTTACGTCCTGGGGACTCGTGCCCTCTGGGGTGCGGCGGGGCGGCGTCATGGTAGCTCTTTCGGAGACTCGACTGATGAAACGTTCATATTGTGGCATCTCCGAGTATGTTTCCGCTTCAATTTTCCTGGCAAGTTCAAGGCTTCCCTATAGAGTTGACATGCATATTGTCGTGTGGCACACTTTCTATCTATCTGAATCGTTTCATTCCTCGATGAAGAGGTGACCACATGACACGAGAAGCTGAAAGGCCAGTTGTCTCGCTTCAACACGCGGTGAAGAAGTTCGGCTCCTTCACGGCCATGTCCGACGGCTGCATCGAGCTGTATCCGCATCGCATTCACGCCCTGGCCGGCGAAAACGGTGCGGGCAAGTCGACGCTCGTCAAGGTTCTTGCCGGTATTCACCAGCCAAACTCCGGAGAATTCCTGGTCGACGGGCAGCCGGTGCGCTTCAAGACCCCCGCGGAATCCAAGGCCGCCGGAATCTCGGTGATCTACCAGGAGCCCACGCTGTTTCCCGACCTGACGGTCGCTGAGAACATCTACGTGGGTCGACAGCCCAGGGGACGCCTCGGCCTCATCGATCACGCGGCCATGAGGCGCGACGCACAGGAACTCTTCGACCGTCTCGAAGTGCCCATCGACCCCTCGCAGCTGGCTGATGGTCTGTCGATCGCGGACCAGCAGATCATCGAAATCGCGAAGGCGATCTCGCTGGATGCGAAGGTCCTCATCATGGATGAGCCGACGGCCGCCCTGTCGGGGCACGAGGTTGAGCGCCTCTTCTCTGTCGCGCGTTCGCTGCGCGACAAGGGCGCCTCCCTCATGTTCATCTCGCACAGGATGGAGGAAATCTTTGATCTGTGCGACGACGTGACGATCATGCGCGACGGCGCCTACGTGTCGACGCGCGACCTGGAGGGGACCACGAAGGCCCAGCTCGTGAGAGACATGGTCGGCCGCGACGTCGATCAGCTCTTCCCCAAGCTGGACGCACAGATCGGCGATCCCGTCCTGACGGTCGAAGGTCTCACACGATACGGCGCCTTCGAGGACGTGAGCTTCGAGGTCCGCAGCGGTGAAATCCTCGGCCTCGCGGGCCTCGTCGGTGCAGGCCGATCCGAGGTCGTGCGCACGATCATGGGCATCGACAAGGCGGACGGTGGCACCGTGACCGCCTTCGGAAAGCCCCTGAAGCTGGGTGACACCGTGGGTGCAATCCGCGCTGGCCTCGCCTTCGTGCCCGAAGACAGGCGCAAGCAAGGCCTCGTCATGGATCTGTCCGTCGCCCGCAACACGGCCCTCACGTTGCGCAGCAAACTCGCCCGCTGCGGACTTATCAACTCCCGCGCAGAGCGAGCGGTCGCGCAGGAATGGTCCACCAACCTCGAAGTGAAGACGGCCAGCCAGGACACCCCCGTGAGCGCTCTCTCGGGCGGAAACCAACAGAAGGTCGTCCTGGCGAAATGGCTCGCCACCGATCCCAAGATCCTCATCGTCGACGAGCCGACGCGCGGCATCGACGTTGGAACCAAGTCCGAGGTGCACCGCCTCATCTCCACCCTCGCCACGCGGGGAGTCGCCGTCATCATGATCTCCTCGGAACTGCCCGAGGTCCTCGGCATGGCAGACCGCGTCCTCGTCATGTGCGAAGGCCGCATCACCGGTGAATTCACCCGAGAAGAAGCCACAGCCGACGCCATTATGACGGCGGCTACCGACCACGAAAAGGCCGCGTCATGACCGCAACATTGACACCTCCCTCCCGCATCCACGGGTCGGCGCCGGTGAGCCATCAGCCGGCCACGCCCTCGTCCGCGACCACGATGCACGCCGCGTCGAAGCTGCGCTCCCTCCTGTCGATGCGAGAGCTCCCGGTGATCGCGGCCCTCATCGCCCTCGTGCTCCTCACCTGGGCGATCAACCCACGCTTCCTGTCCGCCCAGGGAGTGCGCGACCTCTTCCTCAACGCGACGATCGCCATGCTCATGGCCGCCGGGCAGTCCCTCATCATCCAATCCGAAGGCGTCGACCTCTCCGTCGGCTCCATCCTCGGATGCTCGGCCTTCGCCACGGGCTTCCTCTTCGCGACCAACCCGGGACTGCCCATCGTCGTCGTCTTCATCGCCGGCATTGTCCTGGGGGCGCTGCTCGGAGCGCTCAACGGAGCGCTCGTCACACAGGCGAAAGTCCCCGCGATGGTCATCACCCTGGGTACCCTCTACGTCTTCCGAGGAGGACTGAACTGGTGGGCCGGCTCCACCCAGTACTTCGCCGGCGACCGCCCCCAGGCTTTCGGTGACCTTGGCGTCGCAACGCTCGGTGGCTTCCCGCTGCTCACCCTCCTGGCCATCGTCGTCATCGTGATCGTCTCGCTCTACCAGCGCTACGCACGCTCCGGACGCGACCTCTACGCCATCGGCTCCGACCGCGCGGCCGCAGCCGTCTACGGTATCCCCGTCGCCAAGCGCGTGTTCACAGCCTTTGTCGTGAACGGCGCGCTCGTCGGACTCGGCGGCGTCCTCTACGCCTCCCGCTTCAATTCCGTGGGTGCTACGACGGGCGCGGGCATGGAACTCGACATCGTCGCCGCGTGCGTCGTCGGCGGCGTTGCGATGACCGGCGGCGTTGGAACCGCCTACGGAGCCGCCATCGGCGCGCTCCTCCTGACTACCATGACGTCCGCGCTTACAGCCGTCGGCGTCGACAAATTCTGGCAAAAGGCCGTCGTTGGTGCGCTCATCCTCATCGCGATCGTCGTCGACCGAGTCAGCTCAATGCGCCGCCACGAGGCGATGCGCAAGAAGGGAGGGGACCGCTGATGACCGCCCCCACTCAGGCCTCGTCACGTGACCTCATGGCCTCGATCCGCCGCCTGTTCTCCTCGCGAGACTCGCACATGACCCTCATCCTCATCCTCGCCATCGTGGTCGCGACCGTCCTCATCCCGAGGTTTAGCCAGCCTCGCACGCTCACCTTCCTCACTCTGGATGTGACGGCGACGCTCCTCATGGCCCTGCCCATGACCCTCGTCATGATCAACGCCGACATCGACCTGTCCGTCGCCTCCACCGCCGGCCTCGTCAGTGCGTCCTTCGGAGTCCTCGTCCAAGCCGGCGTCGGATTCTGGGCCAGCATCGCGATCTGCCTCCTCATCGGACTGGCCTGCGGCCTCGTCAACGCCATCATGACCGCCTACGTGGGGCTGCCGGCGCTCGCGGTCACGATCGGTACGCTCGCGCTGTACCGAGGCCTCGCCCTCGTCGTCATCGGCGACCAGTCGATCTCCGACTTCCCGAAGTGGGCAACCTCCGCGGTCACCGGATCGTTCGGTTCCACGGGCATTCCCTACATGGCGATCCCCGTCATCGCGTTCGTCATTCTCTTCTGGCTCCTGCTGCACAAGACCCCGTACGGTCGAGGCCTCTTCGCGCTGGGATATTCCAAGCAAGCAGCAGAGTTCGTCGGCATCGACACGAAGCGTTCCCGCGTCATCGCCCTGACGCTGTCGGGCCTCATGGCGGCGCTGGCCGGCATCTACTGGACGCTGCGCTACTCCGCGGCGAAGGCCGACAACGTTGAGGGCCTCGAGCTGGTCGTGATCGCCGCCGTCGTCTTCGGCGGGGTCAGCGTCTTCGGCGGCCGAGGCTCGATCTGGGGCAGCGTGTGCGGCGTCCTCACGATCGGCGTCCTCAACTACGCGCTGCGTCTCAACCGAATTCCCGAAGTCATCCTGGTTCTGGTCACGGGCCTGCTCCTGATCGGTTCCGTCGTCGCGCCATCGCTGGTGGATGCCATCCGCCAACGTCTGGCTCACCGAGCTGACGCGCGCACCCCTCGCGTCAGCCTCGCACCGGGCGCGGCGAGCGCCTAATAATCCCACAACGAGGGGCACCAGGCCCCCGCAACAGGGCGCGTGCGCCCGAAAGGAAAAGACAACGATGTCTCACATGAAGAAAGGTGTGGCCGCACTCGGCGCACTCTCGCTGGCCTCGGCCCTCCTGATGTCCGCCTGCGGTGGTGGAACGTCAACGCAGGGCAGCGAATCCAGCTCCGGCGGCGAAACCTCCGGCTCCTACGACGTCTCCTCCCAGTCGATTACGTTCATCCCCAAGCAGCTGAACAACCCCTTCTCCGACGTCATGCTTGGCGGTGGCAAGAACGCCGCGGGCGAGATCGGGTTCGCCGAGGTCAACGTCGTCGGCCCGCTCGAGGCCTCGTCCTCCTCGCAGGTCTCCTTCATTAACTCCGAGGTGCAGGCGGGCACCAACGTCCTCGTGATCGCCGCGAACGACCCCGACGCTGTGTGCCCCGCTTTGCAGGACGCGCGCAAGGCCGGTACGAAGGTCGTCACCTTCGACTCCGACGCTTCGGCGGATTGCCGCGACCTGTTCATCAACCAGGTCGAATCCAAGCAGGTGGCGATCACCATGCTTGAGATGGTCTCCGAGCAGATCGGCGGTTCCGGTAAGGTCGCCATCCTCTCCGCGACGGCGAACGCCGCCAACCAGAACGCGTGGATCAAGTTCATGGAGGATGAGATCGCCTCGAACGACAAGTACAAGGGCATTGAGATTGTCGCGAAGGTCTACGGCGACGACGATGACACGAAGTCGTTCCAGGAGGCGCAGGGCCTCCTCCAGGCCCACCCCGACCTCAACGCGATCGTCTCTCCGACCACCGTCGGTATCGCCGCCACAGCGCGCTACCTGTCGACCTCCGATTACAAGGGCAAGGTCGTCCTGACCGGCCTGGGTCTGCCCAACGAAATGCGTTCCTTCGTCAAGGACGGGACCGTCAAGGAGTTCGCTCTGTGGGATCCCGCCCAGCTCGGATACGTGGCCGCGTACGCGGGTGCCGCGCTCGATAGCGGCGCAATCAAGGGCGAGGTCGGAGAGAAGTTCACGGCCGGAACCCTCGGTGAGCGCACGATCGGCGAGAACAAGACCGTCGTCGTCGGTGACCCCGTGCGCTTCAACGCGGACAACATCGACAACTACGACTTCTGACGTCGTCTTTGACGGGGTTGGTGGGTGCGCTCGCTGTGCCCGCCAATCCCGTTTCCATGCCGTGAATCGCATGTCATGTGCGGCACCCTACTTGATAAATGAAACGATTCACATTAGAATAGACACAACCAATTCCCGTTCAACGATGAAGGGATGTTCCATGAGTGAGACCCCATCACTGGCCCACACGCTGACCACGACGAGCCAAGCCAGCCCCCACCGAGCCTGCTTCCTCCTGCGCGTCCGCCCGGAGAAGCTCGCCGAATACGCCGACGTGCACCAGCGCGTCTGGGAGGAGATGCGCCAGGCCCTGCGCGACGCCGGATGGCGACACTACTCCCTGTTCCTCGAACCGGACACCGGCCTCGTCGTCGGCTACTACGAGGCAGACGACGCTCGCGCCGCCGCCGCAGCCATGGAAGACCTCGAGGTCAACACGCGCTGGCAAGCCGCCATGGCCCAGTACTTCCAGCCGGATGGGGGCGGAAACGCCCACTTCCTCAGCCAATACTTCTACCTCGCCTAATCGCCTACCGAGGCCGGCCTACGAGGGGTCTTACCGGCCCCCGAGAGGCTGCCCCGGCCTCGTCAATTCACACCCCACACGTCGAAGGAGACGTCATGACCATCCACCTGTCCGACCTGCCTGAAAGCTCCCGCACCCTGCTGCGCGAGCAGACAATCGAGCTCCCAAGCTGGGCTTTCGGCAACTCCGGCACCCGCTTCAAGGTGTTTCCGAGCCCCGGCACCCCGCGCAACGCCTACGAAAAGATTGACGACGCGGCGCAGGTCCATCGGTTCACCGGCATCACACCGCGGGTGTCGCTGCATATCCCGTGGGACGTGGTCGACGACTTCTCCGACCTGGCCGGGCACGCACGCTTGCAGGGCATCACGCTGGGCACCATCAACTCCAACGTTTTCCAGGATGACGACTACAAGTTTGGCTCCCTGACGAACTCCGACGAGGCCGTGCGCCGCAAGGCCATCGACGCGCACCTGCGCTGCATCGACGTCATGAACGCGACCGGCTCCGATACGCTCAAGATCTGGCTGGGCGATGGAACGAACTACCCGGGCCAGGACTCGATCGCAGCGCGCCAGGAACGTCTCGCTGACTCACTGTCCGTTATCTATGAGAATCTGGCTCCACATCAGCGATTGCTTCTGGAGTACAAGTTCTTCGAACCCGCCTTCTACCACACCGATGTCCCGGACTGGGGTACGGCCCTGGCGCACGTGATCGCGCTGGGTGAGCGAGCCGTCGTCTGCCTCGACACCGGCCACCACGCGCCCGGCACCAACATCGAATTCATCGTCGTCCAGCTGCTGCGCGCCGGCCGCCTCGGCGCCTTCGACTTCAACTCGCGCTTCTACGCGGACGACGACCTGATCGTGGGGGCCGCCGATCCCTTCCAGCTCTTCCGCATCATGCACGAGATCGTCTCCTTCGGCGCCCTCGCGCCCACCTCCGGCGTGAACTTCATGCTCGACCAGTGCCACAACCTCGAAGAGAAGATCCCGGGAGAAATCCTGTCCGCCATGAACGTTCAGGAGGCGACCGCGAAGGCGCTCCTCGTCGACCGCGATGCGCTGGCGACGGCGCAGGCCAAGCACGACGTGCTGACTGCCAACCAGGTGCTCATGGACGCCTTCTCCTCCGACGTGCGCCCGCTCCTCGGCGAGCTCCGCGAAGAGCAGGGCCTCGACCCCGACCCGCTCGCTGCTTACGCGGCCTCGGGCTACTTCGAGCGCATCAGCGCGGAGCGAGTGGGCGGTCAGCAGGCCTCCTGGGGCGCATGATGACGACCGTCGTCGCTATCGACCTGGGGGCCTCCTCGGGGCGCGTTCTGCGGGGCGTGTTCGACGGCGAGCGCCTCGCCATCGAGGAGTGCTCCCGCTTCCCGAACGGGCCGGTCGCTGTTCCCGGGCCTCGTCGTTCCGACGGTTCTCAATCCGGGGACGAGGTCGGGGTGGCCTACGAGTGGGACATCCTCGCGCTGTGGCGCGGAATCCTCGATGGCCTGCGCGAGGCCAGCCTGCGAGGTGCCGTGGACGCGATCGGAATCGACACGTGGGCCGTGGACTACGGGCTGCTGGACGAAGGCGGCCGGCTGATTGGCAACCCCGCGTCCTACCGGTCCGCACGCTGCGGTCGCGGCGCGTCCGAGGTGCTCGACCAATGGGACTCCTCCTGGCTCTATGAGCGCAACGGGTTGCAATTCCAGCCCTTCAACACGCTGTTTCAGCGCGTGGCCGACCGGGGGGGAGCGTCGCGCGGACTGCGCGCGCACGGCGCTCCTGATCCCCGACCTGCTGGCGTACTGGCTGACGGGTCAGGCCCGAAGCGAGCTGACGAACGCGTCGACGACCGGCCTCGTCAATGCGGCCCGGCGCGACTGGGATCCCGACATCCTCAAGAGGCTGCGCGACGACTTCGGGGTGGAGCAGCTCTTTCCGCCGATCATCTCACCGGGGGGAGGTCATCGGTGAGGCCCGCGTGGAGGGTCTCGACCTGCGCACCTCGATGGGGAAGCGCACCCCGGTTGTCGCCGTCGGGTCGCACGACACCGCGTCGGCGGTCGCGGGGGTTCCCGCCCAGGCCGGGTCGTTCGCGTACATCTCGAGCGGAACCTGGTCGCTCGTCGGTACCGAGCTGAGCGCCCCCGTGCTCTCCGAGGAGGCTCGGGCGGCCAATTTTACGAACGAGCTAGGCGTGGATGGCACCGTCCGTTTCCTCGCGAACATCATGGGCATGTGGGTGCAGCAGGAGTGCCTGCGTCAGTGGGCATCCCTCGGAGATGAGGCATCGGGCGCTTCAGGCCGGGTCGACTGGCCGCTCCTTGACGCGCAGACCGAAGCGGCCCAACCCGCGCGCTACCTGCTCGACATGTCCTCGCCCGAGCTGATGGCCCCGGGCGCCATGGTGGAACGCGTGCGTTCGCTGTGGATCCCGGGCCCGGGCGCCTCGTCGTCGGCTTCTTCGTGGGACGATTCCTCTCCCGGTGGACGACTCCTCCTCTCTGGACGAGGGCGGTGCGGGGGTTGGCGATCCGCAGACCTCGGGCGTCGATCCCCATGAGCGGGCTACCGTGCTGCGCGCGATCACGGACTCGCTGGCGCTGGCATACCGCCGGGCAATCCGACGGACGTTCGAGCTCAGCGGCACCCACCCTGAAGCGATTCACCTCGTCGGCGGCGGGTCGAAGAATCGCCTCCTCGCCCAGGAGACGGCCGACGCGACAGGCATCCCGGTCATCGCGGGACCCGTCGAGGCCACCGCCCTCGGGAAACATGCTCATCTCTTTGCGGGCCATTGGCGCGGCCACCGGGACGTTGATGGACCTCCGCGCCATTTCGCAGGCGTCGTCGGCGCTCGTCACCTACGAGCCCCGCGCCTCCCACGCGCGCCTCTGGGATGAGGCCGATGCCCTCCTGAGTGCCCGGTTATAGCTGCCGGGTTGGCGCGTGAGCGTGGGCCGCGACTCGACTAGTTCGAGCCGCGGCCCACGTGCATATAGAGGCGCTCCCGTGCGCACATGATGACAAGTGTTTGGGGCATGTTGCCATACAACACGCCCCAAACACTTCGATAACGAACAGTGCGTTCGGTTTCCCTGGATGGATCAGGAGCCTTGAGATGCAGCCACCTTCTGCCGGTATGACTCCGCCTCCCAGTTCTCGATGAAGCCACGCTCGCGCTCGTCCATGACGCGCACACGACCGAGCAGGTTCGCGTCCCTTGCCACGCGCAACGCATCCAGGAAGGTATGCAACGCGTTATCCGAGGCCTCGTTCGTGCGTCCCACCGCCGCTACAGCGAGTCCGGGAATGACAGCGACGATGGGGGAACGCCCGTGCTGCGCGCGATACAACGACACCTTCGCCGACACGATGTCCTCCGTGTCGGTCGCCTCCAGAATGACCGGGAATGAGCCCGCGTACACGATCTGATCGGGGATCAGCGGCCCTCCAGGTGCCGACACGAGCACCGACAGGCCGTCCGTCGACAACGCGACGCTCGGTGCGTCCACCGCGCGACGGAACGCCTCGGCCACCCGGGAAGACGAACCCGAGAAGGCGGTCCCGGCCTCGTCAATCGCCGCACGGATCGAGGACGTCAGGAAGTCGATGCGCTCGAGGATCGCATCCTTCGTCGGGCCCGACACGATGATGCCGTGATTGCCGAGGAGCGTGATCGCCGGTGGGGGAGTGTCGTGCGCGGCCGTGAACGCGCGGCGACGGTCGTCGATGAGGCGCGCGAGAGGAATGCCCGGGTCCGTGTAGTCGACCCACAGGGCCTGGTCGCCGAGGATCTGCTCGCACAGCTCCTCACCGCGCGTGTTGCACGTGATCGCGTTGGCGGTCAGCGGATGCAGGTGAATGACGAGCGGGTCGGGAATGAGGGCGTGAAAGAGGATTTCGACGCTGGGGCGGTGCTCGAACGCGCCACGCTGCGCGAGCTGGGCCGCCGAGCGAACGGGGTCTTCGCCCCTGGGGAGCTCTTCTGGATGCTCGAAGGCGTGCAGAAGGGTCGGAATATCGAGGGGGACCAAGTCCTCCTCGCGCAGGGTTGCGAGCGGGACGCCACTGGGCTTGATGAGGAGTGTGTCGCCTGTTTTCGCGGAAGAGTTTCCGCCGCCGGAGCGCGTGTATTCCGTGTTCGAACCGATCTGGTTGGACAGTTCGATGAGTTGGGAGATGAGGTCTTCAGATGAAGTGGTCATTGGTCCTCCACGACGAGGATGAATCGTTTCATATAAGGATAGGGAAGAGGCGGGATTCTGTCAAGGTTGCGGTGGCCGTGGGAATAGCGGTGGTGGGAGATGGCGGTGCTGGAGGCGTGCTTCGCGCATCTGTGCCGCAGGACCGGTCGATCGGCCTCCAGGACCCTGGCGCTACCGCGTTCCTGCGGGCCCTCGAGGCCTGGCGCGACGCATCCACCGGCAAGCGCGGCCCCCGCGCTGCGGTTGTCGAGAATCTCTGAGGCTGCGGCTTCGTGAGTGAGGGGGTGGGGTTCCCGGTTGGGAACCCCACCCTTATGCCTATGGATCTGGACCAGGCCTCGTCCTACCAGTTACCCAAGCCCAGGCCTCGTCCTACCAGTTACTCAGGCCCAGGCCTCGTCCTACCGGTCGCCCAGGCCCAGGCCTCGTCCTACCGGTCGCCCAGGCCCAGGCCTCGTCCTACCAGTTACCCAAGCCCAGGCCTCGTCCTACCAGTTACTCAGGCCCAGGTAGTAGAACGGGTGGGTGAGCACCGCGATGATGCGGTCGCGGTATTCAAGCGGCAGCATCGGGAAGATAGCGATGCCGACCAGGATCGCGACGATTAGCGTCACGAGGATGCGTTTCTTGGATTTCATGGCATCTCCTTACTGTCTGACTGCCCCGACGCTACCAGGAGTGTGACGCAGGCGGCAAGCATGAGCGCATGAGGGAACCCCGGCCTCGTCCCTGAGAAAAGAAACGAAGCCGGGGTCATCGAAGCCTCAATCGCGACAGTCAGCGGCGCGACGCGAGCGCCGCGCGGGCGACCTCCTCGAAGGTGAGCGGGTTGCGGCCCGTCACGTCGCGCACGGTCGTGGAGACGACGTCCATCTCGCCGCGCGCGATCGACGTGTAGGTCGACACCCACGAGTCGTACTCCCACTGGGCGGCCGGCCACTTCTTGCGCGACTCGTACGCCTCCTCGATGGTTTCGCGCACGTAGGTCACGGGCCGACCTTGCACGCGGGTGAGGATTGCGGCGATCTCGTCGAGGGTGAGGGCCTCGGGGCCCGTCACGTCGAGGGTCTGATTCTCGTAGCGCCCCGGATCCGCCAAGACCCCCGCGGCCACGCGCCCCGCGTCCTCGCGCGCGACCACGCCCACGTGCCCGTCGCCCGCGGGTCCGAGGATGCGGCCCTCCTCGTCCGGCAACTCCACGAAAAAGTCAGCGTAGAAGTTATCGCGCAAGAACGTGTACGTCATACCCGACGCCTTGATGCGTTCCTCCGTGTGGAAGTGCGTGCGCGCCAGCGTAAACGTCGCGTCGGGCGCCGCGTTCATGAACGACAGGTACACGATGTGACGCACCCCGGAGGCCGCCGCCGCATCGACGAAGGCGAAGTGCTTGGCCAGGCGGTCCTCGCTCTCGGGCGCGGACACCATGAAGAGGACGTCAACGCCCTCCAGCGCGCCGCGCGTCGTGAGCGTGTCCTCGTACGAGCACTTCACCGCGATGGCACCCGGCAGCTCGGGCGCGCGCGACGGCGTGTTCGCGAGCAGGCGCAGGGGCAGGCCGCGCTCGGACAGGAGTCGGGCGGTGGTGCCTCCGACGTTCCCGGATGCGCCGGTGATCGCCAGGGACGGGAGGGACGAGGCCTGGGCCGGCTCGTTCGCGCGGGCTTCGGGAGTGGGGGCGTCAGTCATGTGGCCAGTGTGCCACCGGCGTTGTGGTGTGTGCGCACGCCACGCGAGATTTGGGCTGTGGGCGTAGCGGTCGATGGTGGGGTGATCCCGGGGATGCTCATGGGCGCGAAAAACTCGCCCAGCAGGAGTGGATTCTGGTCCAAACCGCGAAAAAATTCGCCCAGCAGGCGAAAATAGGCCGATTTTGGGGTGCTTTGCGTGCGCAGGGCGAACTTTTTCGCGCATGGGCGCTGATGGAGGCGAGCAGGGCGAGTTTTGTCGCGCTTGTGGTGCCTAGACACGGATGAGGAGGTCTGGCTGCGGTGCCTGTGGGTGGTGGCACGGCGTTGCCTCCAGAAAACTCGCATGCAATTCGATTGGGAGAAGTTTCAACAAAGTCTGAAAACGTTGCAATTCCAACGATCTAAGTTCAAAACTTAAAGCAGTCGTAGGGGAATTACGTGCGAAATTGGGTGTGGGCGCAGGGGTGAGGGGTGTGAGGGGCCTGGTCGCGGTGCCGGTGGGCGGCGGCAGGGCCAGGGCGGGCCGCCACCACGGCGCAGCCCGGCCCAACGAAAACGGCCCGCGCAAACACAAGCATTCACAGCTTCACAGCAACACTCCCAAAAGTCATATGAGAAATATGAGAGCTTCATAGGTTCTTCATAGGGTCACGTGGGGAAATTGGTGCATCGACAAAAGGAGATCACAATGACCGCCCTGATTCTGATCGCCATTGACCTGGCTGCCATGGCCGCCCTCGTGTTCGGCTTGTACTTCCCACGGCACCGCCGCGCCGACCTGGTCGCAGCGTTCCTCGGTGTGAATGTCGGCGTCCTCGCCGTCACGATCATCCTCGCGAACTCGACCGTGAGCGCGGGCCTTGGCCTGGGTCTCTTCGGTGTCCTGTCGATCATCCGACTGCGTTCGGATCAGATCTCGCAGACGGAAATCGCCTACTACTTCGCGTCGCTGGCCCTCGGCCTGCTGACGGGCATGTCCTCGGCGGTGACCCCGCTGCTGGGAGGCCTGATCGCCCTGATCCTTGTGGCCCTGGCCTTCGGTGATTCGAAGCTGGTCTTCGGCCGCTACACCTCGCAGACCGTGCAGCTGGACCGTGCGATCGCCGACCCGGCCGAGCTGAAGGCCGCCCTCGAGCAGCGGCTGGGCGCGTCCGTCGCCTCGGTGAATGTCGTCAAGCTCGACCTCGTGAATGACCTGACTCTGGTGGACGTTCGCTCCAAGGTCGCCTGACACGCCGGGCTGACACGCCCGCCGGCCCACCAGCCGACACCACCGCCAACCGCAGACCGCCACAACTGAGGACACGACTCATGAACGCCACCCTGAACTCGATTCTCGCCGACCTCGACTGGATCGGCCTTGATGAACTGAATAAGCGCGCGGCGATGCTGACCCGAGTGGACCGCAAGTACGCGCTGGACGCGGCCACGGCCTCGGCGATTTTGAGCCGCCTCCCCGAGGACGCGAAGGTCCTCCAAATCGACGGCCAGGTGTCCCAGGGCTACGCGTCCACCTACTACGACACCCCCGACATGGATTCGTACCTACTGACCGCGCTCAAGCGCCGCCGCCGCTTCAAGGTCCGCACCCGCTCCTACCTCTCGTCGGGCGCGTCCTTCCTGGAGGTTAAGACCCGCGGCCCGCGCGGCGTGACCGTCAAAGAAGCGCGTGCCGATCTCGTGGGACGAGGCCGGGGCTCCTCTCGCGGGTGAGCGCCGCGCGTGGGTGGCCGGGAAGGTTGAGAAGACGGGGTACGGTCACCTGGTGCCCGCCCTCGAGCCGGTCCTGGCTGGGTCCTATGAGCGCAACACTCTGCTCCTGCCTGGTGGGCAGGGCCGCGCGACGGTGGACACGAAGCTGACGTGGCGCTCACTGCGCACGGACGGCACTGAGGTTGCTCGCCCCGACCTGGTCATCATCGAAACGAAGTCGGGTGCGACCCCCTCGGTCGTTGACCACCTGCTGTGGGAGGGCGGCGTGCGCCCCGTGAAGATCTCGAAGTACGGGACCGCGATGGCCGCCATGCACGACCTGCCGGCGAACAAGTGGAACCGCACGCTGCGCCGCTACTTCCCCGAATACGTCGAGGCCCCCGAGTGTGCGCTCGAGGCGCCCCTCGCGATGGCGGCCTGACAGGCCTAACACCGGCCCTCGCGGTTTCGAACGCACGCGAAACGCAAGCGCTAACCATAAGAAACGCAAGCCTTAATTGCATGAAAGAGACGAATCAATGAAAGCCCTTCAGAAATTCTGGACCCCCGCCCGGACGATCGGCGCGATCGCCCTCGTTGGAACGCTGGCGCTGGGCGCATGCGGCGCCTCGGGCGCGACCTCCTCCGGTACCGGCTCCAGCGCGACGAGCGCGACCGCTGCCGTCGCAGCCGCCGGAACCAACGGCGACACGACCGCGCCGCCCACCGCGGCTGACGCCCTGGCCTCGAACGCGAAGGCCTCGTACGTGAAGGACAGCGACTGGAAGGCCTCGGACGCCGTCGACGTGACGCTCAGCGGCACGACCGCGACCTCCTCGTCCGATGCCGTGAGCGTGAGCGACGGCGTACTGACCATCTCCAAGGCCGGCGTCTACAAGCTCAGCGGCTCCTTCACCGGCAAGGTCGTCGTGGCCGCAGGGACCGAGGACCAGGTCGTCCTGATTCTCGACAATGCGACCATCACCTCGCCTGCGGGTGCCGCGATCGAGGCGACCAGCGGTGACGACCTCGTCCTGTCCCTCGAGGGCACCTCGACGATCACGGACGGCACCTACACCGGCACGGAGGACGCGAACGCCGCGATCTACGCCGACATGGACCTGACGATCACCGGCTCGGGCACGCTCAACGTGACCTCTGGCGCCTCGGACGCGATCACCTCCAAGGATGACCTGTACGTCCTGAGCGGCACGATCAACGCGACCGCCTCGGATGACGGCCTGCGCGGCAAGGACTCCTGACTGTTGCGGGCGGCACCGTCACCGTGAACTCCGGTGGCGACGCGCTCAAGTCCGACCAGGACAATGACGAAACCAAGGGCTACGTCAACATTGCGGACGGCACCGTCACCCTGACCTCGGGCGGCGACGGCATTGACGCGTACACCGACGCGATCGTCACCGGCGGCACCCTGTCGATCACCTCGGGCGGTGGCGCCTCGGCCGGCAAGCCCTCCACGGACTCGACCAGGGGCATCAAGGCTCAGACCTACATCATCGTCGACGGCGGCACGACCACCATCGACGCCGGGGATGACGCCATCCACTCCAATGGCGCCCTGCGCTTGAGCTCCGGCACGATCACCGCCGCCTCCGGCGACGATGGCGTGCACACCGAGGTCGCGGCCGTCCTGGACGGCGCAACCGTGACCGTCACGCAGTCGAACGAGGCCCTCGAGGGTGGCCTCATCACGATCTCCGACGGCACCGTCGACTTGACCTCGAGCGACGACGGCATCAACGCCTCGGGCTCGATCACGGTCGAGGCCGGCCTGGACGCAGTCGCCGAGTCCAGCTCCGATACGACCACCGCCGACACCACCACGACCACCCAGCAGATGGGCCCCGGTGGCATGGCTGACGGCGGCGGCTCGATGGAAGACACCGGCGAGCAGCTCACCATTAGCGGCGGCACCGTGACCGTCAACGCGAACGGTGACGGACTCGACTCCAACGGCTCGCTGACCATCAGCGGCGGAACGACGACCGTCTACGGCCCGGCGTCCGGCGCGAACGGCGCCCTGGACAGCAACGGTGCCATGAGCATCACGGGTGGCACGGTCATCGCCTTCGCGACCAACGAGATGGTGGAGACGCCGACCACGACCGACGGCCAGGGCTGGATCTCCGCCTCCGCGACCGGCTCCGCCGGATCCACGGTGACGATCACCGACGCCAACGGTTCCGTCCTGGGCACCTACACCTCGCTCAAGGCCTTCGGTAACGTCATCTACTCGACCTCCGGCATGACCAACGGCTCCACCTACACGGTGAGCGTCGACGGCACCGCCACAGAGGCGACCGCCGGTCAGGGCGGCATGGGGATGGGCGGACAGCCCCCGGCCGGTGGTCAGCCCCCGATGGGGGGTCCGGGACAGGGTGGCCAGCCCCCAGCGGGCGGTCCGGGTCAGGGCGGTCAGCCCCCGGCCGCACCCCAGGGCTGAGGCCTCCTGAATAGTGCGCCCCGCGTGATTGTCGACACGCGGGGCGCACGCATGCCTCCAACGCGTCTCTATCGCCGAGGCCCCAGCCGGTATCTCACGCCAGCACCCTCGCTCACCACCCCCGGGAACAGCGCAACTAAACTGGAACAGGAGGACGAGGCCCCGGCCTCGTCAATAAGAACGAAAGGACCCCTCATGCTCCCCTCCGAGAAGCTCGCCGAACTCGGCCTCGAACTGCCCGCCGTCGCCACCCCCGTCGCCGCGTACGTGCCCGCCGTCATCGACCGTGGCGTCGTGCGCACCTCCGGTCAGATCCCCGTCGTGAACGGCGAGCCCGTGTGCATCGGCGCGGTCGGCGAGGACGGCGCGGACCCCGAGGACGCCAAGGACGCGGCGCGCGTGTGCGCCCTCAACGCCCTGGCCGCGGCCGCCTCCGTCGCGGGCGGCATCGACAACCTCGCGGGCGTCGTCAAGGTCGTGGGCTTCGTGTCCTCGCGCCCCGACTTCTACGGGCAGGCCGGTGTCATCAACGGCGCTTCCGAGCTGTTCGGCGAGATCTTCGGCAGCCAGCATGCGCGCAGCGCCGTCGGTGTCGCCGCGCTGCCCCTCAACGTGAGCGTCGAGGTCGAGGCCGAGTTCCTCATTAAGTGAACGCGCGCGGCCGGCTGAGGCATGCCTACACTGGGTAAGGTTCGCTGAAATGGCCCGTCGGGCCGAAGGATAAGGAAAAGACATGACTGACCGTCAGATGTTCAAGCTGGTCGACGCCAACACCGTCCCGTCCACGGACGGCGGCTGCGGTTGCGGCTGCGGTGGCGAAGGCAAGAAGGAGCGCGCGGAGCAGGCCGCTCCCGCTGCTCAGGCCCCCGAGCAGGGTGGTTGCGGTTGCGGCGGCCACGGCCATGCCGCTAAGGCTGTCGAGCAGGCTCTGCCGAGCACGCGGGCTGCGGCTGCGGTGGCCACGACGCCCCCGCCGAGCGCCCCCACGAGATGGCTGCCGAGCCCCTGACCTCCACCGCGGGCGGCTGCGGCTGCGGCGACGGTGCCCCCTCGGCGGGCAACGTGCACGCTGGCGGCGCCGGTGTGGTCCATCGCCCCGGCGCGGACGAGCTGGTCATCCACTCGATCCCCCGCGTCGTGCGCCACGCGGTCCTCTTCGCGGCGGTCGACAACCTGCCCGTCGGCGAGAACATCCAGATCTGCGCGCCCCACCAGCCCGAGCCGCTGTTCGCGCACCTGCAGGACTCCGAGCAGCACTACCGCGTGGAGACCCTCGAGGTCGGCCCCGTGGATTGGCGCTACCGCATCACGCGTCTCGGCTGATCGCCCTCCCTTCAACGAGGCCGTGGCCCACTCCCGCTGTCCGGCGGGCTGGCCACGGCCTCGTCGTGTGTGTGTAGAGCGCGGCGGTCCGATGCCTCGTGCATGTGTGCACGCCTGTTGACGTGCGCGGGTGGGTCTGATCCCGCGTCTGCTGGGGTGCTTGCCGACGTGCGCAAACGGGCGCCCGTTCGGGTGTCCATTCGCGTGCCTGGGAGCGCCCGACCCGGTACCGTTGGTGTATGAGCTTCTTTGACATGACTTCTGACGCCGACGTTGAGGACGACCTGGATCGCGTCGAGACCGACGTGGTCGTGGACTGCGACATTGAGGCCGCATGGGCGCTCGTGTCCGAGCCGGGCTGGTGGGTCAACGATGGCCCGCTGGGTGACCACGAGGTGAGCCTCGGGGACGACGGCATCTATCGCGTGAGCGACCCGGACGCCGGCGACTGGCTGATCGAGAAGGCCGACGAGGATCCGATGGATGTCGTCGCCTTCCGCTGGTACCCGCTGGCCGACGACGAGCTGCCCGACGAGTATGCGACCCGCGTCGAGGTCTCCCTGTCCGAGGAGCGCGGCGGCGTCGCCATCCACGTGGAAGAGTCGGGTCTGGCGTCGGTCTCCGACGACGAGGCCGAGGCCCGCCAGGCGTACGACGACGCGATCGGCATGTGGGAACAGGTCCTGGCCGCAGCGAAGAGCTACCTCGAGGGCCGCTGAACGCTGAAACAAGCTGAATGACAAACCCCCGCAGCCTCACGGCTGCGGGGGTTTGTTGTAGGTGCGGTGCGCGCGTTGTAAGTAGCTCATCGTCGCATTGGGCATGTCTGCTCGAGCTGCTTGCGGCGGGTTAGTGCAGCGTTACATGTAAGGTCTGTAAAGCTCTGTAGCCTAGGTGTGCGCAAGTGGTAATGACTCTAATCTAGCCAATATGTGATCTCACCCTTGCGCTATGGAAGTGTGAGTGTCTATAAGCGTGTCGTATCATCAGCGCGTGTGTCAAAGGTGATAGATCTGTTTGCATGATGAATCTAGGTTCCAGCAGAAGGGCATGCACAAGATGACCGATCTCCCTCAAGAAGAGTGTCTTAAGCCTGATCAGCTGCGATCGATGACTGAATGTGAACGGGCTATTCACGCTATTTCGGAGAAGACTGGAAAGAGTCCGCTGGATATCTGGCGCGCAAATGAAACCTGGCTCGGTGAAAGCTTCAACAGTCGATTTCAAGCCGGATCGTAAACCTTTGGGGATTATTATTCTGGTAATATGGATCATTGTTCCATATTTCTTCTATGCGAGTTTTCGTGCGACAGGTTGGTATGGTTTTTCAGCGGGAATACTTGTGCTCGGGGTGTTGATGACTATTGAGATAGTTTGTCTTATGTTCATGCAGAAGCTACTTGTTCCTTTTGGTAAAATTCTTCGCAGTCTATCGGGAGTCGTATTTTCTATAATTTTGACGATGTTTGGTTTCCTCTCAACTCTGGATTCTGTGGCTAACCGTTTTACACTAGCTTTAATTGGTGTTCTTGTTGCAATGGCATGTATTTCTTTTTTGAATTCTCCACTGGAATTGCTCTGGAATCATTCTGTGAAAGAGCGGGATGATTATGGAGAGCAGCTTTCTACGCTTCGGTTGGTTCGTCCATTACTTGCAGGTAGGTCTAGGTCGGCCGTGGAGAGTCGATCTTCTGTGGTTTCCTGTGCGCGACTACGGGCAGTTGTGGACTGGGATTAGTCGGTGCTGGCATCTGCAGTATTGCTTGCCTGATGGTGTGGGGTCGTGTGAGCAGGGGTGCGCTTCCGAGTCTGCGCTTGTGCCCGATGGGGCGTTAGATTCGAAAGGAGTTGAGCCCTCTATCGGGTAGTTCGGAGAAGTGGCGTGGCATGGGGTATTGTCTGCCACGCGTGCTGGCGCTGTGATCGTTTTGTTGTGCTGGGTCTGCTGTCGTTGCGCTGAAGTTGGCGTGCGTGGTGGTTTGGTCCGCGGTTGTGCTTGTAAATGTCGGTGCTACACCCGATACGTAGGCAGTGCACCCGTTCTGATCGGGTGTAGCGTCCCGTAAGAGGTGCAGTGTCCCGTAACGGGTGCAGTGTCGGATGTAGGAGTTGATGCGTGAACCGTGGCGGAGCTTGTTCCTCAGTGGTGTGACACCCGATCGGCAAGATTCAACCCTTTCTGATCGGGTGGAATCTACCCGATGAGGTGGAATCTTCCCGTTCTGGTTGAATCTTTGCTTGCTGGGAGTGGGTATGGGCTTCGGCGGAGGTTGCTTGGGTGCTGCAAGGTGTGGTCACCAGGGAATTACGTGCGGAATTGATAGCGGACGCCTCACCGACGCTGCTGTGTGTGCGGATGCTGCGTGCGGCGACGCTGCTGCATCCCCGGATGCCGCGTGCTCGTCGCGCCCATTTCGCCGCGTGCCCGCCGCCGTCAGTCCGCCGTGAGTGCTGCGCTCTGCGCCGCCGCCTCGCGGGCGGCCTTCTTGGCGCGGGCGTGCGCCTCGACCTCTTCGGGGGTGAGGGGGCCCTGCGTGGAACCTGCACTGCCGTCGGTGCGTTCCCACACGACGGCGAGGCTATCGCGCGCACCGAAGCGCGCCAGGTGAATGCCGACGATGAATTCGAGGCGGTCGGCGCGCTCGGGCTCCGTGCGCAGCTCAAGCCTCAGATCAGATGCCGACGCGACGACGTCGAAGCGCCCCAGGACCGGGCCCTCGCGGTCGAACAGTAGGTAGCCGCTGCCCGCTTCCTCGTCCCAGAAGCCCGTGATCTTGTGGCCCATGTGGCTGACCAGCTGCTTGCCGTAGCGCGCCGCCCGCTCGGTCGGAATCGTGGCCACGGAGATCAGGGGGTACGAGGCCGGGGCGGTCGACGGGTCAGGCGCGGCGTGCGCCGAGGCCGGGGTCGAGGCGTCGGGGGTGCCCAGGGAGGAAGCGGGGGAGTGGGCGCCTGCGGGCACCTCGGTGTGGCCCGTCGAAGGCGTCGAAGTCTGCGTCATAAGGCAAACCTAACTTGAATGCGCCCCTTCTGCCATGTGGGGATCTAGATTCGGTCATGAGCGTGCCCGTGCGGTAGCGTTGGAGAGTCAAGCACTTCGCGAGAGCGTGCAAAGACCGCGCAAAACGTCCCAGGTGGGGCGGGAGCAGGCGGAAGGAACAACGATGACCAGTGAGAAAGTCGAACACGGCGACCATCAGCAGGGCGGCGAAAAGCTTCAGCGCACGCTGAAAAACCGCCACATTCAGCTGATCGCCATTGGCGGCGCGATCGGCACGGGCCTGTTCATGGGCTCGGGTAAGACGATTTCCGTCGCGGGCCCCTCGATCCTGCTGGTCTACATGATCATCGGCGCGGTTCTCTTCCTGTTCATGCGCACACTTGGTGAGCTGCTGCTCTCGAACCACAAGTACGCGACCTTCGCGGATATTGCGCGCGACCTGATCGGCCCGTGGGCTGGCTTCGTGACCGGGTGGACGTACTGGGCGTGCTGGGTGGTCACCGGCGTCGCCGACATGATTGCGATTACCGGCTACACGCACTTCTGGTGGCCGGACTTGCCTGCGTGGATCCCGATCGGCGCGACGACCCTGCTGCTCTTCGCCCTCAACGCGATGACGGTCAAGGCCTTCGGCGAGACGGAGTTCTGGTTCGCCCTCATCAAGATCGTCGCGATCATTGCGCTGGTCGTCGTCGGTTTCGCCATGGTCGCCATGGGCACCGTCGATACCGAGGGAACCGCGGCCGCGGTCTCCAACCTCTGGAGCCATGGCGGCTTCTTCCCGACCGGATTCACCGGCTTCCTCGGCGGCTTCCAGATCGCCCTCTTCGCGTTCATCGGCATCGAGATGGTCGGTACGACAGTTGCCGAGACCGACGACCCGGACAATACCCTGCCGAAGGCCGTCAACTCCATCCCCGTTCGCATCATGCTCTTCTACGTGGCGGCGCTCGCGGCCATCATGATGGTGACCCCGTGGGATCAGGTGAGCCCCGAGAAATCGCCCTTCGTCACGATGTTCTCGCTGACCGGCCTGGGCGCGGCGGCGACGATCGTCAACCTGGTGGTCCTCTCCTCGGCCGCGTCGAGTGCGAACTCCGGCATCTACTCGACCTCGCGCATGCTCTACGGCCTGGCCCGCCAGGAGCAGGCGCCCGGCGTCTTCGCTCGCCTCTCCAGCCACCACGTGCCCCTCAATGCCCTGTTCCTGTCGTGCGTGTGCCTGCTGTCGGGCATCGTCATCATGGGCATGGGTGGCTCGATCTCGGCGGCGTTCACGCTGGTGACCTCGGTGTCGGCGACGCTGTTCATGGGCGTGTGGGTGGTCATCGTTGTGTCCTACCTGGTGTACCTCCACAAGCACCCGGAGCTGCACGAGGCCTCGGCTTTCAAGGCCCCCGGCGGCGCGGTCAGCGCGTGGGTCGTGCTGGCGTTCATGGGGTGCATGGGCGTCATTCTGGCGATGTGGGACGATACCCGCCCCGGCCTCGTCTATTCCCTGATTTGGATCGTGTTCATTGTGGCCGCGGCATTCGCGAACCGTCACTTCCTGCTGCGCCGGGCGTCGCGCGGTGTGCTCGGCGACGGCGGTACGGGCGAGGGTCCCCATCAGGGCCCTCACCTGCATGAGTAGCGCGACGAATACTAAGTGACTATGCTCACCAGAGTGCCACGGGAGCTCGACGCGAGCTGAGAGGGGACCACCCCCGACCGTAGAACCTGATCCGGATCATACCGGCGTAGGAAGGCTCTTCCCTCGTGGCCGCCGTGCAACACGAAGGGAGTATTTTCGCATGGCATCCACTTCTCCATCCCTCCGCTGGAGGGTCATTGACATCGTCACTGCCGCCGTCCTGGGCGTCGCATGCGGCCTCATTTTCGTCGTTTGGAACCAGGTGGGCGGTGCGGGCTACGAGGTCCTGAAGGCCGTTGCCCCCGGCCTGGGTGGCCTGGTGACGGGTGTCTGGCTGCTGGGCGGTACGCTCGGCGGCTACGTGATCCGTAAGCCCGGCGCCGCGTTCTTCGTCGAGCTGATGGCCGCGACCGTCTCCATGGCCCTGGGGTCCCAGTGGGCCGTCGAGACCATCTACTCGGGCCTCGCGCAGGGCATCGGTGCCGAGGTCGTCTTCGCCCTGGTCGCCTACCGCCGCTTCAACGCGGTGATCGTCTCCGCTGCGGGTGCCGTGTCCTTCGCTTTCGAGTGGGTCCTCGAGCTTTTCATCGCCGGTCACCTTGAGAAGGGCGTGCTCTACAACGCCATCTACCTGGTGTGCGGCGCGCTCTCGGGCGTCGTCCTGGCGGGCCTGCTCGCGTGGGCGCTGACGAGCGCGCTCGCGAAGACGGGCGCGCTCGACCGCTTTGCTTCGGGACGCGGGGCGCGTGAGCTTGTCTGATTCCCGATCCATGGACGAGGCCCACTCCGCCTCCCCCGCCCCGTTTCCTCCCCGGACGGCCAGGTGCCGCTGGGTGAGGGGCAGGGTGCGCGCTGTGCGCGCGCGACTGGGGATGGCGTCACGCCGGGCGCAAGAACGCCGCGCTGTCGGGTGTTGATCTTGATATCGCGCCGGGCGAGCGCGTGCTCGTGTTGGGCCCGTCCGGGTCGGGCAAGTCGACGCTCATGGGCGGCTTGGCTAAGCCTGCTGGGCGGTGCCGAGGAGGGCGAGGCCACCGGCACGCTCACCGTGGACGGCGTCGCCCCGGCCGATGCCAGGGGCCGCGTGGGCCTGCTCATGCAGGATCCCGAGGCCCAGGTGGTCCTCGCTCGCGTGGGCGACGACGTGGCCTTCGGCATGGAAAACCTGGGGGTTCCTCGCGAGGAGATCTGGCCGCGCGTGGAGGAATCGCTCGCGGCCGTGGGCCTGAGCGTCCCCCTCGATCATTCGACGACGGAGCTGTCGGGCGGGCAGAAGCAGCGCCTCGCGCTCGCGTCAATTCTGGCGATGGGCCCGGGGCTGCTGCTCTTGGACGAGCCCACCGCGAACCTGGACCCGAGCGGCGTCGCCGAGGTGCGTGGCGCCGTCGAGGCCGTCGTTGAGAAACGGGCGCAACGATGGTTGTCGTCGAGCACCGCGTCGACGTGTGGGCGTCCCTCGTGGATCGCGTCATCGTGGTCGCGGACGGCGCGATCGCAGCCGACGGTCCGCTGAGAGAGGTCCTCGAGCAGCAGGCCGCCACCCTGCGCGAGCGCGGCATCTGGCTGCCCGGCGACGACGTTGCAGCGGAGGTCGGCGCCGCCCCCGAGGTCGCCCCGGCCTCGTCTGAAGCCACCCCGATTGCCCGCGTCGCGGACCTGACGATCGGCTACGACAAGGCCGCCCCGGTGCGATCCGGCATCGACCTGACGATCGAGCGCGGGGTTTCCACCTGCATCGTTGGCGCTAACGGCGCCGGAAAATCGACCTTCGCGCTGACGCTGGCGGGCCTCCTGCCGCCCCTGGAAGGCACGGTCGAGGTTCAGGCCTCCGACGGCACGCGCGGCGACCCGCATGAGTGGTCCAGCAAGCAGCTGCTCGGCCGCATGTCGATGGTCTTCCAGGAGCCCGAATACCAGTTCCTGGCCTCCACCGTCGCCGAGGAGCTCGCGATTGGCCCTCGCGCGGCCGGCATGAGCGAGGCGGAGATCGCCCCCCCTCGTCGACGAACACCTCGAGGCCCTGGGCCTGACCACACTCGCGCGCGCGAACCCCATGACGCTGTCGGGCGGCGAGAAGCGCCGCCTGTCGGTGGCGACCGCGCTCATCAGCGCCCCCGAACTGCTGATCCTCGACGAGCCGACCTTCGGCCAGGATCGCGGCACGTGGCTGGGCCTCGTGCGCCTCCTGCGCTCCGCCCTCGCGCGCGGCGTCACCCTGGTCTCCATCACGCACGACCCCGCGTTCGTGGCCGCGATGGGCCAGCGCGTCGTGGACCTCGGCCAGGTCGGGACGCGCGTCGGGGTGCCCACGGAATCCACGGACGAGGCCGGGGCCGCCCCCACCGGTCACGCTCACGATGAGGGTGCACAGTCGGCGACGAATGCGGCTCCCGTGCCCGCGCGCGGCGCGCAGACCCCTGAGCAGCGAGGCACGCAAACCGGCACGAAGCCCGGCGCCCGTGGCCTCCTCGCCCGCACGAACCCGGTCGCCCGCGTGCTCGCCCTCCTGGTCGCCACGACGCCCTTGCTGATCACGATCGACCCGGTGAGCGCGGGCGTGGCCCTCGCCCTCGAGCTCGCGCTCATGCCCCTGTCGGGCGTGTCCGCGCGCAGCTTCTTCCTCAAGGCCACGCCGCTGCTCGTGGCCGCGCCGCTCGGCGCGTTGTCCATGCTGCTCTACGCCTCGCCCGGCGGGACCGTGTACTGGCAGCTCGGACCCGCCGCGATTTCGGACCACTCCATGTGGCTGGCCCTGGGCATCGGCCTGCGCATGTGCGCGATCGTCATGCCCGCGATCGCGCTGCTCGACCGCATCGATCCGACCGACATGGGCGATGGCCTCGCGCAGATCCTGCACCTGCCCGCGCGCCCGGTCCTCGCCGCGCTCGCGGGCGCGCGCATGACGTCGCTGATGGCGGCCGACTGGAAGGCCCTTGAGCGTGCGCGGCGTGCCCGAGGTGTGGGCGACGCCTCGCGCATCCGTTCCTTCCTGCGCGGCGCCTTCTCGCTGCTGGTGTTCGCGCTGCGCCGCTCCGGCAAGCTGGCCACGACGATGGAGGCCCGGGGCTTCGGCGCTGCGGGCACGCGCACGTGGGCGCGTGTGTCGCGCCTGCGCGCTGCCGATGCGGTTCTCATGATTGTCGCCGTTGTTCTTCCGGCCATCGCTCTGACCGTCAGCGTGATGGCGGGTACTTTTGCCCTGGTGGGTCGATGAGTGGCCTGACCTGGGAGGACGCGCGCCGCGGAGGGGGGTCGGCGGATCATCGTCCCCGTCGTGATGAGCCCCGATGAGGCCGCCCGCGAGCTCGCCCCCCGCCTGAGTGCCCTGGCGGGGGGAGCGGGCCACGGCCTCGTCCCACGGTGAGTCCGCGCGCGCCTTGCACGGCGTCCCGGTCGTGACGATTGACGGCTACTCCGGGTCGGGCAAGTCCACGCTGGCCGCCGCCCTCGCGCGTCTCCTGCCCGGCTGGCAGGTGCTGCACCTCGACGACTGGTACCCGGGCTGGGACGGCCTCGCGGCGGGTACCGACATCGCCCGGCGAATCGCCACCGACCTGCGGGGAGGGCGTGCCTCCTCCTACGAGGCCTGGGACTGGGAGAATGACGCAACCGGGGAGACGACCCGCGTCCCCCTCGCCCCGACGATCATCGAGGGCTGCGGTGCCATCGAGGCCGAGGCCGACCTCGCCATCTGGATTGCCGACCCCGGCGAGGATGAGCGGCGCAGTCGGGCGCTGGCGCGCGACGGGCAGACCTACGCGCCACATTGGCGCAGGTGGGCTGAGCAGGATCTGGGTCGCTCGATAGACTAGGCGCATGCTGCCGCCGCCTCCCGAACCCCCGCTGTGGGCGTGGCTCCTTGTCGGGGCCATCGATTTCGTGATCCGCGTTGTCGCGCTGGGGGTTGTGCCCAAGCATCGGCGCGCGTCGACCTCGACAGCGTGGCTGCTGCTGATCTTCCTGTGGCCCCTCCTCGGCGTGCCGCTGTACATCATCTTCGGTTCGTGGTGGGCGATGGGCCGACGCCTCGACGACGACCCGGAGGCCAGAGCGCTCGTCGACGCCATCGTGGCGGACTCGACCGCGCCACAGCCCGCGTCCTTCGAGGTTCCCACCGGGCCGGACGGCCTACCCTTCGGGTCGGACGGCGACACGGCATCGATCATGCGCTGTCCGGAAACCTGAGTGGATTCCCGGCCTCGGCGGGGCGGGTTGGCCGCCTGTACAACGACACGGCCGAGACCTTCCGGGCGATGGCGGCCAGCATCGATGCGGCTACCCACCACGTGAACGCGCTGTACTACCAGACGTCCTGGGACGAGTACACGGCCCCGTTCTACGAGGCCCTTGAACGCGCCGTCGCTCGCGGCGTCACCGTCCGCCTGCTCGTCGACCACCACGGCATGCGCACGATCCCCGGACACAGGGATTTCCGTCGCCGCCTGAACGCTATGGGCATCGAGTGGCACGAGATGCTGCCCTTCGCGCCCCTGCGCGGACAGATCCGCCGCCCCGACCTGCGCAACCACCGCAAGATTCTGGTCATCGACGGGCGCGAGGCCTACATCGGGTCTCACAACCTCGTGGCCCCCGACTATGACACCCCCTCGTATCAGAAGGCCGGCATGCACTACGACGACACGAGCGTGTCCGTCAGAGGCCCCATCGTCGCGCAGATCCAGGCGGTCTTTGCGGTCGACTGGTACTACGCCTGCAAGGAGGTCCTCACGCCCGAGGTTCTCACCCCGCCCGCCGCTCAGGAAACGGGAGAGCGCGAGGAGGAGCAGGCCTCGGCGATGCAGATCATCCCGTCGGGCCCCGCATACAAGGGTGAGCCGAACCTGCGCGCCTTTATCCACATGATCTCCTCGGCGCGCACGCACGTGTCGATCACAAGCCCCTACTTCATCCCCGACGAGGCCTCATGACGGCACTGACGAACGCCGCGCTGTCGGGCGTGACGGTCGAGCTCTTCGTCTCCGAGCAATTCGACCAGTTCCTGGTCGGCCACGCGCAGCGCTCCTACTACGGGCCGCTCCTGAAGGCGGGCGTACGCATTCACCTGTACCACAAGCCGCGGATGCTCCACTCGAAGTACATGATCGTCGACGGGAGCCTGTGCATCATCGGCTCGTCCAACATGGACGTGCGCTCCTTCGGCCTCAACTACGAGATCGTGCTCGTCGCCGACAGTGCGAGCCTGGTCGAGATGCTGCACGGCAACGACGAGCGCACGCGCGGGCAATCCCGCGAGCTCACGTACGAGGAGTGGAAGGGCCAGCCGTGGCACGTCCACTACGTCGACAACGTGTGCCGACTGGGGAGCTCACTCCTGTGAACGTTCATGATGGTCCGGGTATCAATCGCTCCACTGAGAGGGAAAAGGAAGCTTTGTCGAACGCACTGTCAGGCGCACTCGATGTGAACCCCTTCGTCGGGGAGGGGGGGGTGCGTACGACTCCGTGCGCCCCGCCTACCCGGACGAGGCCGTGGCCGCGTTGGTCGATGCTGCGCGGTGCGCTCGGGGTAGCGCCGCGTCGGGACAGGATGGCCCGCTGCGAGCGGCAGACATCGGCGCGGGCACCGGCAAGATGAGCGAGCTGTTGGCACGCGCAGGTCTCCTCGTGGACGCGGTCGAGCCTTCCGAGGCGATGCGCGCCCAGGCCTCGTCGATCGAGGGCGTGACGTGGCATGACGGCGTCGCGGAGCAGACGGGGTTGCCGAACGATATGTACGACATCGTTGTGTTTGCCCAGTCCTGGCATTGGGTGGATTCCGAGCGTGCGGGCCTCGAAGTGGAGCGCATCCTCGCCCCGGGAGGCGCGCTCGGGATCGTCTGGAACCAGATGGACGTGTCGATCCCGTGGGTGCACCGGCTGACGCGCATCATGCGCTCGGGCGACGTGCACCGCCCCGACAAGCCGCCCACGCCGGGCGGCGGCTTCGCGCCGATGGCCCTCACCCAGATCGCCTGGGAGGACCGCATGACACCCGAGGAGATCCTCACCCTGGGGACGACGCGCTCCTCGTATATTCGCTCCTCGGAAGCGGGCCGGGCACGCATGCAGGAAAACCTGCGCTGGTACCTGTATGAGCACCTTGGCTACGCGCCCGGGGAGCAGGTTACGATCCCCTACACGTCCCTCGTGTGGCTCGCTCGCCTGTGAGGGCGTGGCCGCTGCGTGAGTCAGCGGAAGGAAATCTCCTTCTTGGTCTTGTTGTCGAACCAGCGTCGGCGGCCGTCAGGTTCGACGACCAGTTGGATGTTGGAGCCGATGGGCAGGTCGTAGATGGCGATGCAGGCGGGCTCGAGATTGCAGATGTCGTTAAAGTCTGCCAGGAAGAGGTTCTTCGAGTCGCGGATGTACTCGGCGGTGTCGCGGTCGGAGAGGACGCGCCATCCGGAATCATCCAACGCAATTGGTGTCTCGCGGATGAGCCACTTGATGTTGCCGGTCCGTTCGGCGATCTTGCGCGAGACGAAGGCGTACCCGGCGTCGCGAATGTAGGTGGTGTGCATCAGTGCTCCTGTCGGTGGGTGTCATCCTGCGCGCGCAGGTAGGTGTCGATACGGTCTGCGAGGACTTGCCGGTCCTCGGAGGCGGTGCGGGCGCGCATGCAGGCGAACCTGCGCTGGTACCTCTACGAGCACCTGGGCTACGCGTCGGGGGAGACGGTGACCATCCCGTACACGTCCCTCGTGTGGCTCGCCCGCCTGTGAGGGCGTGGCCGCTGCGTCAGTCAGCGGAAGGAAATCTCTTTCTCGGTCTTGTTATCGAACCATCGCCGACGCCCGTCAGGCTCGACGACGAGTTGAATGTCGGAGCCGATCGGCAGGTCGTAGATGCCGATGCAGGCGGGCTCAAGGTTGCACAGCTCGTTGAAGTCAACGACGGTCATGTTTTTGGATCATCCAGGTACTCGGTGGTGTCGCGGTCGGATAGCACGCGCCAGCCGGAGTCCTGAGGGGCGAAGGGTTCCTCGCGGGTCAGCCACTTGATGTTGCCTGTGCGCTCAACAATCTTGCGAGAGACGATGGCGGCTCCGGCGCCTTGAATGAAAGTGGTGTGCATCAGTGCTCCTGTCGGTGGGTGTGCGTGGGGCGGGGAACGTTGTACCCAACTTATCCGATTGTTGCCGCCGAGAAAAGACGATTGCTTCCGGCGGCGTCCCGACTGTTCCGGGGGCGAAGGCGGAGTCCGCGAGACGTCGCTGCTCCACCTGCTCTTCCGGGCCTCGTGCCCCTCCTGAAGCGCGAGGCCACCCCTGGCACAATGGGGACCATGGGTCTGTCGTTTCTGGGAGTGATCGCTGCCCTCGCCATGTATGCGGTGAGCGTGGCGCCGTCGCTGATGGCGCGCTCCTGGGCGTGGCACGCGGTCGCCTCGGGCGTCCTCGTCTCCTGCGGGTACGTCGGTGGCGTCATTGTCCAGAACGTGGGTGCCCGCATTATCGCGATGACGGGCCTGACCATCCGCGCATCCGAGCCCGTCGAGATCGGCTTCCGCGTCTGCGCGGCAGTTCTTTTTTGCGATGTGGTGGCTCTACGCCGTCATCCAGTCGTATCGCCGGGCCCGCGTCGCCGCCAGACTCGTGAGCATGCCGGGAGAGACCTTCGGAGAATACCTCCTGGGAACCGCCGGAACCGTCGTCGTCGCATGGTGCCTCATCGCGATCGTCGGTGCCCTGAACAGTCTCGGACGCATGCTTATCGCTGCGCTCGGTGACTACATGCCGCACCCCATTGCCGTCGTTGTCGGCGTGGCGATTCTGACCGTCATCGTCTTCTTCCTGACCTCGAACGTGATCCTGCGCGGCGGCATCGGCTTCTTCCGTCATCACGCCGAGCAGATGAACATGCGCACCGCGCGCGGCATCTACAAGCCCTTCGTCCCCGAGCGCTCCGCCTCCCCGGCCTCGCCCGTCACCTGGGAGTCGGTCGGAGGGCAGGGGCGCGTCTTCCTCGGCCGAGGCCCCTCGCGCCTCGATATCGCCCAGGTCAGCGGCGGCGAGGCCATGGAACCCATCCGCGTCTATTCCGGCATGCCCACGGGCGGGGCGGGCATCGAGGTGGCCGCGGCGACCGTCGTCGCCGAGCTGCGTCGCACGGGCGCATTCGATCGCGCTGTCATTCTTATTGCCGCGTCAACCGGGTCCGGCTGGGTCGACGAGTGGCAGGTCCAGCCCCTCGAGTTCCTCACGCGCGGCAACTGTGCGACCGCCTCGTTGCAGTACTCCTACGTGCCCTCGGCCCTCAACTGGCTGACCGGCCTCGAGCCCGCGCAGGAGGCGTCAGCCGCGCTCTTCCGCGCCGTGCGCGCCGAGCTCGACACGATGGACGAGGCCGACCGACCCGCGCTCTTCGTGTGCGGAGAGTCCCTGGGTGCCTTTGCCTCGCAGTCGGTGTTTCCTCGGTCGAGGAGGCGCTGGACCAGGTGGACGGTGCCCTGTGGGTGGGCACGCCGGCGTTCACGCCGATGCACGCCGAGCTCACGGCGGCCCGCCACAAGGGCAGCCCCGAGGTGGCGCCCGTCGTCTACAACGGGCGGCGCGTGCGCTTCGTGAACGAGCCCTCCGACCTGCGCACCGACCTGTACGGCCGAGAGCTGGGTCCGTGGGGATTCCCGCGCCTCGTCTACGCTCAGCATCCCTCCGACCCGGTCGTGTGGTGGAATCGCAAGCTCCTGTGGAACCAGCCGGATTGGCTGCGCGAGCGGGCGGGGCGCGACGTGTCCCGCTTCGTCGAGTTCACGCGCTTCGTCACCTTCATTCAGGTGCTTGCTGACCTGCCCGTCGCGGGTACGGCCCCCGGCGGCCACGGCCATACCTATAACGAGGAGCTGATCCCCCCTGTGGAGGGCGATCCTCGGCTTTGATCGCCTCTTCGACGAGGTGCCGACCCACCCGCGTCTAGCGGCCCTCGACGGGTCTTGGGTGGACGAGGCGATGGTTCGGCGCATCGGCATCGTGGTGCGGGCGAACCTGGAGCTGTCAGACCGCCAGTAGGGTCTGACCGCGCCTTGGTGCCCGGCGCGGCACTTTGTCAGGACTGACGTGTGACAACGTGCTACTTCGTTGCGCTCTCTCTCGGTATTTGCCGTGGCAAGTAACCGCTCTCTATGCCCGTTATTTCAGGAATGTCAGCGTTTGACTCGTGGGAAAATGTGCTTTGTCAAACGAACATATGTGCAGTGGTCAGTGAACGTGTTGAAACTTTGCTGACCAGAGCGTTGAGGGCGCCCTCATTTCCCCTCATAATGCCTTGTAGCTACTGAATGGTAAGTGAGTAAGCCGTTGCTAGGTATCTGGTTGCGCAGTATCGTGCGGTTTGTGAGCCGATGAACCTAACCGGTCGGTATGGCTCGCACGAATCAACATTGGAGTGAGCATGTCATACACATTTCACAGGGCGTTGATCGCAGCCCTGGCGACCGGCGCAATGGCAGCGTCTGGCGTCGCCTTCGGCGCTCCTGCCCTGGCAGCAACCCCCGCACCCGACACGGATGGGCCGATGATCTCCAACCTCGCTACCACCAGCGAGGGCATCGGCGGTCAGGTCGCCTTCTCCGTCACCGACAATCCCGGGCTGTCCAGCATTGACCTGCGTGACCCCGCGACCGACGCGATCTTCTACCATCGTGTCGTCGACTTCCCTGGCAATGTCACCGCCGACGGCCTTCATCATTACCTCTTCACCATCAAGTTCTCCGACATTCAGGCCGCCTGGTCCCAGGCTGGCCATACCGATGCCCTCCCCGCGACCGTCAGGCTCGTCGCCTGGGGCAGTGACGGTCTGCCGTCTAAGCGCGCCGATGTCGCGATCACACCCGTTGCCATGTCCTCCCTCGACTTCGGTATCGAGTCCGGTCAGCTGAACATGACTGTCGGTCAGCAGACGTACATCGGCGTCACGCACAAGCCGGACAACGCCAATATGACGAAAGTCAACTGGACTGGTGACGATATCGACGTCCTGAATGTCGATGATCGCTCGGGCCGCGTGACTGCCCTGAAGGAGGGCTGCTCGGACGTCCGAGCCGTCGCTGACTACATGGATCCCACGGCCTTCGACCCGGTGATGGCTACCGTCCAGGTCTGCGCCAGTGAGCTGGGCAAGGACGAGATTGCGGTCAATTTCCTTCGCGTGGACTTCGAGGAGGGCGAGACTGTCACCCTCAAGCCGCTGCTGCCCGAGAAGTTCAAGGATGCCACCCTGTCCTGGAGCCTCGAGTATGACGGTGTGGTCATCCTGAAGGTGGCCGAGGACGGCAAGAGCGCGACGATCACCGGCGGTAACGTCGTCGATTGGAATCAGGTGAACCTGACCGCCACCCTGCCCGACGGAACCGAGGCAAGTGCGACGACGATCGCCGTTGTCAAGTCCGTGAAGCACGATGCGACTGCGCCCGCGCCGTGGGTTGACCCGGCGCCGCAGCCGCAGCCTGACCCCCAGCCTGCGCCGGATCCCCAGCCGCAGCCCGAGCCTCAGCCGCAGCCTGACCCGCAGCCCGCTCCGGATCCCCAGCCTGCTCCGGATCCCCAGCCTGCTCCGGATCCCCAGCCTGCTCCGGATCCCCAGCCTCAGCCCGATCCGCAGCCCGCTCCGGATCCGCAGCCTCAGCCGCAGCCTGACCCGCAGCCTGCGCCGGATCCCCAGCCCCAGCCTGCCCCCTCGGGCGCCTGGATGCTGGACTCGATCGGCTGGTGGTACCGCAACGCTGACGGCACCTACCCGGCGAATACCTCGATGGTGATCGACGGACGCACCTACCGCTTCGATGGACGCGGCTACATGCGCACTGGTTGGGTCATGGACGGCGGTGCCTGGTACTACCACGATGGCTCCGGCGCGCAGCTCACCGGCTGGCAGATCGTCCGCGGTTCCTGGTACTACCTGGGTGACAACGGCGCGATGCGCACCGGTTGGGTCATGGACGGCGGCACCTGGTACTACCTCCACGGTTCCGGTGCGATGGCCACCGGTTGGATCAACCTGGGCGGCACGTGGTACTACCTGCACGGCTCGGGCGCGATGCTCACCGGCTGGCAGATGATCGGCGGTTCCTGGTACTTCCTGGGTGACAACGGCGCGATGCGCACCGGTTGGGTCATGGACGGCGGCTCCTGGTACTACCTGCACGGCTCCGGTGCGATGGCCACCGGTTGGATCAACCTGGGCGGCGCCTGGTACTACCTGTCTCCCTCGGGAGCCATGGTGACCGGCACGCACACCATCAACGGCCGCAGCTACACCTTCAACGCCTCGGGTGTGTGGATCCCGTGATCTGATCGAGGCCTCGCCGACAGGTAACAGTCCGGGCCCGGGAACGCAGCAACGCGCTCCCGGGCCCGGCTTCTCGTTAGACGCTTCAGCTCCGCTTCACGTATCAATAAGCAATACCGTGATTGTCACTCGTGCTTGGTGCGGTATTTTGTGAGGAGACGGCTGGTACACCGATGTACCGGATGCCACCGGCACGCCGTCCCCCCAACATATCGGAGAAGGCTTATGTCAACGAAGAAACCGGCTGCCCTCCTCGCCTTCGTCGGCGCCTGCGCGCTCGCGGTCACCGGGCCGGCCACCCTGGCCTCGCCCCTGTCCGCGGGCCCGTCCGGCGCCCGCGATGGCGCAGCGGCGTCCCTGCCTGCGGGCGATATTGATACGGCGCTGACCTCGAAGAGCGGCCAGTCCGCGCCCACCTCGAGTGCCGACGATGAGGATCAGGCGCGCGTCGTCGGCGTCATCGTCCAGCTCGAGGACGGCGCATCCCGCGAGGGTGCGATCAACGAGATCAACCGGGCTGTGGCCGCTCAATTCCCCGGGGCCTCGGCCCAGGTGGAGCGCGAGTATGACAACGTCCTGACGGGCTTCGCCCTCAAGGCTCCCGCAGGTGCGCTCGACGCGATCCGTCGTGCCCCGGGCGTGCGCGCAGCGTTCCTCGAGCGCGAGGGGCACGTGAACGATGGCGCGACCCTCGACTCAGAGGGAGGCCTCGAGGCGGCGCGCAACGGTGGGCAGGACCCCGCAAACCTGAGCGCCCAGCTGATGATGCGCACCGACCAGGTCGCGCAGAAGGGCGAGGGTAAGGTCATCGCCGTCATCGACACGGGCGTCGATACGACCCACCAGGCGTTTACGGGCGAGCTTGCGGGAACGCCTCCGCTCACCCCGCAGAAGGTTGCCGCGCTGACTTCGCAGCTGGGTGAGGGTAAGACCGGCGTTTACATCTCGCAGAAGTTCCCCTTCGCCTACGACTACGCGGACGGTGACAACGACGCGTCGCCGCGCGAGGGAGGCTCCGGCTTCCACGGCACCCACGTCGCCGGCATCGCCGCGGGCAACGCCGACAAGATCGTCGGCACCGCCCCCAACGCGCAGGTGATCGTCGCGAAGGTGACGCGCAGCGAGGACGACGCACTGCTGGACTCGGCGCTGCTCGCCTCCCTCGACGACATGCTCGTCCTGCACCCCGACGTCATCAACCTGTCGCTCGGCTGGACGGCCGGCATGGATAACGAGGCCGACACGGTCTACGCGACCGTGTACAAGAAGCTCCAGGACGCGGGTATTACCGTCAACGCGGCCGCGGGCAACGCCTTCTCCACCGGGTATGGCAACAACTCCGGCAAGGGCCTGCCCTACGCCTCGGACCCCGACTCCTCGGTCATCGACGAGCCTGCGACCTACTCCTCCGTGGTCGCCGTCGCCTCCGTCGAGAACGCGCTCATCCGTAACGCCTTCACCGTGAACGGGAAGGACATCGGCTACCAGCGCTCGCGCGGCATGAACGGCGAGAAGGTCGCCTACTTCTCCGACCTGCCCGCTGGCACCTACGAGTACGTGGACGCCGGGTTCGCCTCCGAGGAGGACGTCGCCGCCCTCAAGGAGAAGTACCCGGACGGCCTCGCCGGCAAGATCGCCCTGGTCTCGCGCGGCAAGATGACCTACCAGAAGAAGGTCGAGAACCTCTACGACCTGCATCCGGCCGGCATCCTCGTCTACAACAACGTGTCCGTTGGCTCGCTCATCATCATGAACCTGACGACGCAGGACCTGCCCGCCGCGTTCATCTCCCAGGCGGATGGCCAGGCCATGCTGGACGCCCCGGAGCACAAGCTTTCGATCGCCGAGGGCCAGGTTCTGCCGCAGTCCTCCATCTACGAGGCCTCGGAGTTCTCCTCGTGGGGCGTGTCCCCGGACCTGCGTCTCAAGCCTGAGATCGCGGCGCCTGGTGGCAACGTTTTCTCGTCGATACCGAACGGTGCGTACGAGCAGACGTCAGGCACCTCGATGGCCACGCCCCAGATGGCTGGCATCAGCGCGATCGTCCTGCAGCGCGTCCAGTCCGACCCGTTGTTTGCCTCGATGAGCGCGCGCCAGCAGGCTGATGTGGTCCAGAACCTCATCATGGGCACCGCCCGCCCGCTGACCGACGCGGCTCAGACGACGGGCGCGCTCTACTCCCCGCGCAAGCAGGGTGCGGGCCTGGTGGATGCTTTGGCGGCGACGACCTCGTCTGTCTACCCGACCGTGGTGGGGGCCGCGGAGCAGTCCCGGCCCAAGGCGGACCTGGGGGACGGCACGAAGGGCTGGCACTTCGACGTCACGCTGCATAACCTGTCCGGCACGGCTGCGACGTATGAGCTGAGCTCTCAGGCACTGTCGGAGATCATGGACGGTGGGTTCTTCACGGAGCATTCCTCGGATTGGCGAGGCCATGGCGTGGAGATCACCTACTCGGGCGCCGCGTCGGCGTCGGCTGAGGGAGCGACCGTGACGGTCCCGGCGAGCGGCGAAGCCACGGTCGGCATCGACGTCACGCCGGGGAGTGAGTTCGCGTCCTACGTCGCGGACAACACGCCCAACGGCACGTTCTTGGATGGTTTCGTGCGCTTCACCTCGAAGACCGACGGTCAGCCTGACCTCGCAGTGCCCTATCTGGGCTTCTACGGCGACTGGGGCAAGGCCCCCATCTTCGACGCACTCGCCTCTGTGGGCGGGGCGCACACCCGGGCCTCGGATATCGTCAACGGCCAGACCGGCGCTTCCCTCGGCTACAACCCGCTCGTCAAGGTGGCCGACCGTACCGGCAACCCGAATCCGCAGCGCTACGTGATCTCGCGGTCCACGGCCTCGGGCGCCCCGACGATCCTCGAACCGCGCACGGGCACGCTGCGCAGCGTCCACTCGCTGACCAGCACCTACACGAACGAGGCCGGGGAGACGGTCTTCTCCGTGACCAACCACCAGAACTGGAAGTCCGTCTACCTGACCAGCACCGAGGAGAACACCTGGGTCGAGGCCTACCACGAGTCCACGGCCTTCGACGCGAACGCAGAGAAGTTCGCGCAGATGCCCGACGGCGCCTACACGCTGCGAATCGCCGCATCCAACGATGGTCCGTCGCGCGCCGAGCAGTCGATCTCTTACAACTTCCGCCTGGACACGAAGGCCCCGGTCATCTCCGATCTGGTGTACTCCGGCAAGGATGAGGGCTTCGTCGTGACCTTCGACGTTACCGACGACTCGCCGCTGGCGGCCGTCGACCTGCACGACCCGGCCGACGGCCTGTGGTTCTACCGCCATGTCTTCACCGAAGATGAAGGCAGTGTGGGAGCCGACGGCCGGTACACGTACCACGTCGAGATCCCGCTCAGTGTCATCGAGCAGGCGTGGACCGACCAGGGCGGCACCGGCGGCGTCATCGCCAACCCCTACATCCTCGCGTGGGACTACGGCCTCAACCCCTCCGAGGTCTTCCCGATCAACCTGCCCAGCGGCAACCCGGGCACACCCAGCCCGTGCGTGAACCCCGAGGGCGGTCACTGGGTGAAGGATAGCGTCGGCTGGTGGTACGCCTGCGCCGATGGGGCCAGCTACCTCAAGGGCGGCTGGTTCACCATCAACGGCCGCGACTACCAGTTCGGGCCGTCGGGCTACATGGCGACCGGCTTCCTCAAGCGCATGAACGGCCAGTGGGTTTACGCCGACTCCGACGGCGCCCTCGTGAGCGGTTGGGTGAAGGATGGCGGCCAGTGGTACTACCTCGACCCCGCCTCTCACGTCATGGCGACCGGATGGGTGGCCGACCGCGGCTCCTGGTACTACCTCACCGGCAACGGTGCGATGGCCATCGGGTGGGTGAATGACGGCGGTACCTGGTACTTCCTGAACGCCTCCGGAAAGATGGCGACCGGCTGGGTCAAGGATCGGGGCACCTGGTACTACCTGGCACCCTCCGGTGCGATGCTGACGGGCACGCACGTGATCAACGGGCGCACCTACATGTTTGACGATTCTGGCGCCTGGGTGCGATAAGCGCCGAGCTTCCTGAATCTGTCAACATTCCCTTCCGTGCCCGAGAACGTTGTTGTGTAAGCGTTCTCGGGCCCGGAATCCGTTACTGGGTAAAATAATCGTCAGGTGTTTCTCTAGGTGAAACAAAGCTTGTCACAAGACTTGTCTGCGGTTATGTTGATTATGGCGGCCAATAGACGCGGTCCTCTCCTCGTTCTTACGCGACCGCCTGTCAACACATTGGAGTAGGTAGATGACAACGAAGAAACCAGCGACGCTCCTCGCGCTGGCCGGCACCGCGGCACTCGTGGTTGCTGGCCCCGCGACCCTCGCATCCCCGCCCACCGGCGCGGACAGCCAACCCGACGCGGGCGCCACGGCCTCGTCCCTGCCCGTCGGTAACGTCGATACCGCGCTCACCTCGAAGAGCGGGCAGACCACCCAGACCGATCAGGCCCAGTCGACCGACGAGGTGGACCCCGCCTCCGTCGTGAGCATCGTCGTCCAGCTCGACGACGGTGCGGACCGCGCGGCCGCTCTCGCCTCCATCAACGAGGCCGTGGCCGGCACATTCCCCGGCGCCTCCGCCCAGGTGGAGCGCGAGTACGACAACGCCCTGAAGGGCTTCGCGCTCAACGCCCCCGCCCGGCTCCCTCGACGCGATCCGCGCGGTGAGCGGCGTCAAGGCCGCGTTCCTCGACCGCGAGACCCACGTCGAAGGCGCCGACGACCAGGTCGCTGGCGAGGGTGCGACGAACTCCGCCCGCACCGCCGCCCAGGACCCCGCCAACCTCAGCCCCCAGCTGATGATGCACGCCGACCAGATCACCCAGAAGGGTGAAGGCAAGGTCGTCGCCGTCATCGACACCGGCGTGGACATGACGCACCCGGCGTTCGCGGGCGCCCTGCACGGCACCCCCGCGCTCTCAGCGGACAAGGTTGCATCCCTGACCCCTCAGCTGGGTGACGGAAAGACCGGCACCTACGTGTCGGAAAAGTTCCCCTTCGCCTACGACTACGCGGATAACGACCCCGACCCCTCGCCGACCGGCGAAGCCGGATCGCACGGCACGCACGTCGCCGGCATCACCGCGGGCAACGCGGGCGAAATCGTCGGCATTGCGCCCGATGCCCAGATCATCGTCGCCAAGGTCGCCCGTAGCAGCAACGGTGGCATCCCGGACTCGGCGCTGCTCGCCGCCCTTGACGACATGGTGATCCTGCACCCCGACGTCGTGAACCTGTCCCTCGGACAGACCGGCGGCATGGACAACGAAGCCGATTCCATGTACGCCACCGTCTTCAAGAACCTGCAGGCCGCGGGCGTCACCGTGAACGCGGCCGCGGGCAACGAGTACACCGCCGGATACGGCAACCTGTCCGGCAAGAACCTGCCCTACGCGTCGGACCCCGACTCCTCGGTCCTGTGCGAGCCGGCGTCCTACTCCTCCGTCGTGTCCGTGGCCTCGGTCGATAACTCGCTGGCGCACAGCGCCTTCAGTGTCGGCGACCGCGACATCCCCTACCAGCGCGCTGGTGGCGCCAACGGTCAGAAGATGCCCGACCTGTCCGACCTGACCGGCGGCCCCTTCGAGTACGTCGACGGCGGCATCGGTTCGCCCGAGGACGGCGCTGCGCTCAAGGCCAAGTACCCCGAGGGCCTCGCCGACAAGATCGTGCTGGTCAAGCGTGGCTCCCTCACCTTCCAGGACAAGTTCAACAACATCGCAGGCTCCAAGCCCGCCGGTTTCATCGTCTACAACAACGTGCCCGGTGACTCGCTCGTCGTCATGAGCCTGGCGACCGACGGCGTGCCCGCCGCGTTCATCTCGCAGGCGGACGGCGAGGCCATGCTGGCCGCCGCCGACCACCACATGAACGTCGCCCCCGGCAAGGTCGTCCCCCCCAGCACGAAGTACTCCATGTCGAGCTTCTCCTCCTGGGGCGTCACCCCCGACCTGCGCCTCAAGCCCGAGGTCAGCGCCCCCGGCGGCAACATCTACTCGTCCGTGCCCGGCGGCAACTACGAGTTCATGTCCGGCACGTCCATGGCCACCCCGCAGATGGCGGGCGTCAGCGCCGTTGTCCTGGAGCGCGTCCAGAACGATCCGCTGTTCGCGTCCATGAGCGCGAGCCAAAAGGTTGACGTCGTCCAGAACCTCATCATGGGCACGGCGGCCCCCATCGCCGACCCGCTCGAGGACTCCGGAGCCCCGTACTCCCCGCGCAAGCAGGGCTCGGGTCTGACGAACGTCCTGGCTGCCACGACCTCGTCCGTGTACCCGACCGTGGTGGGCGCCCCCGAGCAGTCCCGACCCAAGGCCGACCTGGGCGACGGCACCAAGGGATGGCACTTCGACGTCACCCTGCACAACCTCTCCGGCGCCGAGGCCACCTACGCCCTGAACACGCAGGCGCTCTCCGAGATCGTTGACGGCGGGTTCTTCACCGGACACACCTCCGACTGGCGCGGCAAGGGCGTGGACATCGCCTACTCCGGCGCGGCCGTGAGCGGCACCGGCGAGGGTGCGACCATCACCGTCCCCGCGAACGGCGAGGCGACCGTGGGTGTGGACGTCACGCCTCGCGCCGCGTTCGACTCCTACGTCGCACAGAACACGCCCAACGGCACCTTCCTCGACGGCTTCGTGCGCTTCACCTCGAAGACCGATGGACAGCCTGACCTGACCGTGCCCTACCTGGGCTTCTACGGCGACTGGGGCAAGGCTCCCATCTTCGACGCGCTCGCCTCGCAGGACGGGGCTCACACGCTCGCCTCCTGGGTCTACAACGGCACCACGGGCCAGCAGCTGGGATACAACCCCCTGGTCAAGGACGCCGATCGTATCGGAGCGCCCAACCCGAGCCAGAACATCATCTCCCGCTCGGACGCCTCGGGTGCTCCCACGGTTCTCCAGCCCCGCACCGGCACGCTGCGCAGCGTCCACACGGTCAACGCCGCGTACACGAACGCCGCCGGGGAGAAGGTTGCGTCCTTCACGCGATTCATGAACTGGAAGTCCGCTGTGGATTCCTCCACCGGCAAGATGACGTGGCTCGAGCAGGGACACGATCCGATGTCCCTGGATGCGCGCGCCGACGCATACAAGAACCTGCCTGATGGTCAGTACAAGCTGACGCTCTCCGCGCACAACGACGGCCCCTCGCAGGCCGAGCAGTCGATCTCCTACGAGTTCCGCATCGACACGGTCGCGCCCGTCGTCTCCAACCTGGAGTACAAGGGTGAAGGCGCCGACACCGTCCTGTCCTTCGACGTGACGGATGCATCGCCGCTGGCCGCGATCGACCTGCACGACCCGGCCGACGGCCTGTGGTTCTACCGCCACATCTTCACCGACAACGAGGCAACCATCGCGGCTGACGGGTCGCGCGCCTACCACGTCGAGATCCCCTTCAAGGACATCAACTCCGCCTGGACCGACCAGGGCGGCTCCGGCAACGTCATCGCCCACCCGTACCTGCTGGCATGGGACTACGGCCTCAACCACTCCGAGGCCGCGACCCTCAACCTGCCCAGCGACAACATGGGCACGACCGACGCCTGCACGAGCGCCGACGGCGGCCACTGGGTGAAGGACGCGGCCGGCTGGTGGTACGCCTGTGCCGACGGCGCGAGCTACCTGAAGAACGGCTGGTTCACGATCAACGGTTCGGACTACCTGTTCGGCCCCTCCGGTTACATGGCGACCGGCTTCCTCAAGCGCGCCGACGGCCAGTGGGTCTACGCGAACGAGTCCGGCGCCCTCGTGGGCGGCTGGGTGAATGATGCCGGCTCCTGGTACTACCTCGACCCCACCACGAAGGTCATGACCACCGGTTGGGTCGCCGACGGCGGCTCCTGGTACTACCTCACCGGCAACGGTGCGATGGCCACCGGCTGGGTGAATGACGGCGGTTCCTGGTACTACCTGAGCGCCTCCGGAAAGATGGCGACCGGTTGGGTCAACGTGGGTGGTTCCTGGTACTACCTGGCACCCTCCGGTGCCATGCTCACCGGCACGCAGGTCATCAATGGACGCACCTACGTGTTCGACGCGAACGGAGTCTGGGTGCACTGATGTGCGCGCTGTTCTGAATCGCTGATTCACTGATTCTCGATTCACGAGGCCGGGGCCCGGGAACGCTCACTGCGAGCGCTCCCGGGCCCTCTATCTGCGCTATGTTGGAGGCGTCAGCGCGACAGCGCACGCACGCAGCAAGGAGCAGATAACCATGAAGAAACCAGCCGTTTTCCTGGCCGGAGTGGGCACGTGCGCGCTTGCGGTTGCCAGCTGTTCCACCGCGACGTCGCCGACGCCCGCGCCGCAGTCCGGCGCTCCCGCAGACTCCTCCCAGTCCGCTCCGGGGGCCACGGCCTCGTCGAGTGTCGACCCCGATACCGCGCTGACCTCAAAGAACGGGCAAAGCGGACCGAGCGCGCAATCCGGCAGCGAGGACGCCGACACCTCCGTCGTCGTGATCGTCCAGCTCGCGGAAGGCGCCGACGGGGAGGCGACCCTCACCTCGATTAACGAGGCCGTGGCCGCGTCCTTCCCGGGCGCGTCCGTGACCGTGGAGCGCGAGTATCGCAACGCGCTGCGCGGCTACGCCCTGCGCGTGCCCGCCGGTTCGCTGGAGACGATCCGCGCGGTCAGCGGCGTCCAGGCGGCATACCCGGACGGCAACAACAGCCTCCAGTAAGCGAACGGTCGGCTGCCTCGTGCCGGAGTGAGGCAGGTGGGGTGCGCTCTCTTGCGCATAGATGGGATCCAGGACTTGGGGTGAGAGTATTTCTAATTACTTCAAATTAAGATAATATTAGAAGTAATTTGAAATAAGCGTGAACGGAGCAGTCATGAAGAAGCCGACCCCTCCGCCCTGTCGCCTGGCTGAACTCTATGACAGTGTTCTCAATAGCCTCAGGGATATGGATGAGGATCATCGTTCGTCTGTTATTCGCGCGCTAGCTGGCGGACTTGATGATCCGGAGTATCGGCCGTGGGAGTATTACTTCCGGGCCGAGCCGGTGCCCGAGGGACTCACCCGCGAGGCCTGGTGGTGCGCGGTTCGCAGTGCTCGAGCGACCACTGCTAGACCGACGCCCTTCACGATGAAGGACGCAACACCCTTGACCTTTAATCTGCCCGATGTGCTGTTGAGCCTGAATGAGGATATTACCGCTCAGGCGCGAGGTCAGGTCGAGCTCCCCGGGGAGGTAGCAACGGAGGTTGCGCGAGACAGGTACCTCATCAACTCCCTGTACGAGGAGGCGATCACATCCTCCCAGATGGAGGGAGCCTCCACGTCGAGGCGCGATGCGAAAAAGATGCTCCGGGAGGGGAGGCGCCCGCAGACGCGGTCGGAGCGGATGATCCGAAACAATTTTCTCGCCCTCGAATTTGTGCGGGGGCGTCTCACGGATAAGCTCACTCCAGAGTTTATCTGTGAGGTTCATCGGATCGTGACTGAGGGGACGCTCGATGATCCGGGCGATGCTGGCCGCCTCCAGCGGGAGGGGGAGGGCAGGGTTCGCATCTACGGGACGGAAAGCGAGGAGCAGCCGCTCCATGTTCCGCCGTCCGCATTGGAGCTGCCCGAGCGCCTGGAGCGTCTGTGTTCCTTCGTGAATGGTGAAGGTGAGTATGCGACGCAATATGTGCCGCCCCTCGTCAGGGCGCTCATTGTTCACTTCATGATGGGATACGACCACTACTTCGTTGATGGTAACGGTCGCACGGCCCGCGTCATTGCGCAGTGGGTGATGCTGCGTGAGGGCTTCTTTCTGATGGACTTTGTTCCGGTGTCCCGACTACTGCATAGAGCGCCCGCACAGTACGCTCGCTCATTCCTTGAAGTCGAGCAGGATGAGGGCGACCTTACCTACTTCCTGATCTGGCATGCGCGGATAATTCTGCGTGGAATCCGCGAGCTGCACGATTATCTGGCAAAGAAATCCAAGGAGCTGGATCAGGTGAAGCATCGCCTGCGCGCCACGACACTCACGAACCGTCAGATCGGCGTCATCGAAGAAGCCTTGCGTGATCCCATGATGACAGTGACAGCAGCGGCGCATGCCAACAAATACAGGGTCACTCCTCAGACTGCGCACGCCGACCTGCGTGGACTCGAGGATGAGGGCTATTTGAGACGTGTTCGGCGCGGCCGGAGCTTCGAGTGGTATCCGGTGTCAGATCTTCAGCGTCGGGTTGATTGTGCCCTTGAAGGGGATGGTGACTGACAAGAGGGGAGGGGTCCGAGGGGTGCCGCGATGCGGTGGCAGTCGTCAGGGTACGACTGTGGATATGTTCGTCGAGAAGGCATTGCTTCCATTTACTTCAAATTTAGCCTTAATTTGAAGTAAATGGATAGTGTGACGGATCCGCGCGCGTCTGTCCGTGCCCTAGATCATGTCCTTCTTTTCCATGTACTTCATGGCCAGCCAGCCGAAGGGGATACGGCCGTAGAAGGTGACGAGACGGTAGAGCAGGGCCGTTGCGATCGCGACCGACGAGGAGATGCCCGCGACCGTCAGGCCCGAGGTCAGCGCCGTTTCGACGGTACCGATACCACCCGGCGACGGGATGAACGAGCCGGCCGCGTTCGCCGTCAGGTAGGTGATCGACACCGTGGAGAAGTTCAGCGAGCCGCCCATGGCGAGCAGCGCCGTCCAGAACGCGCCCACGTAGCCGATGTTCATCAGCAGGTTGCCGCCCACGACCGCTGCGAGGCGACGCGGCTGGCCGATGATCCACAGGAGGCGCGGGTAGACCTGCTGCCAGGTCGGCTGAATCTTCGACCAGATCCAGCGGCGCACCTTCGGCACCGCGACGATGACGCCGACCGCGACCATGACGACCGCGACGACACCCAGGATGGTGCCGTAGGGGACCGACACGGACAGCGACGAACCCGCGATCACCATGACGAGCAGCAGCAGGATGATCGTGATGAGCGCCTGCGAGATCTGCATGAGGGTCACGGTCGTCACCGCCATCGCGGTGGGGACGCGACGCTTGCGCAGGTAGCGCAGGTTCAGGGCAGCGGGTCCCACGCCGGCGGGGGCCACGATCGTAATGATCGAGGCCGCGACCTGGGCGATGAGAGTCTCTCGCAGGCTCAGCTTCTCAGGCGACAGGGCAACAAGCGGCACCGCGGACCCGACCCAGATGAGGCAGGCGAGCACCGCGGAAGCGAGCATCCACCACGGGTTCGCGCTCTTGACCGTGGTCACGATGTCGCTGAAGTTCAGCGAACCCACGACGATGAAGACCGCGATGAACGCCACCGCGATTGTGAAGATCGTGCGCGGGCGGAAGCGCTGCAGGTCAGCCGTCGGCGCTGTCTCCGCCTCGGAGTCGCCCACGAGGGCCGCGCGCAGCTCGCTCAGCAGATCGGAACGGCGCAGGCGCTGGTTGATGGATGCGGGAAGAACAGGCTTCTGGATGACGGGGGCGCACGCGATCAGCGTCTCCTCCCCGACGCAGCGCCGTCCGGCCTCGAGCGCGCGCTGCGGCCCCACGGCCAGGGCCGTGAGAACCAGCATCTGCGCGATGTCGATCGACTGGTTCAGCTCGGTCGTCGCAACCTCGCCGGAATCCCAGTCGAGGAGCCACACGTCCGAGGATGAGTCGACGACCACGGCCTCGGGAGTGAGGGCGCGGTGCGAAATGCCGCGCGCGTGCGCGAAGTGCAGCTGCTCCCACGCGCGGTCCAAGACCTCGTCCGTCGCAGCCTCGCCGAGCTCCGTCAGCGGGGTCGTCGGCGGCAGTGCGGACATGACCAGAATGATCGAGTCGGAGGCCGAGGCGATGCCGATCGGCTCCTGCGTGAATACGCCCGCACGCAGCGCCTGCAGGGTTGTGAACGAGGAGCGCTCGGCCTGCGCCTTGAGCGAGGGGGAGACCCACCGGCTGATGCCGCGCAGCCGCAGGTTGTTCCACATTTCGAGGAGGGTGCCGGTCAGCTCCTGGCCGGGATCCATGGCGATGAGCTCGTAGGCGAGGCCCGTGTCGCTCCACGCCTGGTAGTGGCGGTAGTGATCCTGGCCCGGGTGGCGCGTGACCGTGACGCCCATGTCGCCCAGGTCGGCGGGCATCTGTGTCAGGCGGCCGCGCGAGTCTTCGGCGACGGCCCAGGTCGCCAGGGGTTCTTCGGTGGTGTCGAGGTCGGTGCGCACGATCCGCGAGGGTGTGATGCCGATGCCGAGGAGGGCCTCGACGAGTTTTGCGCCCTTGGCCCTCTGGTCGTCGTAGCCCATGATCCACCGCGAGCCCGAGCCGAACGCGCGGCCCAGGAAGACGGAGATGAAGGCGACGGGCAGCGTCATGGAGGAGCGCAGCACGCCCAGGATGAGGATGATCCACAGGCCGGTCCAGCCCCACTTAATGGCCTTCATCGACTGGGCCTCACCCGCGGAGGTGAACAGGGCGCACAGGGTGACGATGACCAGGTTGATCGCAATCGCGATACCGGTTTGGGAGCCTTGGGTGGCGAGCGCGCGGTCCACGCTCAGCGGCGCGGTCAGTTCCGAGGGGAGCAGTCCCGTCAGCAGGATGATGATCCAGCCGCCGACTGCCGCCACGAGGCTCGTGACCAGGACCTGGATGATCGCCTGGAGGCGTCTGCGCAGCGCGAGCGAGACGATCACGAGGATCGGCGTGGTCAAAATGATGAGGCCCTCGGTGATGCTCACCGGCAGGATGAGGATCTTGCGGACCAGCTGGAAGCTGAGGACGTCCATGGTGACGCCGCGCGTGGTCGCGCTGGCGAGCGCGCCGATCGTCCAGATGAAGAAAATCGCGACGAGGGAGATGACGACGTCGACGGCGTCCTCGCGGCGGCGTCGCACGCTCGTGATGCGGTCGGCGATGTAGACGGGGCGGGGCAGGCGCATGCGGCGCACCGGCAGGTTCGCCGCGATCTCGCCGGTGGCTGGGGAGGGGGTCTTCTCCGACTCCTCGGACGCGCTCGCGGGGGTGGCTGCGTCTTCCTCGGCGCCGTGCGCATCCTCGGTGTTGGTGGTGTCGGCGGTGTCCGTGGCCACGGGCGTGGACGAGGCCGGGGCGGGCTCGTGCGCGTCGGCGGCGCTATCGGAATCGGTGGTGGCGGGCGGGGAGGCGCTGTGATGCCGCTGTCGGCGATCATCGACGAGGCCGGGGTGCCCTGGTCGGAATCTGCGTGGCTGGGAGGAATGCTGGGGGGCATGGTGACCGGGGCGGTGGTCGCGTTCGGCACGACGACGGGCGCCATGACCTCCGTGCGTGCCTCCGATGCGGGCACCTCGGGGGGTGGCGGTGGCGCGGGCTGAGCCCCTGCCTCGTCGATCATTCCCATGAGGGCGTCGACCCCGTTCTCTGCGGAATCGTCAGATGATGATGGGACGAAGAGGAGGTTTGTGTCAGCGACCGGCGAGCCGTCGTGTGAATCCTTGCGCTTCCTCATGTTGCCTATCCTATAATCGCGGTCAACAAAGGTAGGGTTAGGGTGATACATTCCCGGCAGAAAAGGGCCCTATCGTGACCTGGTCGACACTCGTGACCGCATCAGATCCGTCGATGCTGCACACCGTTATCGAGTGGTTTAAAAATCCCGAGACCCTGCTCGTCGCCATGGGACCGTGGGTGCTGTGGGGAACGATGCTCATCGTCCTCATCGAGTCCGGTGTCCTGTTCCCGGTCCTGCCCGGCGAGTCCCTGTTGTTCACCGCGGGCCTGCTCCACGACCGCCTCGGCCTGCACCTGCCGACCCTGATCCTCCTCGTCGTCGTCGCAGCCTTCATCGGCGCACAAATCGGCTACTTCCTGGGCGCCAAGTGGGGGCGCCGCTTCTTCAAGCCGGACGCCCGAATCCTCAAGACGGAGCACCTGGAGAAGGCGGAGCACTACTTCACGAACTACGGTGGCCGGTCGCTGGTCATCGGCCGTTTTATTCCCTTCGTGCGCACGTTCATCCCGATCGCCGCGGGCATGGCCCGCTACCCCTACGCGAAGTTCCTGGTCTTCAACACGCTCGGTTCTGTCATCTGGGGCGCGGGCTTCATCCTCGTGGGTGCGCTCCTGGGCAACGTTCCCTTCGTGCACGACAACCTGACGCTCATCCTCGGCGTCATCATCCTCGCGTCGGTCTGCCCGTCATCATCGAGATGATCGGTAAGCGCCGCGCCGCATCCGAGGAGGCGTAAGCCGTGCTGGCCTGGTGGATGCTGCTTCCGACCCTGCTGGCCATGATGGTCGCCCTGGTGCTGCCGGGCTTCATGTGGCTGCGGGCCGGGGGGCGCTCGTCGCTCGTCGCGATCGGTGCGGCACCCGCGTTCACCTTCGGCCTCGTCACGGCCCTGTCAGCGGCCTACCCGGCCCTCGACATTGAGTGGGAACCCTCCACCGCCTGCCAGTCCTCGGCCTGAGCGCCATCGGTGGCGCCGCCGCGTGGGCGCTGAGCTTCTTCCACCGCAGTAACGGCGGTTTCTCACTGCGGGGAGTTCCCCTGCGCGAGGCCATCGGCGTACGCGTTCCCATCGGCGGCGCGCAGGCTGCGGTCCGCGCCTCCACGTGGGGAGCGATCCTCGTCGGCTTCCTCGTGGCCGCGTGGCCGCTCCTCGCGGGCGCGGACCCGGCCAACCCCGTCCAGCAGTGGGACCCGACGTTCCACCAAAACGGCGTGCACGCGATCCTGTACGGAAAGGATGCGAGCCCCTTCGGTGGCCTCCACGAGCTCTACGGCGGCAGGAGCGTCTACTACCCCACGGGCTGGCACGCTTTCGTCGCGCTTTTTGCGCGCTACGACTCGGTTGTCCAGACCGCCAACGTCTCCTCGCTGGCACTCATGGCCGTGTGGGTGATCGGCCTGGCAGCGCTCGTCTCGGTGCTCACCGCCTCGCGCAGCGCTCTCCTCGCCGCGCCGGTCATCGGCGGCATGCTGCTCAACATGCCGGCCGACGCGCTCACCATGTACAACCAGTGGCCCAACTCGACCGGCACCGCGCTGGTTCCCGGGCTCGCCGCGGCCGCGATCGTCGTCGGTCGACGCTTTACCACGGATCTGCGCGCCGGAGACGGGATACGCGCGTTCATGCGCCGCATCCCCCAGGGTGTTTTCCTGCTGATCGGCGCCCTCGGCCTCGTCGGCGCGCACCCGAGTGCCGCCTTCTCCCTCCTCGCCCTCCTCATCGCCCCGCTCCTGGCGTCGATTCTCTCCTTCGCCCGCCGGGCCTACGAGCGCGATGGCCGAGGCCAGCTCGCCGCCCTCGCGTGGGGTGCCCTCGCGCTCGGCGTCGTCGCGGCCCCGCTCCTCGCGCTGTCGTCGTCGAAGATCCAGGCGATGGGCAAGTACCCGCGCAACGGAAACGGCTGGGGCGAGGCCTTCGCTCATGCGTTCCTGCCCTACCCGCCCTTCACGAGCACGTCCAGCACCACCTACTGGACCCTCATCCAGCTGCTCCTCCTCATCGCCGGCATCGCCGCGACCGCCCGCCTGCACACGCTCTGGCGCCGCCCCGACCCCCTTGAGCGCGCCGCCGAACAGGCCGGACTCACGCAGGAGACGGGCGCGGACGAGGGAGCCCCGGCCTCGTCCGACGAGGAAGAAGCGCTGCCCCTGCCGTGCTGGCCGATCGTCTCCTACCTGATCCTTGCGGGCCTGACCGGCCTCGCCTACGCGCCCGACTCGGCGCTGCGCACGTACCTGCTGGCCCCCTGGTACAAGGACGCCCGCCGCATCATGGGCGTCGAAGACATTGCGCTGACGGTCCTCATGGCCGTCGGCACCGCCGCGATCATCCACGCTCTGCACGCCGCGTGGACCAGGTCCCTGCAGCGCATCCTCGCCGAACGCGGCGTCGACGAGGAGATCGAAGCGCCGCGCTGGCCGATCCAGGTGGGCGTCGGACTCCTCATCCTCGTCCTGTCCGGCTTCGGCGCAATCGACGCGCGAAACACCGCAGTCGCCTACGTGTACGACCCCGCGCACCTGGGCAAACCCGGCATGGCCACCACCGGCGAACTCGCCATGCTGCGCCGCATGAAGTACACGACCGCGCCCAACGCGCTCATCCTCGGCGACCCAATCGCGGGCGCCGCCTACTCCGAGATACTCGGCGGACGCAAGGCCGTCTTCCCGCAGCTGAGCACAGTCAACGCGGACGGCGCCTCGCAGAAAGTCCTCACCCAGCGCTTCCACGACATCGCGACCGACCCCGAGGTCTGCGAGGTCGTGCGCAAGCTCGGCATCACGCATTTCTACGAGGAAGAAGACGGCGCCTACTACAACTTCATGCGCTCCACCCGTAACCCGGGTCTCTACGGCGTCGACACGTCCAGCGGGTTCGAGCTCGTCGACGCGGGCGGCACCGCGAAGCTGTGGAAGATCACCGCGTGTGGCGACATCACGCCGGGCGGCGGACGCGAGGCCTTCGCGACCGGCGTCCCCGGGAGCGGCAACTGACCCGCCCCTCGAATCCCGCGCGATTGGCCACAATGCGCCCCCGGCGCTGAAACGAGGCGGCGCCGCGCGCGATGCTCTCGTTACCCTTGACACCATGACGACGAACATTCCCGGCCCCGCGCCCCTCGGTGACAAGCTTCGTATCGCCTTCCTCGGCCCCTTCGGCACGTTTACCGAACAGGCTGTCCACCAGGTCGCTCCCGCCGGCGCGATCCTCATGCCGATGACGAGCGCCCCGCAGGCGCTTGCGGCCGTGCGTCGCGGCGAGGCCGACCGCGCCGTCGTCCCGATCGAAAACTCCATCGAGGGCGGCGTCAACGCGACGCTGGATTCCCTCTCGCACGGCGATCCCCTCGTCATCGTCGCCGAGATGCACGTGCATGTCGTCTTCCAGCTGGCCGTCCTGCCGGGCACACGCGCCGAGGATATTCGCCGCATTGGCACGCACCCGCACGCGTGGGCGCAGTGCCGCGGCTGGGTCGAAGAGACGTTCCCCGGCGCGATTCACGTGCCCGCCACATCGACGGCCGCCGCTGCCGAGCTGCTCTCGGACGGCGATGCCTCCTTCGATGCCGCCTGTGCAACGCGGTCTCGGTCAACACCTACGGCCTGGAGGCCCTGTTCACCGACGTCGCCGACAATCCGGGAGCGATCACCCGCTTCGTCCTGGTGGCCCGCCCCGGCGTGGTGCCTCCGCCGACCGGCGCGGATAAGACGACCATCCAAGTGGCCCTGCCCGTCAACGAGTCGGGCGCGCTGCTGACCCTCCTCGAGCAGTTCTCGGCGCGCGGCGTCGACCTGTCGCGCATCGAGTCCCGCCCGAGCGGCGACGGCCTCGGCAACTACACGTTCAGCATCGACATCGTCGGCCACATCCGCGAGGAGCGCGTCCAGGCGGCCCTCGTCGGTCTGCACCGCTACTCGCCGGAGGTTCGCTTCATGGGGTCCTACCCGCGCGTTGATGGCGTGCGCGCGGCGGTCGCTCCGGGCACCACGGACGAGGCCTTCCGCGCGGGCCGCGCGTGGGTCGCGGACCTGCTGCACGGCGGGGATGGCACGGGCGAGGCCGCGGGCAGCGCGCCGTCCTGGCCGCTGGCCTGACGCGTCAGGTTTCTTGACGTTTTGCGGGCCCACATCGCGGCGCACCTCGATACCTTGTGTACTATCGTCGGGATTCAACCCGTTTTGGGGAGATTCAACCTGATCGGGAAGATTCCACCCGATCAGAAGGGGTTGAATCTTCCCGATCGGGTGTAACACCTCATCGGTCACAAGCGTCGTCGTGGCACTTGCCGCCGACAACGTCCCTGCCGGCGTTCAAAGGGCGCAGACCCTGCAGCGCTGCACTAGATGCAGCAGCAATGCACTAGTTGTGGGGGCATTGCACTGCTTCCTATCTAGTGCAATGCCACGCGAAGTAGTGCAACGCTGCGCTCAGTAGTGCACTGCTACTTGGCAACAAGCTCGTGCGCGGTACGCATCGCGTAAGGAAGCGGGCTCAGCCGGGCAGCAGCTCCATCCACGTGCGCTCGGCGGGAACGGCGATGTCGAGGGCGCCCGCCTGCATGCGAATGTGCATGGTGTGGGCGACGCCGATTGCGTCCCCGTCCACCTGGCACACCTGGGCCTCCTTGCTCGTCACTGATGCGCCCTTCGCTTGGCGGAAGGCGACCGTGCCCGTCGCGACGGGCAGGTTCACGGGGCGAAGCCCGATCAGCTGACCGAGCATCTTCCAGGTCACGTCCGCCCATCCGAGCAGGCCAGCCTGTGCGTCGACGGCGATCACGTCGATGAGGCCGTCCGACAGGTTCGCGTCCGGCGCCAGGATGAGCATCTTCATTTCGCCGGCGTTGGCGAACATGACGGAACGCGCCTCGATCTTGGTGACCTCGTCTGCGACGTCCCCGGCCTCGTGGACGACGGAACCGGAGATCTGGTCGCCGATCCCGAGGGGGTCCGGAGCGGCCGCGGCGGGGGAGCGCAGGGTCAGGCGCGCCTTCATGCGCGGGGCGCCCATCGCTCCCAGGCCCGCCCACACGTAGGCGATCCACCCGATGCGCTTCTTCAGCTCGGGATCCGTGTCGGCCATCGTTTCGCCGTCGTAGCCCATCCCCGCGACGACGAGGCACGCGTACTCGTCCGCGCGCGGCTCGATCGACGAGGCCGGTTCCTCCTCGCTCTGAAGAGTGACCTCGGGGTGCAGAGCAGCCCGTGCGGCGAGGCGCAGCCCGCCCTCGGCGGGCTGATCGGATTCCTGCGTGGCATCTTCGACGCGCACCCACGCCAGGTCGACGGAGCGGTGGTTGCGGTCGAGCGCGACGGCGAGGGCATCTTCGGGGTCGTCCGGGATGGACAGGTTGCCGGCCAGGACGTTGCCGGTGCCCACGGGGATGATGCCCATGCGCACGCCGGATCCTGCCATGCCGGCGGCGACGGCGCGCACGGTCCCGTCTCCGCCCGCGGCGATGACGACGGAGGCTCCCTCCTCGAGGGCGCGTACGGCCTGCCCGGTGCCTGGATCCTCGCGGGTGGTCTCGCGCCAGTGAACGTGGTCGATGCCGAGTTCCTTGGCCTTACGGTTGATGCGGTCCTTGAAGGCCTGGGGGTCCTCGTGCTTGGAGGGGTTCATGATGATCCAGGGGCGCGGCCGTCCGCGTGTCGGGTCGTCCACGGAGGCGGGAACCGCGAGGGCGCGGCGGCGGCGATGCCTGCGAGTCAGGGCTGTTGTGAGGCGCGCGACCCCAATCGCTCCGGCTCCGGCGACGGCGGCGAGTACCCACGGTGTTGCGTCCATGGGCTTAGCGTATCCCGCTTTGTGCCTGTGGACGGGTTGTGAAGTGGCTTTTCGTTGCACTTCGTGTCATACGTGGCGACCTGACGTGTGCTCGCTGTCATCTTGTCCACACGGTTATGCACCAAAGGTGGATAACTTTCAGGGTTTTGAGGACCTCAGGGGTGTAGTTTGTGTATAACCCTGACCTGCTGTGTTGAATTCAAAGTCGGGTCGGTAGGGGACATGGCGCGCCCACCTGGCATAGGATGGGACGCATGATTGATGTGCGTGCCCTGCGTGAAAACCCCGAACCCGCCCGCGCCTCCCAGCGCGCCCGCGGAGCGAACCCCGGCCTCGTCGATGAGATTATCGAGGCCGACGTCGCCCGTCGCGAGGCCCTCCAGGCTTTTGAGACGCTGCGTGCCACCCAGAAAGAGGTCTCCAAGTCGGTGGGTCGCGCCTCCAAGGAGGAGCGGCCGGCGATCCTGGCTCAGGCCAAGGAGCTCGCCGAGCAGGTGAAGGCCGCCGAGGCCGCCGCCAACGCCGCCGACGCCGAGGCCGACCGCCTCGCGCGCCTCCTGCCGAACCTCGTGCTCGACGGCGTGCCCGTCGGCGGTGAGGACGACTTCGTGGTCCTGCGCCACGAGGGCCCCGCCCCCCGCGACTTCGCGGCCGAGGGCTTCGAGCCCCAGGATCACCTCGCGCTCGGCGAGGGCCTGGACGCGATCGACACCAAGCGCGGCGCGAAGGTCTCCGGCGCCCGCTTCTACTACCTCAAGGGCATCGGCGCCCGCCTCGAGCTGGCCATCATGACGATGGCGATGGATCAGGCGCTGGCCAACGGCTTCGTGCCGATGATGACCCCGACGCTGGTCACCCCGCAGATCATGGGCGGCACCGGCTTCCTCAACGAGCACTCCGACGAGATCTACTACCTGCCCGCCGACGACCTGTACCTGACGGGCACGTCCGAGGTGGCCCTTGCCGGCTACCACGCCGATGAGATCCTCGACCTGTCGGATGGCCCCAAGCGCTACATGGGCTGGTCCACCTGCTACCGCCGCGAGGCCGGCTCCGCGGGCAAGGACACGCGCGGCATCATCCGCGTCCACCAGTTCAACAAGGCCGAGATGTTCAGCTACTGCCGCCCCGAGGACGCCGCTGAGGAGCACCAGCGCTTCCTCGCGTGGGAAGAGGAGATGCTGGCCAAGGTTGAGCTGCCCTACCGCGTCATCGACACGGCCGCCGGCGACCTGGGCACCTCCGCCGCCCGCAAGTTCGACTGCGAGGCGTGGCTGCCCACCCAGGAGCGCTACATGGAGGTCACCTCGACCTCGAACTGCACGACGTTCCAGGCGCGCCGCCTCGGCATTCGTGAGCGCCGCGAGGACGGCATGGCCGCAGTCGCCACGCTCAACGGCACGCTGGCCACGACCCGCTGGATCGTCGCCTTCCTGGAAAACCATCAGCAGGCGGACGGCTCGATCTACGTGCCCGAGGCCCTGCGCCCCTACCTGGGTGGACTCGAGGTCCTGACCCCCGTCGCTCGATGAGCCAAGAGCGCTTCCTGACGGTCCCCTCCACCGGGGAAGCTGCTCGCCCCTTCGAGGTTCTCCTCGACGAGGCCTCGGCCGCCCTGCCCGCCGACTTTCCGACGTCGGCGGGCCAGGTGCTGGTCGCGCTCGACATCGATGGCACGATCCTGACCCCCGCGGGGGCGACTCCGCGCGTGCTCGAGGGGATCCACGGCCTCGCGGCCGCGGGTGCGCATGTGCTCATCGCGTCGGGGCGTGCGCTCGAGGGCGTGATCCCGGTCCTGGGGGCCCTCGATTTCACGGACGGGTGGGCGCTGTGTAATAACGGCGCGACGCTCGTGCGCGTGAGCGGCGGGCAGTGCGAGATCGTCGAGGAGCGCACCTTCGTTCCGGGGGATTGCTTGGAGGAGATCGCTTCGGCAGTGCCCGGCGCTGTGTTCGCGTCGATGCCGCACCCCAACATCCTGCTGTCCGCACCCTTCCCGAACGACGAGATCGAGGGCAGCGATCACCGCATCGTGTCGATGGAGGAGCTCGCCTCCACGCCCACCCCGAAGATCGTCGTGCGCGCCGCCGACATGGACCGCGAGGAGTTCGATCGGATCCTGTCGTCCCTCGACGTGTCGCGCACGCACGAGGTCTTCGTCGGCTGGACGTCGTGGGCGGATATCGAGCCGCTCGGCGTGACCAAGGCAACCGGCCTGGAGGCGCTGCGGGCGCGACTGGGCGTTCCCGCGTCTGGGACCGTCGCCGTCGGGGACGGCACGAACGACATCGCGATGATCGAGTGGGCGGCCTTCGGCGTCGCCATGGGCGGTGCCTCCGAGGAGGTGCGCGCCCATGCCAATCACGTGACGGCCGCCGTCGAAAACGACGGTGCGGCCGCCGTCATGCACGCGATCATGCGCCGCTGCGAGGTCGCTGGCCGCTGAGTGGTGTGCGCGCGGCTGCGGGGCCGCGTTGGGAGGGGCTGCACCCTGTTACCCTAGTGCCAAGGAATCCCCATTGGAGGAGATGGTGTCGTGGTCGCGCTAACACGCGTGAAACGAGGTCGGGGTGGTATGCGGCTGGTCGCGAGCGTGGCTGCGACGGCGATGTGCGCGCTGGGAGTGGCCGCACCCGCGCAGGGACTTCACGGAGTGAACCCGTGCCGGTTCCGACCGATCCGGTCAGCGCAGGTCCTGTCTCCGGTATGCTCCCGAATTATGATCTGACGATTGACATCGACGTGATGTACGCGTGGAGTCCAGAATCGGGGTTCGGTGGCCGTGGTCACGAGTTCGTCTTGAGGGTGAAGCTTTTCGATGCTGCCGAAAAGCGCAAGCTATCGAGGAGCGACTGCCAGGAGGTCGTTAATGCTTTCTGGACGGGATCAGGCGAGGGCTATCGCCCCGAAGTTGATGATCAGTACGGTAGCTGCACTCTGCAGGCCTTCTACTCGGGTGAGGCGGCACACGGCCTCTATGCGCTTGACGCTGAGGGGAATCTTAGCATTCGCGTACCAGTGGACATCGCGAATAACATGGCGGGATCTTTCAAGAGGGCGCATATCAGATACGTGAATGTGATCGTTCCTTTCGACGTGGACCCCCAATGCAAAGGGAACACAGACCTGAGACGATCGGGTATGACTGGATCACCTGATACTCTGTGCGACTGGAAGCTGGTTGATGACAAGGCGACTCACATCAGCGGTGATCCCCTGATGGTGTTGAAGATCGACCAGAGCCTCGCCGATGAAGCGCAGCTGACAGTCGGCCCCTTCACGAATCTGACGCTGCCCGCACAGGTTGTCCCGGCATCCGCCGATGGCGCTGAAGGTTCGATTGGTTCGCGGGGGACGGTTCTCATCGCCGTCGGAAGCGCTGCCCTGGTGTTTGGTGCCGTTGTTGCCGGTGGTTTATGGCTGAGGCTGCGCCGCATGAGACCGAGTAAGCGCCCGTAGGACCACCCGCCTGCGTGATGGCAAGCCTCGTGCAGGCACGGCAATCACGTAACAGTTGACGGTGACAACAAGGGTACTGTAGCCGTCATGCACGCGATCATGCGCCGCTGCGGGGTCGCTGGCCGCTGAGCTACTTCTCCTTCGGAGGAGATACCAGCAGATCGATGAGCCACGGCATAGCAGAGGAAGGATTGGGTCCTTTTTCGTTGGGGGTAAGGCCTGGCCACGCTTTGCGTGCCCGTTCTATGGCTGCTTCGTAGTTGGCGTGGGGGAACCGGGTAGTGAGAGCCTTCTCATCCGTCACTTTGGCGCGGTGAGCAAGATTGACGCAACCCCGTGATTCGATGTACCCCGTTTGATTTTATGTGTGTCAGAGGAGCCAGAGCTCGAAGCAAGGGTTGGAGACGATGGTGTCAACTTCAGACGAATTTCTGCAACTAGTCAATACTTCATCGAGTCGCTGGTGTTGGTCAACATCGACGATAAGGATTGCATGGTCGAAATTGTCTTTTCGCAGTGCTTTATTGCATTCCTTGAGTACTCGTGACGGTTCTCCGCCGATGGCGTGGATTTTGATTGTCGCGTGCTTAGGGCGAATCTGTTGGTATAGAAGCTCCAGGTACTGCCGTTCGGTGACGAGACCTTCGGTAAATACTGCGTAGCGGATCTTCACATTCTTAGGATTACGTGTTTTGCGTGTACTGGGCCGTCCCATGAGGTCTCACCGTATTTCCTCGGTGTTTCTGTTCAGCAGGTTGTGAATCAGGGAGGGTGCGGTGTAGGGCACGCCTCCGAACTGCCCCTCCAGGTATTGCTTGACGATATTGCTGCCCTTCTGGAGTGTGAAGTCATCAAGGTTAAAGAGCTCGCTTGCTCCGTTGCTGCCCTTCTCAACGAACCACACTTGCTCGCGCTTGGCTCTGCTGCCACGGCCCGCATCGAGCAGGGTCATATCGTGGCTGGTGAAGATGAGCTGTGCGCCTGTTGTGTTCACCTCAGGGTCATCGAACCAGTCGATGATGAGACGGGAAAGTTGAGGATGAAGGCTTGAGCCAAGTTCGTCAACAACAAGTACACAGCCTTTTCGTAGGGCATGAACGACAGCTGTCCCGAGTGCGAGCCATGCCATGGTGCCGGTTGATTCATCGGAGCTTCTGAGTCTTCCGCTGCTTTCTCCGTGCCGAAATAGGAGGTTGCGTGCAATGTAGTTGCTGATCTCTTCTGCTTCGTCTGACGAGCTATCACTAGCCTGTTCCTGACTGTCGTCGGAGGCAGGCGCCAGCATCTGGGCAACTAGCTGGGCAAACCGCGGGGGAATCGCGCGTTCCTCCACCTCGACATGCGTGATGCCTGTGTCTGCTATTTGCGCGAGGGTAACGAGTGTGCTGAGGTTTAATCTCTGTTCCTTCAGCTGTCGAGCGATGCGATCAATGCGTGCGTTAACTTCCCCGTCTCCGACGTGATAAAGGTCGAATCCACGCATGAGAGCTTCCCAGATTGGCGTAACTGATGCATGGTTGAATTGGGCGGCGCGGGAGAGTGCGAGTTCACGTCTCGCGACTCGAGTGATCCCCTTCAGGCCCTTCACACGCCCGTCAGTAATGCGGGAGTACACTTCTTTCCATCGAGTGCTCACGACATGCAGTGACTCTTCGGTGATGCCGTCACTGTCCGTTGCAAAGCGATAGTCGTACCGTTGTCCGTCGACAATAAATTCGAGTTCAAATGCGGCGTGAGCTGAAAGCTCTTCTGGTTTGAGTGCAAACGGAGCTCGAGGGAACTGTGGCTCATCGAGCCATGATGTTGCCGAGGATCCGATGGCTCCAAGCATGTAATGGAGGGCATCGAGAACGTTAGTCTTGCCTGAAGCGTTCGCCCCGTAGATCCCGTCAACGTGGTGGATGTGATTAGCCCAAGTAGTGCCCTTGGAGGGGCGAAGTGTCTTGAGTGTGGGCCGTGTCAGGTCGAGGGTTGCCTCATCGCGGAAGGACCGGTGGTTCTCAAACGTGAATCGTAGGAGATGCATAAGGATATGCTACATGATCGATCCCAATTCGATAAATTTATCGAAAATGAAGCGCTCGCGCTCTAACTGAATTGATGCAGTGATTTCATTGGTGCTTGCAGCCAGTCGCCCATCATCGCGAAGGCACGGTCAAGGTCTCCGATTTGGCAGTGCTGCGCCATATCCGGGTCCTGCGCGCGACGGAACGTGCGCACGTCCAGGGACTCCGCGTTCCGCAACGCTCTGCGCACGTCGCCCAGGCGCTCGAAGGGCACGTACTGGTCCGCGTCCCCGGCCAGGACCAGGCACGGCTGGGTGATGCGCCCCTCGAGGGGGTTCCATCGTGTAGTCGCCGAACGCTCGCAATACCTGGCTGGGCCGGTGTAGTCCCGTCAGGTGCGAGGCCTGCTGCAGTTTCCATGACAGGTCCGCGTTGAATCTCGGCGCAATGCGCATCGCGGCATCGATAAGCCATGCGGGCCTCGGGTTCCCCACGATCGCGTCCGCGATGGGGCGCAGGGCACGAGGCAGTGGCATCGTCAGGCCGTCCAGGAGCCGGTACATCATGTCGAAGGCGATGACGTGGCTGATGCGCGGGCAGTGGGCGGCCGCGCGCATGACGAGGTAGCCACCGAAAGACACACCGAGCGCCGCCGCGCTCTCGATGCCGAAGTAGTCCATCACCGCGTTCGTCGGACGCTCCCACTGCGGCTCGAGCGGCATGCCCGCCAGCACCGTGTGTCCCTGGCCCGGCCCATCGAAGGTGATGATGTCGAATGGGCGGGTGGGGAAGTGCGTCGCAAAGTCGATGATCTCCTCCGCGTATCCGTCGAAGCCGTTCATCATGAAGAGCGTGGTCGGGGTGCCCGCGGGAGCCTGCGCGCGGTCCGTCGGGTCGGCCTCCCATCGCATCGCGGTCAGTTCCTGCCGCGGTAGGGGATCGCGTGACGGGTGAGGGCGAGGCCTCGGTGGGCCTCGTCGAAGGAGGCCGACATGGCGTCGATGAAGCGCCACTTGCGTGGGTCATCCGCACCAACGTAGAAGGCCGCGAGCTCGTAGAGGCGCCACGCGGCACGCGCGTCGCCCTCGGATGAGAAGCGCTCGGCGAGGCGCCATGCGAGCTCCGTGATCTGGTCCGTTGTCCGCAGGCGGGGGAGTGTGGTCGACGCGATTGTCTCCATGCCTGATCGGTCGAGGATTGGTGCGAAGGTCCGGTTGAGCTGCAGGTCGAATTGGCGATTGCCGGTGTACTCGGTGAACATGACACGACCGTATCGCCTACTCCGATTGGGTGGACCGCACAATAACAAACGGAGTGTTGGTTACCGAACGATGCGATCGCTATGCGTAGGATAGGCACATTGATAGTGGAAAATTGATCGGAGAGACATGTTCCTGCGTGGCGAGGATAAGCATGGGCGCGAGGCGGAGAAGAACCTGGATCTGCGCATCCGAAAGACGCGCCGGGCGATCCGCTCCGGCCTCGTCAAGGCGTGCCAGGCCAAGCCCTACGCGCACGTGAGCGTGACCGACATCTGCGCCGCGTCGATGGTGTCGCGCACGACCTTCTACGACCACTACACCGACAAGGATGCGCTGCTCGCAGAGGTGGTGTCCTTCCTCCTCGACGAGATCACCCCGGCGCTCGAAGGCCTGTGGTTCGGCGAGGGACGCGACGCCCGCGCTGTCGCCCGCCACCTCGCCGACGTGTACGCGCGCAACGGTCGCGCCCTCAAGACTCTGCTGGCCATTCGAGTGGGCGGTGACGGCGACCTGCACGAGCAGCTTTATCGCACGTGCTGTTCGGTATTTACCGATTGGGCGCGCGGCCGCGTGGATGACGAGGTGCTGCCGCTCGCCGCCGACGTCTACGCCTCGGTGGTCCTCACCTTCATCGAGCGCAGCGCCGCGAAGCCCCTGACGGACAAGGAACTCGCCGCCATCGACCGCGCCCGCGAGCTCTTCATCGAGGGTTTCGGCGCTCAGTAGGTCAGCGGTAGATGCGTGACCGGTGATCGATGTTGATGGCGAGGATCAATAGCTCATCATCTTCGATGGACGCAATGATTCGATAGTTGCCGACACGGTAGCGCCAAAAGCCTGAAAGATTGCCGGTCAGTCCCTTCCCGCGTGAGCGGGGATCTTCGCCGCTCGCGGTTTCGCGGAGATAGTCGACGATGCGTCTCGCGGTCGGCTTGTCGAGCTTGCTGAGCTGTTTCAGTGCGCGCGGTGACAGCTCAGCCCTCCAGGCCAAGGGTCTTCACCGCCTCGTCGAGGCTCACCGATGCTGCGCGGCCGCTGCGGATATCCTCGAGTTCGGCCTGCAGTGAGTAGGCCAGCTCGATCTCTTCAAGCGCTGACTCGATGGCGCGATTCATGTAGAACGACTTCGTTCGTCCCGTCCGCTGGGCGAGGGCCGTGAGGCGGGCGTCGATCTCAGGATCGAGCTTGACGGAGCGTGCGACCCGTGCGGTTGACATGTGTCCTCCTCAAATGTGACTACGCGTAGTCTACTCTCCTCAGCCGGTAGGTGGAAGAGGTCGTTGGAGATGCAGGAGCGTCGATGCGAGCGTTTGGCATGTCGGGGGGAATGACACGTTATGGCAGAGTGAATCTGCATATACCGGACGGAGTGTCCGATAAACGGGCGTACGTCCCTGTCGCTACATGCGCGAAAGTGTTACCGTTAGCGCATTCCAGGCCACTGCCTCGTCAATGAAGACACAAGGAGCACGCATGAGCACCGACCCCCGCGCCGCCATCGCCGCCGCCGACACCGCGCTCGGCATCGAATTCGGTTCGACCCGCATCAAGGCCGTCCTCATCGGTCCCGACCATGAGGTGCTCGCCACCGGCGGCCACGGCTGGGAGAATCACCTGGAGGGTGGCCTGTGGTCTACAGCCTCGACGAGATCGTCGCCGGCCTGCAAAGCGCCTACGCGTCCCTGGTCGCCGACGTGCGCGAGCGCTACGACGTCACCCCCACCTCGTACGGCTCGATCGGCATCTCGGGCATGATGCACGGCTACCTCGCCTTCGATGCCGACGATAATCTGCTTGCGCCGTTCCGCACGTGGCGCAACACGAACACGGGTCGCGCGGCCGACGAGCTCACCCGCCTCTTCGGCTTCAACATTCCGCTGCGCTGGTCGATCGCGCACCTGCACCAGGCGGTCCTCGACGCCGAGGAGCACGTGCCGCGCGTCGCCCGCCTAACGACGCTGGCCGGCTGGGTCCATCACCAGCTGACGGGGTGCCACGTCCTGGGCGTCGGCGACGCCTCGGGCATGTTCCCGATTGATTCGACGACGGGCACGTACGTGGAGTCCTACCTCGATCAGTACGAGGCCCTGGTCGCAGCCCGGGTCCCGTGGCGCCTGCGCGACGTGCTCCCGACCGTGCTGAGCGCGGGCGAGGACGCGGGCGTGCTTACCCCCGAGGGTGCCGCGCTCATCGACCCGACCGGGACGCTGCAGCCGGGGATTGCGCTGTGTCCGCCCGAGGGCGACGCGGGCACCGGCATGATCGCCACGAACGCGATCGCGCAGCGCACCGGCAACATCTCGTGCGGCACCTCGGTCTTCCTCATGGCGGTGCTCGAGCGCTCCCTCGCCGAGCTGCACACCGAGATCGACATGGTGACGACGCCCGACGGCTCGCCCGTCGCGATGGTTCACTCGAACAACGGCGCGTCTGAGATTGACGCGTGGGTCGGCTGGTTCGCGGACTTCGCGCGCCTCGTCGGCGCCAACGTGAGTGTCCCGGCGATCTACGACGCGCTCTATGTCCACGCGCTCACGGGCGAGGCCGACGCGGGCGGCGTCATGGCCTACAACACGCTGTCGGCCGAACCGCTCGTCGGCCAGGAGGCCGCGCAGCCGGTGTTCACGCACACGGCCGACGCGCGCGTGACCCTGGCGAACGCGGTGCGCGCCCAGCTCATGAGCATCTTCGCGGCCGTGCGTATCGGCGTCGACATCCTCCGCGAGGAGGGCGTGCGCCTCGACTCGCTGTTCGCGCACGGCGGCCTTTTCAAGACGCCCGGCGTCGCACAGCAGATCCTCGCCGATTCGCTGAACATTCCCGTGTCCGTGGGTGACACCGCGGGCGAGGGCGGCGCGTGGGGTATCGCGGTGCTCGCGCGCTACCGCGCCATCGTCGCGGGTGGCGAGGCTGGCCTCGCCCTGCCGGACTTCCTCTCCGAACGGGTCTTCGCGGGCGCGTCTGTCTCCACCCTCGAGCCCACCGCCGAGGGCGTGGCCGGGTACGAGCGTTTCCTCGAGGCCTACCGCGCGTCCCTGCCCGGCGTCGAGGTCATCGCCCGCGGCCGCTGACGAGTCCAGGGCCCGGGTGGACTGGCGCTGCCCTGACGCTGCTCTGACGCTGCTCCGACACATGTTTACCCAAAAATGTCGCACGTAATTCCCCTCGAGCTATTTCAAACATTGAAATCAGATCGTTGGAATTGCAAGCAATTCTCGATACCTAATAAAAGGTAGGGGACCCAAATTACGTGCGACATGTGGGGAGGGCGGGGCGGAGTGGGGGATGCCGGGGCTGGGGCCTGGGGAGGCCGGGGCTGGGGCCTGGGGAGTCGCGGGCTGGGGTGAGCGGACCGGCTCGCCCAGCCCGCACCTCGTCGTTTGTGGGAAACCCGCTACGATTACTCCTATGGGTAAAGCTAGCCGCCGTAAGAAGGTCACCGATCCCGCCAAGCTCAAGGCGTATCGCCCGCCGATCCCCTTCGTCGCGCGCCCCTACGAGGGTCTGCCGAAGGAGATCGAGCTGGTCGCCATGCGCGAGCTCATCCCGGCGGCCACGCTGACCGCACGCACCGACGCCGACCATGGCGCCGTCGAATTCGACTTCGTCACCCTCCTGCCCGAGGGCCACCCCGCGATGGTGCGCCCCGACGGCCGCATCCTCGTTGCGCTGCAGACCCGCTCGAACTCCGCGGACCTCAGCCACGACGCGGGCGCCGCGCTGCTCGCGGCCATCGCCGCGAAGGAAGCGGGCGACGAGGGCGTCATCTCCATCGACGTGCGCGAGCCGTCCGAGCGCCTCCAGGACATCCTCGACCTCGACAGCTTCACGGACATGAAGCTCGAGGAGGACTTCTCCTTCTGGTTCGACCCGGCCGAGGAGATCGACGATCAGACGCGCCGCGCGCTCGAGCAGAACCGCGACGAGATCATCCCGACCGAGCCCGTGCCCGGCGTCCCCGGCGCGTACTGGTGCGAGATGAACCGTAACTTCGTGCGTTTCCTGACGGATAACGACGAGGCCAAGCTCTTCGACGCGCTCGCCCGCTGGCTGCGCGCGGCGAGGCCAACGTCGGTGAGGGCTCGCGCTACGTGGGTTCCTTCCGCGCGTGCGGCCTGATCGTCCCCGTCTTCGAGCTGCCCGAGGGGGCCAGCGCCTCCGACGTTGCGCCCGGCACGCAGGCACTCGCCAAGGCCCTCGCCGAGGCCCTGACGGTCACCGAGCGCCTGGACGACAAGGAGCGCCGCGCGCGTCAGGGCCTCGTCTCGCGTGCTGTGACGATCCGCTGAGCCTGAGTTTACCTATCGTTTAGATAGATTTGTCGCTCACATTACGGGCGGTGGGGCGCGCGAGTGCCCCGCCGCCCGTAGACTGTTAGTCGTGAACTATCCCGCAGGATCACGAGGTTCCCACCCGCAGCGCGTCGCTGCAGTCATCGCTGCCCACAACGTCGGTCGCGCCGTTGCGGCCACTGTGCGCGCGTGCCGCGCCATACCCAGCGTTGACCTCCTCATTGTCGTCGACGATGGGTCCACGGACGACACCGGGCGTGCCGCCCGAGCCGCGGGCGCCGTCGTCGTGCGTCACTCCGTCGAGCGCGGGCGCGCCTCGGCCATCGAGACCGGCGTGAAGGTCGCCGCCATGCGCGACCGCCCCGACGGCCCGCCCCGCCACATCCCTGCTTCTCTCCCCCGACCTGGGTGAGTCCGCGGTCGAGGCCACCGCCCTCGTCGAGGCCGTCTTCGCCCGCCAGGCCGACATGACGATCGCCGTCCCCGCGACGGGGCGCGAATATTCCGGCTATGGGCCGGGCATGGTGCGCCGCCTCATCCGCCGCAAGACCGGCTGGTACTGCCATTATCCCCTCAGCTATCAGCGCTGCCTGACGCGCGAGGCCATCGACGCCGCCATGCCTTTCGCGGGCCGCTACGCGCTCGAGGCCGCGATGACGATCAGCGTCCTGCGCGCTGGGCTGTCCGTCATGGAGGTTCCCTGCAACTTCACGCACTCGGGCGCGGACCGCTCGCTGGGCTCGCTCAACCGCCCGGCGCGCATGTTCGACGCTGTGCGTGCAACGGTCGGCCAGCTTTCCACTCCGACGCGCGTTCGAAGCGCCGTGCTGACCATGAGCAGGGGATCGGCGTGCCCTACCCGGCGCCGGCCTCGGCTCGCGATGAGGCGGAAGCAGCCGACTCTCCCGGAGCGCGGCCTGCGGAGATGGTCGGGTGAAGCGCCCGGATCGATTAACTGCCACGTGCCTGGTCGCGACCTGGTGGCTGCCCTCCGTCATCGCCTGCGCGGTCGGCGCGCTCTACGTCTGCTACTCGGTGGCGCAGTGGCGCGCGCTCGTCGCCCCCTCGTGGGATCTGGGCATCTTCACCGAGGCCGCTCAGGCGTACTCGCGCTTCGAGGCACCGATCGTTCCCATTAAGGGTCCGGGCTATAACCTGCTGGGCGACCATTTTCACCCGCTGCTGGCGCTGCTGGGGCCGATCTTTCGTCTTTTTCCTTCCGCGCTGACGCTCCTGGTCGTCCAGGACGTGTTGATCGCCGTGTCGGTGCTGCCGATTGCGCGCCTCGCGCAGCGTCTCCTCGGGCGAGGGGGCGCGCTCCTCGTGGGGCTCGCCTACGGGCTCGGGTGGGGGTTGCAGGGCGCGGTCGCCGCTCAGTTTCACGAGGTCTGCCTGGCCGTCCCGCTGCTGTCGTTCGGGGGCGTCGCTTTCGTCCAGCGTCGCTGGGGTGCGTGCATGGCGTGGCTGGCGCCCCTCGTCCTTGTTAAGGAGGATTTGGGGCTGACCGTCTTTGTCGCGGGCCTGGCGCTCGCGTGGCGTCGCCGAGGCGAGGGGCGCTCCGGCGTGCTGCGTTCGCTCGCGTACGCGCTGTTCGGCATTGTCGCGTTCGTGGTGACGGTGAAGGTGCTCCTTCCTGCGATGAACCCGGCCGGCACGTGGGCCTATTCGCTCGATGGGGCCGCGACCGGGGCGGGCACGCCGACCGCGGGAACCACCGCCGCGCGCGCCATCCCTTCCCTGTGGGACATCCTGACGACCCCTTCTGTCAAGCTTGTGACGCTTCTGGTGCTCGCGGCCGGCGCCGGCTTCGTGGGAACCGGGTCGCCCTGGTTCGCGCTGGTCCTCCCGACGCTCGCGTGGCGCTTCGCGGGCTCCGTCAACGCTTACTACGGCTGGGACTCCTGGCACTACAACGCGGTCCTCGTCCCCATCGCGGCGTGCTCTCTGCTCGACGTCATGACCCAGTGGCTCGCGCCGGAGCGTCCCTCTCGGTCGGCGGCTGCCTCGGCGCTCGCGGAGGCGGTGGGAGAGGACGCGCTGCGTGACCTCCGCGCCGACCAGGGGGCTTCTGCGTCGCCGAGGCGGGGGTGGCGCGTGGCCGCGTGGGCCGCCGCGTGCGTGCCCGCTGTGTCGCTGGCGCTCACGGCCTCGGCGCTGCCCCTATGGAAGCTGCCCACTCTCACGGAGGACCCGCGCATGGCGGCCGCCCAAGGCGCGCTCGACGCGGTACCCGAGGGGGTGAGCGTCGAGACGGACACGACGCTGCTCGCGCGACTCGTGCCCGGGCGCGACGTCTACTGGGTGGGAACGACCGGGCAGATGGATACCCCTCCGGAGTATGTCGTCATTGATACGCGCTCCTACGCGTGGGGCGGGATGCAGGTTGACGCCGAGTCGTGGGGGAGTAGCGCCCATCCGGGCCACAGCTACGAGACCGTCTACGCCAAGCAGGGTTTCCGTGTCGCGCGGCGCACCTCGTGATGTGGCGCACCTCATGACTTGGCATGTCGGTGATGCAGTGTCTCGCGGCTCGCCCCGGCCCCGAATGATCGTCCAATTTTAACTGTGGGTTATAAATCCACGGTGGGCACCGGTGACGCCACCACCCGCCCTCCAGGTGTGATCAATTGTTGACACGGACGCCCGCACCTCGCTTATGATTGACCAGTCTGAAAGTAGGAGAAAAACCATGTCCCCTCTCGCGTCTCGCCGCGCGCTCGCAGCGGCCTCGTCCCTGCTGCTGGCAGCCGTTGGTCTCACCGGCTGCATTACCTGCCTGGCGGCGGAGGCTCCAACTCCTCGGACATTAGTTCGATGAAGAACATCCCCGAGGGCATTAAGCAGGACCTCATCAGCCAGATGAGCTCCGCCTCCGACTCTGAGAAGAGCAAGATCCTCGAGAAGGCCAACGCGCTAAACAACATGGTCGGCAGGGATCTCATCGGCTCCGAGCCCGCCGTCATCGGCCTGCAGAAGTTCAAGCTGGACCCCAAGGGCACCGTCGTGGTCAACAAGGAGGACAGTATCTACGGGATGATGTCGGCCGCCGACTACTGGCGTCTGGGTCAGGACAGCTACGACCTGTGCGTCGATCAGGGCTGCGAGTACTACTCGTCCTGGACCATCGACATTGAAGGCAGCGGCTCCAACCTCGTCTACGTGTGGACCCTCAAGATCGATAATCCCGAGATTACCGACCAGCCCTTGGTCCGCCGCTTCACCGTTAAGTAACAAGTATCCCGCGCGCGCAGGCGCCTCACCATCCCATCAGTGCAAGGAGATCAGCATGTCAGGGTCTACGGACTACGGCTACGACCAGTCAGCTCAGGAAGCAGCGGCCTCCAACGTTCCGGAGAGCTCCGAGGCGGTGAGCAGTACGGCGGATGCGTCCTACGCCCAGGGCGCGGCCCAGACGCGCTCCGCGTGGGGTGACGAGAGAGAGTGGCCCCTCGACCTTCCGGGAATCCGTGACCAACATGTTCGAGGAGATCTCCGACATCCTGCGCAAGGAGAACGATCTGATCTCGACCTTCGATACGAACATGCGCGAGACCATGAAGGAAGCAGAGAACGCGGAGTGGGACAACGAGCAGTCCCTGAGCAAGGTCAACGACATGCTCGGGAAGGTTGCCCGATCCAACGAAGCGGAAGTGCTCAAAGAGCAGCTGAAGAAGAACGAATACATGAAGGACGAGGCGTAACAGCTGGCGTCTTCGCCTCCCACAAAGCAACGGGCAGTCTCCCTCCACGCAGAATGCCGTATAGACAATCCCCACGGTGAGTGGGTCGACAGCCGCGCCCGCCGCGCGGCAGGCAGAAAGGAATCACTCATGGTTTCGTCTCCGTACTACCAGCGCCTCAAGGAATTCATGAAGGCCGCCGAGGAGAATAAGAATCTCGACGCGTGGAACGACGAGCACGAGAAGTCGATCAAGGGCTTCGATCAGGCCGTCGAGCGCCTGAAGGCCTACCGCGACGGCCACGGCTTCCAGGGAGAGGCCGCTAAGGCCATGGAGAAGTGGGTGAACGAATCGATCGATCGTATCGAGGGCTACCGCGCCCGCTACGAGGCGAAGTACGACACCTATCAGGGCGGCCGCGAGGTCATGGCGAAGGCCCTCGACGAGGCGGGAAACGTGTCCGACACGCTGGTGGACCCGGTCACCGCGGCGATGGGGTACCTGCCTGTCGTCTCCGTCCCCCTCCAGCCAGCCCGGCGGCGGCTTTTCCGTCGGACCGGTTCGCTTCACGACGGGTGCTGCGTACGTGGAGGGCGTCGAGGCGCAGAACAACGCCCAACGCGAGGAGGCGTGCAAGCGCATTCTCAAAACGCTGAATGGCGAGCTGGACCGCCAGACGGAAACTATGAGTAGCACCGAAACTACTCCTAAGATCGGTGATCCTACCAAAGATAAGGATAAGGGCGGTGACGATGCCGCTAACGGTGGCGGCGGTACCGGCACTACCGGTGGCGGCGGCCACGGCACTACCGGTGGCGGCGGCCATGGCTATGGCGGTGGTGGTTATTCGCCGGAGAATGGTTTTGGTCGCGAAGCTGGTCGTAATGGTGAGGGTTATCCGGGTGGCTTTGATAAGCCGTGGTGGAGCGAGGCCGATGCGGCTGCGGCGCGTAACCGCGTGATCGCTTCCGGTGCCGTTCCCACCAAGGAGTTGCCGTATGGTGAGTTGGGATCGCGCACGAACCCGATCACGGATCCGCAGGACCTCATGGACACTGACCTGCTGCACACGCGGGTTAACGGTACGACGTATCGCAACGGCGTTGTGGGCGGTCACACCCCCGCTCCCGCTGCGGATGCCGGTCACCCGCTGTGGCGCCTGAACAGCAGCGCTGCCGCGGACGCGGCGACGGCTGGTCGCCTGGGTGGGGCTGGTGTGCTGGGCGCGGGCGCGCTGGGTATGCGCGGCGCGGCCCGCATGGGCTCGGGCTTTGGCGGAGCGTCTGGTTCTGCTGGTGGCATGGGTGCGGCCGGGCTGCGCGGCATTACCGGCACGACGGGCTCTGCGGGTGCCATGGGAGCTTCGAACCTGCGCGTAGGCACCTACTCGGGTTCGGGTTTTGGTTCCTACACTCCCCCCGCCTCCATGGCTGGCGCTAATGGCGCGGCCGGTGCGGGCGCCTCTGGCGTGACCGGCACAACCGGCGCAGGCGGTAGTGGCGCGGCTGGCGCTGCGGGTGCTGCCGGTCGTGGCGGTGCTGGTGGCGGCTTCATGGGCGGCGCTGGCGCAGGTGCTGGCATGGGCAAGGATGATAAGAAGGGCCGCAAGCGTAAGTATGTGGCTTTCACGGTGGATGATGATGAGGATGATCTGCCCGCCGGTTACGTCAATCCCTTGTCTCAGACCTATGGGACGGACCGCACGATTGCTCCCGTCAAGCGGGAAGACGACGGATGGGACCTACGCCAGTGGTAACCGCTCACAAGTCTGCGCGCGTCCTGACCACCGCTGCCTGTGCTCTTGCGTTGAGTGTGGGTGCTGTGGCTGTGTCTCCGTCTTCGGCTCGGGCTGATGACACGATTGCGACGCAGGATTATTTCTCGTATTACAAGCTGGATCAGGCGCGTGCGAAGGGGTACACGGGTCAGGGCGTGACCATCGCGATGATCGACGGAACGGTTGACACCAGCGCTCCTGAGTTGGCGGGGGCCAACATCACGGTCAAAACTCCGTGTGAGTATGAGGCAGCTAAAAGTACGAAGACTCATGCCACCGTTGTCGCTTCGGTGCTGGTGTCCAAGAACTATGGTGTGGCACCTGACGCTACCCTTATCGCTTACTCAATGCCTTCCAAGGGCGAAAAATTATCAGATAAGTGTAAGCAAGACGCGTCTGGCTTCAATGCTACTTCTCTCGCAAATATTCAAATGGCGATGAATGATGGCGCGCAGATCATCTCCATCTCGTCATCGGACACTAACCATAATGTTAGGGCATTGAAGTGGGCGATTGCTCGGGCGATGGCCCGCGGTGTCATTATTGTGGGGCCGATGGGTAATGATGCGAAGGACGAGAATGATGCGTCCTATGGCTGGTGGTCGGGGACTGTGGGTGTGTCTGCGATTGATGCCAGTGGTCAGTTGGCGAGTTATTCGTCGTGGGGTCAAGGAGTCGTCGCCGCGGGTATTGGTGGGCCTGTGAAGGCACGCGACTACGAGACGGGCACGATTAAGGATGTCCAGGGGACGTCTATTTCGACCCCGATTGTGGCGGGCCAGATTGCGTTGGCGCGCTCGCGTTGGCCTCAGGCCACTCCTAATCAGCTTCTTCAGTTGGTGACTCGTAGTGGGTCGAATAATGGTGCGTGGAATCAGTACACGGGTTATGGCGCGCTGAGTCTGGACGGGTTGTTGGGGAGTGATCCTTCTCAGTATCCCGATGAGAATCCGCTGGCCGACAAGGGCGGCGGTTCCACGCCCACTCCGGCTGAGGTCCAGCAGTATCTCGACGGCCTCGTCGACTATGGAGCGATCCAGCTTGATGACAGTTATGTGTATCGCGGGGTGGATGAAGACGCGGCTGACAGTGCTGATGCTCCCAACGCGCATATTGGTACCAGCCCGGCCTATCACCGGAAGTGACCTCATGACGCCTACGCCAGACGCGCCCTACCGCTCCCGCTTGTTTGTGGGTGTGGTGGGGCGCGCTGCGCGCGTCCTGACCACCGCTGCCTGTGCTCTCGCGTTGAGTGTGGGTGCTGTGGCTGTGTCTCCGTCTTCTGCTCACGCTGATGACACGATTACTACGCAGGATTATTTCTCGTATTACAAGCTGGATCAGGCGCGTGCGAAGGGGTACACAGGTAAGGGCGTGACCATCGCGATGGTTGATGGGCCGGTTGATACCAGCGCACCCGAACTGTCGGGGGCCAATATTACGGTGAAGACACCGTGCAAATATGAAGCGGCTAAATCCTCTTCGACTCATGCGACGGCTATTGCCTCGATTCTAGTGTCCAAAAACTATGGTGTGGCGCCTGACGCTACCCTCATCGCGTATTCGATGCCTTCTGAGGGCGAGAAGGAATCAGATGAATGTAACAGGGATATGGCTGGTGCCAAAGCCACTACATTCGCACAGTTTCAGATGGCGATGAATGATGGCGCGCAGATTATTTCTTACTCATCGTCGGATAAGAATCATAGGTCGGAAGATTTGAAGTGGGCGATTGCTCGCGCCATGGCCCGCGGTGTCATTATTGTGGGTCCGATGGGTAATGATGCGAAGGACGAGAATGACCAGTCCGTGGCCTGGTGGTCGGGGACTGTGGGTGTGTCTGCGATTGATGCCGGTGGTCAGTTGGCGAGTTATTCGTCGTGGGGTCAAGGAGTCGTCGCCGCGGGTATTGGTGGTCCTGTGAAGGCACGCGACTACGAGGCCGGTGGTGTGAAGGATATGCAGGGTACATCGTTTTCGACTCCGATTGTGGCGGGTCAGATTGCGTTGGCGCGCTCGCGTTGGCCTCAGGCCACTCCTAACCAGATCCTTCAGTCGGTGACTCGTAACGGGTCGAATAATGGTGCGTGGAATCAGTACACGGGTTATGGTGCGCTGAGTCTGGACGGGTTGTTGGGGAGTGATCCTTCTCAGTATCCGGATGAGAACCCGCTGGCTGACAAAGGCGGTGGTTCTAAGCCTACCCCGGCTGAGGTGCAGCAGTATCTCGACGGCCTCGTCGCTTTCAGCGATGTGGAGTTCGATGATAGTTATGTGTATCGCGGGGTGGATGAGGACGCAGCTGACGACGAAATTGTCGCCGCTCATATTGGTACGAGCCCTGCCTATCACCGGAAGTAACCTCATGACGCCTACGCCTGACGCGCCCTACCGCACCCGCGTGTTTGTGGGTGTGGCGGGGCGCGCCGCGCGCGCTTTGATTACTGCTGCCTGTGCTCTTGCGTTGAGTGTGGGTGCTGTGGCTGTGTCTCCGTCTTCGGCTCGGGCTGATGACACGATCACGACTCAGGACTACTTCTCGTATTACAAGCTGGATCAGGCGCGTGCGAAGGGGTACACGGGTCAGGGTGTGACCATCGCGATGATCGATGGGCCGGTTGATACGAGTGCTCCTGAGTTGGCGGGGGCCAATATTACGGTGAAGACTCCGTGTGAGTATGAGGCGGCTAAAAGTACGAAGACTCATGCCACTGCTGTTGCGTCGGTGCTGGTGTCCAAAAACTACGGCGTAGCCCCTGACGCTACTCTTATCGCTTATTCGACTGCTTCTGTCGACGACAAGGAGTCGGAGGCGTGTAAGAAGGATAGTTTTGGCATTAAAGGCAGTGCTTTTGCTGCTATTGAGATGGCGATGAATGATGGGGCGCAGATTATCTCGATTTCTCGGTCGGAGAAGGACCATGATGTTGAGTTCTTGAACTGGGCGATTACTCGGGCGATGGCCCGCGGTGTCAGTATTGTGGGGCCGATGGGTAATGATGCCAAGGACGAGAATGATGCGTCCTATGGCTGGTGGTCGGGGACTGTGGGTGTGTCTGCGATTGATGCCAGTGGTCAGTTGGCGAGTTATTCGTCGTGGGGTCAAGGAGTCGTCGCCGCGGGTATTGGTGGTCCTGTGAAGGCTCGCGACTATGAGACGGGCGCCATTAAGGATGTGCAGGGGACGTCTATTTCGACTCCGATTGTGGCGGGTCAGATTGCGTTGGCGCGCTCGCGTTGGCCCGAGGCTACTCCTAACCAGATCCTTCAGTTGGTGACTCGTAGTGGGTCGAATAATGGTGTGTGGAATCAGTACACGGGTTATGGTGCGCTGAGTCTGGACGGGTTGTTGGGGAGTGATCCTTCTCAGTATCCGGATGAGAATCCGCTGGCTGATAAGGGCGGCGGCTCCACCCCCACCCCGGCTGAGGTCCAGCAGTACCTTGACGGCCTCGTCCCCTTCATGGATGTGGTATTCGATGATAGTTACGTGTATCGCGGGGTGGATGAAGACGCGTCTGGCAGTGCTGATGCTCCGAATGCGCATATTGGTACCAGCCCTGCCTATCACCGGAAGTGACACGATGACGCCGACGCCAGACGCGCCCTACCGCCCCCGCAGGCTCGTGGGGTAAAACAGGGCAGAATCAGCCGTGATACACCGAGTGCCGCGCAGCCGGAAATCCGGCCGCGCGGCACTCTCTGTCTGGCGTCCTACTTCGCGGCGCGCAGGCGCAGCGAGTTGAGGACCACGAACACTGACGAACAGGCCATGGCGGCGCTCGCCAGCATGGGGGAGAGCAGACCCGCGATCGCCAGCGGCACCATCAACACGTTGTAGAAGAACGCCCAGAACAGGTTCTCCTTGATGATGCGCAGCGTCCGACGCGACACCCGGATCGCGGTCGCCGCCGAGGTCAGCGACGAGTTCATGAGCGTCATGTCCGCGACCTCGATCGCCACGTCTGTGCCCGAACCCATCGCGATACCCAGGCCCTTCGCACTCGCCTGCGCGAGAGCGGCCGCGTCGTTCACGCCGTCTCCCACCATCGCGACCGTGCGGCCCTCGGCCTGCAGGTCAGCGACGGTGTCGCGCTTGCCGTCGGGCAGGACGCCCGCGATGACACGCTCGATTCCGACCTGATCCGCGACGTGGCGGGCCGCCGCCTCGTTGTCGCCGGTCAGCAGGATCGGCTCGATGCCGAGCTCGCGCAGCTGAGCGATCGCATCCGCGGAGGACTCCTTGACCGTGTCGCGCACGATCAGTGCGGCGATCGCGCTGCCTTCGACGTGCTCGGGGATCACGAGCGCCGAGGCCTGCGCCCCCACGTGCTCGCCCGCACCCGGCGTGGTGCCCGGCTGGGTGGGGGTACCGGTATCCCCACCCGCGTTGCCGCCAGCCGCGGGTGCAGCGTCGGCGGTCGCGGCCTCAGATCGAGAGGTGATGGTGCCCGTGTAGCCGGCCGCGTTCACGACGGCCTCGAGCTCCTCGTCGCTGTGAGGGGCGGTGAGCGTGATGCGCGCGGATTCCGTCGCCAGGTTGACCTCGGCCTTGACGCCGTCGAGCTTGCCGAGCTTGCGTTCGACGCGGCGCACGCAGGACGCGCAGGTCATGCCGCCCACGCTCATGGTGAGCGTCGCCAGGGGAAGGTCGGCGTCCGGGCCGGGGAGCGCGACGGACGCGGGTGCCTCGGGCGTGGCGGCTGCCTCCGGGGTGGAGGACGCTGCGGAACCCAGGTTCGGCCCAAGGGCTGCGACGACCGCGGAGGCGCCCGAGGCCTCGGCCTCGCGCACGGCGTCGAGGAGGGAAGCGGGCACGTCGATGCCCAGGGAAGCCAGCCACGACGGTCGGCCGACCAGCACGCCGCCGCGGGCGGTCAAACCGACGACGCCGAGTCCGGGCTGGTTCGCGAACGCCGTCACGGGCTCCAGCGACAGGCCGCGATCCGTGGCGCCCGACGTGATCGCGCGGGCGACCGGGTGCTCGGAGAGGGACTCGACGGAGGCGGCCAGGGACAGGGCCGAGGCCTCGTCCACCTCAGGGGAGTCGCCCGCGGAGGCAGCTGCAACAGACTCAAGAGACATGACGCCGGTGGTGACCGTGCCCGTCTTGTCCAGGAGCATCGTGTCGATCGAGCGCGTCTGCTCGAGGATTTCCGCGTTCTTGATGAGGATGCCCAGCTGCGAGGCGCGTCCCGATCCGACGAGGATCGCGGTGGGTGTGGCCAGGCCGAGCGCGCACGGGCACGCCACGACCAGGACGGCGACGGCCGCCGTGAACGCGGCCTGCACGCTGCCGCCCGCGAGGAGCCAGCCGATCAGCGTCAGCAGGGAGACTGCGATGACGATCGGGACGAACACGCCCGAAATCTGGTCCGCGAGGCGCTGGACGGGGGCCTTGCCGGCCTGGGCCTCGGCGACCATGCGCCCGATCTGCGCGAGTGTCGTGTCCGAGCCGACGCGCGTGGCACGCACCAGCAGGGACCCCCACGTATTGACGGTCGCGCCCGTCACCGCGTCGCCGGGGGCGGTGTCCACGGGCACGGACTCGCCCGTCAGGAGCGAGGTGTCCAGGGCGGAGGAACCCTCGACGATTGTGCCGTCGGTCGCTACCTTCTCGCCCGGGCGCACCGCGAACAGGTCGCCGACCTGCAGGGACGAGGCGGGCACGACCTTCTCGCTGCGCTCGCCGGTGGCGGGGTCGATGCGCACGAGCGTCGCTTCCTTTGCGCCCATGCGCAGCAGCGAGCGTAGCGCGTCGCCCGCGCGGTAGCGTGCGCGCGCCTCCAGGTAGCGGCCCGTCAACAGGAAGACGACGATCATGCACGCGCCCTCGAAGTAGATCTCCGCGTGGCCGGCGTGCGCCGCGCGCGGGATCAGGCTCATGTGCATGCGCATGCCGAGCATTCCGGCGCCGCCCCACAGCAGCGCCCACCAGCTCCACAGCGTCGAGGAGATGACGCCGAGCGAGACCAGGGTGTCCATCGTCGTCGACCCGTGACGGCCGGCCGCGAACGCCGCCCGGTGGAAGGGCCACGCGCCCCACGTCACCACCGGGATCGAAGCTACCGCGACGACCCACTGCCACCCCGTGAACTGCCAGGCGGGCACCATCGACAGGATCATCGCGAGGATGCCCAGCGGCGCGGAGACGATGAGGCGTCGGCGCAGGTCGGCGGCGTGGGCGCGAGTGCCCTCGCCGACCTGGGGGTGGGGGGCCGAGGCCGGGGTGGCCTCGTTCGAGGGGTGGTGACGGTGTCGTTAGGGTGTCACGGATTCGGTGGACATAGGTACCCTCCGGGGGTATGTATCAGGCGAAAGGAAACGAGGCCGGGGAAGGTGCCCCGGCCTCGTCGGTGAGGCGTGGAAAACCTCAGAAGTCGCGCGAGATGCCGACCAGCTTGAAGCCGGCCTCGGACACTGCATCGCTCAGCGCCGCGTCATCCAGGGGGGTGTCGGTTAGGACCGTCACCTTGGAGGTGGCGCCCGAGTTGAGGATCACGTCGACGTTCTTCACGCCGGGGATCTCGCTCAGCTCTTCGCTGACGCTCATCACGCAGTGACCGCAGGTCATGCCGTCGACGGACAGCTCAATGGTGCGATCGATCTCGGTGGTCATGATGTCTCCTTGAAATTAGGACTTGATGAGGCGCGCGATGGCCGCGGCCGCCTCGTCGACTTTGGCCTGCGCGGCCTCGTCGGATTCACGCGCCGCCGTGACGACGCAGTGATTCATGTGGTCTTTGAGCAGGTTGACTGCAACGGAGTCGAGCGCGGACTGGACGGCCGAAACCTGCGTGAGGATGTCGATGCAGTACTCGCCCTGCGAGATCATGCGCTGCAGGCCGCGGACCTGGCCTTCGATGCGGCGCAGGCGCGCGAGATGATTCTCGGTGTTGCCGTGGTAGCCGTGTTCGTTGCTCATGGAACTGAGGATACCTCTAGGGGGTATGGGTGTCAAGGGGTGTGGGTGCGCGTGCGCTGTGGGGGGTGGCGACACGCGTCCCTCAAAGCGGCGCGCCCCGGCCCGAGCCCGCTTAGGGTGGAGGCAGCACACAGGTAAGGAGGGGACATGAAGCGACGCCCGCGTCGGCGCTACCGCGCGATCCGCCGTGTCCCCCAGGCCTACCCCGGCGTCTACCTGCGCCTCAAAGTCGCCCCCGTCGTGCCCGCCCTCGCGGCCACGGTCGCCGTCGGCGCGCTCGCGGAAATCTCCGCCCTGCCGCCGGACGTGCGCGCCCGCGCGCGTTCCCTCTCCGACGACATGGGCACCGCGATCAGCGAAAAATCGCAGCGAATCTTCTTCGATAACCCCGGCCTCGACACCCTCCTCATCCGCTCCCTCTCCCACGTCGCCCGGCGCACCGCGACCGTGGGGCGCACCTGGGCGCGAGCGGTCGTCGCCGTCGGCGCGGACAAGGACGGGCGCATGGCCCGCATGCTGCCCCTCATCCCCAGGCGCGGATACGACGCCCTCATGACCGGCATGCTGACGATCGGCACAGCAGTGGGCGCCCTGCGCGGCGGCGAGGTCCACGTCGCACTCCTGCGCGACTCCGACGCCGACCCCGCGTTCCAGGACCCGCTCCCCGGCCACCCCGAGGCCCAAATCCGCCGCGTGGACGCCCCCGAACTGCTCTCCGACATGTGCGCCGACATCGACGAACTCTACTGGTCGCGCACGATCGGCCCCGCCGTCAAGATCACCCGCGTCGGCGAGGGCGAGGCCCGCCGCTGGCTCCTCCCGCTAGTCGGCACCGAGTCCATGACCTGGCGCTCCACGAACAACCCGGCCGACGCTGAGACGAACATCCGACTCATGCTCGGCCTCGAAAGTGCGATGAGCGTCGGCGTCGTGCGCGCCCTCCACGCCGCCATGGAACGCGACGGCGTACCCACCGAGCGGTGGACGCGCGAACCCGTCCTCATCTGCGGCCACTCCCAGGGCGGGATCGTCGCCGCCGCCCTCGCCTCCGTCCCTGCCGACGAGGCCGGGATCAACGTCGCCGGAATCCTCTCCACAGGCGGCCCCAACCGGCGCATCCGCGTGCGCCCCGACGTGGTGACCGTCGCCGTCACGCACGACCAAGACGTCATGCCGAGCCTCGACGGCTCGCCCGACCGTGCCCCCGACCGGCGCGTCACCGTCGGACGCAGCCTCGTGAGGCCTCGTACCCGCCCCCTCTACTACGCGCACTCCTCCTCGACCTACACGGAGACCGTGCGCCTCCTCGAGCGCAAAGTGCGCGTCACCCCGTGGGGCCGGCTCGCCTCGGCGATGGCTGCCCTGCAGGACTTCCTGCCCGCCCCGGGTGAGCCCACGCGCGTCCTGCACTACGAAATCTGGCAGGACATCCTCACCCCCACCGCCGAAGGCACGTGGGACACGGTCGCCGCGCTCGAACGAGCCAGCTCCTACGAACCCGCCACCTACCACATCGACTACGCGGCCACCGCCCCCCGCCTGCCGCGCATCGCCCGAGCCAGACGCCGCGCGAGTATTCCCGCGCGCCTCTCCTCCGCCCTCTCCTCCCTCAGAAAGGACAGGTCATGACCGACCCCAACGCCCCCCTGCGCGAGGTGCGCCGATGGATGCGCGTCTCGACCCCCGTCAACAAGGCCGCCTCCTCCGGCCTGCGCGGACGCCTCCCGCAGATCGCCGGGCCGCTCATGATCGGCGCGCTCGGCGTGGGTGCGCTGGGTGCGGGCATCGCGTGGCGCGCCCTGTCCTCCACGCGCGGCACCGGGCGTACCCAGCGCTTCGTAGACCTCGCGACCGCCGCGCTCGAGTCGGGTTTCCCTGTGCGTGCGCACGAGTCCGGGGGTAGTGAGGCCCGCGCGCCGCGCCGCGTCGTCCACGTCGAGGTTGGCGAAGGCTTCGGGCGCCCCTCCCTCGTGTCCATCGACGTCGTCGTGTCTGCTGCCGATTTCCTGTCGCAGCGCGAGGCCGCCACGCGCGCCCTCGACGCGATCACCCGCGTGACATGGAACAACGACGAAATGGCGCCCGTCAGCGTGCGCGCACGCGTCCTTCTCGCCCACGAGGAGGCCGACGACCTCGAGGCCCCCGGCGCCCAGACCGACACGGTCGTCGACATGAGCGCCCTCGGCTTCGCCGACGAGATCGCGCGCCCCGACGAGCTCTACGACCGCTACGGCGCGCCCGAGTGCGACCCCACGTGGAGGCCGTGACCGGCAGCTGAGAGTCGGCCTCGTCGATACAGGGCAGAAACGGCAAAGGGCGGCGAGGCGCGAAACCCGCGCACCCGCCGCCCCAGCCGATAGGGCTCAGGCCTCCCAGCGCGCCAGACGCTCGGACAGGCCGATGTAGGTCGCGGGGGTCAGCGCGAGGAGGCGCTCCTCCACCTCGGCCGGCAGACCCAGGCCTGCGATGAACTCACGCATGTCGCGCTCGCCCACCTCGTGACCGCGCGTCAGCTCTTTGAGGCGCTCGTACGGGTTCGCCATGCCGGTCGCGCCCGCGATCGCGGCGGCGCGCATCGCCTGCTGGACGGCCTCGCCCAGCACCGCCCAATTCGCGTCCAAATCCTGCGCCATGCGAGCCGCATTGATCTCGATGCCATCCAGGCCACGCACCAGGTTGTCGTAGGCCAACACCGCGTGACCAAACGCGACACCCACGTTGCGCTGCGTCGTCGAATCCGTCAGGTCACGCTGCATGCGGCTGGTCACCAGCGTCGCCGCCAGCGAATCCAGCAGCGCGTTCGACACCTCCAGGTTCGCCTCCGCGTTCTCGAAGCGAATCGGATTGACCTTATGCGGCATCGTCGACGAGCCCGTCGAGCCCTGCGCCGCCAGGTTCTGGTGGAAGTAATCCATCGAAATGTACGTCCACGCGTCCGTCGCCAGGTTGTGGGCGATGCGGCCCGCGCGCGCCACGTCCGCGTACAGCTCGGCCTGCCAGTCGTGCGACTCAATCTGCGTGGTCAGCGGGTTCCACGTCAGGCCCAGGCCCTCCACGAAGGAACGAGCCAGCGTCGGCCAATCCGCGCCCGGTACCGACACGACATGCGCGGCCCACGTGCCCGTCGCGCCGTTGATCTTGCCCAGGTACTCCGTGGCCTCGACGCGCTTGATCTGGCGGGACAGGCGGTGCGCGAACACAGCCATCTCCTTGCCGATCGTCACCGGGGTCGCCGGCTGGCCGTGCGTGTGCGCCAGCATCGGGACATCCGCCCCGGCCTCGGCGAGGCCACGCAGACGATCGAGGAGCGCGCGGATCGCGGGCAGCCACACCTGCTCGGTCGCCGCCTTGATCGTCAGCGCGTACGCCAGGTTGTTGATGTCCTCGGAGGTGCAGAAGATGTGGACGACCTCGCGCAGGGACGGCAGCGTCGTGCCCTCGCCCAGCTTGGTGGAGGCCGCCTCCAGGTACTCGCCGATCAGATATTCGACGGCCTTGACGTCGTGGCGGGTGACGGCCTCGAACTCGCCCAGGCGCTTAATGTGCTCGGCGCCGAAATCGCGGGGGAGCGCGCGCAGGTAGTCGCGCTCTGCGTCCGTCAGCGTCGGGGCGCCCGGCAGGACCGAGTTGTCGAGCAGGAAAATCAGCCACTCGATCTCAACGTGGACGCGTGCGCGGTTCAGGCCCGCCTCGGACAGGTAGTTCGCCAGGGGCGAGGCGACCGCGCGGTAGCGGCCGTCCAGTGGGCTGAGCGGTTCACCCCCGCCCGCCAGGTCCGAATAGCCGTGGGCAGTGGAGAACAGTGTCATCGTGTCGCTCATACCCCTATCTTCCCAGAACGAGGGGCTATCGGGCCGCCGAGTCCGCGCGGCGGTTCGTGGCATGGGTAACGACGAGGCCGGGGCTGGGCGTGTCGTCCACAGGGGTTGGCAGCGCCGGGAAGTTATCCACAGGGGTCGGCGTGCGAGTGGTGGTGGGGGAGCGCGCAGGCGTAGCGTGCGAGGACAAGCAACGATTCTTCCAACGATGGGAGCCGACCATGATCCCCGATCCCCTCAGCCCCGGCCTGTCCCTGCACGCAGCCCGCGGCCTCGTCGATAGCCTGCGAGGGGCGCTCGCGGGTGCTACGTGCCCACAGTGGGTCGGCGTCGCGGGAGACTCCTACCGCAGCCGACACGGCGAGGTGACCGCGAGCGTTCAGGGAGTCCTCGACCAGATCCAGGCGGCCCTCGACCTCGTCCCCTCCTTCGACGAGGAACGCAACCGAGCCCTCGCCAGCGCGCTCGCCGATGCTTCCATCTCCCAGCCCGAACTTGTCATGCTGGGAGCGTGGTGACCATGGCATTCGACCCGCGCCGCGACGTTACCGTTAACTCGGGAGCATTTCGCGTCGACGTCGATGAACTATGCGCCGCGCACACCCTCATCAGCGGCGAGGAGGCGCTCTCGATCGTGCCCGCCAGGCTCGCGCTCGACGCCGCCCTCGGCGAGGCAGACGCGGTATCCGGACTCATCCCCGAGGCCTCCGCGCGCCTCGCGTCCGCGATCACGGGCGCCCTGTCCGCCCTCAACTCGCTCGAGACCGAGATCGACTCCCTGCGGTGGAAGCTGCAGGACACCGCCCTCACATACGCGAACGCCGAGAACGGCTCCTCCCTGTGGGAGCTCGTACCCGGCAGCCCGATGGCACCGCAGCTGAGCGCGCGGGGCCTCGGCACGATGGTCATGGGGCCCGCCGGCCTCGTGCTCGCCGGATCCTCGGCGCTCGTTCACGGCGCGCAAGACGCCTCCGCGCGCGCCGGTGCGCCGTGGCTGCCCACCCTCCTCATGCCCGGTCTCTCATCGTTAGTCGCGGAAAAAGACCTGTGCGACACCGTTATCGACGGGCTGCTCTTCAAGTACCACGCTGACGAGGCGTCGGGCGCGCGCTTCCAACGCGACCTCGGCAGGTTCGCCCTGGACGTCAACTCCCTTCCTGCGTTCCGAGGCGTCGCGCAGTCACTGTCCGGGCTGGGAGTGAGCCAGGACCTGAACTCGACGTCCACCCAATCCGCGTCCGGCGTCGCCGCGCTGGCTGCACCCCTGTTCGCCTACCTGGGATGCGTCGACCTCCGTCTCGGCCACGGCCTCAGCTGCGGGATCATCGTCCGAGGCGCGGACGGGGACACCCGCGTGCGCACCAACGGCCTCGGATCCCGCATTTCTTCAAACGCCCTCGACGCGCGCACCCGATCCGCGCTCGCGGCCATGCCCGAGGCCGCACCCGACACCCACTACGAAGGCGTTACCACCAGCGCGGATGCCATCGAGCACATCACCGACATGCACGGGGGAGACGCCGACAACGGAGAAATCGCCATCGAAGAACACGTAACGGTGGGGGAGGACGGGGCGACGACGCGGTCGTGGACCGTCGACATCCGAGGCACCCAATCCTTCGCCATTGGGCAGTCGGGTCCCCAGGACATGACCACCAACCTGCAGGGCGTCGCCGGCATGAACTCGGACCAGCTCGACGCCATTAAAGAGGCCATGAACGCGGCAGGCATCGCCCCGGGCGAGGCCGTCGAATTTGCCGGACACTCCCAGGGAGGAATCATGGCGGCCCAAATGGCCGCAGACCCCTCCGTGCGTTCTTGCTACAACGTCGTCTCCGTCGTCACCGCCGGCTCACCCACCGCGACAATCGCGCCCAGCGACGTGCCCGTCCTCGCCTACGAAAACTCCGGCGACATCGTGCCCGGCTTGGACGGCAACGCCACGAGCGGGGACAACGTCACGACCGTCATGTTCCACGACTACGAGGCCACGTGCCACGCCGACGACCCCGTGCCCTGCTCGCACAGCGCGCCCCTGTACGTCGACGAAATCAGGAGCACCCTGAACGCCGCCCGGGCCTCGTCCGACCCCGGCCTCGGAGCCCTGGCGGCCGCCGAGGCCCGCCGCACCCAGGCGCTCGGCCTCACCCCGGGCACCCAGACCACCATCCACCACTACCAAACGAGGCGCATCACCCAGGGGTGACACGCCTCGAGAAAGGGGGCAGAGCGGATCAGTCGCGCTCGTCCTTCTTATCGCGTAGCAGGCCCGAGACGATCGAGGACACCACGGAGGTGATGACCGCGCCCGCCAGGCACGACAAGAAACCACCCGTCGTCATAGGGAATCCAAGCGACGTGGACAGCCAGCCCGTCAGCGCAAACAGCAGCGAGTTCGTCACCAGGGCAAACAGGCCAAACGTCAGCACATACAGGGGGAATGCCAGTGTCTTCACAACAGGCTTAATGATCGAGTTCACCGCCGTGAACACCAAGGCGACGACCGCAAAGACGATCACCGTCTGCGAGGCCGACGACGCCTCGATCGAGATCGACGGAACCACGTGGACCGTGACCCACAGTCCGGCCATCGTGGCTAAAGACGTGCAATGAAATCCATTGCTTCATTCTTGCGCAGTGGGATGATGCTTGCACGTGCCAATTCCATGGGATAGGACTACACACATGATCAACCTGCGTATTCGTCCCGCCGTCGCCGCCCAGCCCCGCCGTGCTCGAAGCGATCGCCCGCGAACTCGAGACGATCAACCGCTACCCCGACCTGACGGCCGCGCCCCTGCGCGAAGCCCTCGCGAAGCGCTTCGGTGTCGGCGCCGACCAGGTGTGCGTGGGTACCGGCTCCTCGGCGATCCTTGTTGCCGCCCTCTCCGCCGTCTGCCAGCCCGGCACCCAGGTCATCTACCCCTGGCGTTCCTTCGAGTCCTACCCGATCGCCGTGCCTTCCGTGGGCGGCGACCCCGTGCCCGTGGAGCTCCTCCCGGACGGCACCCACGACCTGGACGCCATGCGCGCCGCGATCACGCCCGACACCGTCGCCGTCATCGTCTGCTCGCCCAACAACCCGACGGGTCCCGCCCTCACCTACGAGGAAATTGCCGCGTTCGTCGCCGACGTTCCCGAAGACGTCATGATCATCGTCGACGAGGCCTACATTGACTTCGCGACCAAGCCCGGCGTACGCACCGCGGTTCCCCTCATCGAGGACCACCCCAACGTTATCGTCATGCGCACCTTCTCCAAGGCCCACGCCCTCGCGGGTGTGCGCGTCGGCTACGCCATCGGCGAGGCCGAGGTGATCGGCGCGATCCAGGCCCTCCTCGTGCCCTTCGGCGTCAACTCCCTCGCGCTCGCCGCGGCCCTCGCCTCCCTCAAGGACTCCGAGGGCGTGGCGCGCGCAGTCGCCGAGATCGTCGCCGAACGCGAGCGCATCATACCGGCGCTGCGCGGCCTCGGATACGACATCCCCGACAGTCAGTCGAACTTCTACCTGATCCGCGGAAACGTCTACGGCCTCGTCGAGGCATGTGCGCGCGTGGGCCTCATCGTGCGCCCCTTCAGCGTGGGCGTGCGCGTCTCGGTCGGCTCGCGCGAGCAGAACGACCTCTTCTTGTCCGTCGCCACCGAATTTGCGCGCACCTCGGGCATCGGCGCGTAGGGGGGTGTGCGAATGGGCGCGCCCGATAAATCGGACGCGCCCATACACCCGCCGCAGCGCGGTGATTACGGGATCAACAGGGAGGCGATCAGGAGCAGCGACCAACCGAGCTCGCTATAGCCGATGAGCTTGGGCGAGATCGGGCGCGCCCGCTTCCGGCTGATCGTCGGCATCACCCACGCGCGGGTCGTCAGCAACGCCCACATGAGGACCGGCCAGATCGTGAGCGCTCCGAACCACCACGCCGCGGCCGCGCCCAGGGTGAACGCCGCGTGCAGCAGCGTCGAACCCACCGCCCAGCGCGGATCCCTGCGTCCCCGGATCATCGAACGCACCAGCGGAACCGTGCCGATGTAGTGCAGACCGAACGCGGCGCACGTCGCCCACGCGTGGATCGACACCGCGGCCGGTGAACCGTCTGCGATCGCCAGCGAGAACGCCACGGGTCCCATGATGTTTCCCGCCAGAATCGACGCCGCGCGAGCCCCCAGGGAGCGCTCGCGGCCCTTCCACACGAGGTAGAGCGCCGACGAGGCCAGGGGTGCGAAAGCGATCGCCCACCACAGCAGCTGCGGACGCACCGCCAGCAGGGTGGCGCCGGGGAGCGCCGCGAGGACGGCGTAGGTGATGACCGCGGGAGCGATTCGAGCGCGGCGCTTGGCGGGCGTCTTCACCCACAAGCACACGGCCGAAAACATCTGGAACGCCATCGCCCACGCCACCAGCATGAGCACGACCGTCCACGAGAAGGAGTAGGACAGCGCCCACCCGAGCAGCGGTGGGAAGGCCATCATCGTCCACGCGCCGTGCTGATCGGAGATCCAGCCCTCGCGGGCGAGCTTACGCATGTGGGGGTTGTTGTGGTGGCGCGGCTTCGGGCGCCCCTGGGGACGCGCCGGTGCGCGGTCGGTGGCGGTCCCTGGGGCGTGTGCGGAACCATCACCCCCGGTGCGTTCGGGCGGTCTCTGAGTCTGCGGCGCTGCACTGTGCATAGCCTTAGCTTAGTGAAGTGGTCTTGTGAGGCTCAATACTGAGCTGATCACAACGTGAGATGGGGAAGGGAAAATTTCAACAATCGGTGAAATATGGGGGGCATGTCCACATCAGACGCAGTCACAACTCAATCTCCGACCCTGTCCTCCGAGGACCGCAGCGCGCGCATCGCCGTCACGGTCTTCCCGCTGCTGATCCTGGCGGCCTTCGCGATCGCCATGATCACGCCCGCCACCTTCAAGCCGCTGGCCCCCGGCGTTAACTGGGCGCTCGGCGTCATCATGTTCGGCATGGGCCTAACCCTGACGCTGCCCGACTTCGGACTCATCGTCAAGCGTCCCCTGCCCGTGCTCGTGGGCGTCGTCGCCCAGTACCTGATCATGCCCCTCGTCGGTTGGGCCCTGTGCTACGTGTTCCGCCTCCCCGACGCGGTCGCCGTCGGCGTCATCCTCGTCGGCTGCGCGCCCGGTGGCACGGCCTCGAACGTGATCTCCTACCTGGCGAAGGCGGACGTCGCCCTATCGGTCACCATGACCTCGATCTCGACGCTGCTCGCGCCCCTCATGACGCCGCTGCTCACCGCCTGGCTGGTGGGTTCGCGTATGCCGGTTGATGGTGCGGCCATGGCGAAGAACATCCTCCTGATGGTCCTCGCCCCCGTCCTGGGTGGCTTTATCGTGCGCTTCGTTGCGGGCAAGCTCGTGGAGAAGATCCTGCCGATCCTGCCCTGGATCTCCGTGCTGGGCATCTGCTACGTGCTCCTGGTCGTCGTGTCGGGTTCCGTCGACAAGATCCTGACGTCCGGCGCCCTCATCATCGCCGTGGTCATCTGCCACAACCTGCTCGGCTACCTCTTCGGCTATCTGGCCGGACGCGTCGGCCGCGGCTCCGACAAGGCTGCGCGCACGACCGCGATCGAGGTCGGCATGCAGAACTCGGCGCTGGCCGCGACGCTGGCAAAGACCCACTTCGCCTCCACCCCGGAGACTGCGCTCCCGGCAGCCGTGTTCTCCGTGTGGCACAACCTCTCCGGCGCGCTGCTGGCGATGTTCTTCCGTCGCTGGAAGAACGGCGGAGCGGCCTGAATCGACGAGGCCGGGGCGGGGCGAGCACTCATCCCCAGTTCCGGTTCTTGACTGAGTAGATAGCGAGAGGGGGGGCGGCCCGTTGGGGCCGCCCCCTTCCGCGTCCTGCGAGCGCGTTACTCGTGTGCGCATGTTGCTCGTGTGAGCGCGGCCCTCGTGTGTTCGCGGTGTTGTCCCCCTCCTCGTCGTGTAAGCGCGGGGCGGCCCACTCCTCGTGCGTGCCCACCGGGGCGGCCCACTCCTCGTGCGTGCCCACCGGGGCGGCCCACTCCTCGTGCGTGCCCACCGGGGCGGCCCACTCCTCGTGCGTGCCCACCGGGGCGGCCCACTCCTCGTGCGTGCCCACCGGGGCGGCCCACTCCTCGTCGCGTGTTCGGCGTGGCTATCAAGCGCCGTCGTCATCCGTGCAGCGGATTGTGTAAAAAATGCACGGATGTTCGTTAACCGCGAGGTAATCGAAGATGTGAAAATGCGATATAATTCGCGGGTACCCATCACAAATACTCGAAGGAGTAACCCTCATGAAAAAGCGTCTTCTGACGGCCGCCCTCGTCGCGCTGCTGCCCCTGAGCCTGGCCGCCTGCGGTGGGCAGTCCAAGCAGGCTGCGTGCCAGATCATCAATGACAAGGCCGTCAAGGCAATTGATGGCCTGGATCCGAGCAACACGGAAGACATGATCCAGGGCATGACCAACGTCGCGACCGTCCTGAAGTCTGACGACATCACCAACACCGAAGTGAAGGCTGCTGCGGTGGCTGCGGGCGATAGCGCTCAGGCTCTCGCCGACTTCGCCAAGACGGTGGGCGATGACCCGTCGGCAGACCAGATGAGCGAGGCCATGGACCTGTACACGACGTTCACGACGTCGATGTCGTCGCTCGAGACGGTGTGCAACGCGCGCTGACGCGCACCATCAGATTGTGTATGCCCGCGTGTGGGCATTGAAAAGTGAGGGTGGCCCCGCGGGGCCACCCTCACTTCTACCTTGACGGGTGTCGTGTGCTCGCCAGAGCGTCACTTACCTTCGCACACCGACTGAAGATTGTTCATCGACTCCAGGTACTCTGACGTCGCTGACAGAATCCGGGAGCGCTGCTCGGCCGTCGGCTGATCGTCGGCCGCCTTGGTCGCGTCGAGGAGCTTCTGTGCGCTGGCCGCCAGGCCGTTTGCCGCCACCTTGACCTCGGGGTTGGTGACCTCGTCAGACTTCATGATGTCAATGAAGTTGGACAGGGTCTTGATGACCGAGGCCTTGTCCTTCTCGTTCAGGCTCGAGGAGATGGCGTTGGCCTTGTCGTCGAGAATGGCGCAGGCCTCCTCCTTCGTCTGGTTCGACTTCGATGAGCTCGGTGCGGAGGGCGATGCCTGCGTAGGCGTGCTGGTCGGCTCCTGCGAAGGCGCGGACGAGGACGACGGCGAGGACGTCGGGTTGTCAGTCTTGACCTGCAGGCACGCGGACATGCCGAGGGGCAGCAGAGTGATGAGGAGGGCGGCTGCAATACGACGCTTCATGGGATGCTCCTTGAAATATTGAAGTGTACGTTCTCGCTCAGTCTAACCCCAAAAGCATGAAATTAACATATCGGTCAGTGAGGTCGTGCTGACGTGGGAAAATCGGGGTTCATCGGACGCCTCGTATCGGCGTATTACCCCGCTAGATGGCAGGCCGCCGCGTGGACTGTCAATCTGTTTGGCGTCCGTGGTCTGTGCTTTGCTCCGGGTGTTGCTTTCGTGCCTGGTGTCTGGGCGCGGGTGTTCGGGCTCTGATGCGCCTCCATTGGCGTTGGTCGTGGTTGCCGTCCCTCAGTGTCGTGAGCGGCCGCTGTTCTGTGCGTCGGCCCCCTCGGTGTCACGTCCGTCACCGATGCATCGGCCGTGGAGGCGTCGGCCGTTGCCACGTCGGTCATTTATGCGTGTTTCCTGAGCTTCACCGTCGGGTGCTGCGGCGCCCTACGTGGGCTCCGTGTGGGGGTTTTGCACTACACGGGGATGTGACACGCCGGCGACACGAGTAGTGTCCCGCATAGTGGTGTAACCGTGTGGTGGTCGGCCCGTTTGATATGGGTGCGGTCACCGTGTGATCCTTCGAGAAAGCTCTCTACTTCTGACTCGAAATGATTTGGAGGCACAACGATGACCGCTCCTCATATTATCGACCCTGCTGGCCTGCTTGGCGAGGCGTTATCCCAGGCGTCCCCGGATTTGATGCGTTCCCTGCTCCAGCACGTCATTAACGCGTTGTTATCAGCGGACGCTGACACCGTGTGCGGGGCCCAGTGGGGCCAACAAGACCCGCAGCGTCAGGCCCAGCGCAATGGGTATCGCTACCGGCCCCTGGACACCAGGGTCGGCACCATTGACGTGGCGATCCCCAAGCTGCGCTCAGGAACCTACTTTCCAGAGTGGTTGTTGCAGCGCCGCAAACGCTCCGAAAAACGCCTTGATCACAGTGGTCGCTGACTGTTACTTAGCGGGAGTATCCACACGCCGCATGGACAAGCTCGTCAAAACCCTGGGGATCACAGGGACTATCCAAGTCCCAGGTCTCACGCATGGCAGCCGACCTGGACGAACACGTGGACGAGTTCCGCCATCGCCCCTCCACGACGCTGGGCCTTTCACGTTCGTCGCCGCTGACGCACTGACCATGAAAGTGCGCGAAGGAGGGCGCGTCGTCTCGTGCGCGGTCCTAGTTGCCACCGGAGTCAACAATGACGGACACCGCGAAGTACTGGGGGTGCGCGTATCCACCAGCGAGACCGGCCCGGCGTGGAACGAGTTCTTCGCCGACCTGGTCGCCCGAGGCCTCACCGGCGTGCGCCTGGTCACCAGCGACGCCCATCTGGGCCTGGTTGAGGCCATCGCAGCGAACCCTGCCCGGAGCCGCCTGGCAACGGTGCCGCACCCACTACGCCGCGAATCTCATGTCGGTGACCCCCCAAAGCGCTATGGCCCGCCGTCAAAGCAATGCTGCACTCGGTGTACGACCAGCCCGACGCCGCATCGGTCAACGCTCAATACGACCGGCTCTTGGACTACGTGAACGACAAGCTCCCCGCCGTGTGTGACCACCTCGATCAAGCCAGGGCAGACGTCCTCGCGTTCGCGTCCTTCCCCACCGGGGTATGGACCCAGATCTGGTCCAACAACCCCAACGAGCGCCTCAACCGCGAAATCCGCCGACGCACCGACTCCGTGGGAATCTTCCCCAACCGCCAGGCCATCATCCGCCTGGTCGGAGCCGTCCTCGCCGAACAAAACGACGAATGGGCAGAAGGCCGACGCTACCTCAGCCTCGACATCCTCACCAAATCACGACTCACACCCCAACCCACCCAACAGGAGGAACCCCCACTCCAACTCAGCGCATAACCCACCCCGAAGGACACAAAACGATTACACCACTCCACAGGACTTGACCGCGACACGCCGTCAGAGGGCTTCGTGTAGTGCAAAACCCCCATTGCGCCAGATTGGTGACCGCACGGTGCGCAATTCGCGCCGGTGTCGGGGACGTGGGATAGCCCGGGCCAGGCTCCTTCCCAAGGTGCCTCCTCCCCAAGTGGCCTCCTCCTCAAGGTGCCTCCTCCCCAAGGCGTCTCCTCCCCAAGGCGCCGCCAAGGCCGCCTCTCCACATATTTCGCATGCAATTCCCCCACGGTACGAATCGACGTGGAGGGGTCTGGGTTTTTCGGACCGTTTGTTTTGAGAGGGTTGTTCTGAGTAGTCCCGGCTGCTTGTGGCCGGGCAGAATGGATGACCATGAGGAAGTTCTCGAAGCACACGCCTGAGCAGATTGTCGTGAAGCTGGAGAAGGCCGAGGCGTTGCGAGGTGAGGGCATGAGTACGGCCCAGGCCTGCCGCGTGCTGGGTATCAGTGAGGCGACGTTGTGCCGGTGGCGTCAGCGTTATGGGTCAATGAATCGTAGTGAGGCCAAGGAACTGCGTGAGTTGCGTGAGCAAAACGCGCGCCTCAAACAGTTGCTGGGCCAAGCAGAGCTAGAAAAGGCAGCGTTGCGAGAGCTGGCGGAGGGAAACTTCTAAGCCCGGCGCGCAGGCACGAGGCTGTCAGCTACCTGGTTGGCCAGGGGTTTCTCAGCGCCTTGCATGCCGCGTTGCCGGGCTGTCCCGGTCAGCGTATTGCCGGGCCCGCGCGGCGGGCGGGGCGAAAACGCTGCGTGATCATGGGCCTGTGCGCCAGTGGATGAACGATTTTGCCGCCACGCATCGACGCTGGGGCTATAAACGCGCCTGGGCGCGGGCCAAGAGCGAGGGCGTTGTCGTGGGGCGTGATACGTTCCGGCGCTTGTGGCGCACCGAAGGACTGCGCGTGCGCCCGCGCAAAGCCCCCAAGCCCCGCACTGCGCCGCGCCTCCAGCGCCTGGTCACGGCTAGTGCGCCGGGGCAGGTGTGGGCCATTGATTTCCAGTTCGATTCGGATTGGAGGGGGCGCGTGTTCAAGGTCTGTAACCTCATCGATGAGTTCACGCGCCAGCACCTGGCTTTCCGCGTCGAGCGTCGTATGGGAGCCGCCGACGTGATCGAAATGCTTGACCTGGCTGCCCTAACCCATGGGGCACCCCAGGTGCTGCGCGCCGATAACGGGCCCGAATTCATCGCCGCCGCCTTGGGGCGCTGGGCCAACGAGCACAACACGCTCCAAGCGTTCATCCCGCCGGGCCAACCCTGGCATAACGGGTTCGTGGAGTCCTTGCACAACCGGATGCGTGATGAACTCCTGGAGGACAACATGTTCGAAGGGCTTGACCACGCGCGCGCACTAATCGGCGCCTGGTCCCACCGCTACAATGAAGAGCACCCCCACAGCGCGCTGGACTGGCTCTCACCCAACCAATACGCGCGCCAATGGGCACAACACCACCAATAACAACCAACAACCCTCAAAACACCCGGTCCACAAAACCAGACCAGGCCAACGCACGCTTAAAAACCGCGGAATTTCAACGATCTGATTTCAAAATCTGAAACATTCTCAGGGGAATTGCATGCGAAACTGTCGGATGCTGCGCTGTGTGTCCCCGAAAAGTTGCACGTAATTCCTCCCGGGCCTCATTCGGCGACGGTCAAGTCCTGTGGAGTGGTGTAATCGTTTTGTGTCCTTCGGGGTGGGTTATGCGCTGAGTTGGAGTGTGGGTTCCTCCTGTTGGGTGGGTTGGGGTGTGAGTCGTGATTTGGTGAGGATGTCGAGGCTGAGGTAGCGTCGGCCTTCTGCCCATTCGTCGTTTTGTTCGGCGAGGACGGCTCCGACCAGGCGGATGATGGCCTGGCGGTTGGGGAAGATCCCCACGGAGTCGGTGCGTCGGCGGATTTCGCGGTTGAGGCGCTCATTGGGGTTGTTGGACCAGATCTGGGTCCATACCCCGGTGGGGAAGGACGCGAACGCGAGGACGTCTGCCCTGGCTTGATCGAGGTGGTCACACACGGCGGGGAGCTTGTCGTTCACGTAGTCCAAGAGCCGGTCGTATTGAGCGTTGACCGATGCGGCGTCGGGCTGGTCGTACACCGAGTGCAGCATTGCTTTGACGGCGGGCCATAGCGCTTTGGGGGTCACCGACATGAGATTCGCGGCGTAGTGGGTGCGGCACCGTTGCCAGGCGGCTCCGGGCAGGTTCGCTGCGATGGCCTCAACCAGGCCCAGATGGGCGTCGCTGGTGACCAGGCGCACGCCGGTGAGGCCTCGGGCGACCAGGTCGGCGAAGAACTCGTTCCACGCCGGGCCGGTCTCGCTGGTGGATACGCGCACCCCCAGCACTTCGCGGTGTCCGTCATTGTTGACTCCGGTGGCAACTAGGACCGCGCACGAGACGACGCGCCCTCCTTCGCGCACTTTCATGGTCAGTGCGTCAGCGGCGACGAACGTGAAAGGCCCAGCGTCGTGGAGGGGGCGATGGCGGAACTCGTCCACGTGTTCGTCCAGGTCGGCTGCCATGCGTGAGACCTGGGACTTGGATAGTCCTGTGATCCCCAGGGTTTTGACGAGCTTGTCCATGCGGCGTGTGGATACTCCCGCTAAGTAACAGTCAGCGACCACTGTGATCAAGGCGTTTTCGGAGCGTTTGCGGCGCTGCAACAACCACTCTGGAAAGTAGGTTCCTGAGCGCAGCTTGGGGATCGCCACGTCAATGGTGCCGACCCTGGTGTCCAGGGGCCGGTAGCGATACCCATTGCGCTGGGCCTGACGCTGCGGGTCTTGTTGGCCCCACTGGGCCCCGCACACGGTGTCAGCGTCCGCTGATAACAACGCGTTAATGACGTGCTGGAGCAGGGAACGCATCAAATCCGGGGACGCCTGGGATAACGCCTCGCCAAGCAGGCCAGCAGGGTCGATAATATGAGGAGCGGTCATCGTTGTGCCTCCAAATCATTTCGAGTCAGAAGTAGAGAGCTTTCTCGAAGGATCACACGGTGACCGCACCCATATCAAACGGGCCGACCACCACACGGTTACACCACTATGCGGGACACTACTTCGGCGACAGCTCGAAAACCGCGGAATTTCAACGATCCGATTTCAATATTTGAAACATTCTCAGGGGAATTACGTGCAAAACTGCTGTGCCCATCTGTGGCAGGGTCAGGGTGCGCCTCACGATCAATCACTCAAAGCAAAGCTCGCGGCGCGGATGGCGGGCGGGCGGGCGACGCGGCGGCTGGAGATTAGGCGGGCTACCTCGAGGTACTACGCATCCGGATAGGTAATCGAGATCCGGATAGGTAATGAACATCCGGATAGCTTAATAACCTATCTACATGCGCATAACCTATCCGGATGCGCACAACCTATCCGCATCCGCCCGCCCCGCCCGATTGGAGGCCGCCGCGTGGCCTGCGGAGCCTGGCCGGACAACGAGTCGACGCGCCGAGCGAAGCTCGAGGCGCGGATGGCGGCCGGCGAGCGGGCGGGGCGTGCAGGTGTCGGAGATTAGGCAGGCCTTGTGGCAGCCCGAGATCTGGGGCGCGACCCCAAATCTGGCGGCGAGCCCACGGAAGGCTGAGCGAAAAAAATCGCCGGGACCAAACGGTCCCGGCGATTACCGGTCGGGGTGGCGGGATTTGAACCCACGGCCTCTTCGTCCCGAACGAAGCGCGCTACCAAGCTGCGCCACACCCCGGTGCCGTTCGAGTATAGCGTTTCCTCGCCGATATTCCCAAACGGAGATCAAGCAAGCGGCATAAGTGTGTCCCACGCCGCATTGGACTGGTTGGTTGGCGACTGCCTCGCGCAGACTCCTCGCGGCGCGAATGCCCTCGTGACGCTGGGTATGCGTATGTGGTGACGCCGGGTATGCGTATGTGGCTACGCCGGGAACACGTGCAGAAGCGATGCCTCGGGGCGAGTGGCGATACGCACCTTCGCGTAGGGGGACGTCCCCAGGCCCGCCGACACGTGCAGCCACGCCGTCGAGCCCGGTGCCTGCCAGCGTTTCAAGCCCTTCGCGTAGGGGCGCGAAATGTCGCAATTCGTGATGATCGCACCGAACCCCGGAATACCGATCTGGCCGCCGTGCGTGTGCCCCGCGAGAATCAGGTCCGAGCCGACCTCGGTGAGCGCGGAAACGACCCGAGTGTACGGTGCATGCGTCACCCCGAGGCGCAAGACATCGGATGCTCCCCACGACGAGGCCGGAGCGCCCAAGCGATCACGGTAAATGTGTGCGTCATCCGTGCCGAGCAGAGAGACCATGCCCGTGGGTAGGCGGAGCGTGCCCGACGCGTTCGACAGGTCCAGCCATCCAGCCTGGCGCATCTGACGCACCATCGGCAGAAGGGCAGATCGGGGACCACGCGTACCGGATGCGGCTTCGAACGCGACAGGTAGCGGCTCCAACGCTTAGGGATCGGCGAATAGTAGTCATTCGAACCGAGCACGAACGCGCCCGGGTAGGACAGGAACGGACGGTACGCGTCCATCACCATGTCCAAAGCCTCCGTCGACCCGAAGTTGTCGCCTGTCGCAACCACCATGTCGAAATGCTCCGAGGCGGCCACGTCGGACAAGAACCGCAGCAAAAACTCCTGGCCCTCGAATAGATGCAGGTCCGCGATCTGCAGAATCGTCACCTCGGGCACGTGGGCGCGAACCGGGACCTCGTAGCGCCGCAGCACCGGCATGGTGCGCTCGACCGACCCCCAGGCGAGCGCAGCGCCCCCCGCTGCTAACCCTGCGAGCCCCAGCCCACCCACGAGCGTGCCCGCGGTGCTAGGGAGGCCACGGCCTCGTCGAGTGGACGAGGCCGTGGCCTCCTGAAGCAACGCTGCCGTATCAGTCGTCATCTCAGTGGCTCGGCGACGGCGACGGGTTCGGGGACTGCGAAGGAGCAGGCGTCGGAGTGGTGCCGCGCTGCGGAGTGGACGCGCCGATGTTCGCGTTCGATACGGCCTCTACCGGGGTGCCCGCCAGCGCCTGCGTCATGTAGGGGGCCCAGATGTTCTGGCCGACGTAGGTCTCACCGAAGATCTCGGAGTGGTAGACGCCATTGATGACAACGCCGGACACTTCCTGCGAGGAGTTGTCGCCGTGACCCACCCACGCGGACGTCGCGAGCGACGGCGTGAAGCCCGTCAGCCACGTGTTCGCGTGGCCGTCGGTGGTACCCGACTTCGCGGCGAAGGGGCGGCCGTCGCCCAGGCGCGTCGACGTGTAGTACTGGCCGGCCGACGCCGTCAGCAGTGCGGCCGTCTTGTTTGCGACGTCAGGGGAGATGACCTCCTTGCAGTCCGCTGAGAACTCCTTGAGGACGTTCTCGTTACGGTCGGTCACCGACTCGATGGACTGAGGCGTGCACTGCTGGCCGGAGTTTGCGATCGTCGCGAACACGGACGCCATCTGCAGCGGGGAGCTCGACACGGAACCAAGGATGTTGGCCGGGAAGGGCGCAGGAACCTCACCGTCCTCCGTGACGCCCATGTCATAGGCGGTTTGGAAGATGGAGCAGAAGTCCACACGCGACGCCATGTTGACGAAGGCCTGGTTGACGGACAGGCCCGTCGCGCGCACGACGTTCATGGAGCCGGTCTTGCCTGCGAGGTCGTTGACCTGGTAGCCCTCAGTGGTGATGGCGCGGCCATCACACTTGAAGGATCCGTTGGGGTAGAACGTGTTGTTCGAACCTACGGTCTCGTATGCCGAGTGGCCTTCCTTGAACCACTCCAGGAGGGTGAACACCTTGAAGGTCGAACCAACCTGGAAGTTGCCGTCGGCCGAGTAGTTCGCCATCGTCTGGCCGCTCTCGATGCCGTACGTCGTGTTCTGAGCCATCGCGAGGACCTTGCCGGTGCGCGGATCCAGGGAGACAATCGCGTCGTTCAGGCCGGACGCGTCGCCGACGGGAATCGCGTTCGTCAGGGACGCGTAGGCTGCGCTCTGCTTCGCCGGGTCCAGCGTGGTGCGAATGGTGATGCCCTGCGTCTTGAGCAGGCGCTCGCGCTCGATGCGCGTGGAGCCGAAAGCCGGATCCTCCAGGAACTGCGACAGGACGTAGTCACAGAAGTAAGCCTGCGCGGACGGCGCGCCGGAGCAGCCCTCGGAGGACACCGTCGGATGCAGCATCGACTCGACGCTCGTGGCGACGCCCTGGTCGTACTCCTCCTGCGTGATGACACCCTGCTCGAGCATCGTGGCCAGGACCGTGTTGCGGCGTTCCTGGGCGGCCTCGGGGTGGGTCAGCGGATCGTACTGGACGGGGGACTGAACGAGGCCAGCGAGGAGCGCGGCCTCCAGGTAGTTCAGCTCCGAGGCCGACTTGGAGAAGTAGCGCTGCGAAGCGGCCTCTACGCCGTAGGTGATCGGACCGAAGGGCGCGATGTTGAGGTAGCCCGTGAGGATCTCATCCTTGGACTGGGTCTTTTCCAGTGCCAGCGCGTACTTCATCTCGCGGAGCTTACGCTCGGTGGTCTGCTCGGTCGCCGCGCTCACCTGATCCGCGTCGCCCTCGAGGTAGCCGCGCTCGGCCAGCGAGTTACGCACGTACTGCTGGGTGATCGTGGAGGCGCCCTGGCGTCCGCTGTCGCCCAGGTTGGAGACCAGCGCGCGTGCGATGCCGGTGGCGTCAACGCCGTTGTGCTCGTAGAAGCGCTTGTCCTCAATCGCCACGATCGCCTTCTTCATGACGTCAGCGATGTTGGCGCTGGGCACAACGATGCGCTGCTTGTCGTAGAAGTGCGCGATCACGGCGCCAGACGAATCCAGCAGCTGGGACTCCTCGGCGGGAGCCACCGTCTGCAGATCACCGGGCAGCTCGTTGAAGACGGACGGAACCGACTTCGCGACGAGCGCGGTGGGCCGGCGACGGGGACAAGCATGCCTGCCCCGACGACGCCCATGAGCGCGGACACGCTCAGGAACGCCAGCAGCAGCGCGAGCAGCTGGGCCGGACGGACAGCGCGAGAGTGAGAGTGCGACATATTCCTAGCTTACGTGGCGGCGTGCTCATCTGGCGTTTGGCGACGCGTGAGAATTGCCTGATGAGTCACGCCTGACGGCCTTGATCGTGGTCGCAGCGTTTGCACCCACAATCGTATGTGTGTATGGTCACAGAAAGGGCTCAAAATACAGTGAAGTGGAGTTCCACGATGTCAACGCAAGGCGACGACCAGAGCTGGGTCGCTCGCGCACTCTGCGCGTCCATCGAACCGGACGTGCTGTTCGTGCAGGGTGCGTCTCAGCGTCAGGTTCGTATGCGCTGCTATGAGTGCGAGGTTCGCCTCGAATGCCTCGCCGACGCGCTTGAGTCCGAAGCCAACTACGGCGTGTGGGGCGGGCTGACAGAGCGGGAGCGCCGCGCGATTTTGCGCCACTATCCGCACGCGGAAAACTGGTTGGAGTGGCTGCGCACCTCCGACGAGTCCCTCGCGCGCGAGCTGCGCAGTCTCACGTCCCAAAGGTGCTGTCTTTCGTGCGCCCTCAGATGGCGGGCGGGTAGGATGAGCTCATGACTAAATGGGAATACTCCACGATTCCGCTGCTCACGCACGCGACCAAAGCAATCCTCGACCAGTGGGGCGCCGACGGGTGGGAACTCGTCCAGGTGATCCCTGGCCCCACGGGCTCCGAGAACCTGGTGGCCTACCTCAAGCGTCCGATTGAGGAAGCTCCCGCCGTCCAGAACTGACGCGCAGTATCCGCGCGCAATCAATCGAATACGACGAGGCCGTGGCTGGCGTGTGCGTTGACCGCACGCGGGCCGCGGCCTCGTTTGCGTTGGGAGACAACAAATAGGTCCGGCCCGGCACCACTTGTGCCGGGCCCAACCCGAGAGCTGAGGTCAGCGAGCGCGACGCGCCAGGCGATCAACGTCGAGGAGGGTCACGGCACGACCTTCCAGACGGATCCAGCCGCGCGACACGAAGTCGGCCAGAGACTTGTTGACGGTCTCACGGGAGGCGCCGACCAGCTGGGCGAGCTCTTCCTGCGTGAGGTCGTGGGGGACGTGGACGCCCTTATCGGTCGCGGTGCCGAAGCGGTCCGCAAGGTCTAGGAGGGCCTTGGCAACGCGGCCGGGAACGTCGGAGAACACGAGATCCGAGAGGGACTCGTTGGTGCGGCGCAGGCGCTGCGCGAGGGCGCGCAGCATGTGCTTGGCCAGGGTGGGGTTGGTGTCGAGCACGTGCATGAGGTCCTCGTGCTCGAGGTAGAGAAGCGACGCCGGGGAAACGGCAGTCGCGGTGGTCGAACGCGGGCCCGGATCGAAGAGCGTGAGCTCACCGATGATCTCTCCGGGGCCCAGGACTGCGAGCAGGGACTCGCGGCCGTCGCTGGAGGTGTGGCCGAGCTTCACCTTGCCCTCGGTCACGATGTAGAGGCGATCGCCGAGATCGCCTTCGTCGAAGAGAGTCTCTCCGCGACGCAGGGTGGTATGACCCATCTTCTGCTGGAGGGACACCTGCTGTGCATCATCAAGGCCACCGAACAGCGGCACCTGGCTGATGAAGTTTCCGTCACCGATCATTGTGCGGAGCTCCTTCCGCTCGTGCCCGATTGCTCGGGCGTTCCGATTTGGACTGCGCAGTGGTTCCCATACGTAATACCGCTCACGAGGAGGTACCGCGCATCACACCATTATGCCCTATCTATCAGGTGAAACGCGTTTCATTTTGCGATTTGTGTGAGCTGTCTAATGAAAAATGCGCTATTTGGCGTGTGCTAAAGCGTGTTCTGACAGAGCGTCAGCCACCGCTTGGGGGGCCTCTTCGGGGAGGAAGTGGCCGGCCTCGCGAATAACGATCTGCGTGAGCGGCGCATCCACGAACTGGGCGTCCGCCGCGTGATCCAGCGTGGACCAGGCGCCATCGTCGCGCCCGACCAGCGAGAGAACGGGTACGCGCAGCGGCTCGGCGAGGATGCGGCGCTCCTCGCGCGAGATCTTGCGCGAGGCGCCGAGGCCACGCAGCGCGGTGTGCGCAGCGAAGGGGCGACGCAACGCGGCCCGGTACGTTCCTGACTGGGAGACGAGGCCATCCACGTTCCCCGGCGAGGCCCACGCGCGATAGACGGTCGTCACGAGTGACCCGGACCGCAGCGCACGTTCGCGTCCCGTGGGCAGCGCGAGGCGTCCCTGCAGCACGCGTCCACCTGCCCACGGCGCCCTGCCGATGACGGGCTGAACGCCGAGCGGATGAGGGGCCGACAGGACGGCCACCGACCGCAGCTCAAGGGGCGCGAGGGCGCCGATCATCCACGCGATCGTGCCCCCGATACCCATACCAGCCACCGAGAAGGAGGCAATGCCGAGGGCGCGTACGACGGCGATGACGTCGTTCGCCATCTGGGTGAGGTCGTAGTCCCCGCGCGTCAGGTCGGAGGTGCCAAAGCCTCGTAAATCGAGGGCGAACACGCGCGACGTCGACTCGGCGAGCGCGGGCAGAACGTCGCGCCATGCCCACCAGTGCTCGGGGAAACCGTGGAGAAGAACGAGCGCATGGTCCATGCCCTCGCCCATGTCGGCAACGTGGAATGCGGCGCCGCCAGCGCTCACGTGCCGGTGGGTCCAGGGACCCTCGAGCTCGATCGCGCTGGCGGGAATCAAAGTCTTCACTTGCGGGCCGCGTCCTTCGCTGCCTTCTTGCGTGCGCGCTTGGAGTAGAAGGCGCCCGCCGGGTTCGTGGCCTCGATCGAGGTGCGCAGAGCCTCCTCGTCGCGGCCGGTGCGGCGCGCCGCGTGCGACACGTACGCCAGGCCAAGGAGCGCCACGCCCAGCAGGACGAAACGGCCCGAGTAGCCGGAAGCCTGCAGGTGGTGCGACAGGTTCGCCCCCAGGGAGCCCGTGTTGGTCAGCGCGGTCAGCGCGGCCAGCGCCGACGTGGCCGTGATGCCGGGGGCCATGACCCACGGCAGGCCAACGATCAGCGTCCCCAGGCCCATCAGCCAGGCGCCCAGCGAGGAGCGGCGCGCCACCATGAACAGGATCGCGGCGATGAGGATCGAACCCAGCAGCTCGCCAAGCGCGAGCATCGAGGCGACGCCCGTGTACATCGGCGCGGCGTCAGCCAGCGTCATGCGCGCGCCCCCGCGTCGGCGGCCAGGTACCAGCCGACCGGCGTGAGGATGAGGAACAGCAGGAGCGAGAGCCAGTGCGCGCCCGTGCGCGAGGGCATCTCCGTGACCTGCGGGGCGGCGGAGAAGAGCTCGTCGTCCAGTCGGCCGGAGTCGGACTTGTCGCCGCGTGCGGCGGTCGATGCGATCGCGGCCAGGGTCGCGGCCTCGGCGTCCTCGTTGCCCTCACCCAGCAGGGAACGGCGGCGCGGGCGCGCCTCCTCGGCGGCGTCCTGGTCCTCGAAGGAGTACGAGGCCTGGGCGTGCTGGGTGGGCAGCTGGGCTGTCGGCTCGGTGAAGGGGGTGGGATCCGCGGCGGGCTGGTCGACCTCGGCGGAGGCGGCGTCGGTCTCCTCCGACGAGGCCGGGGCGGCCTGGCTGGTGGGCGCGAGTGTCGGGATCGACGGGGTCGTCTCCTCGTCGTCACCGAAGATCATCGATCGGCGCGAGGTGAGCGGGTGCTCGGCGGCGGCGCCACCGACGGCCGAGGTGGTTTCCCCGGCCTCGTCCGCTTCCTTGGCCTCGTCTGCGTCCTTCGATTCCTCGGTGGAATCGACAGCGGAATCCGCGGCACCAGTAGGTTCCGTGGCCTCAGCGTGCTCCTCCGCGTCAGTGGGCTTCTCGGCCTTCGTGACTGCGTCATCCAGGTTCAGGCCCAGCGCCGCAGCTGCCTGCGCGGGCGTCATGACGGGCGTGCGCGTGGGCTCCGGTTCCTCGGGGGTGTCGGTCTCGTCGGACGAGTCCTCGGCCTCGGGCGTGGCGTCCGCTGACGTCGCGTCGTCCTGGCCCGAGGCCTCGGCGCCCTCATCCGTCGAGTGTGCAGATTCCGCGTCGGCCTGGCCGGTCTCAGACTCCTCGTCGGCGGCGCTGGCAGCGGGCTCCTCGTCGGCCGACACGTCCTGCTGATCGGCGGCGTTCTCGGAGGTCTGCGCGGGAGCATCCTGCGCGTTTTCCTCGGAGGAAGCCTCATCCGCGGTGTCGCTACTGTGCGTGCCCTCCGAATCGTTCGCCGTCTCCGCAGGTGCGTCGGCGTCGTCCTGCCCGCCGTCCGCCACCTGAGGCGTCTCCTCGGAAGCAGCCTCGGCCTCGTCCGTGGTGGACACGACCGGGAGGTCGCCCTCGGGGGCGGCGACGACGGGCAGCTCGCCCGTGGAAATCTTGTCCTCGATCGTGGGCTTGAGCGGGGCAGCAGCCGGAACGCGTCCCGTCAGGCCGCCGATTGCGACCGACTCGATCTCGCCCGTGTGGATGGGCTCACTGGACTCGCCGATGATCGCCGACGCGTCGGAATCTTCGCCCGGCAGCTCGATCTCCTCGCCGGTCAGCACCACGTTCTCGCGGTCCTCCTCGGCGCGGTCGCGCTGGACGTCAAACTCGTTCTCGGACATGCTTCCTCCTTATATCTGCCCACATATTACGGTCCGTCAGACCGCTTGCGCGCATTAGCCCTCGGCAGGCCCCTCATTCGTCGATGCGGCCTGCGACGCATCGAGCTTCTTCAAGGCGCGTATCCGCGCCCACAGAACCCCCATCGACGCGCAGCCCGTCGCCATTCCCAGGGCCGCCAGGGGAGGGGCGGCGAGGGAGAACTTCGTGAGGACCGAGGAACCGGGAACGATCACGTTGCCCGTCAGCGACGCCCACACCGGCAAGACCACGTAGCTCGGCAGTACGAGAATCGCCCACGTCGCGATCTGCGTGCCCGTGATCGACCAGCGGGCGCTCACCACCAAGAGGGCGAACGCCAGGCCCGCACCGAGGGCGAACAGCGGAGCGAGGGTGTGGCCCTCGAGGATTCCCTCCAGGCCCATCGCCGCGACGTTCGTCGAATCCGAGGGCGCCGCCCCCACCATCAGCACACCCGCGGCGATCGCGGCCGGGAGCGCGACCGTCGTGCCGAACGCGTGACGGTGCACGCGCGCGAGAGGCATGCGCGTGTCCTTGCCCGCGCGCACCCGCACCGACTTGATCGTTAGCGCACACGCGCCGAGTATGAGGGACAGGCACACCGGGTACATGCACCACAGGACGCCGGCGAGCATGTCTTCGCGGCCCACCGAGGACTTCATGAGCAGCGGCAGGCGTGCCACACCCAGGAACTGCGCGACCCCCACGGCGAGCGACCACACGAAAGTGACGACCATGCCCGCGCTCGACTCCTCGCAGTTGAGCGCGATGAGAGCGAGCAGCAGCGACGCGAGCGCCATGCCGATGAGGCCCTCCACCGAGGCCAGCGGCTGGCCGACGGCGGCCAGCGCCTGCACGTCGACCATCGACGAACCCAGGAACACCAGGGCAACCGGCGCGAAAATGAATGCGAACAACCCCGAGCGCAGGCGCGCGGAGAAGTTTCGATGCTGCAAAAGCGTCATGCCCCTAGTGTAGAGGGGTGAGTATCGAAGCCCTCGTCGACCCCGCGCCCGCCGTGCTGCGAGCGGCCGCCGCCCGTCCCGACGTCGCCTCCGCCATGAACGAGGCGCACGCCGCGCTCGCCGACCTGCGCTTCAGCGAGGGACTGCGCCGAGGCTGGGAGGAGGCCCGCGCCGAGGCCGCCGTCCGCGAGGCCACCGCCCTGTCCATCATCGAGGGTGCCCGCACGAGCGTCGACGACGTGCGCGCCGCGTCCATGGGAGACGAAGGCGGGCCTGCGTCCGATCCGGGAGCTGCCCTCGCGCTGGGGATTTGGCGCTCGCAGTGGAACCTCGCCTCGCGTTTCCCCGCGCTCAACACCCGCTCCCAGGGCGGTGCGCGCGTCGCCCCGACACCCCTGCCGGCGCTGATCGCCGGGCTGCACCGGGATGCCTGCTCCGGTCTGGTGGCCTCCGGCCTCGCTCAGGCGAACGCCGTCGCCCTGCCCACGGACCCCGCCCTGCTGGCCCCCGCCCTCGCGTACGCGTGCAGCGATGCCCCCGCCCTCGCCGTCGCGGCCGCGCTCACCGCCCACTTCCGGTTCCGGCGCGTCTTCGCCCCGGCCTCGTCTGTCGTGGGAAGCGGCCTGGCGCGGTGGATCCTCGTCACGCGCGGTGTCGACCCGACCGGCGTGTGCGTGCCGAGCGCCTACGACGCGCTGGATCCCGCGCGCGCGGGGCGGGAGCTCGCCGGGTGGGTGAGCGCCGACGAGGCTGACCTGGCCAGGTGGATCACCCACTACTGCGCGGGGATCGTCTACGGGGCCCAGGTGGGGCGCGACGTCGCACGCCACGTGCAGGCGGGCAGACTCTCCTAAATCTGCGCGATTCGTCCGATCCGTCCGATCTGCGCTCGTGTCAGCGGCGCAGCCTCCTAGCGGCGCAGGAGCGCGCAGGCCGCCGCACCCACGGCGACGCCAGCGATGAAGGGAACCGCGACCTTCGCGGGGGTTGGGACCTCGCGCGGCAACACGCGCACCGTGGACGTGAAGGTGAGCGTGGGCCAACCCTCGCGCTGCGCCATCTCGCGCAGGCCGCGGTCCGGGTTAACCGCGTAGGGATGGCCGACGAGGCGCAGGAGCGGCGCGTCCGACACCGAATCCGAATACGCCGAGCACTCCGACAGGTCCCAGCCGCGCGCGCGAGCCAAGGCCTCGCAGGCGTCCGCCTTGCCCTGCGCCTGGTTAAAGTGCGTGATCTCGCCCGTGAAACACCCGTCCTCGTCGACGGCCGCCCGCGAAGCGAGGACCTCATCCGCCCCCAGCATGTGGGCGATCGGGCGCACCACCTGCTCGACCGAGGCCGACGCGATGACGACGACGTCGCCCGCGCGCTTGTGCTGCTCGATGCGCGCGAGCGCCTGTGCGTAGCAGACGGGCTGGATCGTGCGTTCGAGCGCGTCCTCGACCGTGGCCTCGAGGAATGCGGCGTTCCAGCCGCGTCCCATCCGCCCCAGCGCCTGCGCCATCTGCTCCATGCGCGACTCGTCAGCTCCCGTGAGCAGGTAGGGCAGCTGCACGAGGACGGAGGTGATCGCGGTGCGGCGGTTCATGAGCCCGGCCTCGATGAACGGTCCCGAAAGCGCCACGTTCGAGGACGTGTCGAGAATCGTCTTATCCAGGTCGAAAAAGGCCGCGCGTACCATGCGTCTACTCCAGCGTTGGCTCAATCCACAGGGTCCTCCGTCGGGCCCCTTCTATGCACAGGGTGGCATTTCGGGTCTGCGTTGTCCACAGGGGCACGCGCGCGGGTGGACGGGAGGGGTCTCTCAGGCGCAGCGTAGCTGCATGGACATGCATGATGAGACGCACGATGCCGCGAATCGGGGTCCTGTCGCCCTCGTCGGCCTCGCCCCGCCCGACCTGGAGTGCGCCCGTGACGCGGTGGAACTCGCCGGGGCGCGGGTGTGCTCGAACCCGGCCAGCGCGCTGCTGGTCCTCGCCTCGCCAGGCGCGCCAGTGCCCGTCGGCGTGCCCTGCGTGCGCGTTGGGGGAGAGGGGCAGGTGAGTCTGCCCGGGGACACGGCGCTCCTCGTCTCCCTCATCGCCGAGGCCTGCCACCGGTGGGCGACGCCTGGCGCGGTGTGGGTGGTCGCCGGGATCTGCGGCGGGGTGGGCACGACGAGCGTCGTGCGGCTGCTGGCCGGCGAGTATGGGAGTCGGCGCGGTGTTCGAGGGCGGTGGTGGCGCGGGGCGAGGCATCGTGAACGCGGGTGGGAGCGAGGAGTGGTCGTCGTTGATGCCTCCGGGTCGGTGCCCGGGTTTGCTCGCGCCCCCGAGTGCGATGTCCCCGGCGTGCGGTGGGCGGACCTCGACCCGGGGGGAGGACTGCTATCTGCCGTCGCTGCGCGATCACCTGCCCACCCTGAGCGGAGTGCGGGCCCTCGTCGGGGACGCGCGCGGCGGTGCCAGCGCGGACGACCCGCGTGTCGCAGCCGCCTGCCGGTCCCTGCACGCTCCCCTCATCGTGGACGCGGGACGATGGGATGACCGGGCTGCGCGCTGCGCGTCCGCCGTTCACGCGAACGCTCTCGTCCTCGTGACGCGCCCAGACCTGGAGGGTGCCGCGGCGATGGCCGCGAGCCTCGCCTGTCATCCTCCGCCGTGCCCCGCGATCACGCTTGTGTCAACTGGTCGCAGGGGGCGCAGCCCGGGGCTGTCCGCGTGTGCGCCGCGCCCGATCCTGCGCGCGCCGACGCGACCGGGCCGCGATCTGCGTGCTCTCCGCCGGGCCCTCGCCTCCCTCGAGCCGAAGGCCCTGCGCGGGCGTTCCCTCGCCAGCGACGAGACTGTGCGCCTGGAGGTGGCCCGTGCGTAGCGCCCTGCGACTCCTCGCCCGTGGCACGGCGCCCGCCGGGGCGATCACCGACACGTCTCGACCCGGGTGCGGCGCACGCGAAGCCGCCGACGCCCTCGAGACCCTGCGTGCCCGGCAGCGCGGGATGGACCCGCCCCTCGCGCGCCTCCTCGACGACCCGAGCGTCACCGACGTGCTCATCAACGGCGCTCACGCGTGGGCCGAGCGGGGGAGGCGGACTCGCGCGCGTCGACGTCGGCATCCACGACGAGGCCGACGCCCGCCACGCCGCGATCCGACTGGCGAGCGCGTGCGGGGCGCGCCTCGACGACGCCAGCCCCATCGCCGACGGCACCCTGCCCGGCGGCGTGCGCCTGCACGCGGTCCTGCCACCCGTCTCCGGGTCGGGAACGCTCATCTCCCTGCGCGTGCTCGGCACGCGTCGGCTGGGAATCGCGGATCTCGAAGCCTGCGGGACACTGCCCGGCGCGCTCGGCCCGCTCCTGCGCACGCTCGTCGCCTCGCGCGCCAACGTCCTCGTCTCCGGCGCCACCGGCAGCGGCAAAACGACCCTCCTGAGCACGGCCCTCTCCCTCGTCCCTTCCTCTGAGCGCATCGTGTGCATCGAGGAGGTCGCCGAGGTCGCCCCCGCCCACCCGCACTGCGTCCACCTCGTCGAACGCAAGCCAAACGTCGAGGGGCGAGGCGCCGTCACCCTGTCCGACCTCGTGCGCGCGGCCATGCGCATGCGCCCCGACCGCCTCGTCCTGGGTGAATGCCGAGGCCCCGAAGTGCGCGACGTCCTGACCGCCCTCAACACGGGACACGACGGTGGCTGGGCGACCATCCACGCGAACGGGGCGCGCGACGTGCCCGCGCGTCTTTCCGCCCTCGGCGCGCTCGCCGGCATGGGCGAGGAAGCCGTCGCCGCCCAGGCCGCCAGCGCCCTCGACGCCGTCCTTCACATGCGACGATCCCCCTGCGGGCACCGCTGGGTATCCGAGGTCGGGGTGCTGACGCGCGCTCGCGGGTCGCTCGAGTGCGCGGTCGCGCTCAGCGTCACAGCCTCAGGACAGGTCACCACTCACGAGGCCTGGGCGTCCCTCGCACGAAAGGCCGGACTATGAGGTGGGGTGCCGATTGGATGGCCGTTCTCAGTGGCGGTCGCTCCGTCGTGGAGCGCTCAGCCGATCGCGCGCTCGCGTGCGTGCTCGTGCTGTGCGCGCTCATGCTGGTGTCTCGTGCGCTCGCGGCCGCCTGGCGCGTCGTGCACGAGCGTCGCATCGTGCGCGCGTGGATGCGCCCTGCCGGTTCTCGTCAATCTGCCGGACGCGCGTGGATGCGCCGCCTGCGCAGATGCGCGGGCAGGGGAGAAAACGGGCGGCATCGAGGGCGTGCCTGCGGCGTGCCTCAGGCGCGCGAGCTCTCCCTCCTGGTCGCCGAGGTGGCGACGCGCCTGCGCGCGGGAGCCCCGACCTCCGCCGCCTGGGGCCTCGCGTTGGCGCGCATCGGCGCGGGCGGAATCATGCCTGAAAGCGCGTCCTACCCGCCCATCCTCGACGAATGGGCGCGCGAGCCGCCGCGGTGGGAGCTCCCCGTGCGCGCCCGGGCCCCAGACGCGGCCGCTCGTCGCACCGCCGCCTCCGTCGCCCTGGCCTGCCGATTCAGCCACGGCCTCGGCGCGCCCATGGCCGACATCCTCGACGCCATCGGGGACAGTATCGATGACGCCCAGTCCGTCGCGGAAGCGCGCCGCGTCGCCTCCGCCGGTCCCCTCATGTCCGCGCGAGTCCTCGCCGCGCTTCCCCTCGTCGGAATCGTAAGCGCGCTCGCCCTGGGCGCCTCGCCCTGGCAGTTCTACACGGGAGCGACCGTCGGGAGAATCTGCGCGCTGCTCGGCGTGGCCGCCTGGGTGGTCGGCATCGCCACGTGCCGCCGGATCCTCGCGCGAGCCCGATCTGTCGACGAGGACACGGACCCCGCCCTGGCCTGCGACCTCGTCGCCGCCGGCCTCGCCTGTGGGGCCGCGATCCCGCGCGTCCTCGACGCCCTGGCCGCCGCCTGCGCACGGGAGTCCCTCTCCTGGACGGCCCATGCCCTGCGGCTCGGCGTGTGTTGGGCGGACGCGTGGGAGGAGACCCCCGAGTGGGCGCACCCGCTGCGCGACGCCCTCGAATCGTCCTGGACCAGCGGAAACGCACCCGAGACGATGCTCGCGCGCAGCGCCTCGTGGGAACGCCGGGCCCGCCTGGCGGAGGCGAAAACACGCGCCGAAGAACTCAGCGTCCGACTCGTCGGGCCACTGGGCGCCTGCTTCCTCCCCGCATTCCTCGCGCTCGGGATTGCGCCCCTGCTCGCCACCCTCACCGGTGGCCTCAACATGTAGGCGTTATCCACAGGGCTTTGTGGCGCTCGTGAGTTATCCACAGGGGTCCGAATCCGCATGGAATCGGGGCAGGTGCGGCGCGCACACTGGCCACACGCGTCGATAGGCGCGCAGATGAAAGGACAGATCAATGATGATTATCGACAGAATCGAATCCGCGGCCACGCGCGCTCAGCTCGCTGCGATGAGCGCCCTGCAGGACGCGGCCCATCACCTGACGGCGGGCCGGGGAGTGGAATCCCACGCGGACCCGGTCGACCCGGAAGAGGGAGCCACCACCGTGGAGTACGCGATCGGGACCATCGCGGCCGCAGGATTTGCGGGACTCCTCATCGTGATCCTCAAATCGGACGCCGTGCGCGCCGCCCTGGAATCCATCATCCAGGAGGCGCTGAACACCCGATGAAGAGCTGCGATCACGGATACGTCACCGTCGAGCATGCCATCGGATTCCTCGCCGTCACGGCCGTCATCGGCGTCATCGTCGCGGTCGCGCAGGCCGGATTGACGGGGGCATCCCTGTGCCAGGCAGTGCGCGAGGGGGCGCGGGCCGCCTCGATCGGGCAGGGGGATCCGCAGGCGGCGGCATCGGCCGCGTACGCCCCCGGCTCCTACGCGGTGAGCCGAGCCGACGGCTGGGTGAGTGTCACCGGCACCGCCCCCTACCGCGGCGCCGCCGGTTGGGTCGGGGGTGTGGCTCGATGCTCGGTGACGACCATCGACGAGGGGGCCCTGCCGTGATCCCCGAACAGGGGGCAGCCACCGCTGGGAGCGACCCTGAGGGAGCGGGCGATCCGCGCGCGTTGTGCGGGGAGCACGGATCGGGGACCATCAACTCCGTAGCCCTGATCCTCCTCGCGCTCGCGCTCGCTGTGGTCCTCGGCGGGGTGGGCACCGCGCACCGCGAGCAGGCGCGCCTGCAGGCCGTCGCCGACCTGGCGGCGTTAGCAGGCGCCGAACAATCGGCAACGGCACCCTGGGAGGACGTGGGAGAACGCCCATGCGCGGCCGCCTCCTCCGTCGCCGCGGCGAACGGAGTCGCACTCCAATCCTGCGACGTGCGAGGCAGTGATTGTCTCGTCGTTGCCACGCAGAGCGTCAGAATCGCCGGAATATCAACGATCCTGCACGCGAACGCGCGAGCCGGACCCGGAAGCTGAGAAATTCTCAGGAAATTGCCAGCTTCGTTCAATGGTTCCCACAGGTGAGGTCCGTACATTAACAGTCATCAAGCCAAGGGCGACACCCACCAAGGGTGAGCCGAGAAAGGGAGCGCATCGGAAGACTTGCACTGTGTTGATGGGATACTCGAAGGGGTCGGCCTCAGGGTCGGCCCCTTCGAGTATCTACGGTGTGGGGTCGAGCCTTGCGTGAGTATCGACGGTGCAGGTTCGGGTGTCTTCAGCACATGGACGAGCCGTCCACGAGTGACGGCGGTGCGAGTACGCCTCTCACACCCCCGGCGCGCGCTCCTGAAGATAGGTGAGCAGCGTGATCGCGCCCTGTTTGGACAGGGGTTCGTTGCCGTTGCCGCACTTGGGGGATTGGACGCAGCGCGGGCAACCGGATTCGCAGTCGCAGGAGGAGACTGCCTCGAGGGTCGCGGCCACCCACGCCCGCGCGCTCTTGAAGCCGGCGAGCACGTGCCCGGCGCCGCCCCGGAACGCGTCGTGAATAAACACGGTGGGTGCGCCCGTGTCGTCGTGCAGTTCGGTGGACAGGCCGCCCAGGTCCCAGCGATCGCAGGTCGCGACGACGGGCAGGATCCCGATCATCGCGTGCTCGGTCGCGTGCAGCGTGCCCGCCAGGTCCGCGGCCTCGATCCCCATCGCGGCCAGCGCCGCCGGGGTGAGCGTGAACCACGTGGACTTCGTGGGCAGCGTGTGGGTGGGCAGGAAGAGCTCGATGTTGCGGATGAACTCGAGCCCGGGCAGGCGCAGCAGATCATAGTCGGTGACCCGCGTCGACACGTTTGTCGGCCCGTGATGCCAGGTGACCGTGCCGTCCCCGCACACGTACGTCTCGTCGATGGCGCACACCTCGACGCTTGTGTGGGTCGCCGAGCGCGTGCGCAGGGGAGTGCGCACCTCCTCGACCAGGGCGACGCGCGCGTCGTCTGCCCGCGCGGGCGGGATGATGATCGACGAGGCCTGGGCCCCTCCCGCTCCCCGCCCCCGAGGTGGTCCGTTCCCTGGGTGCCGGCCCCGGCCTCGGGAAGGAGGGCGCGCGGCCATCCCTGGGCGGCGGGTGCGGCGGGCGTGGTGAGGGAGGTGAGGCTCAGGACGTGGAAGGTGCGCCCCTGGTGGATGTAGATGGCGCCGGGGAAGACGTGGGCGTCGGCGGAGGCCTGGTCGATCGTGCCGATGACGGTGCCGGTGGCCGAGTCGACGATCTGGACGTCTCCGGCTGCGCCGCGCAGGTCGGTGAGGTCGCTGGGGCGCTCGGGTCTGGTGGCGTCCCAGAAGTATCCGGCGGGCCTGCGCTTGAGGTAGCCGTCGGCGACGAGGCGCTCGGTCACGCCTCGCAGTTCCGGGCCAAAGTAAGTGATATCGGACGGCGTGATCGGTATTTCGGCGGCCGCGGCGGCGACGTGCGGGGCCAGCACCCACGGGTTGGAGGGGTCGATGACGGAGGCCTCGACCTCGCCGAGAATATGCTCGGGGTGGCGCACCAGGTACGCGTCCAGCGGGTTGTCCGACGCGATGAGGACGGACGTGCCCGGCGCGCCCGCGCGACCCGCGCGACCGATCTGCTGGCGCAGGGACGCGCGCGTGCCCGGCCAGCCGACCGTGATCGTCGCGTCCAGGCCCGAGATATCCAGGCCCATCTCGAGCGCCGATGTCGTCGCGAGCGCCCGCACCCCTCCCGTGCGAATTGCCTCCTCGAGCGCCCGGCGCTCCTCGGGCAGGTAGCCGCCGCGATATGCGCCCACCCGGCCCGCGTTCGCGGAACCACGCGCCGAAAGCCGATCGCGCACCTGAGCGGCCACGGCCTCGGCCCCCGCGCGCGAGCGCACGAAGGCGAGCAGGCGCGCCCCCTCCTCGACGAAAGCGGTGGCCAGGTTGGCTGCCTCGACCCCGGCGCTGCGCCGCACGATCGGGACCTTGAGGGTGGCCGTGCCGGGTGGCGTGTCGAGGGCCTCCAGGAACGAGGAAATGTCGACCTCGGACTCGTCGGCCATGACGGCGCCCTGCCACAGGACCAGCTCGTGGGCGCCCGCCGGCGAGCCGTCCTCGGTGATCGCGACCGCGTCGCGCCCCGTCAGCGCGCGCCCGACAGACCCAGCGTCGCGCACGGTCGCGCTCAGCATGACGACCCGCGGATCCGCGCCCAAGTGGTGGGCGACGCGCAGCAGACGACGCACGACCAGCGCAATGTGCGAGCCAGTCACGCCTCGCCAATGGTGGGCCTCGTCGATGACAATCAGGCGCAGCGAGGCCAGGAACCGCGACCAGCGCTGGTGCGACGGCAGCATCACGTAGTGCAGGAAATCAGGGTTCGACAGGATCAGATCGGCGCCCGCGCGAGCCCACTCCTTCGCCTCGCGCGGCGTGTCCCCGTCCACGGTCGTCGCGCGCACGCGGCGCAGCCTCTCATCGACGAGGCCTTGGCTTTGTTCCGCGTCTGCGCTCGCCTGCGCGTCGGCGGGTTTGTCGTCCTGGCCGAGCAGCGCCATGAGCGAGGCCAGCTGATCCGCCGCCAGAGCCTTCGTCGGAGCCAGATACAGGGCCGTCGGACGGCGATGAATCGCGGAAATACGCGACGAATCCTCGGCCTCCACCAGGTCGGACAGGATCGGCGTCCACGCGGCCAGAGACTTGCCCGACCCGGTCCCAGTCGCGAGCACGACGTCGCGGCCCTCGCGCAGCGCATCCAAGGCCTCGCGCTGATGAATCCACGGGTGCTCCACGCCCCGGCGCGCCCACGCGTCCACGACCGCGGGGCTGACCCACTGCGGCCAATCCGCGATCCGCCCCTTCCTCCCCGGCAGCGTCATGTGGCCGAGCAGCCGATCATCCCCCGCGCTCAGGCGCTCCAAGACCGCCAGCAGGTCGGCGGGGGAGGGAGACGAGGCGAGGTCCGGCGCGGCAGCGGTGCTCGATGGCACCCGATCATCCGCCTCACCTCGAGGTGACGCCGACTTCCCTGTGTCCGGGTCCAACCGCGCGCGGCCGCGTGAATCCGCCCCGGCCTCGTGCGAGTCGGGAGAAGCGCAGCGGTCAGCGCTCATTCGCGCCCGGATTCACCGAGCCCCAGCGCCTCGGAGGCGGACTCCTTCACGTACTGGATCGCGGCGATACCCGTCGAAATACCTGACGAAATAGCGTCACGCAGCTGCACATCCGACAAGCCAGCCTCCGTGTCCACCACGAAATCCGCGTACACGCCCAGCGTCCCCTCCGGCGAGGTCGACGTGTATACCGTCGGGAAATACTTTTCGCGATTCCAATTGTCCGCGGTCGCGAACAGAGCGGGTTCCGCGCTCTCCGCCGGCAGATCCGACTCCCACAGCGCGCGAATCGACAGGAAACGCCCCGCCGTATCGAAGGACACCAGGAACGGAACATCATCGAAAATCGCGCCCGCAGCGTGACCCTTCTCGATCACATCCAGCCCATAGCCCATCTCGCGCACGGCCTGAACGACCCGCTCAAAATCAGCCGGGTAAGGGGTCACCTCATCCTCGGGAACCACGTACGGAACGTTCACAGCGACACCTCCCGACCCTGGGAATCCCAATCCACGAACCCAGGCAACGTCACCTCAAGATCCGCGAAAAACCCCATAATCATCGACATCGACGTCTCAAAGAAATTGTCCAACTGCGCCTGAGTGAGCCCCGACATGACCACGACGTTGCACTCCGCGATCAAGCCATACTGCGAGCCATCCTCCAGGGGAGCCAGGTACGCCTTCGGGCCCGTGCGCGTCGAATTGCAGGCCGCAATCTCGCGGGCCAGCTCGCCGAACTGCTCGGGCGTGCGCGCAATCCCGCGCCACTGAGCGCGCAACTGCAGAATCTGAGGGTTCGTCGCATTCCAGAAAAACGCGGCATTCGGCGTCAAATACGCCAGCTCGCCCTCGTTATAGTCGCCGAAACGCACATCGCGAGAACGCAACAAATCCCGAATACGATCGGTGCTGACAGGTGAAGATGCAGCCACTGACAACTCCCGCGTGACACGTATGGATCGGACACCCCCACTGTAACCGAGGCCTCTCTCCCGCGCGCGCCCACCTTGTCTGACAACTTTCGCGCGCGTGCCGGCTCCCGCGTGCGGCGGCCACGCAGCCGCGGACGAGGCCTCGGGTAGGTACGCTTCCACCACCGCTGTGTGCTTGCCTTCGATTCGCATCAAACCCGAACCAATCCACACGCCTGACCCCCACTCCACTACAGTGGAGACGGAATACGCCATCGACACGAACGGAGGACACCATGGACGACCCCAACGCCGCCCTGCCCTCCGACCCGACCGTCGACGAGTCCTACACCAAAGGCTCACGCCCCGTGCGCCCCCGCAAACGTTCGTCGGCACCCTCCGACGCCAGCGGCAGCACACCCCGCGAGGACAGCGCCCCCGCGACCTCGCGCGCCGCCCGAGGGCGCACCCCCAGCCCCGCACCCGCCGACACGCCTGCGGCGGACGGGCCCCGGCCTCGTCGCCTGACCTCCGACTCCTGGTATCGACGCAAGCTCGCCCGACGCCTCGGCGGCGTCGCCACCTGCCTGCTGCTGACAATGCTCATCAGCCACGTCGCGCTCGCAACCGCGCCCGGGCAAGTCCTCGACACCATCCTCATGGAAGGCACCATGCGCTCCGCGAGCCGCTACGAAGCCTTCTCCACACTCATCACCGGCATCGTGTCCGTGCCCGTCATGGTCGCAGCCGGCCTCGTCGTCGCCCTCGTCGCCGCAGCGAGGCGCCGACCCACCCTCGCCGGGCGCGCCCTCGGCGCCGTCATCGGCGCAAACGTGACAACCCAAATCCTCAAGGACTACATCCTCACCCGCCCCAACCTCGGTGTCACCACGGGCGCCGGCAACTCCCTGCCCTCCGGGCACACGACCGTCGCCGTCACCCTCTCGCTCGCCCTCATCGTCGTCGCCCCCCAATGGTTCCGCAGCCCATCCGCGTGGATCGGGTGGGCGTGGACAGCCCTCATGGGCGTGTCCGTCATGATGGAAGGCTGGCACCGGCCCTCCGACGTCATCACCGCGGTCCTCATCGCGGGCGCGTGGGCGCTCGCCCTCTCACCCATCGAACGGCGGCCCCGGCACGGCGCGAAAGTCCAACGGGTCATGATGTGGGTGAGCCTCGGGCTCATCGTGATCGCCCTGCTGGCCACCGGCGCTGCCATGTGGGGCTTCAGCATGTCCGCCGCATCCCCCGGATCCGGGTACGGTTTCGAAGACTTCCTGCAGGTGAGGCCCTGGCGATCCCGCGTCCTCGGCGTCGCCGCCGTCGCGTGGGTGAGCGCCGCGTGCGGCCTCATCATGCACCAGGTCGACCGCCTCGCGGGCGAGTAAATCCGGCTGATCTGGCATCCCGCCTGACGTGCGGTCTTGCTTGTGGTGCCGCTTTATGTGCCTGGTCGGGCCGGGCTGCTTGGTGTGCGCGTGGGCGGCGGCCCGCCCGCGAGCCGTCCGCGCCGCGAGCTTCGCTCGGCGCGTCGTCTCGAAGCCCGGCCAGGCCCTGCCACCGCCCACGCGCACCGCAGCCAGGCCCCGCGGCCTGCCATCGTGACCTGCCACCGCGTCCTGGCCCGTCGGCCCAGCAATTTCGCATGCAATTCCCCTTTGGCTATTTCAAACTTTGAATTCATATCGTTGGAATTGCAACGTTTCAGATGTTTTTGAAACTTCATTCAATCGAATTACGTGCGATTTTTGCCGAGTGTTGGCCCTGCCGCCCACCGGCACCGCGGCCAGGACGTGCATGCGGTACAAAGTTCTCCCTGCTCGGGTTGTTGGTGGCTCGAGCGGTACAAAGTTCTCCCTGCTGGCGTCAAATGCCCCAAAATCGGCCTTTTTCGGTGTGCTGGGAGAGTTTTGTACCGGTTCGACCCGCGAGGGCTGCGAACAGGGAGAGTTTTGTACCGGGCCGTCGAATCAGGTGCGCAGGGCCGGTTTCGCGAAACCACCGGAACCACTGCGGATTACCAGTTTGCTGCCGACAGGCATCGGACGTCGTGACGTAACTAGCCCCACATGACTCTAGCGGTGGATAATGGCGGCGGGTTATCGAGCTGCTGACTTGGCAGGCAGTGGCCCCGCCGTCGGCGCCCCAACCCCGCCATCAACCGCAGATCACAAGAAAGGGCCGCCATGCCTCGTCCCGCATCAGCTGTCGTCACCTCCAAGCCTGCGCGCTTCGTCCTGGCTCTGCTGCGCATCGCGGTCGGCTTTATTTTCCTGTGGTCGTTCGTGGACAAGACATTCGGCCTGCACTATTCGACGGGCCCCTCGCGCGCGTGGATCAACGGTGGAACCCCGGCGCAGAGCTACCTGACGGGTGCCACGACCGGCAAGCCTCTGGCCTCCTTCTTTGAGTCCCTCGCCGTGCCCGCGATGGATTGGCTGTTCATGCTGGGCCTGCTGGGGATTGGGTTGGCGTTCCTGCTGGGTATCGGCACGCGGCTCGCGGCCGTGGCAGGCGTTGTCATGCTGGGCTTCATGTACGCCGCCGTCGCCCCGTGGGTGTGGGGCTCCCTCAACCCGGTCGTCAACGAGCATCTGGTCTACGCGCTCGTCCTCATTCTGATTCCGCTCACCAGCGCGGGCGACACGCTCGGTCTGGGCGCGTGGTGGAAGGGCCTGGGACTCGTCAAGAAGCTGCCCTTCCTCGTCTGATTTGTTCCGCTTCCTCGACGAGGCCGTGGCCGGGTTCTCCGGTCGCGGCCTCTGCGCTTCGTGGTGGTGGTGACGGTGTGGCGGCGACGGTCGTTGTGCCATGGTTTCCCAACAATCTCGCACGTAATTCCCTTGCGCGTCTTTCAAACATTGAAATCCAGTCGTTGGTATTGCAACGTTTGTGGCGGTTGTTGAAATGTCAAGAAAACGAATTACGTGCGAAATTTCTGGGGCGAGGTTGAGGTGAGGTTGGGATGTGGGGAGCGTGGGGTGTGATGTCTGGTCGCATGGTCATGCGGTCTCACGTGCGACCGGGCGCAGCCTCGCGTCGGGACGTAGGTCCTCGATGGATCCTGAAAAAGTGCGCACGTGATGAGGGGAACGAGGCATAGCGCGCGTCGTATTTCTGACACACGTTTGACACTAGATATTGTGGTTGTCGTTCGGCTCAAACACTAGATCTAGTGATTCGTGGTCACGTATCCCTAGATCTAGGGGAGGGGCGCATCGGGCGGAGAAAACCTCCATCACCCACAGTGCCACGACCGCGCCCCATAAGGGCACAGTGTTCACGACGTGTCGATCACGCGTCCGAACAGCACTGCCGGCCCGCCGCCCATCGAAGCAACGGCAAGGCCAGAGGCCCCCGCAGCCGCCGACAATGAATAGAAATCCCATGCTCGCAGCGAAAAAGCGGAATCAAGACAGGACCAGAACAATGACCGCACCCCGATACGACGTCGACGCTATTGCAACCGTCGAGGAGTACCTCGATCGCTCCGATTGGCGAGTCAACGCCAACGCAAACCAGGGGTATTCGCTGGGTGGCCTGATCCTGAACTCGGCGGGCAAGATCGTCGCCAACTACTGGCTTGAGCACGTCTACACTCCGGAGATCGGCGCCCCGCACCGCGAGGGCGACTACCACATCCACGACCTCGACATGTTCGCCGGATACTGCGCGGGCTGGTCGCTCAAGCGCTCATCCAGGAGGGCTTCAATGGCGTGGGTGGCGCGATCGCCTCGGCCCCGCCCAAGCATTTCTCGTCGGCCTGCGGCCAGATCGTCAACTTCCTCGGAACCCTCCAGAATGAGTGGGCGGGCGCCCAGGCGTTCTCTTCCTTCGACACCTACATGGCGCCCTTCGTGCGACTGGACGACATGGAGTACGAGGAGATCGTGCAGTGCATGCAGGAGCTCATCTACAACCTGAACGTGCCCTCGCGCTGGGGCAGCCAGTGCCCGTTCACGAACCTGACCTTCGACTGGACGTGCCCGGACGACCTCGCGGATGAGCATCCCCCTCATCGGCGACGAGGTCGTCGACTTTACCTACGGTGAGCTGCAGCGGGAAATGGACCTCATTAACCGCGCGTTCATCGAGGTCATGACGGGTGGCGACGCGGACGGCCGTGTCTTCACGTTCCCGATCCCGACGTACAACATCACGCCCGACTTTGACTGGGAAGGTGAGAACGTCGACGCCCTCTTCGACATGACCGCAAAGTACGGCCTGCCGTACTTCCAGAACTTCATTAACTCGGACCTGGACCCGCATATGATCCGCTCGATGTGCTGCCGTCTGCAGCTGGACCTGCGCGAGCTCCTCAAGCGCGGCAACGGCCTCTTCGGTTCGGCGGAACTCACCGGCTCGATCGGCGTGGTCACGCTGAATATGGCGCGCCTCGGCTACCTGTACAAGGGGGACGAGGAGGGCCTGGTCGCGCGCATGGACGAGCTCATCGACCTGGCCTCGAAGTCCCTCGAGATCAAGCGCGAGACCATCCAGTACCACATGGACCATGGCCTCTTCCCCTACTCGCAGCGCTACCTGGGCACGCTTGATAACCACTTCTCGACGATCGGCGTCAACGGCATGAACGAGATGGTGCGCAACTTCAGCGACGACGCCTACGACCTGACGGACCCGCGCGGCTTCGACATGTGCGTGCGCATCCTGGACCGCGTGCGCGAGCGTATGGTTCAGCTCCAGGAGGCAACCGGCCACATGTACAACCTGGAGGCGACCCCTGCGGAGGGCACGACGTACCGCTTCGCGAAGGAGGATCGCAAGCGCTTCCCCGACATTATCCAGGCGGGTACGCCCGACGAGCCGTACTACACGAACTCCTCGCAGCTGCCGGTCGCGTACACGGATGACCCGTTCCAGGCCCTCGAGGATCAGGAGGTCCTGCAGGGCAAGTACACGGGCGGCACGGTCCTGCACCTGTACATGGGCGAGCGTGTCTCGTCGGGCGAGGCCTGCAAGGAGATGGTGCGCCGCTCGCTGACGGCCTTCAAGGTCCCCTACATCACGATCACGCCGACCTTCTCGATCTGCCCGGTCCACGGCTACCTGGCCGGCGAGCACTTCACCTGCGACAAGTGCGCGGCCGCCCACCCGGATGCCGAGCCGCAGGCCTGCGAGGTGTGGACGCGCGTCATGGGCTACTTCCGCCCGGTCCAGTCCTTCAACATCGGCAAGAAGGGCGAGTACCACGAGCGTCAGATGTTCTCCGAGACCGCCGCGGATGCGCACGGTGAGCTCGTCAGCGCGTTCCCACCCGCGGGGAGCCGCTGACGTGGGCGCCCGTCCCCCGATTGACGAGGCCGGGGCTCCCCGGGAGGGCACGCTGAGCCTGGGCGGCCCCGGCCTCGTCGGGGGGCGAGCGAACCGCGAGTGGACGCCGGACGACCTGCAGATCGCGGGCCTCGTCCCGATGTCGACTGTGGACTGGCCGGGCAAGTTCGCGGCGTCCCTGTTTTTGCAGGGGTGCCCGTGGGCGTGCCCGTACTGCCACAACAGCGCGATCATCGACCCGCGCATCCCGGGCGTGGTCGCGTGGAGCGCGCTCGAGGATCTGCTGGCGCGCAGGCGCGGCCTCCTCGACGGCGTTGTGTTTTCGGGCGGCGAGGCGACCCGCCAGATCGCGCTCGGGGCGGCGATGGCGCGCGTGCGCGAGCTCGGCTTCGGCGTCGGCCTGCACACCGCGGGCCCCTACCCGCGCCGCCTGGCGGACCTGCTGGGCGCGGGCCTCGTCGATTGGGTGGGCATCGACGTGAAGGCGACCCGGGGCAACTACGAGGCCGTGGCCGGGCGAGCGGGCGCCGGCGAGCGGGCGTGGGAGTCGCTGGGTATCGTCCTGGCCCACCCCGAGGTGGACCACGAGGTGCGCCTGACCGTCTACCCGGATGGTCCCGGCGACGGTTTCGAGGTGGCGGCACGGGCGCGCGAGATGGGGGCGAGGACCTTCGCCCTCCAGCAGGCCCGCGACATGGGGACGCCGGACGGGTTCTGTGCGACGAGGCCGGGGTGGGACGATCAGGTTCGCTCCCTCGCGCGGGACATCGAAACCCTGGGTTTGACAGATTTATTTTCCGTGGTGACTCGTAGAGCTTTTGTCAAGTGACAGCGCCGCATGGTGGGAAAAAATATGGTGAAGGTTTCACTTGTGACCCCTGATCGCGGTATTGTGTAACAACCTCGTGACCGTGAAGTCTGGAGTTTCGATGGCTGAAGAGCTGCATTTCGACGACCCTGCGGCGGCTGCCCAGGACCCGTCGACCGACGCTGAAGCGCTGCGCCAGCTGGCGTACCGCTACCCCGAGCTGCGCCCGGTGGTGGCCGCCCACCCGCACGCCTACCGCGGGCTGCTCGACTGGTTGCACCAGTTCAACGATCCGCAGGTCAACGCGGCTCTCGAAGCGCGCGACGACTACGACGGCTACATCGACTCGAATGGCTATCTCGTCATGAATGGAGACGTGTCGGGCGCCGTCGCCGGTTCCTCGATCCGCACTTCCGAGTCAGGCATGTACGTCCTGGGTCAGGGGGGCGTGAACTCCTACTCGCAGGTCGAGCGCACCACCCCATACTCCGCGGTTGTTGGCTCGAATGCGCCCGTCCCGAAGGTGGGTGCGCGCGAGCAGGTCGTCGCCCAGGTGCAGCGCCACTCCATCATGGGTGGCAAGGCCGCCCAGGATCCCGAGGCGACCGCCGTCTACCCGAGCGCATCGGCAGGCTCGTCCTACCCCAGCGCGTCGGGCACCCCCGCGCGCACGCAGCCCACGCCCCAGGCGTACCCGGGTGCGGGCGCGTCCTACCAGGTCCAGCCGAGCACTCCGCAGAATGCCGCGCCCGCCGGCGAATCCAAGGAGAAGCGTGGCTTCCCCGTCATGGCGGTCATCCTCGGCGTCCTCGCCGTGACTGCGGCGGTCCTCCTCGCCTTCGTCATCTACGTGTTCACGCGCGGATACGAGGGACCCGCGGCCGGTTCGAGCCCGAGCTCGTCGTCCTCCTCGTCCTCGTCGACCCCGACGCCTTCTGCGAGCGCCACGACCGAGGAACCCGTGAAGTACCCGGCCCCCGCCGGTGCGATCACCGTCGACTCGTTCTCCTCGCCCTCCGGGAATATCACCTGCTCCTTCACCGCTGACGGCGTCAGCTGCGGCATCGGCGAGTCCGATTGGGCCGAGGACGGCTTCGCCTCCTGCACCGGCAATAAGGTCGGCGTCCTGACCGCCACGAAGGACAAGGCCGGACAGTCCTGCGAGAGCGCTTCGCCCAGCGGCGGCAACGCCCTCGCCTACGGCGCGGCCGCCACGAAGGGCGACTACGCCTGCCACTCCACGCAGGACGGCATCAGCTGCTGGAACACGAAGACCGGCCAGTCCTTCGCGCTGGCTCGCGGCGGCTGGATGACGGGCACGACCGGCGAGATCGGCCCCGAAAAATTCAAGTGGAACGACTGATCCCACGCGCATGACGCGCGCATAACGGAGGGCGGGCCCGAGGAAATCCTCGGGCCCGCCCTCTGTCTGAGTCGACGAGGTCTGGGTGCGGCCGTCCTGTGGGACGGCGCCTCGGGCCGCACGTCGCGACCCTAGTGCCGCGCGGCGGCCCCAGCCTCGTTCCCGCCCCCGCGCTACGCCTTCTCGATGGGGCCCAGGATCAGGTTCGCCCACGCGGCGTGCAGGGACTCCTGGTCGGAGGGCTGGAAGAGGCCGGCCAGCGCGTCACGGTAGAGGCGCGAGAGCTCGTGCGTGTTGTAGTAGGCGCTGCCCCCGCACGCGCGCATGGCCTGCTCGACGGCGCGCAGCGTGGCCTCGGCGGCCGCGTTCTTCGCGGCGGACAGCTGCGGCATCCACGAGCGGCCGCGGTCCACACCCTCGTCGATGTCGCGCGCCAGCTCGCGGATCTGCGGGCCGACCGCGTTCATGATGAGCGCCGCCTCGGCAATGCGCCAGCGGATGTCGGGGTCGTTGGAGTAGGTCGTCTGGTTCTTCACCGAGCGGCGCTTCGCCACGTGCTCGGCGGCGACCTCGACGGCGCGCTCGCCGACGCCCTGGTAGGTGGCGGCCAGCAGGATCTCGAAATGGGAGAAGATCCCGAAGATGACGGGGTCAGCGCTCGGTCCCGGATCCGTGACCGTCAGGATGCGCTCCTCGGGCACGGTCACCCCCTGGAGCAGGGTGGTCATGGACTGGGTGGCGCGCATGCCCAGCGTGTTCCAGTCGTCCTTGATCGAGTAGCCGTCGTCGTCGCGGCGGACGATGCCGAACACGGACTTGGGGCCCTCCTCGGCCTGCGCGCGCCCGAAGATCAGCAGGCGCGTCCACACGGGGGACAGGGACGTGAAGATCTTGGTGCCCTCGAAGGAGTAGCCGCCGTCCGCGGTCGCGGTCGCCCGCGTCGTTGATCCGAAGAGGACGAGGTCGTTGCCCGGCTCGGAGATTCCGAAGCCGAAGACCTCGCCGGCCACCGCGTCGCGCAGGATCTGCTCGCCGCGCGCGTTGCCGTGGGTGACCAGGTAGCGGCCCAGCCCGACGATGATCTGGTGCATGTTGATGCCCAGCGCGGTGCCGGGCGCCGCCTTGGCCAGCGCGGTCTGTTCCGCGGCGATCTCGGTCAGGCTCAGGCCCGCGCCCCCGAACTCCGTGGGGACGAACGCGGACAGGTACCCGGCCTCGCGCAGGTCGGCGAGGTCGGCCTCGGGGTAGGTGTTCGCGGCGTCGACGTCGGCGGCGCGCTCGTGGATGCGGGCGAGAAGGTCGGAATCCAGGAAGCTCATCGCGGTCCTCTTTCGGGTCGGACAAAGGGACGAGGCCGGGGCGCCTCGCGCGACGTGGCGCGGTCGCGCGGTGGCCCCGTTACTCAGGGTGACCTTACTGTAGCGCCGGGGTTGTGGGACGGCGAGATGTAACGTGCCTGACGGGGCGTTGTCTGGCCTCGGGCCGCTCCCATTCGATAGGCTGGACACTGTGAGTACTCCGAACGCGCCCCGCACTGCCCTCACCCCGCGCCAGCGATTCCTGCGCGAGCGTCAGCAGCGTCAAAACACGACGTTCGCTGTCATCGGTGTCGTGATGTTAGTGGCCGCGGTGGTGGCCTCCCTCGTGTTCACGGGCATCATTCCCGTTCCTTTCGGCAACGACTTCTCGGTGAAGATCAAGTACGCCGAAACCGGTGATATTCCTTGCCCGACCGCGAACGCGAAGCCCGTTGCACCCGGCCAGGTGTCCGTCACCGTCATCAACACGACGCAACACCAGGGTCTGGCATCCAAGGCGACGGACATGTTGACAACCGCTGGATTCCAGACGGCGGAGCCTGCGAACTCGGACGTCGAGTACACCGGCAAGGTGCGCATTACCGCCGGTCCGAACGCGGTGGATAACGCCTACTCGGTGGCGCGTTTCTTCCCCGGCGCGCACGTGCGCCTCTCCGACGCGCAGGATTCCACGGTCACGGTCGAGCTGGGAACCTTCTACGACGACGCGATGAGCGCCGAAGACGTGCAGCGCGTCCTGAAGTCCACGGATCCCATCGAGCAGCCCGCCAAGTGCCGCCCGATGTCCGGATCAAAGTAGGATCGACGCGTAGCGTCAACGACAGGCCGCCCCTCGGGGCGGCCTTTTTATGTCGTTTGTTGATGAGCATCGTTTCGGGGTTAAAGGGTTATAGGACACTACGTGTTGCTGGAGGGGCGACTTTTCGGCTTGCTGGTGCGGAAAAATTGGTGTTGAAGGTGGCGTGAGCCAACTTGAAGGATGGACAAATCGTGTTGCTAGCAGGGTGACTTTTCGGCTTTGTCACGCGGGAAAGTCGCGATTTTAGTTGCTTGTGTTTGCCTCGTTCCTGCGAACCCTGCATCGTGCCCCGTGCGCGGGCCCCTCTGGCAGCACACGTGGGCCCGACAAGTCGCACGTGGGCTCTCTCATGCGCACGTTAACCCGCTCATGCGAGCCTGGGCAGCCCCGCCCACGTGCATGTCGAGGGGTTTGCGTGCGTATCAAGGGGTTTACGCGCACACTCAGGGGTTAACGTGCGAACGCGCAATGTGGCTGTCGGGTCGCTACCACCCTGGCCAGGCGCCCGACAATGTGCGCGAGCAACCCATACCCCCGGGAACTGCCCAAAACGCAGGCTACTTCGCCACTAGCGGCCCGTTTTCAGTGTTTTTCACCGAGGTGGTCTGCGGTTTGGGCGCCCCAGCACCGCAAACCGCGTCCGCGCCGCCTCCAGTCGGGGGGAATTGCACTACACGGGGGTCCGACACGCCGGCGACACGCCGCAAGAGGGCTTCGTGTAGTGCAAAACCCCCGCCGGCCACCGGTCTGGAGAACGCCAGTGGCACGGAGAGCCCGGCCGCAGTACCGGTTGGCGCGAAAAAGTTCGCCCAACACCGCCCCTCCGGCGGCTCTTCCGCGAAAAAAAGTTAGCCCAGCAAGCATAAAAACGCCGAATTTGGGCCAATTTGAGCGCGCGGGGCGAACTTTTTCGCGCTTTCACGATCTAACAGCGACGCAGGGCGAACTTTTTCGCGCGTGCAGACGTAGGCCCTCCAGTGCACTACCCATCAGCGACCTGGCCCCACTGGTGTGGAGGGCGCCGGAGGGGCCGAAGTGCCTGGCCGCGGTGCCCGTGGGCGGCGGCAGGGCGCTGCCATAGCCCACCAACTGGCACGAGGACCACGCCTGGGCAAGACATTATTCGCCCAACAACAACCGCACCAGGCCCCTTCGGTACAAAACTCTCCCCGCACACCTGCCCTCGCCGCATGTCCGGTATAAAACTCTCCCCGCACTCCCCTTCTCACCGCATGTGCGGTACAAAACTCTCCCGGCACACCAGAAATGGCTCAATTTGGCGATTTTTCTGCATGCAGGGAGAGTTTTGTACCGTTGTCACCACCAAGAAGCCGAGCAGGGAGAGTTTTGTACCGAACGCGAGGCAGAGATCGAGCGAGCCAACACAACAACACTCCAGGCACCACAGGTGTGAAGGCGCCGGAGGGTGCGGAGGGACCGGAGGGCACGGGCGGGCTTTGAGGCGCGGGGCCTGACTGCAGTGCCCGGGGGCAGGGCCTGGTCCAGATAAATTTCGCACATAATTTCCGACGGTCATTTTTTGAGACCGCTCAAAAACGTTGCAATTCCAACGGAGTGATTTCAATTTTTGAACAAGTTGCAAGGGAATTACGTGCGACATTGAGGGGAGAGCGGCCCGTGGGGCCTCAAGCAGCGTCACGCCGGTGGGCTTGCCCGGTCAGCGGCCCGTGGGGCCTCAAGCAGCGTCACACCGGCGGGAATGCCCGCTCAGTGGCTGGTTAGCGGTTGCTCAGTGGCCGGTCAGAGGCCCGTGGGGCGTCAAGCAGCGTCACGCCGGCGGGAATGCCCGGTCAGTGGCCGGTCAGCGCCCGATCAGCGCCCGGTCAGCGCCCGCTCAGCGGCCGCTCAGCGGCCCGGCCGTGCCACGACCTCGGATATTCTCCAGGAGCGCCTCACCGTCCGAGCCGTACCAGACGGGGATGGACTCGGGGACGGTCCACAGGGCGTCGGGCACCATGGCCTCGAAGCTGCCGTGGGCCATGAACTGCTCGATTTCGGATAGGGAGCGAATCGCGATGCCCGCGACGCACTGGGGGAACTCGCGGGCGAACTCCGCGTAGATTTCGGGGTCGCGCTGCCCGTCGTCGCCGACCAGGAGCCAGCGCATGTGCGGGAACATGCGGGCCAGGCGGCGCAGCTCGCGGCGCTTGTGCTCGGGGCCCGAGCGGAACCAGCCTGTGTTCGAGGGGCCGAAGTCCGTCATGAGGAATCCGCCTGCCGGGTAGCCGGTGCGCTCCAGGAAGGAACGAACGGTCGGTACGACGTTCCACGCGCCCGTCGACAGGTACATGATGGGGGAGTGGGTGCCCTCGGGCACGCCCTCCGAGGTGGCCGAGGAGGTCGTCAGCGTCGTCAGCAGGTTCGCCATGCCGGGGACGGCCTCGCGCGAAGAGACGCGGTCGAGGAACGCGTGCTTCGCGGCGGTGACCAGGCGCGGCAGCATCGACACCATGACGGTGTCGTCGATGTCAGAAACGACGCCGAAGCGCTCGTCGTCGGAAACGATGCGCAGGCGCACGCGGGCGGGGCGTCCGGCGCGGATGCGGCCCTTGCGGGGACGCTCGTGCATCGCCGAGGCCGGGGCGGGCAGCGGGGTCGCGGTGCGCAGGGTGGCGGCGAGCTTCGCGGCGGTGTCCTCGGACATGCCGAGGGCGCGCACGTCGCCCGCGTGCAAGACCTGAATGGTCGCGTCGTGCCAGCCGGGCTCGAGTCCGTGGCCGAGCACCGTGATGTCGACGAAGCCGCCGCGGTCCGCGAAGGCGAGCCTGCGCGCGTTACCGACCGTGACGAGCACGGGCTGGCGGGGTACCTGGGCGTTGAAAAACTGGCGCCACCCGCGCCGCGTCTGGAGCCACGAGCGGCCGTCGTCGCCGCGCGCCATGAGGACGCGGCCGAGGATGCGGGCGCTGCGCTGGGAGCCGATGCCGCCGAAACCGACGACGCCCGGGTAGTACCAGCCCTGTGCCATCACAGCGACCAGCAGAGACGATGCGAATTCGCCCACGCCAGCCGTGAGGGCGAGCGCGAACGAGGGCGATTCGTCGTCGATGAGGGGCGGTCGGAGACGCATGAGGGCAATCATAGGGCCTCACCCCACCCGGAGCGCAAGAATCGGAGGCGCTTGGCGACTCAGTCGAGTGGAAGCGTCGGCTTCGGGGCGCCAGCGGTGCTCTTGCGCAGCGCGGGCAGGCCGATGAGCATGAGGAGGACCATCGCCCAGCCGGATCCCGACATGGTGAAGAGCCCGCCGCGCGCGCCGATTGCGTCGATCGCGGGACCGGCGACCGCGGTGCCCAGGGAGGTGCCCAGGTTGATCGACGTCGACATCCAGGTCAGGCCCTCGGTGAGCTTCGCGGGGGGAGACGGACTTTTGGATGATGACGTTGACGTTCGTCATGGTGGGGGCGCAGGTGAGGCCCGTGATGAGGATGACGGCGGCCATCGTCCAGATGTTGAAGGCCACAGGGAAGAAGCTCATGCCGATCGCCATCGCGATGACGCCGATGACGAACAGCTGCCAGGTGGGGCGCCGCCACGTGCGGGCACCGTAGACGAGCGCGGCCGTCAGCGAGCCGATCGAGAAGAGCGCGAGGAGGATGCCGCCGAGCGCGGGGGTACCCAGCTCCTCGGTGAAGCTGACCATCGACACTTCCATCGCACCGAACGTCATGCCCATGCCGATGTAGGTCGCCGCCATGACGAGGACGACGGGCTTGCGGATGACGGACTCGCGCGGGGCGCTCGGGTCGTGGGGGATGATGGCGGGCTCGGAGTCGCGGCGCGAGAGGAACAGGATGCCGCCCACTGCCAGGCTTGCGATCGAGATGATGAGGCCGGTCGCGGGGTGCACCGCGGTGCCCAGGACCGTGGAGAGCACGGGGCCCACGATGTACACGAACTCGTCGACCGCGGACTCGAGGGCGTAGGCGGTCGTCAGCTGTCCGGGCTTGTGCAGGATCGTCGACCAGCGCGAGCGCACGAGCGCGCCGGGAGCTCCCCACGTGGCACCCGCGAGGGCTGCCGGGATGAAGAGCGTCCACGCCGGGGCGTGCATGAAGACCGCGGCGACCAGCGCGGACATCGACAGGACCGAGATCGTCCAGGCGGGGCCCATGACGCGCAGCTGCCCGTGGCGGTCGACGCGGCGCGCGAGGATGGGCGCGCAGAGCGCCATCACGATGATGTTGACCGCCGAGACGGCGCCGGCCAGCGTGTAGTTGCCGTACTCGGCGCGCACCATCAGGATCATCGACAGGCCCACCATCGACATTGGCATACGCAGCACAAGGCCAGCCGCGGAGAACTTCCACGACTGACGGACACGCAGAATATCGAGATAGGTACCGAGCATCCTCTCATTCTACCGTCGGTCGGTAGGCGGAAAAGCCAAGAGGAATGGGGCGTACGTAACCATCCGGGCCCCGCCCGGGGGAGGAAAAACCTGGTGTCGCGATGACCGACGACCGCTGGCAAGCTGGGTGCCACGGGGAGGATAAGCCGTCAATAAACCACGGCCTCGTCCGTAGGGGACGAGGCCGTGGTGCGTCGGCAGCGTGGGCTCAGTCGGTCACCTCAAAGACGCCGACCTGGCCTTTCTCCGCCAGGGAGAGAGCGTGGTTGACGAAGGTGTAGTGGCCGGCCTCAAGCGGCGTGAACTCGACGAAGCCGCCCTCGGCCGCGCCCAGGGTGAGGACCTGCCCCCAGCCGCCGCCGCTCCCGCCGCCTCGGATCACGTAGGCGCCCTCGCGCCACACGGTGTCGAACTGGGTGCCCACGACGTGGAAGGTGGTCGCCAGGTTCGGGCCCGCGTCCATGACCCACACGCGCACGCGCTCGTTGGTCTTGATCTGGATCGGGTGCGCCTTGTACTGGAAGGGCACGCCGTTGAAGGCCATCGCATTGGGCTGCAGGGCCGACAGGAGCGAGGCATCGGCGGGCTGACCGTCCGCGCCCAGGTAGAGCTCGGAGGCGACCATGACGTACTCGCGGTCGACCTTGTCCAGGTCGGTCGGGTCGATGATGACGGCTCCGAACATGCCGTTCGCGATGTGCATCGACATGGGTGCGGTCGAGCAGTGGTAGAGCCAGATGCCCGCGTTCTTCGCGACGAAGGTGTACTCGAGGGTCTGCCCGGGCTCGATCGAGCGCATAACGTTGTCGGGGGCGACGAGGCCCGCGTGGAAGTCCAGCGAGTGGCTCATCGTCCCGTTGTTGACGAGCGTGATGTGGAAGGTGTCGCCGATGTGTCCGCGCAGGATCGGGCCGGGAGCGTCCCCGTTGAAGGTCCACGACTCGCGCGTCAGCGAGCTCGTGACGTTCACGGTCTGCTCGGTGACCGTGAAGGTGTAGTGGCGCTCGGTCTCGTTCGTGGCGGGCGGCAGCACGGGGTCGCGCGCATCGATGGTCGCCGCGTAGTCCGTCAGGGCCGTTGGGGTGGCCGGTCCCGCGGCGGCGTCCTGCCCGTGGTGCGCGTGGCTGCCCGAGGCCGAGGTCCCCGAGGAGGACGAGGCGCCAGAGGAGGAGGCGCCCGTGGCCTGCACGTGCAGGGTCATGCCCATCTCGCGGTGACCCGGCAGGGAACACCAGCCCTCGACGTCGCCGGAGATGACACCGAGGTCGAGTTCCTTCGTCTCACCCGCCGCCAGGGACCCGGAGGACACGCCCGTCTCGAACACCAGGTCGTGGCGCTGATCCCCCGAGTTCGTGAAGTCGACGATGAGGCGGTCGCCGACCGGCACCTCGATGTGGCCCGGCGTAAACGCCATGCCCTCGACGCCGACCGACACGCGGGTCGTGTGCCCGGTCGGCGTCACCGACGAGGCCGTGGTCCCCGAGGCGGTCCCCGTGCCCGACGTCGTGGGCGCGGACGGGTTGGACAGGAAGATCGCCAGCGCGAGCGCCACGACGGAGACGACGCCGATGATTGCGCCCGCCGTGCGGCTGATGGGCGAGTGGTCGCCCGCCGGGCTCATGCGCAGCTTCGGCGTTCCCGTCGAGCCGCCCATCGAAGCGGATGGCCTTGGGGTTTTTCCTCCCGATGAGGGTGACGCAGACAGGTTCAGGTCAGCCACGGTGGCCTCCTTGCGTGGTGGTGGGGGTTTGGGTGGCACGCTTGACGCGCGCCTGGGCCACGCCGCAGCGGGCCATGAGGACGATGTCGACGACGTAGTGGCCAGCAGGACCACCCACGCGGCGATGGTGAGGCGCTCGGCGGACACGCCGCCCAGGGATGCGACGGCGAGGGCGAACACTGCGGCCACGTTGCGAGCCGCCTCCCGGATGGGAGCCCCGGCCTCGAGCACGCCGACCCCGACGCGCACCGCGGACGGGCCTCCGCCGATGACGACGGGCATCAGGTAGGTGAGCGCGCCGACGAAGAGCTGGCCCACGCCGGCCGCGCCGAGGATCGGCATCCACGGCAGGAACGCCGCGCGCAGGCCGGTCGCGTCCGCCCCCTCGAAGGCGCGCAGGGACGCCCCAGCGCCGGCGACGAGAATCCAGGCGGCGCCCAGCGTGAGGGACCATGCGCCGTACTCGGCCGGACCCTTCGCGAGGGCCGCGCGACAGAGCGGAACGCCGACGCCCAGCGCCGCCGCGCCCACGACGACGAGGAGACCCACCGACGCCACGCGCATCGACCCGGCGAGCGTGCCCGCACCCGCGACGAGGAGCGCCCCCACCCACAGAGGCAGGGCGCTCGTCGCGAAGGACACGGCCCGCGGATCCATGCGCGTGCGCATCGCGGTCGGCCCCAGCGTCACCAGGGTTCCGCCCATCGTCAGGCCCACCCAACCGGCGACACCCGCCAGCGCGTGGGCGACCGTCAGACGATCCCGGGCCGAGGCCAGCCACGCTGGCGCGTTCGCATCAAACATGGCCGCCGTCACGAAACCGGCCAGCGTCGCGCCGACCACCAGGAAAAACGCCGCCGCAATGTAGTAGCGAATAATCACCGCGAAACGCGACGCCAGGCGCTCGCGGGACGCGGTGAGCAGCGCCCACCCGTGCCACGCGGCAATCGCGCCGACAATGGTCGCGCCCGTGACGGTCGCGTGCCACAGGCCCGACCACATGCCGCCGATGAGGAGCAGGAGGGAAAGATTGAACGCAATGATGCGCACGGTGTTGTCGCGCCCGGCCCGCCGATCATCCGGGGCCAGGTGTGCGAGCGCGCGCGTGAAGTACCAGGACCACTGGAAGATCCCGTTCGACAGCACTCCGAGGGTCACCAGGTGGATCATCGTCCACAGGTTCTGCGGGATGCGGCCTCGGGCGACGATCGTGACGGCGGCGGCGACGGCCGCCACGCACATCCAGATGGAGGTCGCGCGGTCGGTGCGCGGAACGCGAGGCTTGCTCATCACACCTCCGTTCCGCCCGACGATGCGGGACCCGAGGAGGGCGAGTCGACCTCGTCGATGAGGCGGCGTTCCCGCGAGACCGCGCGCGCCCGGCGAATCGTCACCGTCAGCGTCGTTGCGACGAACAGGAGGACGCCCACGACACCCAGCGTGCCGCCCAGGCGCCACGGGTAGGCAGCCTCGCGCGCGCCCGCGAGGAGGCGCAGAGCGAGGGAAACCTGCAGGAACGCGAAGGGCACCCACATGGCGACGTGGTAGGGGACCTCGCGCCGGGCGACCGCCGGGATGATGACGGGAGCGTGGGCGAGCAGCATCGAGACGACGAAACCGATCGTGCTCGCGTGGACGCCGGCGTCGTAGCCGTACCCGTCGAAGGCCGGGGGCGCGATGACCCACATCAGCGCGGGCACGAGCGCCCACGCGTAGCCGCTCAGCATGCACACGGCGGCCAGGCGAGGCAGGCCCTTCATGCGCACGGTGCCGCGCGCGACGTCGTGCCACGCGGTGTCGACCATGAGGGCACCCAGGCTCAGCCCGATCAGCGGGTACCCGATCGCGGGGGAGTAGAGCGCGACGGTCAGGCCCACCATGAGGGCGGCGCTCTCGGCGGTGATGCGCCGCTCGGTGGAGCCGGACGCGAAGGCGAGTCGCGCGAGTTCGACGCGCTCGCCGACGATCGTGACGATCAGGAAAGCCAGCCACCACGGCACCGCGCGCGGCGTCTCGAGGCCTCGCCACCACAGGAGGATGCCGCCCAGGCCAATGAGCGCGCCCATCAGCTGGATGAGGACGGCGTGGGTCGCCTGGCGGCGCGCCCACACGTAGCAGTAGATGGCACACAGCGTCGCCATACCGAGGGTGATGAGGAATCCGGGCATCATGCGCTCGGGCGCGAATCCGGTCAGGTGGGCGGCCAGGTAGCGGGGGATCGGCAGGTTCGCGAGCGTCGCGGCCACGGCCTCGTTCTGGGAGATGACGACCGCGCTGATACCGCCCGTGCCGGTGAGCAGGGGAGCCGCGTACGCCCACGCGCGACGCCCGTCGGACTGCAAGGCGACCGCGCGCTCCAGGCAGATCGCGGTACCCAGGAACCCGTAGATCATGAGGAGCCCGTGCACGGTCCCCAGGCTCGTCGAGGCCACGGGTGCGAGCGCCCCGAGACGGACGAGGGAAGCGTCCAGTCCCGCGAGAAGCGCGATGCCGGCGAGGAGGAGGAATGCAAGGCGGCCGACGGGCAGGCGGGGGATGGGAGGCCTCGTCACTATCGACGAGGCCTGGGCTGGCGCATCCGGTCCCGCGTCGCGTGCGGGTGGGCGTGCCTCGCTCATGTGGGCTCCTGGAGGTGGTGGGCGTGAGTCGGGCCCCGGCGGGGCGACAGTGCCAAGGTAGCCGCCCCGTCACCAATTTTCTAGGGGTGTGAGCGGTAAAAATGTGCGATAGGGGAGTCAGGGCCCCCTGGATGAATGGGTGCGCATCAGGTTTCCGTCCGGTAATATTGTCCAGGTCACGCATCTATGAACACAGGAGTGGACGATGAGCGATCTTTCATTTGTTGCCGGCGAATTCCCTCGCCTCGCTTCGACGGCGCGCGAGGCCGCAGAGGCAGTACGTTCGGCTCGCCCCGAGGGCGGAGCCAGCGCCTTCGCCTCGGCAATGCCCGGCACGAGCCTGTCGTCGCAGATGCAAGGCGTCGAAGATAAGTTTGCGGACCAGGCAACCAAGACGGGCACGAGCCTGGATGAACACGCTGACTCGCTCGAAGCTGCCGAGCGCGACTTCATCGCCACCGAAGACGAGAACAGCCAGCTCATCGGTTCCATCATCGAAGGCAACAGCTACGGTGGGGGCTCTGGCTCCGGCGGTGGCGAGATGCTCAGGGGCCACAGCATCGGCTCGGCCCTGTCGGGGCACAGCCTCGGCGGACAGGCCATCGACGACATCATCAACGGTGGCGGTGGCGGGGGCGTCAGTGGCCACAGCTATGGCTCGGGTATCAGCGGCCACAGCTATGGCACCGGTAACGGTGACTCGGGCGATGTCATCGGCGATCCCGATCACGTGATTAACCCCCATTTTGGCTCGCGCCCCGGAGACTGGCGCATGCCGGATCCTATTGTGGGAGGCCCCGTCCTGCCGCCTGAGATCTCCGAACCCATCCGCGGTAAGGTCAACGAGGCCGTCGAGGGCGTCAAGGAGACCGTGAGGGGGATCGCCGAGGAGCTCGGTAATCTTGACCCGTCGAAGATTGCTGGCCCGATCAAGGCTCCCGACTGGCTGGATGACGTCAAGCGCAACTGACGATCCGGCGCTCGCGGTCGGTCGCGAACATCCGCGGCCACGCGTGACCAGCGAACATAGCAGGGGGGCGGCGCTCATATGAGCACCGCCCCCCTCGCGCAACCCGCGTGAGCGGGCGCCGTCAGAGCATCAGCCGTTCAAGGCGTCGGACACGACCTGCTTGGCGGCCTCCTGGACCTGCGCCAGGTGCTCGGCACCCTTGAAGGACTCCGCGTAGATCTTGTACACGTCCTCGGTGCCCGAAGGACGCGCGGCAAACCACGCGTACTCGGTCGTCACCTTCAGGCCACCGATGGGCGCGTCGTTACCGGGCGCGCGCACCAGCTTCGCGACGATCGGGTCGCCGGCCAGCTCGGTCGCGGTCACGTCGTCCGCGGACAGCGCAGCGAGCTTCGCCTTCTCCTCGCGGGAGGCGGCCGCGTCGATGCGCGCGTAGGCGGAGGCGCCGAAGCGCTCAACCTGCTCCTCGTGCAGCTGCGACGGGGTCTTGCCGGTCACGGCCAGGATCTCCGAGGCGAGCAGCGCCAGGATGATGCCGTCCTTATCGGTCGACCACACGGTGCCGTCCTTGCGCAGGAAGGAAGCTCCCGCGCTCTCCTCGCCGCCGAAACCGACGGTCCCGGACAGCAGGCCGGGCACGAAGTACTTGAAGCCCACGGGCACCTCGATCAGGTCGCGGCCCATCGCGGCCACAACGCGGTCGATGAGGGCGGAGGACACCAGGGTCTTACCCACGGCCGCATCCGCACCCCAGCCGGGACGGTGCGTGAACAGGTACTCGATGGCGACGGCCAGGAAGTGGTTCGGGTTCATCAGGCCGTCGGGGGTGACGATGCCGTGGCGATCCGAATCCGCGTCGTTGCCGGTCGCAATGTCGTAGGGGGTGTTGCCCTCGGCGTCCGGGGTCATGGCCTGACGCAGAGACGCCATCGCGTAGGGCGAGGAGCAATCCATGCGGATCTTGCCGTCCCAGTCCAGGGTCATGAAGGGCCACGCCGGGTCGACCTCGGGGTTCACGACGGTCAGGTCGAGGCCGTAGTGCTCGCCGATGGCCGCCCAGTAGTCGATCGACGCGCCGCCGAGCGGGTCCGCACCGATGCGCACGCCCGCCTTGCGGATGGCTTCGATGTCGATGACCTGGTCGAGCTGCGAGACGTAGAAGTCTAGGTAGTCGAAGGGCTTGATGTTCGGGTCGTGCAGCAGGTCCGAGCCGGTCACGCGGGGAACGTTCTTCCATTCACCCGAGTCGAGGAGCTCGTTGGCGCGCGCCGCGATCCAGCCGGTCGCGTCGGTGTCGGCGGGGCCGCCGTGAGGCGGGTTGTACTGAAGCCGCCGTCGCGCGGGGGGTTGTGGCTGGGGGTGACGACGATGCCGTCGGCGAGGCCGTCGCCCTCGGTGCGCAGGTTGGCGGGTGCGCCGTTCGCGCCGAGGATGGCGACGGAGACGGCGGGGGTGGGCGTGTAGGAGCCGCGCGAGTCGATGCGCGTGTCGATGCCGGCACCCGCGAGGACCTCCAGGGCGGTGCGCCACGCGGGCTCGCTCAGGGCGTGCGTGTCACGGCCGATGAACAGCGGTCCGTTGATGCCCTGGGAGGCGCGGTACTCGATGATCGCCGCGGTGATGGCGATGATGTGCGCCTCGTTGAACTTACCGTCCAACGAAGCGCCGCGGTGGCCCGACGTTCCGAACGCGACGCGCTGTCCCACGTCGGTCGGGTCAGGGACGATGTCGTAGTAGGCGGAGATGACATCGTCGACGTTGATGAGGTCTTCTGGAAGGGCACGTGTGCCAGCTCGTTCATGCATAGTGACAGTGTTGCACGTTACGCCGCTTTGTGGGTAGCGCCGTCCCAGGGCGTGGACTTTTCCTTGTTTCTCTTGTTCGAGGTTGTGGCTGGGAGGGCGCAAAAGGGCAGGTGGCAGCGGGGGTAGCTCCGGCCTCGTCCCCGTGAGAGGACAGGGGGTCTGCACGTTTTCCCAAAACCGCCAGCGAGCGACTATCCTATGAGATATCGGTCACCGAAGACCGTGACTGTGTCGTCAGGAGGAACACCGTGGGATGGTTTGATTCCATCGAACATAACCGTTGGCTGAGCAGCCACATGCAGGCGCTCATTGAAGAGGCTGAAGGCGCGATCGTCGCGACTGGTTTCGCGCACCTCGACGCCGATGGAAAGCCCGACCCGACCCGATCAATCGACCTGGCTGTCACGGGCCGCATGGCCTACGTGTTCTCGCTCGGCGCGCTCATGGGCCTGCCCGGCACACGCCGCTACGCCGATCACGCCGTCAAAGCACTCACCAACTACTTCACGGACCCCGTCAACGGCGGCATGTGGTTCGCCATCAAGCCTGAACCCGACGAGGACGGACACGGCGTTCCGTGGGACGAGGCCTCGCGCGTGAAATCGCAGTACCACACCGTGTATGCGCTGCTCGGCGTGGCCGCCGCGACCGTCGCCGACCGCCCCGGCGCCCACGAGCTGCTCAACCGCATGCTCGACGAACAGAAGGAACTGTGGACCGACGACTTCGGGCGCGTCTGGGACGAATACGACGAGGCCTTCACCGAGGCCGTCCCCGTCCACACGCTCGGCACCCTCATCCACACGATCGAGCCTACATGGCCGCCGCCGAGGCCACGACCGAACCCGAGTGGCTCGACCGCGCCGAAAAACTGACGGCCTTCGCCTACAAGGTCGCCTCCAAGAACGGATGGCGCATCCCTGAGTACTTCGACGAAAACTGGGAACCCAACCACGAGGCCGGCAAACTCCTCAACGACGGGCGCCGCTACTACAAGGGCTACGTGACCGGCCACTCGATGCAGCTCGCACGCTTCGCCCTCCAGGTGCGCGCGGGCCTGCGCTCGATGGGGTGGGAGGTGCCCGACTACCTCCTCGAGATGGGGACCGAACTCTTCGAGCGCGCACGCGTCGACGGATGGCGCCGCACCGACGCCTGCCCCGGCTTCTCCACCGGCGTGGACGACGAGGGCGACCCGATCCCCGGCGAAGACGAGCACCAGCAGTGGGTTGTCTGCGAGGGCGTGTGCGCCGCTGTGGCCGTGCGCCGCGCCATGCTGGACGACGGCGCCCGCGTCTCCGACGTCGAGCACTTCGAGCACTGCTACCGCTCCTTCGTCGACTACATCCACGACTACCTCATCAGTCAGCCCGGTCGCTGGGTGCGCCGCCTCGGTGCGCACAACGAGAACGTGCAGCCCGCCAAGTCGTCGCGCTGGGACGTCTACCACGCCATCCAGGCGACGCTGGCGATCCGCGTGCCGCTGTGGCCCCCGACGGCCCCCGCGCTCTCGCGCGGCCTCCTCGACCGCCCCGAGGAACCGGCCCCCGACAAGAAGTCCTGGAACTTCTTCGGCCTGCGCGGCTGACGCATCAAGTGTCTGATGGGCTTGGGCCCGGGGATGCGAGGGTCGCATCCCCGGGCCCGGTCCTGTAGGATGATCCGAGTCTGGAGGGCTGTCTGAGTGGCCGAAAGAGACGGTCTTGAAAACCGTTGTGTCAGCAATGGCACCGGGGGTTCGAATCCCTCGCCCTCCGCCGAGCCGACCGCCAATGGGCATCGCGGCGAGCGCACGTTCGCGCTCGCGGCAAAAATGCCTAAAGTAGTCGGCACTGGAGACGTCGCATAGTCCGGTCGAGTGCGCCTCCCTGCTAAGGAGGTAGGGGTGCATAGCCCCTCGCGGGTTCAAATCCCGCCGTCTCCGCGCATGACCCCCGCGCTTCGAGAGAAGCGCGGGGGTTTTCGTATTCGCTGGGCCGTCGCATTGGGGTTAAAGGACAAAAAGAGTTGGTCTGAGCCCGACCTTTCGGCTTTGCGGTGCGAGAAAGTCTGGTTCAAAGTTGTTGGGGGCCAACTTTGAGGGTGGACAAAATGTGTTGGTGAAATGTCGACTTTTCGGCTTTGTGGTGCGGGAGAGTGGGCGTCAAAGTTGGTACTGGCAGATTCGGTGAGTGAACATCTCGAAATGCGATTCCTGTGGCAGGAAGCTGATCCGGTACGGACTGTCGAAATCGGGCAAGCAGAGGTGGCATTGCACCTCGTGCCACTCAACTGGCGTGCAGCGGATTGATACCTCGGCCAAGCACCTGGGTGAGTTTCTTGCCTGGCTGCTCAGCGGTAATCGGCAGGCGGATATGCCAGGTGGGGGCAGGTCGTTTCGGCGGCGGTGCCAGGGTTTGTGGGAGGTGTGGCCTCTTGCTCCGGTGGTGGATGAGGTGCATGAGGTCGTGTTCGTTGACGGGATCCACCTGGGTCGCAAAGCGGTCGTATTGATTGCTCAGTCCCGGGATTTCATCTTGGGCTGGTATGTGGCACGCAGTGAGAACTCGCGCGCCTGGGAAGCGCTCATGAACCGGATCGCCCCACCAGACGTGGTGGTGACGGATGGGGGCAGTGGCTTCGAAAAAGCCCGCAAGAAAGCCTGGCCGAACACGCGGGTCCAGCGGTGCACCTTCCACGCGTTCGGGACCATCAAACAAGCCACCACCATTCGCCCCAAGCTTGCAGCCTCCAAGGAACTGTACGGCTTGGGCAAGCAGCTCTTGCACGTGAAAGACCGAGAGCAAGCGGCCTCATGGATAGACACCTACTTGGACTGGTGCAAGCGCTGGGAGGGCTTCCTCGCGCAGAAGACCAAGAGGGACGATGGCGGGTGGGAATACACGCACGAACGACTCGTGCGGGCCCGCAACAGTGTGAATCGGCTCATCGGAGCCGAGGTGTTGTTCACCTACACCGACCCCCAGTTTGAGGGGGCGTTGCCGGCGATGAACAACCAGATCGAAGGCGCGACCAACGCGCCCTTGCGTCAACTGTTGCGGGACCACCGGGGAATGCGGCTGACCCGCCGGATCAAAGCGATCTTCTGGTGGTGCTACATGCACACCGAAAACCCGCTCCCACCAGCCCAGATCCTCAAAATCATGCCCACAGACACCCAGATTGAAGCCCAATGGGAACACGCCTCGCGCACACACCCCGCAGCCGGTGTCATCCCCAGATGGGGCGACGCCATCGCCTGGCACGACCTCCACCACACAAGCCCCCACCGAAACAACTGGGACTAACCCTCCACCAACTCTTTTTGTCCTTTAACCCTCGCATTGGCTCGCACGTGGTGTGTGCGCAGGTGATCTGTGGGTTAAGGGTTAAAGGACAAAATGTGTTGGTTTTGTGGCGACTTTTCGGCTTTCTGGTGCGGAAACATCGGTGTTGAGGGTGGTTGTGTCATCGTGGGGATGCGCATATCGGAATGCTCGGCGCGTGGGTACCTGACAGCGCACGTGGGCCCGACAACTCGCACGTGGGCCCGATAGGTGGTGGCCTAGGCGGGCTGCCCACCATGCCACCAATAGGGTTTAGCTGCGAATTAGCGGGTTAAGGCTGCCAGTAGTGGGGCCCAGCTGCCACCAGCGCCCCGCATGATCACTCCCACGGCGACGAATCCAGCTCTCACGATGCGACTCGGCCTCATGCGAGTCCCACCAATGCGCACGTGAACCCGCTCATACACACCTGGGCCCGACGACTCGCACGCGGGCCCGATGGTCTACACGTGGGTAGTACCGCCCACGCGCATATCTAGGGGTTGATATGCGCATCAAAGGGCTTACGTGCGTATGAAGGGGTTAACGCGCATATTCAGGGGTCCACGTGCGACCAACACGCCACGACAGACACCGTTGCGCCAAAACGCAGGCTACTTCGCCACTAGCAGCCCGTTTTTAACGTTTTTCGCTGAGGTGGTCTGCGATTTGGGCACCACACCACCGCAAACCGTGACCTCACCGCCACCAAACGGGGGGAATTGCACTACACGGGGGTTCGACACGCCGGCGACACGCCGCAAGAGGGCTTCGTGTAGTGCAAAACCCCCGCCGGCCACCGGTCTGGAGAACGCCAGTGGCACGGAGAGCCCGGCCGCAGTACCGGTTGGCGCGAAAAAGTTCGCCCAACACTGCCCCTCCGGCGGCTCTTCCGCGAAAAAGTTCGCCCGGCAAGCGCAAAAACGCCGAATTTGGGCCATTTTGAGCGAGCGGGGCGAACTTTTTCGCGCTTTCACGATCTAACAGGGACGCAGGGAGAACTTTTTCGCGCGTGCAGACGTAGGCCCTCCAGTGCACTACCCATCAGCACACCAGGCCCCACTGGTGTGGAGGGTGCCAGAGGGGCCGGAGGGCACGGGAGGATTCGAGGCGACGCGCAAAGTCGCACATCAGCGACCCGGCCCAACTGGTGTGGAGGACGTCGGAGGGCCCGGAGGGCCCGGCTGTGGCGCCAGTGGATAACGGGGCCCGGCCGCGGTGCCTGTGGACGGCAGCAGGAAAACCCAGACAAATTTCGCACGTAATTTCCCTCGGTCATTTTTTGAGACCACCCGAAAACGTTGCAATTCCAACGGTACGAATTCAATGTTTGAAGTAATCACGGGGGAATTACGTGCGAAATTATTGTGCGGGTGGGCCGCCGCCCACGGGCACGCCAAGCAGCCCGGCCCAGGGGGCAGCCCGGCCCAGCGAGCAGCCCGGCCCCACACGCCAACGGGTGGAGCGCAGTGCGAAAGCTGAATGGAGCGGCGGGACGTGCCTCGAGCTGACATCCAGCTGGGCAATACGGCAACAGGAACCCCTACTCATCGAAGCGTTATGGATGCTGAGTAATCGCGCGCTGGACAAGTGTTGTGTGATGCGTCACTAGATTGAGTGATTGCGTATCGGCTAATACCTAATGTGCTGGTCATATTTTGATGATGGTCGCAGGGGCGTTCTGATAATTGCTCAGAAATCTCTTGATGCTGCGGGCATGCGCTCACTGACCAGGGGTTCAGAGAAGTTGTTATAGAGCCGTTATGCCCGGAATTTCAACGAAATACACCGTTGTAGTTGTGGTTCAGGTGATACCTGTTAGGCATGGTGGCAGCCGCTACTCCTTCACTAGGCTGGGACGCAAGTCCTGTCCATTTTCAGTTAGAAGGAGAAGTCGATGTCTCGACTGCGTCCGTTCCGCGCCCGTGTGGGCGTTGCGGGTGCCGCCAGCTTGGCCGCTCTCTCGCTTCTCGTCACGTCGCTGACGCCTTTCGCTTGGCGAGCCAGCGCCGCTGAGGAAAGCACGCAAGCAACCGACGTGGCGTCCTCGCAAGACGGCGCCACGGCCTCGTCCGAGTCCGAGGCCGCCACCGCGCCCGCCGCCGATACCGACGCAGCCGGGGCCGAAGCCCCCGCCGCCGATACCGACGCAGCCGGGGCCGAAGCCCCCGCCGCCGGTGCTGACGCCGCCGATGCCGACGCCGGTGCCGAGGAGCCCGCCGCGGAGGTCGCACCCGAGAACCAGCCCCGCACGCGCCGCGCCCGCGCGGTGACGGAAGACCAGGCGACCCTGGCCCTCAACGTTGTCAACGACGCGCAGACCCTGCGCATCCACGACGAGCAGATCACGACGATCAACTTCTCCTGCTCCTCGGTGACCACCCCCTGTAAGCAGGCGGAGATCGAGCTGGCGTTGCCCGGCCCCATCACGCCGGACGGCCTCAAGCTCGCCGAGCGTGGCTACACCGTCGTCCCCGTGACCGGCGACAGCGTCACCAAGACGATCACCTCGACCGAGAAGAACCCTGACGGCACCCGCGTGCAGCGCTACATCTTCAAGCTGAAGGATCCGCTCCCCGCCGGCACGTCCGACCGTATCCAGGTCACCTGGAACTACAGCTACTACGATGCACCGAACAACTCGACGACCACCCAGAAGGTGCGCTTCAGCGCGCTGAACGCTGAGAAGATCGAGAACGAGCTCACCACCACGTGGACCGCCGATACCGACATCGCGATCGAGAAGAGCGGCCCCACGAAGGCCTCTGACTACCCCGCAGTCGGCGGTGAGGCGACCTACAAGCTGCGCTACGGCTATCAGCAGATCGACCAGGACAACCCCAACAAGGTCGGTATCCGCTGGAACGGCTCCTCGCTGAAGAACGGCAACAACGGCCTCGGCTTCGTGGGTGTCCAGAACATCAAGGTTGTGGACCCGCTGCCCGCCAAGGCCGTCTTCGTCACGGCCTCCGACGGCGGCGTCTACGATCCGGCCACCCATACCGTCACCTGGTCCTACGATCGCTGGTTCTGGCAGAACCCGATCGATTCGACCGTCACCGTGAAGTACCCCGAGGGTACGGTTTCGCTCGATGACACGGTCACCAACAAGGCGACCATCAGCGCCGAGGTCATGAACGACCCGACGAAGACCCTGACGAAGAGCTCCGAAATCACGCACGGCTTCGCCGAGCGTAAGGTCGGCGGCCGCATCATGAAGACCGGCAACGACTACCAGTACCAGGTTCGCGGTGGCCTCTACCCGTGGCGTTTCGCCGGCATCAACTCGGGTAACACCACCCTTCACTTCCGCTGGGAAGATACCCTGCCCTGCACCTGGTCCACCCAGGATGCGAAGGCCGCCGGCGATTCCTGTGACCAGCCGACCATGGTGGGCCCCTACCGCTTCACCGTCTTCGGCAAGTCCGGATACGAGGACAACGGTGGCTGGACCCTCGAGTACTGGACCAACAAGGGCAACCACGAGACCGTCACCTACTCGAAGACGAGCCCTCTGACCCTGCCGGACGGCGAGTGGATCACCCGCTTCACCATCGACACCGACGCTGCTCCGCAGACCAGCCCCCAGGCGTGGCTGTACGGCACGACGCCTAAGACGCTGCCCACGACGGAGCCCGCGGACTTCGCCTCGCACTACAACCCCGCGCTGCCTCCGGAGAAGTACTACAACTACGTGGCCTCCCCGGACTACGTGCGCTTCCAGAACTGTGCCACCGGCACGGTGACCGATAAGGACACTGGGACCGTCGTCACCTCGAGCGACGAGCTCTGCTCCTGGATGCGCGTGCGCGACGAGTTCCCGAGCGTCCAGGTCTACAAGACCGTGCGCACCAACCCCGTGGTCGTGGGCAAGCCCGCCACCTTCTTCATCAACGGCACCGCCAAGTCGGCCACCGAGGGGGGGGCACGCCCACGCCGTTCGCCGTTGTGGACCTGCTGCCCGAGGGCTTCGACGTCGACGATGCCTCGGCGATCGTTCCCGAGAAGCGTTCCACGCTGAAGAACGCCGACGGCACCCCCTACGACCTCAGCAAGGTCACGGTCGAGATCGAGAAGAACTACAACAACACCGGCCGCACCCTCATCCGCTGGAACGTTCCGGATCCGGTCGAAGGTAGCCTCTACTCGACCTTCAATGTCAACGTGCTCGCGACGGCCGCTGCCGGCCAGAACACGAACGACGCCATGGCGTTCATGCCCGGCGACGGTGCTAAGTCGAGGACCGAGGACCAGAGCCTGCGCAACACCAACTACTGCATCGGTAGCCGTGCAGTCGACACCTTCGACGTCAACGGCAACGGGTCGACCACCGACTACGTGTGTAACGCGGCGACGAACTTCAACGTTGCGACCACCCCGTCGATGAATATCGCGAAGGAAGTCAAGGGCAACAAGAACGCGGACTTCGTCCCCGCCGGTGAGATCGCAGAGATTGACCCGGGTGCGGACGGCGCCTACCGTTTCACGATCGCCAACACCGGTAACACCCCGCTGACGAAGGTCGTGGCCTACGACGTCCTGCCCCACCTGAACGACGTGGGTGTGGGTCCCGCCTCCTCGCAGGCACGCGGCTCCCACTGGAAGCCGAACCTGAACTCCACCACCTGGGCATTCCAGTCGGTGAAGCAGAAGCCGGGTCGTGACCCCGAGATCACGGCCGTTCCGGCCTCGGACATCACGGTCCAGTACTCCACCGTTCCCAACCCCTGCCGCGGCGAGGTTCTCTCCGCGGGCGGCTCGATGAACGATGCACCCGCTGGTTGTACCCCCAACGCGTGGGGCGACGCTCCCGCCGACCTGACGACGATCACCGGTTTCCGCCTGGTGATGAACCGCGACATCGAGCCCGGTGAGAAGATCCAGTTCGTGGCGACCATGACCTCCCCGGTCAACGCCAACCTCATCGCCTGGAACTCCGTCGCGATGTCCGGTGGCTCCATGCAGAACGGCAAGGTGTCCTACCTGCTGCCCAACGAGGCCCCCAAGGTCGGCATCAACGTTTCCACCGATGTCGCGGTCGCCAAGACCGTGTCCCGCGTCAAGATGAACGGCGATCAGCCGGTTCGCGATGCCAACGGTATTCCTGAAACCCTCCAGTCGACGGAACCGATCATGCCGGGCGACTACATGCTCTACCGCATCACCCTGAACAACAAGGGTCCGGCTGTTGCTTCGGGCATGACCGTCAAGGAAGTCCTCCCGGCAGGTGTTGAGTACGTCTCCGCCGAGACGCGCATCTGCCAGGACGGCGCGACGAACCCGTGCACCGGCACCGTGAAGGCAGATTCCGGCTTCGAGGTCCTGGACACGGACTGGCGAGCCATGGAGTCTGGCGTTCTCAACACCAACCTCTACGTCGGTGGCACCGAGACGCTGTACGTCCTCGTGAAGGTTCAGGACGGCACCGAGGGCAAGACCATCACGAACACGGCCTCCTTGGGCGACTTCGACCAGATCGACTCCAACAAGGACAACAACACGGCCAGCGCATCCTTCACCGTGGGTGGCACCATTTCGGGCACCATCTACAACGACAAGGACGCGACCTGGTTCAACGATTCGCCCGTCCTCGACAGTCCCTTCGAAGGTGTGACGGTTCGTCTGCTCGACGCCGACGGTAACCCGGTGAAGGATGCGTCCGGCGCGGACATCACCGCCAAGACCGATGCCGACGGTAAGTACACCTTCACCCGTCTGCCGATGGGCTCGTACAAGGTCGAGGTCGTTCCGGGCGCGGCGAAGGTTGACGGCGCTGACGTGAACCTGTCCGACTACAAGCAGACCTACGGCTACGGCTCGTCGACCAAGCGCAGCGAGGCTTCGGCAAGGGCAAGCTCGTCACGCCGAACCCGATCGAGCTGACGACCGCCGCCCCCAACGCCACGAAGGTCGACTTCGCGTTCGTGAAGCCCGCCTCGGTGGGTAACTTCGTGTGGTTCGACGCGAACAAGGACGGCATTCAGGACGCGGACGAGGCCGGTGTCCCCGGCGTCACCGTCACCCTGACGGACGGCGCCGGCAACCCGGTCATCGACCTGGACGGCAACCCGGTCAAGCCCGTGGTCACGGACGCCAACGGCAAGTACGAGTTCACGAACCTCATGCCGAACGTTGATCGGATCGTTGCGAACGCGGGGGAGGAGAACTACAAGGTTGTCTTCACGGTTCCCGCCGGCTACTCCGCGACCACGTCCTACGCGGCTGCGGATGGTGAGAAGGACTCCAACGGCGCCGACAGCTCCGTGACGCTCACCCAGGGCCAGAACGACGAGACCGTCGACTTCGGCCTCGTCGCCGACGGCACGATCGGTGACACCCTGTTCTGGGACGTCGACAACAACGGCGGTTCTGCGCCTTCAGGCCCGGACAAGCCGCTGGCCGGCGTGACCGTCACGCTGACCTACACGACCCCCGCGGGCGTGCAGAAGACGCTGACGACCGTCACGGACGCCGACGGACACTACTCGTTCAAGGACCTCGCCCCCGGCGATTACGTCGTCACCGTTGACAAGACCTCCCTGGCTACCGTGTGCCCCGAGTGCACCGCTCAGACCCACGCCCCCCCTCGGGCAACCTGACGGCCTCGGAGGGCCAGGAGCTTTCCCTCACCTCCAAGGTGACGCTGAGCCCCGGCGCGATGACGAACAACGACCAGGACTGGGCGTTCACCGGCGTCGCGAACACGGCGATCGTCAAGGCGATCGCGGATCCGACCGAGGTTCCGGCGGGTGGCTTCACCCCCGGCACGTCCGTCACCTACACGCTGACGCTCACGAACGAGGGCCCGAGCCCCGCCACCGGCGTCATCGCGCAGGATAAGCTCCCCTCCGGCGTGACCTTCGTGTCCGCGCAGGGCGATGGCACCTACGACGCCGCCTCCGGCAAGTGGGACCTCAGCTCTGAGGTGATCGAGAAGGACGCGACGCGCACCCTGCGCATCACCGTCACCATCGATGCCTCCGCCGCCGGCTCGGTCGTGACCAACACGGCCACGATTGAGAAGCAGGACCAGATCGGCGACAAGACGACGGACAACACCTCGTCCGCGGACCTGACCGCCGGCTACACGATCGCGGGCAAGCTCTACAACGATGCCAACGCCTCGTTTAGCTCCGATAACGGTGAGAACCCGTACGCGGGCGTGACCGTTGCCCTCCTCAAGAAGGACGGCACCCCCGTCCTCGACAAGGACGGCAACCCGGTCACGGCAGTGACCGATGCCGATGGCAAGTACTCCTTCCCCGGTCTGGCACTGGGCGAGTACACCGTCAGCGTCGTCGACCCGACCTCCGGTCCTCTGGCGGGCACCAAGCCCACCGAGGCCTACACGGGCCGCTACAAGACCACCGCGGACGTGACCATCGCCGAGGCCACAGGATCGGTCATCGACGTGAACTTCGGTTTCGTCAAGCCCGCCTCTGTCGGTGACAAGGTGTGGATGGACGTCAACCGCGATGGCATCCAGGACGCCGACGAGCCCGCGATGCCGGGCGTGACGGTGACGCTGACGCGCGCCGACGGCTCTGCCGTGACGGATGCGTCGGGTAACCCGGTTGCGGCCGTGACTACCGATGCGAATGGACAGTACAAGTTCGAGAACCTGCTGCCCGGCGATTACAGGGTGACCTTCACGAACCCTGCGGGTTATGAGGCCACCGTGTCGGACGCTGGCAGTGATCGCGCTGCCGATTCCAATGGGACTGAGTCTGCGGTGAGCCTCGCTCAGGGCCAGGACGATGCGACCGTGGATTACGGTCTGGTCGGTACCGGCGTGATTGGTGATCAGCTGTTCGTGGATGTCAACCAGAACGGCGGGGGTGCCCCCGATGCTGGTGACAAGCCGCTGGCGGGCGTGAAGGTGACGCTGACGTGGACGGGTCCGGGTGGCATCACTCGCACCTATGAGACCACCACGGACGCTGATGGCAAGTACAAGTTCGAGAACTGCTTCCGGGCGAGTACAAGGTGTCGGTTGACCCGGAGTCGCTGCTGGCTGCCGAGCCCCTGCTCGATGTGCTGACCCACGCCCCGTCCGGTGACGTGGCGGCCAAGAAGGTCGTGTCCGAGGAGGCGAAGGCCGACAAGGACAAGCTGGCGCAGGCGTTCAACCTGAACGCGTCGGTGACGCTGACGGGCGAGAAGAACCAGAATCTTGATCAGGATTGGGGTTTTGGTATCTCGGCTGACACTGCGATTATGAAGGCGATCACCGATCCGGATGAGCAGGCTCAGGAGTCCTTCGAGTTCACCCCGGGTCAGCCCGTGACCTACACGCTGACGCTGACCAATAACGGTCCGGGAGTGGCGACGGGCGTGAAGGCCGCTGACAAGCTCCCCGCTGGCGTTGCGTTCGTGTCCGCGCAGGGTGATGGCTCCTACGACTCGGCCACGGGCGTGTGGGATCTGTCTGGCCTGACCCTGGCCAAGGGTGATGTCAAGACGATCACGATCACGGTTACGATTACGGGTGAGGGCGCGGGCCAGTTGGTCACCAACGTTGCTCGTATTACTCACCAGGATCAGGTGGGCGATGACCCGACCAACAACGAGTCTTCGGCCTCGTTCAAGGGCGGATACAACCTGGGTGGCACGATCTACCGTGACTCGGATGCGTCCTACTCCAAGGGCGACGACGAGCAGCGCTTCAAGGGCGTCACGGTCGCGCTGCTGAACGAGGATGGTACCCCGGTGCTCGATGCGAACGGTGATCCGATGACCGCGACGACCGACGAGAACGGTGCCTACCAGTTCGTGGGTCTGGCTCCGGCCTCGTACCGCGTGGTGATCGTGGATCCGAACTCGGGTGATCTGGCGGGGCTGCTGCCCACGCAGGCCTACACCGGTCGGGGTGCCACCCAGGCGTCGGTCACCATCTCTGACGCGTCGGTGCAGGGCGTGGACTTCGGTCTGGTTGCCCCCGCCAGCATCGGTGACCGCGTGTGGTACGACGAGGACGGTAACGGTGCGGATAACGGCGAGCCCGGTGCGCCGAACGTGACCGTGATCCTCAAGGACGCCAACGGCGTGGAGCTGGCTCGCACCACCACCGACGCTAACGGTAACTACCGTTTCACGGGTCTGATTCCGGGGACGTACACGGTTGATATCGAGGTTCCTGCCGGGTATAACGCGGCCACGACCTCGATGACGGTGACGGTTGGTGAGGGTGAAGAGAACCTGGATGTGGACTTCCCGCTCACCCTGATCCCGGCTCCGACCCCGACCCCGACCCCGACGCCGTCCACCACGGTTGCGAAGGTCCTGGCCCGTACCGGCTCGGATGCGTCCGTGCTTGGTGGTATGGCGGCCATGGCAGCCATTGCCGGGTTTGTGGCTCTGGCGGGTAAGCGCCGCCGCGAGCATGAGGATGCCTGAGCCAGGCGCGGGCTGACCCCCACACGGGGGTGATCCCACCAAAGGGTGAGGGGGCGCGAGACCAACACATGGTCCCGCGCCCCCTCCCTTTTTCGCACCCGATCGCCACCTCGCCCACGACCAGTCCTTGACCCCATAACCGAGCCCCGGCCTCGTCGATGAGCGAACGACCGACAGCGCGTGTGGAACGCGCGGCGCGGGACGCAGATGAGGGTGGGAGCAACTAGGCTTGGAGGGTGACCACTGCTCTGTATCGCCGGTATCGCCCCGACACCTTTGACCAGGTGATCGGCCAGGAACACGTGACGGAGCCGCTGAAGGCGGCGCTGCGCGCGAATCGCGTGACGCACGCGTACCTGTTCTCCGGGCCGCGCGGATGCGGCAAGACCACGTCGGCGCGCATCCTTGCGCGCTGCCTGAACTGCGCGCAGGGCCCCACGGACACCCCGTGCGGCCAGTGCGAATCGTGCCGTGAGCTGGCCACGGGCGGCCCGGGTTCGCTCGACGTCGTCGAGATCGACGCGGCCTCGCACGGCGGCGTCGACGACGCGCGTGACCTGCGTGAACGCGCCACCTTCGCGCCGGTGCGTGACCGCTACAAGATCTTCATCATCGACGAGGCCCACATGGTCACGAACCAGGGCTTTAATGCGCTGCTCAAGCTTGTCGAGGAGCCGCCTGAGCACGTCAAGTTTGTCTTCGCGACGACGGAACCCGAGCGCGTCATCGGCACGATTCGTTCGCGCACTCACCACTACCCGTTCCGCCTGGTGCCGCCGGATGTCCTCGGCCCGTACCTGACGACCCTGTGCGCCGAGGAACATATCGGCGTGGGCGAGGGCGTCCTGACCCTCGTTATGCGCGCGGGCGGCGGCTCGGTGCGTGACACCCTGTCGGTGCTCGACCAGCTGATGGCTGGCGCGATTGACGGCCAGGTCAGCTACCAGACGGCGGTCGCGCTGCTCGGGTACACGGACTCCGCGCTGCTCGATCAGTCCGTTGATGCTCTCGCGGGCGGTGACGGTGCCGCGGCCTTCCGCGTCGTCGAGCGCATGGTCGAGTCCGGCCACGATCCGCGCCGCTTCGTCGAGGACCTCCTCCAGCGTTTGCGCGACCTCCTCATCATCGCGGTGGCCGGCGACGGCGCGCGCGACGTCCTGGCTGACACCCCGCAGGACCAGTTCGAGCGCATGCAGCGTCAGGCGCAGAACTGGGGTCCGCACGGCCCTGTCCCGCGCCGCCGACCTGACTGACGAGGCCCCTGCGCGCCATGACGGGTGCGACGTCGCCTCGCCTCCAGCTTGAGCTCCTCGTCGGCCGCATCCTCGTGCCCTGCCCCCGCGCCCGCCCAGGCTCCCGTCCAGGGCACGGTCGGCATGACCGGAGGGGGAGCGCCGCGCGAGGCGTCCTCCGCTTCGTCCGAGGCATCCTCGGGCCGTTTCGGCGCCCGCGAGGCCCGCGAGGCCCTGGCTCGCAAGAAGCAGGAGCGCGCCGAGGCCCTCGGCCCCCGCTGCTCAGGTGGCGTCATCTGCCGCGCCCGCCCCTCAGGGCGTGCCCGCGTGGGGGAGCGGCCCCGACTGGTCCGCGCAGAAGCCCGCCGCACAGAAGCCCGCCGCGCAGAAGCCGGCACCGGAGTCGAGCCCCGCACCCGCGCAGGCTTCCGCACCCGTGCAGGCTGCGCCGCCCGAGGCCCCGCGCCGCGAGGCCCTGTCCACCCGTGACTCGGCGCCCGCGCGCGAGCCCGCGCCCGCCGCCCCTCCGCAGCGCTCGGAGGCACCCGCCTCCGGCCGCGACGCCGATATGCTGCGCGGCCGCTGGAACGAGGTCGTCGAGCGCCTGTCCTCCATCAGCCGCGTCACGTGGTCGATGGTCGGCGGTAACGCGCAGCTGGGGGCCGTCGATGGCTCCCACGTGGTTCTCCTCTTCCCGGTCGAGGCCATGGTCAACGCCTTCTCGCGCGGCCCCCGTGCGGCCGACGTCGAAAAGGCCATCAACGAGGTCACCGGCCTGAGCGTCAGAGTGTCCGCGCAGGTCGGGCAGGCCTCGGGCGGCCCGGCCACGACTGGCCCGTCGGCGCAGGCCTCGCACTCCGGCGCCTCCCAGCGCCCGTCCCAGCCCGGAGGCTGGGTCTCGGAGCCGCCCCCTTTTGATCAGGCCGCCGCGCAGGCGGCACCCGAACCCGAACCCGAGGGCGTCGGCTGGCCCGAGCCCGCGCGCGCACCCGAACCCGAACCCGAGGGCGTCGGCTGGCCCGAGCCCGCGACGGTGACGCCGATCCGGCGCGAGCCCGTCGCTCCGGCCCCGACCGCGGCCTCTCAGGCACCCGACCCGCAGCCCGGCGCCGAGCGCCCCGCGCTGCCCGAGCGGGCGGCCCGCGCCCTCGCCGCCGCCTCCACTGACGCGCCCGAGGGGGCATCGGCCTCGTCCCCGAATGGTGAGGCGGCCCCGCGCAAGCACTCGTTCACGGTCTTCCGCTACCCGGGCGACCCAGAGCCCGCCGAGCAGCCGACGGACGCGCCCGCGCAGCCCGCCCCGGCCACGTCCCCCGTCTTTGACGATGCCCCCATCGCGCCCGCCGCGCACACGCCGTCGACCCCGACGGGGTGGGGCGACCCGGTCGTCATCCCCGGGGGAGCATCCGTCAACTTCGACGACGGCGGCGACTCGTGGGCCCCGCCCGAGTCGGCCGCCCCCGCTGAAACGGCACCGATCAGCGCGGCGCCGAGCGCCCCCGCGCAGGCCCCGGCCTGGCTGGCGGCGGCCCCCGAGCCCACGTATGCCCCGGATTCCGCGCCCGGATTTGGCAACTCGCAACCCCAGCGCGACGCCGCACAAGCGTCCGACGCGCCGCTGACCGGCCGCGCCGCCGCCGAGGCCGCCCTGCGCGAGAAGGCTCAGCGCGAGGCCGCCGTCGCCTCGACCCGCACCCACGCGGCCGACGACGACAGCGCCAGCATCGACGACGAAAACATTGAAAACTCGCAGACGATCGGCCTGGCAGCGGTCCTGGAGATCCTCGGCGGACGCGTCATCGAAGAGAAGATGACCGAGGGAGGATACTGACATGTACGACGGCGCCCTGGCCGACCTCATCGATCAGTTTGGGCAGCTGCCCGGCATCGGCCCGAAGTCCGCGCAGCGCATGGCCATGCACGTCCTGGACGCGGAGCCCGAGGACGTCGCGCGCCTCGTCGACGCGATCAACGCCGTGCGCGGGCGCGTGCGCCACTGCGACATCTGCGGCAACCTCACGGAAGAGGACGAGTGCTCCATCTGCCGCGACGTGCGCCGCGACCCCAGCGCGATTTGCGTCGTGCAGGAGCCCAAGGATATCCAGGCGATCGAGGGCGCGCGCGTCTTCCGCGGGCGCTACCACGTCCTCGGTGGCGTCATCGATCCGATCCACGGGGTTGGGCCCGACCAGCTGAACATCGCCTCGCTCATGAGCCGCCTGGCCGACGGGACGGTCACCGAGGTCATCCTGGCGACCAACCCGAACGTCGAAGGCGAGGCGACGGCCGCCTACCTCGCGCGCATGCTCTCCACGATGGGCGTTGAGACCTCGCGCCTGGCGATGGGCCTGCCCATGGGCGGTGACCTGGAGTACGCAGACTCGGTGACGCTGGGCCGCGCGCTCGAGGGGCGCCGCCGCCTCTGAGCTTTCATCGACGAGGCCCGGGTTGCCTCGCGCTATCGACGCGCGGGCGGGGTCGGCCTCGCGTTATGGTCGCGCGGTGGGCGCGCGTCTGTGCCGGTGCCCTCTGCGGCTGCGACCTGCGGCGTTTGTCGCCTCGTGGGCCGCGTGTTGCGCTCTCTGTGACGCACGTGTGACACAATCGTAGGGACCGCGCTGCGAGAAGACGAGGAGGCCATGATGGCGACCCAGGCGAGTTCAGGCGCGCCCCGAGTGCTGGTTGTTGACGATGAGGCGATGCTGGCGGACCTGCTGTCGCAGGCGCTGCGCCACGAGGGCTGGGAGACGGCCACGGCGAAGGACGGGCTGGATGCGCTCGCGAAGGCGTCGAGCTTCCACCCGGACGTCGTGATCCTCGACGTGCAGATGCCGCGCATGGATGGCCTGGAGACGCTGGAGCGTCTGAGGGCTCGCGACCCGGAGCTGCCGGTCCTGTTCCTCACCGCGCGCGACGCTGTCGCTGATCGTGTGCAGGGATTGCGCGCGGGCGCGGACGATTACGTGACGAAGCCCTTCGACCTGGATGAGGTGGCGGCTCGCGTGGAGGCGCTGCTGCGCCGTGCGGGACGCACCCAGCAGGCGGCGTCGACGGTGTTGCAGGTCGCGGATCTGACCCTCGATGTGGACTCCCATGATGTGCGTCGTGGCGGGGAAGAAATCACGTTAACGAACACTGAGTTCGAATTGCTCCGGTATCTTATGGAAAACGTTGGAATCGTGCTGTCGAAGCAGAAGATTCTGGACGCTGTGTGGAGCTATGACTTCGGTGGCCAGGTGAACGTTGTCGAGCTGTACATCTCGTATCTGCGTAAGAAGATCGACGCGGATCGCCCGGCCCTCATCCGCACGGTGCGCGGTGCCGGCTACATCATGCGGGAGCCCCAGTGACGCGGCGGCCTTCCCTGGCGGGGCGTCTCTCGCGCGCCTTGGCCGCGTGCGTGGCGCTCGCCCTCATCGTCATGGTGGCGGCGTCCACGCTGGTGATGCGTTCGTGGATGCTCGCCAACATGGACTCCGAGCTGCATCGCCTCTCCCAGCGCGCGGGCGAGCACCTGGACGTTGAGGACGCGCCAGATGATGGGGTGGGTGCGCACGACGATGCCGACGACGACTCCGACGATGGTGCGCGCGCGGTCCCACAGTCGGGCGGGCGCACGCCTCGTCCCGGTGGACCGGTTGTCCCCGGCGGACCCAAGGGGCCTGGTTTTGGTGGTTCCGGCATCGCCGAGGGCACCCTCCAGTACGTGAGCGAGGACGGCGAGGCGGCCGGCGCGGTCGTCTCGAATTTCTCGGTGACCTACCTGGATGAGCCCGCACTGGCGATCCTGGCCGCGGTGCCGACGGATGGCGCCCCGCACACCGTGCGTCTCAAAGATCTGGGCGCGTTCCGGGTGACCTCCCAGGTCGTGGGCGATAAGACCGTGCTCGTCGGCGTGCAGATGGACAGTGTCGACGACGTGGTTCTGATGCTTGTTGCGGTCGAGGTTGGCCTGTCCCTCGTCGTCGCGATTGCGGCGTGGTTCGCTGGGCGCGCGTGGGTGCGCCGCGAGCTGCGCCCGCTCGGGGTGGTGCGTGCGGCGGCCGCGGACATCGCGAGCCGCGACCTGGCTGACGATGCCGAGGACCTGACGCGCGTCGGCGAGGAGGCCACTTCCGGCCCCGTCGAGGTTGCCGACGTGGCGGGCGCGCTCAACTCGATGATCGACGCGGTCGAGGACGGCATGGAACGTCGCGCCCGCAGCGAGGCGAAGTTGCGCCAGTTTGTCGCCGACGCCTCCCACGAGCTGCGCACGCCGCTGGCCTCCGTTCAGGGGTACGCGCAGCTCGCGCGCCGCGACATTGACGAGGCCTCCCGGACCCAGGCGCTCGAGCGCATCTCCTCGGAGGGGGCGCGCATGGCCTCCCTCGTGGAGGAGATGCTGACGCTGGCTCGCCTGGATGGAAACCGCGCGCTGAAACGGGACAATGTCGACGTTATCCCGCTGATACTGGACGCCCTGTCAGACGCGCACGTGGTCGCCCCCGACCACGCGTGGGAGCTCGGCGAGGCCTCGGACATCCAGGTGCTCGGCGACGAGGCAGCCCTGCGTCAGATTCTGACGAACCTCCTCGCGAACGCCCGCGTGCACACGCCCGCGGGCACGCGCGTGACCGTTTCTCTCAGCCCCCTTCCCGCCGATCGTGAATCGGGGAAGGACGCCCCGGCCTCGTCGATGGTGAGGATCCGCGTCGCCGACGACGGTCCCGGCATCCCCGCCGAGATCCGCGACCGCGTCTTCGATCGTTTCGTGCGCGGCGACTCCTCGCGTACCCGCGACGGGCGCGGCTCCTCGGGCCTGGGAATGTCGATCGTCGAGTCGCTGGCGCGCGCGATGGGCGGGTCGGTGCGCCTCGCGGACGCCGACAAGGGGACCGTCATCGACGTGACATTGCCCGCCGCCTGAGCGCCCCCGCGCGTTGGTGACCGAGAGGGCGCTGACCAGGAGCGTTGCAATTCCGGGCCTCGCGCGCCCTGTGTCCTGCGTCGCCCCGGCGCGTCCCATGTCACCCGCGCCCACATGCCGGTCTTTCCCAGCGCGATGCCTGGTGGGCCGTAGGATTGTTGTGGTGGCGTGCGCCACCCGATTACGTGCGTATCGGCACGTACCGACAGAAATGAGGCTCAAGTGGCACTGATCGTGCAAAAGTACGGCGGTTCTTCCGTCGCCGACACCGAAGCCATGAAGCGCGTCGCCCAGCGCATCGTGGACACGCACAACGCGGGACACCGCGTCGTTGTCGTCGTATCGGCGATGGGCGACACGACGGACGACCTGCTCGACTCGGCCGCAGCACTCACCGACAACCCGCCCGAGCGCGAGATGGACATCCTCCTGTCCGCCGGCGAACGCATCTCCATGGCCCTCCTCGCGATGGCCGTCAACGAGCTCGGCGTCGAAGCCCGCGCCTACACCGGCGCGCAGGCCGGCATCAAGACGGACAGCCACTTCGGCGCCGCCCAGATTGTCGGCATGGTCCCCGAGCGCGTCGCCCGCGCCGTCAAGGACGGCCAGGTCGCCATCGTCGCCGGCTTCCAGGGCATCTCCAAAGACGACGACGTGACCACGCTCGGCCGCGGCGGCTCCGACACGACCGCCGTCGCCCTCGCCGCAGCCCTCCACGCCGACGTGTGCGAAATTTACACCGACGTCGACGGCCTCTTCTCCGCCGACCCGCGCATCGTCCCCAAGGCCCACCGCCTGCGCACCCTCACCCAGGAAGAAACCCTGGAAATGGCCGCACACGGCGCCAAGATCCTCCACCTGCGCGCCGTCGAATTCGCCCGCCGCTACGGGGTCCCCCTGCACGTGCGCTCCTCGTTCTCCGAAAAGAACGGCACCTGGATCTCCGACTCCCCCGCAAACCCCGAACTCAAGGGCCTCGTGCCCGACGCCGCCCTGAAGTCCCCAGAGGAAAACGCCATGGAAAAGCCCGTCATCTCCGGTATCGCTCACGACCGCTCCCAGGACAAGATCACCGTCACCGACGTGCCGAACAGCCCCGGCGTCGCCGCCCGCGTCTTCGCCGTCGTCGCCGAGGTCGGCGCCAACATCGACATGATCGTCCAGAACCTGCCGATCTCCGACCCCACCAAGGCCAACATCACCTTCACCCTGCCCGAAGGCGACGCGCAGAAGGCCCTCGATGCCCTCGAGGCCCACCGCGACGAGATCGGCTTCAACGAACTGCGCTACAACCCCAACATCGGCAAGCTCAGCCTCGTCGGCGTCGGCATGCGCACCAACCCCGGCGTCTCCGCGCGCCTCTTCAGTGCCCTGTCCGACGCGGGCATCAACATCGACCTGATCTCCACCTCCGAGATCCGCATCTCCGTCGTCACCCGCCTCGACGACCTCGACCGCGCCGTGCAGGCCGTCCACACCGCCTTCGGCCTCGACGCCTCCGAAACCGAGGCCGTCGTCTACGGCGGCACCGGCCGCTGATCGTTCATCGACGAGGCCCGGGCCGGTTCCGCTGGTCCGCGCTGTTTTGGCGCTCCCGGAGCTTCCGAGAGTGTGCCCCGGCCTCGTCCCCATAGATTTCACCCAGCGTTCGCCCCGTCGTATGGGCGCGCGCACCAACACAAGGAGAACACCATGAGTGGATTCAATGTCGCCGTCGTCGGCGCCACCGGCCAGGTCGGCCGAGTCATGCGCACCCTGCTGGAGGAGCGCAACTTCCCGGTCGAGACGATTCGATTCTTCTCGTCCGCGCGCTCGGCGGGCACCACCCTGCCTTGGAAGGGGCAGGACATCGTCGTCGAGGACGTGGCGACGGCCGACTACTCCGGCATTGACATTGCCGTGTTCTCCGCGGGTGCCACTGCCTCGCGCGAGTACGCCCCCAAGTTCGCGGCCGCCGGCGCGGTCGTCGTCGACAACTCCTCCGCGTGGCGCAAGGACCCCGAGGTCCCGCTCGTCGTGTCCGAGGTCAACCCCGACGACGTCGACAACCGCCCCAAGGGCATCATCGCGAACCCCAACTGCACCACCATGGCCGCGATGCCTGTCCTCAAGCCCCTCGTCGAGGCCGCCGGCGGCATCAAGCGCCTCTTCGTGTCCTCCTACCAGGCCGTCTCCGGCTCGGGCCGCGCCGGCGTCGCCGAGCTGACCAGCCAGATCGAGGCCGGCGTCAAGCAGGACCTCGCGGGCCTGGCCCTCGACGGTCGCGCCGTCACCCTGCCCGAGCCCGGCGTGTACGTCGCGCCCATCGCCTTCGACGTCGTGCCGCTCGCCGGCTCCATCGTCGACGACGGCTCCGAGGAAACCGACGAGGAGCAGAAGCTGCGCAACGAGTCGCGCCGCATCCTGCACACCCCGGACCTCGCCGTGTCCGGCACCTGCGTGCGCGTCCCCGTCTACACCGGCCACACCCTCACCATCCACGCCGAGTTCGCCGGCGACATCACGCCCGACCAGGCCCGTGCCCTGCTGGCCGAGGCCCCCGGCGTGCGCGTCGTCGACGTCCCGACTCCGCTCGAGGCCGCCGGCCGCGACGAGGTCCTCGTCGGCCGTATCCGTCACGACCAGGCCGTCGAGGGCAACCGCGGGCTTGTGCTCGTTGTTTCCGGCGACAACCTGCGCAAGGGCGCTGCCCTGAACGCGGTTCAGGTCGCCGAGGTGGTGGCGCAGCGACTGCGCTGAGTGTTCCGGCTGTGTGAACGCGCGGCGGCCCGGCGGGCTGCCGTGCGTTTGCGTTGCGTGTTGCGCCGCTGGTGTTCCGGGCGCCGGTCCCGGCCGCTGTGTGCGCCTGTGGGTGGCGGCTCGCCTCATTGATGGTGTTGCTTGTGGCGCCGCGGGTGTTCCGGGCGCCGGAGGGCCCGGCCGCCCGCGAGGCTAGCGTCCTCACTTTGTTCGGCGCCGCGCCTCGAAGCCCGGCCGTGCCCTCCGGTCCCTCCGGCGCCCTCCACACCAGTGGAGCCGTAGTGGCTGATGTTGCTCGGCGCGTCGGCTCGAAGCCCGGCCAGGCCCTGACGCCGCTCAGTAATTTCGCACGTAATTCCCCTGCGACTCTTTCAAACATTGAATCTAGATCGTTGGAATTGCAACGTTTTCAGACTTTGTTGAAACTTCGCTCAATCGAATTACGTGCGAAATTGCGGGGGAGGGGCTCGTCTCCGCAATGGTGTGCGAACTGGTGCATCGCTTGTCTATGTGGCGCAACGCGTTGCCGGGCTGAAACCGCCATCACCTTTGCGGCTCGGTCTTCATGCGTGGTTGAAACCGCTATCACCTTTGCTCGCCCTGAATGTGTGTTTTTGTGGCATTGTGGGCGAGCAAAGGTGTCGCTGGTTTCATGCGTACCCGTGAACGAGCGAGCAAAGGCGGTGGCGGTTTCATTTGGGCGCGAAAAAGTTCGCCCCGCGGCCCTGTGTCATCGCGAAAGCGCGAAAAAGTTCGCCCTGTGCGCTCAAAACACCCAAAATTCGGCGTTTTTGTGCGTGCTGGGCGAGTTTTTTCGCGGAAAGGCCGCTGGAGGGGCCGTGCCGGGCGAACTTTTTCGCGCCAACTGACATTGCGCCCGGTCTTGTAGGCGATGCGGTGCCCTCCAAGCTGGAAGTGGTGGGGGTTTGCACTACATGAAGCCGTAGTACAGCGTGTCGCCGGCGTGTTGGACCCTCATGTCGTGCAATTCCCCCCCCGCTGCTCAGTGCCGCATCCGGTTTTGTTCGTGCACGGGGTTTGCCTTGTGCGTTGATGGGTGCGCACACCTTGTCGCTGCGCTCCAGGAATGTCACCGTTTCGCAGGTGTGTTCGCGGCATATACAGCGTCGTTTGTACCACCGGATCCGCGCCGGAACCCAGGCCCAAGGCGCGTCGATCCACCACCACACGCCCATGACCGTGAGCGATCACCCCACAACCCGGGCAGCCAACCAGCTGGTTACACGACTCAACATCGAGCACCAGAGCCTGTGGCCTGGTCTGGTTTTGTGGACCGGGTGTTTTGAGGGTTGTTGGTTGTTATTGGTGGTGTTGTGCCCATTGGCGCGCGTATTGGTTGGGTGAGAGCCAGTCCAGCGCGCTGTGGGGGTGCTCTTCATTGTAGCGGTGGGACCAGGCGCCGATTAGTGCGCGCGCGTGGTCAAGCCCTTCGAACATGTTGTCCTCCAGGAGTTCATCACGCATCCGGTTGTGCAAGGACTCCACGAACCCGTTATGCCAGGGTTGGCCCGGCGGGATGAACGCTTGGAGCGTGTTGTGCTCGTTGGCCCAGCGCCCCAAGGCGGCGGCGATGAATTCGGGCCCGTTATCGGCGCGCAGCACCTGGGGTGCCCCATGGGTTAGGGCAGCCAGGTCAAGCATTTCGATCACGTCGGCGGCTCCCATACGACGCTCGACGCGGAAAGCCAGGTGCTGGCGCGTGAACTCATCGATGAGGTTACAGACCTTGAACACGCGCCCCCCTCCAATCCGAATCGAACTGGAAATCAATGGCCCACACCTGCCCCGGCGCACTAGCCGTGACCAGGCGCTGGAGGCGCGGCGCAGTGCGGGGCTTGGGGGCTTTGCGCGGGCGCACGCGCAGTCCTTCGGTGCGCCACAAGCGCCGGAACGTATCACGCCCCACGACAACGCCCTCGCTCTTGGCCCGCGCCCAGGCGCGTTTATAGCCCCAGCGTCGATGCGTGGCGGCAAAATCGTTCATCCACTGGCGCACAGGCCCATGATCACGCAGCGTTTTCGCCCCGCCCGCCGCGCGGGCCCGGCAATACGCTGACCGGGACAGCCCGGCAACGCGGCATGCAAGGCGCTGAGAAAACCCCTGGCCAACCAGGTAGCTGACAGCCTCGTGCCTGCGCGCCGGGCTTAGAAGTTTCCCTCCGCCAGCTCTCGCAACGCTGCCTTTTCTAGCTCTGCTTGGCCCAGCAACTGTTTGAGGCGCGCGTTTTGCTCACGCAACTCACGCAGTTCCTTGGCCTCACTACGATTCATTGACCCATAACGCTGACGCCACCGGCACAACGTCGCCTCACTGATACCCAGCACGCGGCAGGCCTGGGCCGTACTCATGCCCTCACCTCGCAACGCCTCGGCCTTCTCCAGCTTCACGACAATCTGCTCAGGCGTGTGCTTCGAGAACTTCCTCATGGTCATCCATTCTGCCCGGCCACAAGCAGCCGGGACTACTCAGAACAACCCTCTCAAAACAAACGGTCCGAAAAACCCAGACCCCTCCACCTGTAGGGTGCGAGCCACGCTCATCAGATGGAAGTCCTCCAAGTCAACGAGCAGATCACACCGACCACAACGATCAAGCGACACGGAGCAGCAGCAGGTAGGGTGACACGCCACCCGAGGTCCTTTGAAGATCGCGGGGGTAGAAGTCCGCTCATCATCAAGGACCTCGACCTCTACCCGCAACCCCCGACCAACACCCACTCACCCACACTCAACTCGGAAGAGCCAGTTTGCCTTCGAGCGCACTCAAAGGTTTAGCGTAATAGACATGTTGGAAGAACGGTTAGAGCAAGCCCTTAGGCTCGCGATCGATCCACCCGGAGGGCTAAATACTGCGGCGTTGCGCGACCTGATCAGAGATGATGAGAACACTCAGTGGGATATCGCTACCACTGCCGAGTATTTGGGAATCAGCGCACATACGCTGCGCTATTACGAACGCGCAGGGCTGGTGAAAGTAGGACGCGACGCATCCGGCTATCGGCTTTACGATGCTGTGTCTGTACGGCGTTTGGTTTATTACCCGAATGCGGGTCTCTGGAATGTCGATTGCCCAACTCCAGCATTACATCTCCTTGGTTGAACAAGGTGCAGAAACAGTGCAGGAGCGTCTTGATTTGATGCTGGAGCATCGTGACATCCTGCGGCAACGAATAGAGGATCTTCAGTTATCGCTGGCAGCTACCGAATTCAAGATAGCAATGTATCAGAAAGGTTCCCGTCCATAATGAGTGATCAGTACGATATTGATTCCGTCGATAACCAGCGACGTCGTGATCTTGGATTGCAGGTTCTCTCCCGTATCGACGGAGACGCTGGTCAGAGTGTTATCGAATCACTTTCCACGTCAAACCCTGCTTTAGGACACCACATCGCCGCATTTGCTTTCGGTGATATTTACGATAGGCCCGGTCTGGATGCACGCAGTCGCCAGCTAGTAACCATTGGCGTATTGACTGCATTAGGCGGATGCGAACCTCAACTTAAAGTTCATGTTGGAGCGGCACTCAATGTCGGAATTTCCGAAGAGGAAATTCAGGAAGCTATCCTGCACGCCTCAGTGTACTGCGGCTTTCCGGGCTCTTCATAATTGGGGGTGTAGTTGGGGTCTGAATCCGCCGGTTTCGAGGAGGCAGCGGGTGATGTAGTGGGTGAGGTTACGGAACCCGAGGGCGGAGCCGCGTAGGTGTTCGAGGCGTCCGTTGATGGCTTCGGTAGGGCCATTGGAGGTGTGGGGGTGGTCGAAGTAAGCCAGGATGTCCCCGGCTCGGCGTTTGAGTGTCCTGCCCAGCGTGATGAGCTCGGTCAGACCCCTCGGTACACGCGTGGAGGTCAGGGTGTTGATTTCGGCTTCCATCAGGGCCTTACCCGCGTCCGTGTCGGGCGCGCGGTAGGCGTCGATGATGTTCTGGTAGGCGCTCCAAGTGACCTCGAGCGCGACGTGCTCCTCACCGGAAAACAGGTTGAGTAGTTGGTGCTGCTGGCGTGGCGTGAGCAGGCATGAGCGGGTGTGTAACATCCTGCGGGCCTTGTACAGGGGGTCGGTGGCACGCCCGCGCCGGTGGTGGAGTTCTTGCTGAATGCGTCTGCGACACTCATCCAAGGCGTTGCCAGCCAGGTGCACGACGTGGAAGGGGTCCATGACCGCCCTCGCGCCGGGGAGTTCTTCAGTGGCTGCGCTTTTGAACCCGGTGAATCCATCCATCGCGACGATCTCGATGCGGCTTCGCCACGTGTCGGGGCGGGAGGCCAGCCAGGTTTTGAAGACCTGCTTGGAGCGACCCGGGACCATGTCCAAGAGTCGGGAGGGGCCGCTGCGTTCTCGGATGGGTGTCAAGTCCAAGATAACGGTGACGTATTTGTCTCCGTAGGGGGTGTGGCGCCACACGTGTTCATCCACCCCGATGACACGCACGCCATCGAACCGAGTTGGATCATTGATCAGTAGACGCTGGCCTTCACCCAGGACAGCGGTGTTGGCGGTATTCCAGGACACACCGAGGGCCTGGGAGATACGCGCCACCGTCAAATGATGAACGACCAGCCCAGTGAGCGCCCAGCGCACCGCCGCACGCGAGAGCTTGGCGCGCGGATCGGCCGCTTGGCTCATATCTTGACGCCACACATGGGCGCACTCCTGGCACCGGTAGCGGCGCACGCTCACGTGCAAGATCGTGGGGCGCCACCCGTAAGGCTCGTGCGCCAAGCGCCTGATCACCGTGTCACGCGACTCGCCCTGGCATCCGCAGCGTCGACACCACCGGTCCTCACCAGCAATCCGGCAAGCCAACACTGCATGGTCTGGCCACATGCGCTGGCCCGTCACTTCCAGGCCCAGGTCATCCAGGCGCGTGAACGCGCTCAGGTCAGGGCGATCAAAGATAGTATTGGCCATGTCGAGGTCTTTCAGATGGACGGTGTAGCAATCTCCATCATCGGAAGACCTCGACCCCTACCCGGCCACGACACGCCCAACCCCGCCCACAACACCTACACCCTCAAATGCGAAGAGCCGCTTTCCGCGAGCACTGAACGCTACTTTCGCAGCACAGGAAGCAATTGAGTCACGGCGGAACTACGACAGGTAAGTTGATGTGGAGGTGCTGTATGCATCAATTTCCGTTTCGGTCTAGTTGGCCATCAACTTGAAAAAGTATTCTGGGTTTCCTGTCGAGTAGTACTGGTACCAGGTGTTGATTGTCTCAACCGGGTAGCGTCAAGGTACTCCAGTATGGCTTTTGCCCAGTCCAGCCCGGCGGCTGAGTTGGCGGTGATGAGGTTCTTGTCCACCCAGACGTTTTCAGTAGCGTCCCGCATAGTGGTGTAACCGTGGGTGGTCGGCCTGTTGCTTGTTATGGGTGCGCCGTGTAATCCTTCGAGAAAGCTCGAACTCGTGTGGGAAGACGATCTGTCAGACCATTGGCATCTAGGGCAAAGGTGCTCTGCGCACTCGAGGAGTGCTCTACCCGGTTCACGATGTTGCTCTACGTGCCTAACGGACACGCAGTCGTCGAGGTTGACGATGTCATTATCGATAAGTGTGCAGGCTTACCAGTAGTGTCCCGCATAGTGGTGTAACCGTGTGGTGGTCGGCCCGTTTGATATGGGTGCGGTCACCGTGTGATCCTTCGAGAAAGCTCTCTACTTCTGACTCGAAATGATTTGGAGGCACAACGATGACCGCTCCTCATATTATCGACCCTGCTGGCCTGCTTGGCGAGGCGTTATCCCAGGCGTCCCCGGATTTGATGCGTTCCCTGCTCCAGCACGTCATTAACGCGTTGTTATCAGCGGACGCTGACACCGTGTGTGTGGGGCCCAGTGGGGCCAACAAGACCCGCAGCGTCAGGCCCAGCGCAATGGGTATCGCTACCGGCCCCTGGACACCAGGGTCGGCACCATTGACGTGGCGATCCCCAAGCTGCGCTCAGGAACCTACTTTCCAGAGTGGTTGTTGCAGCGCCGCAAACGCTCCGAAAACGCCTTGATCACAGTGGTCGCTGACTGTTACTTAGCGGGAGTATCCACACGCCGCATGGACAAGCTCGTCAAAACCCTGGGGATCACAGGACTATCCAAGTCCCAGGTCTCACGCATGGCAGCCGACCTGGACGAACACGTGGACGAGTTCCGCCATCGCCCCCCTCAATGACGCTGGGCCTTTCACGTTCGTCGCCGCTGACGCACTGACCATGAAAGTGCGCGAAGGAGGGCGCGTCGTCTCGTGCGCGGTCCTAGTTGCCACCGGAGTCAACAATGACGGACACCGCGAAGTACTGGGGGTGCGCGTATCCACCAGCGAGACCGGCCCGGCGTGGAACGAGTTCTTCGCCGACCTGGTCGCCCGAGGCCTCACCGGCGTGCGCCTGGTCACCAGCGACGCCCATCTGGGCCTGGTTGAGGCCATCGCAGCGAACCTGCCCGGAGCCGCCTGGCAACGGTGCCGCACCCACTACGCCGCGAATCTCATGTCGGTGACCCCCAAAGCGCTATGGCCCGCCGTCAAAGCAATGCTGCACTCGGTGTACGACCAGCCCGACGCCGCATCGGTCAACGCTCAATACGACCGGCTCTTGGACTACGTGAACGACAAGCTCCCCGCCGTGTGTGACCACCTCGATCAAGCCAGGGCAGACGTCCTCGCGTTCGCGTCCTTCCCCACCGGGGTATGGACCCAGATCTGGTCCAACAACCCCAACGAGCGCCTCAACCGCGAAATCCGCCGACGCACCGACTCCGTGGGAATCTTCCCCAACCGCCAGGCCATCATCCGCCTGGTCGGAGCCGTCCTCGCCGAACAAAACGACGAATGGGCCGAAGGCCGACGCTACCTCAGCCTCGACATCCTCACCAAATCACGACTCACACCCCAACCCACCCAACAGGAGGAACCCACACTCCAACTCAGCGCATAACCCACCCCGAAGGACACAAAACGATTACACCACTCCACAGGACTTGACCGGCTTACCTGACTCCTTGCGTTTGTTGCTGAGGTGGGACTGGGGCAGCGATCTGGCTTAGCGTGGCGAGATCGCTTCGGAGTGTGGGGCTTGACGTGTGCTTGTGTGACCCGCATTCGCTCTGGCAGTGCGCAACGAACGAGAACGCGAATGGGCTCCTGCGTCAATCACATGCCCAAAGGCTCTGGTCGTTGGCCCCTAAGCGAGCAGACCTGGATGTCATCGCTGACAATCGGGGTGAGTGCCCCGGCAAAACGCCCAACTGGGACGCACCCAAGCAACGCCTCGAACTGCTGCTCAGGACATAACCCGTCTTGCAGCCACCCCTAGAATCCGGCCTCTCCCTCCTCGAATGGGGGTGTGATAGTTCCGTGTCGGTCGATAATTCGCGCGGGCTTCAACGGCGCGTCTCGAACGACATTGAGGAGCCGGTTGAAGGTTTCCATCGCGGCTTGACGGTTGGAGGGAACGAACTCCAGAGCGGACGCGTACGGACTGATCTCATGACCCTGAGCTGACAGGGCGTTAGCCAAGCTTGCTAGCGGGTTGGCTCGTGCACCTTCTTCAATAGCTCTCACGATCCAGGAGCGACATTCGTTGACATCGTCAGCCCAGGTACGGAATACCTGCCCGGTGAGTTCTTGGTGCCAGGAGTAGTCGTCCGAACTGCTGGTTAGTGTCCATCCCGGCCATAGCGCATCGAAATCCTCCAGGTGCATGTCCCTGTCCTGGAGCGACCACCAACGCAACGAGCGTGCTTGGTAGTCCACGAATATCCCGGTTGTTGGAACATGGTCATCCATGGTCTGCTCCCACGCATCCGATTCATCCGGTAGCCGGGAGGTGACCTCGCGAGCTAAAGCCAGGAAATTCTCAGGACCGCATCCAGTAAGATCATCCAGGAAGCCGTAGGCGCGCCAGGTGACCAAGGTGCCGTCTGCCATGCGAACGGTGATGGGATCAACTCCGCGCCACTCATCCCATGGCTCTAGATCGGGCGCGCGATCACACGGCAAACGATCAGAACGGTGTGTGAAGATGGTGGCCGGATCGACGCCCGCAGCCCGAAGAGTTCCACGGGTTCCTTCGGCTGACCAGACGGCCGTCCACCCAGGCCAGGTGTGCTCAACGAGGTAGTTGATAAGTCGAGGCATGTAGAGTGCCTCACTCTCCTCTGCCCACACCACCAGTTTCCTGGTCTCGTCGATCAGAAGTGTGCCCTCAATCCACGGCGCCCCCTTCCAAGCATGCGGATCATCAACACCCATCGGAGACATACAACGCACACGCTCATAGGTGGCTTCCATACCGTCGATAGCAATGTCCAGTCCGACCGTTTGGGCCGCCCAGTGGTCGTAGTAGATCTCCCAACCAGAGTAAGTCTTAAGCAAACACCTAACCGGGAACCCATCGTGACACCTCCAATTGGGAGAACAATTTGTCCGACACTATACGTTCCTGAACGTCCTTGCTAGCCGGTGGTGCGCTCGATCAGGGTCGCGCACGCACTGGCCTGGCCACCTGCGCCACTACCACACAAATCGCTTACACCCCATGACACTGCCGACCAACATTGGTCAGACACCCGCAAACGAAAAGACTCCGGACTTATCAAATCCGGAGCCAAAATGGAGCGGGCGACGGGAATCGAACCCGCCTCTGAAGCTTGGGAAGCTTCCATTCTACCGATGAACTACGCCCGCAATTCATCGTCCCGAAGGAATCGACCCGTCGATCATATCGTTACGCCGGATGGGCGCGCAACCTGCGGGGCTTGAGTGTGAACTGGTGTCTGGGCGACGACGGAGTGTAGTGGTGTGCGAAGTGTGAGGATGGGCGCGCAACTGGCGCCACTTGTCGGCTCGAGAAGGTAAAGCAATAGGCGCCGCCAGGTGCACGCCGCTGGCGTCTGCCGTCCACATCCGGCGCGCACGCGGGCGCCAGATACACTGGGCTCGCCTGACTGATTGGAGTTCCCATGCCTCGTCCCGTGGTGGCCGCCGCGATCGTCGATTCGCTGAGTGCGCCCACGAAGCTGCTCGCCTGTTCGCGCGCCTACCCGCAGGAGCTGCGCGGCCAGTTCGAGCTACCCGGCGGCAAGGTCGAGGATAATGAGGATCCAGTACAAGCCCTCGCGCGCGAAATTGAGGAGGAGCTCGGCGCGCGCCTGACCATGGGTGAACGCGTGTGCCCGGAGGGCGGCCAGTGGTGGCCGATCCTGGGTGGACGCGTTATGGGCGTGTGGCTCGCTGAGGTTGCGCCTGGTTCGCCCGCTCCGCGCGTGGGCGCGTCGCACCTCGAGGCCCGGTGGGTGCCCCTCGCCGACCTGGGCGATCTGCCTTGGATCGTCGCCGATCTTCCCATTGTCGAGGCCGTGGTTGCCCACTGTGGTCACTGATAGTTCATCGGGTGGTGCCGGCTGCGAGCGGTGTGCGGGGTGAGGCCGTGGTCGCCCGCTGCGCTCGCTGAGGACGGGCAACCGGCACGCAGCCACAATTTGACGACACTGAGGGGAAAGATGTCAGAATAAGCGCATGCCGAAGATTATTGGGGAGTCCCTTGCCTCTCATCGCGAGCTGACTCGCGCGCGCCTGTTCGAGGCCCTGGGGTCGCTCATGGGCGAGCAGTCCTTCGAGTCGATCACGATGAGCCAGATTGCGGAGCGTGCGGGTGTTGGCCGCACGGCGGTTTACAACCACTTCGCGGATAAGGAGGTGCTCCTGCTCGCCTACATGCGCGAGGTCACGGGAGAGTTTGCGCGTGTGCTGACTCAGCGCCTCGAAGCCGAGCCGGATCCCCTCATGCGCCTGCGTATCTACATTCGCTCGCATCTGCAGATGATCGGCCGCTACCACGTGAAGGCTGGCATGAGTCTGCGCCGCCACATGTCCGGCCAGGGCGCCTCGCACCTGCATGATCATGCGGGTGTTGTGGGTGAGGTCCTCATCGGCATCCTCGATGAGGCCATGGAGCGTGGGCTGATCGCTCAGCAGAATACGCTCGGTGCGGTTCACCTGATTCACGCGACGCTGCAGGGGCAGCGTCTGCCGCAGGATCCGGAGCATCGCGAGTCTGCGCTCACGCTGGTGGAGACGTTCATTTTGCGAGGCTTGGGCGCCTCGGAGGAGAACGTGCGCCACGTCACGACCGCGGATCTTCCTTCCGGGGAATAGTGGGCGCGCTGCGTCCGTTGAATAAGACAGTTCACGCGTGGGCATCAAGCCTGCGCCTCGACCACCGTCGGGTTAGCCGGCGACAACAGGAGAATCATGGCTACCGTTACTCTCACGCAGGAGAACTTCGAGCAGACCGTGTCCGCCGGCGGCATTGTGCTGGTGGATTTCTGGGCGACTTGGTGCGGCCCGTGCCGCCAGTTTGGCCCCATCTTTGAAGAGGCTTCCGAGAAGTACCCGGACATCGTGTTCGGCAAGATCGACACGGATGATCAGCAGCAGCTGGCGATGGCCGCGCAGATCACGTCGATCCCGACCCTCATGGCGTTCCGCGATGGCATCGCGGTGTTCCGCCAGTCCGGCGCTCTGCCGCTGTCCGCGCTCGAGGATCTGATTTCGCAGATCCAGAACCTGGACATGGATGACGTGCGCAAGAAGATCGCCGAGTCCGAGCAGGCCTGAGCGACACAACGTGGGGAGGGCCCCGAGGTATGACGCCTCGGGGCCCTTTCGTCTATGAGCGTTGGCGCGTGCGCCACTGACGCGCCACTGACACCTCACTCACGCGTCGAGCCCTCGCGGGAGGCGTCGCGTGATGAGTTCGTGGTCGGCGTGGTTGCCCACCATGAACGAGTACTCGCCGACGATCTCGAAGCCGTGGCGCGCGTAGAAGCGTTGCGCCCCGTAGTTTTCGCTCCAGACGCCGATCCACAGGGTGCGGGGTCCGTCGCGCTCGAGCCACTCGAGCGCCGTCTCGAGGAGGAGGGTGCCGCGGCCACCGCCCTGGTGCCCCTGCAGGATGTAGAGGCGCTGGAGTTCCCCGTCGCCGGGCGCGACGTCAGGGTGGGGGAGGTTCGCGGGGCATGCGGTCGCGTAGCCGATCGGGGCCTCGTCAGTCGCGTCCTCGAAGAGGAGCCATGTCGCCCGGTTGGGGTCCTCGAGTTCTGAGCGCAGGATGTCGGGCGCGTAGGCCTCGTCGAGGAAGGCCTCGAGGTCAGTGGGATCGTAGAGGTGCCCGAAGGTCTGCGTGAAGCAGGTGCGCGAGAGGGCAGAGAGTGCCTCGGCGTCTGCGGGGGTGGCGCGGCGGATCATGGCTGCCTTTCGTCGGTTCATCACCCATGTTAGGGGCGAGGACGTGCGTCGCCCAGCCGGCGGGACGGACCCTGAGAAAACCCTGAAAGGACAGGGATAGCGTTGCTGCATCAATGAGGCGCACCTTACAATTGGGCAACGCCGTTCATCGAAGGAGACGCACGTGGCACACAAGACCCGCACCGCCCAGGTGCTCGACGTTGTCAAGGTTCTGGCCTGGGTAGTGATCGCTATCTCCTTGGTGAAGTTCGCGTTCTTCCCGGCCGCTCAGGAGGACGAGGGGACCGATGGCATGGACCCTGGGGGCAGCTTCGGGCAGATGACGACCGAGGTGGGCCGCGCCGACATTACGAATACCGTGAGCGTGACGGGCACGATCCAGGCGGATGAGCCGGTCGTCGCCCGTGCGACTCTGGACGGCAATGTCGTGCGGACCTTCGTCAACGATGGCGACAAGGTGTCCAAGGGTGACTCCCTCGTCCAGATTCGCAAGGAAATCCCCGGCGAAACCCGTCAGGTCACCGACGAGGACGGCAACGTGAGCGTCGAGACCGCCGATCCGACGTACAAGTATGAGACGGTCGTGTCGCCCGGTGATGGGACGGTGTCGACGAGTGTGCTCGTCGGCCAGCAGTTCGCGATCGGCGACACGGTTGCGACCGTTGCCCCGGCGACGTTCTCCGCGGTCGCTTCCCTGAGCGCGGACCAGATGTACCGCCTGCAGGACGCGCCCTCGACGGCGACCGTCACCATCAAGAACGGTCCCGCGCCCTTTGAGTGCTCGGGTGTCAAGCTGGTGAGTCCGACCGGCAAGCAGCAGGATCCCAAGGCGAACACCGGGTCCGATACCGGGGCCTCGTCCTCGACGGACCTGAAGGCCCGGTGCGCGATCCCCGCAGATCAGACGGTGTTCGCGGGCCTTCAGGTGACCCTCGAGATGACGGCCGGCTCGGCGACGGGCGTCCTCGCGGTGCCGATCTCTGCGGTCGAGGGGCGCTACCAGTCCGGCTACGTCTACCTGCCGACCGCCGACCCGACGAAGCCTGAGAAGCGCGCCGTCACCCTGGGCATCACTGACGGCAAGATGGTCGAGGTGAAGGAGGGCCTGACGGAGGGCGAGGAGATCCTCGAGTTCACCCCGACCTCGAACAAGGACGATCAGGGCGACCAGGACGGTCCCTTGGGTGGTGCGGACTCCGGTCGGGCTGGCGGCGCGGGCGGCTCGAACGGCGGGGCGGGCGCGCAATGAGTCTCGTGTGCCTGCGGGACGTGATCCGCACGGTGACCCTGCCTGACGGGGAGGATCTGCATATCCTGCGCGGTGTCAATCTGGATGTCGCCGAGGGTGAGCACGTCTCCATCGTGGGTCGCTCGGGTACCGGCAAGTCCACGATGCTTAACATCATTGGCCTGCTGGATACCCCGACCTCGGGCATCTACGAGCTGGACGGGGTGGACACGACGCGCCTGGGGGAGGGACGTCGCGCGCGGATGCGCGGGGAAGATTTCGGCTTCGTGTTCCAGCAGTTCAACATCTTTTCGGCGCGCACGGCGGCCGAGAACGTCGAGGTTCCGCTCCTGTACGCGCCGGGCCCGCAGCTGTTGCGCAGGCGCTCGATTGCCCTCGACATGCTGGAGCGCGTAGGGCTGGCCGATCGCGCCGACTCCTATCCGGGCGAGATGAGCGGCGGCGAGCAGCAGCGCATCGCGATCGCGCGCGCCCTCGTGCGCCGCCCGCGCGTCATCCTCGCCGACGAGCCGACGGGCGCCCTCGACCCGGACACGGGACGCGTCGTCATGGCTCTCCTCGAGGAGGTCGCCCGCGAGTCGAACGCCGCCCTCATCGTTATCACGCACGACATGGCCGTGGCCGCGCGGGCCCAGCGCGCCTATGAGCTCTACGACGGCACGCTGCACGAGGTCGAGGACGCGTCCGCGCTCACGCAGCGCGCGGAGGCCGGGCACTCGGGCGACGAGGCCGGGGCGCGCAATGCGACGCCCGAACCCCCGCCGGCGCCCGCCGACGACGAGGGCGGGTCCAGCGATGCGGATCAGCGGACCTCGGACCCGGCGACACCGCGGGAGGGGGAGCAGTGAACGCTGTCAGCCAGATTCTGGGTGCGCTCATCGAGGCCTGGGGCGAGGTCAAGGTGCAGAAGGCGCGCGTCGTCCTCTCCCTTGTGGGCGTGGTCGCGGCCGTCGCTGCGATGACGATCGTGATCGCGCTCGGCGACCTGCTCCTGCAGTCTTCGCGCGAGTTGGCGGAGCTCTACGAGGGACGCTCGGTCACCTTGCGCCTGACCCCCGAAAGCTCCTCGGCCTCGCCGGAGGGGCCATCAGGCAGCGGCCCGTACCAGGATGCGTCCGGGATGGCAGGCGATGCCTCGCCGAGCGGCGAGCAGAACGCTAAGCGCCCCGACGAGAAGGACACGATCGGGGAGGCCATGGCCACCCTGGCCGACAAGACGGACATCCACTACTGGTCGCGCTTTTCCAGCGGGGGTGGAGAGATCGTCGAAGCCCGCCAGGCCAGGGCCAGCGGGCAATTCCGCGGCTACCCCCTGACGAAGGTCGGCGACATGATCGACGGCGTCGCGTTCCAGGGCGTGGACCCCTCCTACGCGGTCATTTACCGCACCCGCATGCTCGCGGGACGCTGGGTCGAGAGCAGCGATGCTGACCAGCGCCTGATTCCCGTCGTCATCTCGCAGTCCCTCTGGGATCAGCTGGGGCGTGCCCCCATCGACCAGGTGCCGATCGTCCTGCACACGAGCGACGGCGTCGCGATGCGCGTCGTCGGCGTCACCAAGTCGAAGAGCTCCTACGACATGCCGACCGTGTTCGCGCACTACGACGCGGCGCGCGTGTCCTTCCCGCAGATGACCTCCCAGGCCATGATCGCCTGGGTGGGCACCGAGAACGCCGACCAGGCTCGCGAGACCCTCCCGCGCGCCCTGGCTTCGATCCTTGGCGAGGGCTGGCGGGTGTCCGTCTCCGGCGGCGAACACGAGGACATCGGCGAGGAACAGCTGGGCACCATCTCCAACGTCATCATGGTCATCGGCGGCATCATCGTGTTCCTGGGCGCCCTGGGCCTGCTCAACGTCGCCATCGTGACCGTGCGCCAGCGCGTGCGCGAGATCGGCATCCGGCGGGCCGTCGGCGCCTCCGCGGCGCGCGTCTTCTTCGCCGTCTTCATGGAGTCCGTCGTCGCGACCTTCGTCGCCGGCGTCATCGGTGTGGGCATCGCGGTCGTCGTCGTTCGCTTCTGCCCCTCGAGGCCCTCGGCGTCACGCTCAGCGACACCCCGGCCTTCCCCGCCGGCGCCGCCATCGCGGGCGTCGCCATCTCCACGAGCATCGGCGCCCTGTGCGGGATCATCCCGGCGCTCGCGGCAGTGCGCATCAAGCCGATCGACGCGATCCGCTACTGACTGATCGACGAGGCCGTGGCGCCTTCCCGGGGCCGCGCGCGTCGGGGTGGGTGCCCCGGCCTCGTGCTGAGAGTGTTAGCGGGGGAGCGTGACGCGCTTCGTGTCCTCGTCGTAGACGATCATGCCGTCTTTGAGGAGGGCGCGGTACACGCGTGAGGGCTGGTAGCGGTCGCCGCCATCGATGCGGGCGACGTCGAGGACTCGGCGTTTGGTGAGCCCTTCCTTGCCTTCGAAGTGGGCGGTGCGCAGGGCTTTCATGATGCGGCCGCGCGCCTGGCGGTCGGTGCCGACGTAGGGCTGGGGCGTGGGTCGCTTCTCGTCCTTGGGGTATCCGGCGGCGGCCCACGAGCAATTCGCGTGGATCGCGCACTCGTCGCACGAGGGGCTCAGCTGGGTGCACACGAGGGCGCCGAATTCCATGAGCGACAAACTGACGTCGGCGGCGGCGTGTCCATTTTCTGGGAGGAGGGCTTCGGCGCGGGTCGTTTCCGCTTTTGAGGGCGTGGAGTGGGGCGGGAACTCCCGGCCATCGAGAAATCTGACCAGCACGCGACGCACGTTCGTGTCCAGGACGGGCACGCGGATTCCGTGTCGGAACGCGAGGAGCGCGCTGGCGGTGTAGGTGCCGACGCCCGGCAGCAGGGTGAGTTCCTTCATGGTGAGCGGGACCTCGCCGTCGTGCTTCTCGACGATCGCGGACGCGCATGCCTTGAGGCGCAGGGCGCGGGAGGGGTATCCGAGGTTTGCCCAGGCGACGATGATGTCTGCCGAGGATGCGGCGGCGAGATCGGCGGGGGTAGGCCAGCGCTCCATCCACTCAAGCCAGATTGGCTGGACCCGTGAGATGGGGGTCTGCTGGCTCATGATTTCAAAGACGAGGGTCCCCCAGTCGGAGACGTCCTGCGCGCGCATGGGGAGGTCTCGTTGATGTGCGGCGAACCATTGGGGCAGGTCGATCAGGAGCGATCGCGAGGCCTCGGCCGTCGGATTTGTGAACACCCAGTCAGTCTATGGAAGAAAGTTGCAATGCGACGAACGAAAAAAATTAACCTGTGATCCCTAACATAAAAAGGGGAGGATGTTGTACAAAATATGAATGCTTCGGTAGTCTGACCGTGTTTTCAGAAAGCACCCCTGTCCCAGGGGCCATCAACACATAGGAGACAATATGTCCGCTCCTCAGCAGCCCGGCTACAACGCTCCCGTCCAGGGCAAGTCCCGCATGGTCGCCGGCCTTCTCAACCTGTTCCTCGGCGGCTTCGGCGTCGGTGACTTCTACCTCGGCTACACCCAGTACGGCATCTACAAGATCGTCATCTCCCTCGCCATCATGATCCTGGGCTTCCTGGATCTCGGCTTCCTGTCGCACATCATCAGCCTGCTCAACTTCGTGTGGTGGGCCGCTCTGCTCGCATGCGCCGTCATGACCTTCATGGGCAAGTGGATCTACGAGAAGGACGCCAACGGCGTTCCCACCGTCTGAGCAGCTGCGCTCCGCGCGTGATGCGCGCGTCAGACTACCCCGTGGGGCCCGGCTTGATGCCGGGCCCCACGTCTTTTCATTGGCGGAGCGTGCTCGCGAGGGTGAGAGCGATCGTTTGTGGGGTGAGGAACCATGGCGCGGGTCCGCGGTCTCCGGGATGATTCAGGGGCGTTTCGGGGTGGACGCGACTCCCGCACGAGGGCGTGGGCACGCTAGGCTATGTCAGTACGGCCGTTCGCGGCCCCCACGACAACCGAAAGGCTCACCCATGACGACGCCCGACCCCCAGGCCACCCCCTTCTCCCCTGAGGATCCCGCGAAGGTTCCCGCCCCCGAGGTCCCCTCGGCCGACTTCTCGATTCCCGACGCTCCCGCGGTTGACGCTGCTGGCGAGATCCCGGTCCCCGAGGTTCCGGCGTTCGACGCGGTTCCCGCGCCCGATACTGCTGCGGTCCCCGACGCCGTCCCTGCGCCCGAGGCGCCGTCCTTCCCCCAGGCCTCGGCCCCCTCCTTCGACGAGGCGACAGCGACGCCCGGCTCGACCACCTACGGCACCGCCTACGACGCTACGTCCGCCCAGGCGGGCCCCGAGGCCGCCGCGAACCAGGCCCCCTACGGTGCGCCCGAAGGTGCGCAGCCTGGCTATGGCGCGCAGCCCGGCTACGAGCAGGCCGCTTACGCCGAGCGGCCAGCAGGCGTACGGACAGCCCGGTTACGCCCAGCCCGCGTTCGGGCAGCCCGTCGTCGGCGCCCCCAAGCAGTGGATCGTCGCCATGCTCCTGGCGTTCTTCCTGGGTGCCCTGGGCATTCACAACTTCTACCTGGGCTACACCTCTAAGGGCATCATCCAGCTGATTCTGACGATTACCATGATCGGTGCGCCCATCGCCGCCATCTGGGCGCTCATCGAGTTCGTCTTGATCCTGGCCCACTCCGGCTCCTACGCCTACGACGCTCAGGGTCAGCCCCTCCAGTGATTCGCTGAGGCTGTTGTCGCGGCGCTGAGTGTGCGACAATCGTGTCATGCTGCTCAGTGACCGCGACATCAAAGCCTCTCTGGACTCCGGGCGTATCCAGCTCGACCCGCTGGACCGCGACTTGGTTCAGCCGGCCAGCATTGACGTGCGCCTGGATCGCCTGTTCCGCCTCTTCGATAACCACCGCTACCCGGTGATTGATCCTGCGGCGGATCAGTCGGACCTCACTCACCTGGTGGACGTGGGCCCCGACCAGCCTTTCGTCCTGCACCCCGGCGAGTTCGTCCTGGGTGCCACCTACGAGCTCGTCACCCTGGGTGATGACATCGCGGCGCGCCTGGAGGGTAAGTCCTCGCTGGGCCGACTCGGCCTGCTCACGCACTCGACGGCGGGCTTCATTGACCCCGGTTTCTCCGGTCACGTGACCCTCGAGCTGTCGAACACGGCGACGATGCCGATCCTGCTTTACCCCGGTATGAAGATCGGGCAGCTGTGCTTCTTTGACCTGTCCTCCCCGGCCGAGCACCCCTACGGCTCCCAGGGCCTCGGCTCTCACTACCAGGGCCAGCGCGGCCCGACGCCGTCGCGCACCCACGAGCGCTTCACGCGCACCCGCATCGAACGGTAAGCCTCGATGTCGGCCCTTCCCCCTCCGCTGCCGTCCCGGCGTGAACGCATGCGCGCCGAGCGTGCCGAGCGCGCGGCTCGCGAGATGAACTATCCGCCTGCGCCGGATCCCGCCGACCTGCCCGAGCCTCCCGCTCCCGAGCCCGCGGATCTTCAGGTGCCGCCTCTGCCGGAGCCGCCCGCGCCGACGCCCGTCATGGGTGTCCCGCAGACGCACGCCGCCCCGCAGGGAAGCAGCCGCCACGTGGCAGAGGTCGGCATTCCCCCGGTCGCACCCTCCCAGACGCGCACGGGTGTCATTCAGGGCGTCGCGCTGCCCGGCATGACTCCGCGCGCCGAGCAGGTCACCAACAGGGACGAGGCCCCCCCAGGCCTCGCCGGTGAGGCGTTCCCTCAAGGAACGTATGGCGGCCACCCCTCATTCCTTCGCGGATCCGACGCCGATGAGCGCGACGGACAATCCGCTCACCCAGACGAACGTCGGGCTGGCGACGATGACCTCAACGGACGCGGCGTTCCAGATCGCGGCCGACGGTGAGGTCACGAGCGCGGAGGCCGCCGTCCCGATCGCCGCCGCCATTGAGGTGAGCGAACCCGCCGGCGTCATCGATCTGGAGGACGCGCGCGCCCATCATCTCTTCCTCGTCTCCGACGCGGTCGATCCCGCCGAACTGGAGGCGCTCGCGATCTCCATGTGGGACGAGGCCGGTTGGATCGCCCCGGGACGCCTGCGCCTATCCTCCGAGGCTGAGCTGGAGGGGCCGTGGGCGCTCGACCAGCCAACGCGTGCAGCGCTGGGTACCCCGGCCTCGCTCGCGAACGCGTGGGTCCTGCGCTGCCCGCAGGCGCACGCCCGCCAGCAGAATAACGGCGTCATGGGCGAGTGGGACAAGGCCTTCCCCGAGGGCCTGCCCACGGGCCTGGAGTATCGCGTGCTCGAGGCGCTGCGCCGCATGGCCCGCCGCCTCGCCGGCGGCCTGCGCATCGCGGGCAGCGGCTACGTCATGGTCCCCGACGCCGACTCGGCCGTGAATCTGACGGTGTACTCGCCGCGCTGGATCAATCCCGAGGACCTGCTCTCCGCGATGCGTGAGCGCGCCGGGTTCGAACAGATGAAGGACGCGCGCGACATCACGCCCGAGGCCCCCAAGCCCCCGCCGCTCACCCCCGCGCAGATCGCGCAGATCGAAAAGCTGAAGGCTGAGCTCGGCCCGGTGCGCGAGGACATCGCCTCGAAGATCGCGAAGGCCCGCGAGGAGCTCGAGGCCCAGCGCGACCAGCCGCAGGTCGTCGACGGGTATGCCCTCATGAGCCCGATCGGGCACCGCTCCGACATGATGATCGAGGTCCATGCCGTCCCCACGCCTCCGCGTGTGTTGCGCTGGGAGCCGTGGACGGCCGGAGCAATCATCGAATACCAGGTGCGTTGGCTCCCCACGTCCGCGCCGACGCCGGGAGCGGGGGCGATGAGCCGCACCGCGCGCCTCGAGCGTCTGCGTTCCACGCAGGACGTGGAGAAGGCCGCCGGCATGATCGCAACCCTCGTGGGCGGCAACGTCGTTGACGAGGATGGCTTCCTCGTCGGCCTCGAAGAGATCTCCCCGGAGGATGAACAATAGGTTGCATCCGTAGAAGGAGCGCCGCGCGCCCGCTAGGGTAAGTATGTTTGCAAACCACTATGAACGAAAGGGCACACCATGAAGCTCTCCGCACGCAACCAGCTCCCCGGCACCGTCGTTGAGGTCTCCGAGGGCGCCGTGAACGGAATCGTCAAGATCGAGGTGGCCCCCGGCCTGGTCATCTCCTCGTCGATCACGAACTCCGCCATCGAAGAGCTCGGCCTGACCGTCGGCTCCAAGGCCGTCGCCGTCATCAAGGCTTCCAACGTCATCGTTGGCGTCGAGGACTGATTGTTCTGAGGTTGACGGGCGGCCCCGCAGGTTTTCCTGCGGGGCCGCCCCCTTGTTTGTGGTGCTTGCACGCGATACGTGATGCGTGGGTACGCGATGTGCGCGCTGTGCTGCTCGGCGTCGCGTGGGCGCTACTGACCGCGCTTGACGGATTCGAGCAGCATGACGGCCACGTCGCGCACCTCGGGAAGCTTCCCGCCGGGCGAGGCCGTGGCCCCCTCGGCGCTCGAGGAACCCTGATCGGCGGCGTCGGAGGAGACGAAGCCAGCCGACGTGCCCGAGGCGGAGCCGAGCATCTGGGAACAGAAGGGGCAGGCCGTCGCGACGACGTCCGCGCCCGTGGACGCGGCCTCGACGATGCGGGCGTCCGCGATGCGGGTCCCGCGCGTCTCCTCGAACCAGGCGTGCGCGCCGCCCGCGCCGCAGCACATCGCACGGTCGCGATTGCGCGGCATCTCGACGAGCTCCACGTTCGGCAGGGAGCCCACGAGCTCGCGCGGCGGGGGAGTAAATCTTGTTGTGGCGTCCCAGGAAGCACGCGTCGTGGTACGTGACCTTCAGGGGCGCACCGACCCAGGGAGCGCCCGTGGAGGGTACCGTGTCCGAGGAGGCCGCCCCGGCCTCGTCCGTGGAGTCCGCGCCCGTAGATGCAGCGGAAGTGGGGGCCACCGGCGTGAGCAGGCCGTCGCGCACGAGGCGGTTGAGGAGCTGCGTGTGATGGACGACGTCGAAGGAGCCGCCCAGCTCCGGGTACTCGCCGGCGATCGTGTTGAAGCAGTGCGCGCAGGAGACGACGATCTTCTGGGGCTTGGCTTCCTTGAGCGTGTCGATCGCCTGGGCGGCCAGCATCTGGAAGAGCGCCTCGTTGCCGGCGCGGCGGGCCGGATCGCCCGTGCAGGACTCGCCCGAGCCGAGGACCGCGAAGGACACGCCCGCCGTGTGCAGCAGCTCGGCGACGGCCGCGCTGGTCTTCTTCGCCGTGTCGTCGTAGGCACCCGCGCAGCCCACCCAGAACAGGTAGTCAACCTCGGAGGCGTCCTCGATGTCCTCGCCGACGACGGGGATGTCGAAGTCCAGCTTCTTCGCCCAGTCCATGCGCTTGCGGGCCGGCTGGTTGTAGGGGTTCGCCTTGGATTCCATGCCGCGGAACGCGCGGCCCAGCTCGCGGGGGAACGCACCCTCCATGAGGACCTGGTGGCGGCGCAGGTCGAGGATGTGGTCGATGTGCTCGATGTCGACGGGGCACTGTTCGACACAGGCACCGCAGTTCGTGCAGTCCCACAGGACCTCTTCGGAGACGACCTCGGGCACCAGGGGAGCGGTGACCGCGGAGACGCCCTCGGGGCCGGTCGCGCCCGACAAGGACAGGGCGGAGACCAGGTCGAAGGAGTGCGGCGAGGCCGGCACGCCCTTGTCGAGGAGGACCTCCCCGTCCTCGAGCTTCTGGTGGCCCTCCTCCTGCTCGACGATCTGCACGTTGGAGGCGGACTCCATGTGGTCGCGCAGGCCCATGATGAGGAGCTTGGGGGAGAGGGGCTTCTGGGTGTTCCACGCGGGGCACAGCTCCTGGCAGCGGCCGCACTCGGTGCACGAGTACAGGTCCAGGCGCGCCTTCCACGAGAAATCGTCGATCGTGCCCACGCCGAGGACCGTGTCCTCGGGCAGGTCGTCGAAGTCGTCCTCGCTGGTCACGGGCTTGCCGTCAATGAGCATGTGGTCGGCCGGTCCCAGGGACTTCGTGCCGTCGGCGTTTCGGCGCGTGTACAGGTTGAGGATCGCGACGAAGCGGTGCCAGGCGACGCCCATGCCCGTCTGGATGCCGACGACCGTCAGCCAGGTCATGGAGGTGATGACCTTGAGGGCGCTGACCAGCACGATCGCGTTCGACAGGGATGCGGCCGAGGAGGAGGTGGCGGTCGCAAAGAGCGTGCCCAGCCAGGCGGTGAGAGGGAAGTGCAGGGCGCTCGCGTGGGCCTCGAGGCCCGGGGTCACGCTGAAGAGTGCGTATTCGAGGCCGCGCAGGGCCACGACGCACGCGCACACGATGAGGATGACCCACTCGACGAAGAGCGCCTGCCAGCGGGTCGAGCCCAGGAAACGGGAGGCCAGGCCGCGCGGGGAGGAATCGCGCGGGTGGGGCTTGGCCAGGGACGAGGGCGGGGTTCCTTCGGGGTCGGCCGCGGCGGCTGCGGCGTCGGGGTCGTCGTTCGAGAGGGCCGCCTCGGCGGCGGTGCCGCGCCCGGCGCGCTGACGCACGATCATCAGGAGAATGATGCCGGCCAGGCCGCCCCACGCGAAGACCTCGGTGAGCCACTCCCACGGCGCGAAATGCCCGAGGAGAGGCAGCGTGAAGGTCTGGACGCGCAGCTGGGCGTACCCGGTGACCAGGGTGAGGAAGAGGATCGGGAAGGAGACCATGACGAGCCAGTGAGCGGCCTTGATCCAGGGCCGCCCCTTGAACTCACGGTGCGTGAGGGCCGTGGAGATGACGCCCCAGAGACGCTTGCCCACGGGGGTCAGGCGCCCCGGGTCGGGCGTGCCCGCGCAGATGGTGCGCCACATGTGGGTCAGGCCTCGCGCGAACGACAGGACGGCAACAGCGCTCACCAGTAGGGCGAGTCCCCACATGATGGCGCTCAGCGTCGGATTGGCCACGTTTCCTCCTCAAGATTGCTGCACTCCATTGTGTCATCTCGACCCAGAGGAGACCGATTCTGCCTGGCAAAGCGTGCGCAATTACGCGCTGCGCGTCGTGTTTGCTGGGCCCGCGTGTGCGCGCCACAACGTGGATATATGCCACGAGGAGGGGAAAAGTATGGGAGAGTGAGAGCGTGCTTCCCGTCTCGCAGCCAGACTTGACACTGTCCGACCAGGAACTCTTCGGAGACGATCACCCGCACGATCACTGCGGCGTCTTCGGGGTGTGGGCCCCGGGCGAGGATGTTTCCCGCCTGACCTACTTCTCCCTCTATGCTCTGCAACACCGCGGCCAACAGAGCGCCGGTATTGCGACATCGAATGGCAAGCAGATCCTCGTGTATAAGGATCAGGGCCTCGTGTCGCAGGTGTTCTCCGAGCAGTCCCTCCAAGGCCTGCGCGGCCACATCGCGCTGGGCCACGTTCGCTACGCGACGACCGGTGCGGACGTGTGGCGCAACGCCCAGCCGACGCTGGGCCCCACCCCCACGGGCACCCTCGCCCTGGCCCACAACGGCAACCTCACCAACACGGTCGAGCTGCGCGAGCTGGCCTCCGAGATCGCCGACGACGGCGAGGACTTCGAACGCGGTGCCTCCACCGATACCTCCCTCGTGACCGCGCTTTTGGGCATGGCCGACCGCATCCCGGGGCCGACCCCCTTCATCGCGTCCCCGTCCGTCACGCCCGGGCACGCGAGCGCGGACCAGGCCGCCCCGGCCTCGTCGATGGACGACCTGGAGCCCGCGCCCCTCGTCGGCGCCGCCCTGAAGGTCCTGCCGCGCATCAAGGGCGCGTTCTCGCTGGTCTTCATGGACGAGCACACGCTGTACGCGGCGCGCGACCCGCACGGCTACCGCCCGCTCGTGCTCGGCCGCCTCGCCTCCGGGTGGGTCGTCGCCTCCGAGACCGCCGCCCTGGACCTGTGTGGCGCGACCTTCGTGCGCGAGGTCGAGCCCGGCGAACTCATCTCGATCGACGCCTCGGGCGTGCACTCGCGCCGCTTCGCCGTGCGCCGCTCCAACACCTGCGTCTTCGAGTACGTCTACCTGGCACGCCCCGACACGACCATCGGCGGGCGCCGCATCGTGGCCGCGCGCCACGAGATGGGCGCCGCCCTCGCGCGCGAAAACCCCATCGAGGCCGACCTGGTGATCCCCACGCCCGACTCGGGTACACCCGCCGCGATCGGCTACGCGCAGGAGTCCGGGATCCCCTTCGCCCAGGGCCTGGTCAAGAACGCGTACGTGGGCCGCACCTTCATCCAGCCCACGCAGTCCCTGCGCCAGCTCGGTATCCGCCTCAAGCTCAACCCCCTGCGCGAGGTCATCGAAGGCAAGCGCCTCGTCGTCATCGACGACTCGATCGTGCGCGGTAACACGCAGCGCGCGCTCGTCAAGATGCTGCGCGAGGCCGGGGCCGCGGAGGTGCACGTGCGCATCTCGTCCCCGCCGGTGCTGTGGCCGTGCTTCTTCGGTATCGATTTCCCGACGCGCGCCGAGCTCATCGCCTCGTCCATGAGCGTCGAGCAGGTCCGCGACTCGATCGGTGCCGACTCCCTGGCGTACCTGTCGATCGACGGCATGGTCGCGGCCACCGGACAGGGCACGTCCCTGTGCCTCGGCTGCTTCACCGGCGAATACCCGGAGACGATCCCCGCCGCACGCCCGTGCCCCGGAACCCCCGACGCCACCCCCTGCTAACCCTCTACGCCCGCGGCGCACCAGCACCGCGGGCGTTGTTCTCACCCCGACCACCCGACACGGCCTCGTCGAGCGCCACCTGCGAAAAGGTACCACCCATGACCGACACCCCCCTGGACTACGCGACCGCCGGCGTTGACACGGCGGCGGGCGACCGCGCCGTCGAGCTGATGAAGAGCGCCGTCGCCGCCACCCACGACTCCACCGTGCTGGGCGCGACCGGCGGATTCGCCGGCATGGTGGACGCCTCGGCGCTGCTGGGCATGGAGAAGCCGCTGCTCGCGACCTCCACGGACGGCGTCGGCACCAAGATCGCGATCGCGCAGGCCATGGACGTGCACGACACGATCGGCCAGGACCTGGTCGGCATGGTCGTCGACGACATCGTCGTGATCGGCGCGCGCCCGGTCCTCATGACCGACTACATCGCCTGCGGGCACGTCGTCCCCGAGCGCATCGCCTCCATCGTCACCGGCATCGCACGGGCCTGCGAGGCCACGGGCACGCCCCTCATCGGCGGCGAAACCGCGGAGCACCCGGGCGTCATGGAGCCGGATGACTACGACATCGCGGGCGCTGCGACCGGCGTCGTGGACGCCTCCAAGCTGCTCGGCCCCGAGCGCGTGACCGACGGCGACGTCGTCATCGCCATGGCCTCCTCGGGCCTGCACTCCAACGGCTACTCGCTGGTGCGTTCCGTCGTCTCCCGCGTGGGTGCCTCGCTGGAGTCCCACGTGCCCGAGTTCGGCCGCACCCTCGGCGAGGAGCTCCTCGAGCCCACGCGCCTGTACACGCGCCTGTGCCTGGACCTGGTCGAGCGCTTCGGTGTCGGCGGCATTCACGCCTACTCGCACGTGACCGGCGGCGGCCTGGCGGCGAACCTGTCGCGCGTCCTGCCTGTCGGCGCGGTGGCGACCGTCGACCGCTCCACGTGGACCGTCCCCGCCGTGTTCGACTGGGTGCGCCGCGGCGGCGACGTCACCTGGGTCGGCATGGAGGACTCCCTGAACCTGGGCGTCGGCATGGTCGCCGTCGTCTCCGCGTCCGTCGCCTCCGAGGTCCAATCCGCGATCAACGAGGCCGGGGTGGCCGCGTGGGTCCTGGGCTCCGTCACGTCGGCTGGCGCCGACGGCACGGTTGCCGGTTTCGGGTCGGTCTCCGACCTGAGCGCCGATTCCTCCGGCGTGCGCCTCATCTCCGGCACGAAGGGCGTCCAGGCGGGCGCCGTGCTGCTGCACGGCGAGTACCGCGTCGGCTGAGCGTTGCGTGAGCTGAGCTGAGCTTCGCTGAACGGCGCGCCCGCTCTGAATGCGCGTGAGGGGTCGAGGCCTGCGGGCCTCGACCCCTTATTACGTGCGGGCGTGTGGATGGGCGGATGCGCGTGCGAAACCTCGGTGGCCCTCAATAAACCAGCGGTGATGAGAAAACGTGTTTCGGGTACGCCAAAGCGGCGGACCGGTTCTCGGTCCGCCGTGTGGCTGAGCCGTTACTTGGTGGAGGATCCACCCGTCCAGAAGGACTCATCGAGCTGCTTCGGGTCGATGTCGTCGTCTTCTGCGGGAATCTCGGCGAAGTCGGCGTATTTCGAGTAGAGGTCGTCGTCGATTGCATCGTCCTCTTCGGGCTCGTCCGCCGGCACGTGTGCCAGGTACGAGTCCTCATCCGCCAGCTCGCGCTGAAGTGCGTTTAGGTCGGTGTCGGGGCTGAAATACTTCAGCTTCCGAGCGACTTTCATCTGCTTAGCCTTTTGACGGCCGCGCCCCATGGCGTCGACCCCCTCCGCGTCGTTCGGGTCCGCGTAAAGCGGTTCCCTGGGTGTTCAAAATGTTTCGTGGGACCATCATAGCTAAAGACGGGCCTTGACCTCACCTTGGATCGTGTTTTGCGCGCTCAGCTGAGCGGCACTCGGCCCGCGAAAGCCCACGAAAACGGGGAAATGTAACCGGCGCAACCCACGGCCGGTGTGGCCGGAGTTACGCCGGTTCGCGTCAGTTGGTGCTTACAGCGCCTCGGTCACGTCGGACTTGAGGGCTGCGAGCGTGTGCGCGGCGGCCTCGCGGGCTGCACGGCGGGCCTCGCGACGCGAACGACGCGACGAGCGGGTCGCCAGCAGGATGATCACGCCGATGGTGCCGATCGCGGACAGGGCGACGACGCCGACCTTTTTCAGGGCCTCGGCGTTGCCGCCGGCCGCGTCCTGCAGAGTCAGCGACGCCGACTCTTTGAAGGAAGCGAAACGGGCGCTGGCCTCGTCCTTCGCCTCCTGGGCGAGGGCGGCGGGCTGGACGCGCGCGTACAGCTGGTCGATCGTGGCGGCCAGTTCGGCGCGCTGACGCTCAAGGTCGGCCGCGATCTGGGCCTCCGTGCGCGGCTCCGAGGAGGTGGACGCGGGGGCGGACTCGCCGACGGTCACGTTGCGCGGATCGAGGTTCGTGCTCACTTGCCCAGTCCCTTCTCGATGGCTTCCTTGGTGGCGGCGACCGACGCGGCAGGGTCCGGGCGGTGCGCCTGCGCGCTCTTGAGGGAGCGGGCGCCGACGAGGGCGAGGATCAGGACGATCAGGAGGAGGACGCCGACGATGATGAGCGACGCCGCCCACGCGGGCAGGACGAGCGCGAGCGCGATCTCGGCGGTGTGCAGCGTCCAGCCGAGCAGGTAGAGCGCGAAGACTGCGGCGGCCACGAGGAGGGCGATGCCCTTACCGCTCTTGGCCGCGAAGGTGCGCAGCTTCGCCTTGTTGAGCTCGATCTCACCGCGAATGATCCCGGAGATCTGGCCGGTCACGGACGAGAAGAGGGCGCCGATGCTGGGGCGGGCCTCGCCTGCGGCCTGCGCGGTGTTGACGGGCGGCGGCGGGTACTGCCCGGACTGGGGGGTGGGCTGAGTCATGGGTGCTCCTGCGCGTGCGGGTGAGCGAGGCGGCGCCTCGCCTGATACGCCTAGTCTCTCATGAAGGAGGTCGGCTCGCAGTGACCGGTCCGTTACTCCTGCGGGGCGATCGAACCGGGCAGATCGGAGAGGATCTTGCGGGCGCGCACGACCAGGTCGGAGACCTCGGGCTCGGCCATGGCCGGGTCCTCGGTGTCGACGACGGGAATGCCTCGCATCGCGGTCTCGGTGCGGGGCTCAGGCGAGGCCTGGGGCACCTGCGTTGCCTGGCTTGCCTGGGTCGCTTGGACTGCCTGGGTGGGCGCGGTCTCCACGCGGGTGGTCGCCGCGTCGAGGGCCGCCTCGGCGTGATCGGCCGTCCCAATCGTGGGGGTTTCCTCGGGTGCGGATGCCTGCAGCGCGTCCGCGGTCTGTGCCCCGGCCTCGCCGGTGCCCAGCGGGTGCCACGCGGGGGCCGAGGAGGACCCGGTGGGGGAGATGACCTCGTCGAAGGAGGAGGGTAGCGCCGAGGGGATCGGGCCGAGGAGGGCCTTCGGGTCCTCGGGGTTGGCTTCCAGGGAAGCGTTGATGAGCGCGACGGAGGGGCCGGGCGCGTCGAGGGCAACGCGGCCGTTCGTCAGGAGGATCGCGCGGTCGGTGGCGGCGGCGACCTCGGGGTTCGGGGTCGCGAGGACGACCGCGCAGCCCGCGTCTGCGAGGGCGCGCAGGAGGGGCCGAGTTCCGTGCGGGCGGCGGGGGGCAGGGTGATCGGGTCTTCGACGAGGAAGACCTCCGCGCCGGACACGATCGCGCGGGCGATGAGGGCCTTGAAGCGCTCCCACTCGGAAAGCTCGGAGGGGTGGAGTTCGACGCGCTGGGCGAGGCCCGTGATCTGCAGGGCGCCCACGAGGTTGTCCCAGTCGGCGACGGAACCCGTCGCGGACAGGGGGGCCAGGATGTTCTGGCGGATCGTCAGGGACTCGTCGAGCGGGGAGTCCGCGCGGATCAGTGCGACCGAGCCGATGCGGCCCGCGAGGCGCGCTGCCAGCGAGCGCGAGGGCGCGGCGACGATGCGGCCCGCCTGCGGCTCCTCGAGGCCCGCGAGGATCAGGAAAAGGGCGCGGGCGCGGCGGCCCGTCGGGTCCAGGATCGCGCTCAGCGAGCGCGCGCGGAAGCCCAAGTCGATGTTTGCCAGGAGGACCGCGCCCGACGCGTGGTCCGTGTAGGTGATGCCCAGGCCGGCGACCTGGACGCGGCCGCCGCGGCCCTTGGCCGAGAAGGAGCGACGCGAGCGGTACCAGGGGCGAGGCTCGGCGGGCGGCAGGTGCACGGGTGCGGCGACGACAAGGTCGTTGCCGGTGGTGTTGGCTGTGGTGTTGGTGTTCGTTGCCGCGCTGTTGGCGCTGGCGGCTGCGGCGTTGGCGCTGTTGGCGGGCGTGAGCTCCTGGGCGGGCTGGTGGGGCGCGGCCTGCTGGGCGCGTTGGTGGTGAACGAGGCGGGGGTTGCCTCGGCCGTGCCGGTCGGGAGGATGGGGGCGTCGGACACGAGGGTTTCCTGCGGGTCCAGTGCGCCGTCCTCGGCGAGCGTGGCCGCTGCTTCCTGCTCGGAGGGTGCGCTGACCTCGTCGAGGGCGCTGAGCGTCTCCTCGAACGACGGGGTGGACATCTCGGCGAGCGTGTCCGCCATCGACTGGGCGGGCGTCTGCGAGGCTTGCTCGCCAGCTTGCTGGGCGGTTTGCTTGCCAGCTTGCTCGGCGGCTTGCTCGGCGGCGGCCGTCACGTCGGCCAGCTTCTGGCTATCCGAACCGTGCAGGTTTTCACGCGGGTCATTCGACATGCCCCCATTGTTTCAGGATCGTGCCACTTGTGTCGCCATGGCACGCGGAAGTGGGTGGGGTGACCTCGCCGAAAAGTCCTGGCGGATGTGGCTTGCATCTCTGGAATTGGAGATGTATGCTGTAAGCGATTGATTCTCAGTAAGAGCCGACTCGTTAGCGGCTCCGAATGCTCCACCGGGTCCTTCTCCGCGAAGGGCCCGGTAATTTTTTTAAAGCGTACGCAAATGTGTGTGCGGTGTGACACTATGTGTCTATGGTTACTTCCTCAGAAAACATTCCGGGTATCCGCTACCGCGTCGGCATCGACGTCGGCCTGAAATCTATTGGCTTCTGCGCGGTCGAGGTCGACCGCAACGACCAGCCCGTCAAGCTGTTGAACTCCATGGTTTTCATTCACGACGCTGGCGTCGATCCGAATGAGAACAAGGCGGCGAAGAGCCGCAAGCTGACGGCAGGCGTTGCCCGGCGGACGCGCCGCCTCTACCGCACGCGCCATCAGCGCCTGGTGAATCTGGATCGAGTTCTCTCCAAGGAATTCGGATGGCCCCTGCCTGACCTGACGGCTTGCAAGGATCCGCGCGAGCCCTGGCATGTGCGCTCGCGGCTGCTTGAGGGATATATCGCCGATGAGGATCAGAGGAAGGTGGCGCTGTCGATCGCGCTGCGACACATGGCTCGCCACCGTGGCTGGCGAAACCCCTATGCCAAGCTGGAAAGTCTGCTGCAGCCCGTTGAGCCGAGCGACTTCCTCAAGGGGCTGAACGAGCGTATTAGTGAGTCCCTCGGTAGGAGCTTCCCAGGTGACGCGACCCCCGGGCAGCTCGTTGATGCGTACCTCGCTCACCCCGATTACGTGAAGAAGGCCGGCACTCCCAAGCTGCGAGGTCCTCAGGGAATTCTCGCTGGCAAGCTCCACCAGAGCGACAATACCGAGGAAATCCGCCGGATCTGCGAGGTGCAGCAGATTGATCCTGCTGACCGTGATCGGCTGATCCGAGCCGTCTTCCAGGCGAAGTCTCCCAAGGGCAGTGCGAAGGAACGCGGCCTTGTGGGCCACGACGAGCTGCCGGGGCAGGGCAAACACGTGCGCGCGGAGAAGGCACATCCTGCCTTCCAGAAGTTCCGCATCGTCAGCGTGCTGGCGAACTTGCGTATCCGTGAGGGGCGTGCGGAGCGTGCGCTGACTCCAGAGGAGTTGCAGGGGCTGACTGATTTCCTGCTCGTCGCTGGACTCAAACAGGAGGTCACCTGGCAGGACCTGGCTGATAACCTCGGTATCGAGCGTTCGGATCTGCGAGGTACAGCGAAGGCCTCGTTCGATGGGTCGCCGGTCCTGCGCAATCCTCCGACCGACGTCACCACTGAGAAGATCCTGGCCTGCAAGGTCAAGTGGCTCAAGGAGTGGTGGAAGGATGCCGACGATGAGCAGCGAGGCTACTTTGTGGACGCCTTCTCAAACTCCGGTGGTTCCGAAGATAGTGGTGACGTGAACGATGAGGTCGCGGAGTTGCTCGAGCAGGCAACAGAGGACGACCAGCTGGAGTTTGAGAAGATCTCACTGCCCCAGGGGCGAGCGGCATACTCGCTTGATAGCCTTCGTCGCTTGACGGACAGGATGCTTCGAGACGGCGTTGATCTGCACACTGCTCGTCGTCTCGAGTTCAATGTTGGGGATGACTGGAAGCCTGCCGTCGAGCCGATCGGGGCTCCGACGGGTAACCCCGCAGTCGATCGCGTGCTCAAGCAGGTGAGCCGATGGCTGCACGCGGCGACCGAGCGCTGGGCGAGCCGACGGTCATCAACATTGAGCATGCGCGTGACGGCCTGGGGTCGGAACGCGTGGCCCGTGAGCTCATGCGAGAAAACGATAGGCGGCGCAGTGCAAATGCTGCGGCTGTCGCCAAGATGGCGGCACAGCTGAAACTCTCTGGAAAGGTGCGTCGTTCCGATCAGATCCGCTACTTCGCGCTGCAAAGGCAAAACTGTCAGTGCCTCTATTGCGGTACCGACATTACGTTTATGACGGCGGAAATGGATCACATCGTTCCTCGTGCGGACGGCTCCTCGACGAATGACCGTTCTAATCTGGCTGCTGTGTGTCGTACGTGTAACCACAAGAAGGGGGCTATTCCCTTTGCTGCGTGGGCGTCGTCCGACCAGGCGAACGCGGGCGTCTCCCTGAAGGGCGCTCTTGAACGTGTGAAGATGTGGCAGCGTGACAACGGTATGTCGCCTAAGCAGTTCAAGCAGCTGCAGCGTGAGGTGTCGGCTCGTCTCAAGTCCCGTAAGCCGGACGAAGAGTTCGATGGTCGCTCGATGGAATCCGTCGCCTGGATGGCTGTCGAACTGAGAACTCGTATCGAGGGCTTCTACCGCACGCGCGACGAAGAGGCAGTGCCTTCCGTAGGCGTCTACCGTGGTCAGCTGACGGCGGAGGCTAGGAAGGCCTCGGGCTTCGAGAGTCGAGTCAATCTGATTGGCGGCCGAGGTAAGACTCGTTTCGATAGGCGTCATCACGCAATGGATGCGCTCGTCATCGCTCTGATGAATCCGTCGGTGTCCCGTACCCTCGCGCTGCGTGTGAACATGCGAGACGCGCAGCGCCTTGCGGGCCTTGAGGAGACGTGGAAGAACTTCTATGGGAAGCCGGGTGAGGCGTCCCAACGTTTCGAGTCCTGGCGCGAATCGATGCTTCGAGGCGTCGAGCTCTTCAACATTGCGTTGAGTGATAACGCGATTCCCTTCGTGGAGAATATTCGACTGCGCGTTGGATCGAGCGTCATTCACGATGCGACGGTGCACTCCTTCTGCCCCCCGAAGACGCCGGACGGCGAACAGATCATCACGAAGGGCTACGGTGAGCAGCACAGGCTGGGAGACGCGCTCCCCGTCGAGCTGATCGACCGCGCAGAGACGCCCGCGCTCTGGACGGCGCTCACGCGCTGCCCGGACTTCGACCCGAAGAAGGGTCTTCCTGAGAATCCGAATCGGACAATCTCCGTGAATGGTACGTGCGTCGGACCGATGGATTTGCTGAACTTCTTTGGGTCCTCCGCTGCGTGTCTGAAGGTACGTGGAGGATATGTGGAGCTCGGCAGTTCGATCCACCATGCGAGGATCTACCGCATTGACGGGAAGAAGACGGCATATGCGATGGTTCGAGTCTTCCAGGTTGATCTGTTGCGTATGAAGGATCAAGATCTGTTCACCACGCCCCTGAAGCCCTCAACGATCTCTATGCGGACCGCAGAACCGAAGATTCGGCAAGCGCTGGCCGATGGGACTGCCACCCAGATCGGATGGCTGGTTGAGGGTGATGAACTGCAAATCGACACCAGTAAGTACAGCGGCGGCTTCATCGGCGAGGTCTTGGAACGCTATCCGGAGGCCAATAGTTGGCGGGTGGCTGGCTATATGACACCAGCAAAACTGCGCATTAAGCCGCGTCTTTTATCGAAGGAAGGATTTATCGATGAGAAACAGGCAGAGCAACTAGTGTCGAAGCTACGTCCGAGGCCGTCCAAAAGACCGTTGATACTCCTGGATGGCTCCCTGCTGTAAACGTTCTGTTTGGAGCAGGAGGAGTACGAGTAATTCGCAGGAATTGCTTGGGTGAGGAGCGTTGGCGCTCATCGGTCTCGTTGCCCGTATCGATGATACTGGAGTGATTTCCGATGGCAGAGCAGTGGCGTGTGATTGACCTGTGTGGTTTCGAGGGTGAACTTCGTTCGACTCGTGGCGGGGTTGAGGTGTGCCCTGAGGAAGGAGCACCAACGACTATTCCCGTCGCTGAGGTCGCAGTCGTCCTCGTGGGCATGAAGGTCGCTCTCAGCGCCGCTGTTCTGCATCGTTTAGCCGAGGCTGATGTTGCCATTCTCTTCTGTGATTGGAGGGGGGATCCCCGAGGGAGGCTGCTACTCGTGGTCTGATCACGGGAGAGTGGCCGCCCGCCACCGTGCTCAGGCGCAGGTGTCGCTGCCTCGGAAGAAAAATGCGTGGGCGCGTCTGATTCGGGCAAAGATCGAAGGCCAGGCCTCGGTTCTTGAAAACCTCAAAATTCGAGGTAGCGGTGAACTACTCGCTCTCGCTGATCAGGTCCGTTCGGGCGATCCTGGGAATGTTGAGGCGCAGGCTGCTCGTCTGTACTGGTCGCGTGTCCTGGGTAAGGGTGTTGGGCGTCAGCCTGCGGCAGGTCAGCTGATTGGGGCGAATGCCTGTTTGGATTACGGATATTCCGTGCTTCGGGGACACCTGATGAGGGCTGTTCTTGCTGCGGGTTTGGCTCCTGCTCTTGGGGTTTTTCATCGTGGCCGGGGCAACGCGTTCGCGCTTGCGGATGACTTAATCGAGCCCTTTAGACCGGCAATCGACGAGGTTGCACTGCAGCTTCCGCCGACGGCTTCACCCTCTGATCGCACGGTGAAACAACTACTCGTGGCTGCCGCGTCACAGCGTTTCGATTCGGATGGACATGGTATCCCGGCCGTATCCGAAGCCCTGGCGCAGTCTTTCGGTCGGTACGTGGAAGGTGACATTGATCGCCTCAATGTGTTGTCGTGGCAGGGGCCGTCAGACGTGGGTACGGGAGATTGACATGGCGGATGAGGCGATGTGGTGTTTGGTCATGTTCGATCTCCCGGTGGAGACGAAGAAGCAGCGTCGCGAGGCGACGCGCTTTCGTAATGATCTATTGGACTGGGGCTTCTCGATGGTGCAGTTCAGTGTGTACGTGAAGTACTGGCCGACTGGTGGGCAGGATCATGCGACGTTGCGGGCGATCAAGACTCATCTGCCGGAGGGCGGACAGGTTCGGGTGCTGGCGCTGACGGATAGGCAGTGGGCGACGGGACTTCGTTTTGATAACGCGAGGCCTCGGAAGGAGCGTGGATCCCCGGAGCAGCTCATGATTTTCTAACGAAGATCCCCTGGTTTTCCGCTGTTTTTCAGGGAAAACTAGGGGATCTCAGTATATCAAAGGGGATTGGTGATTGATTCCCAGCCGATCTTACCTCTCACATTTCCAGATAGCAGTATATCAAAGGGGCTCTTCATAATTGGGGGTGTAGTTGGGGTCTGAATCCGCCGGTTTCGAGGAGGCAGCGGGTGATGTAGTGGGTGAGGTTACGGAACCCGAGGGCGGAGCCGCGTAGGTGTTCGAGGCGTCCGTTGATGGCTTCGGTAGGGCCATTGGAGGTGTGGGGGTGGTCGAAGTAAGCCAGGATGTCCCCGGCTCGGCGTTTGAGTGTCCTGCCCAGCGTGATGAGCTCGGTCAGACCCCTCGGTACACGCGTGGAGGTCAGGGTGTTGATTTCGGCTTCCATCAGGGCCTTACCCGCGTCCGTGTCGGGCGCGCGGTAGGCGTCGATGATGTTCTGGTAGGCGCTCCAAGTGACCTCGAGCGCGACGTGCTCCTCACCGGAAAACAGGTTGAGTAGTTGGTGCTGCTGGCGTGGCGTGAGCAGGCATGAGCGGGTGTGTAACATCCTGCGGGCCTTGTACAGGGGGTCGGTGGCACGCCCGCGCCGGTGGTGGAGTTCTTGCTGAATGCGTCTGCGACACTCATCCAAGGCGTTGCCAGCCAGGTGCACGACGTGGAAGGGGTCCATGACCGCCCTCGCGCCGGGGAGTTCTTCAGTGGCTGCGCTTTTGAACCCGGTGAATCCATCCATCGCGACGATCTCGATGCGGCTTCGCCACGTGTCGGGGCGGGAGGCCAGCCAGGTTTTGAAGACCTGCTTGGAGCGACCCGGGACCATGTCCAAGAGTCGGGAGGGCCGCTGCGTTCTCGGATGGGTGTCAAGTCCAAGATAACGGTGACGTATTTGTCTCCGTAGGGGTGTGGCGCCACGTGTTCATCCACCCCGATGACACGCACGCCATCGAACCGAGTTGGATCATTGATCAGTAGACGCTGGCCTTCACCCAGGACAGCGGTGTTGGCGGTATTCCAGGACACACCGAGGGCCTGGGAGATACGCGCCACCGTCAAATGATGAACGACCAGCCCAGTGAGCGCCCAGCGCACCGCCGCACGCGAGAGCTTGGCGCGCGGATCGGCCGCTTGGCTCATATCTTGACGCCACACATGGGCGCACTCCTGGCACCGGTAGCGGCGCACGCTCACGTGCAAGATCGTGGGGCGCCACCCGTAAGGCTCGTGCGCCAAGCGCCTGATCACCGTGTCACGCGACTCGCCCTGGCATCCGCAGCGTCGACACCACCGGTCCTCACCAGCAATCCGGCAAGCCAACACTGCATGGTCTGGCCACATGCGCTGGCCCGTCACTTCCAGGCCCAGGTCATCCAGGCGCGTGAACGCGCTCAGGTCAGGGCGATCAAAGATAGTATTGGCCATGTCGAGGTCTTTCAGATGGACGGTGTAGCAATCTCCATCATCGGAAGACCTCGACCCCTACCCGGCCACGACACGCCCAACCCCGCCCACAACACCTACACCCTCAAATGCGAAGAGCCATCAAAGGGGATTGGTGATTGATTCCCAGCTGTTGGCGCGGGGCTTTACGCGGTGCTCGCAGTATATCAAAGGGGATTGGTGATTGATTCCCAGCTTCGGCGGCGTACGCGGTTAGGCACGGGCAGTATATCAAAGGGGATTGGTGATTGATTCCCAGCCGACAGAGCGTCCGCCGTCTGCGACAAACAGTATATCAAAGGGGATTGGTGATTGATTCCCAGCTGATCTTACCTCTCACATTTCCAGATAGCAGTATATCAAAGGGGATTGGTGATTGATTCCCAGCGCGCCGGTCTCGTAGTCGAGGTCGCCCACAGTATATCAAAGGGGATTGGTGATTGATTCCCAGCGCGCCATCCACAGCGCCACGCTCACGGCCAGTATATCAAAGGGGATTGGTGATTGATTCCCAGCAAGAAGGCGACAGGGCGCGCCGGGGCCGACAGTATATCAAAGGGGATTGGTGATTGATTCCCAGCCGGGTCGAGCATGACGTAGGGCTTTCCGCAGTATATCAAAGGGGATTGGTGATTGATTCCCAGCCGGGTCCCATGATCCCATCATTCGTGACCAGTATATCAAAGGGGATTGGTGATTGATTCCCAGCCCAGGGCGCCGCTCGGCTTGTCGGGGCCCAGTATATCAAAGGGGATTGGTGATTGATTCCCAGCGCGCCGGTCTCGTAGTCGAGGTCTCCCACAGTATATCAAAGGGGATTGGTGATTGATTCCCAGCGTTGCGACAGGAGGGTGTTGTCGCGGTTCAGTATATCAAAGGGGATTGGTGATTGATTCCCAGCCCGTAGAGCTGTTCCCAGTGGTCGATCTCAGTATATCAAAGGGGATTGGTGATTGATTCCCAGCGAGATTGAGTTGGCCCCCGGTGCTGGTCGCAGTATATCAAAGGGGATTGGTGATTGATTCCCAGCCCGCCCCTAACTCGCCTCGCGTAGTCCCCAGTATATCAAAGGGGATTGGTGATTGATTCCCAGCCTAATAATGTTTATTTATCCTAGAAATTCAGTATATCAAAGGGGATTGGTGATTGATTCCCAGCGGTAGGAAGCGGGGAGGGTGCTTGACAGCAGTATATCAAAGGGGATTGGTGATTGATTCCCAGCTGGGGCTGCGAGTAGCCACCGTCTGCAACAGTATATCAAAGGGGATTGGTGATTGATTCCCAGCGTAACCTTCAGGTGGCCCAAGCCGCTCGCAGTATATCAAAAGGGGATTGGTGATTGATTCCCAGCTCCTCATCAGAGACAACCTCCTGACCCTCAGTATATCAAAAGGGGATTGGTGATTGATTCCCAGCAGGAGGGCGCGCACGCGCTTGTTCGCTTCAGTATATCAAAGGGGATTGGTGATTGATTCCCAGTCGCCGGTGGTGATCGTCTGCACCACATGCAGTATATCAAAGGGGATTGGTGATTGATTCCCAGCGTCCACGCGCTCGGGTCCGCGAAGTCGCCAGTATATCAAAGGGGATTGGTGATTGATTCCCAGCTTGACGGTAATTGAGGCGCGCCCTGTCCCAGTATATCAAAGGGGATTGGTGATTGATTCCCAGCTCCAGACCCTTCTTGTCGGTTTCGGAGTCAGTATATCAAAGGGGATTGGTGATTGATTCCCAGCTCCAGACCCTTCTTGTCGGTTTCGGAGTCAGTATATCAAAGGGGATTGGTGATTGATTCCCAGCTCACCCGGTATTTGGTGATGCCGTTGGTCAGTATATCAAAGGGGATGGTCAAGTCCTGTGGAGTGGTGTAATCGTTTTGTGTCCTTCGGGGTGGGTTATGCGCTGAGTTGGAGTGGGGGTTCCTCCTGTTGGGTGGGTTGTGGTGTGAGTCGTGATTTGGTGAGGATGTCGAGGCTGAGGTAGCGTCGGCCTTCGGCCCATTCGTCGTTTTGTTCGGCGAGGACGGCTCCGACCAGGCGGATGATGGCCTGGCGGTTGGGGAAGATCCCCACGGAGTCGGTGCGTCGGCGGATTTCGCGGTTGAGGCGCTCATTGGGGTTGTTGGACCAGATCTGGGTCCATACCCCGGTGGGGAAGGACGCGAACGCGAGGACGTCTGCCCTGGCTTGATCGAGGTGGTCACACACGGCGGGGAGCTTGTCGTTCACGTAGTCCAAGAGCCGGTCGTATTGAGCGTTGACCGATGCGGCGTCGGGCTGGTCGTACACCGAGTGCAGCATCGCTTTGACGGCGGGCCATAGCGCTTTGGGGGTCACCGACATGAGATTCGCGGCGTAGTGGGTGCGGCACCGTTGCCAGGCGGCTCCGGGCAGGTTCGCTGCGATGGCCTCAACCAGGCCCAGATGGGCGTCGCTGGTGACCAGGCGCACGCCGGTGAGGCCTCGGGCGACCAGGTCGGCGAAGAACTCGTTCCACGCCGGGCCGGTCTCGCTGGTGGATACGCGCACCCCCAGCACTTCGCGGTGTCCGTCATTGTTGACTCCGGTGGCAACTAGGACCGCGCACGAGACGACGCGCCCTCCTTCGCGCACTTTCATGGTCAGTGCGTCAGCGGCGACGAACGTGAAAGGCCCAGCGTCGTGGAGGGGGCGATGGCGGAACTCGTCCACGTGTTCGTCCAGGTCGGCTGCCATGCGTGAGACCTGGGACTTGGATAGTCCTGTGATCCCCAGGGTTTTGACGAGCTTGTCCATGCGGCGCGTGGATACTCCCGCTAAGTAACAGTCAGCGACCACTGTGATCAAGGCGTTTTCGGAGCGTTTGCGGCGCTGCAACAACCACTCTGGAAAGTAGGTTCCTGAGCGCAGCTTGGGGATCGCCACGTCAATGGTGCCGACCCTGGTGTCCAGGGGCCGGTAGCGATACCCATTGCGCTGGGCCTGACGCTGCGGGTCTTGTTGGCCCCACTGGGCCCCACACACGGTGTCAGCGTCCGCTGATAACAACGCGTTAATCACGTGCTGGAGCAGGGAACGCATCAAATCCGGGGACGCCTGGGATAACGCCTCGCCAAGCAGGCCAGCAGGGTCGATAATATGAGGAGCGGTCATCGTTGTGCCTCCAAATCATTTCGAGTCAGAAGTAGAGAGCTTTCTCGAAGGATCACACGGTGACCGCACCCATATCAAACGGGCCGACCACCACACGGTTACACCACTATGCGGGACACTACTAAGGGGATTGGTGATTGATTCCCAGCTACGCGGAGATGGACACGCGGGCCACCACAGTATATCAAAGGGGATTGGTGATTGATTCCCAGCCGGCGACACAGCACTCGACCGTTCTCGACAGTATATCAAAGGGGATTGGTGATTGATTCCCAGCTCGCCCCCGGTTTCGGGTTCTGCCCATACAGTATATCAAAGGGGATTGGTGATTGATTCCCAGCTCGTACAGGGAGACGAGCTGGCCGCCGACAGTATATCAAAGGGGATTGGTGATTGATTCCCAGCACGCGATAGACGACGGTGCCGTCACGGTCAGTATATCAAAGGGGATTGGTGATTGATTCCCAGCAGTCCGGCGCAGACCAGATGAAGGCCTACAGTATATCAAAGGGGATTGGTGATTGATTCCCAGCACGCGATAGACGACGGTGCCGTCACGGTCAGTATATCAAAGGGGATTGGTGATTGATTCCCAGCAGTCCGGCGCAGACCAGATGAAGGCCTACAGTATATCAAAGGGGATTGGTGATTGATTCCCAGCTGGGTGGTTTGTCCTTACCAGTTGTGTCCAGTATATCAAAGGGGATTGGTGATTGATTCCCAGCATCGCAACAGTCACGTAACAGTGCAAGACAGTATATCAAAGGGGATTGGTGATTGATTCCCAGCTCGATGGGGTTGGACTCGCCCTGGGGCGCAGTATATCAAAGGGGATTGGTGATTGATTCCCCAGCGCTGCTTCCGTTGCCGTCGCGTCGGCGGCAGTATATCAAAGGGATTGGTGATTGATTCCCAGCTCACCGACGCGGACCCGCAGAGGAATCTCAGTATATCAAAGGGGATTGGTGATTGATTCCCAGCAACCGAGTGTGAAGGCGGTGACCCCGTGCAGTATATCAAAGGGGATTGGTGATTGATTCCCAGCCGGCGGAAGTTGTATCGGTTGCTGTCCGCAGTATATCAAAGGGGATTGGTGATTGATTCCCAGCTCTGGGGCGTGCTCTTCCGTGAAGAGTGCAGTATATCAAAGGGGATTGGTGATTGATTCCCAGCTAGCGCTTTGGTGATACACCCCGCGCCGCAGTATATCAAAGGGGATTGGTGATTGATTCCCAGCGCGGTCGGATGCAGGCTCGGGCGGCAAGCAGTATATCAAAGGGGATTGGTGATTGATTCCCAGCGTGTGGATCTCGTATGGGCCGCTCTGTCCAGTATATCAAAGGGGATTGGTGATTGATTCCCAGCACCCAGCTCTCCGTCGATTCAGACAGTGCAGTATGTCAAGGGGGAATTACGATTGAATTCCAGCCTCCGCGGTCGCCTGTGATACCTGGGCAAAGTATATCAATGGGAATTAGCGTTTGAACTCCAGGGTTATAGGACATTTCGTGTTGCTGGGGTTAGTCCCAGGTGTTGTGGTAGGGGGGTGGTGTGGTGGAGTTCGTTGAAGCAGATTGCGTCGCCCCAGCCGGGGATGATGCCGGTGGCTTGGTGGGTTTGGCTGGCGTGGTACCAGGCATTTTCGAGGGCTGCGTCGGTGGGCATGGTCGCCAGGATCCTCGCTGCTGGCTGGGGGTGAGCTGAGTGGATGTAGCACCACCAAAACACTGCTTTCATACGTCGGGTCAGGCGCATGCCGCGATGGTCGCGCAGCATCTGGCGTAGGCGCGCGTTCGTGCTTTCGATCTGGTTGGTCATCGCGGGCATCTGATGTGTCCAGGTGGGGTCCAGGTAGGTGAACAGGAGTCCCTGGGAGATGAGCTTGTTGAGGCTGTTACGAGCCCGTACGAGCCGTTCGTGGGTGTATTCCCATCCCCCCTCAGGCCTGCGTGTTTTCTCCTCCAGGAAGTCCTTCCAGCGCGTGCACCACCCCTGGTAGGCACCTATCCATTCCTGGGCGCCATCAATGTCTGTCACGTGGGTGAGCTGGCGCCCCAGAGCGTACAAGCTGCGCGAGGCCTGCAGTTTGGGGCGCGTTGTGGTGGCTTGGCGGATACGACAATACGCGTGGAAGGTGCAGCGTTGAACGCGCGTGGTCGGCCAGATTCTCTTGCAGGCTTTCGCAAACCCGCTGCCCCCATCGGTCACGACCAGGGCCGGGGGCGCAATCCGGCTCATGAGCGCGCCCCAGGCCCGAGAATTCTCGCTCCTGGCCGCGTACCAGCCCAGCACACAATCGGGTGTCTGGGCGATAAGGACCACGGCATTTCGGCCCAGGTGAATGCCGTCGACGAAGATGACGTCATGGACCTCATCGATGATCGGGCTGAACGGCCATAACTGCCACAACGGCTCACAACGCCGACGAAACGAACGACCCCCACCAGGCATATCCACCTGACGGCGCCTCCCAAGGAGCCACGCCAAGAACTCATCCAGATGCTTGGCCGTGGAGTCGATTTCGTTCAGCGTCGTGATTTGACAGGGCTTACACCGCCAGCGCTGACGACCTGTTGACGTCTTACCGTGACGGATCATGGGGCAGCCACACACAGGGCACGATGCAGTATTCACAGGAAAGAGGCAAACACGACCAACTAAAAACATGACTTTCCCGCGCAACAAAGCCGAAAAGTCATCCCGCTAGCAACACGATTTGTCCATCCTCATAGTTGACCCCAACCAACTAAAACACCGACTTTCCGGGTTAAAGGACAAAAAGAGTTGGTGGAGGGTTAGTCCCAGTTGTTTCGGTGGGGGCTTGTGTGGTGGAGGTCGTGCCAGGCGATGGCGTCGCCCCATCTGGGGATGACACCGGCTGCGGGGTGTGTGCGCGAGGCGTGTTCCCATTGGGCTTCAATCTGGGTGTCTGTGGGCATGATTTTGAGGATCTGGGCTGGTGGGAGCGGGTTTTCGGTGTGCATGTAGCACCACCAGAAGATCGCTTTGATCCGGCGGGTCAGCCGCATTCCCCGGTGGTCCCGCAACAGTTGACGCAAGGGCGCGTTGGTCGCGCCTTCGATCTGGTTGTTCATCGCCGGCAACGCCCCCTCAAACTGGGGGTCGGTGTAGGTGAACAACACCTCGGCTCCGATGAGCCGATTCACACTGTTGCGGGCCCGCACGAGTCGTTCGTGCGTGTATTCCCACCCGCCATCGTCCCTCTTGGTCTTCTGCGCGAGGAAGCCCTCCCAGCGCTTGCACCAGTCCAAGTAGGTGTCTATCCATGAGGCCGCTTGCTCTCGGTCTTTCACGTGCAAGAGCTGCTTGCCCAAGCCGTACAGTTCCTTGGAGGCTGCAAGCTTGGGGCGAATGGTGGTGGCTTGTTTGATGGTCCCGAACGCGTGGAAGGTGCACCGCTGGACCCGCGTGTTCGGCCAGGCTTTCTTGCGGGCTTTTTCGAAGCCACTGCCCCCATCCGTCACCACCACGTCTGGTGGGGCGATCCGGTTCATGAGCGCTTCCCAGGCGCGCGAGTTCTCACTGCGTGCCACATACCAGCCCAAGATGAAATCCCGGGACTGAGCAATCAATACGACCGCTTTGCGACCCAGGTGGATCCCGTCAACGAACACGACCTCATGCACCTCATCCACCACCGGAGCAAGAGGCCACACCTCCCACAAACCCTGGCACCGCCGCCGAAACGACCTGCCCCCACCTGGCATATCCGCCTGCCGATTACCGCTGAGCAGCCAGGCAAGAAACTCACCCAGGTGCTTGGCCGAGGTATCAATCCGCTGCACGCCAGTTGAGTGGCACGAGGTGCAATGCCACCTCTGCTTGCCCGATTTCGACAGTCCGTACCGGATCAGCTTCCTGCCACAGGAATCGCATTTCGAGATGTTCACTCACCGAATCTGCCAGTACCAACTTTGACGCCCACTCTCCCGCACCACAAAGCCGAAAAGTCGACATTTCACCAACACATTTTGTCCACCCTCAAAGTTGGCCCCCAACAACTTTGAACCAGACTTTCTCGCACCGCAAAGCCGAAAGGTCGGGCTCAGACCAACTCTTTTTGTCCTTTAACCCGACTTTCCCGCACCAGCACACCGAAAAGTCAACACTCCAGCAACACGTAGTGTCCTATAACCCGAACTCCAGGTTCTCTCCAATTGGGAATTGCGTCATCAAATTGAGCATACAAAATGCTCCTGAACATAGTTCAGGAGCAAATTAAGCGAGAGGAGATCTTGGTACATGGGGTCTTTACAGCCTGAAGCTGAAGGCAGTCCCACACCCGAAGTCGCCGAAGCGGCTTCCTTTGAACGTGCTGTTACCAGACGTCCTACCGTATCCTCTCGCTAGGCTGATACTAGCCTAAGAGGTGAGTTTCGGTCAAGGAACGCATGAACAACGCTCTCATGCTGACACCGGTTGATCAAAGTCTTCCCACAAGAGCGGGGAGGAGCCCCTCAGTGGCCGTCAGAAGATTTGGGCGATGGTTCGTTCGCCCGCATGACTCGGCCCCGACCTCGTCGATATGAACGAGGCCGGGGCACAGCGTGTCAGACGCGTACCCTCACGCGGAGGGCGGGGCGGTCAGGCCCCGCGTCGGCGAGCCGCCACCGCCAGCGCGCCCAGCAGGCCCAGCATGCCGGCGCCAGCGAGGACGCCAGCCATGTCGGCGCCCGTGCGAGCCAGCTGCTTCGGCGCGGAAGTCGAAGGAGCGGGAGTCGAAGGCGTGGGCGGCGTGGCTGGGGGAGTGGACGAGCTCGGCGTCGAGGGCGCCGACGGGGTCGGCGTGGTTGACGGGGTCGGCGTCACCGAAGGAGTAGGCGTCACTGACGGCGTGGGCGTGGAAGACGGCGTCGGTGTCGCAGTCGGAGACGGTGTCTTGGATGGGGTCGGGCTCGGAGACGGGGCGGGAGTCGTGGAAGGCGTCGGCTCCGGCGTTACCGAAGGCGTCGGCGTCGGATTCGCGTCGCCGTTCGCGTTCCCCGAGCCGTCCGAGTGAATGTCCACGCCTCCCGTGTACAACTTTGCGTTGATGGTCGCGTTGTTGTGGAAAGTCGCGCCATTCCGCACGGTCGCCATGTTGTTGATCGTGGCCTCGTACTGCAGGACGTAGGTGCCGTTGTTCGTCAGGCGCGGGAACGAGGCGGTGAACCCGGTGCCGTCGGCGTTGGCCTCCATCGTGAAGGTGCCGTCGCCGATCCTCGTACCGGCCTTGAGGGCGGGCGCCTGATCGGCCGTGTACTCGGCGTTGTCGTTGTAGTAGAAGAGCTTCTCCGACCCGGGCACCAGCGAATAACCGCCGGAGCTCATGTCGAAGGCGTCGACGATCTCGACCTCGCTCGCACCCTCGGGCAGCTCGGAGCCCTTGATATCGATCTCCCAGATGATGGTCCTGGAGTCGCCTTCCTTGGGGAGGCCCCACTTCTGGGTGTGGCGCAGGATGCGTTCGGACGAGGCTGCGATCGATCCGCCGGGCAGGTCCACGATCACCGCGGTGCCGTTCACCGGGAAGGAGATGGTCGACGAGGTCGTGGCGTGCACCGCCTTCGTGCGCACAGTGCCGTGGCCGATGATGTTGTGGTGGTCCTTCGCGTACTCGCCGAAGGTGCAGGTCATGGTCACGCCCTCGCCTGCGGGGACGGAGCAGTCGACGACCGGAACTTTCTCGTCGTTGAGCATGCTGAAGGTCAGCGTCGAGCTGCCCGAGTCCGAGATGATCGCGAGCTCGGGCGGGATCTGAATGCTGAACGTGTCACCCGGCGCGACCTGCTTGCCGGTCGTGTCGATGTCGAGCTCATCGTCATGACGTGGATGCCGACGGTGGGCGCGGTGGTTTCTTTGTCCTCGCGCGTCAGGGAAATGTTGCTGACGACGCCGACCGAGGTGGCGTACGTGGGGGCGATCGCGATGAACGCGGCCAGGAGGCCGGCGACGATCATCCCGACAACGAGAGGGAAAAAGCGCCCGATACTGCGTGGGTGCACGTGAGTCTCCATTCGTTATGGATGGGGGACGAGGCCGTGTCTGCGGTCTCGGGGTGGCCTCCCATCCGCTTTGGTTTGCAAGTAATGCGGCTTCTTGGAAGGGTACGCTTGTCCTTAATAGTCTGTGCGTTTAATTGCGCCTGTTTGTCCATGTCGTGGCGACATTGTGTTAGTCGTCCGCCATTTCGACGAGTTTTAGACCGGCCGGTCATGCGACTCGCTGCCGGGTATTCTGGTTATTCGGTAATTAATTGGCAGGCGTTACTATCTCTTGTCGCCCAGTTGTGTTAGTGGTGAAGCTCATATGAGGCGCTTCGCCCTGGGGTTCGCGCTCTCATGTTGTGTGATCTGAAAAAGATCATGTAGTGATGGTTGGGGGTTTTGCACTACACGAAGCCTTCTGGTGGCGTGTCGCCGGCGTGTCGGACCCCCGTGTAGTGCAATTCCCCCGTTTGGTGGCTGTGGGGTCGCGCCGCGGGGTCTCGGGTCTCCAGAAATTTCGCACGTAATTCCCTCGACGGTGTTCCAAGCTTTGAAGGAAGATCATTGGGATTGCAACGTTTTCTGGCGTCCTTGAAAAATGACCGTTGGAAATTACGTGCGAAATTTGTCTGGCGGAGCGTGTTCGTCGCGCGTGTGGAGCTGTCGGATGGGGGTTATAGGACATTTCGTGTTGCTGGGGTTAGTCCCAGGTGTTGTGGTAGGGGGTGGTGTGGTGGAGTTCGTTGAAGCAGATTGCGTCGCCCCAGCCGGGGATGATGCCGGTGGCTTGGTGGGTTTGGCTGGCGTGGTACCAGGCATTTTCGAGGGCTGCGTCGGTGGGCATGGTCGCCAGGATCCTCGCTGCTGGTTGCGGGTGAGCTGAGTGGATGTAGCACCACCAAAACACTGCTTTCATACGTCGGGTCAGGCGCATGCCGCGATGGTCGCGCAGCATCTGGCGTAGGCGCGCGTTCGTGCTTTCGATCTGGTTGGTCATCGCGGGCATCTGATGTGTCCAGGTGGGGTCCAGGTAGGTGAACAGGAGTCCCTGGGAGATGAGCTTGTTGAGGCTGTTACGAGCCCGTACGAGCCGTTCGTGGGTGTATTCCCATCCCCCCTCAGGCCTGCGTGTTTTCTCCTCCAGGAAGTCCTTCCAGCGCGTGCACCACCCCTGGTAGGCACCTATCCATTCCTGGGCGCCATCAATGTCTGTCACGTGGGTGAGCTGGCGCCCCAGAGCGTACAAGCTGCGCGAGGCCTGCAGTTTGGGGCGCGTTGTGGTGGCTTGGCGGATACGACAATACGCGTGGAAGGTGCAGCGTTGAACGCGCGTGGTCGGCCAGATGTTCTTGCACGCCCTCGCAAACCCGCTGCCCCCATCGGTCACGACCAGGGCCGGGGGCGCAATCCGGCTCATGAGCGCGCCCCAGGCCCGAGAATTCTCGCTCCTGGCCGCGTACCAGCCCAGCACACAATCGGGTGTCTGGGCGATAAGGACCACGGCATGTGGGCCCAGGTGAATGCCGTCGACGAAGATGACGTCATGGACCTCATCGATGATCGGGCTGAACGGCCATAACTGCCACAACGGCTCACAACGCCGACGAAACGAACGACCCCCACCAGGCATATCCACCTGACGGCGCCTCCCAAGGAGCCACGCCAAGAACTCATCCAGATGCTTGGCCGTGGAGTCGATTTCGTTCAGCGTCGTGATTTGACAGGGCTTACACCGCCAGCGCTGACGACCTGTTGACGTCTTACCGTGACGGATCATGGGGCAGCCACACACAGGGCACGATGCAGTATTCACAGGAAAGAGGCAAACACGACCAACTAAAAACATGACTTTCCCGCGCAACAAAGCCGAAAAGTCACCCTGCTAGCAACACGATTTGTCCATCCTCATAGTTGACCCCAACCAACTAAAACACCGACTTTCCGGGTTAAAGGACAAAAAGAGTTGGTGGAGGGTTAGTCCCAGTTGTTTCGGTGGGGGCTTGTGTGGTGGAGGTCGTGCCAGGCGATGGCGTCGCCCCATCTGGGGATGACACCGGCTGCGGGGTGTGTGCGCGAGGCGTGTTCCCATTGGGCTTCAATCTGGGTGTCTGTGGGCATGATTTTGAGGATCTGGGCTGGTGGGAGCGGGTTTTCGGTGTGCATGTAGCACCACCAGAAGATCGCTTTGATCCGGCGGGTCAGCCGCATTCCCCGGTGGTCCCGCAACAGTTGACGCAAGGGCGCGTTGGTCGCGCCTTCGATCTGGTTGTTCATCGCCGGCAACGCCCCCCTCAAACTGGGGGTCGGTGTAGGTGAACAACACCTCGGCTCCGATGAGCCGATTCACACTGTTGCGGGCCCGCACGAGTCGTTCGTGCGTGTATTCCCACCCGCCATCGTCCCTCTTGGTCTTCTGCGCGAGGAAGCCCTCCCAGCGCTTGCACCAGTCCAAGTAGGTGTCTATCCATGAGGCCGCTTGCTCTCGGTCTTTCACGTGCAAGAGCTGCTTGCCCAAGCCGTACAGTTCCTTGGAGGCTGCAAGCTTGGGGCGAATGGTGGTGGCTTGTTTGATGGTCCCGAACGCGTGGAAGGTGCACCGCTGGACCCGCGTGTTCGGCCAGGCTTTCTTGCGGGCTTTTTCGAAGCCACTGCCCCCATCCGTCACCACCACGTCTGGTGGGGCGATCCGGTTCATGAGCGCTTCCCAGGCGCGCGAGTTCTCACTGCGTGCCACATACCAGCCCAAGATGAAATCCCGGGACTGAGCAATCAATACGACCGCTTTGCGACCCAGGTGGATCCCGTCAACGAACACGACCTCATGCACCTCATCCACCACCGGAGCAAGAGGCCACACCTCCCACAAACCCTGGCACCGCCGCCGAAACGACCTGCCCCCACCTGGCATATCCGCCTGCCGATTACCGCTGAGCAGCCAGGCAAGAAACTCACCCAGGTGCTTGGCCGAGGTATCAATCCGCTGCACGCCAGTTGAGTGGCACGAGGTGCAATGCCACCTCTGCTTGCCCGATTTCGACAGTCCGTACCGGATCAGCTTCCTGCCACAGGAATCGCATTTCGAGATGTTCACTCACCGAATCTGCCAGTACCAACTTTGACGCCCACTCTCCCGCACCACAAAGCCGAAAAGTCGACATTTCACCAACACATTTTGTCCACCCTCAAAGTTGGCCCCCAACAACTTTGAACCAGACTTTCTCGCACCGCAAAGCCGAAAGGTCGGGCTCAGACCAACTCTTTTTGTCCTTTAACCCGACTTTCCCGCACCAGCACAACGAAAAGTCAACACTCTAGCAACACGTAGTGTCCTATAACCCTCGGATGGGCATTCATGCAAGCATCCCGCCGCGGGCAAAACAAAAGCCCCGAAGCGCATGCTTCGGGGACTTGCTGGTGGCTCCGACCGGCGTCGATCCGGTGACCTTTCGATTTTCAGTCGAACGCTCTACCAACTGAGCTACAGAGCCAAGACCTGAACCAAAAGGTCTGGTCGGCGACCCCGACGGGACTTGAACCCGCGACCTCCGCCGTGACAGGGCGGCGCGCTAACCAACTGCGCTACGGGGCCTTACAACAGGTAAGACCTATTGAAGTATTCCAGTCACGATAGCGACCGGTGGTACCCCCAACGGGATTCGAACCCGTGTCGCCGCCGTGAAAGGGCGGTGTCCTAGGCCGCTAGACGATGGGGGCCTGCTTGGCCGTCGAACTGGCGTCCGAAGACGGGAGATAGTTTAGGCAGAACGCGCGCGGCACGTCAAAACGAAACCGAGTGACAGCTGACACATTACTGGAAAACGTTGCAATTGTGCGGAATTCACAGGATTTCATCAGCTAGGCGACCTACCCTTGATGCATGACTATGACACCAGCACTCGGTGCCCTCGCCCAGGCCTCGGACGCCCTCACGCGGGCGATTACCGACCCTCAATCCGGGGCGGAGGCCGCCGTCGCCACGACCATTGACTTCACCCTCCTGATCCTCGGCCCAATCGTCGGCGCCTTCGTGGGTGTCGTCATCTCGGTCGTCATGTCCGTGCTCCTGCGAAAGGCTTTCGCGAAGGCTGCCACGGCCTCGTCGATCCTGGCGCGCGTGCGCCGCCCGGGCCACTTCACCTTCGCGGCGTGGGGAGCATGGGCGGGGCTCGGCATCGCGCTGGTCAACCCGAATCTATCCGACTGGAACGGCACGTCGATCACGACGTTCCTCATGCACGTGCTCCTCATCGTTGCCCTCGCGTGCCTGACGTGGATGGCCTACGCCGCCGCCTGGGTGTTCGAGGACGCCGCCAAAGCCCGCCAGGATTCTGACCAGGGGCGTTCGCGCCGTTTCGAGACGCAGGCGCAAGTGCTGCGCCGCTTCACCCAAGGGATCGTCGTCGTCGTCGGCGTGGTCGCCATCATCGGCACGTTCGAGGTCGCCCGCCAGGCTATGACGACCGTGCTGGCCTCCGCCGGCGTCCTCTCGGTCATCGCCGGTCTCGCCGCCCAGCAGACCCTCGGTAACGTGTTCGCCGGCCTGCAGCTGGCCTTCACCGACGCGATCCGCGTGGGTGACGTCGTCGTCGCCGGTGACAAGCATGAGACGGGTTCCGTCGAGGAGATCACGCTTTCCTACGTGGTCGTGCGCATCTGGGATGAGCGCCGCCTCATCATTCCGTGCCGCTACTTCACGCAGACGCCCTTCGAGAACTGGACGCGTCGCGCCGCAGCCCAGCTCGGCACTGTTGAGCTCAAGCTCGACTGGTCCGCGCCCATGACCCTCATCCGCACCAAGGTTGAGCAGCTCCTGACCTCCACGGACCTGTGGGACGGGCGCACGTGGGGCGTGCAGATCACCGACTCGGACGAGTACACGGTGACCGTGCGCGTCCTGGTCTCCGCGAAGAACTCCGGGCACCTGTCCGACCTGCGCGCGTACCTGCGCGAGCAGCTCATCTCCTGGATCGTCACGGAAGAGCCGTGGGCGCGCCCCGCCCAGCGCATCGAGCCCCGCGAGACCGTGACCGTCGAAAAGGACATGAGCCGCGAACGCATCGCGCGCCTGGCCGCCGAGCTTGCGGGGATCTCCGGCACGAACGAGGCCGTGGCCGCCACGGGCGTGTCGAGCGCCCACCCCGTCGCAGGGGAGCGCACGGCCGCAGGTAGCGCGACGGGAGGCGCCGCGTCCGCCGCTGGCGCCATGCCTGCGGGCGTTTCGCCCAAGGATCCCGCCCACGCCGCGCGCATGGTTGCCGCCCGCCGTAAGGCCAAGCGCGCCCGTCGCCGCGCGATGGCGGACCGCCAGCGCGAACTCGCCGAGGGCGGACCCACCGCTTCGCGCGACGAAACCCAGGTGATCTCGAAGGCCGCGCTGCGCAAGATCATCGAGGCCGCCGGTAATGCGAACCCGCAGCTCACACAGACCCTCACCGCGACCTCCATCGGACGAGGAGAGCGCTTCTTCTCCGGATCCGCCGACGCCGATGAGCGCGCCGCTGCCCTCGAGGGACCCGGCGAAGAGGCCTACGCCGAGCGCGAGGCCGAGGCTCGTCGCGCCCAGGAACGCCGCGAAGGCTACAAGAACCGCAGCTCAGACACCCTGGATCCCGAGGCGACCCTCGCCTTGGCGGCCGTTGGCGTCGAGCCGGTCGTTCCCGAGAATGGAGAGGCTCAGCCGGGGCAGGACACCGCGGACGCTACCGGTGACGCTACCGGTTCCGGCGAGGCTCAGGGGGCTGTCGCGTCCCCAGGGTCCGCCGCGTCCGCCGCGTCTGTCGCATCCGTCGCGAACAGTGTCACGCCCGGAGAGATCACCGAGGCCAATGCCACCGCCGAGAAGGCCGGTGCCCCCGCGCCCGCCGACGCCGTAGCTGCCGACTCCGAGGCCGAGGCTTCCGAGGGTGGTGAACCCGAGGCTAACGAGCCCGCTCCCGAAACCGAGGCCCCCTCCGAGGTGCCTGCGGTTGACGAGGTCTCCGAGCAGAGCGCCGTGAACGCCGACACGGCCGCTACTGAGTCTGCCGCCGAGGCGGGTGCACCCGACGCTGGCGCATCTGACGCTGGCGCATCCGCCGACTCCGGCGACTTGCGCGCCGCGGACACTCAGACCGCCGACGCGCAGGAGGACAGCGCCCCCGCCGAGGACGCCGAGCGTGAGGGCGCACCCGAGCCCGACACCCCCGAAGAGACGGGCGGCGAGGAGGAGGCCCAGGCCTCGTCGGACGGTGAAACGTCGCCGGACGAGCAGGAAACCACGCCGATCCCCGCGCGTGAAACATCCGTGAAACATCCCGTGCAGGTGCCCCCGCCCGTGCGCACCGGCCGACCCGTCATGACCGACACGGTCCAGGCGGTCGCGCCCGCGCTCGTGCCGCCGCCCGAGCCGACCCCCGCTGAGATGGCGGCGTCGCTCGCCGACGAGGAAACCCCCGACGAGCCGACCGTCCACCCCGGCTGGTACGCGGTCGCCGAAGAGGCGCGCCTCGACGCGGAAACCCGCCCCACGCCCACGGTGAAGCCCGCGCGCGTGTCCATCATGGACTTCTTCCCCGCCGTCGCCCCCACCGGCGCCGAGGCCGACGTCCTGCGCGCCGTCACCGGCCAGATCCCGGTCGTCGAACGCCTCGAGCAGGAGTCCGATGAGGGCGACTCCGCCGCGACTGCGACGGACGAGGAGACCGCGACCCCCGAGGCCGGAGTGTCGGAGAACGACGCCGAAGTGTCGGAGAATGAGGCTGTGGGTCAGGCCGCGGATGAATCTGCCGCCACCGACGAGCCCGCCGCCACCGACGAGCCCGCCGCCCAGGCGGAGGGTCAGGAGAACGCGGAGCAGTCGGATGATGCGGAAAGCATCGAGGAGTCGGACGCCGACGAGGCGGCCGATGACGTTGACGCGTCGACGGATGACACAGAGGCGGACGATGCTGAGGCTTTCGAAGCCCCTGAATCTGACGACGTCGAGTCAACCACCGTCATGGATCCCGTGGAGGCCGCCGAGGCCGGAGCCCTCGACTCCGACGCGACGCAGGTCCTGCCCGCGGTCGACGAGCCCGTGGACGAGACTCTCGTGATGCCGGTGGCGGCCATCGCCGAGCCTGCTTCCGAGGTCGAGCCCGCTTCGCAGACCGAGGACGCCGCAGCGGAAGAGGAAGCCCCGGCGAAGAAGGAGACCGCCAAGAAGGCGGCCTCCACCAAGGCTGGCGCGAAGAAGGCTCCCGCGAAAAAGGCTGCCACGAAGAAAGCGACGACCGCGAAAAAGGGCGCCAAAAAGTCCTCCACGACGGCTAAGAAAACCGTGAGCGGCGACAACGCCGCAGCCGGTGAGGGAGGCGACGCGACCCCCGCCAAGGCCGCGAAGGCTCCCGCCAAGAAGGCTCCTGCGAAGAAGGCCGCCGCCAAGAAGGGCGCCGCCAAGAAAGCAGCTCCCAAGAAGGCGGCCGCGAAGAAATCCTCAGGCGCAGGGCCCGCCACCGATGAGTGATGGGGACAGGTGAACGGGCCACGGCCTCGTGACTGAGGTCGGCGCGAGGAAAACGGACCGCCCGCACCCACGCACATGTGTGCACGGGTGCGGGCGGTCCGCGACAATAGAGGCATGAACGCTCCCGATCCCACCGCCCGCGGTGGATCTTCGGCGCCCGCCGACCCGCAGCGGTGACCGCGGACTGAGCCCCCGCCTCGTCCATGGATCCGCACGAGGAGAGCGGCCGCACGCGTGCGAGGGCGCGGGTCGCGCGGGACAATAGACGCATGAACGCTACTGATCCCGCTGCCCGCACCGACGCCGAGTGGAAGAAGCTCCTGAGCCCCATGCGCTACCACGTGCTGCGCGAGGCCGGCACTGAGCGCCCCTTCACCGGTGAGCTCCTCGACGAGGCGCGCGTCGGCACCTACTCGTGCGCGGCCTGCGGATCCGCTTCTCTTCGACTCCGACGCGAAATTTGACTCCTCCTGCGGGTGGCCCTCCTTCTTCCAGGCGCACGACGGCGCGACCGTCGAGAGCATCGACACCAGCCACGGCATGATCCGCACTGAGGTGCGCTGCGCGACCTGCGGCTCACACCTCGGCCACGTCTTCCCCGACGCGCCCGACCAGCCCACCGGCATGCGCTACTGCATGAACTCGGCGGCCCTGACCTTCGCGCCCGCACAGTGAACGCGCGCCCCCAGTGAACGCGCCCGACCAGCGCCCCGTCACCGACCGCATCCCGCCCCAGCTCTACATCGTCGGCTCCGGGCTCATCCAGTACGTGGGCGCCGCGCTCGCGGTCATCGCCTTCGCGTCCGTCGAACCCGCCTCCGTCGCCTGGTGGCGAGTCCTTACCGGCGCGGTCGTCCTACTGGCCTGGCAGCGCCCTTGGCGCGGCGGCCTCACGCGCTCTGATCTGGCGATTTCCGCGCTGTTTGGCATCATCATCCTGACGATGAACTCCTCGTTCTACGAGTCCATCGCGCGCATTCCCTTGGGGACCGCCGTGTCCATCGAGTTCATTGGCCCGGTCGCCGTCGCCGTTCTCCGAGGCCGTGGCTGGCGGCCCCGCATCGCCGCCGTCCTCGCGTTCGCGGGCGTGGCGTGCATCGGCGGCTCGCCCTCGACCTGAGTGTGCCGAGCGTGCGCGTCGGCGTCGCCTGGATCCTCCTCGCGGCCCTTGCCTGGTCGGCCTACATCGTCGTCGGGCAGAAGGCCTCAACCACGCGCGACGGCGTCACGAACCTGGCGCTCGGCTGCGCGTGGGGCACCCTGTTTTTCGCGCCCTTCCTCGGCCCGGGAGCAATGGCGGCCACGGCCTCGTGGAAGCTGATCGCCATCGTCGTCGGCGTGGGCCTGCTGTCCACGGCGATTCCCTACACCTTCGAGGCGCTCGCGATGCGGCGCCTGGCGGCGTCGACCTTCGCGCTGTTTGCCGCGATCCTGCCGGCCACGTCCGCGCTGGTCGGAGCCGTCATGCTGCGCCAGATCCCCGGCGTCTTCGAGCTGATCGGCCTAGTCCTGGTGTCGGTCGCGGTGTGGCTAGCCTCGCGCGAGTAAGGGCCCTGCGAGGGTTGTTTTACGGGCCGGGCGGCGATGTTCCAGCCGATAGTCGCGGCCGGGCCATGAAAGCTGGCGCCGTCCGCTGAATTCTTCGCGATGAGGCGCGCATTCTGGATAGGTTGTGACGATCCGGATAGGTTAATAACCTATCCAGATGCGTGTTACCTATCCGGATGCGTGTTACCTATCCGGATGCGTGTTACCTATCCGGATGCGCGCGGCCGCCAGAGCGCGGTGATCCTATTTCCGACGCGCCGACGGCCCCTCAGTCGAGGCTGAGGTGGCGCTGCGTGTGCTTGCCGCCGCGGGCGATCACCCAGAACGCGAACCACGCGCCGGCCGAGCCGACGATCATGACGAGCATCATCGGCACGGCGCTGTCGCCGCCCGAGGTCGCCAGGGGAGCGGCGATGCCGTTCGCGATCGATTGGAACACGCCCATGACGGACGAGGCCGTGCCCGCGTGCTCGCGCGCCTCACTCATGGCCTGCGCGCCCGAGTTGCCGAAAATGAACGCGTTCGCCGTCATGACCAGCGCGAAGCCCACGCACGTGAGAATCAGCGGCAGGTCGAGGACGAACGTCGAGATCGCGAGTGTCACCACGCCGGTCGCGGCGATCGTGAGGCCCGTGATGATGAGCGTGCGTGGCGTGAAGTGCGAGATCAGGCGCACGTTGACCAGCGCGAAACCCGTCGACAGCAGAGCGTTAAACGCGAACACCCACGCGAAAGCCATGGGGGACAGGCCCAGCGGTCCCTGCAGGACGTATGTGGCGTTCGAGATATAGCCGAACATGCAGAAGCTTGAGAACGCGTTGGTCAGCATGAAGCCCACGAAGGGGCGGATGCGCACGACCTGGACGAGGCCGGAGAAGAACCGCGGAATACCGCCGGGGTGGCGGCGCTCCTCGGGCAGGGACTCGGGCACGACGACCCACGCGAGGGCCGCCATGAGCAGCATGAAGGCGGAGAGCGCCCAGAAAACAACCCTCCACGTCGCGTGCGTGATGATGAACGCGCCGAGGACCGGGGCGAGCATCGGCGCGAAGCCGACGATCGCCTGGATGAGACTCATCGCGCGCGCCAGCGTCTTGCCGTGCGCGACGTCGACGAGGATCGCGCGTGCCACCGAGGAGGCGACGCCGCCGCCGAGGCCCTGGAAGACTCGGCCCACGAGGAGCACCCAGATGTTGGGTGTGAACACGCAGATCATGGAACCGACCAGGGCAATGATGCCGCCCGCAATGATCGGTCGGCGGCGCCCGATCTGGTCCGAGATAGCGCCACCCAGGACCTGGCCGGTCGCGTAGCCCACGAAGAAGGTTGTGAGCGTGAACCCGAGCATCGTCGAGTTCGTCGCCAGGTCCGCCGTGATCTGCGGGAACGCCGCCGAGTACATGTCGGTCGCCATCGGCGGCACGGCGTTCTGCACGGCCAGCGTGATCAGCAGGGCAAGCGTGAGCGCCCCGCCGATGATGCCGCCGCGCTTGTTGGTCTGATCAGTCGTCACCAGATGATTGTCCTCCCGAGCGAGTTTGCAATAGTCAAATCGGTTGATTTTTTGACGAATCTCGCATGGTGTGGGGCCGTGATCTGTGCAGACGCGTCACCTCTGGGGTCGTTCAATCGAGCGAACGTCGAGCGCGCGAGGCGCTCACGCCTCGTGTGTTGAGGCCTCGTCTGCGCTCACGCCTCGTCTGCGCTCACTCCTCGCCCGCACTCGCCTCCAATGCGTCCGCCGCGGCCTCGATCTCCTCGCGCGTCGGGCACGAGGCCGGCCCCGGCATGGTCGAGGCCAGGGCACCCGCGCAGTTGGCGAGAAGCAGTGCCCTCTCCAGAGGGATCCCTTGCGTAAGGAAGGCCGCAAGCGCGCCCGCGTAGGTGGCAGCGGCCCCATTCGTATCGATCTTGCGCACAGCGGGACCGGGAATATGTGTGACCTGAGTGCCACCCTCGCCCGTGCTCATGAGGTATTGGCTCGCATAGTGCGTGTCCCATGTGCTGGAGTGCACGGCGGCTTGGCACTTCAGGAGCTGTGACAGGAAATGGGCTGCGCCATGGTCTGTCTTGCAGGCATCGAAAGCTGATCGATCTGCGACGATCGGGCCACCAATCTGTTCACACTGTTCCTTTGTGAGTGCGACGATCACGTTGTTGCTGCGCAGCTTGTGTGGGAACCAGGACGCGGGGGGAGGGGTCCACAACGACGCGCACGTGTTCAGGCAGGACCTTCAGAGCTGCCTCGGCTTCCTTCCTATTCGCCGGGAGACTCATGAGCGAAGAATCGATATAGAGGACGTCTGAGGGGCCCAGCGTCTGAACGACTGACGCCCACGCGCCCGGCGGAACCTCGCTTTCGGCACCACGCAGGGGAGAAATACGCCCAATCCAGCCCACTCGAACCCACGGCCACGCGATACGCGTTGTCCATCCCCGTCACGCGAGCTCCCGCGTCGACGATGCCCGCACGCTTCAACGCGTGTTCGATGGACGAGGCCCGCGGGCCGTCACCGATCGGGCTGAGGGAGATGGCCTCAACCCCCATGCGGCGCGCGGCGAGCAAGGCAGGGAAGATTCCTCCAATGTGCACGCCTTGGTCATTCGCCCACGCGAGCCCGTTCTTCCAGGGGAGCATCTGGGTTGCCAGACAGTGCTCGACGAGGATCTGTCCCATGACAACGACGCGGCCCGCCGGCACCCCTCCCCGGGAACCAACCAGCGGTACGGGTGCGTTCTCGGGTTCGAACAGGGTCTGACGTGTCTCGAGAGGGGAGTTGGGAGTGCTCGCGGTGCTAGACGGGCTCTGAGTGGGGGAGTCTGCGCCATCGACTGTGTGCGCAGCGGGCGGTCGTTGCGCGAGCAGGCGTTCGGCAAGGGGCCCCAGTCTCAGGTGGGAGACTGCGTCGACCGTGTCGATGTCGCGCACGGATAGAGCGCTCGAGCCTCGGATAGCACCAATGATCGAACCGGCGATTGCCGCGATTACGCTTGTGTCTCCGCCGAGGCTCGCCGCGCTGAATGGGGCAAACCAGTCCGCACACAAGCTGACGATTGCGAAGGCTGCCGGAACCGACTGTGCTGGGTCCGCCGACGTGCCAATTTGCGCGTTCAGCCGTTCGTAGACGTCGTACTTGTAGTTGTCGGCGATGCTGACAGCCGTGCGGGTAGCAACCACCACGTCCGGTCCGGGGTGCCAGGTCCCCCGCGGGGGCAGGTCAGCTACGAGGGAGACTGCCTTCCACAGGACGGGTGGCACGTCCATCGGCCGCGACTGAGGCGAGTCCAGGCCAATGGAGATCGCCGCGGCTACCAGGGCGGCTGCCTGGAACTCCTGACGTGTGATCGCCTCGTTCGCGCAGGCCTCCCACACGGCCTCTGCGAAGGTATCGGGATCGGCTGTCGAGGTTGTGATTCCCGCCGTGATAGCGCGCAGCACATAGCGTGAACCCGCGAGCCGACTGCCTGAGTCCTCCTCTGCCTCATCCCCGAGCGTGGGCATCGGATCGCCCAGTAGAGCCGAGGCCGCTGCCAGGATCTCGCGCGTGACCTCCGTGGTTGTCCCAGCGGGTGCGCCCGGCGTCGTGGGGTGCGAGGCATCGGCGTCCACCAGTGTCCTGAGCCTCGGATAGGTTGCCTTGATCTGCTCGGGGGACATTCCCCGGGTGGGCATACCGGCGGCGTCGCCGAGAGATGCTCCCGCCAACGCCCCGTAGACGCGGTCGCGTTGTCTCCTGTACTCGTCCCCGCGGTCTGTGAGGGAATCCGCAGACGACTCGATCTCCTCGCGCGTCGGGCACGAGGCCGGGCCGGGCATGGTCGAGGCCAGGGCACCCGCGCAATTCGCCAGAAGGATGCACCGTTCGAGTGTCTGACCTTGAGCGAGGGCGGCCGCCATCACGCCCATGGAGGTGTGCAGTGCCCCGCGCACATCAACGGAGGTAACTGTGGGGGCGGGGAAGTGGGTCACCTCCGTGTCTGACGCATACTTCTCAAGCACCGCGCGTGCAAGGTAGGACTCGTGTGTCTGGCCGCAGTTTAGCGTGTATTGATGGAAATCCCCTCTGGACTTTCTCCGCACCCCATCGAGGATTATTCGTGCAATCACCGGACGGCCTCTCGTAGGAGATGCTCCGGCACAGGCTCTCCGCCGCGTCATACCCCACCATGATCAGGACGTTATCGTTGGGAAGGGAGTGCTGATGGACGTGTCCTTGTGATGCGTCGAGGACGATGCGCACGTGATCGGGCAGGTGGGCGAGTGCATGCTCGCATGCCGCCAGAACGGCCTGAGATTGGATGCCGCCATCGACGTACAGCACATCCGAGGGACCCAGCGTGCGGATCGCCTCATCCCACGCATCTTCGGGCATGTCCGTCATGCCCGAGCTCATACTCGCACCGTCCTGTTTCACGGGGGGCGACAGGAAGCCATTATCGCACCCGGCCACGCGCGGACCAACGTCGATAATCCCCTCACGCGCTAAGGCCTCGGAGATGATCGAGGCACGTGGCCCCTGCCCGATCGGGCTGAGGGAGATGACCTCGACGCCCATCGCGCGGGCGGCGCACATCGCCGTGAAGGGCAGCGCGAGGTGGACATCCTCACGGGTGGCCCACTCGTCCTCGGTGGGCGCGCCCTCGTCCGAGGAATGACGGTCGAATCGGAGCAGAAGCTCGCTCATGACGAGGACTCGTCCGACCGGTGCGTTGCCGCGGGAGGGTCCCAGCGGGGTCGGCGTGCTGTCGGGCTCGAAGGGGGCGAATCGGTTGAGGAGATCAGAATCCGGGTCTTCGAAGGAAGAGGGCCCGCTCCTTGACGGACGATCGGGAGACTGCCCCGCTGCTCGACGGACATACTCGAGGGGAGTGGGCGCGGATAGCGTCAGGAGCTGTCCGGCGACCCCCAGCACGTCGACGTGATGCACGCCTTCGATGCGGGTCAGGTCAACATTTCGTAGCGCCGTGCGGGGATCGCAGGCCCCGGCCAATGCTGCAGAGACCACGTCATACAGCTCGGGGTCGCCGCTCTCATCACGGCACGCGGAGGGCAATTCCGTTGCCCACGGATAGAGGATCTGAAAGAAAGCCAGAGGGACGATCCGGCACGAGGGGGGAGACATCGGCGAGCTTGCCCAGGAGGACAGCCGTTCGCACCCGGACGAGCGGCGAGTTCGAGTTCGCCGCGACATTGATGGCACGTCGAGTCGCCGAGAGGACATCGGGGCCGTCTTGATGCCGCCCGCGAGGCTTCATCGCAGAGACGACGTCAACGGCGTCGCACAGGGTGGTGATGGTGGGCTTTTTCCAGTTATTGATGAGCAGGGATACCGCCACGGCGAGGAGCGCCGCGGACTGGAATTCGTTGCGAGTCGTACAACCGCAGGCAGCCCACACGGTCTCGGCAAAGACCTCGGGGTCGATCGTTGATAGCGCAATGCCAATGGGGACCGCGCACAGGAGGCGGTCGCGAGGGCTCCCAGACGAGGCATCCCATTGACCGGAGCGGATGGTGCGATCTCCGCCCGGGCCTCGTAGCAGCTGATCGGCGACGGCCATCGCCTGCGCCGTCATGTCGGAGACGGCGTCTGCCGGTGCGTCGGAGGCGGCCGCATTTGCTGCATCTGCGCGACACATGCCGGCCAGCGCCCCGAGTGCGTAGGGAAGTCGTGGATCCATGTGTTCTCTCCTTCTCAGGCCGGATCGCGAGCCAGCAATTCGTCGGCCGCCGCCTCGATGGCGTCGCGGGCGGCCAGTGAGGATGCTGTCGCCGCAGCTGCGGCGCAATTGGCGAACAAAATCCCCCGCTCAGCCGGTATGCCGAGCGCGAGCGCCGCCGCCAGGGTGGCGGAGTGGACCCCTGAGGTCTCCAAGGCTTGCTCCTCTGTTAACGAAGGTGCGGGCACTCGCGTGACAGCAGGTCGGATGACGCGTTGATCGTCGATCGTGGGACGTGCGAAACAAACCTCGCCGCTATCTGAACGCAACGCGACGTGTCGATGTGTCAACAGAGTGAAGGCTGACGCCTGATTCTCGAGCGTATCGTCTAGGTCATAGAGGGGGTAGGAAGGGTACTGCCCATCGAAATGCTTGAAGAAACCGCTTGCGTAGGGCAAGCGTGAGGCGCGTAGCGAGATGATGAGGTTGTCGAGGGGAAGACCGTTCACAAAGCCCTTGTGCGAAGACGCGTCGAAGACGACGCGGGTGTGCTCAGGAAGCCACCGCACGGCTTCACTCAACGCAGGAGCATAAGGCTCGTGGGCGAGCAGAGCCCCGTCGATGTACAGCACGTCCGAGGGGCTCATCGCCGCGATGGCTTGTGCCCACGTGCGGGTGGCGTTCTCAGGCAGGGGATTGTTCGTCGAGACGTCCACGCGCCGACCGTCCTCGACGGCGACATGCAGCCGGTATCGATTGTCGTCCTCCGCGATGCGTGGACCGGCATCAACGATGCCCTCGCGCTCCAGCGCCTGTGAGATCGAGTCAGCAATCGGACCGCGGCCGATCGGGCATAGCGAGACGGCCTCGACCCCCATGCGCCGCGCTGCAACCAGAGCGCGGAAGGAGCCTCCCGGTGACGGGCCCAGGTCCCGTGCCCAGATGGTACTCCCGGAACGGGGATAGTCCTCGGAGCGCAGTGTCTGATCAACGAGGAGTTCGCCGAGGAAGAGCACTCGGCCGGGCTTGGTCTTCCCACGCAGAGCGCCGAGAGGAGCGGGAGGGGCGACGGGCTCGAAGTAGCTCTGTCGGGATCGGAGGGAGGAAGCCAGGTCCCTGAACGAGGACCGTGCCGGGGATGCGAGGGGCGGCGTCGTTTCATCCGTATCGGGGATGTCGTCCGGGTAGTGCGTGCGCTCTGAGAAGTGTTGTTCCGCGTACTGTTTCAATCTCCCCGAAAGCGGCGTCAACCCGTGCAGACCCGTAGGGCTCAAAGAAATCAGCGCCACGAACGGAACCAACCAAGGCGCCCGCGAGGGCCATAATCGCGCGCCTGTGCGGGCCTACGCGGAGGGGAGCGGACAGAAGATGACTGTCTTGGTAGCGCGAGGCCACAGCGAAGGCCAGCGGGATCGCCTGAACAGCAGAATCAGAGGCCCCGATCTGCTCAACGAGGCGGTCGATGGGGGGAGTCGGCGTACGCGTCGATCCGGTATGCCGTGTTGAGAGCTCTGCGTGTTGCCGCCAGCACGTCCGGTTCTGGGCTCCACGAGCCTCGCGGCTCCAGGGAAGCCGCGAGGTCGACCGCCCGAACGAGCGTATTCTCGACGAGGAAGTCCGCGCTGTCAATACCCAGAGATATAGCCGCAGCAACCAGGGTGACCGCCTGAAACTCCGGACGTGTCACGTCGGAGAGCGCGCATCGATCCCACACGTCGTTCGCGAATGTCTGGTGGTTGCAGGTCGGCGTGGCAATGCCCGCTTTGATGGCGGCGATGATCAGATCGTACGTTCGATTGCTGCTCCCCCCCGAAGGATGTGTCGAGGGAATTTTCGCTGGAGTCATCGGCCGTGAGCAGCGCGAGGATACGTTCGCTGATACTCGTCGATTCCTCGACAGGATCACCGATAGCGTCTGCTGCGATCACGTGTCCGAACGCGAGACCCGTTATTGCCCCGCAGGCCCGGTTGAAACGAAGGTCCATTGGTCATCCCTCCTGTGCGGTGAGCGCGTCCGCCGCGGCCTCGATCTCCTCGCGCGTCGGGCACGAGGCCGGTCCGACGGCGGTCGTGGACAGCGCGCCCGCGCAGTTGGCGAGGAGAAGGGCCCTCTCCACGGGGATCTCCTGCGCGAGGGATGCCGCCAGGACTCCGGAGTGGGCGTCGCCTGCGCCGTTCGTATCGATCGCCTCGACGCGAGGCGTCGGGACGTGGAGCGCATCCTCATCGCCGGCATCCGTGGCTGCCGCCGAGGGACATGCGAAATATGCGCCCGCCGCTCCCGCGCGCACCACGATGGGACGGCGCAGCGTGGCGCACATGGCGGTGGCAGCCCCGATTGGCTCCTCACACTGGTCAAGGAAGCTCCGATCCCCCGTCCGATCCCGGATCTCCTGAGCCTCCCTGTGGTTCATCGACACGATGACGCCGTCGGAGGGCAACTCCTTCGGGATACCAATCACGGGGGGAGACGTCCAGGACGACGCGCACGCCCTCGGGCAGGACGCGCAGCGCCGCCTCCGCAGCCTCGCGGTTCGCGGGGTGATCCATCAGGTATCCATCGATGTAGAGCACGTCCCCCGGGTGCATCGTGCGCACGAAGTCTGCCCACGCGCTCGCGGGTGCCATCGTCTCGGCTCCCTTTGTGGAGATGAAGGTGCGCTCGCCCGTGCGGTCCGTGAACGCGATGCAGAACCCGTTGTCAATGCCCGCGATGCGAGGCCCGAGGTCAGTGATCCCTTCGCGCTCAAGCGCCGCTTGGATGAGCGAGGAGTAGGGGCCGTCGCCGATCGGGCTGAGGGAGATGGCCTCGGCCCCCATGCGCCGTGCCGCCACGAGGGCGTTGAAGCCGCCGCCCACGTGCATTCCCTCGTCGATGGCCCACACGTCGCCACCGGGCGAGGGCAGAGCCTCGCCACGAACGGCGAGGTCCACGAGGATTTGGCCCATGAGGACCACCCGTCCCGCAGGGCTCTTCCCATCAGCGCCACCGTGACGGCTGGGGGTCGGTGGTTCTGTGGACGGCACTGAATGGGTGGTGTCAGAGAGCGGAATCATGCTGTTTCTCCTCAGTTGGACGTCGCATCATCGGTGGTATTCCTCCGCATGGAAGCAGACTCACTCGTCTCTTCGGAGACGTACACCCGCCGTTCGACGAGGCGCTCGGACAGGGGAGCCACGCCCGGGTGGGAAACCCTCTCGATCGTGGCGAGGTTGTTGGGAGAGAACATCGTGACGCCGCGAATTGCCCCGAGAATGGCGCTGGCGATCGCCGCGATCACACTTGTTTCCCCGCCGAGGACGGCGGCGCTGACAGCAGTGGACCGTGATTCGTCCTTGAGAATAAGTGCGAAGGCAGCAGGAACCGACTGCGTCGGATCCGCAGACGTGCCGATCGACCCGCGCACGCGCTCGTAGATGTCATCACGGAAGTTGCGGACAGTTCCAATCGCCTTGCGCGCCGCCTGCAGCACGTCAGGCTCGCTGCTCGCGGAACCACGCGTGGGAAGCGCTGCCACGTAGTCGATAGCTTCTCCTAGGACGGAACCGATTCCTCTGATCCAGTAGTGTTTCTTGTCAATGCCCAACGAGATTGCCGCGGCGACGAGGGCCGCCGCCTGGAACTCCTGCCGGGTGAGGTTCTCGTTTCCGCAGGCCTGCCACACGGCCTCCGCGAACGCCTCGGCATCGGTCGTCACGGTCGTGATGCCCACCGGAATGGCGCGCAGGACGTAGCGAGAACCCGCCAGCTCATTACCCGCACGGTCCTCGGCTTCGACTCCGAGTGGGGAGGCACCTTCCGAGAGTAGCGCCGAGGCTGACGCGAGAACCTCGTGCGTGACAGCGGTGAGTGTTCCCGCGGGTGCTGCCGGCATCGTGGGGAGGGCGGTGGTCGAATCCGTCAACAGTGGCAATGTGCGGCGCAGGTCCTCAACGAGGTCCGCCGACATCCCCTTGAAGAACATGCCGACTGCATCGCCGAATACGACTCCCGCCAGCGCCCCGAAAGCGCGCGTGCGGCGTTCCAGCTCAACATCGTCTCGCTCTGTCAAGGCACGAGCCGCGGCCTCTATCTGTCCGCGCGTGGGGCACGAGGCCGGGCCGGGCATCGTTGAAGCCAAGGCCCCCGCGCAGTTCGCAAGGACGATGCTTCGCTCTATTGCGTTCCCCTCAGCGAGGGCGGCCGCGAGGGTCCCCGTCCAGACGCTGTACGACCCGTCGTGGTCGGTGGACACGACGGTGGGGGCCTGGAAACGGGTCCGCGGCTCGCTCGCCTCGCCCGTCGCGTGGCGCGGTCGAGCGAGGAACGACTCGTACGTCATCGTGCTGATGAGCGCGGAACGATGGAAGAGAGACAGGATGAAGCTCGCGGCGTGAGCAGGGACGCGGGAGGCATCGAAGGCGGTGCGATCGGACATGAATCGCTCACCCAAACGCTGCACCGACCCCTGGTCCAGCACCGTCAGGACGCTATCGTTGCGAACATTACGCGGACCGATGAATGCCCCCGACATGTCTTGGATCACTCGCACATGCTGGGGGAGATGGGCCAGCGCGTGCTCGGCCGCCGCTAGAACAGGTGGATTGGTTTCGATTCCCGCGTCGATGTAGAGCACGTCGGAGGGGCCCAAGGTGCGGATGACCTCGTCCCATCCGTCCCGTGTCATGCCGGTGATTGTTTCTATTTCGCCTGGTCCGAACTTTCTGGTGATGGGTGACGCAAAACCGCTATCGCCCCCGGTCACCTGTGGTCCGGCATTCACGATCCCTTCGCGTGCCAGTGCATCGGTGATGACCGAGGCGCGCGGGCCTGCCCGATCGGGCTCAGAGAGATGACCTCGACCCCCATGGCGTGCGCCGCCCGCATGACCGTGAAGGGGCTTGAGAGATAGACGCCCTTTCGGGTGGTCCACTCGTTCCCGGCGGGAATGGGGTCCTCCTCGGAGACCCGGTCGTATCGAAGCATCAGTTCGGACATGACGATGACCCGGCCAGACGACGCCTCTGCAGCGTTTGAATCCCGCTGTTCATCGGTGCTCGGGTCATCGGCAGCGGCGCGGGTGGATGCGCCAGATTCAGAGGCCTCGAAGGGGGGAAGGGTCACGCCGGGGCACGCTCGGAATGGAATCGCCCAACGCTCGACGGATCCACTTGATGGGGGTGAGAGGATGCAGTTCAAGGAGCTGGCCGGTGATCCCCAGCCAATCCGGCTGAGCGCCCTCAGAGCATTGCGCCAGACTGGGTTCTGGGAGTACGCCGGTTGGCTTGAAGATCCCAGAAAGCGTCTCTGTAACCGCCTCGCACAGCGCCGGTGAGCCGCTCAACGCGAAGCACTTCGAGGCCTCGTCGGCGCCTTGTGGAGAGGCAGCCAAGAAGAAAGCGAGCGGAACGATCCGGCTGGAGGGAGCGCAGTCTGACAGCGTTTCCTGCAGTACGGGCGCGGGCGACGAGCGCAGATCCGATTGGGTATTGGCAACTGCTTTCAGGGTGCGCTGGGCCACCTCGAGCACGTCCGGGCTGCTGTCTGTTTCGCCGTGTGGGGGCATCGCGCTCACGACATCGACGGCGTCCCACAGGGGGTCGGTGTAGGAAAGAGGACGGGAATGGATGCGGGCATTGATGCCGATGGACACCGCGGCAGCGAGAAGCGCGGCGGATTGAAACTCGTTCCGGCTCGTACACCCGCATACACGCCACACGGTCTCGGCGAATGCCTCAAGGTCAACCGTCGACAGCGCGATGCCGACCGGTATCGCGCACATGAGACGAGCATCAGCGCTCGCGGTGGTGGGTAGCTGCGTCCCTGAGTGGGTGGTGCAGTCCTCGCCCGGTGCTCGCAGCAGCTGGAGCGCAACGGCCATCGCCGACGTTGCGACCTCGCAGCCAGGCCCATCGGACGCCTCGAGCGTGTCCGAATGTGCTGCATCTGCGCGGGCCAAGCCTGCCAGCGCCCCGAGAGCGTAGGGGAGTCGTGGATCCATTCTCGTTTCTCCTTGTTAGGCCTGATTGCAGGTCAGAAGATCGTGAGCGGCCGCCTCGATGGCGTCTCGGGCGGACAGTGAGGCTGGGGTCGCCAGCGCGGCTGCGCAATTGGCCAGGAGGATCCCTCGTTCGGCACTCATGCCCAGGGCGAGGCAGGCTGCCAGCGTTCCGGAATGAACGTCCGCCATCCGCTCCGCTCTGAACGCCGGATTGATCGAAGGCCCCGCAACCCGTGTGAGAGTGGGGGACAGGATACGGGCGTCATCGAGCGTGGGGCGAACGAACAGGGCGTCATTGTCGTCAGTGCATGCGACGATGTGGCGTGCGCACAGCAGGCACAGAGCTATCGCCTGTTGCTCGGGCTGACCGTCGTAACGCGCGAGAGGCGACTCCGCGCTGAAGTGCTCCCTGAACGTCGCATGGTTGTCGATTCGTAGCGACACGAGGACGTTGTCGAGAGGGAGATTGGTGGGGATACCCTCGTCCGATGCCCCGTCGAATACGACGCGCACGTGTTCGGGAAGTCCTCGCAGGGCCTCGTTCAGGGCTTGTGCCGTGGCGTCATAGCCCATGAGCGCACCATCGATCCATAGAACGTCCGAGGGCCCCAGGGACCCAACGGCTTCCGCCCACTTGCGTGACGCCGCGGAGGGCATCGGATTCCTCGTCGAAAGGGTCAAGAACCAGCCGTTGTTGGTCCCGCGTAGGATCATGCGGTACCCCTCGTCGGCGGAGAACTGAAGGCGGTAGCCGTTGTCCACTCCGCTCAGGTGAGGGCCGGCATCGACGATGTTCATGCGTCGCATGGCCTGCGTGATGATACGCGCGTTGGGTCCCTGACCGATGGGGCCGAGCGACACGACCGCGGCTCCCATATGGCGAGCCGCCGCCATGGTCCTGAACATGCCGCCCGCAGTCCGTCCCTGGTCCTCCGCCCACACGTGTTGCCCGACTTTCGGGTACTTGTGCGCGCGCACGAGATGGTCGGCAAAGAGCTCACCGAGGAAAACGACGCGTCCGGGCTGAGAGCCGCCGCGGAGCGCCGCGAGAGGCGTGGGCGGGTTGATGGACTCGAAGTAGCGCTGGCGCGTGCGCTGGCCAGAATCGGCGTCCTCGAACGAAGAGGGCCCCGAGGGTGCGGCCGACGATGTGGCCGCGTCCGAGGCGCGAGCGTCGCCGGGGTAAGGGACGCGCTTCGCGAGCAGGTCATGTGCGCTCTGTTTGAAGTCCTGCGTAAACACCTCCTCAACCAGGGGGTACCCGTAGGGCCGCAGGAAACTCACGCCACGAACTGCGCCGACCAGCGCGCCGGCGATGGACAGGATCGCGTGCGCTTGGGGGCCGAGACGTAGGGGAGAGGCCAGGAGGTGGGGGTTCTGGTAGCGGGAGGCCAGGGCAAAGGCCATGGGAACGATCTGCGAGAGCGAATCGCCCGCACCGATGTGCTTGAGGAGACGTTCGAGTGGGGATTCGACGTACTCGTTCATGTTGCTGACGATGTTCAACGCCCTGCGCGTCGCGGCCACGACGTCAGGCTCCGGGCTCCACTCTCCGCGTGCCTCCAGCGATGAAACGACATCGACGGCTTTCACCAGAACATCGGCCACGCGGAAGTGCGGACTGTCGAGGCCGAGTGACACGGCGGCGGCAACGAGGGCTGATGCCTGGAATTCCTGGCGCGTTGGCTTAACCAGTAGGTGGTCGTTCCACACGGCGTCCGCGAAGGCCTGACGTCCCTTCGCCGAGGTGGTGATGCCGACCTGGACGCCGCCGATCAGTATCGCGTACGGGCGTTGGATGAGGGCAAACAGCGACGGCAGGGTCGGCGGCTCGGCCGACTTGTCGACTGTCAGTAGCTCGAGAATGGCTTGACACACGCTTGCAGCGGTGGCACCCTCCTCGCTCGAGGTATCGACCCCGAGCGACCGACCGTAAATGAGTCCGGCCATCGCCCCGTGGGCACGATCAAAGCGCGGATCCATGTCAGTTTCCCGACTCGCTCAGCGCATCCGCCGCAGCCTCGATCTGGCTGCGCGTCGGGCACGAGGCCGGACCGGGTACGGTCGCGGCCAGGGCACCCGCGCAGTTGGCGAGCACAAGCGCCCGTTTGAGCGCAACGTCCTGTGCGAGGCAGGCGGCCAGGACACCCGAGTGGGCGTCGCCCGCGCCGTTTGTGTCGACTGTTCTGACACTCGGGGTCGGGATGTGGATGGTTGACAGGTCGGCTGCGCCATCGGCCGGTGCGAAGTACGCGCCACTGTCATCCTTGCGGACGAGAATGTGATGCCCGAGCCTGGCGGCCAGGGCTGTCGCTGCTTTATCTGCTGGTAGCCAGGAGGGGAACTTTCGCTCCTCGTCGGGAATCCTCTTCCACAGGTCCTGCGACTCATCGTCATTCATGGAAATGATGGTGTTCGACGGCAAACCATCAGGAATTCCGACGATGGGGGGAGACGTCCAGGACCACGCGCACTCCCTCGGGTAGGACGCGCAGTGCGTTGTCGGCGGCCACCTTGTTGGACGGATGATCCATGAGAGATCCGTCGATGAACAGCACATCGCCCGGCTTCATCGTGCGCACGACATCGGCCCACGCAGTCTCGGGTGCCATCGTCTCGGCACCCTTCATGGCAATGATCGTGCACTTGCCGCTGCCCGTGATGAGCGCGGTGCGGTACGCGTTGTCGCAGTCTGTCACCCGGGGGCCTGCGTCGACGATTCCCTCGCGCGCGAGGGCAGCCTCGATCATCGAGGCGTGGGGGCCGGTGCCGATCGGGCTGAGGGAGATGGCCTCGGCTCCCATCCGGCGTGCGGCCACGAGAACGTTGAAGCCCGCGCTGACGTGGAATCCCTCGTCGTTGACCCGCTCGGAGCCTCCGCCGTACACCGGGGCGTTGCCGGCCAACACGTGGTCCACGAGGATCTGCCCCATGAGGACGACTCGGCCCGCCCCGGGATCGGGGGACGAGGCCGGGGTCGGCACCTCGGGGACGTCGGCCTCGCTCGTACCCTCAGTCTCGGAGGACGTGGGTGCGCTCGCGGCAGGCTCGTGAGCCGCACGCAGCTCCAACAGGTCGAGGGCGACGGACGGCAGGTCCAGGTGGGAGGCGAGTTCGACCTGGGCGAGGCCGCGGCCGACAAAGACCTCGAAGCCGAGGGCGGCGCCCAGGATTGCACCCGCGATCGCGCCGATCGTGTCGGTATCGCCGCCGATGTTGGCGGCGTCCAGGAGGGCTGTGGGGAGGGGTCTCGTGCGAGCAGCGCGAAGGCCATCGGGATCGCCTGCGCGGATGCCACGGACGTGCCCACCTGCTCGACCAGGCACGCCAGGGATGAGGAGGCGGGGTTAGCGACCAGCTGCATGGCCCGGCGTGTCGCCGCGACGACGTCCGGGTCGGGGGTCCATGCGCCGCGCTCGGGCAGGGAATCGACGTAGGAGAGGGCCTTCCACAGCAGGCTTCTCAGGTCTAAGGAAGGCGAGCATGCGGCATCGATCCCAAAGGACACGGCCGCCGCCACGAGGGCAGCCGACTGGAAACCCTGGCGTGTCGCGTGCGTGACCTGACAGGACGACCAGACGGCATCCGCAAAGGCCTCGAGATCGGCCGTCGACATCGCGATACCGATCGGGGTGACGCGCATCGCCGCGCCGTTTGTGGTCCCCGCCCCGCCCACGCTCAGCGGGTCCTCGCCCGCGCGCACGCGCTCGAGGGCAGCCTTGGTGGAGGGGCCCAGCAGGTCAAGCGACCCGCGCTCTCTCATCGAATCCTCCCAGGCCAGCAGAGCGTGGGCGAACTCGCCCGCGTCCAGGGCCACGCGACCCGAGGACGTGCCCCGGCCTCGTACCAGGAGGGATGCAATCAGCAGCGCCTGCTCCGTGTCATCCGTGACCGACCCGGCCGGCATCCCCGGCGCGTAAGGCTGCGAGGCATCACCGTCGACGAGGCCAGTGATCGTCCCGTACACCGCGCGGATCTGCTCCGGGGACATCGCCTGCGTCGGCATGCCCAGTGCGTCTCCGAGCGCCAGGCCAGCCAGGGCGCCGTACGCGCGAGAAAAACGAGGATCCATGCTGCACCTCCAGCGCGGGCGCGCGCCCGCAGATAGCGTGAACGCCCCGGAACGTTCCGAGGCGACCAGTAGGCCCAGGGGGACTCGAACCCCCAACCTACGGATTAAAAGTCCGCTGCTCTACCATTGAGCTATAGGCCCAGCAGCCCCATTGTAGGAGGAAGAAGTCCCCATGGCCCAATCGAAGATGCCGCGACGCCCCGCCATGCTCGACGCAGCCCGGGCTGAGGCCATCGTCGGCGACGAAGATCCCGCGGCCACCGCCGCCGTTGCGCACACCGCCGCCTGGGCCCTCATGGGCGTGGGAGACGAGACCTTCACCGACGCGGACGTCGCTCGCCTGCGCGAGACCGTGCGCACCCGCGGCGTGGATACGATCGCGCACGTGTGGTCGCGCAGCCCCGAGTTCACGCTCCCCGGGGCGCTCTGGCGCGTCTACCTGCTGCACGAGTGGTACCACCGCGACCCGCTCCTGGTGGCCGAGCGCTACGCCGACGGGATGCGCGCGCCCATCATCCAGGGCCTCGAGGCCCCCGTCGAGCTGCGCTCCCTGAACCTCATCATGGAGGAGATCGACTCGCTGCTGCGCGGAGACCTGACCGACGACGACCTCGAGTACGTGCTCGCTCAGGCGTCGCGGGCGATGCGCGTGCTCGCCGCCGGCGAGGCCGGTGCCCTGTGGATCGAAGACCCCTCGGACCCGCTCGCCCACCGCGTCACCATGCGCCACTCCGCACTCTTGGTCACCGCCGACGAGCTCGACGTCGCCGCGCGGGAGGCGGCCGTCGGCACCCTCGACTGACCCCTCGCCGACGAGGCCGGGGCGCCTCGCACCGGGCGTGACCCGGGGTGACGTGGCGCGCCCACCAGGGCAAGGGCGCGCCCGGGCGACTACCTATTCCCTATGCGCCCGATGCCAGCCCCACGCCCCCAGCGACTCGTTCGCTCTGCGGGTGCACTCGTCTGGCGCTTCACGGACCCCGCGCGCGTCGCCGTCCCCGGCGAGCCGATCGACCCCGCGGACATCGAAGTCCTCATGGTTCACCGTCCGCGCTATCACGACTGGTCCTGGCCCAAGGGCAAGACCGAAAACGGTGAATCCCTCGTCGCCGCCGCCGTGCGCGAAGTCGAGGAGGAAACCGGACAGATCATCACGCTCGGCGCGCCGCTGACGACCCAGCGCTACCGCCTGGGCGGCGGACAGACCAAGGAAGTCCACTACTGGGTGGGCACCCCCGTCCCCGCGGGTCACGCCTCAGAGCGCCTGCGCGCCCCCGTCGCGCGCGCCCCGCGCACCGAAATCGACCAGACCGCGTGGACCTCGCCCGAGCGCGCCGCCGACATGCTCACGCGCCGAGGCGACCGCCGCCTCCTCGCCGACATCGTCGCCCGCGCCCGCGAGGGCCGCCTCGTGACGACAACGCTCCTCGTTCTGCGTCCCGGGCAGGGCGTCACCCCGCGCCTCGACGAGGCCGGGGACCCCCACGCTTCCGCGTCGCCTTCCGCTTCGTCCGGGTCTTCCGCGTCTTCCGCTTCGTCCGGCGGTTCCGCCGTGCCCGCCGCGGCTGCGGCGCCCGCCAAGCCTCGCCCCGCGCCGACCCCCGCGATGGTCGCGTCCGCCGCGGCCAGGAGGGCCGCCCAGGTGGAGCAGGCCTCGGCGAAGAAGGCCGAGGCTGCGCGCGAACCCATCGACCCGGCGCTCAGCCGATTCGGCGTGCGCCAGGCTTTCGATCTCATCGACCTGCTCTCGAGCTTCGGCGTCGCCCGCGCGTTCGCGTCGCCGGTCGCCCGCGCGCGCCAGAGCCTCACGCCCTGGGCGTCGATGGGTGGGGGATCGGTGACGCTCGTCGACTCCCTCGACCTGACCGCCGCCGGCTCAGACGCATCTATCGGCGACGAGGCGCGCCTCGGTCGTGTCCGCGCCTTTGCGGCGCAGCGCCTGCGCGAGCACGCGTCCCCCACGGTCCTGTCCGTCGCGGGCGCCGTGCGTGAGGCCGTCATCGAGGAGATCCGCGCCTACGCGTCCGGTGCTGTTGCCGGTGCCGAGGCCCCGCGCCTGGCCCACGGTCAGGTCCTCGTCGCACACGTCGAGCACGGTCCCGACGGGCCGGTCGTCGCAGCCCTCGAAACGCACGGTGTTACCACGAAAAACCCCGCCACCCACGCGCGCAAGGCCTCCAAGAAGCACTGAGGCGGCCCGGCACAAGCCGAGCCGCCATCAGAGCGCGTACGAGCGCAGGTCACATGCCGGAGTCCTTCACGGACTTCGACAGCTTCTCACCGTCATTCGAAATCGCGATGCACACGATGTCGCGGTCGCCCAGCTTCCAGCTCGCCTCCGTCGGGAACATCGTCGTGATCTCCAAGTCGGAGTCCTCGTAGGCGGCGCCCACGTATCCCTCGAAGGTGCTGGTGCAGACCTCGGTCATGCGATCGTTGAGCGCGGAGTCGGAGGGGCGCTCGCCGTCAGTGAGCTTTTCGATGTGGTAGACCTCGCCGTCGTGCTCGGCGGTGCACTCGACGACCTCGACGCGCGAGATGGTGCTGCCGTTCGGCAGCTGCACGCACTGACCGACCTCGACGTTGAAGGCCGAGGTGTTGCCGCCCAGCAGGGAGCAGGCGGACAGAGTCATGGACAGGGCCGCGACGGACGACGCGAGCGCAAGAGTACGGGTAGAAACGCGGGACATGATGCTCCTTGGGTGATGGGACCGTGGCCGATGGGATGCGATGCACACGGGACGGCGACATTGACTGTCCGGTAGGACTTCGGTGTCGATGGTGACACTATACAAGGCGCAGGTCGCAGGGGTAAAAAGCGGTGGCGACCCGGCACAAGCCGAGCCGCCACGCCTGCCAGGGTATGCAGATGGGGACGTCCGCACTCACTGATACGAGTTCTGTGCCGACTGATGCAGCTTCGATTGATCTGCGGCGAAAAGGTAGCAGGCGATGGTGTGGTCACCCTCGGACCAAGCTTCCTCGCCCGGAACTAGCCAGGAGTATTCGAACGTCGTTTCATCAGGGAGCGCGCCAACATAGGGCTCGAACGAAGCAAGGCATAGTCCACTGCTGATGCGATCCAAGTCGTTCTCGGAGGGAAGGTCATCCTCCGTAAGCTCCGCTACGTAGTACACCTCGTTGTCGTGTGGGGTTGAACAGTCGACGGCCATCAGCTGCGTATCTCCCTCAGTCCAGTCCTGGAAGCAGTGGCCGACCGCCAGATCGGCGAAGTAAATGGGCCCAGTGGCTGGCTTCGACGGGGCAGTGGGATTTCTCCCGCTGGACGAGGTGCGCGCCGGGTTGGGCGACGAGCTGCGAGGCCCGTAGCTCGGTATGCATGCGGACAGGCCCAGACTCAGGATGGTGGCCGAGACCCCGAGGATCAGCGCGGGGCGCGCGGTGCGGGATGCGAATGAACGTTGGGACATGATTCTCCTTGGGGTGCGAAGGTATCCGCTTACTTGTTGGAACCCTTCATGGAGCCGGACAGCTGAGTGTCCGTGCCGTCACCGGAAATGATAAAGCAGATGATCTCGCGGTCGCCCTGCTCCCAGCTGCCCGGGGACGGGTAGAGCATCGTGTAGTCCAGCTCGGACTCCTCGTAGGGGATGCCGACGTATCCCTCGAAGGCCGCCAGGCAGGCGTCGCCGCCCATATCCTCGAGCTCGGAGTCGCTCGGGCGCTCGTCCTCGGTGACCTGGGTCAGGTGGAAGACCTCGGCGTCATGCAAGGCAGAGCAGTCGGTAGTCTCCAGGTCGGTGACGTTATCGCCATCGCCAGTGGGCAGCTGAACACACTGGCCGACCTTCATGCTGAAAGCGGAGGTGCGCGGGCCGAAGGAGAGCAGGCTGCAGGCCGACGTCGTCAGGCGAGGGCGAGGGCCGAGGCCGTCAGAGCCAGGGCGCGAGGCAGGGTGCGGGACATGGTGCTCCTTGACAGTGGGGCGTGTTCGATGGGGATGCGCGCGGACCGGGAGAAAGCCTTCAGAAGAGTCCTGTGAGCGGGCGCGATACGAATTGTAACAATCACAATACCGCGCGGTAAAAGTAGTGGGTGGTGCGCGGAATGAACCACGCACCACCCATCGACATGTCGAGGGGGAGGAAACCCTACAGGCCCGACTCCTTCACCGACGAGGTGAGCTTTGAATGATCCAGCGGGCGAGCCAGACACACGATTGTGCGGTCCTTCTGCGCCCACGAATCCTTCGTCGGGATCATCCACGTCGCATCCAGCGATGACGTCAGGTAATCCGCGCCCACGTACTCATCAAACGCCGAGATGCACATCGATTCGGCCTGCCTGTTGAGCTCGTCCGCACCCGGGAAATCCCCGTCGGCCACCGTGTCGATGTGGAAGACCTCGGCGTCGTGCTCGCGCGTACAGCCGGTCGTCTCGAGGGTGGTCGCCGTGGTTTCCTCCGACCCCTCCGGCAGGAGGATGCACTGGCCCACCCGCATGTGCATGACGGACGAGTCCGAGCATGCCGCGAGCGGGGCGGCGAGGAGTCCGACGACGGCGATCGTGCCGATGAGGCGAGAGCGCACCACTAGTGGACCCCCAGGGGGGAGCGCCACGAGGAGGTACACGATGCCAGACACGATGGCTGCGGCTGGCAGCGTGAGGAACCACGCGATGACGATGTTGCCGGCGACGCCCCAGCGCACAGCCGAGAAACGCTTCGTGCAGCCCACACCCATGATCGCCGTCGACACGACCTGCGTCGTCGAGATCGGGGCGTGGATGACGTAAGAGCACAGGTACAGGATCGAGGCGGACACGGCCTCGGCAGTGAAGCCGCGAGCCGGATCCAGGTCGATGATCTTACGGCCGATCGTGCGCATGATGCGCCCGCCGCCAGCCATCGTGCCCAGCGAGATCGCCAGAGCGCCCGAGATCTTCACCCACAGCGGCACGTTCATCTCACCCGTGATGGGATCGAGGATGTTGTGGGTCTCGCCGTAACCGCCAGCCAGCAGTGCCATGACGATGATGCCCATCGTCTTCTGCGCGTCCTGGATGCCGTGGCCCAGGGCCATAGCCGCCGACGAGAAGCGCTGCGCGGCGCGGAAGCGACGCATCGTGCGGTGATACTGCGCCTTGCGCAGCAGCGAGAGCACGATCTTCATGGCGATGTAGCCGATGACGAAGCCGATGATGGGGGGAGGCGAACATCGGGATGACGACGTGGCTCATGATGCCCCACCAGTACACGACCGTGCCGCTCATGAGGCCCGCGCCCACCATGCCGCCGATCAGGGCATGCGAGGAGGACGAGGGGAGGCCAAACCACCAGGTGATCAGGTTCCAGATGCAGGCGCCCAGCAGGGCCGCCAGGATGATGACCAAGCCTTTTTGCTGCATCTCCGGGAGGGGAGACTCAGCGTAGTCGCTGATCGAAATGATGCCCTTGCCGACCGTCTTGGCGACGGCCGTGCCCATCATGGCGCCGATGACGTTCATCGTCGCGGCCATGAGGAGCGCCGCGCGGGGAGTCCACGCGCGCGTCGACACGGAGGTCGCGATCGCGTTCGCCGCGTCGTGGAAACCATTCGTGTAGCTGAAGAACAGCGCGACGGCGATGACGACGCAGACGAGGATCAGATTCAGATCCACGGCTCAGGATTCCTTCAGTGCGAGGGACTCGATGACGTTGGCCAGCTCCTCGAACGCGTCGGCGCAGGACTCGAGGCCCTGGACGATGTCCTTGAGCTTGATGATCGTGACCGGGTCGAGGCCGGAGTCGAACAGGGCCGTCAGGGTGCGACGGTAGGCCAGGTCGCCCTCGTTTTCGAGGCGGTTGATCTCGATCCAGTAGTCGCGCATGTCCACGGGCGACTTGAGCTTGGGCATGTTCTCGGCGGTGAGGTCCGCGCAGTGCTTGATGACCGCGATCTGCTCGTTGAGCAGGGAGACTAGGGAGGAGGGGATGTCGGCGATTCCGTAAACGACCAGGAGGTCGCCGGCCTCGTCGATGAAGTCGAGGCAATCATCCAGGTGCGACGCCAGCGACTGCAGGTCCTCGCGGTCGAAAGGCGTGATGAACGAGGAGTTGATGCGCTGAACGATCGCGTGGTTCAGCTCGTCACCGCGGTGCTCGACCTCGTGGAGCTGATCGCGCAGGGCGATGCGCTCCTCGGGGGAGGCGGCGTAGATGTGCGTCAGGAATTCGACGGCCTGCACGAGCTGGCGGGCCTGGGAGGTGAAGTCTTCAAAAAAGTCAGGGCCTTGGGTCTTGTTTCGGAATCCCATGGTGTACTCGGTCCTTCCAATGGTGAACAGCACTGTTGTGCTACCTGTAATCGTCGGTCATGGGGCGGTGAGACTTCAAGTTCAGTGATGGATTTGTGACCCCGTATCCGGTGGTCTATCTCACGACGAGCGGTCGTGGGCTGACTTCCGCCTCATTCACGAGGTCGGGACTGGGTTGGGCGTGAAGCGAGGCTGCCCAAGGGTGGGTTGAAGGTCCCTATCGGCCGGGCGGGGTGTGACTCGTTCGACTACGATTGTGGTGTGACCGGGACCAAGCGCCCGTAAGCGCGGGCGAGGGGTCCGGCATGATTGATTATGTCAATCGGGGACGCAGACGCGGCCTCGACAATCCGAAATGCCTCAGGAGGCAAAATGTCCGTGACCGAACAGGACGTGCGTGAAGCCGCTCCGGCGAACGCTCCCGAAGATGTCGTCAAGTGGGTTGCTGAAATTGCTGAGCTGACCACCCCTGACGCCATTGAGTTCTGCGACGGCTCCCAGGAGGAGTGGGATCGCCTGACCTCTCAGATGGTTGAGAGTGGCATGTTCACCAAGCTCAACGAGGAGAAGCGCCCGAACTCCTTCCTCGCTCGCTCCAAGCCGTCCGACGTTGCGCGTGTTGAGTCCCGTACCTTCATCTGCTGCGAGAAGGAAGAGGACGCGGGCCCGACGAACCACTGGGCCGACCCCAAGGAAATGAAGGCCACCCTGCACGAGAAGTTCACGGGTGCCATGAAGGGCCGCACCATGTACGTGGTGCCCTTCTCCATGGGCCCCCTCGGCGGCCCATCTCCCAGCTCGGTGTTGAGATCACCGACTCCCCCTACGTTGTCGTCAACATGCGCATCATGACCCGCATGGGTGCTGCTGCCATGGACCTCATCAACGAGGGCCGCGTGTGGGTTCCCGCCGTTCACTCCGTCGGCGCTCCCCTGGAGCCCGGTCAGGAAGACTCCTCCTGGCCCTGCAACGACGAGAAGTACATCACCCACTTCCCCGAGACCAACGAGATTTGGTCCTTCGGCTCGGGCTACGGCGGCAACGCCCTGCTCGGCAAGAAGTGCTTCGCCCTGCGTATCGCCTCGACCATGGCCAAGCGCGACGGCTGGATGGCCGAGCACATGCTCGTCCTGCGCCTGACCCGCGAGTCCACCGGCCAGCAGTTCCACGTCACCGCCGCCTTCCCGTCGGCCTGTGGCAAGACCAACCTCGCCATGCTCCAGCCCACGATCCCCGGCTACAAGGTCGAGACCGTCGGCGACGACATCGCGTGGATGCGTCCCGGTGAGGATGGCCGCCTGCGCGCCATCAACCCCGAGGCCGTCTTCTTCGGCGTTGCCCCCGGCACCTCCTACAAGACCAACCCGATGGCCATGGAGACCGGCAAGGCCAACTCCATCTTCACGAACGTCGCCCTGACCGACGACGGCGACGTGTGGTGGGAAGGCATCGACGGCGAGGTGCCCGCGCACCTGATCGACTGGCACGGCAACGACTGGACCCCCGAGTCCGGCGAGAAGGCTGCTCACCCGAACAGCCGCTTCACCGTCCCCGCCTCGCAGTGCCCGATCATCTGCCCCGACTGGGAAGCCCCCGAGGGTGTCGCCATTGACGCCATCCTCTTCGGTGGCCGCCGCGCCACCAACGTCCCGCTGGTTGCCGAGCAGTACGAGCCCGCCCACGGCGTGTTCATCGGCGCCTCCGTGGCCTCCGAGGTCACTGCTGCTGCGACCGACGTCAAGGCCGGCTCGCTGCGCCACGACCCCTTCGCCATGCTGCCCTTCTGCGGCTACAACATGGCCGACTACTGGGGCCACTGGCTGGAGATGCAGGACAAGCTGGGCGAGAAGTTCCCGAAGGTCTACCAGGTCAACTGGTTCCGCAAGGACGAAGACGGCAACTTCATGTGGCCCGGCTACGGCGACAACGCTCGCGTCCTGGACTGGATCGTTCGCCGCGCCGCCGGCGAGGTCGAGGCCATCGATGGCGTGACCGGCCGCTACCCGAAGTTCGAGGACTTCAACCTTGAGGGCCTGGACATCGACGAGACCGTCTGGGCGAAGCTCTTCGCGATCGACCCCGACGCTTGGGCCGCCGAGATGAACGACACCGAGGAGTACTTCTCGCAGTTCGGCGATAAGCTCCCCGCTGCCATCACCGAGCAGCTGGCCAAGTTCCGCGAGCGCATTGCCGCCGCGAAGCAGGCCTGATCCGCGCGGATCTGAGGGCGAGCCCCGGAGGAAACTCCGGGGCTCGCCCCTTTTGCGTGTCCGTTTCTGCGGCTCGTTGATATCTACGCGAAAACTGACCGGATTGCGTGCGCGGCGGCGGAGACGGCTACACTGAGACTGCATCCGACCGCGCACGCAAGGAGAGCCCGTGCCCAACTACTTGACCAACGAAGAGCTGGCCCACGCCAAGGGGCTGCTCGATCGTATGAACGATATTTTCCAGCACACCGTCGTCGGCCAGGAGGGTCTGCGCCGAGCATTGACCGCCGCGCTGCTCGCGGGTGGCCACGTGCTGGTCGAATCTGTCCCCGGCCTCGCGAAGACGACTGCCGCACAGACACTCGCGTCCGCGGTCTCTGGTACCTTCCACCGCATCCAGTGCACGCCCGACCTCATGCCGAACGACATCGTCGGCTCGCAGATCTGGAGCCAGGAACGCGGTGAGATGGTCACCCAGCTGGGTCCCGTTCACGCGAACATGGTCCTCATGGACGAGATCAACCGTTCGTCCGCGAAGACCCAGTCCGCCATGCTGGAGGCCATGCAGGAGCGCCAGACCACCATCGGCGGTGTCAACCACAAGCTGCCCAGCCCCTTCATGGTCATGGCGACCCAGAACCCCATCGAAGAAGAGGGCACCTACGTGCTGCCCGAGGCGCAGATGGACCGTTTCCTCCTCAAGGAGGTCATCACCTACCCGACGCCCGTTGAGGAGCTTGAGGTTCTGACGCGTATCGACAACGGCCAGATTGCGGCGAAGTCGTCGGCGACGCCGATCACGCTCGCCGATGTGCGCACCCTGCAGGAGGCGACTCGCCGCGTGTTTGTCCACGAGACGCTCAAGGCGTACATCGTGGACATCGTGAACACGACGCGAGGCGCCGGTCTAACCCTCTGCCGGGGTGGAACAACCACGTGCGTGTCGGCGCCTCGCCGCGTGGCGGCATCGCGCTCATGCAGATTTCCCAGGCAATCGCCCTCATGTCCGGTCGCAACCACGTGATGCCCGACGACATTAAGGCGATGCGTTACGGCATCCTGCGTCACCGCATCATCCGTACCTTCGACGCGCTCGCCGACAACGTGTCCATTGAGGGCCTCATCGACGCCGTGTTCAACGCGGTTCCCGTTCCGTAAAGAACCCCGCCCCCACACGCCAGTCGACTTTCTAGAGGAACGCTATGCCTGTACGCTCGCGCGAAATCCACTCGCTCTCGTCGCGCATCCAGCTGCCCGTGTTGCGCAAGCTGCTGTCCATCATGGACGGCCAGCACTCGGCGCTGAGGCACGGACGCGGCTGGGAGTTCATGGACTTGGCTCCCTACCAGGCGGGCGACGACGTGCGTGCCATCGACTGGCCGGCAACCGTGCGCACGGGATCGCCGGTCATTAAGCGACGCGAGGCGACAGCTAACCTGCAGGTCATGCTCGTCGTCGACACCGGGCGTGAGATGGGCGCGCTGGCCCCCTTCCGGGGAGACGAAGGAAGAGGTGGCGCTGACGGCATGCGAGGCGATCGCATGGCTGAGCGTCGCCCGAGGAGACCAGATTGGCCTCGTCGCCGGTGACTCCGAGCGCGTGCGCTTCATGCCCGCCCGCTCGGGCAACGCGCACGCGGAGACCGTGATGCGCCGCATCGAGGAGGACATCACCCTGTCCTCGCCCCACTCGGACGTGCCCAAACTCCTGGCGCGCGCCCGTACCGTCACCCAGCGGCGAAGCCTCATCGTGATCGTCACGGATGCGACCCAGCCGGAGCCGACGCGCGTGTCCGATGACCTGATTAAGTCGCTGTCGGTGCGCCACCAGGTCATTCAGATTAGCGTGGCCGACATCGATCCGACGTCCCTGGACAAGGGAACGGACGTCGTCGACGTGAACGAGGGGCCGCTGCCCGACTTCCTGCTGCGCGACGACCAGCTCTCGGGTGAGGCCGCGAACGTGATGGCGATGCGACGCGCCGCAGTGACCCAGATGCTTGATAAGAGGGGGGTCATCCACGTGGATGTCTCGTCCAGTGAAGAAGTGCCGCGCGCCCTCATGCGCGCTCTCGAAAGGGGCGCACATGTCCGGTGACCTCAAAGAATACCTGCAGGATCCCGTCCCCTATCCGAACTGGATGTGGGTCCTCGGCCTGGCGATCGTCGTCGGCGTGATCGGGTGGATCCTGTACAGCGTGTGGCGCTGGTGGACCTCGCGCATCGGCGAGGTCATGGAGCTGCAGACGATCACGGATGCGCGCCGCAAGAAGTACCTGACCTTCATCGATCAGATCGCGGACCGCTACGCCGACGGCGACCTGGATGCGCGCGGCGTGCACCTCGCGCTCGCCGGCCTCATGCGTGCACTCGGCACGGAGCGTACGGGCCGCGACCTCGAGGTCGCAACCGTTTCCGAGGTGCGCGAGCTCGTCCCCGTGTGGCCGGGCCTGGCCGACATCCTTCAGGCCTGTGAAGTTCCCAGTTTCACGGGTGACAACATCCCGCAGGGACAGCCCTCGCATGAGGCTGTCACCCGCGTTCTGACCATGGCTGTGGAGGCGGTGAACGTATGAGGTTTGGGTGGCTTATTCCCGTCGTCCTGCTGGTCGTCGTCGCGGCGACCGTCATCGGATGGATGCTCGCCCGCCGAGCCGGCGAGCGTTCGGGCAAGAAGGGCTGGGTGGCCAACACCGGCTTCCTGCGCGACCTTCCCAAGTATCAGGCGCTCGTGCGCCGCACCCGTTCGTCGCTCGCGATGGCGGTCGTCTGCTTCATCATCGCCGTCATCGCGACGTCGGTGTCGGCTGGCGCTCCCGTGGATCGCTACACGAAGTACGACAAGTCCGCGAGCCGCGACATCGTCCTGTGCCTGGACGCCTCCGGTTCGATGCTTCCCTACGACTCGGAGATCGGCGACGCCTTCAAGCAGATCATCGCGCACTTCAACGGCGAGCGAATCTCGCTGCAGCTGTGGAACACCTACTCGATGACGATGTTCCCGCTCACCGACGACTACGAGATGGCCGACGACGTGCTCACCGAGATGGCCCAACAAATCGACCGAGGCTTCAGCCAGATCGGTAACAAGATCTACTTCACCAAGGAGCTCGAGGCCTACCTCAAGCCGACGCTCGGTAACCCGGATGAGAAGCGCGGGTCCCTGGTTGGCGATGGCCTCGCCTCCTGCGTGCTGGGCTTCGACCACACCGACAAGAAGCGTTCGCGCACGATCCTGCTCGCGACCGACAACGAGGTGTTCGGCGAGGGCATTTACAACCTGTCCGAAGCTATCGAATTCGCGAAGAGCCAGGGCGTGACCGTCTCGGTCCTGTACCCCGGGTCGAAGTACGGGATGAAGGACGAGGGCGTGGAGCTGCAGGACCAGGTCAAGTCCACCGGCGGCGACTTCTACGACGCGTCGTCTCCTTCCGCCGTCGATGATGTCGTTCGGCAGATTGAATCGGAGCAGAAGGAAGAACTCGATTCCGCGGGCAAGCTCGTGGAAACCGACCGCCCGGGCGCCGCCCTCGGCTGGACCATCGTCGGTGTCTGTCCCTGCTCGGTCTGCTTGCTTTCGGGAGGCTCTGACATGATTTTTCGCCCCGTGATCCACCCGGTGTTGCTGGTCCTCATCCTGGCGATCGCAGCAACCTTCGTGTTCCTGTCCGCCAGGCGCGCCGCTCGCAAGCGCGTCATGGACATCATCCGCCGCTCGCTGATCGTCCTGACCGTCATCGTCATGGGTGCCGGTCCGTCGATCCCCGGCGAGGCCGTTGAGGTCTCCTCGGCGCTCGAGGTCTACCTCGTCATCGACCGTACGGGCTCCATGGCGGCAGAGGACTGGGACGGCAACAAGCCTCGCATCGACGGCGTGCGCAACGACGTCTCCCTCCTCATGAACTCGCTCGCGGGCTCTCGTTTCTCGATCCTCACGTGGGACTCCTCGGTGCACACGGACATGCCGCTGACGAGCGATGCCTCCGCCGTGGCCTCGTACATGGATAGCTTCAACCGAGAGCTATCCGCATCCTCCCAGGGATCGTCGATCAACCGCCCCGCCGCGGACCTGGCGGCCCTCCTCGCGAAAAACAAGGAGCGCCACCCCCAGAATCTGCGCGTCGTCTTCATCTTCTCCGACGGCGAGACCTCGAACCAGGATCACTGGTCGAGCGCGCCCAGTGGGTCCGAGGAGGACTGGGACCGCGTCAAGGAGTACGCCGACGGCGGCCTCGTCATCGGCTACGGCACCGAAGCGGGCGGGCGGATGAAGGTGCTGCGCCTGGGAAACAGCGAGTCGCAGAGTGCGGGCGATGATGGTTACATCCACGACCTGTCCCAGCCTGGCAACCCGGTCGCCATCTCGAAGATCGACGAGGCAGCCCTCCAGTCGGTCGCATCGCGCATCGGCGTCGACTACGTGCATTCGCCCGACAAGTCGGCGATCGAGTCCCACGCGCGCACCATCATGGATAGCGCGACGGAGATCTCCGAACAGCGCAACATGAAAGACACGTACCGTTACATCATCTGGCCGTTCGCGCTCCTGCTCGGGGGACTCCTCGCGTGGGAGGGCGCTACCCTGGCGCTGCGCGCTCAACAGCTGAGGAATTCGCATGCCCTCTAACAACAACCTGCCCGAAGAGGACCTCCTGCCTTTCGGCGCCCTCTCGGGTGGCCCGGTCGATTCCTCGGTTCGTGAGCAGCTCGGCCAGGCCACCAACGGCAAGCAGAAAGTGCAGCGCTCCCCGCGCGCGCTGCGTCCCCTGTGGTACTCCATCCCGATTCTCGTCATCGCCCTGGTGATCGCCGGGTACCTGATCGGCCTGAAGCTCTGGTCCGAGTCGTCCTTGAAGCACTGGAAAGCTCAGGACTACGAGGCCGCGCAGGCCGGCTACGAGGGACAGCGGACGTGGACGGGTATCGGTATCGAGGCCTGGGTCGCCCACTACAACCTCGGCACCACACTCGTGCGCCAGGACCGCGTGGACGAGGGCGTGGAAGAACTGCGTACCGCCTTCGACCTCGTGCCCAAGGCCACCGAGGTTCAGCCCGGTCGCCTCGAGCCCTTCTCCTACGAGTGTCGCGTGCGCGTCAATCTCGCCATCGGACTGGAGATCCAGGGCGACCAGCTGCGTGCCTCGGGCTCGACCGCTAACGCGGTGAGCGTCTACCAGGAGGCCGAGGATACGATCTCCCCCTGCCAGACTGCCTCCGGCGGAGGTGGCCAGTCCGGCGACCAGAACCAGTCGGGTGGACAGTCTGGCCAGCAGTCGGGCAGTGAATCCAACAACCCCGCCGACGAAAACAAGGAGCGCGTCGGGGACAAGAAGCAGCAGACTGAGGAAGAATCTCAGGGGCAGAGCGGATCGCAGGACCAGCAGCAACAGCAGGACCAGCAGACGGATCCGTCGCCCAGCCCCAGCCCCTCCGAGGACCCCTACGAGGGCGAGACCCAGGAGGAGAAGGAGCGCCGGGAGCAGCTGCAGGGTCAGAACAAGGACCGGCAGCAGAATCAGCGCGATGCCCAGGACGGCAAACGCGACGGCAACCCGAACGGCGCGTGGTGAGGGACGCTAACCCGTCTCACTTTCGCTGTGACGTGCACCCATAAAACCCAACGGCGGCCCAGGTGGCCGTCAAACACCGATAGGCTGGTAGCGTGAAGGTTCTTCTCGTTGGTAACGGAGGTCGCGAACACGCGATCGCCCGTGCGCTTGTACGAACGTCCACCCCTGAGCATCCCGTGTCGCTTGTCGTCCAGGCGGGTAACCCCGCGCTGGAGCAGCTGGGCCGCTCCTTGACCATGGATCCGCTGGACCCGAAGGACGTCGTGCGCCGTGCCACGTCCGAGAATGTCGACCTCGTGGTCGTCGGCCCCGAGGCCCCGCTCGTCGCGGGCGTCGCGGATGCGGTCCTGGACTACGGGATCCCCGTCTTTGGCCCCACGAAGGACGCCGCGCGCCTCGAGGCCTCCAAGTCGTTCGCGAAGCAGGTCATGGCCGATGCAGGCGTGGCCACCGCTCGCGCTTTCACGTGCACCACGATGGACCAGGTCGAGGCCGCGTTCGACGATCTGGGTGCCCCCTACGTCGTGAAGGATGACGCTCTCGCCGCCGGCAAGGGTGTCGTCGTGACCAGCGACCGCGCCCAGGCCTCGAACCACGCGCGCGCCTGCCTGTCGCGCGACGGGGGAGCGGTCGTTATCGAGGACTACCTCGACGGCCCCGAGGTCTCCCTCTTCTGTTTCGCCGACGGCGCGACCGTCGTGCCCCTGCAGCCCGCGCAGGACTTCAAGCGCGTGGGCGACGGCAACGAGGGCCCGAACACGGGCGGCATGGGCGCCTATAGCCCCCTGCCGTGGCTCCCCGAAGAGGCCACGCAGCGCATCGTCGACGAGGTCGCCCAGCCCGTCATCACTGAGATGGCGCGTCGCGGCACCCCCTTCCGCGGCCTCCTGTACTGCGGCCTCGCGATGACCTCGAAGGGCATCCGCGTCGTCGAATTCAACGTGCGTTTCGGCGACCCGGAGACCCAGGCGGTCCTCGAACGCCTCGACTCCCCGCTGGCCCCCATACTGTACGCGGCCGCGACCGGCACCCTGGCGAAGGTCCCCGCCCCCGTGTGGAGCGACGACGCCGCCGTCACGGTCGTCATGGCCTCAGGCGGATACCCAGGGCCCACCGACACGGGCCACGAAATCACCGGCATTGAGGCGGCCGAGGCACTGGACGGCGTCCACGTCATCCACGCCGGCACCTCCGAGGAAATCACCGACGACCCGATCGATGTTGCGGCCGGATGCTGCGGCTTCGAGCCGACCTACGCGCTGGTGAACTCCGGCGGCCGAGTCCTCGACGTCGTCGCCCGCGCGGCCACGCTCGACGAGGCCCGCGCGCTCGCCTACCGCGGCGTCGAACTCATCCACTTCGACGGGGAGCACCACCGCAGCGACATCGCGACGTGGCCCGCAGACCTCACCGTCACCCTCGACTGACAACCTACTGAGGAGCACTATGACCGCCACCCTCCACGGCTGGACCCCGCTGAGCGCGGGTAAGGTTCGCGACATCTACGCTCCCGACGAGGCCGTGGTCGGCCCCGCGCCGCAGACCGCCACCCCGGCGGGACGCCCCCGCCACGCGAAGGCGGGCCCGGAGGCGCTGCTCATGGTGACGTCGGATCGCATTAGCGCCTACGACTACGTGCTGCCGACGCTGATCCCCGGCAAGGGCGCGGTCCTCAACCAGCTCGCCATCTGGTGGATGGGCCAGCTGCGTCCCCTCACGGAAAACCACCTGCTGGCCGTCGGCACGAAGGCCCCGGCCGAGGCCTCGCGCGCCCTGGAGGGCGCCCAGCCCACGCGCTTCACGGTTCCTGCCGAGGTGGACGGGCGCGCGGTCGTGTGCCGCAGCTGCACATGATCCCCATCGAGTGCGTCGTGCGCGGCTACCTGACCGGCTCGGGCCTGGTCGAGTACCGCCAGTCCGGTTCCGTGTGTGGCATCGCTCTGCCCGAGGGCCTGACCGAAGCCTCGCGCCTCGAGGAGCCGATCTTCACGCCGGCCGCGAAGGCGGAGCTGGGCGAGCACGACGAGAACATCACCTTTGAGCAGACCGCCGAGCGCATCGGCGAGGAGCTCGCGGTCGCCATCCGCGACCTGTCGATCGCCCTGTACAAGGCCGCCCGCGACATCGCCGCCGAGCGCGGCATCATCATCGCGGACACCAAGTTCGAGTTCGGTATCGACGTGACCACGGGAGCCCTCGTGCTCGCCGACGAGATCCTCACCCCGGACTCCTCGCGCTTCTGGCCCGCAGACCAGTGGGTGGAGGGCCAGGTGACACCCAGCTTCGACAAGCAGTACGTGCGCGACTGGCTGGTTTCCGAGCAGTCCGGCTGGGACCGCGCCTCGGGCGCCAACCCGCCCGCGCTGCCCGAGTCCGTCGCAGCCGCGACCGCCGCGCGCTACGTCGAGGCCTACCGCCGACTCACCGGGTCGGACCCCATCCTGTAAATTGACTTGCCCGCCGGGCAAGATGCACGGCGGGATCCTCACCAACAACACAAGGAGGAACGCCGTGGGGCGAATCATCGTGGAAGTGATGCCGAAGCCGGAGATCCTGGATCCCCAGGGTAAGGCTGTCGGTTCGGCGCTGCCCAGGCTCGGAATCACGAGCTTCGAGGCCGTGCGCCAGGGTAAGTGCTTCCACCTGAGCGTGGACGGTCCCGTCACCGACGAGCTCCTGGAGCAGGCCCGCAAGGCCGCCGAAGAGGTCCTGTCCAACCCGATCATCGAGGACGTCGTGCGCGTCGAGGCCATCGACGAGGCCGACGCTCGTTACGCGGGAGGCGCGCAGTGACCCGCATCGGAGTCGTCACCTTCCCGGGCACCCTCGATGACCGCGACGCCGCCCGCGCGGTGGAAATTGCGGGCGCGCAGGCCGTGTCCCTGTGGCACAAGGACGCCGACCTGCACGGCGTTGACGCGGTCGTCATCCCCGGCGGCTTCTCCTACGGTGACTACCTGCGCTGCGGCGCGATCGCCGCGACCGCCCCCGTCATGAGCGAAATCGTGCGTGAGGCCGGACGAGGCCTGCCCGTCCTGGGCATCTGCAACGGCTTCCAGGTCCTGTGCGAGTCGCACCTGCTGCCCGGCGCGCTCATCCGCAACGACCACCAGAAGTTCCTGTGCCGCGACCAGGTGCTGCGCATCGAAAACGCGGACACCGCGTGGACGCGCGCCTACAGCGCCGGTGACACCATCACCGTGCCCCTCAAGAACGGTGAAGGCAACTTCCAGGCATCCCCCGCCGAGCTCGAACGACTCGAGGGCGAAGGCCGCGTCGTGTTCCGCTACGTCGACTTCAACCCCAATGGAAGCGCCAACGACATCGCGGGCGTCACCAACGCCGAGGGCAACGTCGTCGGCCTCATGCCCCACCCCGAGCACGCGACCGAAGCCGGTTTCGGCCCGCTCTCCCTCGGACCCGACGGTGCCAGCCACCACGGCGGCACCGACGGCCTGGGCATCTTCCGTTCCGTCCTCGCATCCCTCGTCGGCTGACGACGCCACCGCGCCCTCACCCGTGAGGGAGCCCCGGCCTCGTCCCAGACCTTTCGAATGGAAACACGAATGACCTCCGAAAACACCCGCGAGCTGCCCGACACCGTCGAAACGCCGCCGCGACCCCCGACCAGGACATGCCCTGGAAGGAACTCGGCCTCAAAGAGGACGAATACCAGCGCATCTGCGACATCCTCGGACGCCGACCCACCAACGCCGAGCTCGCCATGTACTCCGTCATGTGGTCCGAGCACTGCTCCTACAAGTCCTCCAAGAAGCACCTCGCCGAACAGTTCGGCGCGCGCACGACCGACGCCATGAGGAAGAACCTCCTCGTCGGCATGGGCCAGAACGCCGGCGTCGTCGACATCGGCGGCGGCTGGGCCGTCACCTTCAAGGTGGAGTCCCACAACCACCCGTCCTTCGTCGAGCCCTACCAGGGCGCGGCCACCGGCGTGGGCGGCATCGTCCGCGACATCATCTCCATGGGCGCCCGCCCGATCGCCGTCATGGACCAGCTGCGCTTCGGCGCCGTCGACCACCCCGACACGGCGCGCGTCGTCCACGGCGTCGTCTCCGGCGTCGGCGGCTACGGCAACTGCCTGGGCCTGCCCAACATCGGCGGCGAAACCGAGTTTGACCCCTCCTACCAGGGCAACCCCCCTCGTGAACGCGCTGTGCATCGGCAAGCTGCGCCACGATGACATCCACCTGGCCAACGCGACCGGCGAAGGCAACCTCGTCGTCCTCTTCGGCGCGCGCACCGGCGGCGACGGCATCGGCGGCGCGTCCATCCTCGCCTCCGAGACCTTCGAAGACGGCATGCCCGCCAAGCGTCCCTCCGTCCAGGTGGGCGACCCCTTCATGGAGAAGGTCCTCATCGAATGCTGCCTCGACCTGTTCGAGGCCGACGTCGTCCAGGGCATCCAGGACCTCGGCGCCGCGGGCATCTCGTGCGCGACCTCCGAGCTGGCCTCCAACGGCGACTCCGGCATGCACGTCGACCTCGAGAACGTGCTCCTGCGCGACCCCACGCTCACCGCGGGCGAGATCCTCATGAGTGAGTCCCAGGAACGCATGATGGCGATCGTGACCCCGCAGGATCGCGAGCGCTTCTTCGAGATCATCGACAAGTGGGACGTCGAGGCCGCTGTGATCGGTCACCTGACTGGCGACGGCCGCCTGACGATCGACCACCACGGCCACCGCATCGTCGACGTCGACCCGAAGACCGTCGCCCACGAGGGCCCCGTCTACGACCGCCCCTACGCGCGCCCCGCGTGGCAGGACGAACTGCAGGCCGCCACCTCGGAGGACCTCTCGCGCCCCGCCACGCGCGAGGAGCTCATCGCCGACGTGCGCGCCGTGCTCTCCGACGTCAACCAGGCCTCCAAGGCGTGGGTCACCGACCAGTACGACCGCTACGTCCAGGGCAACACCGCCCTCGCCCAGCCCGACGACGCGGGTGTCATCCGCATCGACGAGGAAAGCGGCCTCGGCGTCGCCCTCTCGACCGACGCGAACGGCTGGTACACCAAGCTCGACCCGGCAGCGGGAGCGCGCCAGGCCCTCGCCGAGTCCTACCGTAACGTCGCTGTCGTCGGCGCCGAACCCGTCGCCATCACGGACTGCCTGAACTTCGGCAACCCCGAAGACACGGACGCCATGTGGCAGCTGGTGACCGCCATGACCGCGCTCGCGGACGGCTGCATCGAGCTCGAGATCCCCGTGACCGGCGGCAATGTGTCGCTGTACAACTCGTCCGGCACCGAGAAGGGCCTGCCGAACTCGTCGATCAACCCGACGCCCGTTATCGGCATGCTCGGCATCCTCCCCGACGTCACGCGCGCCAACCCCTCTGGCTTTACCGAAGAGGGCCTTGCCGTCATCCTCCTGGGCACCACCCGCGAGGAGTTCGACGGGTCCGCGTGGGCGCGCATCGCCCGCTCGCACCTCGGCGGCCTGCCGCCCGAGGTCGACCTGAAGGCCGAGGTCGCCCTCGGTAACGTCGTGCGCGCGCTGAGCGCCGCCGACGGCCCGGACGGCCGACCCATCGTGCGCGCCGCCCACGATCTGTCCAACGGCGGTCTCGTGCAGTCGCTCGTGGATTCCGCGCTGCGCTTCGGCATCGGCGGCGTGTTCGACGTGGCCGGGGCTGCTCGCCGCGACTGCGTCGGCGACCATGAGATGCTCCTGTCCGAGTCCCAGGCCCGCGCCTTCGTCGCGGTGCCCGAGGCGGCCGTCAAGGCCGTGTTCGCGGCCGCCGAGGCCGAGGGCGTGGATGCCGTGCGCATCGGCACCACGGGCGGCGACATGCTCGCGATTAGCGGCGTCGACCTGCTCGCCGCCGAAGGCGAAGGCTGCGGCTGGATCGCCTCGATCGACGAGCTGCGCGAGCTGAGCGAGACCGGACGCAAGTATTTCTGAGCACTCGCGTCTGAGTTGTAGCGTCAGGGGGCGCGGGCCTGCGGGCTCGCGCCCCCTGTGCTGTGCCCGTCGTATATGGGTTGCTGCATGTTGCCCAGTTGTGGCTGTCAATCATCAATTTCGCATGCAATTCCCCCGCAGCTTGTTCAAACATTGAATTTGCATCGTTGGAATTGCAACGTTTTCTGAGTTTGTTGAATTTTGGTCCAATCGAATTGCATGCGAAATTTGTCTGGCTGGGGTCATGCCGCCGTCTGAGCAATTTCGCACGTAATTCCCCAGCAGCTTGTTTAAACATTGAAATCAGTTCGTTGGAATTGCAACGTTTTCGGGTGGTCTCGAAAGTGACCGTGGGAAATTATGTGCGAAATTTGTCTGGCGTTAGCCCCGCCGACCCATGCTGGCCCTGCCAACCGGCCGCAGCCTGCACCGCAGCCTGGCCCTCCGGTCCCTCCGCACCCTCCGGCGCCCTCGACACCAGTTGGGCTGGGTCGCTGATGGGTAGTGCACCGGAGGGCCTACGTCTGCGCGCGCGAAAAAGTTCTCCCTGCGTCGCTGTTAGATCGTGAAAGCGCGAAAAAGTTCGCCCCGCGCGCTCAAAATGGCCCAAATTCGGCGTTTTTGCGCTTGCTGGGCGAACTTTTTCGCGGAAGAGCCGCCGGAGGGGCCGTGCCGGGCGAACTTTTTCGCGGAAGAGCCGCGGGAGGGGCCGTGCTGGGCGAGTTTTTTCGTGCCGACCGGTGCTGTGCCGGTCAAGTCCTGTGGAGTGGTGTAATCGTTTTGTGTCCTTCGGGGTGGGTTATGCGCTGAGTTGGAGTGGGGGTTCCTCCTGTTGGGTGGGTTGTGGTGTGAGTCGTGATTTGGTGAGGATGTCGAGGCTGAGGTAGCGTCGGCCTTCTGCCCATTCGTCGTTTTGTTCGGCGAGGACGGCTCCGACCAGGCGGATGATGGCCTGGCGGTTGGGGAAGATCCCCACGGAGTCGGTGCGTCGGCGGATTTCGCGGTTGAGGCGCTCATTGGGGTTGTTGGACCAGATCTGGGTCCATACCCCGGTGGGGAAGGACGCGAACGCGAGGACGTCTGCCCTGGCTTGATCGAGGTGGTCACACACGGCGGGGAGCTTGTCGTTCACGTAGTCCAAGAGCCGGTCGTATTGAGCGTTGACCGATGCGGCGTCGGGCTGGTCGTACACCGAGTGCAGCATTGCTTTGACGGCGGGCCATAGCGCTTTGGGGGTCACCGACATGAGATTCGCGGCGTAGTGGGTGCGGCACCGTTGCCAGGCGGCTCCGGGCAGGTTCGCTGCGATGGCCTCAACCAGGCCCAGATGGGCGTCGCTGGTGACCAGGCGCACGCCGGTGAGGCCTCGGGCGACCAGGTCAGCGAAGAACTCGTTCCACGCCGGGCCGGTCTCGCTGGTGGATACGCGCACCCCCAGCACTTCGCGGTGTCCGTCATTGTTGACTCCGGTGGCAACTAGGACCGCGCACGAGACGACGCGCCCTCCTTCGCGCACTTTCATGGTCAGTGCGTCAGCGGCGACGAACGTGAAAGGCCCAGCGTCGTGGAGGGGGCGATGGCGGAACTCGTCCACGTGTTCGTCCAGGTCGGCTGCCATGCGTGAGACCTGGGACTTGGACAGTCCTGTGATCCCCAGGGTTTTGACGAGCTTGTCCATGCGGCGTGTGGATACTCCCGCTAAGTAACAGTCAGCGACCACTGTGATCAAGGCGTTTTCGGAGCGTTTGCGGCGCTGCAACAACCACTCTGGAAAGTAGGTTCCTGAGCGCAGCTTGGGGATCGCCACGTCAATGGTGCCGACCCTGGTGTCCAGGGGCCGGTAGCGATACCCATTGCGCTGGGCCTGACGCTGCGGGTCTTGTTGGCCCCACTGGGCCCCACACACGGTGTCAGCGTCCGCTGATAACAACGCGTTAATGACGTGCTGGAGCAGGGAACGCATCAAATCCGGGGACGCCTGGGATAACGCCTCGCCAAGCAGGCCAGCAGGGTCGATAATATGAGGAGCGGTCATCGTTGTGCCTCCAAATCATTTCGAGTCAGAAGTAGAGAGCTTTCTCGAAGGATCACACGGTGACCGCACCCATATCAAACGGGCCGACCACCACACGGTTACACCACTATGCGGGACACTACTGCTGTGCCCAGGACTTGTGGGCGATGCGGCGCACTTCGTGCTGGCTACGATGGGGGTTTTGCGCCATGCGAAGCCTTCTTGCGGCGTGTCGCCGGCGTGTCGGACCCCCGTGTAGTGCAATTCCCCCCGACTGGTGACGGCGAGGCCGCGGTTTGCAGTGCTGGGGCGCCCAAACCGCAGACCACCTCGGTGAAAAACACTGAAAACGGGCTGCTAGTGGCGAGGTGGTCTGCGTTATGAGCGCACCAGTGTCTGGCAGTGGTGTGGTATTCGCACGCAAACCCGCAATTGCGAGTGTTAACCCGCTCTATCGCACGCAAACCCGCTATGTGGAGTGTGGGCGGGGCTGCCCAGGCGCGTATTAGCGGGTGAACGTGCGCATGAGAGGGTCCACGTGGCCACCTGTCGGGTTAACGTGCGAGTTAGAGGGCCTACGCGCAGGTCATCGGGTTAACGTGCGCATTGAAGGACCCGCGTGCGCATTGGCGGGCCGGGGCCACCACCCATCGGACCGGGGTTGTGTGCAAGCGCAAACACAATCTCGCCAGAGACCGGCCAGGACCGATTCGAAGTGTCATCAATTTGCAGTCGCGGTGCATGGGGACGACGCGCGGCAGACCTGTGACAACGCTCCGAAGCCATGCCATATGGTCGAAGTCCTACTAAAAGCTCGTCAATCTTTGGCATACTGAGGGGCGGAAATTATCCGCCACGACAGGAGCTGTCCGTGCCTGAGCAAAACGTCCCCACTGCAACTGAGCAGGCTGCTGCAACTGAGCAGGCCCCGGCCTCGTCGGAGGCTGCCAGCAAACCCAGCCTGGGCCGTGTGATCGCCGCGTGGGCGGTGCACGCGTTCACTATCTCCGGACTCGCGTGGGCGACGCTCGCGCTCTTCGCGATGCTCGACAATAACATCCCGATGATGTGGCTGTGGTTCGCCATCGCGCTCATCGTGGACGGCGTCGACGGCACCCTGGCCCGCAAGGTCGGCGTTCGTCAGGTGATCCCCTGGTTCGATGGCGGTGTCGTCGACAATCTCGTCGACTATCTGACGTGGACGTTCCTGCCGGCCCTGTTCATGGCGATGTACCTGCCGTTTGGACCCAAGCCCGTCCCGGTCATCATGATGGTCGTCATCATCGTTTCCTCCGTGTTCTGCTACGCGAACGACGGCGAGAAGTCGAACGATAACTACTTCGTGGGCTTCCCGGCGGCGTGGAACTGCGTGGCGATCGTCATGTACGTGCTTCAGACTCCCGCGTGGGTGAATATTGCGGCGACGATTTCCTTGCGATTATGACGCTGGTACCGCTGCACTACACGCACCCGGCGCGCGTGAAGCGCTTCCAGATCCCCAACATCATCGGTGCGGCCGCGTGGATTGTCGCGTGCGCGTACCTGGTGGTCGTCTACCCGGTGCAGCCCCTGTGGACTCTGATTCTGTTCTGGGTGGGCGGCGGCTGGTTCATGATCGCGGGCTTCATTCGCACGGCGACCGGCGAGGACAAGTAATCTCCTCGTCACGAACGAATACGAACGTCCCCCGGGCCTTGCGCTCGGGGGACGTTTGTTCTTTGGCGGATCCGTTGTCGTGCAGGCGGGGTTGTCGCCGCGACGGCGACGAGGCCGGGGCGGGGTGTGCGATGCCCGGGGGCGAGGCCGTGGTCGGGTGGTTGTAGCGGGCGACCGGGGCCTCCGGCGCCCGGAACACCAGCGGGACGTAGCCGCTGGCGCGCCTACAGTTGCTCCGCGAGGCCTTTCTTGACGGCGCGGTCGCGCCGGTAGCGGAAGACTTCGAGGAAGATCCCGCCGAAGAAGATGCAGGCGATGGCGGTCCAGACGCCCGGGGGAGCGTGGCGCCCGTACATGAGGAAGTACACGTAGGGGGCGAGGAAGGTGACGGCCGCGGTGGCCGCGCCGACGATGCGGTGCCAGAGCTTTGGCCGGCGACCATTTCGATGAGCCCCCACGTGTAGGGGATGGCGGTGATCATGTCGATGGCCCACAGGATGCGCCAGTCGCCCCGGAAGTGCGGCACGTACATGACGGGGACGGCGCGGGCCATGGAGTAGACGAGGACGACGACGTAGGCGATGAATTTGGGGTTGCGGCACAGCTTGAGGAAGCCGGCGCGTTCGATGATGGAGGCGCCGACGGCTCGCGAGGCGTGCGTCGCGTGCGAGGAGGTCGTCAGCGTGTCGAGTCCGGCCATGGCGACGCGCATGAACTCACGCTGTTCGTCGCTGCCGGATGCCCAGTGTTCGAGGAGCTCGAGGGGGGACATGGCGACGGGCGTGTAGCCGTCGTGCGCCACTCCGGCCTCGTGGATGATGTCGGCGCCGAGGGCATCGCGTAGCCGTGGGAGATTCTCCGTGGGGATGTTGGCGATCCACAGGCGCACGCGGCGTTGGATGGCGTCGTGGAGTTCGTGGGAGAGGGCGTGCCCGGCGGCGGAGTGGGGCGAGAAGCCTTCGGCGGCGATGTCTGAGAGTGAGCCGGGAACTTCGACGATGCGGGTGGTGAGGTCTCCGGCGCGGTCGACGCCGGAGATGGCGATGATGGTGGCAGCGTCCCACTGGTAGCTGCGCGCGATCTCGAGGTCGAGGATCGAACGCAGTGTGATCAGGGAAGCGGTGTCACTCACGTGGGGCCTCTCGTTGGAAGTTGGACACAACCATTGTGCCTGACAAAGTGGTCGGATTGCACGCCCGGAGTGGGTGTGGTCGCGCCGCGTAGAATCGGGGTATGGCGAAACGACGGATTGACCCGGGTGAGGGAATGGTGGCGCTGCGCTCGTGGCGCGACGCGGTGGAGCGCGGCGAGGAGCCGTCGCGTGCGGTCGTGTTGACGGCGGTCCGCTTCACTCTCGAGGAGCTTGGCATCTTGCATCCGGGGCGCGCGGTCGAGGTGCGTGTGCCTCCCGCGGGCGCGGTGCAGATCCTGCCGGGGACGACTCACCGGCGTGGCACTCCGCCCGCCGTCGTGGAGACGGATCCGCGCACGTGGCTGTCGCTCGCGTGCGGGCTCCTCACGTGGGACGAAGCCGTGGCAGGGTCTGCGGTGAGCGCTTCGGGTGAGCGCACGGACCTCGGGCCCTTCCTGCCGCTCGTGTGAGCAACAGGGCAGGGGACGAGGCAGGGGCCTCGGCGTGTGGGGCTCAGGCCTCGAGCTGGGGGATGCCGAAGCGCGCTTCGAGCTTGGGGGCGAGCCACTTCTGGGAGCCCTTGTAGGCGTAGCGCTGGGCGACGGCCGCGATGGCGGCGGAGGAGGCTGCGAAGAGGACCAGCGAGGCCATGGTGACGTCGTCGGCGTCCTCGGCGGGGATCGGCCGGCCGGTTGCGATCTTCCAGCCGGCTTCGAAGAGCTTGGAGGCGGCGAAGGCCGCTCCGGCGATGACGACGGTCGTGGCGACCTTTTCGATGGTGGCTGAGTCCATGGTTGCCTCCTGGCGTGGGGGTGGTTGTCCCTTCGCGCGTGCGCGTGCTTCCATGATGCCCCACGCGGGGCTCTTGCGCGAGGGCCACGGGCGTGCTGCCCTATGCTTGAACGGTAGTGTCCCCGTCAGAAGGATTCCTCATGGCTCGCGCCCGCTCTGTTTTTGCGTTGTCGGCCCTCGCTGTTGCGGCGACGACGGTGGCGGCTTGTTCGCCGTCCGTGTCCTCGAGTGCGCCTCGGGATCCGTTTGCGTCGCCGATTGTGCCTGGCCAGAGTGCGCGCGCGTCGTCGAGCGCGGCGGGGCATGGCACGATTGATGCGCCGACCCCGCGTAGCGGTTCGGGCACGGTGACGGTTGCTCTCGTGGGTGGCGCGCAGCTGCCGATGGAGACGGCTCAGGAGTTTACGAAGGCGACCGGTTTTACGGTGGCGGCTGTGCCGGTGGACGGTGTGGATGAGCTCGCGAAGACGAACGCGGACGTTGTTCTGGGTCTCGATGGCGCGGACGCGTTGCAGGCGAGCGCGTCGGGCGCGATTGCGACGGTCGCGCCGCAAGATACGGTGACGCTGTCGGGTACGGCGGTGGAGGGCGCGGCTGGCGCGGTCGCCTACGGCCGCGATGATGTCTGCGTCATCGCCGACAAGTCGTGGATGAGCGCGAATGGGCGTCCGTTGCCGACCTCGTTTGGTGATCTGACGTCGCCGCGTATCCGCGCGCTGCTCGCGGTCCCGGACCCGGCCTCGTCGTCGGTGGGTCGCGCGTTCGTGCAGGAGGCGGCCGCGCAGACGGGCGAGGGCTTGGGGTCGTTCGCGCAGTCTCTGAACCCGCGTGTGGACCCGTCGCTGGGAGCGACGGTGAGCGCGTGGACCGCTGGCGCGCACGTGTCCGATGGGTACTTGTCCGAGGTCGTGGGTGCCTCCGCGGGAACGTCGGGCGCGTATCCGCTGGTTGTGGCGCCGCGCTCGCTGGCTGCCGCGGCCGCGACGAACACGGGTGCGGACTCTTACGGCACGCCGATTTCGTCGACGTGCATTGCCCGCATCATGTACGCGGCGGCGACGGGGTCGTCGGCTTCTGATGGCGCGGAGTCGCTGATTGCTTGGCTGCAGGGGGAAAGCGCTCAGCGTTCGTTGGCGACGACGGGTGCCGCGTATCCGATTGATGGTGCGCTCGCGGCCGACACGAAGGCCAGTTGGCTCATGGGTATCACGGGCGAAGCGGTCGTCGCTGACGAGACGGTGGGTTCACTGGATGCGCTTGATGCTTGGCTGGCCACGTGGTCCTCGGCGCTGGCCGCGCCTGCACCCACCCCCTCGCAGACTCCTGCCGCCGACGCGGGATCCGATCCCGGCGCGTCCAACGCAGGGCAGGATCAGGCGCCCTCGGATGAGACGGGCGACGGCGATCCGGGCGACGAGGAGTAGCCCCGCCGCGCCCCCACGAGTCGAGTCAGCCTCGCAGCATTGCGGGGCTGACTTTGCATTCCTCCCCGATCCGCATGGGGGCGATGAGGCCCGCTTCGCGTAGTTCGAGGAGGCGCGGCACGGTGCGTTCGACGACCTTCCACGGGTCGATCGTGTTGAGGTAGATACGCGTGCCGCCCTCGAAGCCAGCGAGGGTCGAGATGCGCCACTTGAGCAGGATGCGCCAGCGCATGGGGGTGGAGACCGTGGGCGGGCGGTGGTACCACTCTTCGTTCGCGGGCACCTCGACGCCGGTTGCGGCGTGCGCGGCGTGGAGGATGTCCGAGATGCCTCGCATGGCCTCGGGGCTGACCTCCCAGGGGTTGGCGGCCTTGCCGAGGGGCCAGATCGCGATGCCGGGGAAGCGGTGCCCGAAGCCGGCGAGGGCGACGGCGTGCTCGTTCTGCGCGATGAGGAGCTTGCGCGTGGCCGCGACCGTGAAGATCTGGTCGTAGATGTCGGGCTGGGCGCGCAGGCGTTCCAACTCGGCCTCGGTTTGCACGGACAGGTCGTCGATGGCGACAAGCTGCTTGTGGAGGTGGTCGAAGGACGCGCCGGCGGGGCGCAGCCAGTTCTGGAAGGTGGCGACGTAGCGCACGGCGGGGTCGAGGTCGTAGAGGTCGCGCATCGAGCGGGCCGTGTAGGCCGTGTACTGCGCGTGCTCCTCGGGGGTGAGGGTGCCCGACCCGGCCAGCTGGTGGGCCTCGGTGGCACCGTCGACGTAGTGGCGCCTGCCGATGATGAGGTCGTGGCCGCCGGAGAAGAAGCCGTTGGCGGCCTGCAGGCGCGCGGTTTCGCTGGTAGCCGCGAACTCACCCTCGCTCATGCCCGAGGCCAGCATGCGGGCGCGCACGACGTTCATGACGTGCTCGTATCCCGCGTCCGAGGCCAGGTAGTGGGCCATGCGGCGGCGGTCCGCCTCGGAGGGGACGTGGCCGTGGTTGAGGTGCCAGTAGTTGTAGGAGACGATCTCGAACAGGTTCGGGATGCGTCGGAACTGCGCAACCGTGTCGGTCAGCTGGTCGGCACCCAGGGCGTCCAGCTGTTCCCAGGACCCGTCCTCGTGGCGCACGAGGCGCGACTTTTCGGGAGGGGTTTCGAGGTAGCGTCCCGAGCAGAACGCGCAGTGGTGCCCGTCGGCCTCGTGGTCGATGGGGTTGTGGTCCGCGTGCGGGGCGGTCAGGGGCCGGTTGCCGCGGCCCGGAACGGTCCACACCTCGGTGCCCGTGAGCAGGTTTTGCTGTTTGACGGTGCCGTCGGCCAGTCGGACGATGGCGCGGTCGGCGCGCGTGAGCTTGGAAGCCATACCTGTATCGTACCCGCCCTCAGAGTCGGTCCATCGTGGCCGGATGCGATCCTGTGCGCCCGGCTTCGCCCTCGTCCAGCGCGTCGATGCGCGCGCTCTGTTCGGGGGACAGCGAGAAAGAGAAGAGATCGAAGTTGGTGGCCATGCGCGCTGGGCTCAGTGTCTTGGGGAAGACGACGTGGCCGCGGTCGAGGGCCCAGCGCAGGGCGACCTGGGCGGGGCTCACGCCGAGCTGGGTCCCGATCTCGATGAGCGTCGCCTCGGTGACGGCGCGTCCGCGCGCGAGGGGGGACCAGGCCTCGAACACCATGCCGAGTCCCTGCGCGTAATCGCGCAGCGCGGCGTTGGGCAGGAAGGGGTGGGCCTCGACCTGGAGGACGTACGGGGCGACCGTGGCGACGTCTCGGACGGCCTCGATGTGCTCGCGCTCGTAGTTCGACAGGCCGATCGCTCGCGCGCGGCCAGCAGTAAAAGCGTCTTCGAGGGCGGGCCAGGGCAGGGCGACGTCGCCCCCGTACAGGGTGGGCAGCGGCCAGTGCACGAGCAGGAGGTCGACGTAGTCGGTGCGCAGGTCCTCGAGGGAGCGCTCGATCGAGGCGGCAGCCCGCTCGGGTTCGTGGTTGGAATTGTCGACCTTCGTGGTGACGAACAGGTCCTCGCGGGCGATGCCCGAGGCCTCGAGCGCTGCCCCGACCTCGGCCTCGTTGCCGTACATCTGGGCGGTGTCGATGTGGCGGTACCCGACCTCGAGGGCGCGGCTTACCGCGTCGTACGCGTCCTCGGGTGCGACCTTGTAGGTGCCGAAACCGAGCACGGGGATGGGCGTGCCCGTCGGGAGGGTGAGGGTCGGAATCGGGGACGAGGCCGGGGCGGGGCCTGCGGGATGCGGGGTGTTCATCGATGAATCCTCCTAGTCGCCACCAGTGTAGCCTCCCGCGTCGGGGGCGGTCGCGGTCGGCGCTCGCGCTGGCGGTCGGTGTGCCGTACCGTTGTCCTGGTTTCGGCGCCGCGTCGGTGCCCGTTCGAGTACACAGGAGAAATCATGATCAATGCATGCGAGACGGAGGACGGCGTCGTCTTCGATATGAGCGAGCTGGAGTGCGACGCGCTGCGCTCATACGCCGATGGGTTCCTCGCCGACCCCGCGCATCCTTTTGTTGAGGTGCTGCGCAGCCAGGGCCTCGTCGTCGGCGATACTCCTGTCCCGCACCTCGCCGCGGTCCTCGATGGGTTCGCGCAGGCGACGAAGGTGCTCACCGCCTGGGTCGTCGCTCCGGCCGGATGTCGCCTCGTCACCTTCTTCGTCGGCCCGCGCTCCGTCGTCGTGTCGCGGTGTGACGATGAAGGTATGTACGGCGGCGAGGAAGACATGCTGTCGGTGTGGGCGATCGATGTTGCGCAGCTGAGGGAGACGTTCCTCGAGCTCAGCGCCTTGGGAGAGCCGTCGGGCGAGGGGATTGTGCCGACGGCGGTGCCGGAGGTGTTCTTCACGGCCCTGGAACAGGGCGACGTCCCACAGATCCTCCTGCAGGTGCCGAGGGTTGCTCGCGAGATCGCCGAGGTGATCGATGCCGAGGTCGACGAGGCGACGGGAGCCTTCTGGGCGGACGTCGCGGACGAGGCGTGGGTGGTGCTTGGCGTGCGGGTCGTTGATGCGGTGTCGTACCCGGATCTGTCGGGCGAGAGCTGGCGATTGCTCGCCACCAGCGAGGAGGTCTGCGAGGTGCTGGCGGGCGTGGAGTTCGCCGAGCTGTACCCCGACGAGGTGCCCTTGCTGGCGGATAAGGATGGCGAATTCAGGGCGGCTGTTGCGCCGTCGTCGCCGGAGGTGCTCTGGGAAGATATTGAGGACGTTCTCGCCGAGTAGGTCCCCGCGTGAGCGATAGATCTCAAAATTTGAGACTGTCGGCTGACAAATAATTTCTGTCCCAATGGTCAGAGCGCCCTCGGGGGCGGTTTTTCCTGGTTTTGGAAGACGTTCGCCTCGACTTTGGAGGGCTCTGGCTGTTTGACGGGTGCTTTGTTGGAATATCACTGAAAAACTTGAAAAAGGCATCTGCAACGTGGTTGGCACTTTTATTGGTGTCACGGTCGATTTCCCTGATATTCCCCGTCATTTCGGGAACCCCTGTCTAACCAGCTGGTAGGGTTTTTGTTAGGTAACCCACCGCCGATTCCCCGCTCTAACAACGATTTTGGCGTACGATAGATACTGTTCAACCACGATCGTCTACACGTCCAGACAACGAACGGAGAGTTATGTCGGTTCGCAATGCCCTGCTGGCGCTTGTTGCGCAGCAGCCCGCCGGTGTCTACCGCCTGAAGCAGATGTTCGAGGAGCAGACGTGCGGAGCATGGCCGCTGAATATTGGCCAGGTCTACCAGACGATGCAGCGCCTCGAGCGCGACGGCCAGGTTGTGTCTCACGCTGAGACCAACGCGGGCCGTGATTCCGAGGTCTTCGAGCTGACTGATGCTGGCCGCGATGTCCTCAACGCCTGGTGGTCCACCCCCGTTCCCCGCGAACATCCCGAACGTGATGAGCTCGTTATGAAGCTCGCTGTGGCTGCCGCCGATCCCACGGTCGACGTCGAGGCCATGATCCAGACCCAGCGTCGCTCGACCCTGGGCTCCCTGCGCGATGTGACCCGCCTGAAGGCTTCGGCCGATGAGGGTGAGCTCGCGTGGAAGCTCATTCTTGAGCGTCACATCTTCGACCTCGAGGCCGAGCTCAACTGGCTCGACCACATTGAGTCCGGTGCGGTCTCCGAGGCCGCGCGTCGCGCCGCCTTCGCCGCTGCGAAGGGTCGCTCGATGAACTGGGCTCAGGCTGAGGCCGGCATTTCGGAGCGTGCCGGGGTGCGATGAGCCAGCCTGTGCCGCTACCGATCAGGATGGCGGGTGTCGGACATGAGTTCGGCGCTGACGGCGTCCGAGTGAGAGCGCTCGACGGGATCGACCTTGAGGTCGCACCCGGCGAGCTTCTCGCTGTTATGGGTCCCTCCGGTTCCGGTAAGTCGACGCTGCTGTCGATTGCCGGTGGCCTGGAGCGTCCGACCCGCGGGCATGTCTATATCAACGGGGTTGACCTGGCGGCCCTGGATAGCGTTCATCGTGCCGAGGTTCGTCGTCGGTCGATTGGATACGTCTTCCAGGATTACAACCTGATCCCCTCGCTGTCGGCCCTCGAGAACGTTGAGATGCCGCTGCAGCTCGATGGCGTGAGTCCCTCCAAGGTGCGCGAGGCCGCAATGGCCGCGCTGGAGGAGGTGGGCGTTGCAGACCTGGCGGATCGTTTCCCGGAGCTTCTGTCCGGTGGCCAGCGCCAGCGCGTCGCAATCGCCCGCGGACTCGTGGGTAACCGCTCGGTCATTCTTGCTGATGAACCGACGGGTGCGCTCGATTCTCACACTGGTGAACAGATCATGTTGGTGTTGCGTGATCACATTGATGCCGGTGCAGCCGGTATCCTCGTGACTCATGAGGCCAGAATGGCCGCATGGGCAGATCGGACTGTCTTCCTGCGCGACGGTCGCATTGTCGACCGATCGAGGGGGGATTCGCTGAAGGATCTGCTGGCAGACACTGCACCAAGGATCTGATGAACCGACTCAGCACACGGATGAGGCGATGGGGAGTAGTACTCCGCATCGCCTCTCGTGATGCGCGCCAAAGCCTGGGCCGTACGGCCACGGCGGTCTTCTTGATCTCCCTGCCGATCATCATTGCGATCGCGGCGATCACCTTCTGGGACGTCACGACCTCGCAGCGTTACCAGGCCTCGTCGTGGCTCGGCCACCGCAGCGACGTCCAGGCGGTGACGCTGCACCGGTCGTCGACGGCTATCGAGCAGGACTTCACCGCGGACCGCCTGTCGAAGACGGCCTCGAGCGACGAGGTCTCGGTCTCGATGGACACCCTCGACAGCTGGCTGCCCGAGGGCGATCAGCTGATCGCCGTCGATACGCTCTACCAGCTGCGCCTGGAAAAGGCCGACGGCACGGGCTTCACGGTCGATAACGGCACGCAAACGGCTTCGCTGGAGGCGCCGCGCGTGAACGCGGGTGGTAAGAGCGGGCCTTTGGCCGCAGGCCATGCCGTCATTTCCGAGGACGTGGCCCGGGCCCTGTCGGTGAGCGTCGGTGACTCGGTGAACCTGTCCCTGACGATCGCGAAGGAACGAGCGACTCAGTCCCTGAAGGGCAACGTTGTGATCGACTCCATCATCGGGGGTTCCGAACGCGCGATTATCGGCGATGGGACGCTTCCGATTGACCGCCTCGCGGTCGCGGGGCGCACCCAGACTGCCTGGTTCGTGACGGGACCGACGCCGGTTTCGTGGGAAAAGATCCGCGAGCTGAACGCGTCCGGTTTCTCGGTCCTGTCCCGTCAGGTGCTGGCAAACCCGCCCGATGCCTCGGCCCTGCCCTCGCAGATCGCCCAGTACGAGGTCCCCCAAAGCACTCGGAGCGCCAACCCGTGGCAGTACCTGCTGCTCGTTGCCGGTATTCTCCTGATCCTCACGGAGATGATCCTGCTCATCTCGCCGCTGTACACCGTCGCTCAGCGCTCGGTCATGCGCACGGCTGCCATGATTGTCGCTAATGGCGGTGACCGCACCGACGGCCGTCGCCTCACGATCGCCCACGGCGTGATCATCGGCCTCTACTCGGCTGTGTTTTCCGCGGTCTTCTCAGCGGCCGCGATGGTGGGAATCGGCATGTGGTCGGGCCTGGGTATTGGCATCGTCCCGTGGTGGCCCCTCGTGCTGTCCGTGCTTCTGCCGGTACTCCTATCGCTCATGGCGTCGGTGTCACCGGCCCACACGACGTCCCATATTGACACCTCCGCCGTTATCGGCGGTCGCGTGTGGGAGCCGTCGCGCCTCGTGCGTCGCCGCATGATCTACCCGTTGGCGCTTCTGGCGGGTCTGCCACTCCTCGGTGTGGCCGCCTGGTTCGGTTCGGTGCTCGCTCTCGTCGTCGGTATCGGCCTGCTGGAGGCGGGTCTGATCGGCTCGATCCCCTACATCTTTACCCGGTGGCGCGTTCCCAACCGCCGCGCGTCGATGAGCATGCGCCTGGCGCTGCGCGACGCCGTTCGCAATGGCCACCGCACCTTCCCGGCCATGGCCTCGATCCTGACGACGGTGTTCGTGGCGTGCGGTCTGCTCATCACCCTGTCTTCCTCGAACGAGGCCGGCTGGAACTCGCGCCCGCACGTGGGGCAGCGGGGCCAGGTCTTCGTGTCGACGGTTGACCGCACGGATTCGGTCAAGCGCTCGCGCGACTCATGAAGTCGGCTGTTGATGCGGTCGACGGCCAGCGCGGTGTCACCTCGCAGGCGACGCTGAACGGCTTGGCGTGGAATAGCGGCCCGGGTGGCCCGACCACGATGGTCGAGGCGGTGCACCCGTACAACAATTCGACGTTCACGATGTCGACGAACATGGGCACCATGACGGAACTGGACGTGGCGTACATGGTTGATGACGGCACGTATCTGCGTCAGGCTGGGTACTTCAGCAACGAGGACGACATGGTGCGTGCGATCGCTACCTTGAACGCCGGCGGCGTCCTCATTCCCGACCCGGACTACATCGATGGTGCGGGCCAGGTGACGCTGCGGAGCCTCGACATGAGTGCCATCGCGGAGGCGAAGGCGGCGGGAGCGTCGGACGATAACCTGCCGGACGCCAAGGTGACGACCGTCCAGACCTTCGTTGCCTCGCCCCTGACTCGCGTCAACGTCATCGTGCTGTCGCCGACTGCGGCGTCCTACCTCGGACTCCAGGTGCGGCCTCTGGGTGAGCTCCTCACCGTCGATCATCCGGTGAGCCCCGTCGATGCTCCGTCGTTCCAGGCGACGATTGCGCGCCAGGTGCCCGGCGCCTCGGCCCAGGTGATCGTGCCGACGATGCGCTCCCTTGTCTTGCCCTACGTCGCGGCGCTTATCGCGGTTGTTGCCGCGGCCGCCACGGTCGCTCTCGTTGTGGCGCTGTCGGCCTCGGATATGCGCCCCGACCTCGATACGCTCGATGCGATCGGTGCTGCCCCCGCGATGCGTCGCCATGTGACGACCTGGCAGGGCGTTGTCCTCGCCCTGAATGCGATCCCGACGGCGGTCCTCGCCGGCCTCGTTGTCGGCGTTCTTGCCGTCATCACGTTCGCTCGCTCCCGCATCTTCCCGACCCTGACCACGCTGTGGCCGGTCGTGCCGTGGGGTGCGCTCCTGGGCATGCTCATCGGCATGCCGATCCTGTGCGCGCTCGTCGCGATCGTCCTGACGCCCCGCCACCAGAAGCGTCTGCGTCGCATCAACTAGGGGACGCCGATGAGTGAGACCCCCGACGACGTCGTAATCCCCGCCGGCGCGCTCGCATCGTCGCCCGTGCGCGTCGATACCTGGGTTAAAGGACAAAAAGAGTTGGTCTGAGCCCGACCTTTCGGCTTTGCGGTGCGAGAAAGTCTGGTTCAAAGTTGTTGGGGGCCAACTTTGAGGGTGGACAAAATGTGTTGGTGAAATGTCGACTTTTCGGCTTTGTGGTGCGGGAGAGTGGGCGTCAAAGTTGGTACTGGCAGATTCGGTGAGTGAACATCTCGAAATGCGATTCCTGTGGCAGGAAGCTGATCCGGTACGGACTGTCGAAATCGGGCAAGCAGAGGTGGCATTGCACCTCGTGCCACTCAACTGGCGTGCAGCGGATTGATACCTCGGCCAAGCACCTGGGTGAGTTTCTTGCCTGGCTGCTCAGCGGTAATCGGCAGGCGGATATGCCAGGTGGGGGCAGGTCGTTTCGGCGGCGGTGCCAGGGTTTGTGGGAGGTGTGGCCTCTTGCTCCGGTGGTGGATGAGGTGCATGAGGTCGTGTTCGTTGACGGGATCCACCTGGGTCGCAAAGCGGTCGTATTGATTGCTCAGTCCCGGGATTTCATCTTGGGCTGGTATGTGGCACGCAGTGAGAACTCGCGCGCCTGGGAAGCGCTCATGAACCGGATCGCCCCACCAGACGTGGTGGTGACGGATGGGGGCAGTGGCTTCGAAAAAGCCCGCAAGAAAGCCTGGCCGAACACGCGGGTCCAGCGGTGCACCTTCCACGCGTTCGGGACCATCAAACAAGCCACCACCATTCGCCCCAAGCTTGCAGCCTCCAAGGAACTGTACGGCTTGGGCAAGCAGCTCTTGCACGTGAAAGACCGAGAGCAAGCGGCCTCATGGATAGACACCTACTTGGACTGGTGCAAGCGCTGGGAGGGCTTCCTCGCGCAGAAGACCAAGAGGGACGATGGCGGGTGGGAATACACGCACGAACGACTCGTGCGGGCCCGCAACAGTGTGAATCGGCTCATCGGAGCCGAGGTGTTGTTCACCTACACCGACCCCCAGTTTGAGGGGGCGTTGCCGGCGATGAACAACCAGATCGAAGGCGCGACCAACGCGCCCTTGCGTCAACTGTTGCGGGACCACCGGGGAATGCGGCTGACCCGCCGGATCAAGCGATCTTCTGGTGGTGCTACATGCACACCGAAAACCCGCTCCCACCAGCCCAGATCCTCAAAATCATGCCCACAGACACCCAGATTGAAGCCCAATGGGAACACGCCTCGCGCACACACCCCGCAGCCGGTGTCATCCCCAGATGGGGCGACGCCATCGCCTGGCACGACCTCCACCACACAAGCCCCCACCGAAACAACTGGGACTAACCCTCCACCAACTCTTTTTGTCCTTTAACCCCGATACCTGGCTGTGGGCGACCCGTCAGCTGAAATCACGTTCCCAGGCGACGGCCGCCGTGCGCGCTGGGCACGTGCGCGTGAACGGGGAGCCCGTCAAGGCGGCCTACAAGGTGCGCGTGGGTGACGAGGTGCGCCTGCGCATTGAGGGATTTGACCGCATCCTTGGGGTCGTCCTGCTCCTGGCTAAGCGCGTCTCCTACCCGCAGGCGCGTACCGCCTACGATGACCGCACGCCGGAGCGCCCGCGCGTGCATATTCCCGTCGCCATGCGGGAGAGGGGCAGTGGGCGCCCAACCAAGAAGGAGCGTCGCGAGCTCGATAGGCTGCGCGGCTACGATTCCCACGAGCACTACTAAGCTCATCGACGAGGCCGGGGCCGGCCCGGTGGGGTGCGTGCGGGGGTGTCATCGCGGCTGAGTTGCTTCCGGGGCTCGACCGACAAGCGTCGGCTGCGGATGCACGAACCCCGCCGCCCACGGGGCGACGGGGTTTCGCGTGTCGGAGCGCCGCGTTACTCGTTCGGGGTAGAACGATGACACGGTGATCTTGTAGTACTCGCCCCAGGTGGGGTCGTAGGGAGCCTCGATCAGCGTGCTGCCGTTACCGCTGCTGTCCAGGGTGACGATTGCGACGTTGTTGATGTCGTGGCCCTTCGACGTGAACGCGTTGTTCGTCGCGCGCACGGTCATGTCGAGCGTGACTGTCGTGGAGGAGAAGGACGCGAGATCCTTCTTGATCGTGTCGTTTGCCTTAACGGTCGCGGTGCACGTGATCTTCGTGCGTGATGCATTAATAGTGCACTCGCTGGTGGTGTCGAAAGCCGAGTTGGGATCGTTGTTAGCAACGAGGTCACTAATGGTGACCTTCTTCTGGCACTGCTGATCGACAGCGTGCTGAGCCGTCTCGCTCACGTCGAGGTAGAGCTGACGTAGCTCGTCGAACTTCGCGACATTCTCGGGTGTGATCTGCGAGCACCAGTAGGAGGCGAGCTCCTGACCGGCCTGCTCGCGAGTCGCCTGGGCCTCGTCGCGCATGTTGGTAGCGGACTTGGCGGTCATCGCAGTCGCAACAAGCATGGCGATCGTCAAGACTGCGAGGAGCGCTGCGACGATGAAGGTGACGCGGTTGAAGATGGACAGGCCCTTGCTCTTACCGGGCTTCGTGGTGGCCGCGGTCGCGGTGGGAGCCTCGGTGGCTGCGGTGGCCGCAGGGGACGCTGCGGTGTTCAGGTCACTCACTGGATTGCCTCCTGCACCTTCTGGAGCTCACTCTTTGCGTCATCGAGGATGGACTGAGAATGCGCGGCGTCCTCGCGCGCCTTTCCGTGCATACCGGTCGCAATGATGCTCGTGCCCAGGAAGAGGACGACGAGGAGCGAGGCGATGACGGCGAGGACGATCTGTCCGCCGGTGGCCTTGGTGGCAGGCGTCTGGGCCACGGGGGTGAACTGCACCGTGGTGTCGGTGGGCTGCGGCACGGCCTGAGCGGCGGTGGCCGCGGTCTCGCCGGTGGCCGCGGCATCGCCTGCGGCGTTCGGGGTTTCGGAATTCGTGGCGGTGTTGGAAGCGGGCGCGGCCTGGTAGCGGTCGGTCCACTGCGCACCGTCCCACCAGCGCAGCTGGTCGGTTCCTGCAGGGTCTGCGTACCAGCCCTGGACGGGGTTACTCACGAGGAGGCTCCTTTCACTGTGTCCCCCTCATTCTATGGGAGCATCAATTTTATTGATCCGGTCAGTGATTGGCTTCACGTGAATAGGGGGTAGCGGGACCTCGTTCGATTCAGGTGTTACTCGTTCGGGAAGAAGGAGCTCACCTGAATGTCGTACGCGCTGCCCCAGCTGGGGTCGACGGGAACATCGAAGGTCACGGTCCCGCTGCCGCTCGAATCGAGCGTCACGGTCGCGACGTTGTCGATTACGTGCGGCTGGGTCACCAAGCTCGTCTGGGCGTCCGCGACGCGCATGCGCAGGGTCGCGGTCGTTGATGGATAGTTCGCGAGTTTGAGCTGCATTGTCGTTGGACTGGCGTTCACGGTAGCGGTGCAGGAGGCGGTGTCCTGCGACTCGTTGAGGGTGCACTCGGGATCGACCGTGAAGTCGTACAGGGGGATCCGCACGTCTGATGATTTCCGCGATGGAGACGCGCGCCTTGCACTGTCGTTCGATCTCCGCTTTGAGGTCATACGACGCTGCGTCGTAGTCCTTGTACAGGTCGGGCACCTTCTCGGCGTTGTCTGGGACGATCTGGTCGCACCAATTGGTGGCCTTGATCTCGAGCGTGCGCTTCTTAGTCTTCTCCGTGTCGTTTGTGAGCTCGCGGACCTGAGTGCTGCGGGAGGCCGCCAGCGACAACAGGGTGACAGTTGCGACCGCGCTGATGACGACGATGATGGCCATGATCCAGTTGACGATGCTCAGGCCTCGGCTCTTCGTCGCGACCTTTGTCGCCGGGCGAAGGGAGGTCGGGGAAGAATTCTCGCTCACTTGCCCGCGTCCTTCGCTTCCTGGAGGTCCCGCTCGGCCTGATTGTAGGTTGATTGAGCGCGCTGGAGGTCTTCCCCGTCGCGGACGTACACGCCGCCGGCCAGCACGGCGCCGACGACGAAGAAGAACGCCAGGAGCGCCAGGATCGCGGCAGTGACGATCTGCGAGGCGGGCGGCTGCGCGGTGGGCTTGGTCGCGGCGGGTCTGGCCGCAGCAGGCACCTGAACAGGGTTGCTCATGGGGAGGCTCCTTTCACTGTGTTCCGCCAATTTTAGGTCAGCGCCAATTGGTGGAATCTGTTCAGTGATGGGCCTCACGTGTTTGTCAGAGGCTGGTCGGCCACCAGGAGGTCATGGTGAACCCGCACTCGGTCTTGTCGGTCATCGCCGGGTCGTACGGAACGGAGATCGTGAACGTAGCAGGGGTTCCCGGCGTGAGCGTGACAGTTGTGGTCCCCTGGTAGGGGGAGGAGGGGTTCAGGGTCGTGCCCTTGTCGAGGGTGTAGCCGGAAATCGTCAGTTCGAGCGGCCCGAGCGAGGAGATGGGGCTCGCGGAGTTCAAGGTGATGGTGCCGTTGATCGTCGTGGTCACCTGGTCGGTCGTGCACTCGGGGACGCCGGGGCTGAAGGCGGCGTCGGCGCCGGCGCCGGCGCGCTGCGCGTTGGCGAGAGTCTCCTTGGGGGCGCATTCCTGGTGAATGGCGTCCTTGACGGCCTGCGTCGCCGAATCGTAGGTCTTGATGGCGTCGCGGATCGAGGCGGCCGTGTCGCGGGTGACGGAATCGCACCATGCCTTAGCGTCCTTGTGGACGTTGGCGGCGTCAAGGCGGGTCTTCGCGTCGGTGATCTGCTGGTCGACCGCGGCCTTCTCGGATTGCGCCTGCTCGGCCTGCGCCTCGTAGCTGGACGCAGAATGCGAACGCCAGACGTTGATGCCGCCGACGACGGCGGACAGGATGATGAAGATGACCGCGAGGGCGGCTCCGGCGACGGTCGCTGCGCGCAGTGGTGCGGGTGCGCTCACTTGTTGGCCTCCTCGATCTGGCGGTTAATGTCCGCGAGCGTGGACTGCGCGGTGTCGAGCTCCTGCTGCGCGGTTTCGGCGCGGTTCTTCGCGTCATCGTGGATGCGACCGCTGGCGCCCAGGTGGGACCACGCGAGAACGAGGACCGCGATGAAGACGGCAACAAGCATCCAGGAAGCGACGCAGCCGAGTGTCCACTTGAGGGTGCCCGAACGCTTCGGGGTCTCCTGGGAGGGCTCGGATTCGTCGGGCATCGGGATCGGGGCAGCGCCTGCCTCGTCCATCGACGAGGCGGGGTGGGCTCCCACGCCGCCGTCTCCTCGGGGAGGGGCGGGTACGGTGTCCTCCCAGTACGAGGGTTCCTCGGGGGAAGGGATCGGCGGGACCTCGGCAGCGTCCTGAACCGGCACGTTCGCCGCTACCTGCTCCTGCTGAGCGTAGTACTGGGCCTCGTCGTAGGCGGGGATCGCCTCGGCGGTCTCAGACTGCGCGGGGGTCGCCTCGTAGGGTTCGACGTATTCCGTCCAGGCATGACCGTCCCACCAGCGCAGCTGCGCGGCACCGGTCGGGTCGGCGTACCAGCCTTCCGCGGGTTCGCTCATCGTGATTCTCTCTCCCGTGTCGTGTCAAAACCGAGGGTATGGTCAGGGAGTCTAGTCGCCGCAGGGATGGCGGGCAACTATATGCTCAGACCCCGCTGGGCCAGATGCTCACAGCGCGGACGATGCAGGATCCCGAGTCGAAGGAAGGCAACGGTACAGTCGATGTCAGCGAGGCTGATCCGCCCGCGGGGACGGTGACCGTCTGCTTGTCCGAGGGCTGATAACCCTTGATGGTAGAGCTGGGGACGAGGTAGAACTCGACGCCGACATCGTACGCTGAGAGGCCAGCCAAGTTCGCTCCGGTAATGGATACGGATCCGGTGATTGTTACCGAGGATGCCCCCGCAGAGCAGGAGGGGGTGTCTTGCTTGATCATATCCTGCGATGCGTCTTTCGCATACGCCTCGATAAAGTTCTTCTTCTGCGGGCAAATGTGGCCGATGGCCTCGCGGCGCGTCGCCGTCAGGTTCGTGTATTCTCGCGCCTTCAGGTCAAGCGAGGTGAAATCTGCATTCGCGCTCGTCAGCCCGTCACACCACGCCTGAGCTTCCTTCTTGTTGGTCTCCTCTGCGATCTTGGTGCGAGTCGTCGCCGTCTCGGTCTCCTTTTCCTTGGCCTGATCACGCATGGACTGGGCGTCGCTCTGCGCCTGTCGGGCGGCCTGATGGGTGGAACGCGCACCGAGTCCCAGGCCAACCGACAGGATCAGAAAGAGGATGGCGAGGCAGGCGCCGATGATCGTCAGAACTTTCATGCCGCTGTGGGACCCTGAAGCCTGTCGCGTGGGTGCTTGCGCGGGGGTGGGAACGTAACTCACTTCTGCAACTCCTCAAGTTCCTTCTGGGCCTGATCAAGCTCTTGTTGTGCCTGGTCGAGCTGGGCCTGAGCGTCGTCACGTTCGCTGACCGCGGGTGCGAGCTCCGCACGTGCGTGGCTGTAGGAGGTGCCCGCGATGATCGTCGTCACTGCGAAAACGACGACGGCCACCCACGCTGCGACTGTCGCGATCTTCCAGCGCGACGAGGTCTTGGAGTCCTTGGTGTGTTCGTTCTTCTTATCCCGCGAGTCCTTCTTCGGCTGGTCGAACTTGGGTTCGGAGCCGTAGGGATTCGAGGAGACGGTCGGCGCCTGCTTATTGGACGGCAGGTGGGGGCCCTTCTGGGTGTTCGTCTGCTGTGCGCCGCCGCCCTGTGCGATGCCAGCCTGAGCGCTGGTGGCAGCTCCCTGCTGCGGCATACCCTGCTGGGGGAAACCCTGTTGCGGCATACCCTGCTGGGGTCCACCTTGCTGTGGGAAGCCCTGCTGTGAGAAGTTCTGTGGCGCGCCCTGCTGGGGGCCGCCCTGTTGCGGGAAGCCCTGCTGCTGCATGCCCTGCTGGGGAAAGCCCTGCTGGGGCATGGGCTGCTGAGGCGTGGCCTGCTGAGGCATGGCCTGGCGCTGGGTGGGCATCGGCTGGTACTGCTCGGTCCACATGCCACCGTTCCACCAGCGCAGGCGGGGAGAGCCTGCGGGGTCTGGATACCATCCGGGTGCTGGTTGAGACATGACCGTCCTTTCAGTTTCTCGCATCAGTGTAGCCAATCCGTGAGCTTCATAACGTGCGTAGTTATCCGCTCTCCCTGATCGTGTTCGGGATGACAGGTACTCTGAAAGGTATGGCCTCTCTTTTCACGTCCTCGCCCCTGCTCGCGCTCTTTGTCGTTGTCGCGTTGGGTGCGGCGATCGGGGCCATCCGAATCGGCCCGCTGCGCTTCGGTGCGGCGGGCGCGCTCTTCGTCGGCCTCATCGTCTCGGCGGTCCACCCCGAGGTCGTGAGCACGCACATGTCGATCGTCCAGCCGATGGGCCTGGCCTTCTTCGTGTATTGCGTCGGCATTTCCGCGGGAGCGACCTTCTTCCAGGATTTGCGCAAACAGACGAACCTCCTCGCGCTCACGACGATCGTGTGTATCGTCGGCGCGGCTATCGCGCTCGCGGGTGGACGTCTCCTCGGCCTGTCGTCCGGCCTGACCTCGGGCCTGTTTACGGGTGCCCTCACCGCCGCGCCTGCCCTCGATACGGCCACGCGTCTCACGGGGGATGCGAACGCGGCGGTCGGCTATGCCTTCGGTTACCCGGTCGGCGTCATTGGTGGCATCCTCATCGTGACCATCACGGTGACGAGGAAGTGGCTGGGTCCCAAGGACACGCCCTCCCTGGCGGGTGCGTCCCTCGAGGCCGTCAGCGTGCACGTGACCAAGCAGATCAACACCCGTGATATTGCAGCGTGGCGTGAGCAGCGTGTGCGCCTGTCATACCTGCGACGCGACGGTCGCACCCGCGTCATCGCCCCCGGCGAGGACCTGCTGCCCGGCGACCACGTCGTCATGGTCGGCGATCCCACGTCGATCAAGGACACGGCACCCCTCGTCGGTGAGATCCTCGACCACAACCTCGAGGATGATCGCTCCGACCTGGCATTCGAGCGCATCGTCGTGTCTAACCCTGACGTCGCGGGCCGCAGCGTCTCCGAGCTCAACGTCACCAAGCGCTTCGGCGCCGTCATCACGCGCGTGCGCCGAGGCGACCTGGACCTCCTGGCCCGCGACGACCTCGACCTCCAGCTCGGCGACCACGTCGCGGTCGTCGTCCCCACGGAGGAGCTCGACGACATCGCCGAGTGGCTCGGCGATTCCGAGCGCCGCGTCGCCGAGGTTGACGGCATGGCCTTTGGCATCGGCCTCGTTTTGGGCCTGCTTCTGGGCATCGTGTCCTTCCCGCTGCCGGGCGGCCAGGGCTTCCAGCTGGGTGCCGCCGCTGGTCCGCTGATCGTCGGCATGCTGCTCGGCGCGCTGCGCCGCACCGGCCCGCTCGTGTGGACCCTGCCCGCCGCCGCGAACTGACGATTCGCCAGATCGGCCTCATGCTCTTCCTCGCGGCCCTCGGCCTGAACGCCGGCCCGCAGTTCGCGAGCCTGCTCGGCAGCCCCGACGGCTGGCGCGCCGCCCTCCTCGCCGCCGTCATGGTCGTTGTGTGCTGCGGCCTCCAGGCGATTGGTGCGAAGTTCATCGGCCTGTCGGCGCCTCGTGCAGCCGGTGGCGTCGCGGGCTTCCTCGGCCAGCCGGCCGTCCTGCAGGCCGCCGATGCCCGCGTGACCGACGAGCGCATCGAGGCCGCCTACGCGACCCTCTTCGCCTTCGCGATCATCGTCAAGATCCTGCTCCTGCCGATCATTACGTCCTTCCTGTGAGCGCCGTAGACTAGAGCCATGGCTACCCCCGACTTCGTCCTCGAGCTGCGCCGACACGTCGGTCACGCGCCCCTGTGGATGCCCGGCACGACCGTCGTCATCCTGCGCCCCGCCGCGGGCTGTGCGCCCATCGACTGGGAACGTCCCATCGCGCCCGAGGCCGTCGACATCCTGTGCGTGCGCCGCTCGGACAACGGAGCATGGACCCCCGTGACCGGCATCGTCGACCCCGGCGAGGAGCCTGCCGTAGCGGCAGCCCGCGAGGCGTTGGAGGAAGCCGACGTGCGCATCGAGGTGCGCCGCCTCCTCTCCGTCGAGGTGGTCGGCCCCGTCACCTACTACAACGGGGACGTCACCACCTACCTGGACGTCGCCTTCGCCGCCGAGTGGGTGAGCGGCGACCCCAACCCCGCAGACGGCGAAAACAGCGAGACCGCGTTCTTCCGCGGCGACCAGCTCCCGCCCATGAACGACCGCTTCCGTCGCGCCGTCGCCAAGGCGCTGAGTGCCCGCCCCGACGCGGACTTTCTCACCGCCTGAGGCTGCGCGACCTGCGGGCGGGCCCCGGCCTCGTCCTGAGCGCGCGGAATCGCTTGTCTTTGTGTCAAACCCCTTGCGGGACTGAAGTCCTAGTGGTGGAATGGGGGCATGGATACACCTAGCAAGATCGCATACTCCGTCACCGCCGACTCCACGGGCGGCCGCGCCGGCACCTCCTCCGTCCCCGCGCTCGGCATCACCCACGTCATGCGCGCTCCCAAGGAACTGGGCGGCCCCGGCGACGGCGCCAACCCCGAAGCCCTCTTCGCCATGGGCTACGGTGCCTGCTTCCAGGGCGCCATGGGCCTGGCCGCCAAGGAACTGGGCATCGACACCACCGACTCCCTCGTGCGCACCACGATCGGACTGGGCCCCGAAGGCGACTCCTTCGCCCTGACCGCCGACATCGAGGTGTTCATCCCCGGCGTAGAACTCGACCGTGCCCAGGCCCTGGTCGACCGCGCCCACCAGCTCTGCCCCTACTCCAAGGCCACGCGCGGCAACGTGCCCGTCACCGTCACCGCGGTTGCCTCCCTCTGAGGAAACGCCTGACAGACGCAAGAATCCCGGCCTCGTCGATTGACGAGGCCGGGATTTCTTCATGCGCTCAGGCGTACCCGCGCGTCGGGCGCCGCTGGGGCGTCAGACGCCGCGCTGCGGGTGCCGCGCGCTCAGGCGCCCTGCCAGTACGCCTCAAGCACCCGCGAGAGCGTGAGGAGGTCATCCACGTGGCTCATCTCGCGCGCCGAGTGCATCGACAGCAGGCCCACGCCCACATCCACCGTCAGGATCCCCAGACGAGTCGCCGTGATCGGACCAATCGTCGTGCCGCACGGCATTGCGTTATTGCCCACGAAGCTCTGCGACACCGCACCCGCCGCCGCGCACGCGCGATTCCACAGGGCAATGCCCTCGCCATCCGTCGCGTAACGCTGCTTCGAGTTGATCTTCAGGACCGGGCCGCGACCCATCACCGGACGGTTATTCGGATCGTGATGATCCGCGTAGTTCGGGTGCACCGAATGCGCCGCATCCGCGCTCACGCACGACGAGGCCGCGAGCATCCGCTCAAAGCCATCCTCATCGCGGCCCAGAGCCGTCGCCGTGCGACGCAGCACCGTTTCCAGGATCGGGCCGGCCGCGCCCGTGCGCGACTCCGAGCCCACCTCCTCGTGGTCGAAGCACATGAACACCGTGACGTCGCCGCTCTCCGGGGTCCCCTGCGCCGCGAGACGCTCCAGGGCCACCAAGCCCGGATGCACACTCGACAGGTTGTCCTGGCGTGAGGCCGCGATGAACTGACCCTTATCGCCGAAGAAACCGGGCCCCTGGCTGGGAGTGAGAATCAGATCAAAGGCCGCAACCTGCGACGCGTCATCCAGGCCCGCCGTGCGCGCCACATACTCCAGCACGTTGCCGTACGGGTTATCCACCGTCCACACCGGGTGCAGGTGCTTCTGCGGATCCAGCTTCAAACCAACCGGGTTCACCTCACGATCCAGGTGAATCGCCAGCTGCGGGATACGCGCAATCGGACCCGTGCGAGCCAGGATGACCTCGCCATTCGCCAGGATCAGGCGGCCCGCCAGGGTCAGCTCGCGATCCAGCCACGAGTTCCACATCATGCCGCCGTACACCTCGACGTCGATCTGGCCCCAGCCATCCGGTGTCGTCGACTGCACCGACGGCTTCACCGACAGCGCCGGCGAATCCGTGTGTGCACCCACGATACGGAAGCCCGCATCGTCGGTGACCTTCTCGGGCACGAACCACGCGGCCACCGCGCCACCGCGCACCATCACGTGACCACCCGGGGACGCATCCCACGCGCCCTTCTCGTCGACGCGCGTAAAGCCAGCGTCCACCAGGCGCTGCGCCACGACCTCGGCCGCGTGATAGGGAGTCGGAGAATCAAGAAGGAAATGCTGATAGTCCACCGCGTTCGCGTGGACCTCGTCCAATTCAAGCTGTGCCATACCTCAATGGTAGAACTCTCAGTGATGCCCGGCCTACGATTGACACATGAGTGAGATCCCCGCATACACCCTGAACGACGGCCTGGATGTTCCCGCGATCGCACTGGGGACCTACAACCTGCGCGGTGCCTCGGGCGTGTCCGCGATGGTTTCTGGCGTCGACGCCGGATACCGCATGCTGGACAGCGCCTTCAACTACGAAAACGAAGGTGCCCTGGGTGCCGCCGTCCGCCGCTGCGGAGTCCCCCGCGAGGACCTGCGCCTCGTCTCCAAGCTCCCCGGACGCCACCAGCGCTACGACGAGGCCGTCTACACCCTCGAAGAATCCCTCATGCGCGCCGACCTGGACTACTGGGACATGTACCTCATCCACTGGCCCAACCCCAAGCGTGGCCTGTACGTCGAGGCCTTCCAAGCCCTGCTGGACGCGCGCGACCGCGGCCTCATCCGCTCGGTCGGCGTGTGCAACTTCTTGCCCGAACACCTCGACCGCGTGCACGCCGAGACCGGTGAATACCCGAGCGTCAACCAGATCGAACTGCACCCCTACTTCCCCCAGGCCTCCGCGCTCGAGTACCACGCGAGTATCGGCGTGCTCACCGAGTCCTGGAGCCCGCTGGGCCGCAAGTGGCGCATCGTCGAAGACCCCGCCATCGTCGCCCTGGCCTCCGAGGTCGGCGTGTCCCCGTCGCGCCTCATCCTGCGCTGGCACTACCAGCTCGGCGCCCTGCCCCTGCCCAAGTCCGGTAACCCCGAGCGCCAGCGCGAGAACCTCGACATCTTTTCCTTCTCTCTGTCGGACGAGCAGATGGCTGCGATCAGCGCCCTCGGCCGCCCCGACGGCCGCCAGGCCGACCAGAACCCGGAGTACTACGAGGAGTTCTGACTTTTTGGGTGTTGATTGTGGCACCACGGGTGTTCCGGGCGCCGCACGTGCTGTCCTGTGGGCTGGGCTGCTTGTGGCCCCACGGGTGTTGCGGGCGCCGGAGGGCCCGGCCGCCCGCGAGGCTAGGCGGCCTCACTTCGTTCGGCGCCGCGCCTCGAAGCCCGGCCAGGCCCCGCCGCCGCCCACCGGCACCGCGGCCAGGCCCCGCAGGCTCCGCGGCGGCCTCCAATCGGGTGAGGCTTGTCGCTGCTCGTGGCTAGCGCGCTCATCGCTCACCGCCTAGCAATTTTGCACGTAATTCCCTTGCGGCTACTTCAAACCATGAATTGGCGTCGTTGCAATTGCAACGTTTGTGGACGGTCTCCAAAAGTGACCGTAGGAAATTATGTGCGAGTTTTGTTCAGTCTTGGCCCTGCTGCCGCCCACTGGCACCGCGGCCTGGCCCCGCGGCCTGCCCCGTCGGCACGGTAATTTCGCATGCAATTCCCTTTTGGGTATTTCAAACTTTGAATTCGTATCGTTGGAATTGCAACGTTTCTGGGCTTTGTTGAAAGTTCACGCAATCGAATTGCATGCGAAATTTGGAGAGCGGCACGTTGCTGGGCTGAGGTGGGGTGTTGGCTGGCTGAGGTGGGGTGTTGGCTGGCTGAGGTGGGGTGTTGGTGCGTGACTTTTTTCGCCCTGCTCGTCGTGTTGGTGGCGGAAGCGGTACAAAGTTCTCCCTGCTGGCGAAAAATGGGCTGAAATCAGCGTTTTGGGGCGTGCTGGGAGAATTTTATACCGGGTGGGCCGCCGAGCCGGGCGTGCTGGGAGAGTTTTATACCGGGTGGGCCCGTCGGGGGTGTGTGCCGGGAGAGTTTTCTACCGGTATCGCCCGCTGAGGCCATGAGCGGGGACAGTTTTGTACCGGAAGCGGCCCCGCATGCGGGATAAAGTTCTCCCTGCTTGGGTTGTTGGTGGCGGAAACGGTACAAAGTTCTCCCTGCTGGCGCTAAATGGCCCAAAATCGGCGTTTTGGGGCGTGCCGGGAGAGTTTTGTACCGGGTGGGCCGCCGAGCCGGGCAGCAGGGCGAGTTTTGTCTCGCTGAGGGCCAGATGTGGTTTGCATAGGGCCTTTCTCACGCACATCGGCGCCCCGCCCATCGACGCCGCTGTCATGCGCTGCCGCTTCACGTGGGCCCGGTGGCCATGCCCAACCAGCCAGCGTGAACCGCATCCCGGATCCGTCGGTTCGTTCATTGCTCCACGCAAAACGCCCGCCCACGCATCATGCGGGGGCGGGCGGTATCGCAAAGAATGTATGGGGTGTAAGCAAACGCGAGCGACACGTGGAACGCTAGCGCCACCAAGAATCAGCAGGCATCAGCAAGCAGCGCAAGCAACGCAAGCGTCCCAACCGAACCTAGCGGTGCAACCGTCGCGGACTCACTTCTTCTCGAGCGTCACTCGGTAGACGTTGGTCTCGCGCAGCTGGAAGCCGGCGCGCTGGTAGAGGCGGTTCGCGGCCTCGCGCGAGGGGCGCGACGTCAGGTCGACGGTGCGGGCACCGATCTTCTGGGCGTGCTCAATGGCGGCGACGACGAGGGCCTGGCCGGCACCCTGGCCGCGGGCGCCCTCGTCGACGACGACGTCCTCGACCCATGCGCGCACGCCCGTGGGGATCTCGAAGGTGGCCAGCGACAGCATGCCGAGGATTGGGTGGTTGCCCTCCGCGTCAGCGGTGTCGGGGCGGAACACGAAGAGGTGCACGCCGGACTGGGCGAGGAAGCGCTCAACGTCGGCCTCGCTCATGGGGGCGGCGGAGCGGGAGAGCTGGGGGATCAGGCGCCCCATGGCCTCGTGGATTTCGGGCGTGGCGGCGGTGATGAGTTCGACGGTCATGTTTCTCCTAACGTTAGGTCCAATTGTAACGGCACGGGGCAGTGAACCAGCGTGATTGGCTGATATACGGGATGTGTGACCGCCGGTGATGAGCGATAGATGAGAGTGACTTTGGCCGAATGCGAGGGGCCTTCGCCGTGCTGGCGTCGCACCTGGTCTAGTGCGAGGCCGGGGTGTGCCGCCCGGCCTACGCGCGCTCGAGGAGGAGGGCGACCTCGGCGTGGGTCGTGTGGGGGAACATGTCGAAGATGCGGCCCTCGATGGGGCGCAGGGAGGGCATGGCCGCCAGGTCCTTCGCGAGCGACGCGGGGTTGCAGGAGGAGTAGATGACGCGGGGCGCGTCGCACTCGTTGAGGTAGGCGGCCAGGTCGGCGCCGATGCCTCGACGCGGCGGGTTCACGACGATGACGTCGGGTACGTCCTCGGGCGACTGGGCGCGCGCCCACGAGGTCGCGTCGTCTGCGATAAAGGATGCAGCTGACCGCGACAGGCCTGCGTGGCGTGCGGCGCTGATCGCCGACGAGATTGCCCCAGACGACACCTCAACGCCGGTGACGCGCGGGAATCCTGCGCGCGCGGCAGCGAGGGCGAAGCCGCCGACGCCGCAGTACAGGTCCCACAGGCTCTCGGGAAGTCGCCCGTCGGCGAAGGGGCGCGAGGCCCACAGCGCTGCCTGCTCGTAGAGGGCGGAGGCGACGTGCGCGTTGGTCTGCGCGAAAGAACGTGGCCCCAGCTCCAGGCCTTCGACGGACAGCGGCAGCGTGCGGGCGCGCGTCAGGATGATCTCGTCGGGGCCTTCGACGATGGCCTCGTGCGTGGGGTGGATGTTCGCGGTGACGACGTGGGCGGTCGGCACGAGGTCGCGCAGCAGCGGCAGCGCCGAGCGGATGTCGGAGACGCGATCGCGCGTGCGCAGAACGAAGCGGATCATGAGACGCTCGCCCTCGCCCACGGTGATGAGGATGTTCTTGAGTTCCCCGCGCTTGGTGGGAACGTCGTAGGGCGTCAGGTTCAGGGAACGGATGAAGCGCTTGAGGCCGGGCGTCGCGCGGTTGATGGCGGGGTGTTGGATGGGGCATCCGGGCAGGTCGACGCCGCGCCGGTCGGGCCCGAGGATGCCCAGGGTCGGGCGGCGGCGGGTTCCGCCGACGACGAGCTTCGCGCTCGTGCGGAAGCCCTTCTCGGGGGACGAGGCCGGGGCTAGCCAGTCGATATCGCTGGCTCCCGGGACGGGGGAGAGGGTGGCTGCGACGGCCTCGGCCTTATCCGCGAGCTGACGCTCGTAGGGCTGGGGGAGGAGGGTGCAGGACCGGCAGGTTCCGGCGTCAAAGTGGTCGCAGCGCATCCCTCAGTGTAAGTGGGGGCGGGGCGTACCGTCAGGTACGCCCCGCCCCCACCTGTGGTGGTTATGCCCACGCGGTGCTTAGGGCCTTGGCCATGCGCGAGCGGCGGATGAACGCCGTGCCTGCTCCCGCGGCGATCAGCGCGGCTGCCGCGAAGAGCAGCGCGTTGGTGCCGGTGCGGGCCAGGCCGCCCTTGCCGCCCTGTTCGGGGGGCGGGGAGGGGGCTGCGGAGGGCTGGGCGCTCGGAGCGGCGCTCGGGTCCGCGGCAGGCGCGGGAGGCGCGGTGACCGTCAGCGGTGCGGTCGCGGAGACGACCGGCGAGGTGGACTCGGCGACGACCGTGTGGTCTCCGGCCTCGGTGGCGGCGGGGACCGTCACCTCGGAGGTGAACGCACCGGTCTCGTCCGTGGTGGCCGTACCGACCTCGACGGGCTCAGAGTGCAGCGTGAGAGTCACGGTCGACTCGGGCGCGAAGCCGGTGCCCTTCACGGTGACGGTCTTGCCGGCCTCGACGGTCGACGGCTCGACGGTGACCGCCGGGGTCGAGAACTTCTCGGCCTTCACGGTGACCGACTTGACGGTCGTGTCCTTGCCGAAGCCCTTCAGAACGTACGCCGGGTTGTCGTACTCGAGGGTGGCACGAGCGGTCTGGTTCGGGCCGATCGTGAAGGGCCCGACGCCCGCCTTCAGGTCAGCGACGGTCAGGTTCTTGATTGTCTGGCCTGCGACGGTGACCTTGTACTTCGCGTAGGAGTCCGTGAACCCCTCGGTGTCGAAGGAGACGGTCACGCCCGAGGCGACCTTGTCGCCGGAGGTGATGGACGCCGTGAAGCTGGTCTCGCCGGTCTTGGGGGTGGGGGCCTTGAACTTTTCGAGGCTGGTAGCGGGGATCGTGGTCGCCTGCTCGCCGATGGTGGTCAGGCCGGTGGGCACGTAGTTGGGCGTGCCGTTCGTGGTGACCGTGACGACGGGGAGGATCTCGTCGGGCTGTGCGGGCAGGGTGATGACGAGGTCGTTGCCCTCGACCTTGTAGGTCAGAGCCGCGTCGGAGCCGTCGAGCTTCACCGAGGCGATGTCGTTGGCGCCGGCGCCGCGCAGCGTCACCGTGCCGTCGGCCGGCCACTTCTCGATGCCCAGGTAGATGTGGGAGTCATCGACCATGGTCTTACCCCAGGTCTCGATGGGGTAGTGAGTCGGGCGCGAGTTGTTGAGAATTCCGGGGTGTGCGCGGTTCCAGTCGCCGACGCCCTTCAGGACCGAGGCGTCCCACGGGTCGTAGGAGCCGTCGAACTTCGGGCCGACGTTGAAGAGGAACTGACCGCCCAGGGCCACGGTCGAGAACATGTTGCCCACGATCTCGGTGGTCTTGATGTGGGCGCCGCCGGGGGCCTTACGCAGGGCCGTCGTGTTGTCGACCTGCTGGATGTGGTCCCAGTCTTCCTCGGTGTAGTCCGGGTAGCCGGTGTCCTTGTAGGTGGCAGCGGCGTCGTCCCAGTTGGCGTAGCCCCACGACTTGTGGAAGATCGAGACGGCCGACTCCCAGGGGCCCTGGGTCTGCTCGGACTGCATCTCGTTGTCCCAGCCGACCTCGAAGTCTGCGCGGTCGTTGCCGACGCGCGAGTTGATCATGATGTTCGGCTGGAGCTCGTGCGCCCATGTGCGCAGCTGGTCGGACTGCTTTTCGTTGGGCTTGCCCATGTCGTACCAGAGCTCGGTGATCTCGCCGTACTTGCCGCCGAGGAGTTCCTTGAGCTGAGCATGGATGTAGTCCATGTAGCCCTCTTCGTCCAGGGTGTTGTTGTTCATCCACGGGTTTTCGGGCTGCTTCTCCCAGTCGATGTTGGAGAAGTAGAGGCCGAACTTGATGCCGACCTTCTGGCAGGCCTGCGAGAGCTCGTAGATCGGGTCTCGGTGCGAGGGCGACTGCTTCGTGAAGTTGTAGTCGGTCGTGGCCGTGTCCCACATGGCGAAGCCGTCGTGGTGCTTGGAGGTGATGAGCAGCATCTTCATGCCGCTGTCCTTAGCCTGCTGGCACCACGCGGTCGCGTCGAAGTTGGGGGCCTCGAAGGTCTGGGCGGTGGCCAGGTACTCCTCGCGGGGGATGCCCTGCAGCGGGATTCGCTGATCCCAGGTCTGCTGGTGGCCCCATGCCTTGATCTGCTCGGGGTAGCCGACTTCCTGCTTCTGGCCCTTGTACCAGCCTGCGTAGGAGGAGTAGACGCCCCAGTGGATGAACATGGTGTACTTCATGTCCTGCCACTGCGCGACCTTCGCCTCGCTGGAGGCGGGCACGGCTGCGGGGATCGCGTAGCGTGCGTCGTAGGTGGTCTGGGGGGCGGTGGTGCCCGACTGGGCGCCGTCGGCTGCTGGCGTGTCGGCCAAAGCGGGACCTGCCATTCCTAGTGTCAGTAGGCCGGCGAGGAGGCTGCCAGCCAGTCGTTTCGTGATGCGCATCAAGTCTCCATTGATTGACGGGGCTCTCAGTCGTTGAGAGCGTTTCTAGTTTGCCAGAGGTGGGGTGTAGTGCGCCACTTTCGAGTTTTGTAAAAACTTACGACAGACTTTCGCTTGGCTTACGAATGGCTGACGCTGTGCATGTTTCCGCATCAATGAGCCATGTTTGGGCTTGTCATGTCGGGATGGAATAAAAGTCTGAAAAGAGAGTTGAGTACATCAGACTCAAGTTTTGAGTGACTCACGCTGAGAGGGCTTTGGTGAGGGAATAAAACCTAGGCCTCCAAAGTTGAGTACATCAGACTCAGGTTTGAGAGCTACGGGTTGCGGAATAAAAACCCGGCTCCTAAAGTTGAGTACATCAGACTCAAGGATGTGTCGGGAGCTTCCCGGCACCACATAGACCACACAGACCAACGCAAGCCGCTCCGGCAGTGGAGATGGCCTAGCGAATGAAAGGACAACAACCATGGCACGTGCAGTCGGTATCGACCTCGGCACCACCAACTCCGCTATCGCCGTCCTCGAAGGCGGCGAGCCCACTATCATCCCGAACGCTGAAGGCGCTCGTACGACCCCCTCGGTCGTCGCCTTCTCCAAGACCGGCGAGGTCCTGGTTGGCGAGATCGCCAAGCGTCAGGCGGTCACCAACGTCGACCGCACCATCTCCTCCGTCAAGCGCCACATGGGCACCGACTGGACCACGGAGATCGACGGCAAGAAGTACACCGCGCAGGAAATCTCCGCGCGTATCCTCCAGAAGCTGAAGAGGGACGCCGAGGCCTACCTGGGTGAGCCCGTCACCGAAGCCGTCATTACGGTTCCCGCCTACTTCAACGACGCGCAGCGTCAGGCCACCAAGGACGCCGGACAGATCGCCGGCCTCAAGGTTGAGCGCATCGTCAACGAGCCCACCGCCGCGGCCCTGGCCTACGGCCTCGAAAAGGGCAAGGAAGACGAGCTCATCCTGGTCTTCGACCTCGGTGGCGGCACGTTCGACGTGTCCCTCCTCGAGGTGGGCAAGGATGACGACGGCTTCTCCACCATTCAGGTGCGCGCCACCTCCGGTGACAACCACCTGGGCGGCGACGACTGGGATCAGCGCATCGTCAACTGGCTGATCGACCAGGTCAAGGCCAAGACTGGCGCCGACCTGTCCAAGGACGCGGTCGCTCTCCAGCGCCTGAAGGAAGCTGCCGAGCAGGCGAAGAAGGAGCTGTCCTCCGCGACCTCCACGAACATCTCGCTGCAGTACCTGTCCATGACCGCCGATGGCCCCATCCACCTGGATGAGACCCTCACGCGCGCCAAGTTCGAGGAACTGACCGCGGACCTGCTCGAGCGCACCAAGAAGCCCTTCCGTGACGTCATGGCCGAGGCCGGCGTGACCGTCTCCGAGATCGACCACGTCGTTCTCGTCGGTGGCTCCACCCGTATGCCCGCCGTCACCGAGGTCGTCAAGGAGCTGACCGGCGGTCGCGAGCCCAACAAGGGCGTCAACCCCGATGAGGTCGTCGCCGTGGGCGCTGCCCTGCAGGCCGGCGTCATCCAGGGTGACCGCAAGGACGTCCTGCTCATCGACGTGACCCCCCTGTCGCTCGGCATCGAGACCAAGGGGGGCGTCATGACCAAGCTTATCGACCGCAACACCGCGATCCCGACCAAGGCCTCGGAGATCTTCTCCACCGCCGAGGATGGCCAGCCCTCCGTGCTCATCCAGGTCTATCAGGGCGAGCGTGAGTTCGCCCGTGACAACAAGCTGCTCGGCACCTTCGAGCTGTCCGGCATCGCCCCGGCTCCCCGTGGCGTGCCGCAGATCGAGGTCACCTTCGACATCGACGCGAACGGCATCGTTCACGTCTCCGCGAAGGACCGCGGCACCGGCAAGGAGCAGTCGGTGACGATCACCGGCGGTTCCTCCCTGCCCAAGGAGGACATCGACCGCATGGTGCGCGAGGCCGAGGAGCACGCCGCCGAGGACAAGAAGCGCCGCGAAGAGGCCGACGTCCGCAACCAGGCTGAGCAGGCCGTCTACTCGACGGAGAAGCTGCTTAAGGACGAGGCCGACAAGATCTCCGAGGAGACCCGTGAGGCCGTCCAGAAGGATGTCGACGCCGTCAAGGAAGCCCTCAAGGGTGACGACATCGAGGCTGTGAAGACCGCGATGGCGACCCTGTCCGAGTCCGGCATGAAGATTGGCCAGGAGATCTACGCCAAGCAGCAGGCCGACGAGGCCGCCGCGCAGTCCGCTCCTGCCCAGGACGATGTCGTGGACGCCGAGATCGTTGACGAGGACGACAAGTGAGCACCGAGGAAACCAACGGTTTCTCGGCGCCCAACGAAGACGCCAACGTCGCCGGGGCCGACTCTTTCGAGTCGGCCCCGGCCGACCAGGCGGCCGAGAACAACGACGCCGCACCCGGTGCGGGTGACGCAGCCCAGGCCTCGTCCGAGGCTTCGGCCGACGACATGAGTGCCTTCGAGGATCAGATTGAGGACTCTGACCTCGCCAAGGCCCTCGAGCGCATCGCGGCCGTCGAGGATCAGCTGGCCCGCGCCAACGCGGAGCTGTACAACCAGGGCCAGGAGTACGCCAACTACGTGCGTCGCTCCAAGGAGGCTATTCCCGGTCACAAGACCGCCGGCCAGGACGAGGTCATCGACTCGCTCATCAGCGTTCTCGACGACATCGCGGCAGCCCGTGCGCACGGCGACCTGGAGGACGGTCCCTTCGCGTCGATCGCCACGAAGCTCGAGGAGACGCTCAAGACGCGCTTCGAGCTGGAGCGCTACGGCGCCGAGGGCGACGACTTCGATCCGGCCCTGCATGACGCCTGATGGCGACGACCAGCGCGGACGTTGACCATCCCGTCATCGGGCAGGTCCTCACCAGCGGCTACCGCCGCGGAGACCGCGTGGTGCGCGCCGCGAAGGTGCTGGTGAACAACCCTGAATAACAGCGACAACACGCTCGTGACTGAAAGTGAGGTGAAACGCGCGTGAGTGAACAAGAATGGTTCTCGAAGGACTTCTACAAGGTCCTGGGAGTCGATAAGAAAGCGGATAAGAAGGCCATTACGAAGGCCTACCGCAAGCTGGCGCGGCAGTGGCACCCGGATCAGAACCCGGGCGACAAGGCGGCCGAAGCCAAGTTCAAGGAAATTGGCGAGGCATACGCGGTCCTGTCCAACGACGAGGATCGCAAGCGCTACGACGCGATTCGCGCGATGGCCGGCGGTGGAGCTCGATTCTCCGCCGGATCCGGCGGCGCCGGTGGCTTCGAAGATCTCTTCGGCGGCTTCAGCGGCGGCGGTTTTGGGGGCGGCGGCCACAACGTGCGCTTCCAGACCTCCGGCATGCCCGGCGGCGGGGCTGGCTTTGAGGACATCCTCTCCGGCCTCTTCGGCGGTGGCGGCGGTGCGGGCGCGCGCTTCGGGGGCGACCCCTACGGCTCGCCCTTCGGCGCCGGCGGCCATGCCCAGCAGGCGGCACCGACCCCCGAAAAGGGTGGCACGGTGCGCGCGAAGCTGGCCATCTCCTTCCGTCAGGCCCTCGACGGCGCGACGCTGACCATCAAGGTCGGCGGCTCTCCGATCAAGGTTCGCATCCCCGCGGGCATCAAGGACGGCCAGAAGGTGCGCGTCAAGGGCCACGGCAAGCCCGGTGTGCACGGCGGTCCGGCTGGCGACCTCGAGGTCGCCGTGACCGTCAAGCCACACCCCGTGTACTCGCGCGAAGGAAACGACCTGGTGGTGACACTGCCCGTGACCGTGTCCGAGGCCATCCTCGGGTGCGTCGTCGACGTGCCCATGGTGGACGGCAACACGGCCACCGTGAAGGTGCCCGCAGGGTCCTCCTCGGGGTACTGAGATCCGCGTGCGCGGAGGGGGCGTCAAGACCTCCAAGGCGACGGGCGACCTGATCGCTCGCGTGGCCATCCGCGTCCCCGAGAAGCCGAGCCGCGAGCTCAAGAAGCTCGCGAAGGAGCTGGCGGCGGCCGAGGGCGACCTCGACGTGCGCGCCTCTCTCTCGCTCAGGCCTCGGAGGAGTAAACGATGGCGAGCACTGGAACGGACGACGCGATTACGTTCGTCATCTCGGTTGCGGCCGAGCTGGCGGGCATGCACCCGCAGACCCTGCGCCAGTACGACCGACTCGGCCTGGTGATCCCCGCCCGCACCAAGGGGCGGGGTCGCCGCTATACGAAGCGCGACGTGCAGCGCCTGCGCGACGTGCAGCGGATGAGCCAGGAAGAAGGCATCAACCTCGCAGGAATCCGACGCATCCTCGAGCTCGAGCGCCGCGTCGAGGCCCTGGAAGAGGAACGGGACGCCCTGCGCGATGCGGTCACGGCCGCTGAAGCCAGGCGTAATCGAGTGTTTGCTGCGTCCGCGGATGGTCAGGTCATGCCGATACGGCGTGGTGAGCGGCCGTGGGATCGCACGTCACGGCGTGCGAATGGCTCCGGTGGCTCCCTCACCGTGTGGAGCCCTGTGCGCGCTCTTGCCGCGCTCGCGGCCGCCCAGACGTCGGCGCGCTCGGAGCTTCCGGCGCCGCCGCGTTCGAAGGCACACGACGTCATCGAAGGGACGATCGTCTCCCAGCGGTAGCATGCATCGTTTCTGATCGGCACGACACTGAGAAGGCTGCATCGTTTCTCAGCGGTGCGACACTGCAACATAAAAGGACTGCGGGACCCATCCAAAGGATGGGTCCCGCAGCATATTCGATCGAGGATCCGGGGGCACACAGGATCCCCGACCGAAGCCTGGAACAGGCGGCAGGCTTGCGCCCGCTGAACATAGTTTTACCAGGTCACAGCGGGTTTCGGTAGTCGATTTTTGGGGTGTTCGTCGCTTGGGGCAAACGTGCAGGGGGCGCGGAAAAAATGTGCGTCTAATTCGCAACTCTTTTTCTGAAATGCCCTCTGACCTGCACGTTTGTTGATGATGAGGTGTTTTCCTTGAAAATGCTGAGATCTTGGGCTGCTCGGGCGGTGTTGTCGGGCGGCTGAGCGGTCGAAATTAACCGCCGAACAATATCGACGCCGTCACACAGAAATGGCGTATGTAACGTCGATATGCAATGCGTAACTATCTGTGCAGGTCAGGGGCGCACCCGCGTGTCGCGCGAGGAAAGACACCCTCTTGATGGTCCCCGGCCTCGTCCTGGTGGGGGGGAGGTCGATATGCGTCGACGACGCGGCCAGCGCCCCGCATGCGATAACGTGGATGCATGACGAATTCTTCGCATCACCTGTCGGTGCGCTCTCGCCTTGCTACGGCTGCAGGCGGCGCTGCCCGCTTCGCGTCCCGAGCCCTCGGGCGCGGTTCTGGCGGCATGATTGGCGGCGAGGTTGCGCTGCGTATCTCCCCGAAGCTCCTCCGTGAACTGGCTGCCCCCTACTCGTCCGTCATTGTGACCGGCACGAACGGCAAGTCGACGACGACGCGCATGGTGCGTGCGGCGCTCGAAAGCGCCGGTCGCGTCGCCTCGAACATCAACGGCGACAACATGACCTCGGGTGTCCTGACGGCGCTCATGCAGGGCAAGGGCGCGACGCGGGCCGCCCTCGAAGTCGACGAGATGCATGTGCCCGCTGTTGCGGCCGACGTGGATCCGGCCGTGTTCGTTTATCTCAACCTTTCGCGCGACCAGCTCGATCGCGTGGGAGAGATCGGGACGGTCGAGCGTCGTCTGCGTGAGGGGGCCTCGGCTCATCCGGACGCCGTCGTCGTCGCAAACTGCGATGATCCTCTCATCGTCTCGGCTGCCGCCGACAATCCGAACGTTGTGTGGGTCGCAGCCGGTGGAGGCTGGGGTGGCGACTCTGCCGCGTATCCGCGCGGTGGCCGCGTCGTCCGCAGCGGTGACGACTGGCATCTGATCCCCGCATTCGAGGGGGAGGAACTGCCGGAACTGACGAGTCGTCCGCAGCCCGAGTGGTGGCTCGAGGACGTTGAGCTTTCCCCCCGAAGGCCCGCGCGCGACGCTGCGCGGACCGGACGGCATCAGCGTCCCCCTTAACCTGCAGCTTCCCGGGCGCGCGAACCTCGGCAATGCCGCGCAGGCGGTCGCCGCGGCCGTCGCGATGGGCATCGACCCAGCCGTCGCAGCCTCGGCCGTCAGCGGGGTTACCGAGGTCGCCGGGCGATACTCCGTGCACGACGTCAACGGGCGCCGCGCCCGCCTCATGCTGGCGAAGAATCCGGCTGGATGGCAGGAAGCCATGACGATGATCGACCCGCGCGTCGACCAGGTTGTCATCGGCGTCAACGGTCAGGTTCCCGACGGCCAGGACCTCTCCTGGCTGTGGGACGTCGACTTTTCCGCCGTCAAGCAGCCCGGCCGCCGCGTCGTCGCCTGTGGTGAGCGCGGTGCCGACCTGGCTGTGCGCCTCGAATACGCGGGTGTGCACTGCGACCTCGTCCCGCTGCCCATGGATGCCTTGGCGCTCTGCGAGCCGGGCCGCGTCGAGATGCTCCTCAACTACACGGCCATGCGCGACTTCAAGGTCCTGCTCGATCGAAAGGAAGGCACGCGATGAGCGCCTCCACGCTGCGAATCGGCGTCCTCATGCCCGAGGTGCTGGGTACCTACGGCGACAGCGGGAATGCCCTGATCCTCGCCGAGCGCGCCCGCAGGCGCGGCATCGACGCCGAGGTCGTCCACGTTGGGCTGACCGATGAAATCCCCGACAGCCTCGACATTTACACGCTCGGCGGTGGCGAAGATACCGCTCAGGCGCTCGCTGCCGATAAGTTCCGCCGCACCTCGGGCCTCGCCCGCGCCCTTGATGCCCGGCGCCCGCTCCTGGCGATCTGCGCATCCCTGCAGGTCCTCGGCCACTGGTACGAGGATGCGCGCGGCGCTCGCGTGCCGGGCATGGGTGTCCTCGACATCACGACCGAGCCTCAGGGGCACCGTGCGATCGGCGAACTCGTCTGTGAGCCCGTCCTTGATGGCCTCACCCAGACGCTCACCGGCTTCGAAAACCACGGGGGCGGTACCGTCCTCGGCCCTGACGCCGCCCCGCTGGGACGCGTGCTGTCCGGCGTTGGCAACGGCACGCCTCGCGGCACGACCCCACCCGAGGTGCGCTACGACGGCGCCGTTCAGGGATCCATCATCGCGACCTATATGCACGGCCCTGCTCTCGCGCGTAATCCGGAGCTGGCGGACCTGCTGCTGCAGCGCGCCACCGGGTCTGAGCTCGCGCCCCTTGAAGTCCCGGGCGTCGCCCAGCTGCGCGCTGAGCGTCTGCGCATCGTTCACGAGGCCTGATGGGTCTGCGGGAACGCCCGCGCTGAGCCCCGCGTTGCTATGCTGACACAAACGAATTCCTAGGAAGGCTTTCCTCATGTCGAACCCCAGGCCTTACGGAGTCCCCGGCGAGCAGGGCACCCCCTGGCCGCAGTACGGACAAGATGGTGCGAACGGCGCGATGCCCGCCCAGGGCGCCTATCCGGGTACCGGTTACAGCGGTCCCGCGGTCATGCCCACCATGAAATTGCCCAGTCGAGCCCCCGGCACGATTATGATCGTCGTCGGCCTGCTCATGATGCTCATCGTCGCCCCGGTCATCTTCGCTGTGGTCGCTTTCTCAGGCCTCAACACGGAGACGCCCGAGAATGTTAACGCCGTCAGCATCACCAATGGCGGGACCGTCGAGGTTGGTGCCAACGGGCAGTACACGATCCTCCTCGGCGAGGCTGAGGCAACGTCGTGCACGATGACGGACACGGACGGCGACGTGTACGACATGCACACGTTTGCTGGGGTCAACAACTACTACACGGCCACGGATCTGCCCGCGGGTACCTACCGCATCGACTGTGAGGGTCTGCCCGCGGGAGCCGACATTGCGGGCATGGATGTCAGTGCTGGTGACATCACGAAGTCCAGCACGAACGGCCTCATCTGGTCCACGGTCGTCGGTGTCAGCGGCACGATCATCATGATCATCGGCATCGTGCTCGTGGTGAAAGCCAACGGCAGGCGCCGAGAGATTCAACAGCAGGCGATGATGTCGGCCATCGGCTGACAGCACTCCGTACGCGAGGGGCGAGGCCCCGGAGGATCTCCGGCCTCGCCCCTTTGCTGCATCGACACCACCTCGAGTAAGGACGCCATGCACACCCTGTCTTTCACGGGCGCACGCCAGGTGCGTTTCCCCGCCCCCGATGTCGCGCGAGGCTTCATGCTCGCGCTCATCGCGCTGGCAAATGTGCCCTTCTGGCTGCGCTATTTCCCGGATGCGCCGCAGGTGGGCGAGGCGGCGCTGGCGGCCATGAACGACGCCGATCAGTGGTGGTACCTGGTGCGAACCCTGTTTGTGGACCGTCGCGCGTATCCGCTGTTTTCGATTCTGTTCGGCTTTGGTATGGCGATCATGGCCTCGCGCACGATCGAGCGTGAGCGCCGCTTCGCGATGGACGCGATTCCCCCCCGAGCTGAGCGCCGGGTGGAACACCGTCCAGTGGGAGAACGTCCGGGATTCCGTCGAGCGGCGAGCGCGCCGCGCGGCCTCACGCCTGATTCGCCGCCGCGGCTGGTGGATGCTGGCCTTCGGCCTGGTGCATGGAATCGTCTTCGCGGGCGACATTATTGGCGCGTACGGTCTCGTGGCGGTCATTTTTGCCGAGGTGATTGTCATGCGGCGGCCCTGGCTGCGCGTGCTGGTCAGCGCGATCATCGCCTCCTTGAGCATGCTCGGGATTTGGTCGATGGCGGCGATGGTGGGGCGCGAGCCGATGGTGCTGGAGAGCCATGGACCCGTCGCGTTGGACGCGTCGTATCTGCTGGTCTCGCTCGCCTCCTGGCTGATCGCGACGCCAATGACTGTCCTGACGGCGCTCGTCGTCCCCTGCGTGATGATCGGCGTGGGTGTTGCTCGCTGGGGGCTGCTGCAGGATCCGCGTGGGCGCGGGCCGCTCCTGGTTGGCATCGCGCTTGTGGGCCTGGGGATCGGAGCGCTCGGGGCCGTTCCCTTCGCCCTTATGCAGCTGGACTGGGCATTTGTCGGGTCGGCTGCCTGGTCGTATCCGCTCTTTCATGCCTCGGGTGTTGCGGGAGCCTGCGGGTGGCTGGCGCTTCTCGCGCTCGTGGGAGGTGGCCCACGCGAGAGTCTCGGCTCGGTATGCGCGTTCTTGAGTGCGATCGGTCGCCGTTCGATGACCGCCTACCTGTCGCAGACGCTGCTCTTTATTGTTATGTTCGGCGTGCTTGGCGCGTTCGGCGTTCGTGTGCTGGGGGTTGCGGTTTCGGGGCTTCTTGCACTGGGGGTCTGGGCGCTGATTGGCTTCGGCTGTGTGATTGCCGAGGTCGGGGGAACCTCTCGTGGTCCCGCGGAGTGGGCGCTGCGTTGGCTGGTTGCCAAGACGGCGAGGCCTTTGCCGCTGCCCACCTTGCCGCTCGCATTCCCAGCCGCCTCGGTCGGTTCGGGGGCGGCAATACCGGGACCGTCCTTGTCAATGCCGCCGGTTTCTGGCGCTGGGCCCCGCGGGATTTCGCAGGATTCACCGGGGTCCACCAATGCAAATTGCCCTATTTAGTAGAAAGTTTTGTGTTCTGCAAGAGCTAATCGTAAATGTGATCAAGCATACAAACTAAATAGTTGCCTCGGGCCCCCCGGATGAGCTGCGACGATGGTGACGCACCGTCTTGAAGGTGGCGTTCAGCGGTGGCGTAAAAGCCTTGGGGGCATTGGTTTTTCGCGGTTTCTACGCTACTGTGAAAGCACCAAGACACGTGCTGGTAACACGATGAGGTGAGCGGAGGAGGCGCCAATGGGAAAGCATATGTGGACCATCGTTAGGGGCGGTCGACGCGCTCTCGCCCCGTCGGTAGCGACGCAGTGGCGCGTCAATGAATATCGGCACGAATAGGGGAACATCATGGGCTGGCTTTGGCGGGCGGATGCCGACGGAGGAACCGACGGTGAGGAGACGCCTCGCCGCCGCGATCTGCCGGACGATACCGCCTCTGATATGGAACAATGGGGAGGTAGCAAAGCAGCACCTCCGGAAGGAATTGTCACGGGTAATTCGGAGTTTGAAGCGAATCGTTTCGATATGGTTCGCCCCATCACGCAGGAGCGCTTGGGCCTCCTATTTGACTCTGAGGGGTGGACTTGGCGTATCGATAACGATGGGGATCTCTGTGGTTTGTGGGAGGGACACCTATTCTGCTTCCGCTTCCTTGGCGACTCGCGCGAGGTGCTGTCGATCGTCGCGTTCATGAAGAGTCTCGTTCCCATCGAATTTGGCGAGGATCTACGCGACTTCCTGCAGGCCTGGCACGGCGAGTTCCTGTGGCCGAAGGCGTACGTCGCTGACCAGGATGAGGGTGACCGTGTTGTCGCCGAGGTGAATGCTGACTATGAGTATGGTGCGACGGATGCGCAGCTCGTTCAGCAGGTGATGTGTGCGCTCGCGACGACGCTGCAGCTGTTCCGCGCGCTCGAGGAGCGCTACGGTCTCGAGGGAGACGAGGGGTCCGGTCCAGCTGGTGGGCATCAGCGCGGCTTTGGTGGTCCCACCTGGCTTCCGGAGAACTGACTCACATCCTCCAGAAATTTGAAGTTGAGTGGAATAGACTCAACTTCGGCTTCGTTGTGTCTGTCAGAAGGCGTCGAGTGACTCGGCGCCACCAGACAAACCATTTGGAGGAGTAATTTCATGGCACGTGAAATGACAACAAAGGCGCAGGAGGCCGTCTCCTCTGCGCTCGCGGCTGCTGGTGCGGCCGGAAACCCGCAGGTGGAGCCCATCCACCTGCTCGAAGCTCTCATTGAGCAGCGCGAAGGTATTGCGCTGTCTCTTCTCGAGGCTGTTGGCGCCGATGTGCGCGCGATTGGTGCGCGCACCCGCAACGCCCTCGTGGCTCTCCCGAGCGCGCAGGGCGCCTCCATGGGGAGTGCTCAACCCTCGAACGCGCTGCTCGCGATCGTTCGCGACGCTGGCGAGCGCGCCGAGGCCGGCGGTGACCAGTACATTTCGACCGAGCACCTGCTCATCGCTCTGGCCGCCTCGCAGACCGAGGCCGGTCGAATCCTCACCCAGGGTGGAGTTGACGCCGACGCTCTCACGCAGGCGCTCGCTCAGCTGCGCCCCGACCCGATTACCTCGGCCGACCCCGAGGGATCCTTCGAGGCCCTGTCCAAGTACGGCCGCGACCTCACGGAGGTTGCCCGCGAAGGCAAGCTCGACCCGGTCATCGGGCGAGATAACGAGATTCGTCGCGTCATCCAGGTCCTGTCTCGTCGTACCAAGAACAACCCTGTTCTGATCGGTGAGCCCGGCGTTGGTAAGACGGCCGTCGTCGAAGGCCTCGCCCAGCGCATCGTCGCCGGCGATGTCCCGGAATCCCTGCGCGACAAGCGCCTGGTCTCCCTCGACGTGTCGTCGATGGTTGCTGGCGCGAAGTATCGCGGTGAGTTCGAGGAGCGCCTGAAGGCCGTCCTCGCTGAGATTCAGCGCTCCGACGGTCAGATCATCACCTTCATCGACGAGCTGCACACGGTCGTCGGTGCGGGAGGCGGCTCCGAGGGCGCAATGGACGCGGGCAACATGCTCAAGCCCATGCTCGCCCGCGGTGAGCTGCGCATGGTCGGCGCGACCACGCTCGACGAGTACCGCGAGAACATCGAGAAGGACCCCGCGCTGGAGCGTCGCTTCCAGCAGGTGTTCGTCGGTGAGCCCTCGGTCGAGGATACCGTCGCCATCCTGCGTGGCATCGCCCCGAAGTACGAGGCGCACCACAAGGTGACCATCTCCGACGGTGCTCTTGTCGCCGCGGCCACCCTGTCGAACCGCTACATCACGGGTCGACAGCTGCCCGACAAGGCCATCGACCTGATCGACGAGGCCGCGTCTCGCCTGCGCATGGAGCTCGACTCCTCGCCGGTCGAGATCGACGAGCTGCGCCGTAGTGTGGATCGCCTTCGTATGGAGGAGTCCTACCTGACCGAGTCCGATCCGGAGGGCCTCGACGAGGCCACCCAGGATCGCCTGAGCAAGCTGCGCGCCGACCTGGCGGATCGCGAGGAGACGCTGCGTGCGCTCACTGCCCGTTGGGAGGCCGAAAAGGCCGGTCACAACCGCGTCGGTGATCTGCGTGTTCAGCTCGATACGCTGCGCACTCAGCTGGATCTGGCCGTGCGCGAGGGTCGCTGGGAAGAGGCTGGTCGCCTCCAGAACGGCGAGATCCCCGCGGTTGAGCGCCAGATTGCCGAGGCGGAAGCTCAGGCTGAAGCTCAGGATGCTCGCGGTGATGAAGAGCCGATGATCGCTGAGAAGGTTGGCCCCGCAGAAATCGCCGAGGTGATCGAAGCGTGGACCGGAATTCCGACGGGTAAGCTCCTGCAAACTGAGACCGACAAGCTCCTGCACATGGAGGACGAGCTCGGAAAGCGCCTCATTGGTCAGAAAGATGCCGTGCGAGCAGTGTCGGATGCGGTCCGTCGCTCCCGTGCTGGTCTGTCCGACCCCAACCGTCCGACCGGTTCGTTCCTGTTCCTCGGCCCGACGGGCGTGGGTAAGACCGAGCTGGCCAAGGCGCTCGCGGAGTTCCTCTTCGATGACGAGCGCGCCATGGTGCGCATTGACATGTCGGAGTACTCCGAGAAGCACTCGGTTGCACGCCTCGTCGGTGCCCCTCCGGGGTACGTGGGCTACGAGCAGGGCGGTCAGTTGACCGAGGCTGTGCGTCGTCGTCCGTATTCTGTCGTCCTTTTGGACGAAGTTGAGAAGGCTGATCTGAGATTTTCGACATTCTTCTGCAGGTGTTGGATGACGGACGTCTCACGGACGGGCAGGGGCGGACGGTGGACTTCCGTAACACCATCCTGATCCTCACCTCGAACCTCGGTTCGCAGTTCCTGTCGGACCCTGACTTGACACCCGAAGGAAAGCGGGAGTCTGTCATGTCTGTTGTTCGCTCGGCGTTCCGTCCGGAGTTCCTCAATAGGCTGGATGAGACGGTCATGTTTGACGCGCTTACCCGCGAAATCTGGGCGAGATCGTCGATTTGCTCGTCGCGTCGCTGGAGTCTCGTCTCCGCGAGCGTCGCATCGGTTTGACAGTAACCGAACCAGCCCGCGGATGGCTCGCTCGCGTGGGCTATGACCCGGCATTCGGTGCCCGTCCGCTGCGTCGCCTGATTCAGCGCGAGATCGGTGATCGACTGGCTGTTCTGCTGCTCGGTGGAGACGTTCAAGATGGTCAGAATGTGACAGTTGACATTAACGACTCCATCGACGGGCTTGTCATGAATGTTGATAAACCCTGAGATTGCGCGGTACACTGACTACCAGTGTGTATTTCGGACGCGCGGTATGTGGCGTCTGCAACAGCAGGAGATGATATGACAACCCAGAGGAAGGCCCGTGGCGCCTACTCCGTAGGACAGGCGACGCGTGAATCCATCCTCTCGGCAGCGATGGTTCTGATCGCAGAGCGAGGCTACAACGGCTTTTCTCTGCGCGACCTCGGCCGTCGAGTCGGTATTTCGCACCCCGCCGTCGTCTATCACTTCCCCTCAAAGGAAGCGATCCTGCGCAGTGCGATCCAGCGTCACGAGGAGATGAACGCTTCTCTTCGACGTCACCATTAACGAAGAATCGGAAGGTGGCTTCGACGAGGGCGGCATCACCGCCGGCTCGTTTGTTGACTGGGCGGTCGGAGAGATGCGCTTCGCCATGAAGCCCGGCGCTGACGCGGCCATCGCTCTGGACTGTGTCCTGTGGGCCGAGTCCTCTTCTGAGACGCACCCGGCGCACGCCCACTACAAGTACCGCACGCAGCAGATGGAGGAAGCCCTCACTGCGATGATCCAGAACTTCGTCGAGGAGGAGGGTGCCGACATCGGCACCACGCCTCGTACTCTGGCGAAGATCCTCATCCGCTACTGGTACGGCTCGGTCGTCTCGGCTCGTTACAACGATGAGCCGATTGACGCTCGCGAGTTCGTCGCGGACTTCCTGGCCGTGTGCGTGCAGCTCCTGCACCTGCCCGCGCACTACGTCCTCAAGCTCGGCGCTTCGGTGCCCGAGGAAGTTGCTGAGGTCTACGCTCGCACACTGCGTAAGATCAGTGAAAAGACCACCGCGGCCGCCGAGGTTGGTGCGGCCCCGGAGGCCACCGCGTGATCGGCACACTGCCGTCTTTCGATGTCGCCCTCGTCCTTCGTGTCGGGGGCGACGTCGTCTATTCGCACGGCGACGTTGATCGCGAGTTCCCGCTCGCGTCGGTGACGAAGCCGATCGTCGCGTGGTCCGTGCTGGTCGCGGTTGATCGTGGCCTCGTCTCGCTTGATGATCCTGCGGGTCCCGAGGGGGCGACGGTTCGTCATCTCCTGGCCCATGCCTCGGGCCTGCCCTTTGAGGGGCGGCGCCCCGTTGCCGCGCCCGAGAAGCGCCGCATCTACTCGAACGAGGGTTTCGACATTCTCGGCGAGGTGGTCGAGGCGGCCACCGGCGTCGGCGTCTGCGAGTGGGTGCGCCGCACGGTCTTCGAGCCGCTTCGCATGACGACGGCGGATATTCCCGGCAGTCCCGCCCATGCCGGTGTTGCGAGTGCGGCGGATGTCAGCCTCTTTGGCGCCGAGCTTGCCCGCCCGACGCTCGTGAGTGGCCCCTTGGCGGCTCTCGCGGGGCTCTCGCAGTTCCCCGCGCTCGCCGGTGTCGTACCCGGCTACGGGCGCTTCACTCCCTGTCCGTGGGGTCTCGGCCTCGAGATTCGCGGCGAGAAGTCCCCGCACTGGACTGCCCCCGACGCCTCCCCGCGCACGATCGGGCACTTCGGGCAGTCCGGCTCCTTCGTGTGGGCGGACCGTGACCTCGACGCCAGTGCGGCCTTTGTCGGCGCGGAGCCTTTCGGGCCCTGGCATCACGACAACTGGTCGGCGCTTAACTCGCAGCTGCTGGGCCTCGCGCGCGAGCACGCGTAATCGATACGGAACGAGGCCTGGGCACCCACCCAGGCCTCGACTCGCGCCGGGACTGTTCCCCGGCCTCGTTGTCTCTCTTAGTCGACGTCGACGATGACGGGCACGTGGTCCGAGGCGCCCTTTCCCTTGCGCTCGTCGCGGTCGATCTGCGCGCCACTGACACGCGCGGCCAGCGCTGGCGAGCAGTATGCGAAGTCGATGCGCATGCCCTCGTTCTTGGGGAAGCGCAGCTTCTGGTAGTCCCAGTAGGTGTAGTTCGTGACGCGGTCTCGCGTGACCTCGACCCAGCCGTCCGCGGCGAAGGCGGCGAAGGCCTCGCGCTCGGGGGCTGACACGTGCGTGGCGCCTCGAAGGCGCTCATGTCCCACACGTCCTCGTCCAGGGGTGCGACGTTCCAGTCGCCGACGAGGGCGATGCGGGCCCTGGGATCCTCCAGCCAGCCGCGCCCCTGCTCGGCGAGGTTTGCCAGCCACTGGAGTTTATAGGTGTAGTGCGCGTGGGTGAGTTCGCGGCCGTTGGGCACGTACAGGCTCCAGATCGTCATCGACGAGGCCTGCCCCTCCTCGGCGGGAAGGACGCCGGTCGTGTCGACGGTGACGCCGAGTGCGCGGGCTTCGACGACGGGCGGCTCACCGAAGGCGGGCTGGGTGGGGAAGTGGTCACGAACCTCGAGGATCGGCAGGCGCGAGGCCACGGCGACGCCGTTCCACTGGTTGAGACCGTGGATTGCAACGTGGTAGCCCGCTTCCTCGAACGGCTCGATGGGGAACTGGTCGGGGCGGCACTTGATTTCCTGCATGGCGAGCACATCTGTGTCAGAGCGTTGAAGGAAGGCGATGACGCGGTCGACGCGCGTGCGGATGGAGTTGACGTTCCAGGTCGCAAATCTCATGGGGTTGAGCCTATCGGTGGGTCGGGGGGAGCGGCTGCGTGAAACGCGCGTGAAACATGCGCGATGGGTGTGAGTTGTGTGAGTCCTTATTTAGAGTGATAATGATTCTCACCAACAACATAGCTAGAAAAGGCACCCGAATGTCACACCTGCGACGCATCAGCACCGCTGCGCTCGCCATCTTCCTGGCACTCACCCCGGCCGCCGCGTGGGCTGGTCCCGACCAGGACAAGGAATGGATCGTTACCGGACAGCACGTTGATGCACCCATCCCCGTCTGGCATGACGACACCAACAGCTTCTCCCTGAACACCATCAACATGCCGATGGAGAAGACCGCTCTGTGGATTCCTAAGGCGTGGACCGGCACCGGCGAGAAAGACGAGGCGAAGTCGCAGCTCGTCGTTCCGGCGAAGCGTCCCGACCTGGCCTTCCTCGGGGCCGAGGGGACCGTCCTGAACGCCGCGCCCCAGAACCCCGGACCCGGTAATACGCCCATCTGGGCGGGCCTCGGCGCGGGCGAGATCGGCGACACTGACAAATTCGAAGGCGAGACCTACACGCTCGACCTCATCAGCGTCGACGGTCCGGGCCGCATGGAGATGTTCATCGACAATGGCGACAGCGTCAACCGCTTCCTCTCCAGCCATGACACCGCGTACCGCAGCGTCTACAACCCGCGCCACACGCACCTGTACACGACCTTCACGCAGCCCGGCCGCTACGTTGCGAACTACAAGATGACCGCGCGCAGCGCCGACGGCACCGCTATCTACTCCTCGCCGATCACCCCGCTGGTCTGGCAGGTTGGTGGCGCAAACCCCGCCGACGGCACCATCAAGGACATCGAAGCCGCCTACAACGCGGCGCGCGCGGAGCGCACCGATGGTAACGCTGCCACCCCGACGCTGACCGTCTCCCATCACGCCGAGCGTGAACACCCCGGCGACAACCACCTGACCGACATCACGCTCGACACGGGCGTCGCCACCGATACGGGGCGCGCATGGATCACCGTCAACGGCTACTTCCTCACCGAGGTCGCCGTCGAAGGAGGCCGTGCGACCGTTTCCGAGCTGCTCGGCGCCGACGCCGCGGCCGTGCAGGCCGTCTACATCCCCGGCGACTCTGCCTCGGCGCGTTGGATCTCGCAGACCGTCCAGTACTCCCAGAAGGACACTGAGCCCGTCACCGTCGGCGCCGCCGACACGATCCTCGGTCCCTCCAACCCGGATCCGGCCCCCGTGTGGAACCCCGACCATCTGCCGATCTCCTCGCGCCGCGTCGACGTCTCCTACGACCTCATCCCCGGGACGACCGACCAGTACACGGCCACCGTGCGCGCGAACGACCCGACCCTGCGCGCCACCTACAAGATCGAGTTCCTCGAGTCCAAGTACGATTTCAGTCCGTGGTGCTCCATGGAGGGCACGCTCGGCGCGGGCGGCATGGACACGAAGTCGCAGGACCTCGGCGTGTGTCAGTCCGACCCAATGTACATGCGCGTGACCCTGCGCCCCCACCCGCTCTCCGACGCGGTCATGACCGTCGCGGATGCCTCCGACGTCACCGTCGGCTCCCACGTCGGCCTCACCGCCATGCTGAAGATGCGTGACGGTGTCGCCGCCCCCGACGAGCCGGAACCCGCTCCGAACCCGACCCCGACGCTGGCTCCCGCACCCGATAACGGTGGAAACGATGCAGCCCCGGCCCCGGCCTCGTCCCTGCTGAACGATCCCGTGGAGATTGCGCGCGGGCACCTGGACGTGCGCCTGACCCAGGCCAGCGGCGAGGGTGGCCTCACCTACGGCCTCGCCGTCAAGGACGACTCCCTGACCAACGCGCGCACCTCCGTGCTGCGCACCGTCGGCTCCACGACCCTCGCGGTCGCCCCCAATGCGCGCTTCGTGCGCCCCGCATCCCTGTCGGATCCGAGCTACGACGTGCTCGGCCCGGTGGGAACAGCCACGTACGTGCTGCCGGAGACTCAGAACAGCGACATCGTGTGGCCCGGCCTGTCCACCGAAGGTATCGACTACGCGGCGTTGTCCGACGGCGCCGACCTGACCCTGCACCTCGCGCAGGCTCCCGAGGGCGCACGAGTCGCCTTCTTCCAAGGAGGCACCTTCGGCGCGGGCGCGAAGGTCCACTTCGACTCGAGTAAGGGCGATGGCGTCGTCCACACGACCGAAGCAACGCACATGCACGGCAACTGGGTTTTCAGTGCGCCGGGCACCTACCGCATCGAGGTGGGCGCGCGCAGCGGCGAGCGCAGCCTCGTCGAACCCCAGTCCTTCACCGTGATCGTGCGCTCCGGCCACCACGACGAACGGCCTGCCCCGGTGGACGAGGAGCCAGTCCCGACGCCCTCACCCGGACCTGCGCCCACGCCGGAGCCGACCCCGGCACCGTCTCCCAGCGTTGATCCCACACCCGCGCCGAGCGCGGACCCCGCTCCGGCGCCGAGCGTCGACCCTGCGCCTGCACCGGCTCCCGCACCGACGGCGGACCCGGCGCCCGCTCCGACCGCGGACCCTGCGCCTGCACCCGCGCCTGCACCCGCTCCGGCCCCCAGCGTCGACCCTGCGCCTGCACCGGCTCCCGCACCGACCGCGGGCCCGGCGCCTGCACCCGCGCCTGCACCGAGTGCCGATCCTGCGCCCGCACCGGCGCCCATGCCGACGCCCTTCCCGGCCCCTGCACCCACTGGCGGTCCGGTTCGAGTGCCCGCAGCGCCCGCGACCAACGCAGGCACCCCGGCCTCGTCCGGTGGGACTCGCACGTCGGGCCCCGCAGCCACGGGTGGCAGCGCGAGCGCAGCTCCCGCTGCTCGCAGTAACGGAACGGCAAGTGGGACAACCGGTGCGGCCAGCTCGGCACCCGTGACCGCCCCGAAGGCCGCGCCCACGCCGTCCGCAAGCCCGTCAGCCGCTCCCCAGAGCGGCGCGCAGAGCGGTGCCCAAAGCGGTGCGGCGGCGAGCCCGGAGGCTGGAACCAGCGACGCGGCCGCATCCCTGCCGGTCGCCGCGGCTGCGGATACTGGCCGCTCGGGCGGATGGAGCCCCTACTGGCTCGTCCTCCTCGTCATCCCGGCAGCCCTCGCCGGTGGCGGAGCCGGATACCTGATCCGGACCCGATGAGGTGCCCAGCCGGGGCGGGATGCGAGAGCGTTCCCGCCCCGGCTTCGTGCTGCCGAAACGATGCGGCGCTAGACTTCCCCCATGGGAACAGCGCTGGTCACCGGAGCAACCTCCGGCATTGGTGAAGAATTCTGTTGGCAACTGGCCGCCGCGGGCCACGACCTGGTGCTGATCGCGCGCCGCGAGGATGCGCTGCGCGCGCTCGCGGACACGCTCGCGAACGTCGCGGGCGTGCGCGCCGAGGTAATCGCGGCCGACCTGTCGACCGACGAGGGCTGCGCGCGCGTCGCCGCACGCCTGGACGTGGGAGGCCCCGCCGACCGTGACAAGCCGGATCTGGCGCCCGTCGACCTCCTCGTCAATAACGCGGGCTTCGGCCTGGGGAGCGACTTCCTGGACAACAGCCTGGAGAATGAAATCAATGGCCTGAACGTGATGGTTCGCGCCGTCATGACGCTGGCCCACCACGCGGGTATTTCCATGCGCTCGCGGGGCCGTGGTGCCATCCTCAACGTTGGTTCGGTTGCCTCGCGCACGGGCGCGGGCACCTACTCCGCGCACAAGGCCTGGGTCGTCGCCTTCACCGAGGGCCTCGCGGCCGAGCTCAAGGGCTCCGGCATCACCGCCACCGTCGTGTGCCCGGGCCCCGTCGACACCCCCTTCTTCGAGCGTGCGGGCGTCGACATGCGCGCGACCCCCTCCTGGCTGATGGCCAGCCCCGAACAGGTCGTCACGGAGGCCCTCGACGCCGTACGCGCGGGACGCGTCCAGGTCACCCCGACGATTCCCTACAAGGTCGCCATGGGCGCCATGAAGCTCGCCCCGCGCTGGGTGACCGCGCGCGCCATGCGTTCCGTCCCCCACATGTGAGGGCGCGCAGACGACAACGAGGCCGGGGCCAGGTTCCCGCAGAACCCAGCCCCGGCCTCGTCGTCTGAGAGCGGAGAATCAGGCCAGGCCGATATCCTCCAAGCCCAGCGCGTAGAAGTACGGGAAGCCCTCGGCCTCGATGCGTTCCTTCGCGCCCGTCGCACGGTCGACGATCACGGCGACGGCCACCACGTTCGCGCCGGCCTCGCGCAGAGCGAGAGCAGCCTCCAGCGGGGAACCACCGGTCGTGGACGTGTCCTCGAGGACGACGACGTTCTTGCCGACGACGTCCGGGCCCTCGATACGGCGCTTCATACCGTGGTCCTTCGCGGCCTTACGCACGACAAAAGCGTCCAGGTCCAGGCCACGCGATGCGGCGGCGTGCAGCATCGCGGTCGCGACCGGGTCGGCGCCCATCGTCAGGCCGCCGACGGCCACGTACTCCTCGCCCACCGAGAAACCGGACTCCTCCAGGAGATCCAGCATGACGTGGCCGATGAGGGGAGCCGCCTCGTGGTGCAGGGTCGAACGGCGCATGTCGACGTAGAAGTCGGACTCGCGGCCCGAGGCCAGGATGACCTTCTCGTGGATGACGGACAGCTCCTGGACGAGGGCAGCCAGGCGCGCCTTGTGGGAATCGTTGGTCATGGGTGTTCCTTCCGGATCGGTGTGGGTCAGTGCGCCGCCTCGACGAGCTCAATGAGATCGCCGATGCCCTCGTGGATGCCGAAGGGGCGGAACGGGAAATTGTTGACGTCCTCGCGGGCGGTAGAGCCCGACAGGACGAGGTGGGTGCGCAGGCCGGCCTCGACGCCCGCGCGCACGTCCGTGTCCATGCGGTCGCCGACCATCGCGGCGCTCTCGGAGTGCGCGCCGATCTTGTTCAGGCCCGCGCGGATCATGACGGGGTTCGGCTTGCCGACGAAGTAGGGCTTCTTCCCGGTCGCCGCCGTAATCATCGCCGCGATGGCGCCGCACGCGGGCAGTGTGCCCTCGTCGGAGGGGCCCGACACGTCGGGGTTGGTCGCGATGAACTTCGCGCCACCCTCGATGAGGCGAATCGCGTGGGTCAGCGCGTGGAAGTCGTAGGAGCGCACCTCGCCGAGCACCACGAACTCCGGATCGATCTCCGTCATCACGTAGCCGGCGGAGTGGATCGCGGTGGTCAGGCCGGCCTCGCCGATGACGTACGCGGTCGAGCCGGGGGATTGCTGGTGCAGGAACGCGGCCGTGGCGTTCGCGGAGGTCCAGATGTTCTCCTCCGGGATGTCGAGGCCCGAGTTTGCCAGGCGCGCGGACAGGTCACGGTTCGTGAACACGGAGTTGTTGGTGAGGACCAGGAAGGGGATGTTCTTCTCGCGAAGCGCGGCGAGGAACTCGTTTGCGCCCGGAAGCGCTCGATTCTCCTTCACCAGGACCCCATCCATGTCAGAGAGCCACGCGGTCACGGGCGGCAGGTCGGTCAGGGGAGTGGGTTCGTGCGTCAGGGCAGTCATGCCTCCATTCTACGGTGCCGCTAGGGTGGGATCCGTGAACGAGTTCGAAAACGGGTGTGACATCGCGCGGCAGGGAGCCTTGGGAGGCGGCGAGGCTGGGGTGCAGGCGAGTGCGCAGGTCGGAGTCGGTCCGTGGCCGGGCGGGGAGGGGGCCTGGCTAGCTGGGGAGCACTACGACCCTGAACTCCTGCGGATGGGGGACCGGCGCAACGTCGAAGACCGCTACCGCTACTGGAGGATGGACGCGATCCGAGCGGACATCGCCGCCCGCTCGCTGCCTTTCGAGGTGGCCGTGGAGAACCTCGATCACGACTTCAACATCGGGTCGATCGTGCGCACGGCGAATGCGATGGGTGCGCGCCGCGTGCACGTGGTGGGGCGCAAGCGGTGGAACCGGCGTGGCGCGATGGTCACCGACCGATACCTGCCCGTGGATCATCGCCCGGAGGTGCGCGAACTCGTCGATCATTGCGCCCGGGAGGGCTTGACACTCGTGGGCGTGGACAACGTTGAGGGGTCGATAGCGCTCGAAGGCGCTGTGCTGCCGGAGCGCGCGTGCCTCGTCTTTGGGTCCGAAGCCTCCGGTTTGAGCGAGGAGATGCTCGCAGCGTGCGAGATTGTCGTCGCTATTACTCAGCGCGGTTCGACTCGGTCCATGAACGTTGGACACGCCGCTGCGATCGTTATGTGGGCGCACGCGTCGCGCCTGGAGGCCGCAGAAAAATAGTGAGTTTCGAGCGAAGTGTCAAACTCATTAGCGCTATTTAACGCGGCCTTGTTGCGTTTCTGCTGAACGGGCACGATTTAACCGTTTCTATTGTTTGAGGCATCGACTTTTGATAGGCTTTGCGGGCCAAAACGTAGTCGGAATGGATACGGACTATCCGTTTTAATTTGGGCTTTGGACAGTTTGCGTGGAAGCAAACCGCTGAACAGGAGAATTAATGCCCCAGTCATCGCCAAGCCATGCGCGGGCCCCGCGACTCGCACGCTCACGAGCGAAGGTCGCGCTGATCCTCGCCTCCGTGTGTGCGCTCGTCACCGCGGTCCTCGTCCCCCTGACCTCCCACCTGCACGCGCAGGCCGCCTCCAACGTCCCCGTAACGATCCCCTCCCTCGAGGGCTGGACCCCGGCCTCGGGCTCATGGACCCCCGCAAGCGGCCTCCAGATCGTCCGCGCCGACTCTGCCGAAGCCGCCGGTGTCAGCGCCCTGCTGAGCCGTGCCCTCACCGACGCCGGCATCACCGGCATCACCGAAGGCACCGCCACCTCCTCCTCCAACGCCGTCACCCTCACGATCGATCCGTCTCGCTCCACCCTCGGCGATGAGGGCTACGAGCTGACCGTCGGTGCGAACGGCGCCCAGATCACGGCCGCCACCCGCGCGGGCCTCCTGTGGGGCGCCCGCACCCTCGAACAGGCCGTCCGCTCGGGTCATGGAACCGTGCCCGCAGGCTCTGTCACCGACATTCCGCGCTTCCCCGACCGCGGCGCCACCCTGTGTGCGTGCGGCACCCACATCAGCCCCGACTGGATCACCCGACAGATCGACCGCATGTCCGACCTGAAGATGAACTACCTGTCCCTCGAGCTGCGCATCAAGTCCGACAAGTACCCGGCCACCACCTCCTTCTCCTACTACACCAAGGACGAGGTCAAGGCCATCGTCGAACACGGCCGCGAAGTCGGCGTCCGCGTCGTCCCGCTCCTGAACGCCCCCGGCCACACCGGCACCATCCTCGGCAACTTCCCGCAGTTCCAGGTCGCCGACGACAGTGGTAACAAGAGCGCCAACCACCTCAACTTCATCGACCCCGCAGCCCAGCAGTTCTACTTCGACCTCATCGACGAGTACATGGACGCCTTCGGATCCACCGAATGGCACATGGGCGCCGACGAGTTCTTCTTCCAGCAGGGCCCCGAGCACTATTCGAAGTACCTCGCTCAGATTCGCGCCGCCTACGGCGATCAGTCCATGACCTTCGACGCCGCCTTCAACGACTTCGTCAACAAGGTCAACGCGCACGTCAAGTCGCGTGGCGGCACGCTGCGCGTGTGGAACGACGGCATCGCCGATATTTCGCGCATCCCCATCGACAAAGACGTCATCATCGAATACTGGGGCAAGGGTGAGTCTAGCCAGGAGAACGCGAACCGCGGCCTGCCCGCCAAGACCCTCGTCGACGCCGGCTACACGCTCGTGAACGCGTCCTCCGCGCTGTACTACTACCGTGACCAGCCCTCCTCCTACGTCATGCAGGTGCAGGGCCTTGACGGCGTGTACAAAGACAAAGACTGGAACATGAACAAGTTCTACCAGAACGAGGACTACAAGGTTCCCGACGCCTCCATCCGCGGCGGCAAGGTCTCCATCTGGCAGGGAGGCAAGGCGAAGGTCACCGACCACGAGACCGAAGCCTGGATCTCCGACGGCTGCGCTACGGCGCCCAGATGTTCTGGAACGCACGGACCCCCAAGGCTGACGGTACGGTTGGTGCCTTCAAGGCACGGATCAACGCCGTCGGCGAGCCCTCCACCTACGTCGACCCCACGCGCGACACCCTCACCCCCGGCCAGTACACGATCGCACTGGCCGACGGACGAGGCCTGAGCGTGTCGGGTGCCACCCCCCACCGTGAGCGCGTCCTCCGACAACTGGCAGCTCACCGCCACCCCCGATGGCTACTACCAGATCCGCTCGGTCAACGCGAACCGCTGCCTCGCCGTCTACTCCGAGGAAACGCCGAACTCCGAGACCCACGTGTCCACGAAGCCCGGCCAGCCGGCAGTCGCATACTCGTGCGCCGACATGAGCCAGGAATTCACCCCCACCTTCCAGGGCGACTACGCGACGCGTAACCCCCAGAAGTGGGTCGCCGAACCCGCCGGCGACGGCTTCCGCCTGCGCAATGCCGCGACCAATCAGTACCTGAGCGTCATCGACTCCGGCTACCTGTCCCGCCGCCCCAACGGTGGCGCGAAGACCGCGAAAGGCACCGTCGCACAGCTGCCCCTCGACGTCACCGTCGACAGTGGCTCGGTGTTCACCCTCACCTCCCAGGCCTCGTCGGCCCTTGATGTGAGCATCGAACGCGAAGGCGACGAGGCCTACCCGAAGAAAGCCCTGTCCGGTATGGACCGCGCATCGCTGAACATCATCGGCGACGAAAACTGGGGCGAAAGCGTCCTCAAGGTCTCCGTCACCAACAAGGGCACCACGGACGTCACCGGTATCCACCTGACCCCCGAGGTCTCCAACTCCTGGAAGCTCGCCAACGGCCCCCAGCCGATCGACCGCCTCGCCCCCGGCGAGACCCGCGTCGTGAAGTTCTGGGCGCGCCCCACCACCGAATTCGGTGAAGCGACCTTCACGGTCACCGTCTCGCACTCCGGTGAGAAGACCGTGGCCAGCCAAGGCCTGATCGGCGTGTGCGGTCCTCGCGTCAAGACCGAGGCCGTGGCCGCCGACTCGACGGACTGGGCCAACGAGATGACCACCATCGCAATGGCGACCGACGGAGACCCGATGACGCACTGGCACTCCCAGTACACCCGGGCGCGCAAGGACTACCTGGACCCCACGGATCCGCTGCGCAAGTGGCCGCACTGGATCGACGTGAAGATCGGGGATGGCTCGGCCGGGTACGACGTCTGCGCCGTCTCCTACACGCCGCGTCATGGCAACGGCACCAAGGCCTCGGGCCGCGCGAAGGACGTCCAGATCTACCTCGCAGGCAGCCTCGACGGCCTCAAGGGGCAGGGAGACAACAAGGATAAGCCTCAAGAGCAGGGCAACCCCGTCCTCGTCACCACCCTGGCGAACGTCCCTGGCACCGTCGACATCCCCGTCGCGGGCAACGGATCCTACCTGCGCTTCCGTGGTACGAACGCGCAAGATGACGTCGCGAAGACCCTGACCGATGTCATGGCTGTCGCCGAACTCGGCGTCCGCGTCGGCCGCTCCAACTGACGCCTTGCCGAGGCGTTAACCGACGCATAACCGCAGGGGAGGGGTTGGAAGAAAACCGTCCAAACGGGACTTCCATCCCCTCCCCGCTCGTGCAAAAATGTGAGAGAATCGGACACGACAAAACTGTCACTCGATTAGGAGGCTCCAAGTGCCTATCGCAACCCCTGAGGTCTATGCAGAGATGCTGAATCGCGCACGGGACGGCAAGTTCGCCTACCCCGCGATTAACGTGACCTCGTCCCAGACCATCACCGCCGCCCTCCAGGGCTTCGCCGAGGCCGAGTCCGACGGTATCATCCAGATCTCCGTCGGCGGCGCCGAGTACGGCTCCGGCTCCACCATCAAGAACCGCGTCACCGGCTCGCTGGCCCTCGCCGCCTACGCCTACGAGGTTGCCAAGAACTACGGCATCACCGTCGCCCTGCACACCGACCACTGCGCCAAGCAGAACATCGACTCCTGGGTCCGCCCCCTCCTCGAGATCGAGGCCGGCCAGGTTGCCGACGGCAAGCTGCCCACCTTCCAGTCCCACATGTGGGACGGCTCCGCGATCCCGCTCGACGAGAACCTCGAGATCGCCAAGGAACTGCTCGCCATGTCCGTCAAGGCCAACACCATCCTCGAGATCGAGGTCGGCGCTGTTGGTGGCGAGGAAGACGGCGTCGTTGGCGAGATCAACGAGAAGCTCTACACCTCCACCGCAGACGGCATCAAGACCGTTGAGGCCCTGGGCCTCGGCGAGAACGGCCGCTACATCACCGCTCTGACCTTCGGCAACGTGCACGGTGCCTACAAGCCCGGCCACGTGAAGCTGCGTCCCGAGCTGCTCGGCACCATCCAGAAGGAGGTCGCTGAGCACTTCGGCCTCGACCACCGTCCCTTCGACCTGGTCATGCACGGCGGCTCCGGCTCCACCGCCGAGGAAATCGCCACCGCAGTCGCCAACGGCGTCATCAAGATGAACGTCGACACCGACACGCAGTACGCGTTCACCCGCCCCGTCGTGGACCACATGATGCGCAACTACGACGGCGTCCTCAAGATCGACGGCGAGGTCGGCGTGAAGAAGCAGTACGACCCGCGTACGTGGGGCAAGTCGGCCGAGGCCGGCATGGCCGCCCGCGTTGTCGAGGCCTGCCAGCGTCTGGGCTCCGACGGCACCCAGATGCGCTGAAACAATCGCTGAGAGCCGCCTAGCGGCCTGATGCGTGAGCCGCCCGGCCCCTGTGGGGCCGGGCGGCTTCGTTGTGTTTGTTGGGCCGGGCCGCTGTGTGTGCCGGTGGGCGGCGGCCCGCCCGCGAGATCGCCACACGCGAGCCTGGCGGCTCGGAGTGGTCGATCTCGAAGCCCGGCCAGGCCCCGCCACCGCCCACCGGCACCGCGGCCTGGCCCACCACCATCCCGCAGCACTCGCGTCCAGCCCTCACACCCCTCATTCCTGCACCGACACCCAATTTCGCATGCAATTCCCCCGCGACTATTTCAAACCTTGAATTCAGATCGTTGGAATTGCAACGTTTCCAGACTTTGTTGAAATTCGCCCAATCGAATTGCATGCGACTTTTGCTTAACGCTTGCCCACCTCCGCCCGTCGGTACCGCGGCGGGGATTTCCGGACCTTGTCTGCTCTGCCTATCGGCGAAACCGGCTGCGTATGTGGATAGGTTATTGCGATATGGATAGGTTATGAGCATGCGGATAGAGTAGTGTCCCGCATAGTGGTGTAACCGTGTGGTGGTCGGCCCGTTTGATATGGGTGCGGTCACCGTGTGATCCTTCGAGAAAGCTCTCTACTTCTGACTCGAAATGATTTGGAGGCACAACGATGACCGCTCCTCATATTATCGACCCTGCTGGCCTGCTTGGCGAGGCGTTATCCCAGGCGTCCCCGGATTTGATGCGTTCCCTGCTCCAGCACGTCATTAACGCGTTGTTATCAGCGGACGCTGACACCGTGTGCGGGGCCCAGTGGGGCCAACAAGACCCGCAGCGTCAGACCAGGCGCAATGGGTATCGCTACCGGCCCCTGGACACCAGGGTCGGCACCATTGACGTGGCGATCCCCAAGCTGCGCTCAGGAACTACTTTCCAGAGTGGTTGTTGCAGCGCCGCAAACGCTCCGAAAGCGCCTTGATCACAGTGGTCGCTGACTGTTACTTAGCGGGAGTATCCACGCGCCGCATGGACAAGCTCGTCAAAACCCTGGGGATCACAGGACTGTCGAAGTCCCAGGTCTCACGCATGGCAGCCGACCTGGACGAACACGTGGACGAGTTCCGTCATCGCCCCCTCCACGACGCTGGGCCTTTCACGTTCGTCGCCGCTGACGCACTGACCATGAAAGTGCGCGAAGGAGGGCGCGTCGTCTCGTGCGCGGTCCTAGTTGCCACCGGAGTCAACAATGACGGACACCGCGAAGTACTGGGGGTGCGCGTATCCACCAGCGAGACCGGTCCAGCCTGGAATGAGTTCTTCGCTGACCTAGTCGCCCGAGGCCTCACCGGCGTGCGCCTGGTCACCAGCGACGCCCATCTGGGCCTAGTTGAGGCCATCGCAGCGAACCTGCCCGGAGCCACCTGGCAACGATGCCGCACCCACTACGCCGCGAATCTCATGTCGGTCACCCCCAAAGCGCTATGGCCCGCCGTCAAAGCGATGCTGCACTCGGTGTACGACCAGCCCGACGCCGCCTCAGTCAACGCTCAATACGACCGGCTCTTGGACTACGTGAACGACAAGCTCCCCGCCGTGTGTGACCACCTCGATCAAGCCAGGGCAGACGTCCTCGCCTTCACGTCCTTCCCCACCGGGGTATGGACCCAGATCTGGTCCAACAACCCCAACGAGCGCCTCAACCGCGAAATCCGCCGACGCACCGACTCCGTGGGGATCTTCCCCAACCGCCAGGCCATCATCCGCCTGGTCGGAGCCGTCCTCGCCGAACAAAACGACGAATGGGCAGAAGGCCGACGCTACCTCAGCCTCGGCATCCTCACCAAATCACGACTCACACCCCAACCCACCCAACAGGAGGAACCCACACTCCAACTCAGCGCATAACCCACCCCGAAGGACACAAAACGATTACACCACTCCACAGGACTTGACCGCGGATAGCTTATTAACCTATCCGCATGTCAATAACCTATCCGCGTGTCAATAACCTATCCGCATTGTCGCAACCTATCCGCGTGTCAATAACCTATCCGCATCGTCGCAACCTATCCGCGTGTGGAAGGCCCATGTGAGCAGGTGCTCGCTAGCGGGGTCCCTGTGTTTTGTGGGACTTGGATCTGGCCTCGTATGGCGTTGTGGGCGTTGCGATGATCTTTAATCAGTTGGCCGTGGGGGTTTTGCACTACACGAACCCTGCTGGCGGCGCGTCGTCGGCGTGTCGGAGCCTCGTGTAGTGCAATTCCCCCCGACTGGTGGCCAGATCAGCAGGTCCGACAGGCCGAAAAGACGCTCGTGTAGTGCAATTCCCCCGCTAGGTGGCGTCGGGGCCTCGGTCTGGAGCGTTGTTGTTGCCAAAGTGCAGACCCATGAGGTGACAAGCACCCAAAAATGACGGTTTTGGCTGAATGGGTCTGCACTTTGGCGGATTCATTGTCTGGCGTTGCTTGTTGCCCCGACAGATCTCTGGCCGCCGCGTGGCCTGCCCGCCCGCGAGCCGTCCGCGCCGCGAGCTTCGCTCGGCGCGTCGTCTCGAAGCCCGTCCAGGCCCCGCAGACCCCGCGGCGGCCTCCTATCGGTCGGGCTTGTTGTCCGTAAGTTGCCCGCCCTGGCCCCGCCACCGCCCACCGGCACCGCGGCCTGGCCCCGCAGGACCCGCAGGTCCCGCGGCGGCCTCCTATCGATCGGGGCTTGTCGTTTGTGTGTAGCCCGGCCTGGTCCTATGCGGGATTCGCGGCGCGTGCGCCGAGCATGAGGAGGCGCGCGATTGTTGCCGACAGGATGAGCGTGCCGACGCACACGTACATAAAGGGGCCGGGTGCCTCTCCGATGAGGAGTCCCTCAAGCAACCAGGTCAGCAGGAAGAGACCGAAGAAGCTCCACATGCATCTTGCTGCGCATGTCATCAGCTGCTGTAGCGACAGAGTGCGGATGCGAAGTGCGACAAACCCGAAGAAGAAAGCGAGCGGGAGGGGTATGAGCACACCGATGACTGTAAAGACAGCGCGATAGGCGAGTTGCGGATACGTGTCATAAACGTCGGCGACCAACAGGTAGGCCAGTCCTGACACACCGAGAAGAACGAGGCTACTCAGAGCGGCCCCAACCCTCACGAGGAGGGAGCTTTTCGCTACGCGTTCCATACTTAAGTATAAGTAGGTGGCTAGGTCGTGTGGAGGGTTTTGACGGCTATTTTGCTCTAGGTTCTCGCTAGGTTCGGCTGGATTCTAGTCGTGCTTGTAACGCCGGGAAGCCAGGTCGCGACACATGATGGTTTCCCACCAATGTCGCACGTAATTCCCCCGCGACTACTTAAACATGTGAAGTAGCGTCGTTGGAATTGCAACGTTTTCTAGCTATCTCAAAAAGTAACCGGATTAAATTACGTGCGACTTTGTTGGGGAGGCGGGACGTCGTTGTAATAGTGGTGAGGCGCCGATGATGGAGCGGGGCGCCGATAGCGCGGTGGGGCGCCGATAGCGGGGCGAGGCGTCGACGGTGGGGCTCCGACGGCTGGACGTCGACAACGAGGAACGCATAGCAGCGGGGCGGGACCCCGTAGGATCCCGCCCCGTATCACGAGCTGCCGACCTCGCGCGCGGGCGCGCTTCGCGCATGGGCCCGCCTCGCGCATGGGCGCACCTCGGACACCGTCGCGTCACGCGGGCGCATCACGCGTGGTGACGCGCCGTGAGAATGAGCCTCGCTCACTCCTGCGCAGGCTTCGGGGAGGCCGCGTCGCGCACGCCCTCCTCGACCGCGTCGGAGATTGTGGGGGACACGAGCTTGGCGCCCACGAGAGCGGAGAACAGCTGTTGCAGGTCCAGGCCCAGCGAATCGCCCAGGCCCGCGTTGATCTGGCTGATCGACTTCGTGATGTCGCCGACCATCTGGGCGTTGTTGCCCTCGCCGTACATCGTGATCGTGTCGACCTTGGAGAGGGGCTCGGCCACGGCGCGGGCGACCTCGGGCAGCGCACGGAAGTACATTTCCAGCACGGCCGCCTGGTTCATCTTGGTCATGGCCTCGGCCTTCTTTTCGAGGCCCTCGGCCTCGGCCGTCAGCTTCGCGCCGATCGCGGAGGCCTCGGCGCGGCCTCGCGCCTCGATACCCTGCGCCTCGGCGAGCATGGCCTGCTTGTCGGCGTCAGCCTTCTTGGTGCGCTCGAACGCCTCGGCCTCGGCCTGGCGCTGACGCGCGTACAGGGCCGCGTCGGCCTTCTTCTCGGCGGCGTAGCGGTCGGCGTCGGCCTTCGCGTTCACCTCAGCCTGCAGGGCCTGCTTGGTGACGACGACTTCCTTCTCCTTGATGACGGCCTGCTGCTCCTGCTTGACGATGTCGGCCTGAGCGGTCTCGCGCTCGATGTCGCGGCGCTGAATCTGCGACTGGATCTCGTAGGCGGCGTCCGCCTTCGCCTTTTCGGTGTCGGCCTCGACCTTCAGGGCTGCCTGGCGCTTGGCGAGGTCCGTCTGCTTCTGGGCGATCTCCAGCTGAGAGGCGACCTGTGCGTCGTTGGCTTCCTTCTGGGCGACGGCGGTCGCCTGCGCGACCTCCTTCTGGGCGTTCGCCTTGGCGATGGCTGCGGTCTTACGGATCTGCTCGGTGTTGTCGATACCGAGGTTGTCGATGACGCCGTTCTGGTCGGTGACGTTCTGGATGTTGAACGCGACGATCTCGAGGCCCATCTCCTCCAGGTCCTGCTTGGCGTTCTCCTGGACGCGCTCGGAGAAGGCGGCGCGGTCGGTGATGATGTCGGTCAGTCGCATCTGGCCGATGATGGCGCGCAGGTGGCCCTCGAGGGTGTCGCGCACCTCCTCGGAGATTTCGGCGGTCGTCTTGTAGAGGAAGTTACGAGTCGCCGCGCGGAACAGCGTCTGGTCTTCGGTCGCGATACGGACCTTGACGGCCGCGTCGACGCGCACGTTGATGTAGTCGTTCGTGGGGACGAAGTCCGTGGTCTGAGCGTCGACGGAAATCATCGAGGCGGTCATGGTGTCCACGCGCTCCAGCAGGGGGACCTTCCAGCCCGTCTTGCCGTGGAGGACGCGCTGGCCTCGGGGACCGGAGATTACCTTAATCTCGCCTGGAGACGCGGAGACGAAGCTTGCCCACAGGAAGAGGACGATGAGGACGAATGCAGCGACGGCGATCGCTGCGATGCTGAGGAGAGGCATGATAGCTGCTTTCACGTGAGGGATGCGGCCCCTGTTGTCCGTGGAGCCGCGTAACGGGTCAGGATAGCAGCGTATGACGAAGGACTCAAACCTGTCGATACGGACGCCGCGTGCCTCCCTCGTCTCGGCCGTTCAGAGCACAATGCCTCTTGAAACCGGCTGTTTGTGCGCCGTATGATGAGGCAACTGCGCAGTGAAACGCAGCGAGGACTACCCAATGACGGGGATCGATCGCAGAAAGTCGGAGACGCCATGAAAAAAGTGTTCATGACCGTCGTCGCCGTCCTGTACGTGGTCGTCATGACGGGTTTCTTCTACATGCTTCTCAATGACGGCCACCATGTTCTCCCCGAAAAGCCCGTTCTGTACCTCTACCCGCAGGACGAGCAACGTCTGACGGTGACGCTTGATCTGGAAGGCAGTCTCGATACCGTCTACCCGACCCCGGACTCGGAGCGCGCAACCGAGCGGGGGACCCAGGCCTCGTGGATCGTGACGGCCGCGCCCGACGGAACGCTGACGGATCAGGCGGGGCGCACCTATCCCTCGCTGTTCTGGGATGGTGCGATGGAGCTCCCGGAACCCGACACGGGGTTCATTGTTGCGCGTGAGGATGCGGTGCCCTTCCTGGAGGATAAGCTCGCCCAGCTCGGGCTCAATGACCGGGAGGCCGCCGACTTCATCACCTATTGGGCGCCGCGGATCCGCGCCTACGACTACACGTTCGTCTCCTTCGATGCGAGCGTCTACGCGCAGCGCGCCTCCTACAGTTTCACGGACGAGGCCGGGGCGAGTGTCGCGCCGGACACGTTCATCCGGGTGTTCATGACGATTCGCGAGGCCGATGTGGACACCGCTGTTCAACCGCAGGCTTTCGCGCCGCCCCCGACGCGCACCGGCTTCACGGTGGTCGAGTGGGGCGGGGCGCAGCAACACAAAATCTCGTAACTGACCGCGCGGGCGAGCGAAATAGCGACCCACGCGACACAATGGAACCATAGAGTGGTGAGACGACGTCACCACGGACAGGAAGGTAGTGACATGGCCCAGGACTGGACTCGCATTGAAGGCATGATTATCGGCCACGATCTGGACCCCAGCGTGGTTGCCGGAGAGCTGAAGGAGCGTTCGATCCTCGCGCAGCTCGAGTGGTTCCCCTCCTCGCCGCAGCTGCTGGGTCTCAACGTTGCTGTCGATAAGGAGCGCGTCGCTACCGTGCCCGCCGACTCGACCGAGGTTGTCCCCGGCCCGACGCCCGCAGAACTGGCTGACGAGCTCGCCATCCTCTTCGATGCCGAGGTGCGTATCGGCAATGCGAGCGCCGACCACCTGCCCGAGGGCGATTCGCCGCTCGGCAAGGTGTGGCCCTCCGAGGAAGAGAGTGGTGCGGCCGTGGAGCCGACTCCCACCCGTATCGTCGAGATCGGCCGCACCCCCGCATCGTCCGTGCCGCTTCTGGCCGCCCTGGAGGGCGTGGACCTGGGCGACCTCGAGCTTGCTGAGGGACACCGCGCCCTCCTCGCCGAGCTGCCCGCTGAGAAGGAGGGCTGGAACTTCGGCGATCTGCCGCTCGTGACTCTCTCCGTGACGGATGGTGAATTCCAGGTCTTCCTGGTCACCGACGATCACCTTGAGCACATCGTGTCCCACAACTGGGGCATGGACGCCGCGATCGTGCCCGGTGGACACGACCGCACCGCCGAGCTGCCCGGGGGAGGTCATTGACCTGGTGGGCGACCGCCTTGATCTGGCGGAGATCGCCGAGGCCGTCCCCGGCTCCGACGCCGAAGCGCTGTGGGCTTCCGTGGCCACGACCGGCGAGGAATCCGTGTGGAAGGTCGTGCGCGCCCTTGGCCTGCCGGGCTCCGTCGCGGGCTTCCTGCTGGGCACCACCGACATTGAGGACGTCGAGGGCGTGTCCGTGCACCTGGCGCGCGGTATCTCCAACGCGATCGGCCGCAGCGTCGACATCATGATGGGGCAGCCGCAGTCGGTCGTGAAGCCCCTGTGGAACTCCTACGAGTCCGTGGCCGTCGAGCGCCCGTGGATCATCCACGCCGCCGTCGCCGCCGAGGCCATCGTCGGCACCGGCATGCTGGTTGCCGCCGTGCGTGCCTCCGCCCCGCGTTCCGGGTGGATGCGCTTCGCCGGTATCGTCGGCGGCCTCATGGTGGTCGATTCGATCGCGGAGCTGTCCCTGGCTAAGCACGTCTCCAAGCGCTTCGCGCGCCGCGCGGGCGAGGAGTAAAGGGCCGCCAGAAACAGACGTGAAAGGGGACCGGGGACGCGTGAGCGTTCCCGGCCCCCTTCGTCTGTTGGGTAGCGCGGCCAAAAACCGCGCCGACTCCCCCTTAGGCCTTCAGGGCCTCGGCGGGGAAGTCCTGCGGGCGATCGGTGAAGATGCCGGTGACGCCCCAGGAGGCCAGCTCGCGGGCCTGCTCGACGTCGTTCACCGTCCACACATTGACGTCGAAGCCGGCGTCGCGCATCGCGCGCACGTCGGAGGCGGTGAGCCCCTCGACACCCGGGTGAATGGCGGTCGCACCGAGGGCCGCCGCGCCCTCGCGCCACTCCTCAGAGGCGTGCTCAATGAGCCAGCCGAGCGCCACGGTCGGGCAGGCCTCGTGGAAGGCGGCGAGCAGGTCGTGGTCGAACGACGAGACGATGAGGCGCGACGGAACCTTCTGGTCGGCGAGCGTGACAGCCAGGGCCTCGATGAGGCGCTCACGCAGGCGATCCCCGCCCGCGCAGGGCTTGATCTCCAGGTTCGCGCCCATCTGCTGAGCGTGCGCGAAGGCGAGCACGTCGGTGGCCTCGGGAATGCGCTCGAAGCGGTACGTGTCCGAGAACCAGCGGCCCGCGTCCAGACGGCGGATGTCCGAGAACCCGAGCTGGTAGTAGGAGCCGGACCCCGTCGTCGTGCGGTCGAGGGTGTCGTCGTGAATGACGATCAGTGAACCGTCGCCCGTGATGTCCACGTCGAATTCGAACCACCGTGCGCCGACCTCCATGGCCTTGGCGAACGCGGCAATCGTGTTCTCGGGAGCCAGGGAAGACGCGCCCCGGTGGGCAAAAATGCGGGGAAATTCAGACATAGGTGCTCCTAGCGTGAATGGGACGGGACGTTGTGTTTCCTCACCATAGGTCGGGGTGCATCTCGGCGCTGAGCATGGACGCGCGACCCGGACCGGGTTCGATGAGGACGGCCTCGTCGCGCTTGGACGGCAGAATCGTCTCCACGTACGAGGCCAGGGCGTCGTCTCGTGACACGTCGTGGCCGGCCTGCTGGGCCATGTACCAGCGGTGCTCGAGATACTCGTGGTAGAGCTGCGCGGGCTCCAGCTTGCCAGCGAGCTCGCGCGGAATCGCGCGCACGACGGGGGCGAACACGTCGGTGAGCCAATCGTGGGCGGCCTGCTCGAGGGGAAGATCCTGGAAGCCGTTCGTCGCGCGCCACACGTCGATGTCGGCGAGGAGGCGCGCCGCCTGGTGCTCACCGACGTCCATGCCGGTCAGGCGCATGAACTTGCGGTTGTGGTGACCGGCGTCGACCACCTTGGGCTGAATGACGAGGCGCTCGCCGGAGGAATCGGTGGACATGCGTAGCTCGGCGACGTCGAAACCGAGGTCGTTGAGCCGGCGGATGCGCTCACTGACCAAGTATTGACGCTGATCGTTGGGAATGGACTCCTCAGCGGTGACTTCTGTCCACAGCAGGTCGTACTGGGTGCGGATGCGGTCGCCGACGTCGATCGGGTCGACGTCTTCGGGGAAGAAACCGCCGGCCTGGAGGTCCATGAGTTCGCCGATGATGTTCGTGCGGGCCAGGTCGACGTCGTACTCGCGCTGGCCGTCGGTGAGCTTGGGGTGCAGCTCGCCGGTCTCGGCGTCGACCAGGTAGGCGGCGAACTCGCCCGCGTCGCGGCGGAACAGCGTGTTCGACAGGGAGACGTCGCCCCAGTAGAAGCCCAGGAGGTGGAGGCGAACGAGGAGGAGGGCGAGCGCGTCGATGAGGCGCCTCGCGGTGTCTTCACGCATCGACAGGGAGAAGAGTGCGCGGTAGGGGAGGGAGAACTGCAGGTGCTCGGTGATGAGGACCGCGTTGAGCTCCTCGCCCTCGGGGGTCTCGCGTCCCGTGATGACGGCGACCGGTTGGACGGACGGGGCATCCAGACGCTTCAGGTCGCGCAGGCGGTCGTACTCGTGGTGGGCGACGGTCGGACCGATCTCCTTGACCGCGAGCACGCGGCCAGACAGATTCACGAAGCGCACGACGTGGCGGGAAATGCCGCGGGGAAGTGCCGCGAGTAGGTTGGACGGCCACTCCTCGAGGGGAACATCCCACGGGAGGTCCAAAAGGGCGGGGTCGACTGCGGCCGCCGTAATGTCCAGAGCCATGGTCCCCATTGTCGCATCTCGAACGCCGTGCGTATAGCCCCGACTCGGTATTGCACTAGTCGCGGCCAAGAACACATGCGGGCACAGTGAAACCCCGGCCTCGTCCAGGAGGTACGAGAGGACGAGGCCGGGGCCGATTATCGCTGTGCGCGAGCGCTAGGCGTCACTCGGGCAGGCGAGCGCCCGTCGCAGCGGAGAAGTTGTGCTGCTGGCCCTCGCGGATGCGCACGTGCAGGACGCCGCCGCGCGCGGGAGCGGTGCGCGGGGGGACGCGCACGATCAGCTGCTTGCCGGTGCCCTCGGCGCCCGAGCCCAGGGCCTCGCCCTCGGCGGCGCCGGCCAGGTGGCCGTACACGTAGGCGTCCGAGCCGAGCTCCTCGACGAAGTCAACCTCGACGGGGATGGTGCCCTCGGTGTCGCCGGAGACGACTTCCAGGCCCTCGGGACGGAAGCCGATCTTGATCTTTCCGCCGTCCTCAGCGGTCATCGCGGCGCGGGCGGCCTCGGAGACGGCCACGCGTGCGGGGCCGAGCTTGGCCCACTCGCCGTCGACCGTGAAGGTGCCCAGGTTCATGGCGGGGGAGCCGATGAAGCCTGCGACGAACTCGTTGGCGGGACGCTCGTACATCTCCTGCGGGGTGCCGCACTGCTGGAGGAGGCCGCCGGCGAGGACCGCGATGCGATCACCCATCGTCAGAGCCTCGGTCTGGTCGTGGGTGACGTACACGGTGGTGACGCCGAGCTCACGCTGCAGGGAGGCGATCTGCGTACGGGTCTGGACACGCAGCTTCGCGTCCAGGTTCGACAGGGGCTCGTCCATGAGGAACACCTGGGGCTTACGGACGATCGCGCGGCCCATGGCGACGCGCTGACGCTGGCCACCGGACAGGGCCTTGGGCTTGCGGTCCAGGTAGGGCTCCAGGTCGAGGATCTTAGCGGCCTCTTCGACGCGCTTGTTGATCTCTTCCTTGGGGGTGCCGGCGATCTTCAGGGCGAAGCCCATGTTCTCGCGCACCGACATGTGGGGGTAGAGGGCGTAGTTCTGGAAGACCATCGCGATGTCGCGGTTCTTCGGCGGAACGTCCGTGACGTCCTTGTCGCCGATGAGGATGCGACCGGAGTTGACGTCCTCCAGGCCCGCGAGCATGCGCAGCGAGGTGGACTTACCGCAGCCGGAAGGGCCGACGAGGACGAGGAACTCGCCGTCCTTGATTTCGAGGTCGAGCTGGTCGACGGCGGGCTTGTCGGAACCCGGGTAGATGCGGGTCGCCTTGTCAAAAGTGACGGTTGCCATGGAGTTTCCTTCCCACCGGCAGGTACGTGCCGGACGATCCGTAGTGGGTGACCGTGGAGCGTCTTCGCCCACGGAGCCGCGAACACGGATCATTCCGCGCGCGCGACTAATAGGGAAGTTAGCACGCTCGCGCGCGGGTGTACAGTTCGGCTCAGATCGTGGATTCTCGGTGCGTTTTTCCTCGCTGATCGCAGGGACGAGGCCGGGGCCGCCCCGCGCGGATGGCCGCAGATGGGGGGAGGGGCCAGGTAGTCTGAGGGCGTGGAAGAAGGCGAGGAACTGGGCGGCTACAGGCTGATCCGCCGACTCGGAACGGGCGGCGCGGGAACGGTCTGGCTTGCCGAAGACGGGGGTGGCACGCGTGTCGCCCTCAAAGCCATGCACCCCGCGATGGCGGCTTCGGAGGCGTCGCGTGCGCGCCTCGAACGTGAGACGCGCACCGTGAACTCCGTGCGCTCGCCCTTCGTCGCGCACATCGTTGACGCGGAGACGGAGGCGACGCAGCCCTTTGTGGTCTCGGAATACGTCGAGGGGCCCACGCTCGCGGAAATCCTCGTCTCCGGACCGGTCCCGCTGCGCGGTGTCGCAGCTCTGTCGTATCACCTGGCCTCCACGATTGCGGCGGTCCACCACGCGAACATCATTCACCGCGATATCAAGCCCTCCAACATCATCTGTTCGCCGCGCGGCCCTGTTCTCATCGATTTCGGCATTGCGATGGCGACGTCGGATCAGCACCTGACCAGCACGGGCCTCGTGTCCGGGACTGCCGGATACACTGCGCCCGAACTGCTCCAGGGACACGGCGCCACGAAAGAATCGGACTGGTGGGCCTGGTGTGCGACGTTGCTGTCCTGCGCGACCGGCCGCCCGCCGTTCGGCAAGGGGGACGTCTCCGCCACCATGCTGCGTGTCCTCGAGGGGGACCCTGACCTCGCCGGATTGCATCCCATGGTCGCCGACGCGCTCGCGGGCGGGCTCTGCCCCGATCCGGACGAGCGTCCGTCGCCCTCCCTGATCGTCGCCGACCTCATGAGCGCCGTCGGATGGGCGCCCGGAGAGCTCGACTACGTGACCGTGAACTGGGCTCAGCTCCTCGACACGGGCATGCGCACGCAGATGGTCAGCTCCGACCCGCAGGAAATCGCCGCGCCTCCTGAGTGGGAGGATGCGGGGCAGCGGCCAGATGCCTCAGGTGCGCGGGCCGTCTCCTATCCCCAGCATCAGCGCCGCGATGCCTCGGAGTTCACCGCGGCAAATGACCACACCGACGTCGTGGACACCGCATCCGTCGCCGAGGGATACGGTGACTGGGACGATGACGCCGATGAGGTCGCCTGGCACGATGATGCGACTGACACGTGGCAGTCGTCGACGACGCGGATCCTACCGAGGTGATGGCTCCCTATCCGCAGCCTCACTACCAGGGGGTCCAGGGCGGCTACGGGGAATCATGGGGCGGCAACGGTGCAGGTCCCGGCGTGGCGCCCGGATACGGGCAGCAGCTCCCGCCTCAAGCGGCCTTCGCGTCCTCGCCGATGGGGGCGGGACAGCAGTGGAACCCCGGCCAGACCGCGGTCGGCGCGCAGGGCGAGTCGGCCTCGTCCCCGGCGAAGAAGAACGCCTGGATCTCCAGCGCCGCACTCCTCGCACTCCTGGCTGCGCTGCCCTTCCTGCTCGGCATGAGCGGCACCCTCATCGTCGGCATCGCCCTGACCGCCTTCGGCCTGGTCGGCGCCATGAATCGGTGGCTCGAGAGGCGCCGCATCCTGCGCGGCCCCAAGGCCTCGGACGGTGCGGCTGTCATCGCTATGTCCCCGATCCTGCTCGTGCGCTCGGTCCTCACCACCGCCCTCGGCCTTGTCGTGGGAGGGCTCGTTCCCTACGCGATCTGGGCTTTCGTGTCCTACTCCCGCGAGGGGCGCATCCTCTGGTCCTGGCCGGCCGACATTGCCACCGCCGCGAGCCTTGATCGTGACGATTACTGGTTGGGCGATCCGCGTGGGACGATTATCGTATGGGCGCTCGCGAGCGTCACTCTCCTGGCGGCGTGGCTGATGCCGTTTGCCGCGGATCTGCGCGTCGGGATGGCGACATCGCTGCGCACGATCGTGCGTCCTGCATGGGGGCGCGGTCTCCTCGCGGTAGGCTGTGGAGGGTTCCTTGCAGGTGCGTGGCTGATCGTCACGGGTGGGCTGGCGCACTAAGCGCGGGAGGACCGCGCCCGATACTATTGCAACATTCAACTACTTTGGAGGGTGAGTTCATGGCTCAGAAGAAGAAGCCGGCCGTCGACCCCGTGCGCGCCAAAGCCGCGCAGATGCGCCAAGCGCAGGAGCGCGCCGACCGCCGCACCCGCATCATCGTCATCTCCGCCGTCGCCGCGATCGTCCTCGCCATCGCCGCCGCCGTCGGCGGCGTCATCTGGAAGCAGCAGGCGCAGGTCAACGCCGCACACAACGTCGACGCGTCCCAGGTCCTCGGTCCCTACGCCGACGGACGCCCGATCATCGTCAACGCAAACGGCGTCGTCGCTGAAGCCGACCCGAACCTGCCCACCCTCACCGAATACTTCGACTACTCCTGCCACGCGTGCGCCGACCTCGACGCGTACATGGGTGCGGACCTCACCACGTGGGCGGCCGAAGGCCACTACAACATCGAGCTGCAGCCCGTCATCACCGTCAACATGGACTACCTGAAGCCCGCTGCCAGCGCCTCCCTGGTCGTCGCGCAAAAGGCACCCGACAAGTGGGTGGACTTCCACCACGCCCTGCTCGCCTACTTCCGCAGCCAGTTCCAGGCCTCCAACGGCACCGTCGTCCAGAACCTCGACGCCTCCTGGAAGCAGGTCAAGGTCATCGCCACCGAGGTCGGCGTCCCCTCCGACGTCATCGACACCTTCCCCGTGAACGCGGTCGACGACTACCTCAAGGCCTCGACCACCGCCTGGCAGAACGCCGGATACAGCGGCCGCAACGGAAGCCTCGGCACCCCCGAACTCGTCAAGGATCACTCCACGGTGATCCCGCTCGGCACCCAGCTGCCCGCGCTGCGCCAGACCATCGCCCAGGAATACGGCATCACCGATTCCGCCACCCAGGGCACCGATTCAACCACGGCCCCCGAGGCCACCGAACCCTCCCAGAGCGGGGCCGACAACACCCAGAGCTCCGAAACGACCAACAGCTCCAACTGAGCCTGTCGGCACTGTGGGGGTGGGACCGCTGCGCGGCCCCACCCCCACAGTCATCGCCGCGTCGCATCCGTGCGACCGGCCACGCACCGTCGCCCGCGCGCGCCGGAGCCCCCACCTGTGGCACACTAGTGTCCGCCGCCGGCTTAGCTCAGTTGGTAGAGCAGCTGTCTTGTAAACAGCAGGTCATCGGTTCGAGTCCGATAGCCGGCTCCACGGAGTCCCTCACCGCGGCACCGCAGCCGCACCCCACCGTCGCCCGATCAGGCGAGGTGCCCCGGCCTCGTCAATGAGAAGCGCCCAGCGACCAATCCACGCCGGACGTCCCCTGTGCTTCCAGCAGCTCATTCGCCCGCGAAAACGGCCGCGAGCCGAAAAATCCGCGATACGCCGACAGTGGCGACGGGTGCGCCGACGCGATAATCGGTGTCTCGCCGAGGCGTGGCGTGAGCGACTGCGCGTCCTTACCCCACAGGATCGCCACGAGAGGCGCACGCGAGCCATCCGGCCTCGTGCGGGACACCAGCGCATCAATCGCGCACTGCGTGACCTCCTCCCAGCCCCGGCCTCGATGCGACGCCGGCGCACCCGGACGCACCGTCAACACGCGGTTCAGCAGACACACGCCCTGCTCACACCACGGCGTCAGATCCCCCGACGTCGGAACAGGCACGCCCATGTCCTCGCTCAGCTCGCGGAAAATGTTGATCAGCGACTTGGGGAGCGCCACCCACGGGCGCACCGAAAACGACAAACCCATCGCATGGCCCGGCGTCGGATACGGGTCCTGCCCGACAATCAGAACCTTCACCTTGTCGAACGGGTACGTAAACGCGCGCAGCACATCCGTGCCGGCAGGCAGGTAGCCGCGCCCCTCCTCGACCTCGGTGGCCAGCATCGCGCCCAACTCGTGGACGCGCGCCTCCACCGGGGCGAGTGCCCGAGCCCAACCCGGATCAATCAATTCAGCCAGCGGACGGGGATTGTGTTCACTCATAGCATCAGCCTAATGCCGCACAAGCCACGCCACATTCCCCGCGCGCCACTTGCGCCGCACTCCCTCTTATCCGATAGTCTGAACGCGTGAGTTCTCAGTACCCCAGGGATGAATTTGACCGCGCCGGCGAAGATATGCCCGTCGGCATGCACCGCCCCAAGCCGTCCAAGTGGAAGAACGTGTGGCCTTTCCTGGCCATCCTCGTGATCGTTCCGGCCCTCGGATGGGCAGCGGCGACCGCCCTGTCGCGCCAACAGACCACGACACCGGCCACGACCACGCCGACCGTTGCCGCGACGACGCCCAGCGCGTCCGCCAGCCCCAGCGCCGCGCCCACAGTCGATGCCACCCCTTCTGCCGAGCCTACGCCCTCCCCGAGCTCGTCTTCCCCGGCGGCTACCTCAGAGCCTGACCACGGCGCCGTCATTCAGGTCCTCAACGGCACCGGCACTCAGGGGTACGCCAGCCAGCAGGCCCAGATCCTGAACCAGGCAGGATACGCGGGGACCAGCGCCGCGAACGCCGACGGCTGGACCACTCAGACGTCTACCGTCTTCTACGAGGATCCCCGGATGGAAGGCACCGCCAAGGACATCGCCTCGAAGCTCGGTATCTCGAACGTGCGCCAGGAAAGCGGTCTCGGTAATCCCGATATTGTCGTGATTCTTCGATGATCCTCTGATACTGGGTGAGCCGCCCGGCCCCTGTGGGGCCGGGCGGCTTTGCTATGCCTCGGTGGTGTGTTGCGCCGCCGGTGTTCCGGCGGTGTTGGTGGCGCCGCTGGTGTTCCGGGCGGTGGGGGACCCGGTTGTGGGGCCGGGCTGCTTGGCGTGCCCGTGGGCGGCGGCCCGCCCGCGAGCCGTCCGCGCCGCGAGCCTTCGGCTCGGCGCGTCGCCTCGAAGCCCGGCCAGGCCCTGCCACCGCCCACGGGCACCGCAGCCAGGCTCCGCCGCCGCCCACTAGCACCGCGGCCTGGCACCGCGACCAGCCCTGTCGGCACGGTAATTTCGCATGCAATTCCCTTTTGGGTATTTCAAACTTTGAATTCATATCGTTGGAATTGCAACGTTTCTGGGCTTTGTTGAAAGTTCAGGCAACCGAATTGCATGCGAAATTTGGGGGGTTTATTACTGGGGCGAGATTGGGGTGAGGTGGGGTGTTGGTGCGTGACTTTTTTCGCCCCGCTCGTCGTGTTGGTGGCGGAAGCGGGACAAAACTCTCCCTGCTGGCGCAAAATGGGCCAAAAACAGCGTTTTGGGGCGTGCTGGGAGAGTTTTGTACCGGGTGGGTCGCCGAGCCGGGTATGCTGGGAGAGTTTTTGTACCGGGTGGGCCCGTCGGGGGTGTGTGCTGGGAGAGTTTTGTACCGGGTATGGTCCAGCGAGGTCGTGCGGGATGAATTCCGGTTCCTCAGGCAACTGGAGGACATTCATCGACGGTCGTCGCGCATGAGACGTGGAACTCTCGGGTAGTAGATCCATGCTCCGTGCATCGGCTTCGACGAGCTTCCTCGTATTCGATGGGGGGCCGGCGGCGTGTTGTCACCTCGTCCATATCATCGCGCGCGGTCTGTGTGAGACCTCGTGAACGGATGTAGAGAGGGCCACGTGTTGCCTCAGTCTGACGCCTCGATCATGCCCCGATGGGGAGTGCCATGCGTGCTTACCCTCTGCCTTGTGTGTTACGCCCTGAGCGCATCCGACTCAAGCTCAGTGACCTCGCCTTGCACTCTGGGGTGGTGAGTGCCAAAATCTTAGTTAGCACTCCGACATGGAGAGTGATAAGAGCATCGGTTCGATGAGGTCGTCTCACACAAGCGGCCGTCCGTCGCGGGCATCGAACCCGATCCGCATCGCGGAAGGACACATTTTCAATGAGCAAGATCATCAAGTTTGATGAAGATGCCCGTCGTGGCATGGAGAGCGGCCTCAACCTGCTGGCCGACACCGTCAAGGTGACGCTTGGCCCCAAGGGCCGCAACGTCGTGCTCGACAAGAAGTGGGGCGCCCCCACGATCACCAAGGATGGCGTTTCCGTCGCCAAGGAAATCGACCTGGACGATCCGTTCGAGCGCATCGGCGCCGAGCTGGTGAAGGAAGTTGCCAAGAAGACCGACGACGTCGCGGGTGACGGCACGACCACCGCGACCGTTCTGGCACAGGCGCTGGTCCACGAGGGCCTGCGTAACGTTGCCGCAGGCTCCAACCCGATCGCCCTCAAGCGCGGCATCGACCAGGCCGTCGAGGCCATCGTCGCCCAGCTGCACGCCGACGCCAAGCCCGTCGAGACCACCGAGCAGATCGCTGCCACGGCCTCCATCTCCGCCAACGATCCCGCCATCGGCAAGCTCATTGCCGAGGCCTTCGAGAAGGTCGGCGCCGAGGGCGTGGTGACCGTCGAGGAGACCAACTCCTTCGACACCACCCTGGAGACCACCGAGGGTATGCGCTTCGACAGGGCTACCTGTCGGCCTACTTCGTGACCGACCAGGAGCGCCAGGAAGCCGTCCTCGAGGATGCCTACGTCCTCCTCATGGACTCCAAGATCTCCAACGTCAAGGACATCGTCCCCGTCCTGGAGAAGGTCATGCAGACCGGCAAGCCCCTGGCGATCATCGCCGAGGATGTCGAGGGTGAAGCCCTCGCCACGCTGGTCGTCAACAAGATCCGCGGCACCTTCAAGTCCGTGGCCGTCAAGGCCCCCGGCTTCGGTGAGCGCCGCAAGGCGATGCTGCAGGACATGGCCATCCTGACGGGCGGCCAGGTCATCTCCGAGACCGTCGGCCTCTCCCTCGAGAACGCTGACCTCGAGCTGCTGGGCCGCGCCCGCAAGATCGTCGTCTCCAAGGATGAGACCACCATCGTCGAGGGTGCTGGCGACAAGGACATGCTGGATGCCCGCGTGCGCCAGATCCGCCAGGAGATCGAGAACACCGACTCCGACTACGACCGCGAGAAGCTGCAGGAGCGCCTCGCCAAGCTGGCTGGCGGCGTCGCCGTCATCAAGTCCGGCGCGGCCACCGAGGTTGAGCTCAAGGAGCGCAAGCACCGCATCGAGGACGCCGTTCGTAACGCTCGCGCGGCTTCCGAAGAGGGCCTGGTCGCCGGCGGCGGCGTCGCCCTGATCCAGGCTGCCACCGTGGCGCTGCCCAAGCTCGATGCTCTCACCGGCGACGAGGCGACCGGCGTGAACATTGTGCGCCTGGCCGTCTCCGCTCCGCTCAAGCAGATCGCTGAGAACGCGGGCGTCGAGGGTGGCGTGGTCGCCGACCGCGTTGCTCACATGGAGCCCGGCCACGGCCTGAACGCTGCGACCGGCGAGTACACCGACCTCATGGCCGCGGGCATCTCCGACCCGGTCAAGGTCACCCGTTCCGCGCTGCAGAACGCCGCGTCGATCGCAGGCATGTTCCTGACGACCGAGGCCGTCGTTGCCGACAAGCCCGAGGCTCCGGCCGCGGGTGGCGACGATGCGGCTGCTGGCATGGGCGGCATGTACTGAGCCGCTCGGCGTTAAGCTGATCCGCCTGGGGGCGGGACTCGTCAGGGTCCCGCCCCCAGGCGTCTGTCTACCAGCCCGAGGCATTGGCACGAGGCGTAGGAGCCCTGGCCGGAATTGCTGCTCCGAGTGGGCGGGTTAGGCTCCAGCGAAGAGCGCGGCGGAGTGGGCCTCTGCATCGGAGTAGGTCGCGGCGGCCGCCTGTAGTTGCGTGGAGATGCCGTCAAGGGCGTCGTGCGTCTGCGCTTGGACGGCTTGCCACTGGGTGATGGATGCCTGGAAGTTCACCTGAGCGCCGCCGGTCCACGAGTCTTGCAGTGCTAAAAGTTGGGCCATCATCGTATCGACTTCGCTACGGATGGTGGATGCGGTTGCGCAAGCCTGGGCGGCTGCGGCGGAAATCTGTTCGGCGTCGACGGCGTATGCGGTCATGATGTCACTCCTTTGTGGGACCCCGGGTGGGTCCGTCGACATCGACGCTACGCGCGTGACAGCGCGTGATCCAGGCAGAAATGAAACCCTGTGGATAACTGCCTGATGGGAAAAGTGCCTGTGGATGGCTCCGATGTATACCTACGCTGCTGATGGGTGAGTTGCCGAGGGCTTGGCTGCGGTGCCGGCGGATGGTGGGGCTTGCCCCCAGAAAAGTCGCATGCAATTCGATTGGGTGAAGTTTCAACAAAGTCTGGAAACGTTGCAATTCCAACGTTATGAATTCAAGGTTTGAAATAGTCGCGGGGGAATTGCATGCGAAATTGGGGGTGGGTGAAGCAATGGCGTGCGTGATGGCTGGGTGAGGGGGCCTGGTCGCGGTGCCGGTGGCGGCGGTGCCGGTGGGTGGTGGCAGGGGCCAGGGCGGGCCTCGAGATCGACCACTCCGAGCGCAGCTCGCGTGTGGCGATCTCGCGGGCGGGCCGCCGCCCACCGGCACGCACAGCGGGCAGGTTCGGCGAGGCAGGCCCTACGGCACTGCATAGCGGCCCGCCGCCCGCAGGCGCACCGAGCAGCCTGAACGTGCAGAGCAAAGTGATGGAGCCGCCCCCCGAGTGGGGAGGACGGCTCCATTGGTCGACGCGTCGGATGGCCTGACAAGCAGGTGCCAGCCGCGGCCTCGTCAGTCGGCGGTCGGAAGGTCCAGGGATTCGACGGCGGATTCGAGGGAGGAGGTGGTTTCCACGTCCTCGTCGGAATCCGTGTTTTCCTCGATCTTGCGCGGCAGAACACCGGTTGATGTGGCCTCGTCGTCCAGGGTGGCGACGGGGACGCGCTTCTTTGATCGAGCGGCGCTTGATGATCAGGGTGCCGGTCGTCGTCGTGGAGTCCTCCACGACCTCGTCAGTGTCATCCGCGTCATCGGTGTCGTCCGTGTCCTCGGTCTGGGCTGCCTGGCACAGCTGGGCCTTCTCGCGCTCGAGACGGGTCAGTTCGACCTCGAGGTTCGCGCGGGCGGTGTCTTCCCAGGTGGAGCCGAGGGGGGACTGGTAGATCGTCTCGTAGCTGAGGAGCTTCTTGACGAGCGCCATGCGTGCTTTGATGAATTGCAAATCGTCGAGCTCGCTGAGCTCGGCGCGCAGTGAGCACCGCAGCTTCTTGTAATCCTGCGGGCTGCACGACAGGCAAGCCAGGTCGGCGTCGACGAGCACCTGCGCGTCGAAGTCGGTGCGCGGCGCGCGGTGGCGCGTCAGGAAGGCGATGAGCTCATCGACGCGGGCGACGACCTCCTCGGGCACGCCGAGGTTGGTGAGGCGGTTGTGCGCGTGATCGATGCATCGGGTGGAGGCGAAGTTCGCCTGGAACCCGCCGAGTTTGATCTCGAGCGCCTTGTTGAGGAAGGCGCCGTGGTACCACGCGGCGACGCGCAGGATGTCGGGGTCGTGCGCGGACGAGGAAATTTCATCGATGTAGGTGAGCGTGTTCATGAGCCGACGCAGGTTGTGCATCTGGCGTTCGGGCGCGCTCCAGCGCTCCGCGAGGTTGGCGCCCTCTTGTTCGAGGTCGGTTTGGTTCGCGGTTGCGCCGATTTGCTGCATGGCGTCAACGAAAGACGTCAGCAGCCACTGAGGTGCTTGAGCACCCATGGGCCACTCTCCTTGCTGAGGAATACCCGAGCCATGCTAGTGCGCTTTTGAGCGAAGGTCACGTTCGTTGGTAAAAAATCGGGGAAAATCCCGATCGTTTCGCATGAACTGTTGGGGTGGAAATGGCCTAAATTGAGCGGAAAAGTCGAGAGCGTGAGTTCTGCTCGTTATGTCGTTCACGTCGTGGGGAGCTCGATGCGGACGGTGAGTCCACCGCCTTTCGTCTTGCTGAGCGATGCGTTGCCCCTGTGAGCTGCGAGGATCCCGGAGACGATGGCGAGGCCGAGGCCGGATCCGCCGGATTTTCGGTTGCGTGAGCTGTCGGCGCGGTAGAAGCGTTCGAAGACGCGCCCGCGGTCAGTTTCGTCGATGCCGGGGCCGTGGTCGCGGAGCTCGACGATGGCGGTGTCGCCGCTGCGTCCGAGGGCGATTTCGACGGGGGAGCCTTCGGGCGTGTAGCGGACGATGTTGCCGATGAGGTTGGTGAAGACCTGGGAGATGCGGTCGCGGTCGCCGGGGATGATGAGGGTCATGGGGGGTGTGCGTCCGCTGATGCCGGTGAGTCCGACCGTGCGCGTGGGGTCGAGTGCTTGAAGGTCGAAGACCGCGTTGTCGGCGAGTTTGACGAGGTCGATGTCGGTGATGTCGAGGGGGCGGCCTTCGTCGAGGCGGGCGAGGGTGAGGAGGTCTTCGACGAGGGTGGCCATGCGCGATGATTCGGAGGCGATGCGACCCATGACTTCGTCGGTGCGTTCGGCGGGGACGCCGCCCATGGCGTAGAGCTCGCAGTATCCGGAGATGGCGGCCAGGGGCGTGCGTAGCTCGTGGGAGGCGTCGGAGACGAAGCGCTTGATTTTTTGTTCCGAGGCTTGGCGTGCCTCGAAGGATTGCTCGACTTGGGTGAGCATGGTGTTGAGTGAGAGGGCGAGGGAGCCGACTTCCGTGGTGACGGGGTGGGGGGTGACTCGCTTCGTGAGGTCTCCGGCGGCGATTTTGCCGGCGGTGGACTCGATGGAGCGCAGGGGGAGGAGGGCGCGGCGCACGAGCACGCGCCCGGTCCAGCCTCCGATGAGGACGATGATTGAGCCGGCGACCGCGAAGTAGGAGGCTGTCGTGCGCAGCGTGTGCTGCATGTCCGACAGGGGCAGGGCGATGGTCATGTATCCGGAGAACTGCCCGGAGTCCTGCTCGTACACGGGGACGACGAGGGCACGCCACCCGAGGCCCGCCTTCGAGGAGGAGACGGTGATGGGCAGGGTGCGGAACGAGGAGATGGGGGCCGAGGAGGTGTCGACGAGGTCGGGAAGGTTGGGTTTGCCCGAGACTTTGAGGGTGTCTTCTGAGTAGAAGTAGCGGTCGGTCCCGTCGGTGTTGCGGATGTGGATGTAGTAGAGGGTGGGGATGCCGCCTTGGCCGTCGGCGGAGAAGGTGGCTGTGGAGGCGGAGATCTGCAGCGTGTGGGCGGTTGCGATGAGCTGGTCGTCGATTTGGGAGGTGAGGTGGCGCTGCAACAGGCCGATCATGACTGTTCCGGACAGTGAGAGTCCGACGGCGAGCAGGGAGGTGATGAGCGTGACGAGCTGGGAGGAGAGGGGTTTGGAATCCCACCACGCTTCGATCCGTTGAGCGAGGCCGGGGCGCACGTCAGTCCTCAGCGCGCAGGATGTAGCCGACTCCGCGCTTGGTATGGATCAGTTCGCCGGAGGACCCTTCGACGGCGAGCTTGCGTCGCAGGTAGGAGATGTAGGACTCGACGATGGCGACTTCGCCGTCCCAGTCGTATTCCCAGACGTGGTCGAGGATCTGCATCTTGGAGACGACGCGTCCGGCGTTGATGACGAGGTAGCGCAGGAGCTTGAATTCGGTGGGGGACAGGTCGATGGGCACGCCCGCGCGCGTGACTTCGTGGGCGTCCTCGTCGATGACGAGGTCTCCGACGCGCAGGAGTGCGTCGTCTTCTTCGGAGCCCATGGTGCGGCGCAGGATGGCGCGGATGCGGGCGACGACCTCTTCGAGGCCGAAGGGCTTGGTGACGTAGTCGTCGCCGCCGACGGTCAGGCCCTGGATCTTGTCGCGCATGTCGTCGCGCGCGGTGAGGAAGAGGACGGGGATGGTGATGCCGGCGTCGCGCAGGCGCCTGGTGACGGTGAAGCCGTCCATGTCGGGGAGCATGACGTCGAGGACGATGAGGTCGGGGCGCGAGGCCTGGGCTTCGTGGAATGCGCCGCTGCCGTCCTCGGCGGTGACGACGTCGAAGCCGGCGAAACGCAGCGAGGAGGCGAGGAGGTCGCGGATGTTGGGTTCGTCGTCGACGACGAGGAGTTTTGCTTCAGTTCCCGGGGTGCTCATGCGTCCAGTGTCGCCTATGTGTCTGAATGTTTCCTGTGAGGTAGGTGGGAGCGTGGGCGCTGCTTTTGTTTGCTTCGCCACTTCGGGCGGCCACGCGGGAGCAAAGGACGAGAAAAGGCGCGGAAAAGATGTGCAAGAATTGAAGCATGTCATCCCGCAGCTCAGTGGACGTCCTCTCGCCCGAGGGCGTCGAATTTCAGCACGTATCCGCCAAACTCGCGACCCTGCGCCTCGGTAACGCCCTCGCGGCCTGCGGCGCCCTGTGTGGCCTGATCTCCGCGCTCGTCCTCATCGTCGATATTCCGGCGCTGTGGTGGCTCATGCTCGTGCCCGCCGCCATCGCACTGGTGTGCCTGTGGCTCGTGCCCGCTCAGGTGCGAGCCCTGCGCTACGCCCTGGCGGAGACGGACTTCGTCATCCGCCGCGGCGTTCTCAAGCGCTCGATGACCCTCGTGCCCTACGGCCGCATCCAGTACGTCGACATCTATCAGGGGCCCGTCCTGCGCCTGCTCGGCATCTCGACGATCAAGCTCTCGACCGCGAGCGCGAAGACCGACGCGACGCTGGGCGGCGTGCCGGTCGCGGACGCGGCGCGTCTGCGTGATGTCCTGGCGGAGCGCGGCTCGGCGGAGCTGATGGGCCTATGAGCACGGACCTCTCCGTGGGCGGCATCGCCCCCGAGGACTGGAAGCCGCTTCATCCCCTCACCTACGTTCCTCGGGTTGTGGGCAGCATTGCCGGTGTTGTTGGCGTGGTGTCCCTGAGCAATGCGTCCGCGATTGGGCGCATGCTGAGCGGCGAGACGCCGCCGTGGCTCGCAACCACGGGCATTTTCCTGGGCCTTCTGATTGCGGCGGGCATCGTTCTCGCGCTCGCGGGTGCGTACTGCTACCTGTCGTGGAGGAAGACCCGCTACGCGGTGAGCAACACGGCGATCTGGTACCGCGCCGGCATCCTCACGCACACGCAGCGTCACGCGCGGCTGACGCGCATTCAGACGATCAACGTGTCGTATTCGCTCGTGGGGCGCATCCTCGGCCTCGGATACCTGGATATCGAGGTTGCTGGAGGGGCCGATTCGAATATCAAACTGGGCCTGCTGCCTGCCGCCCAGTTGGAGGAGCTGCGTGCGCTTCTCCTCGCGCTCGCTTCGGGTGCGATCGACGAGGTCGTGGATCCCGCCGACCTCACCGCTGCCTCGGCCCGCGCGGCGACGACAAAGACACCGCTGGAGGCCCCGGAGCGCCCCGTTTCAAGGTCGGCTTCGTCACGCTCCTGGTGTCCATGCTGGCGAGCATCGACAACGTGGTCGCCCTGTTCTTCGGCGTCTTCCTGATCGGTTTGAACGGATTCCTCATTGGAGTTGTCGGTGTCACGTCGATCATGAGCTTCCTGGGCATCCTGGCGGGCGCGTTCAGCCTTCTGGCGGGTGTGTGGGCACGTTTCGATCGGGAGTTCGGCTTCACGGCGGCGATCGCTGCGGACGGCGTGCGCATCGACCGCGGCCTGACGGCTCGTCGCCACGTGACGATCCCGCCGGGGCGTATTCATGCCATCGAGGTGACCCAGCCGCTCATCTGGCGACTGTTTGGCTGGTATCGCGTGGAGATCACGCAGGCCGGCAACGCGGCGCACACGCAGGACGAGAAAAACAAGGGCATGAAGGTCGATGTGGCCTCGGATGTGCTGCTTCCCGTCGGCAGCCGCACGGAGGTCATCCAGGCGATCGCGATGGCAATCCCGGACCTGGGGGTGGAGGATCCTGACGGCTTCCTCGAGTCCCTCCGCGTCGGCGTGGGCGAGGACTGCTGGATGACCCCTGTCCCGGACAGCGCGAGGATCCTGGATCCGCTCGAGTACGGCCGCCGCGCCTTCGGTTTGACCGACACCGTGTTCGCGATCCGCGACGGGTTTTTCAACCTGCGTTTCTCGATCATCCCACTGACGCGCATCCAGTCGGTCTCGCTGCATCAGGGGCCCGTTCAGCGGTGGCGCGGCGTCGCTTCCGTGCGTGCCGAGCTGGTTCCGGGCCCGGTCGCGTCCATGGCCGAGCACGTCGAGGCGGGCCGCTCGCTGGAGCTGTGGGAGCAGGTGTCGCGGGCCTCGAAAATTCGTCGCGAGGCCGAGGGCAGCGAGCGCTGGCTCTCGCGTGTCACCGCGATCGTCGATGCAACCTCGCGGCGCGCGGAGGACGACAAGTAGCGCGGCGATCGGCGACAATGGAGCCATGAGCACCCCCGGACGCCTCGGAATCGGCATCATCGGCATGGGCCACGTCGGCCCCGTCATCGGCTCCGCCCTGCGCGCGGTCGGGCATCAGATCGTCGCCGTTTCCGCGTCGTCTGAGGCCTCCCGTGAGCGCGCGGACGCGATGCTCCCCGGCGTTCCGATTGCCACGCCCGAGGAGGTCGTGCGCCGCTCCGAGGTGGTCATCGTGGCCGTTCCCGACGACCAGATCGGCCCCCTCGTGTCCGGCCTGGCCGACCTGGGGGCCTGGCAGAGCGGGCACATCGTCATTCACCTGTCGGGTGCCTCCGGCGTGGGGCTGCTCGGCGCCGCCGCGGGAGCGGGGGCGATCCCGCTCGCCATCCACCCGGCGATGACGTTCACCGGCACCAGCGTCGACGTGGCGCGCCTCGTGGGCACGCCCTTCGCGGTGACGGCTGCGGCCCCCTTCCTGCCGATCGCCCAGGCCCTCGTCGTGGAAATGGGCGGTGAGCCCGTCGTCGTCGCCGAGGGGGACCGCCCCCTCTACCACGCGGGCCTCGCCCACGGCGCCAACTTCATCGCGGGTATCACCGTGCAGACGATGCGGATTCTCGCCGAGGCCGGCATCGAGAATCCCGCCCTGTACGTGCGCCCGCTTCTCGAGGCCGCGCTCGACCGCGCACTTACCGAGGGGGTTGCGGGCATCTCCGGACCCGCCGCCCGCGCCGACGCGGGAACGATCGCCGCGCACGCGCGATGCCTCGGCTCGCGTGAGGCGCTTGCGGGGGAGCGAGATACCTACGCGGACATGACCCGTGCCCTCACCCGTCTGCTGCGCGACGCGCGCCTCCTCGACGAACGCGCCGCGACCAGCGTCGAGGCCGCCCTGCTCGATCCGGACGCCTGATCACCACACACCCAACGAGCCCAGAACGCGGGATAGCGAGCGCGCGCAACCCCGGCCTCGTCGCGAAAACTTCAGGCGTGAGGAAAGCGACTCGATTGCGCACCGGCGGGCCGAAGTTGCAAGAATAGAACCATGACCCATCGTCCTGTCCTCACCCATACACGTGCCGAGCTGGCCGACGCCCTGTCGCACCTGCCCGGCACGAAGGCTCTTGTGATGACCATGGGTGCCCTCCACTCCGGGCACCTGCAGCTCGTGCGCGAAGCCCGCGAACTGGCCGATCACGTGATCGTCACGATCTTCGTCAACCCGACGCAATTCGCGCCCGGTGAGGACTACGACGCATACCCGCGCACCCTGGATGCGGACATGGACGCCCTCGAGACGGTCGGCGCGGACCTCGTGTGGGCGCCCGCGCCCCAGGACGTCTACCCGACCCCCGCGACCGTGTCGATCGACCCGGGTCCGATTGCGCGCGTCCTCGAAGGCAAGACGCGCCCCACGCACTTCGCGGGCGTCGCCCTCGTGTGCACGAAGGTCGTCAACCTCGTGCGCCCGGACGTGGCGCTGTACGGGCAGAAGGACGCTCAGCAGCTGGCCGTCCTGCGCACCGTTTTCTCCCAGCTGGACATCCCCGTGCGCGTCCACCCCGTGCCGATTGTGCGCGCCGAGGACGGGGTCGCTCTGTCCAGCCGCAACCAGTACCTGAGCGATGAGGAACGCATCCGCGCCCGTGCACTGTCTCGCGCGCTTCGTCGCGGTGCCGAGGTCGCCGAGGCCGGGGCGAAGCCTGCCGACATCGTGTCCGAGTGCCGCTCGGTCATCGACGCCGAGGGCGGTATCGACCTGGACTACATCGCGCTCGTGGACGCGGGGACTTTCGAGATCCTCGCGGGAACCGAGTCCGTGCCCGTCGGCGAGGGGGCTGCTGCTCCCACGATCCTGTCCGACGGCTCGCGCGAGGGACGCATCCTCATCGCCGCCAAGGTGGGCACGACCCGCCTTATTGACAACATGGAGGTGCCGCTGCGCGGCGCCTCCACCGAACACGCCGGCCTCGTTGCTGAGCGTGCGGGAGACCTCGCATGATGGAAATAACCCGCGAGATGGCGATCGGCAAGATCCATCGCGCCGTCGTCACCGGCGCCGACCTGCACTACGTCGGCTCGATCACGGTGGACGAGGATCTGCTGGACGCTGCGAACATCGTTCCCGGACAGAAGGTCGATATCGTCGACGTCAACAACGGTGAGCGCCTCTCGACCTACACGATCGCGGGCGAGCGCGGCAGCGGCACGATCCAGCTCAACGGCGCGGCTGCCCACAAGGTGACCGTCGGTGACCTCGTCATCATCATGGCCTACGCCCAGGTTCCCGAATCGCTTGTGCGCCGGGTCAAGCCCTCCGTCGTCTTCGTCGACGGCTCCAACAGGATCGTCAGCGCCGGCGACCACGCGGGAAGTGTCCCCGAGGACTCGGCGCGTGCCCGAGAACTGGGCCTGAAGAGCTCCGGCGTCTGATTGACAGGCCGACAGGAGCGTCCACTCATGCGAGTGGGCGCTCCCTTGTTTTGCCTCGTTTCGTGCACCTTTGCTCGTTTGATGACGAGTGCCGTTCACAATTGTCCATACCTTGTCTTCCCCCGGCGCTGCCGTGCTCGTCACACCTATCCTCGAAGAACCGAACGAAAGGAAGGTGGGGCATGAGTAAGCGGCCGTCGCGCACGCGTCACGCACTCATCGGATACGCGTTCCTGTCGCCCGCCCTGATCGGCGTCCTCATCTTCATGGTCGTGCCCATCGGCGTCATCATGTGGGTGAGCCTGTACCGCTGGGACCTCATCGGGGACACGCGATACGTGGGTCTGGCGAACGTCACGAACGTGCTGAGCGACCCGGCGTTCCTGTCGTCGCTGCGCACGACGATTCTCTTCGTCCTCCTCGTCGTTCCCATCCAGATCATCCTTGGACTCTTTCTGGCGAACCTGTTGACCAAGGGAGTGCGCGGAACCGTTTTCTATCGCACGCTCATCGTCATCCCTTGGATCGCGCCACCGCTGGCCCTCGGCGTCGTGTGGTCGTGGATCTTCGCCCCCACAGGTGGTCTCCTCTCCGCGCTCGCGGGAACACGACTTGAGATCCTGGTCTCGCCCACGTGGGCCCTGCCCGCGGCTGCTTTCGTCGTCGTGTGGTCGAACGTGGGATACACGGCGCTCTTCTTCATCGCCGGATTGCTCGCGATCCCGCGTGAGCTCACCGAGGCCGCGACCGTGGACGGGGCCTCCTCGTCGCAGGTGTTCTGGCACATCAAGATGCCCCTCCTGCGCCCGACGTTCTTCTTCGTGTCGGTCACCTCGGTGATCTCGGTGTTCAACGTTTCGATCAGATCTACGCGCTCACCAAGGGCGGTCCGTCCGGCTCCACCGAGGTGCTCGCCTACCTGATCTACAAGGAGGCGTTCGAGACCGGAAACGTGGGTCGCGCTGCCGTCATAGCGTGCGTCATGATGCTGCTCCTCATGGGCTTGACGCTGGCCCAGAACCTGTACTTCCGGAAGAGGACCACGTATGAGCTCGTCTAAGTCGCACTCGCGTCGTCCCTGGTGGTCGACCCTGGGGATCTACGTAGGGCTGTCGCTGGCTGCTTTCATCATGGTGGTCCCGCTGCTCTTTAGCTTCGTTACGGCCTTCAAGTCTCCGCAGGACTTCGCCTCGCACTCACCTTTCGCGCTGCCGTCGCCGCCCTCCCTGGCCTCGTTCCAGGCGATCCTGACGGGCCGAGTGAACTTCGGCGACGCGATCATCACGACCCTTCTCGTCGTGGTGGTGATGGTCGTGGGGCAGCTGGTGTCCTCCGTCCTGGCCGCCTACGCGTTCGCGCGCATCGAGTTCCCGGGACGCGAGGTGATCTTCTGGCTCTTCTTGGGCACCATGATGATCCCGGCGTCGGTCCTCGTTATCCCGCTGTACCTCATGATGGCCAAGATGGGGCTCAACAACACCTTCTGGGGCATCGTCTTGCCCTTCGTGTTCGCCTCGCCTACGCGGTGTTCCTGCTACGTCAGTCGTTCCGTCAGATCCCCCAGGAGATCATTGATGCGGCGACGATGGACGGCGCTGGCCAGGTGCGTATCCTCTTCTCCATCGTCGTTCCCATCTCGAAGCCGATTATCTCGACCCTGGTTCTCATCACGGTCGTGAGTCAGTGGAACTCCTTCCTGTGGCCGCGGATCATCGCCGCCACCCGTCCCCGAGTCCTCACGGTCGCCACGGCCGCCCTGCAGAGCCAGTACAACGCGAATTGGACGTACGTCATGGCGGCGACGACCATCGCGCTCGTGCCCCTGATCGCTCTGTTCATCATCTTTCAACGACACATCGTTGAATCTATTGCCTTGACGGGCATCAAGTAACAACACAACCCATCACAACAGGAGGCCTTCATGAAAAGGCGTTTTATTACCGCTACCGCTCTGATTGGTGCCGCGTCGATGCTGATGGCCGCCTGTTCGCAGGGTGGCAGTACGTCGAGCGAGTCGGGTGCGTCCCTGACCCTGCGTCTGTGGGATGACCAGGCTGCCCAGGCGTACGAGGCTGCGCTGCCCGCGTTCACCCAGGAAACGGGGATCACGGTCAACGTCGAGGTGGTCCCGTGGTCGGACTACTTCACGGGCCTGCGTTCTGAGCTCGCCGCAGGCGCCGGACCGGACGTGTTCTGGTCCAACACGAACAACTACACGGAGTACGCGCGCGGCGGCAAGATCGTCAACATTGACGAGGAGTTCCCCGCCTCCGAGCGCGACGGCTGGCTTCAGGGCGCCATCGATCAGTACACGGTTGATGGACATCTCTACGGCGTCCCGGTCCTCACCGACCCGTCGATCGCGGTGTACTACAACAAGTCCCTCCTGGACGCGGCCGGAGTGAGCATCGAGGATCTGCAGAACCTGTCCTGGGATCCGAATGCCTCGACCGACTCACTGCGGGAGATCACCCGCAAGCTGACGCTGGACTCCTCCGGCCGTAACGCTGCTGACCCCGCTTTCGACGCGGAGCACATCGTTCAGTACGGTTACAACGCCGCGCTGGATGGCCAGGCCATGTTCATCCCGTACCTGGGGTCGGCGGGTGGCACTCTGCAGGATGCGAGTGGTCACTTCACGTTCGCGAGCCCCGAGGGCGATGCCGCGGTCGGCTACCTGGTCGACCTGATCAACAAGGAGCACGTGGCCCCGTCGGCGGCAGATACGAACGACAACGGTGACTTTAGCCGTGACCAGTTCCTGCAGGGCAAGATCGCGCTCTTCCAGTCGGGTTCCTACAACCTGGCGAACGTGTCCGAGGGTGCATCCTTCGAGTGGGGCCTTGCACCTCAGCCGAAGGGCCCCGCAGGTGCTGTGACGGTCGGTAACTCCGTCGTCGCCGCCGGTTCGACGACGAGCGCGAACCCCGAGGCCCAGCACAAGCTCCTGGCGTGGCTGGCCAGCGAGCAGGGCGGCGCCGCGCTGGGTTCGACCGGTGCTGGCTTCCCCGCGAACGAAAAGGCGCAGGCGACGTGGACCAACTACTGGTCGGAGAAGGGCATCGACACCTCGGTGATGGCCAAGACCCCGTCGGGTACGATCATGGCCCCCTTCGGCGCAAAGCTGGGCGCGGCAATGGACGCGTACAACGGCGTGCTCAAGGAGGTCTTCCTGGGACGCACCGGCGTGCATGAGGGCGTCCAGGCCGCCCAGGATGCCGCAAACGCGGCGATTGATCAGTAGTCGCTTCAGACTCATGAGAGGCGCCGGCGGGACATGATCCCGCCGGCGCCTCGGTAAGGACAACACCCATGGAAACTGTGCTGGGAATTTACGCGCACCCCGATGACGCGGACGTGGACGCGGGTGGGACGCTCGCGCGATTCGCACGCGAGGGCTCGCGGGTCGTCGTCACCGTCGTCACGGACGGCGACGCGGGAGGCTCCGACCAGGATCTGCATCAGCAGATGGGCGAGCTGCGACGCGACGAGCAGCGCCGCGCGTGCGAGCGCCTGGGAGTCGCAGAACTCGTGTTCTTCGACGGCTACCACGACGGCATGGTGACCCCGACCCGAGACCTCGTGCGCGACATCGTTGCCCTCATCCGTCGGGTGCAGCCGACTCTGATCCTCACCCTCTCGCCCGAATACAACTGGTCCTCCATCTACGCGAACCATCCGGACCACCGGGCTGTGGGCGCCGCCGTCACGGATGCCGTCTACCCCCGCGGCGCGCAACCCCTTTGCGTTCCCCGAGCTACTCGATGCGGGCCTGGAGCCCCACGTCGTGCAGGAGGTGTGGTTCCAGGGCGGACCCTCGACGAACCACATCGTCGAGCTGGACCAGGCGGACATCGACGCCAAGGTGCGCGCGGTGCGCGAGCACATCACCCAATTCGATGACCTCGATCGGATGGAGAACTGGATCCGCCAGGGCGCCAGCGACGCCGGACGCCCCCACGGCTACGCGGGGGCAGAAGAGTTCTTCCGCTGGGACACGCGCGGCTGACAGCGCGTCACCCGGCGTTGTCTCGCGACCGTGCCCCGGCCTCGTGCGTATGAACTGCGCCCCGAAACTTGGACGCGTTTAATGGTAGCCGTTATGCGGCTTCCTGTAGGGCCTGATCCCGGTATTCTGCCGGGGTCAGGCCCTTGAGCTTACTTGGCGTCTTGTTGTGTTCCAGTGCGTGATGTAAGCCTCGAGGTCGGCTTTGAAGCTCTCGAAGGTCTGCCAGTCCTGGCCGCGAAAGAACTCGTCCTTGAGGTGCCCGAAGACCTGCTCGGTGGCGCCGTTGTCGATGCAGTTGCCTTTGCGTGACATGCTCTGGATGAAACCGTTATCGGCGAGCGCACTGATGTAGGCCTTGTGCTGGTATTGCCATCCCATGTCCGAGTGCAAGATCGGCTCGGCCCCTGCGGGCTTGGCGTCCATGAGCATCTGGAGCATCTCTTTTTGTTGGGCGAGGTTGGGACACATCGATATGGAGTGGGCGACGATCTCTTTGCTGGCAAAGTCGTAGACCGGAGCGAGGTAGGCCTTACCGAAGGAGAGCTTGAACTCGGTGACGTCGGTACCGAGTTTCTGCCAGGGCCCATCGGCCTTAAAGTCGCGGCCGATGATGTTGTCGAAACTTTGCCCCACGTCCCCCTTGTAGGAGTTGTACCTGTGGTACTTCGTTTCGCGGCGTATGCCGCAGCGCAGCCCCATTTCGCGCATCATCTTTAAGACCGTCTTATCGGCGATGCGCTCCCCTTCCTCAGCGCGCAGGCACATGGCGACCTGCCTGTGACCACACCCATTGGGGGTTCGTGAAAAAATCTGGGCAACCTTGGGCCGCAGATACACCCTGGTTGGCTGCTGGGGGTGAGCCAGCGCGTAGTAGTAGCTCGACCTGGCAAGACCGGCGGCCTCGAGGAGATCACACACCGCATGTCCGCGCCCTGAAAGCTCAGCGACCACTAGGGCTTTGTCCCGGTTTGGGAGCGCCTCTGCGCCTTCAGGGCAATCGATTTTTTTTAGGTACGCCACCTGCGCCTCGAGCTTGCGCACGCGCTCTTCGAGTTCCTCCTCACGCGTTGGTGGCACTGCCCGCACCGCCCCCTTTGGCCTGCCCTTGGGCTTGGGCTTGAGCGCCTGCGCGCCGCCCTCGCGGTACAGCCTGCACCACTTCTTCAACGATGTCGCGCTCGCAATACCGAAACGCACCATCGCCTCAGGCTTACTCATCCCACCGTCAACCATAGCCCTCGCCGCAGCGACCTTGGTCTCATAGTCGTATTTGGCCCGCTTTACTCCCATGGCAAGAAGCCCGCCCCTCCCGATCACGCGGTACATCTTCTGCCACTCTCTCACAGTCTCAGCAGACACACCAAGCCTCCTGGCGCTCAAACGATAGCCAAATCCCCTCGCAAACATCTCCACCGCCTGCTCCCGAAGCAAACGATCATGCCTCAACCCCAGATTCACAGACAGGAAAAGCCTCCCATTCCCTGGACTTCAATTTCGATGTCCAAGAAACGGGAGGCAGTTCAGTACGAGGCCGGGGCACAGCGCGTCGATGAACGCGCGGGGAGGACGGCGCCCCTCAGTCGAAGGCCGCCGCCACCAGCGGGTTCGTGCGGATCGCCTGATCGAGCACGTCGCGCGCGACGTTGACCGAGTCAACCAGGGGATGCAGAGCCAACGCCTGCCACGCGAGGCTGCGGTCGCGCTCGCGGGCGGCGTCGATGACGAGATTCTCGCAGGCCTTCACGGATTGGACGAGGCCGAGAGCGGCACCCTCCAGCGGTGCCACCGGAATCGGATGCACGCCGGAGGCGTCGACGTCGCAGGGAACCTCGACGACATCCGTGTCGCGCAGCGTCGGAATCGAGAGGGAAACCGCCGTCGCCATTTGCGACGTTGAGGATCATGCGTGCCGGGGTGCCCGTGGCGAGCGCGTTCATGAGGTCGAGGGCCACCTTCTGGTAGCCGCCGCCTGCGATGTCCTCCTCGCGCCTGCCGGAGCGATCGTCCACCTCACGGGCCTCGGCCATGTAGGTTGCCTCCCTGTCGGCGAGCGCGTCGATCCACGTGCGCCCCGCCTTCTCAGGGTGGGAGCGGACGGCGCTGTAGAAGGCGTCCTGCTGATCGCGCAGGTATTCGCCGCGGGTTTGGTCCTGCTGAATGCGGGCCATGGCTTCGCGGTGGCAGTAGTAGTAGAAGAGGTACTCGTTGGGCAGGGCGCCCAGCGCGCGGATCCAGTCCGTGCCGATAGCGCGGGATTCTTCCATGGATCCCAGGGCCTCCTCGTCGGCGAAGAGGCGCGGGAGGATGTCGTGGCCGTTGATCGATAGGGAGCGCAGCCAGCCGAGGTGGTTGAGGCCCACGTAGTCGAACGCCACGTCGGTGCGCTCCTCCTCGGGAACGCCCAGGGCGTTCAGCGTGCGGTTGACGAGGCCGATGGGAGTGTCGCAGATGCCGATGACGCGCTCGCCGAGCACGGAACGCATCGCCTGGGTGATGATCCCGGCCGGGTTCGTGAAGTTGATGAGCCAGGCGCCCGGGCACAGGCGCTTGGCGGCACGTGCCAGCTCGAGTGCCGGTCCGAGCGAGCGGAACGCGTAGCAATAGCCGCCCACGCCGACGGTCTCTGCCCGAGTAGCCCATGATCGAGGCCGCAGTGCTCGTCGAGGACCCTTCCGCAGGTGCCGCCCACGCGCATCGCGGAGAAGACGAAATCCGCGCCGGGAAGCGCCTCGTCGATGTCCGTCGTCGCGCGCACGGCGGGGGGAGTGGGGGAAGTCCAGTGAGGCCAACACCGCCATCATCGCGTCGAGCCTGCGCGCATCGGTGTCGTAGAGGACGACACGGTCGACGTCGAGGGATGCGTAGGCTCCCTGACCCGACCGTGAGTGGGCCAGGACATCGATCATCGCGGGGACCCGGAAGCCCCCTCCTCCGACGATGGTGAGCTGCATGGCGGGCATCCTCTCTGGATACGTATAGTGGTGGCTCAGTGAGATATTGTAGTCGCCCTCACGTCTAGGAGACTCGCGTGAATCTGAACGAACCTGCCGCATCTCAGTTCGCGGTGTACGGTCCGACCTTCCTTGACGTCGTGATGGGTCCCCTCGATGGGCCTCCGGTTCCCGGCCACGAGGCCTGGGTGGAGGGAGCGCTCATGTGCGCGGGAGGTGCAGCGAATCAGGCGATTGCCCTGGCCCGCCTGGGTGCGCCGGTGCGCTTGCACAGTCGCGTGGGCGTCGACCAGATGGGCGTCTTCGTGGACGAGATGCTCGCGCGCGAGGGCGTCGATACCTCGTCGTGCGAGCGCGCGGGCGAACAAAACGTGACCGTCTCCCTGTCCTTTGACGGCGACCGGGCGATGACGACGCGTGGGACGACCGCGTTGCCGCCCCTCGATGGCGAGGCACCGGCGTGCCTGCTCGCAGACGTGCGGGGAATCGGCGCGAACAGTGAGGTCGTGGCCTCCTGGCGCGAACGCGGGACCTGGGTGCTGGCGGACACCGCGTGGGACGAGGCCGGGGCCTGGGACGAAGCCGACCTGGAGGCTTTGCGCCTGGCGGACGTGTGCACGCCCAACGAGGAGGAGGCGCTGGCCTACGCGCGCACGCAGAGCGTGGAGGACGCCGCTCGGTGGTTCTCGTCGTTTGGGTGCGACTGTGTGGTCACCTGCGGCAAGAATGGCGTGATCGCGTGCGTCGACGGCCAGATCCTACGCGTTCCCGCGCCGGCGGTAGATGCTGTGGACACGACGGGCGCGGGGGACGTCTTCTCGGCGGCGCTGGCCTGGGCTCTTCGCGCGCGTCGCGCATCCTGGCCCGAGGCTCTTGCCCTCGCCTGCGCGGCCGCCGCACATTCGACCCAGGGGATCGGTGGGTCCGCGTCCGCCCCCTACGCGGCCGACCTCGCGGGGGCGTGAGGAGCCCAACCGGGCCCCTGCCTCGTCGCCGGGCCAAATCCCGGTACGATAGGCGCATGACCGATTCTTCTACGCCCACGCAAGTACCCGCAGACGACACCCCCGAGCAGGTCAAGGTTCGCGCGGCCAAGCGCGCGCGCCTCATGGAGGCCGGCATCCCCGCCTACCCCGTGCGCCTGCCGATCACGACCACCATCAAGGAGGTGCGTGAGAAGTACGCGCACCTCGAGGCCGGAGAAGAAACCGAGGATTACGTGGGCCTGGCGGGCCGCGTCATCCTCGCGCGCAACGGCGGCAAGCTCTGCTTCGCGACCCTCATGGACGGTGAGGGCAACAAGATCCAGGTCATGCTCTCGGCCGCCTCCGTCGGCGCCGACTCCCTGGCCGCCTACAAGAACGACGTCGACCTGGGCGATCACCTCTTCGTCCACGGCCGCGTGATCTCCTCGCGCCGCGGCGAGCTGTCGATCTTCGCGACCCCCGCAGAGGTCACCCCCGAGGCCCAGGCCGCCTACGACGCCGCGCCCACCGCGCTGCCCGCCCCCGACGCCTCGTGGGCCATCGCCTCCAAGGCGATTCGCCCGCTGCCCAAGACCTGGACCACCGAGGACGGTGAAGAGATCACCCTGTCCGAGGACCAGCGCATCCGCCGCCGCGAGCTCGACCTGATCACGCGTCCCGCCGCGCGCGACATGATCCGCATCCGCGCGGCCGTCAACCGTTCGATCCGCGAGAACTTCTTCCGCCGCGACTACATCGAGCTCGAGACCCCGATGCTGCAGATGATCCACGGCGGCGCGGCGGCTCGTCCCTTCACGACGCACATGAACGCGCTCGACACCGAGCTCTACCTGCGCATCGCGACGGAGATCTACCTCAAGCGCGCGGTCGTCGGAGGCGTGGACCGCGTCTTCGAGATGAACCGCAACTTCCGCAACGAGGGCATGGACTCCTCCCACAGCCCCGAGTTCACGTCCCTGGAGGCCTACGAGGCTTACTCGGACTACAACGGCATGGCCGAGCTGACCCGCGACCTCATCCAGCAGGCCGCGCGCGACGCCTTCGATCTGTCCGAGGGCGAGGAAATCGTGCGCCTGGCCGACGGCACCGAGTACGACCTGTCGGGCGAGTGGGACCGCATCGACCTGTACGGCTCCACCTCCGAGGCCCTGGGTGAGGAGATCACGGTGGAGACGCCGCGCGAGACCCTCGTCAAGTACGCCGAGCGCATCGGCCTGGAGGTCGACGACTACGCCGTGTCCGGCAAGATCGTCGAAGACATCTTCGAGGAGCTCGTCGCCTCCAAGCTGTGGGCGCCGACCTTCGTCTACGACTTCCCGGAGGACACCTCTCCGCTCACCCGCTACCACCGCTCGCGCCCCGGCCTGACCGAAAAGTGGGACCTGTACGTGCGCGGCTTCGAGACGGGCACCGCCTACTCCGAGCTGGCTGACCCGGTCGTCCAGCGCGAGCGTTTCGAGGCGCAGGCCCTCGCGGCCGCCAACGGCGACCCCGAGGCCATGGTCATGGACGAGGACTTCCTCGTCGCCATGGAGCAGGGCTTCCCGCCGTGCGGCGGTATGGGCATGGGCATCGACCGCCTGCTCATGGTCCTCACCGGCCAGGGCATCCGCGAGACGATTCCGTTCCCGCTGGTCAAGCGCCTGGGCTGACCTCAGACGTGAAAGGGCCCCGGCCTCGTTCCCTGTAGTAAGGACGAGGCCGGGGCTCTTTCGCGCGTTCGTGCGGTCGCCGGTTTAGATGAAGGAGCGTCGGGACGACATGCGTGTGTGGACGAGGTCGAGGAGCTCGTGCGCGGCACCGTCGTCGAGGACGAGGTCGGTGGCGACCCCCGCGCGCAGAGCGCCCAGCAGCGGGAGGGCTTTGGAGGCACCGGAGACAACGCACAGTCGGCGCGGGATCTTCTTGAGCGTGGATGGGCACGGGCCGGACGCGCGCTCGTTGAGGTGCATGTTCGTGGAGCCGTCCTCGCGGATGAGGACGGTGCACACGTCGCCGACGACCCCGTCGTTCTGGGCCGCCGCGATCTCGTTGGGGTCGAGGAAACCCCCCCGAGTAGACGTGGGAGGGGAGGCGGGCCGACATGGAGCCGACGCCGAACAGGGCGACGTCTGCGCTGTCGATCGTGTTGAGGACCGACTGGACGGAGCGTTCGCGCCAGAGGGCCTCTTTGGTGTCCGCGTAGTCGAAGAAGGCGGGCACGGGGAAGTTGACGATGCGCCCGCCGATGGCCTTCGCGGCGCGAGCAATGATGGCCTCAGCGTAGGGCATGCCGGACTCGGTGGCCGTTGCCGCGCCGTTGAGCTGGACGACGGTGGAACCGGGGAAGGACACGTGGGGCATCGCGCGCGTGACTTCTGCGGTTGTGTTTCCCCAGGCGATGCCGAGGGTGACGCCGGGGAAGAGCATGTCCACAAGGTGTTCGGCGGCGACCAGTGCAACGTTGTGCAGGCGATTCACTTCGGTGTGCACGTCGTGAACGGGAACGACGGAGACCTGGACTCCGAACAGGTCGGCGATCTGGCCGGCGAGGGTGCCCTTGAGGCCGGGGGAGGCGGAGACGGAAATGCGTACGAGGCCGACCTCCCGCGCGTGGGCGAGAAGCCGCGAGACCGAGGAACGCGATATCTGCAGGTGGCGGGCGATTGTCTCCATCGTCTGCCCCTGGAGGTAGTACATCGAGGCGGCCTCGTGCGCCTGTTCGTCACGTATTGTCACGTTTTCTAGTGTGCCATGCACAGGCGTGCAGATGTGTGACTTTGGAGATCGCAGCGAGTGTCGGCCAATCTGGAACGACGCGTGGCAGATGACCAGGGTCACACCTGTAGGCCTGCACGGATGTGCACTCAGTTTGGGCTAACGTGCATCAAGTGCCATACTGTGATGTGACCCGCGAACCATATCCGAGTGGATACTGTTCGACGGTACACAGTTAGCGGTGGTACAACACCGGTGACCCGGTGCGAAGACGCGCCGGAGAAAGATAGGGAAACATGCTCACAACACTGCTCCCGGCAGCCGCCGATATGGCTGCCCCGACCACGGGCCAGCTTTCTGGTCTGAGTTCCTCGGCACTGCCGTCCTCCTGCTCCTCGGTGGTGGCGTCGTCGCCACGAACCTGCTGCCCAAGTCCAAGGGTAAGGGCGGCGGCTGGCTGCTCATCAACTGGGGATGGGGCCTCGCCGTCTTCGCCGGCGTCTACGTGGCCTTCCGCTCTGGCGGCCACCTGAACCCCGCCGTCACCATTGCCAAGGCTGTCGGACACGCCTTCGACTCCTCCGTTGAGCTCGCCCCCGGCGTTGCGGTCAACACCACCAACATTCTCGTCTACATCGTTGCTCAGTTCCTCGGCGCCTTCGTCGGTGCGGTCCTGTGCTGGCTGACCTTCAAGAAGCACTTCGACGAGGATTGCGACCCCGCCCTCAAGCTGGGCGTCTTCTCCACCGGCCCCGAGATCCGCTCCTACGGTTGGAACTGCCTCACTGAGGCCATCGGCACCGCCGTCCTGATCCTGTGGGTCTACGTCTCCGGCTACACCGAGACCGCGATCGGCCCGCTCGGCGTCGCCCTCATCATCGTCGTCATCGGTAACTCGCTCGGTGGCCCCACCGGTTACGCCATCAACCCGGCCCGTGACCTCGGCCCCCGTATCGCCCACGCGATCCTCCCGATCAAGGGCAAGGGTGGCTCCGACTGGGGTTACTCCTGGGTTCCCGTCGTCGGCCCGATCATCGGCGCCATCGTCGGCACCGTTCTCTACTTCCTCACCCTCGCCTGAGAGTGAGTGCGCGGGCGAGGCCCCAGTGGCCTCGCCCGCGTGGAACCCCGCCGCCGGGGTGACATTTTCTGGGACTGGGAAGCCCCAACAGCCGCGCAGGTGGCTAGGCGCGGCATACACAACGACGTGACAACGCCTCCGAAAGGACACTCATGACCACCGAAAAGTTCGTTCTCGCCATTGACCAGGGCACGACTTCGACCCGCGCGATTATCTTCAACCACGCTGGTGAAATCGTTTCCGTCGGCCAGAAGGAATTCACGCAGATCTTCCCGAACCCGGGCTGGGTCGAGCACAACCCCATCGAGATCTGGGACACCACTCGTACCGTCGTCGCGGAGGCCCTGCAGAAGGCGGAGATCAACCGCCACAACCTGGCCGCCGTGGGCATCACCAACCAGCGCGAGACCACCGTCGTGTGGGATAAGAACACCGGCGAGCCCGTGTACAACGCGATCGTCTGGCAGGACATGCGTACCTCCGACATCGTCAAGGAGCTCGAGGGCGACGAGGGCCCGGATCGTTTCCGTCAGGTCTGCGGCCTGGGCCTGTCCCCCTACTTCTCCGGCTCGAAGATTAAGTGGATTCTGGACAACGTCGAGGGTGCTCGCGAGCGCGCCGAGGCCGGCGACCTCTACTTCGGCAACACCGACTCCTGGGTCCTGTGGAACCTGACGGGCGGCGTCAACGGCGGCGTGCACTGCACCGACGTCACCAACGCCTCGCGCACCATGCTCATGGACATTCGCACCCTCTCCTGGCGTGAGGACGTCTGCGAGATCTTCGGCATCCCGATGTCGATGCTCCCCGAGATCAAGTCCTCCTCCGAGATCTACGGCTACGGCCGCAAGAACGGCCTGCTCATCGACACCCCGATCGCGGGTATCCTCGGCGACCAGCAGGCGGCCACCTTCGGCCAGGCCTGCTTCGAGAAGGGCATGGCAAAGAACACCTACGGCACCGGCTGCTTCATGCTCATGAACACCGGCACGGAGCCCGTCTTCTCCGACAATGGCCTGCTCACCACGGTGGCCTACAAGATCGGCGAGCAGCCGGCCGTGTACGCCCTCGAAGGCTCGATCGCCGTCGCCGGCTCGCTGGTTCAGTGGCTGCGCGACAACCTCGGCATGATCGTCAAGTCCTCGGACATTGGCGAGCTTGCCAGCACGGTCGAGGACAACGGCGGCGTCTACTTCGTCCCCGCCTTCTCCGGTCTGTTCGCCCCCTACTGGCGTTCGGACGCTCGCGGCGCGATCGTGGGCTGACCCGCTACGTCAACAAGGGCCACATCGCCCGCGCCGTCGAGGAATCGACCGCGTTCCAGAGCGCCGAGGTCCTCGACGCGATGAACGCCGATGCCGGTGTGCCGCTCAAGGAGCTCAAGGTTGACGGCGGCATGACGCACGACGACCTGGTCATGCAGTTCCAGGCCGACCTGTGCGGTGTCGACGTCGTTCGCCCGAAGGTCATCGAGACGACCGCTCTGGGTGCCGCCTACGCCGCCGGTATGGCCGTGGGCTACTGGTCGGGCACCGACGATGTCGTGGCCAACTGGCAGGAAGGCAAGCGCTGGACGCCCTCCATGGAGCCCGCCGAGCGCGACCGCACCTACCGCCTGTGGAAGAAGGCCGTGACGCGTACGCTCGACTGGGTCGACGACGACGTGAAGTGATTGTCACTCCATAGACAGTGACGAGGCCGGGGCTGCGTGAAGCGGTCCCGGCCTCGCCGCGCGCGGGAGGGGGTGCGTTAGAACGTCTCGTAGGAGACGCGTGCGCCCCCGGACTGGATGATGCGCGAAATATCGCGGACTATGCGGGCGGATCCGCACACGTAGTACGTGGCCTGGGGATCGATGCCCTCGGCGTTCAGGTAGTCGGTGATACGCCCGTGAAACGCGCCGGGCGCCGCCTCGCGGCTGACGCATCGAATGAGCTGGGGCAGCGGTGTGCCGACTCTGCCTGTCAGGTCGTCTTCCGTCCGTGAGTATCCGATGATGAGTATGTCCTCGTCGCGCCTGCCGGCCTCGAACGCTGCGAGAAATGGGGCGATGCCCGTCCCTGTTGCGATGAAAATGCGCCGGTGTGGTGCCTCGGCGTCGCTCGAGCCCCGGTCTGGCGTCACGAGCCAGTGGCCGTAGGGCAGCTCAAGCTCGACGTCGTCGCCGGGTGCGATGGTGCTCGCCCAGGAGGCGCCCATGCCCTTCGTGCGCACGTCAACGAGGAGCCTGACGGTGCGCCCAGGGGCTGATGCGAGCGAGTAAGGTCTCCATTCGAATGGAGCGACGCGAACGAGTGCGTACTGGCCTGCGTCCCACGTCGCGCATTCCGGTAGCTCAAGTGTGATGTCGCGGATGGTGGGAGTGAGCCAGCGAGCACGCCCCGCTGTCGCCCGATAGCGTGTCGCTCCGGCCGTGCATTCTGTTGTCGTGTCGTGGGAGGGTGCGGCGTGATCCTGGGTGGGGACCTGAGCTCGCAGTGAGCGCATGATGCGGGGGTATCCTGCGGGACCCAGGACCCTGCAGGCCGTCGACATGCCAGCCAGGGCGGAGCCCACGATTCCGGGCATTCCGGCGTCCTGTCCGGTCAGGTAGAGGCCGTTGATGGGGGTCGAGGGGGAGGCAAGGTCCGCTGCGAAACGTTCAGGCGTGAGCGGTAGTCCGTAGAAGCATCCGCCCTCGTGTGACGTGAAGTGTTCGATCGTGAGTGGGGTGGCGACCTCGACGGAGCGCACGGCGTCTTTCAGGCCTGGTATGGCCGTGTCCGCGAGGTCGATGAGTCCGCGTGCCATCGCCGACGTCAGGTGTTCGTAGTCCTCCCCGCGCATCCCCGGCCTCGTCCCCGACCATCGGTCGAAGGCCTCCGGCTGGGCGAAGGATACGATCTCTACCGTCGCGTGGCGATCTCCGGATTTAATTCCTGGGAATGAGACGAAGGCTGATTGCGGGTGTCCCTGGCACAGGCCCTCGGTCATCTGCTCCAGGTCGTCGGGTCCCTCGGATGTGTTCACCCAGACGTTCGACCCATCCACGCCGGCGGGGTAGTGGTCGAGCGTGAGGTAGACGGTCACCGCGGAGCCTCCGTGCCCGAGGCGGGCGACGTGTTCGCGGACATGTGCAGTGAGCGCGCCGACCGGACCGGTCGTTGGCAGGAGCCGGCTGTAGGTTTCGTGCGCGCCGACGCCGGAGATCACGACGGGAGAGTGTTCCTCGTAGCAGACGGGGGCGGGGCCGCTGCGATCGGTGACGCGCACACCCACTGCTCGCCCGTTGTTGATGAGGATGTCGTCGACGTCCTGGCACAGGCGAATCTCACCTCCGTTTATGCGGATCCGCTCCTCGATCATGCGCGCGATCTGCCCGCTTCCGCCGCGGGGGAACCACGCGCCGTCCATGTAGTGGCACACGATCATCGCGTGGGCGACGAACGCGCTGCGAGCGGGCTCGACCCCGTAGTCGCCCCAATGTGTGGTGAGGAGGGCGCGCAGGGCCGGGTCGCGGAAGCGGCGCTCCATGTAGTGCTCTGTCCGTTCCAGGGCGCATCCTGTCCGCAGGCGGAGTGCGAGGTGAATGGCGGGGGATGCAAGTGGGGGGACCATCTCGGCCATGTAGCGCAGCGACATCCACGAATAGGCGCGCGTCACGTCTCGGCAGTAGCGTCGAATGGCTCTCTTCTCGCGTGGAAACAGGGAGATCAGGAGGCGCTGGTACTCCTCGATACTGGATGGGATTGTGACGGTCAGGCCGTAGCCGGGCAGGACGAAACGGTCGTAGCCCGAGGGCATTCGATTCCAGCTGAGCGCGCCGCCGGTCAGGTAGTCGAAGAGCTGGCGTGGGCGGGATCCCAGGTGCATGTCGCCGACGTAGTGCAGTCCGACATCCCAGGAAGCGCCCATCCGACGGAATGAGTGGGTGAGGCCGCCTGGGGTGCAGTGTTTTTCGAGGACGAGCACGCGTGCTCCCGCGACTCCGGCAAGGAGGCCGGCCGTCGTGAGCGAGCCGATGCCCGAGCCGATAACGATCGCGTCATACATGGAAACTCCCAAAACTAGACAGTGTCTACTTATGACAACATGCCCGCTAGACACTGTCAAGTCTGACTGCTGTCTCGGCTACACTGAGTCCATGACGCGCTCTACGACATCCGAGGGGCTGCGCGAGGCAATCCTCGCGATCAGCCGTGATCTCCTCAATGAGGGTGGGCCCTCTTCGCTCTCCATGCGCGAAGTTGCTCGTCGTGCGGGCTGCACGCACCAAGCTCCCTACCACCACTTCCAGGGGCGTGAAGGAATCCTCGTGGCGCTTGTTGAGGAGGGCTACCGCTCCCTTGAACGGGCACTGCGTGAGGCCAGGGAGCGTAGTGATGGGGCATCACCGCAGGACGTGACGCGAGCCGCCGGGCACGCCTACCTGTCGTGCGCGCTGGCAAATCCCGGCGTCTTTCGGATCATGTTCCGATCAGACATGTACGACGCCGAGGCGCACCCGGGGCTGAGGCAAGCCAGCCTGGCCGCGCGCTCCCAGCTACGTTCGTTGGCGCACACCGCCTATGGAACCGACGACCCCCACGCGGAAGTGACTCTGTGGGCATACATTCACGGCCTTGCCACTCTCGTCCTTGATGGGCCGCCCGCCCTCGGCAGCGGGCAGGACGCGCAGTGCTTTGCTCGCCAAGCCATCGAATCCCCCTTCTTTATCGATGGGGTGACGGGAGCATAACGGGCTTTGCCGAGATGGGGAAGATTGTCTAGGACCCAAGGCCGCATCGGTCCAGACAATCGTCGGTTACTCTAATTCCATGGAAAATCCTAATAATCAAACGACATACCTCGTCGTAGATGGCGAGAATATTGACGCGACGCTGGGCCTTTCTGTCCTTGATCGTCGCCCGAATCCCGAGGAGCGCCCCCGCTGGGATCGTGTCCTCGAGAGCGCGCACGGCCGCTGGGGCCAGAAGGCCAAGGGCCTGTTCTTCCTCAATGGTTCGTCCGGCTTCCTGCCGATGGGCTTTGTCCAGGCGCTCACGGCCATGGACTACTCCGTCATTCCCCTGTCGGGCCCCGCCGAGATGAAGGTCGTCGACGTCGGCCTCCAGCGCACCATGGATGCGATCGCGCAGCTCGGCACCGGCGACGTCATCCTGGCCAGCCATGACGCCGACTTCCTGCCCCAGATCGAAACCCTCCTCAACCAGGGCCGCCGTGTCGCGGTCATGTGCTTCAAGGAATTCCTCTCCTCCCAGCTCCACGAGCTGGAGGAACGAGGCCTGGAAATCATCGACCTCGAATACGACGTGCACGCCTTCCAGGTACGCCTGCCCAGGCTCCACATCATCGACATCGACGACTTCGACCCGATGGCCTTCCTGTAAGCCTGCGAGACGCGCGACGCGCAGCGCAGAGATACCAAACGAGCCGGGCGGCCCCTTGCGGGGCCGCCCGGCCTTAGTCTCGGTGCGGCTTGGCCGCTCCTCTCACTCCTCCGACTTGCCCTTGAGGGCAGCCAGACGGGCCTCGATCTCGAGCTGCGAGGAGTCGGTCTCGAGCTCCGCGAACTGGGCATCCAGGGAGGAGGCGGCCAGCTCGATCTTGCCCTGGGCGAGGGCCTCCTGGCGGCGCACGCGGTCCTCGAAACGGCCGAGCTCGCTCGTGGGATCCAGGATGTTGATGGAGCCGAGGGCGTCCGTGACCTGGGCCTGCGCCTTGGCGGTCTTCTCGCGGGCGATCAGCTGGTCGCGGCGCGTCTTGAGCTCGGCGAGCTTGTCCTTCATCTGGGCGAGGCCGCGCTTGAGGCGCTCGGCGACGTCGCGCTGGGCCTGGAGCGAGGGCTCCTCGGCCTTGATCTCGTTCTCGAACTGGATCTGCTTGCCGAGGGCGACCTTGGCCAGGTCGTCCCACTTCTTGGCACCAGCTTCGTCGCCGGCGGCGCGCAGGGGAGTCACCCTTGGCGGAGGCGGCGGCGGCCTTCTGGCCCCAATCGGCGGCAGCCTTGACGTCCTCCTCGTAGTCCTTCTCGGCCAGGCGCAGGTTGCCCAGGGTCTGGGCGATCGCGTTCTCGGCCTCGATGATCGAGTTGGTGTAGTCGCGAACCAGCTGATCGATCATCTTCTCCGGATCCTCGGCCTTGTCGAGGAGCGCGTTGATGTTCGCCTTGGCGAGCTGGGCGATGCGGCCCATGATCGTCTGCTTTTCGGCCATGATGTTCTCCTTTGTGGGGTGGTGCGCATGTGCGCGGGTTGTGCGCGAGGAGAGAGCCTCGCAGGTCTAGGTGGGTGGACTACAGCGAGTCCGAACCGGATGGTGGACCGGTACGTGTCGGGGAGGGCATCGTCGTCACGGTGCGCGCATCATGGTGCGCGCGTGCCCGAGGGCCTCGAATCCGTGGCACGCGATCCTCCTTGGTGAGTGGCGAACAGATAAAAATACATGATTGCGGATCGTGATGTCCACATAATCGTGTACGGTCTGTCACATTATGTTGGTCTGTGATGAGTGTATACGACGATCAGGTACGGGTGACACTTGCGCCTGCACCGACGGGGCTATGCATGGGGTCGTCGAGTGCCTCCTCTAGCGTCGCCCTGGTGCCGCAATCGCGCGCTCAGCGAGCGTCGTGGCGCGCGAGGCCGCTGCGCTTGCCTGCAGGGGATCCTTGTCGAGGGCTTCGCGTGCCGCTGTCATCGCTTGCTCGGCCTCACGCATCAGCTTGTTGACGTCGAACAGAGCCGACCCTTCGTGCCTGTTCAAGTGCTCGCGAGCCCGGGTCAGGGCAGCATCGGCATTGCGGATGTCGCGCTCGGCGGTCTCTCGTGCCCTGCGCTGCGCGCCATCCTGAGTCGTCAGAGGGGCGAGCACCGCCTCCAGCCGGAGCTCCACATCGCGGAGGCTTTCGAGCGCGCCGAGGGGATCCTCGTCGCTGACCAGCGCACGCTGGCCGCAGGCGATGGCGGCCTCTGCCTCGTCCAGAAGGGGGCCGAAGGGAGCGGCGGCGGAATCGAGGTTCTTCGCATCCGAGAGGGACTGAGACACGGATCCGATGGAAGCGGCGAGTTTCTCGCGGAATGTATCGAGATCGGTCTTGGCGGAGAAGATGGCGTCCGTCTGTGCGTTTGCCATCGACAGAGCGCGCTGAGCGGTATCCAGCGCCGAAGCAGTGCGGGTGGGATCGGTGTCAAGATGCGCCTTGGCCGTCTCCAACGCCGCACGAGCGGACTCAAGCAGCGCTGCCGCGCGTTCCGGATTGTCCTGGAGGGAAGCGAGCATGGAACCGGGATAGAGGCCCGCGATGCTCGTCAGCTCTTCCTTCGCGCGCTCCAGGTCAGCGAGTTCCTCGACGAGGCGCTCACGGGCGTCGGCGACCTGGGCGGGGAGCGATAGCCGCTTCTCGCTCTGTGCGGCGAACTCCTGGCGAGCATCCTGGAGTGGCGGAAGGTTCTTGTCGAGATCCGCCGTGATTGTCGAGGCGAGGCGTCGCTTAGCATGAGCGTCTGGGGTGTGCTCTATCTGTTCGTAGGTGTCGAAGCCGCGTGCAATCGCATCCTTTGCTGCCTCGAGGCGGTGTCCGAACTGTTCGGTCGCAGCGCTACCGAACTGGGCGCGCGCGTAATTCCAGTCCTCTTCCGCGGCGCGCACCTGCTCCTCGGCCTCCGAGAGGCGCCGCCTGGCCTCCGTAGCGGCCCTCAGGGCGTCGCGCCGCACGGTGTCCACGATCGGGGTGTATTCCTCGGGCTCCGGGCTACGATACGTGGTCTCAGTAGTGGGTTCATCGTCTCCGTTCAATTTCCGCACCCACACCCACACGTTGGAGACAATGGCGATCACAACGACCGCAGAAATGAGGATGTTAGCGCCGCGTTTCCTCTTCTTTTCTTCCTTCTCTCTTTCTTCCCTCGCCTTGTTCTCTTCTTCCTGGCGCTTGCGGTGGCTGGCAGCTAGATCCGCGCTGATGTCATATGAGCTGCGCAGGTCGCGAATGAAGGCCTCGGCACCTGCCGCTGCCTCTTCGGGGGGCAATGGCGTTGTTTTGTACTTGCGATGGGCGGCACTGAGCGCGCTGTCCATCATCATCCTGGTGCTGTAATCCGACATCTCCCGAGCCATTTTCGCGTCCGTGCAGAACGCATCCGTGCCATCCTCGTAGGAAACAACGTAGAGATGCCTTTTTCGCCTGTGCGTGATTGCTTGAGGGTAGCCATGCACCAATCGGACGGTTTCTGACCCGAGAAGTTGGGGACCACGACGACGTCGATGATCGTGTTGTACGTGCTGTAGAACGACTGCGCGGGAGACTCGATCGTCGCGCGTTGCTCGTCGCTCAGGAAAGAGTCCGGATCGGTGACGTGTCCGTCTGTGGTGAGGGGCTCGGTTGCGAACGCGGGCGCGCCGCCGACGAGCAGCGTAACCGCCATGACGGCGACGAGGCCGAGGCGTCGGATCCGTGACACGTTACCCTCCTGTTCGTTGGTGAACTGATAAACGCTCGCTGCGGGTCACGCAGTCAGAAACTCCCAGTGATAAGAGATAGAGGATCTGTCCGGGATCAGCCCCAGCTCGAGTCGTCGCTGGATACCGATGCGCCGCTAAAGCCTCCGCCCCAGCTCGAGTCGTCGCTGGATACGGATGCGCCGCTAAAGCCGCCGCCCCAGTCGGAACCGGAGCTGGACGCGAAGGACCATCCGGAACCGGAGGAACGGGAGCCACGGTCAAAGTGATCGAAGCGATCATAGTCGCGGTCGTGCCGACCCTGGTAGCCGGGGCCGGACTGGGAGAAGAGCGTGGACCACAGGAGGAAGTCGCCGAGCGAGGACCCGGTGTAAGACCCGTTGTTGCTCGGGCCGCTTCCCCAAGAACCCGCGGCCGGCTGGATCGGGGTTGCCATCACACGGTCCGCAAACGCGCGGGCATTGGCGGCGTGGGTGGCGGCTTCCTCGGGGTTCTTATCGAGGGTGTCGTGCGCGGCGCGCAGCGCCTGCTCCGCGTTGTTCAGCGTGCCGCGCACCTGCAGGTCGATGGCGCCGCGGCGCCCCTGCACGTAGCGCTGCGCCTGACCGACGGCAGACTCGGCGAGAGCGATCTGGCTCTTGGCCGCGGCAAATGCCTTGTCGCGCGCCTCCTGGTTGGTGCGCAGCGGCGCCAGCGCCGCGTCGAGGGTCGCTTCAGCGGCACGCAGGTGCTCGAGCGCGGCGAGCGGATCCCCGTTGTTCGCCAGGGCCGCCTGCGCCTCCGAGATTGCGGCTCGTGCGTCGGCGACGAGGGGGTCGAAGGTCGTGGCATCGGTGTCGAGGCGTTCGACGTCCGCGATGTCCGCGGAGATCGACCCGATAGCGGCCGCCAGGCGGTCGTGGATCGCGTCGAGGTCGGACTTTGCGGTGAAGATCGCGTCCGTCTGGTGGTTGGCCATCGTCAGGGCGCGGTGGGCGGTGTCCAGGGCGCTGGCGGCGCGGGCGCGGTCCGTGTCCACCACCTCGTCGGCGGTGTCCAGGGCGGAGCGCGCCGAGGTCAGCAGGGCTGCGGCCTGTTCTGGGTTGTCCTGGAGGGATGCGAGCATCTGTGCGGGGTAGATGCCCGCGATCGTGGCCAGCTCGGACTTTGCGCGCTCGAGGTCGGTGAGTTCCTCGGCGAGGCGCTCGCGGGCCTCGCGAATGCGCTCGGGTAGCGTCGCCTCCTCCGCGCGCTTGGTAGCGAAGGCGGCCTGGATCTGGCTGAGGGGATTCAGGTTTGCGCCCAGATCGCGCATGAGTTTCTTCGCGAGCTCTAGGCGCTCGGTCGTGGCGGTCGCATCGTTCATGCGCACCTGGAGATCAAAAGAGCGCGTGACCGCTGCCTTCGCGTTCTCGATCGCGCGGGCAAACTCGTCCGTCGAGGTCAGCCCGAACTGGGCTCGCGCGAAGTTCAGCTCGTCGGTCGCGGTGCGCACCTGCTCGTCGGCGGCGAGCAGCTGGCGATTGGCCTCCTGGACGGCCTTCTCGGCCGCGACCGTGTCGATGGCCATGGCGTGCGCCGCGCTCTTCTTGCTACGCCGCGAGGAGATGGCGACCGTTATGCCGATGAGGATCAGGCCTCCGAAGAAGAGGGCGGACAGATATAGAGGGTGTTCAGGCTGCCCGACGAGGAGGACGACGATCCCCTGGTGGGCCGGGGGGGAGGCGGAGGGCGTGCTTGATGCCTGGCTCGTGGAGAGCGTCTTCGCGAATACAACCGCCGCACTGGCGGCGTCGCTCGGGGTGAGTGGATTGGACTTGAGCTGCTTATTACTTGCCGCAACGGCGGTGTTGAGCAGCGAGCTGGATTGAGAGTTGTTGGAGCAGGCGCCGTTGACCCGTTCCGTGTACGCCAGGACGTAGACGACGTCGTAGTATCCGAGGGATGAATTCTCGATGGTCTGCGAGCACCACTGGCTCACGCTGGAGCCGGAGAGGTCCTCAACGAAGACGAAGGAAATGGTGACTCCGGACGCCGCGGCCTCGCTGGCGGCCTCTTCGATGGACTCGCGGTCCGAGCTGTCCAGCCACTCCGACGGGTCGGTGACGGAGCCGCTGATCGTGACCGGCGACGCTGCGAACGTCGGCAGGCCAAGTGCGAGCAGCATCGCCGTGAGAACGGCGACGAGGCTAAAGCGGCGGATTCGTGACACTGGGTCCTCCTGCGAAGTGGCGAACAGAGAAACATACATCACGCCGCACAGTCCTGTCGAGCATGTGACGAAACCAGCGTCGCGTGATTGTTCCCGTGGGGTCAGTCTACGTGAAAGTTGGCTCATCCTGGGGCGCGCGGTGCTGTTCGCTACAGGCGTCGGCTCGTCTCCCACGCGCACGGGGAGAGCGCCCTATGATAGGGGGAGCCCCATTGGGCTCACAGACTATTGAGAGAAGGAGGGGGACTATGCCCACCGGTAAAGTGAGGTTCTTCGACGCGGATCGCGGTTTCGGTTTCATCGCAGGAGACGACGGGGCGGATGTCTTCCTCCACTCGTCCGCGCTGCCGGCCGACCATCCCAACCCCCGAGTGGGTGCTCGCGTGGAGTATTCGGTCGCCGATGGACGCAAGGGACCGCAGGCCCTGAGCGTGCGTTTCCTGAAGGAGACAGCTTCCGTTGCCCGAGCCAAGCGCCGCAAGCCGCAGGCGATGGTGCCCGTCGTCGAGGATCTGATCAAGCTCCTCGACTCGTCGAGCGCCGCGCTGCGCCGCGGTTCTACCCGGACAACGCGACCAAGATCGCGAAGGTGCTGCGCGCCGTCGCAGAGGAATTTGATGCCTAAAACTGTGGCCCGTGTTCGGGCAGTGAAAAAGGACGCCGTCCTCGAGGACGCCGTCGACGTTGCGCGCGCTGGCGCCGAGGCCGTGGCCCACCCGCGTCCCGTCGGCGATCACGTCGGCTTCGAGATGGTGTCGGAACGCCTGGGCACCCACTATTTCGCGTCGACTGACGCTGGCTACGTGGGTTGGTGCTGGGCGGTGACCGTTGCGCGTGTGACGCGCGGACGCGTCGCCACTGTGTGCGAGGTCGACATGACTCCTCGCGAGGGTGCGCTTCTCGCCCCCGAGTGGGTGCCGTGGGAGGACCGCCTGCGTCCCTCGGACATTTCGCGCGACGACGTTTTGCCGTACAAGGCGGACGATGAGCGCCTTGAGCAGGGCTTCGAGGATACGAGCGATGACCTGGATCTGCCGATTGTGCGTGAACTTGGGCTGGGGCGCCCCCGCGTCCTGTCGCAGGAGGGGCGCGATCAGGCGGCTAAGCGCTGGTACGATTCCGAGCGCGGGCCGAAGTCGGGGCGTCGCCCGCGTAACACCTGCTCCTCGTGCGGCTTCCTCATGAAGATGAGCGGCGACATGCGCACCATGTTCGGTGTGTGCGCGAACGAGTGGGCCACCGACGACGGGGCCGTCGTGTCCTTGGACCACACGTGTGGTTCCCACTCGGAGACCGACGTTCCCAAGAACGGTACGGCGTGGCCGGTGCGCCCGTCGCGCATTAACGAGGGGGCGCTCGACGCGGAGCCGATGCCGCGGGCATCGGAAGAATTGAAGGCGGACGAGGCCGCGAGAGGCGAGGCGGACGAGGCCGGGGCGTCGGCGGCTTCCGAACAGGCTGACTGACGTCCGCTTCCGTGATGAACTGAGAGAAAGCACCCGAGACTACGTCTCGGGTGCTTTCTCAACAAGTGGGCACATGGCGAGTTTGTTTGCGTGCTCGCCCCCGAGCAGGCACGATTGTTCAGTGAGCACACAAGAAAAGACCGCCCCATCCCACGGCGGCTTCGCACAGTCACTTGATTCGTTCTTCCAGATTTCCAAGCGCGGCTCGACGATCAGTCACGAAATCCGCGGTGGATTTGTCACCTTCTTCGCGATGGCGTACATCCTGGTCGTCAACCCGGCGATCCTGGGCAACGCAGTTCCCAAGGACGGTTCCATAACGACCCAGGGCATCGCTGCTGGCACCGCGCTCGTCGCGGGCATCATGACGATCCTCATGGGTGTCGTCGCGAACTACCCCCCTGGCGCTCGCCGCCGGCCTCGGCCTCAACGCGGTCGTCGCCTTCACCCTGGTCCTTGGTGCCGGCCTCAGCTACGGCGAGGCCATGGGTATCATCGCCTGGGAAGGTATCCTCATCTTCCTGCTGGTCCTCACCGGCTTCCGTGAGGCCGTTTTCCGCGCGGTTCCCGCGGCCCTCAAGACCGCCATCACCGTTGGCCTGGGTCTCTTCGTCGCCCTCATCGGCCTCGTGAATGCGGGCATCGTGCGCACGGGCGCAACTCCCGTCCAGTTCGGTATCTCGGGTTCGCTTGACGGCTGGCCGGCCCTCGTCTTCGTGTTCGGCCTGTTCCTCATGCTCATCCTGTACGTGCGCGGCGTGAAGGGCGCGGTGCTGATCTCGATCATCGCCTCCACGGTCCTGGCGGTTATCGTCCAGGCGTTCACTCACCTCGAGCGTATTTCCGACACGAACCCCACCGGTTGGGGTCAGACTGTTCCGGAACTCAAGGGTTCCCCGATCGCCGTTCCCGTCTTCGACACGCTCGGCAAGGTGGACCTCTTCGGCGGCTTCGGCAAGCTCGGCATTGTCTCCGTCATCCTCCTGGTCTTCTCCCTCATGCTGGCTGACTTCTTCGACACGATGGGCACCATGGTGGCCGTCGGCGCCGAGGGTAACCTGCTGGACAAGGATGGCAACCCGCCCCGGACCCGCCAGATCCTGATCATCGACTCGCTGGCTGCCGTGGCCGGTGGCGTCGGCGGTGTCTCCTCGAACACTTCCTACGTCGAGTCCGCCTCGGGTGTCGCCGAGGGTGCTCGCACCGGCCTGGCTTCGGTGGTCACCGGCATCCTGTTCCTGCTGTCGACCTTCCTGGCGCCCCTCGTTGAGCTGGTCCCGACCGAGGCTGCCTCCACCGCCCTCGTCTTCGTCGGCTACCTCATGATGACCCAGGTGACGGGTATCGACTGGAAGTCCGATGAGGTCGCGATCCCCGCCTTCATGACGATCGCCTTCATGCCGTTCGGCTACTCCGTGTCCGTCGGCATCGGCGTGGGCTTCGTGACCTACGCGATCATCCAGCTCATCAAGGGCCAGGCCCGCAAGGTCCACCCGCTCATGTGGGTGGTTGCCGACCTGTTCGTCATCTACTTCCTGATGGGCCCGATCCAGCGTCTCCTCGGCGTCGCCTGATTCGTCACCCTTCGCACCCTTCCCGCCCCGCCGGAGCCTTCCTCCGGCGGGGCGGTCGTATCCTGGGAAGATACGCCGAGGAAGGATGAGCGCCGCCGGGTGCCATGGCCTCGTTCGGTGCGGGCAACAGCAGTGAGAGAGGGAGGATCGGCGTGTCGGCAACATTCGCGTCCATGCGCTACGTGAACTATCGGTATTGGTTCGTCGCCTCCCTGATTGCCTCGACCGGCGCGTGGCTTCAACGCGTCGCCCAGGATTGGTACGTGCTGACGGTCCTCACCGATCACGACGCCTCGCAGGTCGGCGTGGTCACCGCCTGCAGTTCCTGCCGATCATCCTGTTTTCGGCGTGGGCGGGGGTCCTCGCGGATCGCATCCCCGGGCGCCGCCTCCTGCAGTGCACGCAGACGGGGGTCGGCCTCGTCTCCCTCATCATCGGCGTCGTTGTACTGACGGGGACGGGCGAGCTCTGGCACCAGTACATCCTGGCCTTCATTTCGGGGACTATCTCCGCCGTCGATACCCCGGCGCGCCAGGCCTTCGTGGGCGAGCTCGTGCCTCAGGACAAGATGGCGAACGCTGTCGCCCTCAACGCGACCGCTTTCCATACTGCGCGCCTCATTGGTCCGGCCTCGGCGGGTTTCTTCATCGACTGGTGGGGGGTGGGCCCTGTCTTCCTGATTGACGCCGGAATGTTTGCCGCCCCCGTCATCGCGCTGGCCCTCATGCGCGGCGACCGACTGTATCCGCGCACGCTCGTGCCGCGCGCCCGCGGCCAGCTGCGTGAGTCCGTGATCTACGTGCACAGTCGCACCGATATCCGCATTATTCTCGCGCTGATCTTCGTTGTGAGCGCGCTTGGCATGAATTTCCAGATGACGAGCGCTCTCATGGCCACGACGGTGTTCGGCAAGGCGGCGGGTTCCTTCGGTATTCTCTCGACCTTCATGGCGTTCGGCTCGATCCTCGGATCCACGGGAGCAGCGCGCCGTGCTCCACGCCTGCGCACGATTCTCATGGGTGCCGCCTTCTACGGGAGCGCCGAGATTCTGCTGGGCCTGTCGCCCTCGTACTGGTGGTTTGCCCTCCTGTCGATTCCTACGGGCTTTGGCATGCTGACGATGAATACGAGTGCGAACGCCCTCGTGCAGACGCGCACCGATTCCGATAAGCGCGGCCGCGTCATGGCCCTGTATTCGCTCGTTTTCCTGGGTGCGACGCCGATTGGCTCGCCGCTCGTCGGCTGGGTGGGGACGATGTTTGGGGCGCGCTGGTCGATCCTGGTGGGCGGCATCGCGTCGCTGGGCATCGCGCTCATCTGCGGGGTGTGGGCGATGATCCACTGGAAGGGGCGCGTCGTGCGCCGCCAGTCCTTCCCGTGGGTGGGCATTGAGGCTGATTCCTCGGTGGACGCGCCAAGCCGTTCGATCGACGCCCTCTGACGGGCGCCACCGGGGAGTTTAGAGCACCCGCTCCAGGCAGTAGTCAATGCAGTCAGGAGCGCCTCCACGTCGTCGACCTCCACGCTCGGCCACGTGCCGATGCGCAGCTGGTTGACGCCGACGCCGCGGTAGGCGCCGATGTCGACGATGCCGCGCGTGCGCAGGTGGGCAGCCAGCTCAGAGGCGGCCACGGCCTCGTCGATCTCGATCGTGGCGGTCACGGGGGAGCGCCACGCCGGGTTCTCCACGAAGGGACGCGCGGCCAGGTTCGCCTGGGCCCACTCGTAGATAAGGGACGAGGCCTGGGCGCAGTGGGCGCTCACCGCGTCCATCCCGCCGCGCTCGAGGAGCCAGCGGACCTGGCGCTCCGCCATGATGATGGTCGCGAGTGCGGGGGTGTTGAGCGTCTGGTCTTTGCGCGAGTTCTGAACAGCCGTGGTCAGCGACAGGAACTGGGGGATCCAGCGTCCGTCGGAGCCCTCCTCGATGCGGCGTGCCCGCTCGATGGCAGCGGGGGAGAGGAAGGCGACCCACAGGCCGCCGTCGGATCCGAGGGCCTTCTGGAGGGAGAAGTAGTAGGCGTCGACCTGGGTCAGGTCGACGGGTGCGGCGCCGGCGATCGACGTGCCATCCACGAGGGTGAGTGCCCCGGGGGCCTCGACGCGGTAGACGGGGGGAGGTGACGCCGGTGGAGGTCTCGTTGTGGGGATAGGCGTAGGTATCGATGCCATCGCGCGGGGTCACGGTGACGAGTGAGCCGAAGGGGGCCTCGTCAATGAGGGGATCGCACAGGTGTGGCGCGCGGGTGGCTTCCGTGGCGAATTTCGCGCCGAATGCGCCCCAGGAACCGAACGCCGCGCGCGAGGAGATGAGGCAGGCGCAGGCCACGTCCCAGAACGCCGAGGCGCCCCCGTTGCCCAGGACCACCTCGTAGTCGTCGGGAACCGCCAGGAGGGTGCGCAGGCCGTCCTTCAGTGAGGCGACCACGTCGCGCACGGGCATGGCGCGGTGGGAGGTTCCCATGAGGAGCGGTGAGGAGAGCGCTTCAATTTGTGCGCCACGCACCTTGGAAGGGCCGCAGCCGAAGCGTCCGTCTGAGGGGAGGAGATCCTGGGGGATGTCGGGAAAAGCCACCATGACGACAGCCTAGTCCCCTCATGCGGTGTATTTCCATCACGTTCATTAATCGAATTATCGTGAGCGTGCACACGTCGACACGCCTGTTTTTCCGCATCAACGCGTCGTTGCACGTGCGCAAAGGAAGGTGACCCTATTCTGTGTTTATTACATGCCTGATAAAGGAGGGCGTCATGGCAGACCTGATCGACACCACCGAGATGTACCTCAAAACCATCCTCGAACTTGAGGAGGACGGGGTCACCCCCCTGCGTGCGCGCATCGTCGACCGCCTGGGGCACTCCGGCCCGACGGTCTCGCAGACGGTCGCGCGCATGGAGCGTGACGGACTGCTGCATGTGATGGGGGATCGCCGCCTTGAACTGACCGAGGCTGGTCGCGCGCATGCGACCGAGGTGCTGCGCAAGCATCGCCTGGCCGAGCGCCTCCTCCTCGACGTGATCGGCATGGAGTGGGCGCAGGTGCACGACGAGGCGTGCCGCTGGGAGCACGTGATGAGCGATGCCGTCGAGGCGCGTCTGCAGGAGCTGCTCAGTAACACGTGCGTGGATCCCTACGGCAATCCCATGCCCGGCTGTGAGCAGCTGGAGGGCGCTTATTCTGCTGAGCTTGCGGTGCGTTCGCTCGAAGCTGGTGTCCTCACGGTGGCGCGTATTGGCGAGCCGATCCAGGCGGACGCGGAGCTGCTGGCGTCCTTTGATGAGCTGGGCCTGCGTCCTGGCGCTCGCGTGGAGCTGTCGGCGCACGGCGACGTCGTGCGCGTCGCGGCCCTCGACGAGGCTGGGAACGTGCGCGGGTATCTGACGATGCCGATGGCGTTGGCGGCTCATCTCTTCGTGCGGGGTGAGTGAGCGCTGAGAAACGACGAGGCCGGGGCCCGCGGGGGTCTCGGCTTTTGTCATATCCGGGAACTGTCTCGAATGGTGGACTACCCGCAGAGGCGTTTTCCTGAGCAAACGCGGGGTAAATGTCACGGAATGGTAACGATGAACCCCGGTGATGTTACCGGAACGTGACATTGGTGGCTGGTCAGGGTATAGTGAATACCGGTCATCAGACCACCCGCCTATCCGGCACCCGAAGTGAGACGACGGATAGAGCGGAAATTTCGTCTCACGCGGGGAACCCAACCGCGGCTCCTCGGAGCCTTGGGGTGAAGCTCGCCAGCCGAGCCGGACTTCCCGTCCGAACCCGACAGCTAACCTCGCAGGGAAACAGGGAGAACATGAGTGAAGACTTCTAAGCCTGCTCCGCGTCACCGCCTCGCACGTCGCCCGCTGACCGACACCATGGTCGAGGGCCTTAACGCCTCCGCCGCAGCTCGTCCGATCGCCTTCGCATCGGCAGCCGGTGTTGCGCTGACCGCGATCGCCGCCGGCGTTGCGAACGCCGCCCCGGCGACCCCTCAGTCTGAGCCGCAGAGCGCGGACCTGAACACCACGACCGTCGCCGTTGATGATGTGACCACGGTTGAGGTTCCGGACATCGCGTGGACCGCCGAAGAGGACGCGACCGCGTCCGCTACCGCCGAGGCTCCCGCACCGGCACCGGCTGCCGCCACCCCGGCCGCCGAACAGTCCGATTCCGCTGCTTCCCGCTCGGAGTCGCGTGCCGACGCCACCTCGGGCGATATCTCCGCTCGTCAGGCCGCCGTGAACGCCTCGGGTTCGGACATCGTGTCCGTCGCTCTGGGCCTGACCGGCATCCCCTACGTCTACGGTGGCGAGTCCCTCGCGGGCCTCGACTGCTCCGGCCTGGTCAAGTACGCGTACGCGGCTGCCGGCATCAACCTGCCGCACTCCTCGTCCGCTCAGGCCGCTGGTGGCACCATCGTGTCTGACCCGCAGCCCGGCGACATCGTGTCCTACCCCGGCCACGTCGCCATCTACATCGGCGGTGGCCAGATGGTCGAGGCCACGGTGCCCGGTCGCCTCTCCCAGATCTCGCCGGTTCGCGCTGGCGCCACCTACGTGCGCTACTGAGCCTGCGATAGACAGCTGACGATCCCCGCAGCCCGCACGGGCTGCGGGGATCAGTGCGTCGAGGCCGGTTGGGCTTTCGCTGGCTGTCAAAATGCGGCACAATATAAGTGACTGCCACCACGAGGAGGACACCATGAGTTCTACCGAAGTCATTCTGGTCGGTGTCGATGGCTCGACGGAGAGCCTTGCCGCCGTCACCTGGGCCGCTGATCGCGGCGCGCGCACCGGAGCGCGCATTCATTGCTGTGCACATACGCGCTGGCCTCCTACTCAGCTGCCGCCCTGGACGGCGGTTACGCCGTGCTCGACGATGAGGCCCTGAAAGCCGGGGCTGAACAGGTCGTCGAGGAAGCGAAGGCCGTGGCACGCGAGCGCGGCGCCACGCACGTGTCCGGCTCGACCGAACCGGGGGACCCGGCGGGCGTGCTCATCGACTTCTCCGCCGAGGTCGACATGATCGTCGTCGGTTCCCGCGGCGGCGGTGGATTCGCTGATCGCCTGCTCGGTACCGTCTCCTCGGCCCTCCCCGCGCACTCCAAGTGTCCCGTTGTCGTCGTCCCGCGTCACACCTCGGGCAAGAACTTCACGCCCGTCGAGCGCATCGTCGTCGGCGTGGACGGCACCGACCAGCCGTCGTGCGCCCTCAAGCGCGCGATCGGTGAGGCGAGCCTGTGGGATGCGCGCGTGACAGCCGTGTCCGCCGTCCCGATCGCGGTCGGCCCCTCCGTCATGACGTGGACGCCCACCGGCGTCGACCACTCCGCTCTCCTTGCGCAGGTACGCGAGGGCATGGATGCGGCCATCACGGCTGCTCTCGACGGCAAGGATGTGCACGTCGCACGCCACGCCCTCGACGGCTCCGCAGCGTCCCTGCTCATCGAGTTCTCGACCGCCGTCGACCTCGTCGTCGTCGGCACACGCGGGCGCGGAGGCCTGGCGGGTGTACTCCTCGGCTCGACCTCCCAGACGGTGCTTGGACACTCGACCTGCCCGGTCATGATCGTTCCCTCCGCCCACCTGGGAGAGGGGACAACCGCGGTGCACACCGAGTGGGAGCGTCGCTAACTCCACGTCGGCACGAGGCCGGGGACCGAAGCGTGGGTACCCCGGCCTCGTCCGTTTTATCGGCGAGTGACGGCCCGCTAACCCGGCGTTCGCAGCCGGTGAGGGGGCAACGCCGCGCGCACTTTGCTACAGTGGGCGCGGACAACTTGTCACGCCCTCGTAGCTCAGGGGATAGAGCACCGCTCTCCTAAAGCGGGTGTCGGACGTTCGAATCGTCTCGGGGGCACACATAAGGGAACGGTATGCGTCATCCAACGGGGTATGCGGTCACCGTCGTCGCCGCACTGTGCTGGGGTGCCTCCGGTGTCTCCGCCGAGTACCTCATGAGCCGCCACGGTATCGAGCTCACTCTCATCAGCTTCGTGCGCATGTCCATCGGTGGCCTTCTCACCCTTGCCTGCGTTCTCCTCCGGTCGCGCGGGGTCTCGGCCCAGCATCGCGATCTGGTGTGTGCACCACGCAACTGGCGAGACCTGGCGATCTACGCGGTTTTCGGCCTGGCGGCCTGCCAAATCACCTACATGGGGGTCATCCGCGCCTCGAACGCGGGGACGGGCACCATCCTGGAATACCTGGGACTCATCCTCATCGTCGTGTGGGTGTGCCTGACGCACCGGCGGTGGCCCAGAGCCTGCGAAACCATCGCCATCGTCCTCGAGGTGAGCGGCACCTTCCTGCTGTGCACGCACGGGTCGCTGGACTCCCTCGTCATCACGCCGTCCGCCCTCGCGTGGGGCGCCGTCGCTGCGCTCACGCTGGCGACCTACACGCTGCTTCCCGCGCGACTCATCGCGGCCTACGGCGCCGACGTCGTCGTCGGATACGCCCTGTTGATCGCCGGGCTCGGCGTTGGCCTCGTCGGACGCATGTGGCGCTACACGATCACGTGGACGCCCGACGTCATCCTCGCCATGGTCATCACCGTCGTCCTCGGTACCACCGTCGCCTTCACCGCCTACCTGTGGGGCGTCGACCGCATCGGCCCCGTCAAAGCCTCCCTCATCGGAAGCCTCGAACCCATCGCCGCGGCCGCCCTGTCCGCTCTCGTCATGGGTACCTCCTACACCGGCGTCGACATCGTCGGGATGATCCTCATCGTCGGCGCCGTTGTGACCATTTCCGTTGTCGACCTCCTCCGGGCGCGCCGCGTCACATAAGAGGGCGGTGCTGCCGTAGGGTTAAAACGTGGTTCCTAGTATCTTTTCGCGACGTTCCGCCCCGAGCCCGAGGCCACCTCAGCCTCGTCCACCTCGACGCACCCGACCACCCTCGTCGGCACTGCGCGCGAGGCGTGGCGCTCGCGCCTCGACCGTGACATTGCCGCCGACAGCGCATCGCTGCCGACGCTGTCCCTGTCCGGCGCACACCCCGGAGGCCTCGCCCAGCTGTACACGGAACACCCCGTCCGCCTGAGCCTGCTCATCCGCGAACCCATCGCCCTCGGTCGTGCCCTCGATCGGGCGCGAGCACTCATCGCCCGCTCCGAGCAGCGTGCGTCCGTACACGGCACCGGCCCCATCCACCTGGGGATCGGCACCGCCACGTGGGGCAGTGGCATGGACACCACCACCGTCCCCGCCCTACTGCGCCCGGTGCGCCTCGTGCGACGCGACGACGACGTCCTCATCGCCCTGGGACGAGGCGCGATCCTCGCCCCCGAACTGGCCGACGCACTGCGCGCCCACGGCGTCGACGCAGACGGCGAGACCGTGCTGGCCACAGCCAGCGGAACCCACGGTTTCTCCTCCTCACAGGCGATGAACGCCCTGCGTGAGCTGTGCTCCGCGCTGCCGCGCTTCGATATCCGCGATGAGCTCGTCATCGGCCTCTTCTGCCACCCCGCCACCGCCCTCGCTGCCAGCCTGGCCGAAGACGTCACGGCCCTCGAAGACTCCAGGTGATCCGTGCGCTCGCAGGAGACCAAGACGCTCGCAACGACCTGATCGCGCAGGCGCACGAACCGAACCCGGCAGACCGTGACCCGTGGGCAGAAAAAGGCGTCGGTGACCTCATCCCCGTCCAGCAGGACGCCGTCGAGGCAGCCTCCGAGGGGCACAGTGTTTTCGTTGATATTCCTGCCCACAGTGACGACGCCTCGGTCGTGGCAGCGATCCTCGCCGACGCCGCGGCAACCGGTCGCTCCGTCCTGCACGTGTCGACCTCGCCCTCGCGCTCAATTGCCGCATATACGCGACTGTCCGACCTCGGGTTGGCCGACATTGTCGCGAACATCGACGGCTACTCGGATGCGCGTCGCACCCTCGCGGCCCGAGTTTCCTCCGCCATGGAGGACACCGCTCCGGTCGTTGACCAGGAGAGCGTCGACGCCATGCGCGCACGCCTGCGTCAGGTTCGCGGGGCCCTGTCGTCCTACGCGATTGCCCTCCACGAGCCCTACGGCCGCTTTGGCGTCTGCGCCGCCGATGCGCTGCGTGCCCTCACCGACCTGACGACCGGCGAGAACGCGCCCACGACGCGCGTACGCCTCTCCGAGGAAACCCTCTACGAGATCGCCGTGGACCAGGGCGAGAAGCGCCCGCGCACTCCTGCGTGAAGCCCTCGCATCAGGCACCCTCTCGCCGGGGGCATCCTCCGCGTGGGGCAATGCGGTCCTCACCTCTGACGAGCAGGCGTCCGATGTGCTGCTGCGCGTTGACCGCCTCTCCAAGACGCTCCCCGAACTGCGCGTCCACATCGCATCGGTCGCGGGCGAGGCCGGCATCAAGCCCGCCGGCACCCTGGCTCAGTGGGACCGCCAGCTCGCCATGTTCGACGGCATCGCGGACGTCCTCGATGTGTTCCAGCCCCGCGTGTTCGAACGCAGCGCTGCCGACATGGTCATCGCGACCGCCCCCAAACAGTGGCGCAAAGACCACGACATTTCGATGAGCCGCTCGGAGCGCAACCGCCTCGTCAAGCAGGCCCAGGACCTCGTGCGCCCCGGCGTACACGTGCCCGACCTGCACCGCGCTCTCATCCGCGTCCAGGAGCGCCGCGACGCATGGTGTGCGGTGTGCGGCGAGGATTCCTGGCCGATCCTGCCCGCGAAGATCGGCGAGATCTCGGCCCTTACCGATGCTGTGCGCGACGACCTTGACGCGATCGCCCCCGTGTTCGTCGCCGAAGAACCGGACCTCGTGGGCACCCACCTCCAGCGTCTGACGACCCTCATCGAGCGGTGGGCGGGCGATACCTCGGCGGCGCGCGAGGTCCCGGCCCGCCTCGCGATGCGTGAGCGCCTCGCCGCCCGAGGCCTCGACAAGCTGGCCCAGGACCTCGCCGACCGCCACGTCGAGGACAGCGCCATCGACACCGAGCTCGACCTCGCGTGGTGGGCCTCGTTGCTGCGCGCCATGCTCGCCGCACAGCCCGCGCTCGGCGGCGTCGATCCCGGCGCGCTTGAGGACCTGGCCCGCGAGGGGCGTGAACTGGACGAAGAGCAGGTGGCCTCGCTCATCCCGCAGGCCATCACGGGCGTGCGAAGGATCCGCACGAACGCCCTCGCGGCGCGTCCGAGCCAGTACGAGGAGCTGCGTGAACTCCTTGCCGACGGGAAAGTGCCCAGCGACCTGGATCTGCTGGTCACCTACCCTCTCGTGCGACACCTGCTACCCGTGTTGATGACGGTTCCCTCGATGGTGCCCACCCTGGCTCCCACGGGACGCACCGTCGATATCGTCGTGCTCGACGGTGCGGACGGACTGCCCCTGGCCGAGCTTGCGCCGATTATTGCCCGCGGCCACCAGCTGGTCGTCATTGACGATCTGGCAGCGGCCTCGGAGGGTGGCGCGACCCGCGAACTCGCTGGCGTCCTCCCGGTCCTGCACGTCGAACCCGGACCGCGCCGCCTCAACGACCAGGTCGCCCTGCTGCTGGCCCGCTACGGCTATGAGCACGCCGGCATTCCCGTGCCGTGGACGGCCTCGAATGCACCCGTGAGCGCCCGCTGGGTTGAGGCGACGGGCATGCCCGCCCCCGGCGCGCACGCCATCGAATCGACAGCCGCCGAGGTGCGTGCCGTCGTCGATGCCGTCATCGAACACGCGGTGGAATCGCCCGAACGCTCCCTCGCCGTCGTCGCCCTATCCGACCGCCACGCCGGGCGCATTCGCGACGCCCTGGAGACGGTGCGCGCCGAGGAACCCGGCCTGGCCTCGTTCTTTGACCCGGCGACGCCCGAACCCTTCGTCGTCGTCGGCCCCTCGCAGGCCGTGGGTCTCACCCGCGAATCGCTCATCGTGTCCGTGGGCTTCGCGAAGACGCCGCACGGGCGCGTCATCCACGATTTCGGTGTCCTGTCCACCGAGAGCGGCGCAGACACCCTGGCCGAGATTCTGCGCGCCGTGCGCGGCGACCTCACCCTCGTCTGCTCGCTTCACAGCGAGGAGATCGACCGTGATCGCCTGGGACACGCGGGCGCGCGGATGCTCGTGGACCTCATCGAAATCGCGGAGGGGCACGCCGGAGAAGGCATGGACGCGTGGCCGGTCCTGGCTGGCGAGCCGGACCGTCTGCTCGTCGACCTCGCCGAGCACCTGTACTCGCGTGGCCTCGAAGTCGTCGCCAACGTCGGTATCCCCGGCGGCATGTGCATCCCCCTGGCCATCGGGCACCCGGACTCCCCGGGACGCCTGCTGCTCGCCGTCCTCACCGACGACGAGGAATACCTGGCCGAGCCCAGCCAGCGCGTGCGCGACCGCGCCCGTCCCCGTTGGCTCGAAGCCCAGGGCTGGGCCGTCTACACCGCCCTGTCGATGGCGCTGTTCATCGACCCCGAGAAGGAAGCCTCCGCGATCGTGGATAGCGTCCTCGACGCCCTCGAGAAGCTGCACGCCACCCAGGATGAGCCCGTCGTCGCCGTCCCGGAGCGCGTCGTCGATGACGAGGCCGCGGACGAACGCGTGGAAGAAGCGTCGTCGGCTGAGACGACGTCGGGTGCTGAGCCCACGTCGGGTTCGGAGGAATCGGAGGAATCGGAGGGCGGTGCCGAGGAGCCCGCGGCCCCGCGCATGCCGATGCTGGACGACGGCCTCGACGAGGAATCCAAGCGCCGCAAGAAGGCCGACGAGGACACCACCGGCATGCTGCTGGCCATCAAGCGCAAGGAGCGCGCCTCCGAGGAGAACCGCGGGCCTCGCCCCGCGATCGCCAAGGGCCTCCCGCTGGCCGCCTACTCCGACGATCAGCTCGACGAGATGGCCGCCTGGGTACGATCCGACGGGGTGGAGCGCACCGACCTGGAGACCGCCGAAGAGCTGCGCGAGGCCCTGGGCATCACGCGCCGTGGCTTCCAGTCCGACGCGGTCCTCGGCAACGTTGTGCGCCGCACGAAGCCCGCGGCCGCGCAGGAGACCGGTGAGGCCTCGGCCTCCGAGGACGTGGCGGCTGAGGAATCCTCCGATGAGTGAGGCGACGCCGCGTAAACGTCGGCGCGTCGCCCGCTACGTGTCCGACGTGGACCGCCGCCTCATCGAGGAGGGCCTGCCGCCCTCGTGGGAGGACCGCGTGCGCACCGAAGACACGCGGCCCGGATCGATGGCCGACGCCCCCGACCGTGGGGACGGGGCCAACGACGCGCGGCTGCTGGCCAACGTGCCGCCCCACTCCCAAGCGCGGGCGTAGGGTCCGTGCCGCGAGCCGCACTTGGCGTCGATCCGATGCGTGATTTCCCGGTAATGTCGCATGCAATTTCCCTGTCAACTTTTCATGCTTTGAAATATAGGCGTTGCGATTTCAACGTTTGTCGGGGTGGGTGAAAGTTCGGGTCTCCGAATTGCATGCGAAATTAGGGGCGCAACGTTGCGTAGTGTCGCGGGGATACAAAAAGGCGGGGCCGATGTGCATCGGCCCCGCCGTCCCTCAGAAAGAGGGATTAGATGCTCAGTGGCGCGGCGTGCCCTGGGCGAGGGCGTCGCGGATTTCCGTGAGGAGCTTGACCTCGTCGGAGGCCTCGGGCTCGGGAGCCTCGTCCTCAGCCTTCTTGCGGCGGGCGTTGAGGGCGTTCATGGGCATCACGATGCAGAAGTAGATCGCGAACGCCATGAGGATGAAGTTGATGACGGCGGTGATCAGCAGGCCGAACTTCACGTCGGTACCGTTCAGGGTCAGGATGAAGGCGTCCGAGAAATCAGGCTTGCCGATGACGGCCGCGATCAGCGGGTTGATGATGCCGTCGACCAGGGCGTCGACGATGTTCTTGAAGGCGGCGCCGATGATGACACCGACGGCGAGCTCGACGACGTTGCCGCGAGAGATGAAGTCCTTGAATCCCTTGAGCATGGGTTCTCCTGTAGTGAAGGGGGTCGGCTGGGCCGACAAGTCTGAATCGCCGATGTATATCGGCGTGGCGGTCTGTTGCCGCCGGGGCGAGCGCGTGTTTGGCGCACGTATACCGTGGAAAACACTAGTGGGGACTTTCGTCTTATGGACAGTACTTAGAGGGTAATGTTCGTCGCACTTTTTGTAATTCGGTCAGCGAACTGCGATTTTCCGCCGAAAACTCAGCCGTGAGAGGTGTGTGACAAACGATTGTTAGTGTCGTAAAAGACAGTAAACACCGGGAAAAGGCACTATTGAACGTCAGTGGTGATCGTGCGTGTCGGCGTGACGATCATGTCGATCGGAACGTCGTGTGCCTCCGTGGGAATTTCTCCGGGATCGAGCACTTCGTCGTCGAAAATCACCGCAACAACCGGGACGCCGGGGAAGCGGTGCGTCAGTGCGCGGTCGTACCAGCCGCCGCCCTGCCCGAGGCGAGTCCCATCCACGGATGCAGCGAGCGCAGGAATGATGATCAGATTCGCCTCCTTGAGCGACTCCGCCCCCATTGCCTCACCGCACGGCTGGGCGGGAGGCCGCGACGGCGTCACCAACGCCTGCCCCGCCTCCCACAGGCCCCAGCGGGGGGAGCGGTAGGGGGCGCCGGCCTCGTCGATGAGGATGGGCAGGAGCGCGCGATCGAAGGCCCCGAGTGTCAGGGACAAGTCGGGCTCGAGGGGGTGGGCACGAACAGTGCGGGCAGCGTGACTCCTCCGATTGACGAGGCCAGGGCGCGAACCTGGCGAGCGATCCCTTCCGCTTCGGTACGGTTGCGCACGGGAATGGGGGAGGGACGGGCTCCGGGGAGAGCAGGGGACTTGGATGGGGTGGGCGCAGTTCTGGCGGCGGAACCTGTGAGGATTCGAACACAGGGGCCTGGGCGCGTCGAGCGCGGCGGCGGCTACGTACCTCCGCGCGGAGAGTTGTTTTTGTGGCCATCGTCTCCCTTTCGTCCCGTTTCTTCGCTACGCTGTGAAGTATGTCAGATAAAAACCAGCCCGTAGTGCACGCCGTCGTCCCCTCGGCCGGTCGCGGAACCCGCTTCCTGCCCATCACGAAGTCCGTCCCCAAGGAAATGCTCCCCGTCGTCGACCGCCCCTCGATCGAGTACATCGTTCGCGAGGCCACGGATGCCGGCATCGAAGACATCCTGTTCGTGACCCGCGCCGGCAAGCAGTCAATCGAAGACTACTTCGACGCCGAACCCGGCCTCGAGGCCGACCTGGAGAAGGCCGGCAAGGAGAAGGCCCTCGAATACGTCAACGAGTACAAGAAGTACGCGCGCGTCCATTCCGTGCGCCAGGGACACCCCCTCGGCCTCGGCCACGCGATCCTTCAGGCCAAGTCGCACGTGGGCGACGCCCCCTGCGCTGTGCTGCTGCCCGACGACCTCATGGAACCCGGCTCGCAGCTGCTGCGCAAGATGATCCAGGTGCGAGGAGCCCTGGGCGGCACCGTCGTCGCCCTGCTGAAGGTCACGCCCGAGCAGGCCACCGCCTACGCGTCGACCGCCGTCGAGGTCCTGCCGATCCCCGAGGGTGTCGACCTTGAAGAGGGTCAGCTCATGCGCATCACCGACGTCACCGAGAAGCCCCCGCTCGAGGAGGTCAAGTCGGAGTACGCGGTCGTCGGCCGCTACCTGCTCGACCCGGCCGTGTTCACGGCCCTCGAGAACATCGAACCGGGCGCCGGCGGTGAGTATCAGCTCACAGATGGGTACGCGCGCATGATCGACCTCCCCGAAGAAGAGGGCGGAGGGTTGTACGGTGTAGTCATCGACGAGCGACGCTTCGACACCGGGGACAAACTCGGCTACCTCGAAGCTAACGTCACGCTCGCCCTTGAGGACCCGGCGCTTGGAGCGGAACTCAGGGAGTTCCTGCGCTCCAAGCTCGAGGACTAACAACTATGCGAAGCGTTGCCGACTTCTACCAGGACTGCATGGCCGTTGCCCACGCGCTGCCGCCGCTCGACGTTCAGCTCGCTGACGCGGTCAGCTGCGTGCTCGCAGAGGACGTGCAGGCTCCCTTCAATCTCCCGGTCGCCGACTGTCGGCGTGCGACGGATACGCGGTTCGCGTTCGCGACTGCGAGGGAGCGACCCTGGAGACGCCGGTGACGCTTCCCGTCACCGAGGAGATCCGTGCCGGCGCGGTTGACCCGGCCGCCCTGGTCCCCGGCACGGCAATCCGCATCGCGTCCGGCGCGCCCATGCCCACGGGTGCCGAGGCCGTGGTCTCCCTCGAATTCACGGACCACGGCATCGCTCAGGTCGCCCTGCGCACCGCCCCCGCCAGCGGTGAGAACATTCGCCGCCGTGCGGAGGACGTCGCCCAGGGTGAGACGGTGCTGCGCGCCGGCACGCGTATCGGCGCCCGCCAGATGGCGCTCCTCGCAGGCGTGGGCCGCGACCGCGTCCTGGTCCACCCGCGCCCGCGCGTCGTCATCATCTCGATCGGCGACGAGATCGTCGAGCCCGGCGGCGAGGCCCGTCCCGGCACCGTCTTCGACGCGAACGGCCACGCGCTGTCGACGGCCGTCGCGGACGCTGGCGCCCAGACCTTCCGCGTCGCCGCCGTCCCGGACGAGCGTGCCCGCCTGCGCGAGACCATCGAGGATCAGCTGGTGCGCGCGGACCTGATCCTGACGACCGGCGGCATCTCCTACGGCAGCGGCGACACCGTGCGCGAGGTCCTCGGGGCGCTCGGTACGGTCCGCTTCGACAACGTCGCCGCCTGGCCCGGCCACATCATGGGTGTGGGTACCGTCGGCGCCGAGGACGGCCAGCCCGGCACTCCCATCGTCTGCCTGCCCGGCGACCCGGTCTCCGCCCAGGTCTGCTTCGAGGTCTTCGTCCGCCCCGCCCTGCGCCACATGCAGGGATGGAGTGCTGTGAACCGCCCCGTCGTGCGCGCCGCCATCGACCGATCCTGGTACTCCCCGCGCGGCCGCCGCGAGTTCGTGCGCGTGCGCCTCACCGGCTCGCCCCGCTCCGGCTACAACGCCGCTGTCATGGGCACCCCGGCCTCGTTGCTGCTGTCCGCGCTCGCGGACTCGAACGCTCTCGCGGTCGTGCCCGAGGACGTGACGACGGTGCGCGCGGGGGATAGCCTCCAGTGCCTGGTCCTCGAATGAGGTGTTTTTTCCGCCGCCGCACGTGCGTGTGGGGGCGCGACATTGAGATGCTCACGCTGCGCGTTCCCGACCCGGTCGGCCGCGGCTTCCTGCGCTCTGGGCCCGAGTCGAATCCTCGGCCGCGCGAACTCGTCGTGCGTCCCGTGCGCGGCGAAGAGCACCGCGCCCTCGATACCGTGCGCCGCACCGATGGGCACTGGTTGCGGCCGTGGGAGGCGACCCTGCCGCCGGATACCCTCGAGCACATCCCGACGTTCTCACAGTACGTGCATCGCGCCGACCGCGATCAGCGCCTCGGCAATGCGCTGATTTCGGCGTGCAGATCGACGGGCGTTACGTGGGCCAGTTCTCGATCTCGAACGTCCATTGGGGCGCGATGTCCTCGGGCATGCTCGGCTACTGGATCGTCTCGGAGTGGGCGGGCCGAGGTCTGGGTTCCCTCGTCGCTGCCCTCGTCCTCGACCTCGTCGTCGGGGAGCTCGGTCTGCACCGCGTCGAAGTCTGTGTGCGCCCCGAGAATGAGCGGTCCCTGGGGGTGTGCCGAGGCCTTGGCCTGGTGGAGGAAGGGCTACGCCCCCGGTTTATGCACATCGGTGGGCAGTGGGCCGACCATATCGCGTTCTTTATTGACACCGAGTCCCTGCCCGAGGGAGGGCTCGTGCAGCGGCGGTGGGGGCGCAGCGCGATCGACTGACGAGCTCGCCTGCTCGTGGGCTGATGCGCTGGTTGTGAGCGTGTTCCCGTGTTGTCCTGCTTGGTGTGAATGATGCTGGTGATACAGGTGTGACACCTGAGGATACTTCTCTTTTTACCGAAAGGTTTGAGAGCCCGACACGCGCCCATCGCACAGGCTGCGACGCGTCAAACGCCCGTACGTTGAGAGGGTGGAGATCGGTGGACTCGTCATCGTCGCGGTATTCGTCGCGCTTTTTGCGACCGTACCGTCACTCGTCGCGCGCCGAACAGCTATCGTCCAGTCTCGCGAAATCGACCGTTTTTCGCCGAGACTGCGCATCATCCACACGAATGAGACAGAATTAGAGACGTGCGATCACGCCAGCGGAACCATCCTGGCCGGGCGCGCACTCACGAGCGGAGGCAGCATGCACCAGGGCACCACGGGACGTAGTCGCCCCGTCATCGACCGACGCAACAACAAGGCGGTCCGCGACATCGCTAAGCTGCGCGCCCGCCGCGCCGCACGCATCGCCGCCGAAAATGCTGCCGCACGCCGCCGCATGGTCATCACCGGCATCTGCGCCCTCGCGACCGTCGCCCTCGGCATCGTGATCGCAGCGACCTCCATCGCGTGGGCGTGGATCGCCATCCCGGTCGCCGCGCTCGTGGCCTCGCTCGGCGCCTCTCGTGTCGCCGCCGTCCGCTCCCAGCAGGCATCCGAGCGCGAGCTTGAACTCCTCACCAAGCTTCGTGGCGACGTGCGCGGCGCCGGTCGGCCCACCGCTGCGGCTCCCGCCCCCGTTCCCGCCGAGCGTGCCTCTTCTTCATCCGAGGAAGCCGCAGAGGACACTGCAGCGTCCGATGCCGCGCCTCAGACCGGATCCGTTCCCTCCCTCGTCTTCAACGTCGACGTCCCCGAGATCGTCGAGGTCGCCGACACTCCCGCACGCGCCTGGACCGTCGTCCCCGTTCCCGCCCCGACCTACGCGTCGCGCGAGCGCGTTCGCGGCCGCATCGTCCACGCCGACACCGACCTGCGCGGCATCCCGCGCATCGGCGCGGCCGTTCCGGCCCGCCCGATCGCCCAGACCGCCCAGGTGGGTGCCCGCTCCACCGCCGAGGTCGTCGCAGACCAGGCCGTCGCCCTCGATCTGGATGCCGTCCTGGACGCGCGTCGCGCCCAGTAATAGCCGAATCGTTGTGATGCCGCGCCGCGGGCCTTCGGGCTCGCGGCGCGGTCGCATGTGTGGGCTTTGGGAACGGCAGGAGTACACGCGCACGTCGCCATCTTCCGTTCCCGCTCCGTGTCATGCCGCACGCGGCGGTGGTCGGCTTGCATGGCTGATCGCGATGGTGCTAAGCTGTGTGAGTCCTTGGGGCTATGGCGCAGTTGGTAGCGCGTCTCGTTCGCAATGAGAAGGTCGGGGGTTCGAATCCCCCTAGCTCCACCACAGACCGACATCCGATCCGGATGTCGGTTTTTGTATGCCGGGGCGAGTTGTTGCTTGTGGTGCTGCTGGTGTTCTGGGCGCTGTCGGGCCTGGCTGTGGGACCGGGCTGCTCAGTCTGCCGGTAGGCGGCGGCCCGCCCGCTCGCCTTCCGCGCCGCGAGCTTTGCTCGGCGCGTCGTCTCGAAGCCCGGCCAGGCCCCGCCACCGCCCACAGGCACCGCAGCCAGGCTATCCGGCGCCCTCCACACCGGCGGCACCTGCGGTGCTGTGGGGCTCGCACTGGTCCTGACGGCACGCCCCGGTACTGGGGTTAAAGGACAAAAAGAGTTGGTCTGAGCCCGACCTTTCGGCTTTGCGGTGCGAGAAAGTCTGGTTCAAAGTTGTTGGGGGCCAACTTTGAGGGTGGACAAAATGTGTTGGTGAAATGTCGACTTTTCGGCTTTGTGGTGCGGGAGAGTGGGCGTCAAAGTTGGTACTGGCAGATTCGGTGAGTGAACATCTCGAAATGCGATTCCTGTGGCAGGAAGCTGATCCGGTACGGACTGTCGAAATCGGGCAAGCAGAGGTGGCATTGCACCTCGTGCCACTCAACTGGCGTGCAGCGGATTGATACCTCGGCCAAGCACCTGGGTGAGTTTCTTGCCTGGCTGCTCAGCGGTAATCGGCAGGCGGATATGCCAGGTGGGGGCAGGTCGTTTCGGCGGCGGTGCCAGGGTTTGTGGGAGGTGTGGCCTCTTGCTCCGGTGGTGGATGAGGTGCATGAGGTCGTGTTCGTTGACGGGATCCACCTGGGTCGCAAAGCGGTCGTATTGATTGCTCAGTCCCGGGATTTCATCTTGGGCTGGTATGTGGCACGCAGTGAGAACTCGCGCGCCTGGGAAGCGCTCATGAACCGGATCGCCCCACCAGACGTGGTGGTGACGGATGGGGGCAGTGGCTTCGAAAAAGCCCGCAAGAAAGCCTGGCCGAACACGCGGGTCCAGCGGTGCACCTTCCACGCGTTCGGGACCATCAAACAAGCCACCACCATTCGCCCCAAGCTTGCAGCCTCAAGGAACTGTACGGCTTGGGCAAGCAGCTCTTGCACGTGAAAGACCGAGAGCAAGCGGCCTCATGGATAGACACCTACTTGGACTGGTGCAAGCGCTGGGAGGGCTTCCTCGCGCAGAAGACCAAGAGGGACGATGGCGGGTGGGAATACACGCACGAACGACTCGTGCGGGCCCGCAACAGTGTGAATCGGCTCATCGGAGCCGAGGTGTTGTTCACCCTACACCGACCCCCCAGTTTGAGGGGGCGTTGCTGGCGATGAACAACCAGATCGAAGGCGCGACCAACGCGCCCTTGCGTCAACTGTTGCGGGACCACCGGGGAATGCGGCTGACCCGCCGGATCAAAGCGATCTTCTGGTGGTGCTACATGCACACCGAAAACCCGCTCCCACCAGCCCAGATCCTCAAAATCATGCCCACAGACACCCAGATTGAAGCCCAATGGGAACACGCCTCGCGCACACACCCCGCAGCCGGTGTCATCCCCAGATGGGGCGACGCCATCGCCTGGCACGACCTCCACCACACAAGCCCCCACCGAAACAACTGGGACTAACCCTCCACCAACTCTTTTTGTCCTTTAACCCCGGTACTGCGGCTAGGCCCTGCTGCCGCCACGGGTGCGGCCGACGGCTCACGTGAAACCGTTGTCGCCTTTGCTGGCGCGTGCTCTGCCTCCAGTGAAACCGACGGCGCCACTGCGAGCCAGATACAGCCGTTTCGGCGTGATTTTGGTGCGCAAAGACGTTTTAGGTTTCATGAAGGCGTCCTGAGGCTCCCGCATTGGTGCTAGCGGTTTCATCTCGCGCCGCGGTAAGCGGCGTGGGTGCGAAAAAGTTCGCCCAGCGCCGCCTGTCAATGGTGATAGCGCGAGAATATTCGCCCAGCGCGCGCAAAATGGCCCAAAATGGGCGTTATATGGCGTGCTGGGCGAGTTTTTTCGCGGAAATGCCTCAAACAGCCTCGCGTTGGGCGAGTTCTTTCGCGGGTGTGGGCAGGTGGGGTGTCTGGTGGGCGAATTTTGTCGCGCCCTCCGACACTGTAATCAGGCCCCGAACCCCTCCGCAGGCACTGAGGCCAGGCCCTCCCGTGCGTCACTGCCCTCCATATCGACGAAACCGGCTGCGTACGCGGATAGGTTATTGCGATATGGATAGGTTATGAGCATGCGGATAGCTTATTGACCTATCCGCATGTCAATAACCTATCCGCATCGTCGCAACCTATCCGCGTGTGGAGAGTTCGTTCGTGCAGGTGGTCGCTGGTGGGGTCCGTGGACCCGCTTGAGCTGGATCCAGGTGTTGTGGGCGTTGCAGTGGTCTTTGATCAGTTGGCCGTGGGGGTTTTGCACTACACGGAGCCTTCTTGCGGCGTGTCGCCGGCGTGTCGGACCCTCGTGTAGTGCAATTCCCCCCGATTGGTGGCAGTGACGCCGCGACTTGAGGCGGTGTAACGCCCAAATCGCAGACCACTTCGGTGAAAAACGCTGAAAACAGGCTGTTGTGGGCGAGGTGGTCTGCGTTTTGGGCGCAACGGCGTCTGGCATGGCGTGCACGCTCGTACGCGAACCCGCTATTGAGAGTGGGCGGGGCTGCCCAGGGTCGTATTAGGGGGTTAACGTGCGCATGAGAGAGCCCACGCGCGAGTCATCGCGCCCTCTCATGAGCAACGACGCGCCCTACGCTCCGAAACGATTGCGGTAGGTATTCCACAGTTCGCGCAGTTTCTTGCCGTCGGATTCGCGTACGAACACGTCGAGGGCGGCGGCGCTGCTGGTGCCGGTGAGAGCGGTGACGGCGGCTGACGGTGAGGAAACTTCCTGGCCGTCATGCAGAACGATCGTGCCCTCCGGGGAAATAGAAACGACGTAGACGTTCCCGAGGTTTCGCCTCCGCCAGATGAATGTGTCTCCCGGTGAAATGATGCCGGTTGCGACGACATCTGCGAGTCGGACTTGGCGGCCTCGCGCGGCCGACCGCTTATCGACGGCAGCCGCCAGTTCTGCGCTGGTCAGGCGCGACAGGTCGACGCCTTCCGAGTCTCGTCGGATGTTCCAGTAGTCCAAGATGAGGCGCGTCAGGTGCTGCTGGCGTGCCTCGAGTGTGGACGCGTGAATCTCGCCCCGAGTGGAGGGCAATGCGCCGACCTCGGACAGGCCGACGACGGGAACCTCGTGGCAAGCGCGCGACACCGTATCCCAATCGGGTGCCTGATTGATGGTGCGCGACTTAAGCGTCGTCAGAATGAGTCCGCCGAGGCGTTTGTTCCATGCCGCAGCGTCGATGTCCCCATGAACGCCGCGGATCTGCTTCGTGGGCAGACCTGGCAGTACCCCGAGGCTTCGCGGCAGCCCCTGAGGGAACGAGTGCTGTTCGGCGACCATCGCATGGTAGAGGAGGATCTTGCGAATGGAGGACTGGGGGAGTGGGCGAGCAATCGTTGAGGCGGCCCGGTGGCGTATATCGTCGGGGACGTAGCATGCAAGGTCGACGGATTGTCCGTCGTCGATTGCGCTGATGAACTGCGTGACGATGAGGGTACGCGTGCCGGGGACGACACGTGCTGCGACCGCCGTTCCGTAGATGCGTTCGAGGGACGTGAGAAGCGCGCGCACGTCGTTCTCGCTTCGATCAGAGCCCAGGACGTACATGGCCGCGGGCTTCCAGTCCGCCGAGTCGTACAGGCGCAGCAGCTCGAGGGGGGGTCGCAGCGGGGTGCCCGGCGAGCGGCGCCAGTGTCGCCAGCGCGTACGCGCGAGCGGAGGGAACCAAGACCTCGTCGATGAATTGTTCGCCGCTCTTGGTTGCGAAGAAGGGGGTGAGTACCTGCTCCGTGAAGCAATCGATGAGGGCGCGTTTTGCGGGCGAGCGCAGCATCAACGTTAAGAGGTGCCCGAAGAACGCGTCGGGGTTGTCGGTCGCCAGTGAGTTGATGGCTTCTTCCCACAGGGCGGCGTAGCGCGGCCTGTTGGCAGGGGCAACGTGTGACAGGACCTGCGCTTTGAAGATATCGGTTGCCGCGAGGGGGACGCCTCGCGTGTTGAGGACGGAAAAGATGCGGTGCGCCGCTTGGTAGGAGTCGGTGGTCACCTCGATGAGGGAGACCTGGAGCATGAGGTACTGAACGAAGTTTTGTATGTCTTCGGGAGGAAGAATCTCGGGATCGCTGAGGGAATCGAGCATTGCCCGCGCGTTGTCGTGGATTCGACGCACGGATGGAGGGGTCAGGCTGTTCGCGTCGACGTCGAGGAGTGAATCGATGTTGTCCCCGACGATGAAGGTGTCGAAGAAGGGGCGGTCGCATTCGCGGACGGATAGGCGAGGCCTCTCGTCCAGGCCTTTGATCCGCGACTCGGGGATGCTGAGGAGTTGGCCGATTTCGTCGTGGAGGCCGGCGTCGGTGCCTGCCAGGTGCCGCAGCAGCGCGACGATAATGCACAGGGTCGTGAGGCGCTGCTGCCCGTCGATAATGTCGACATTGTCGCCGCCGGGGTGGTCAACGAGCACGATTGACCCCAGGAAGTAGTCGCCGTCGTTCATGCGCCAGGCGTCGAGCAGGTCGTTGACGAGCGCGATCGCCTGTGGTTCCTCCCAGACGTAGGGACGTTGGAAGTCGGGGATCTGGTACTGCCTGTTTCCTGTGAGCAGCTGTTCGATGGTTTTCTGAGCCGTCGAGAGGGTCATGACGCTACATCCTCATAGTGACCAAAATTACGTTACTCGGAAGTATAACGAGATTTGCTCAGTATGTGTTTGCAGTCACGAGGTCGGGGATCGTCCGCTGTTTCGCGCGGTTACGTGGAATGGGAGCGTGACTAGCATGGGGGTGTCACCGCGAGTCGCTATGGTGGATTGGGCGGACAGGAGGCCACACACGATGGACACCATCAGGAAAGCGGATAGCCGCCGCGGGCGGATCGCTTACGAGGTTGCGGGGCTCGCGTGGCTCGCCGAAGCCTCGGACCCCGGGGCCGCCGTCGTGCCCGTGCTCGATCACGGCGCGACGTGGCTCGAGGAGCCCCGCCTGGTCTCCGTCACGCCAGCCCCTCGGGCGGCCGAGGAGTTCGGCCGCGCCCTCGCTCACACGCACGCCGCCGGAGCCAGTCACCTGGGCGCGCCCCCGCCCGGCTTTGAGGGCGACGGCTGGATGGGGGAGGCACGCCTGTCGCTTCTTCACGAGGCGATGGGTGCCGCCAACGCCAATGAGTGCGGCGCTCGCATCAGCCCGGAAGGTAACGCAACCAATCCACGCCCGCCCGCGAGCGGAGAGGTGGTGCGGGACCCGGCCCCGGCCTCGTCGTCGGAAGAATCCTGGGGCGCCTTCTACGCCCGCGAGCGCATCGCCCCCTACGCCGGCGACCGCACCTTCACAGCCGCCGAACGCGCGCTCATCGACAAGCTCTGCGAGCGCCTCGAATCGGGCGCGCTCGACCACGGCCAGCCAAGCCTCGTCGAAGATGCGAAAAAGCGCCAGAACAACGTCGGCGCTGCCCGCACCCACGGCGACCTGTGGAGCGGCAACGTCATGTGGACCCCGGACGGCGTCGTCCTCATCGATCCCGCCGCGCAGGGTGGCCACGCCGAGGAGGACCTCGCCGCGCTCGCGGTCTTCGGATGCCCGCACTACGAGCGGATCCTCGCCGCCTACAACGAAGCCTCGCGCCTGGAGGACGGCTGGCGCGAGCGCATCGCCCTGCACCAGATGCACATCATCATGATCCACTGCGCCGTCTTCGGGCGCTCCTACGTGCCCGAGGCCATGGCGATCGCCCGCAGGTACGTATAGATCGCTTTCCCTGCGCGCCCGAGCGCAGAGACCGCACACAAAGACCGCGCCTCCCTCCGCGAACCCGCACGCGCATGCGTGGGGACGAGGAGGGAGGCGCGGTAACGCTCGAAGGCGGGGGAATCAGGCGCGAGCGTCGTAGTGCTGCAGACCCGAATCCTCTCGCGAGCCACCCTGACCGTCGCCCACGTCGTGGTAGTCGTGGATCCACTCCAGGCGACGCACCCACTTGACCATCTTGTAGCCGTGCTGGGAATCGGCGCGCAGGCGGAGGGGGCCGCCGTAGACCTCGGGCAGGGGCTCGTCGTTCATGCCCCAGGCGAGGATGCACTCGTCGTCGTCAATCATCGACGGGTCGATGCACTCGTAGTAGGGCTCGGTTGGGCGCCCGTCGTAGGTGTGTCCGACGTGCCCGAAGGAGGTCGCCATCAGGTAGTGCGCGCCCTCCGTGGGCGTCACCTGCTCGAGGAGGTCCTTGAGGCGGATGCCCTCCCACTTCGCGATGCCCGTCCACCCCTGCATGCAGGTGTGCATCGTAATGTTCGTGACCTTACCGAGTGCCTTCAGCTCGTCGATGGAGAAAGACTTCTCCTCCTCGACCAGGCCTCCGATTTCGAGGCGGAAGTCCTTGAAGTCGTCCTCGCGCAGCGCGATGTATTCCTCGGACTGCTCCTTTGTCGGCGGGCGCGTGTTGACCCAGTGGAACGGGGAAATATCGTCCTCGGTGAAGGTCTTCTTCGCGACCTGACGCGACTTCAAACGGTCGATCGTGAGCGCGCGAATCGGCTGCGTGGCACCCCAGATCCAGCGCTGGGTGCGGCGCAGGTTCGACAGGGACCAGTAGGAGGCTCCGATCCACAGGGCGATGGCCACGACGATGCCGATAATCAGCATGGTGACAGCCTGAGCGAAGCGCGCCGCCGAGATGTCGTTGTAGTTTTCGCCGAGCATCATGTGCGCGATGTTGTACTTCGGGTGCACGATGAACACGAGCGCGACGTGCATGACAACGAAGAAGCAGTAGAACGCCATGCCCAGGAAGTGGATGGAGCGGGCCGTCTGGCGGTTGCGGAAAGCTTGACGTATTTCGGGAAGCGTCCCGCGAACGTGGGGGACATGATGGGGCCGGTCGCGATCATGAGGGGCGCGACGATGAAAACGACCGTGAAGTACATGAGCTTTTGGAGCGCGTCATAGGGCTGGAAGTGCTCGATGGAGGGGATCTGCAGGCCCATGTAGATCTTGGCGCTCTCCCAGGCCTCGGGGAAGATGGACCACGAGGTGGGGACGATGCGTCGCCACTGTCCTGTCCCGAAGAGGAGGGCGACGTACACGAAGCCGTTGATGAGCCAGATGGCCGTGACGAGTGCGTGCCACGCGCGGCCCAGGCCGATCTGTCCGCGTCCGGGCAGGGAGATCAGCGGGTGGAGGTTGCGCTGGTCGTCGCGTGCCGTGAACTCGCCGGGAACGGTCGACACCTTGTCCTTCGTGAACTTGAGCCACTCTGATCCGGGCGTGCAGTGATTGTTCCAGTACAGACGCGGGTGCGACGCGAGGACCTCCCAGCCGGAGCGGATGAGGAAGCCCATCATGATGAAGTTGATGAAGTGGGTGATCCTCAGCCAAGCGGGAAAAGTGTCGAGGTCGACGGCACCGGCTGCGCTAGCCATTGCTGCGAGCGCGTGCATTGCGGTTCCTCCTGTGTGGCGTGAACGATAGAATGCCTCGTAGATTAGAGGGAAAATGCGCGCATAATTAGCTGTCAAATCATGTTTAGTGCAGTGGGCTACAAGTTGCTCACTTGTCAAGCTCGATTTGAGAGGGTAAAAGCCATTTTTTTGGAAAAAGGAATGTTTATTAATTCTGGGGTCGGATTACGACAGAACGAGGCCGGGGCCAGGTCGTGCGATGCAACCCAGCCCCGGCCTCGTTCCCGGAGATGTGAATGACCTACAGGCGCGGGATGTTGCGCATGTTGGAGGTGGCCATCGAGAAGGCCTCGGCTATGCCGCGGTTGAGAACGATTTTGCTCATCGCGGTCGCGAAGCCGACGACCTGGCCGCCCGTGATGGCCGGCGGGAGCGAGAGTGCGTTCGGATCCGTGATGACCTCGATGAGGGCGGGGCCGGGCGCGGCGAATGCCTCGCGGTACGCGTCCTCCAGGCGAGACGCGTCCTCGACGCGCTCGGCGTGGAAGCCAATTGCACGGGCGATCTCCGCGTAATTCGTATCGGGGACGTCCGTCTGGAAATCGGGAAGGCCGTTGACCAGCATCTCCAGCTTCACCATGCCCAGCGTCGAGTTGTTGAAGACGACCACCTTGACCGGCAGGTCGTACATCTTCGCGGTGATGAGCTCGCCCAGCAGCATCGAGATGCCGCCGTCGCCCGACACGGACACGACCTGGCGATCCGGGTAGGCGACCTGAGCGCCCAGTGCCATCGGCAGGGCGTTCGCCATCGACCCGTGCAGCAGCGAACCGATGAGGCGACGTGTGCCGAGCGGATCGATGTAGCGGGCGGTCCACACGTTGCACATGCCCGTGTCCGCGGTGAAAATCGCGTCCTTCGCGGCCGTCTCGTTGAGCAGGTGTGCGGCGTACTCGGGGTGGATCGGACGCATCTTCTCCACGTTGCGCGTGTAGGCGCCGACGGGAGCATGCATGATCTCCGAGTGCTTCTTGATCTTGGACTTCAGGAACGAGTCGGAACGGTCCTCACGCAGGTGGGGGAGGAGTGCCTCGATGAAGGGCTTGACCTGCGCGTGGATCGCGAGGCCGACGTCCGTGCGGCGACCCAGCTTCTCCGCGTGCGTGTCCACCTGAATGGTCGGGGTCTCCGGAAGGAACTGGTCGTAGGGGAAGTCGGTGCCCAGCAGGATCAGCACGTCGGCGTCGTTCATGCCCTCGGCGGCCGCGCCGTAGCCTAGCAGACCCGTCATGCCCACGTCGAAGGGGTTGTCGTACTGGATGAAGTGCTTGCCGCGCAGCGAGTGGCGATCGGAGCCTTGAGCGCGTCCGCCAGGGCGATGACCTCGTCATGGGCGCCCTCGACGCCCGCGCCGGCGAAGATCGCGACCTTGTCAGCCTTGTTGAGGAGGGCTGCGGCCTCTTCAACGTCGGCGGCGTTGGGAGCCAGCGTCGCGGGGCGCGCGGGCGCGTAGGTGGGAATGTGCTCGACGGCCTTGAGGTCCGAGACGTCGCCGGGCAGGGTGATGACCGAGACGCCGCCCAGGCCGACCGCGTGGCGGATCGCCGAGTTCACCGTGCGTGGCGACTGTGCCGCGGAGGAAATGAGCTCGTTGTAGACCGAGCACTCCTCGAAAATGCGGTCCGGGTGGGTCTCCTGGAAGTACATCGTGCCGATCTGCACGCTCGGGATGTGCGAGGCGATAGCCAGGACGGGTGCTCCCGTGCGGTTCGCGTCGTACAGGCCGTTGATGAGGTGCAGGTTGCCCGGGCCGCACGAACCCGCACACACGGCAAGCTTGCCGGTGAGCTGAGCTTCGGCCGATGCAGCGAACGCCGCCGCCTCCTCGTGGCGCACGTGGATCCAGTCGATGCCACCCTTCTTCGAGCCGCCGGTCTTGCGCACGGCGTCAACGATGGGGTTAAGCGAGTCACCGACAATGCCGTAGATACGGTGGACTCCAGCGTCAACGAGCTGAGCCACGATCTGTTCCGCGACGTTCATGCCATCTCCTTCATGTCTTTGGCTGTGAACTGCTCAAATAACAATAGGCATGACCAAGGTCCTATGTCACTTCGGCGTGATCGACGGATCAAGGCGAAGTGTCGGTGGAAGAGGCCCGCGTTCCTCCGATAGGATGGCAACGCCCCAATAGCTCAGTCGGTCAGAGCAGCGGACTCATAATCCGTGGGTCGTCGGTTCAAGCCCGACTTGGGGCACCAATGCGTCGACATCTCGACGCCTGGCAGATTTGAAGGGTGCGGGGATCCATCCGCCCATTCCGTCTGGGGTGGGCATGAGGTCTGCGGGCTCGATGCCAAAGAAGCTGGCGGCAGTTAGTAGTTCTGTCACCGACCAGCCGACGTTTCCGCGCAGCTTGCGACTCACTGTGGCTCCGGAAACCCCGATAACTGGCCCAAAACTATTGCCAGACATCTTGCGTGCAAACAAGTGTTGATTGATTGTCATGCCGATCGCTTCGTCGGGCGCTAGTCCGTGTTGAACCTTCGTTGTTGCCATGCTGCAATAGTACACAAACGCTGCAGAAACTGCAATGATATCTCTTGACGGTAACACTGTATGGATGCATCATATACGGTATGACACTGCAAAAAATGCAACAGCTTATCAGTTCTGGCGAGGCTGCCAAGCTTGTAGGTGTTTCTCCGGACACTCTGCGGCGGTGGGCGAAGTCGGGGCGCGTTCGGCATGTGGTGACGCCGTCGCGGCGAATTCTGTTTGACCCTGCGGACATCGAGGCTATGTACAGGACTGTTGATCCTGATAGCGAGTCGTCGGTGCCGGATGTTCCGCTACCTGGCTTGGGCGGGGCAGGGAGGTGACTCATTGTGAGCATCTACGGTGTCGCTTGGGCGTTGGATAGGGTTCGTGGGATCTCGGTTGGCGCGAAGATCGTGTTGATCTCGTTGGCGGAGTTTGCTAACGAGCAGGATGTGACGTGGGTGTCGCGAGAGCGTCTCATTAGCCGTGTGGAGTGCTCGACACGCGCGCTGAGTGGTTACTTCAAGGAGTTGGAAGCGTGCGGGGCGCTGACTCGCGAGGCGCGCTACGAGTGGTGCACGTCCGAATCATGCTCGCGTACGGGTGAGCATAAGCATCGTCGTGGCACGGTCTATCGGATTCATCCAGAGCTGCGTATCGACATGCGCGCGGCCACAAGCGCAGATTCTGCGTCTGTGACGGAATCGTTGGAATCTCAACGAAAGTCTCACAGTGGCAGTATCTGCGCCAGTGAGGACACAGTGGCAAATTCACGTCGTTCACAGGCGCAGACGTCTGCGACCATTACTTATAGGAAAGAACCATCAATAGAACCACCAAACCTAACCCCCCCACCCCCTGTGGGTGACGGTTTGGTTGGGTTGGGACATGGATGCGCCGATCAAGTGACTGTCGAGGGGGAGCCTGCGTCGCCGGAGGCGACGTCAGTGCCCCTAGGGGGTCATAGAGACTCTCAGGAGCCCCGCAGAAGCCTGAAGTCTGAGGATGATCGTGGTGCTAGCGCCTCAGAAGCCGATCTGGCGATTTTGGCGGCATGTGTACCTGAGTCGATGCGGGTGATGGACGCGCGGGGGCTTGGTCTCGTGGTTGGTTTGTTGCGTGAACGGCTGGACGCCGGGTGGACGTCGGGTGAGATCAAGCGGTTGCTGGATTCGCCGTTGCCTGATCGCATTGCTCGGATGTCGGGTCTTGTGGCTTCGCGGCTACGCCGTCTGGTGGCTGTGGGCGAGTCTCCTCGGGCTCAGGCTGCAGCTGCCGCGCGTGAGCGTGAGCGCCTTGCGGCTAAGCGAGCTGCTGCGGAGGATGAGCGCGTGGCGCAGACGGCTCCGTCGTTGTTGCACATGCGGATTCATGACCTGGCGAAGGAGATGGCTCCGGGGTTGTCGCCCGCTCGGTGCGCAGTGGTTGAACTTGCGGTTCAGCAGGCTCTTGTGGATGCGTGGCGTCGTGAGAACCCTCAAGGAGGGAAGCCGTCACCGTCAGTGCTGTTGGAGGTGCTCGCAGCTTCGGGTGAGCAGATCGCGGGTCGCGTGATTGCTGAACACGTGGATGGGGAGGTGGCTTGAGATGGTGGATGTGGTCTTGTCTTGGCCTGCATGGGCCCGAGCTCAGCGAGGTTTGGGGGCTTCGGCCCGCGCGTGTTTGCGTGAGCTGGCTTCCTTAGCGGACGATCGTGGGGCCGCGATCGTGGAGATCAGCTGGTTGGCCGAGACGACAGATCGATCTCGCCGGACGGTGTGGCGTGGTCTAGCGGAGCTAGAGGATCGTGCGCTGATCGTGCGTGAGGGGCGCCGAGAGGCCGGGCATCGCGCGCCGTCACGATTCCAGCTGGTCCGTGACCCCGCGGTTGCTGTGGAGCGGACCCGTGATCGGATGCAGAGCCTGGGTGTCGTCGTCGATGTCTTCACTGGGGGCGCGGTTAACCCGGATGATAACGAGGGGTTGCGCGCTGTCCTTGTTGAGGCATGCGAAGCAGGCTGGGTTGGGCAGGGTGCGAGCCGGTTAGCTGTGACGTTACTGGAGCATGGCCCCAAGCAATTTGGGCGCCTCGCGGTGAGACAGGCGCGTTTCGAGGGGGAGACGGTGTCGAATGCTTTGGCTGATGTCTTGACGTTGGCGTGGCTGGAGGCGCGCGCGTCCGCCGCGTCGATGATTCGTGCCCGCCGCCCGTGGGCAGTGTGGTCGCGGGCCGTGGAGTGTGCAGTTGCAGAGGAGTCATTGGCAAGCCTGGAGGACCGCAACGCAGTGACCATCGAGGGCGCTGTCCCCGAAGGAGGTTCGCCCCTCGCTGGTGGGGCCGGGGAACTGTATGTGGGAATTGATGAGCTGACGGGACCTTTCGTGCGCGTCATTGAGGCGTTGCGTGAGGCAGGTATGCCGTCGACGCTCGCGTGGGCGGGCAGCGTGCGCATCGCGCAGATTGCTGCTCATGTCTCGGTCGCGAATGCTCACACGATGGCCGCGCGCGACGCCACGCTCGCCTCTCTCGGGGTGAGTCCCACAGCTGCCCGCGCATGGATGACCCTGCTGGTTGGGTCACGGCGTGGAACGGTGTCGAACGCTCTTGATGCTGATCAGAAAGCGCTGGCTGAACAGGCTGCTATCGTCGCAGCCGCGTGGCGCAAGACGTTGCTTATTGCATAGATCACATGGGTGTGATTGAGGTGCCTGACAAAAGTGTCAGGTAGCTCCACTTTCGTTGGATTTTCAAGGTTTTTATGGTTGGTCAGAAAATGTATGGCCGTCGATCTGCTGAATGTCTTTGATGATGTCGTCAATGAGTTCTTGGTCGTCGATGGTGGCGTCGTCTTCGACCCATTCACTCTTGACGGTTATCTCGAGGCGCTGGAAGACACGCATGTGGGACATGTCGATGCCTTGGCGCATCGCTTTGTCGATGGCTTGTGCGATCGCGTAGGCGCGATCGGTTGAGGGCCATCCTGCAGTGTTGAGCTGGCCACCGGCGCCGGGAGGGCGGCCGTCGAAGGTGACGGCCCAGTATTGGAGGCGTTCAGGCTGGGAGTTGTGGTTCATGAGGGGTGCTCCAGAAGGTGTCAAACGATCTGTATTAATGATGCCATCTTGGCAGGGTCGTCAGCGTGCACGTCGTTGTGCGTGTACGTGCTGACGGATAGGGCGTAGTGAGAGGAGCGCACATGTCGTCTTATCCGGATCTAGGGTCTGACCTCACCTGCACAAGAATCGTGGCAGGCCCCTAAAGGTTCGTCTGTGCCGATTCCACCCCCGCCCGCTGTGGCCGCTGCGCGCCCGTGGGCCCCGGGCGTCGATGGGCTTGCTGTTCGTCGGCACATCCGGCGCTCCGCCGTCGATGGTGCCCCTCTCCTGTGGATTGTGGGTGCCCACGGCGGCGCAGGAGCCTCGACCTGGGCGCATCTGCTAGGTGCCGGTGATGCTGGTGTTGCGTGGCCGCAGCACGTCAACCCCACGCGACTTTTTGAGCATCGTGGTCTGTTGCCGCTCAACTGCGGCGGGGCTGCGTGCAGCGCAGGACGTGGCTATCGAGTGGGCGTCAGGTGCCCTCCCTGGGCAACTCGTTGGCCTCGTTGTTGGGGCTGATGCCCCCGGGCGTCTCCCTCGTGAGCTCCGTGATCAACTCCAGATCACGTCGGGTGCATTTCCGCATTGTGCATTCGTTCCGTGGCAGGCGCAGTGGCGCTTCGCCAAGGAAAGCGACGTGAATGCCGATCATTCACGCCGTATCACCAAGATTGCCGCCACCGTGGCGGCATGGACTGAAAAGGACACTCAGATGATCATTATGACTCGACTGACCACGCTACTTGGGACCGATACGTCGGTTGTTCCCGACGTGAAGCCGAAGACCATTGCAGGACTGATGGGGCAGATCAGTGATCTTTTTGGGTAATGCCATGTGGATTGGCATTATCTGCGGAGTCCTCGGCCTGATTATCGCGGGTGGGATGATCGCCCTTCACAACCGGCAAGGGCCCGGAGCTGGTGGCGAAGCCGTCGAAAAAATCGGGTGGACCATTGCCGGTGTTCTCATCGTCGTGTCGGCACCGATTATTATCAGGCAGTTTGTCTAAAGGAGCGATGTGATGAGCGATAGCGATGAGGAAAGGGAACGGAGCCCATTCGCATCCCCATGGGTGATTGCCTCCGGTCTGATTGTCATTGTCATTGTGGCCATGGGGATTGGACTGGGAGTGGGGCTGGCAATGCGCGGCTCTACAATAAAGCAGCCGTCGAATCAGTCAGGCCAGCCGACCGGCAGGCCAACGGTGATCACGCCGTCACCGAGTGCATCGCCGTCGCTCATGCCCTCCCCGACCCCCACGGAGGGAGTGCTCGGAATGGACTATATTTCGCAGCCTTGTTACGTCGACGAGGTCAATATGTTGCCATTGGGGCAAACCCCTCGAGCGACGCGCGTGAGCACTGTCCAGGGAGGACGGTCGGTCGAGGTGGCAACTAAGGCGGGACCCTTCGCTGCTGCAGATCGCACAAATCTGTCGTACTGCTACTCACATACGGCCGAAGGTGCGATCACAGCAGGTGCGAACTTCCTCCTGCATTCAACATGGGATGCCGAACGACGCGACTCGATCGCGATGGACCTTGCAGACAATTCCGACGGCGCCCTCGCCGGTAAGGTTTTTGACTCGAGTCGCTCGCAGGCCGGTGTCTACTCCATGCAGCAGGCACATATCACGGGCTACTACTACGAAATCCGTGATGAGAACAATGTGCTTGTCGTCTATACCTTCACGCTCGGAGACGATCCAAAGACGCTGACCATTCCACTGCGCATGACGTGGGTGAAAGACTGGAAAGTCGTCTACCCCGAAACCCCTGATGCCTGGGGAATCGGTGAACTCACTGATGAGGCAAAAACGCGCATCACCCCATGGAGCGTGAACTAGCATGGGGATGCTCGAAAACTTTGTCAGTGAGGTGACAAAGTCGCTCGGAGAAATCGTTCTCAATCTGGGAACGTGGTGGGTGAAAGCACCTGTCCCCTCGCTCTTCATCACGACTTCTCCAGCATATAAGCTGCAGGATTACTTGCGCTTTCTCCTCGCTGCCGTGATGATCGCGTCCCTCATATGTGCTGGAATCAAAGTCATCATCGACGGTCGTGGTGATTCACTACGCCAAGTCGCCCAATCTCTTGTCACAGTCGTCGTCATTTCGGGAGCTGGGCTCGTGTTGGCATCCGCGCTCATTAGTATTTTCGATGACACGGCGGTGTGGCTCTTGGATTCGGTCACGGAAGAAAGTGCAGAAACCTTCGGTAAACGAATCATTCCGGTTCTATGGGAGAGTACCCAGGTTCCGGGTGGTACAGTCCCTGTTCTCTTGCTCGCGCTGGCGGGGATCCTCGCGAACGTCATTCAGATGGCGATGATCTGGATTCGATCGATCCTACTCATGGTGATCATGGGGTTGGCACCGATCATCGCTTCAACGATTAGCACGTCATGGGGGGCGCATGGGCGGGGAAAAATCCTGGGCTTCTTCTCAGGACTTGTCCTCTACAAGTTGGCCGTATCGGTCATTTATGCGACAACAATCCTTTTTCCTGACCTCGGAGAGTGGCCTGGAGGGGTTTGTTTCTTTTTCTTGTTGGTGTCATGCTCATGGTTTTTCGCGGCCGTGTGTCCGTTTGCGCTCGTGGGGCTGCTTGTGCCCACGGGAGCGATGATTGCTTCCTCAATGGGTGGGGTCGGCGGCGCGGCTACAGGCGCAGCGACGGTCGCCTCGGGCGCGGTCGACGTGGTGCATAGGGGGCATGTATCGGCAGATGCATCACCGGCGCCGTCATCTCATGACGGTGGAACAGGTGGATCTCCGTCAGGAGCTACTACTGCGCCCGATGCCGGAGCGGTGGGCTCGAGTGGTGCCGCCGGTGCAAGCAACGGTGCAGCCAGTGGAGCGGCTGCCGGGGCGGCCGAAGGTGGTGCCGCTGCAGGCGGCGCAGCTGCTGGAGCAGCTACTGGCGGCGCGGCCCTCATCGTGCAGGCCGTCGCAGATGGCGCTTCGCAGGCACAACAAGGCATCAGCGACATGGTTGAGACCAGTGCGGAAGGAGCACACGCATGAGCACGATCGGTGCAACAGAGACACAGATCCGTACGTATGGGAACTGGCGTCACCCACGCCTAGCGGGCCTGGGCAAACTGAGCTTCTTCCAGACGATGGCGCTACTGGCACTGCTCATCGTGTCAATCCTCGTCTATGGATCGCTTGGCCTCGCGCACGCAGCTGTTCTGTTACTTTCAGGGCTGTCCGTTTTGGGGGCAATGGAGATCAGAGACGCCCACGGCGTGAGCGTGTGGGACAAGATGGTTGAGCGTGTGTCGTTTGCTCGGCGCCGTCGAACTCGGCGGACCGTGTACAGGTCCGGGCCGATCGGCGTTGTCCCGGGTGGGCGCGCTCGCCTACCTGGCCTGCTCTCAGGGTCGCGCATCAGCGAGCACGTTGATTCGTATGATCGACCGTTTGCGCTCATTCACCACGGCAACGCTCACGTGAGTGTCATTATGGGGGTCGCTCCGTCGGGTATCGCACTGGTTGACCAGGAACGCATCGACCAACAGGTCGCACACTGGGGTGCCTGGCTTGCCGACCTGGGAAGCGAAATCGGCATTGTCCAGGCCAGTGTCTGTGTGGAGACGGTGCCCGATACGGGTGGGGCCCTTGAACGGCAGGTGAATGCTCGCCTGGATACGAATGCTCCTGCGATCGCGCTGAACGTTGTGCGCGAGGCTGTCTCGCAGTATCGCGCGGGTGCAGCGCAGCTGCGCTGCACAGTGACGCTGACTTTCGACACGAAGCGCATGAGCGTGAAGAAGCGGTCGACCGACCAGGTTGCCCGTGAGATCGGGACACGACTGCCCTACTTGACGCACTCACTGGAGGCATCCGGGACGGGACCTGCCCACCTCCTCACAGCCGCCGACGTGACTCGCTTGGTGCGCGTGGCATACGACCCAGCATCCGAACCGATCTTCGAAGAAGCGACAGCCGCTGGACAGGGAGGTCGAATTGGACTGGGAGGACGCTGGCCCAGTTGGCGCCCACTTCCTTCGATTCGTTCCGTCATGATTCGGGATTGTCGCGCACCTGGTTGATGACCAAGGCGCCAACGGGAGTCGTCCAATCGGGTGTGCTGTCGAAGCTGCTGTCGATTTCACGGGATGTTGAACGCAAGCGCGTCACCCCTGCTACTTCGCCCGATTGATGCTGCCATGACAGGTGACATCGTCGAGCGCGACATGACGACGGCCGCGGCGGCGGCTGCATGTCGAAGAAAGTCACTGCGCGCGCGCGCGCGAGGTAGCAATCGCGAGGAAAAAAACGCGCAGGAGGAAGCCAGCGGTGCGGGCCTCGTCGACTTCACAGTCCTGGTGACAGCGACTGTGACGGGGGATGACCTCGACGACACAGCCGCAGCCATCACGTCGCTTGCGTCCGCATCGAAGCTGCGCATACGGCCTGCCTACGGAGCACAAGACTCAGCCTTTGCCCTCGCCCTTCCCCTGGGCGTCGTCCCTTCGTGGCAAAAGGTGTGGTCGATATGAGTATCACAATCGCAGATCTCAACCGCCCCGGCGGTGGCGGTGTCACACCGCTTCCCCGCATTCACGACTATCGCGGCACGAGCGTCCAGGTGTGCGGCCTGTACCCATTCGTCGCAGGTGGAACACCCCCACCTGTTGGTGTACCACTTGGACGGGCGACGGATGGGACTGGCGCGGTGTGCGCCGACCCTATCAGCTGGTTTCAAAAGGGACTTATTTCTGCCCCATCTGCCATGGTCCTAGGCCTGAATGGCTTGGGAAAATCCTCACTGATCAGAAGGATGGTCCTGGGGGGTGAGGCATTCGGTATCCATTCCATGGTCGTCGGTGACGTCAAAGGCGAATACGCCGACGTCATCGACGCACTGGGCGGACAGATCATTTCCATCGGACACGGAAAAACCGGGCTGAATCCACTTGATGGAGGGAACGCTGGTGAAGCGGCAGAGATGCTGCGTGCTGCTGGGTATGTCCGCGAAGCCCAGGAGGTAATGGAGGCGGCTCACGAGCGCAAGAAACAGCTGGTGTGTTCGCTGATCCAGATCATTCGTCGACAGGCGCCAACAGATCGCGAGGAGACGATTGTTGATGCCGCTATCCGTGTCCTCGAGGAGACATACGTTGGCACGCCGACTCTCGCCGATGTTCTTCGGGTCGTCCAAGAGGGGCCTGAGCAGCTCCATGCGGCCGCCCTCGATAAAGGAAAACCTGGAGAGTATGAGCGGTTGACCAACGACCTCGAGGCCTCACTCCAGGCGCTGCTCATGGGGCGCTTCGGCTCACTGTTCGCAGCGAAGAAGACCGTGTCCATGCGCATGGATGCCTCTGTCGTTTTTGATGTCTCCTCGCTCATGTACGCCGACGAAGACCTGCAAGCAGCGGTCCTACTGTCATGCTGGTCATACGGTTTTGCCACCGTCGAGGTCACTCAGGTTCTCGCCGACACGGGGCTGATCGCTCGGCAGCGCTATCAGCTCATCATGGATGAGCTATGGCGCATCCTTCGGTCTTCACCGGGCATGGTCGAGCGCGTCGATTCGCTCACCCGCCTCAACAGGACTGTGGGTGTCGGACAAATTATGATCACCCACTCCGTTGCGGACTTTCAGGCGTTACCGTCGGTTTCTGATCGACAGAAAGCACAAGGGTTTATTGAGCGCTCGAAAATGTTGTTTATCGGCGGTGTTCCCCCCAAAGAGGTCCGCGAGCTCAGATCTGTCATGGCGTTCTCACGCCGTGAGGAAGCCCTCGTTTCATCGTGGAATGCCCCTGGGGAGTATGACCCGATTACGGGGGGTAGTGCGGCCCCCATCGGCCGTGGGAAGTTCCTTCTTAAAACGTCGGACGCACCGGCGTACCCATTCCAGGTTGACTTCACGCCGGTGGAATACGAGCTGTCCAATACAAACAAGAGGTGGTGACACCATGTGGGATTCAATGAGTGATAGCGGACGAGGCATCTGGCTTCTTCTCATCACGCTCGGGGTTGGTGGAACCTGTCTGTACGGTGCCCGCGCCCTGTACACGTGGTGGACGGGGATCGAGTTACCATCGAGTCTTCTGAAACTGGCAGGGGGGATTATTCGGGGCCAGCAGCCGCGCGCAGTGGCCGTTCTCGCTCTCCTCATTCTCCTGACTGGCTTCGCGTGCCTGGTTGTTATCACCCGGTGGCGACACCGAGGCCCGCGTCGGCAAAAGCGCGGAGATCAAGTCGCTCGCAAGGCTGCTGCACGGCGCGAGGTAGCCGTTCTGGGGGAACGGGCGGTGGCATCGCAGGCATCCCGGCTGGGTGTCGTGGCCGATTCTCCTGGTTTGCCGATCGGGCGCATGGTGCGAGGAAACGCGTGGTTGTTTTCGTCCTGGGAGTTCGTGTGTCTGATGATTGCAGGCCCGAGGACGGGTAAGACCACGGCGTGGCTGGTCCCGCAGATTCTCGTAGCGCCCGGCGCAGTCCTTGCGACCTCGAACAAACGTGACATCGTTGATGTGACTCGTCTGGAACAGAAGCAGATTTGGCCGAACCTGGGTATTTGATCCCCAAAGGGATTGCGGGTGAAGACCAATCGTGGTGGTGGAATATCCTGGCGGGGGTGAAGACTCCCGTTGCCGCTGTTTCGTTGGCGGAGGTTTTTCATCGATTCTCAGCGCGATCCAGGTGCCACCAAGGATGCGTACTTCGATGGGGCATCGAAAGACCTGGTCGCTGCGCTTTTTGTTAGCAGCTGCCCTCGGTGGCCGAGACATTCGGATGGTGCATGAGTGGCTGACGCGGCCCCTCGATGATGAGCCGGTGCGGATCTTGGAGCGCGCTGGGCAGATGATGACCGCACAGTCGCTGCGCGGGATGATGAATCTGCCGGCAGAAACCCGAGGTGGCGTGTATGGCGGCGCCTCCCAAACGATGTCATTCCTACTCAACGATGAGGCGCTGCGCTGGGTCCTGCCCCCGACAGTGAATGACGGTGAGAACGACATGATGGAGTTTCGCCCCACCGACTTTGTGGCATCAACCGATACGCTGTATTGCCTGTCGCAGGAGGGCCGTGGCAGCGCGTCCCCGATCGTGACAGCACTGACTGTCGCGGTCATTGAGGGCGCCCTCGAGCACGCAAAAACCCAGCCCGGTGGCAGGCTCGCTCTACCGCTCTTTGTTGCCCTCGATGAGGCCGCGAACGTCTGCCGGTGGAGGGAGTTGCCTGATCTCTATAGCCATTTTGGTTCTCGGGGCATCGTCGTCGACACGCTCCTACAGTCCTGGAGCCAGGGCGTGAGTGTCTGGGGCGAACCGGGCATGAACAAACTCTGGAGCGCCGCCAACGTCAAGGCGTATGGCGGCGGTGTCTCAGAGGACAAATTCCTCCAGTCGCTGTCGACGCTGATTGGCATGGAGTATGTCGATCAGGTACAGACGTCCTCAAGTCGGCAGGGGACCTCGAGGAGCGTGTCTGTAGGGGCAGCTCAGCGTCCGATTGCCCCGGTGTCGGAACTTATGGCCATGCCCCCCAACCGCGCGTGGGTGTTTGCATCAGGGGCGCCCGCCGTCTACGTGCGCACCGTGCCCTACTGGGAAACCAGAAGCGATAGGAGAAACCCATGAGTGCCGAGCAGATCGAGCAACAACTATCCATACAAGCCACGCAACTGATGCGGGCAGCAATCATGATTGCTCGAGCACTAGCTGCGCGTGAGGGCGGCCGCACGCCGCGCGGCCGTGCGCGCCTCCCTCGAGCACGCTCGCGCCCTGCGCACAGTAACCGAACAGCAGCGGCGTCTTGCAGCGCCGATCTATCGTGCGGCACGCCGCGACGGTTGGTGGGATGACCCCAAGATCAGCGCCACAGAAAGAGCTCGAGCAGTCGGCTTAGCCGAGCGTTTCGCGCACGTCGATGAGGATGCGCGGGAAGTAGCGGCGGAGGCACATCGGCGCCTGGAAGCCGAGGCCCGTGCCCGGGAGGCTGCTGAGGCACGAGCTCGCGAGGAATCCCGCAACCCACGATCATTCCGAGACCAGCGCAAGGATGAGTTTGTTGACATGACTCTCGTGTCTGTGGCAGAGCTGGCCGCTGCTGTGCCCCTCGTCGACGGGGAAAAGCTCGAGCAATCCCTGAGGAAATCCTCGAGGAAATTCGCGCCGATTCTGCAAGCGGCCACCACACAGCTGTCGGATTCACTGGCAGAGGATGTGGCTGTGGCCGCGCCTAAGCCGGGGACAAGAAGCTGGATATGTACACGGTTTATGGGCTCATGACGACTCAGCCGGACAAACCGATGTCTGTGAGTGATCTCGACAGGCCAGATATGAGCGTGAACGTGCCCGCGTGGGATAGCGCCGAAGCGCGTCAGGCCTGGGCAACTCAGCTGCTCGATGAGGGTATCGACGCAGACGGGGTGAAGGCGTTCACGGTGGCCTCGCAAGCCCAGCCTGCGCCCGCACAGGACATGTTGGCGACGTCGCTGAGTGTGCCGGCCGGCCGAGTGCCGGCCGCGCCCCTCGAGGACGTGCACACACTGCACCGATAGATCGAACAATGGGGGTGGGGTAGCCAAACTGGCTACCCCACCCCCTATCTACGTCCATTATCGGCGCTCGTCGACGAGCCCGGGCGGCGGCGGCGTCGTCGGTAGCACGCGCCCCGGATGAGGTGCGGACTCTTCTTTATGCTCGCCCTTACGGTGCCCCAAGTCGGGCTGGCACCCCTTGAAAGGGCCATTTTCGGACATAAGGCGATCCATGATCGGGTACAGGTACTGCACGGACCAGGTGGCCATCGCCGTGAGCTCACCCGACGCCCGCAGCCCCTCCCACGAGTGCCACAAAGCGGTCAAGTAGAAGACCGCCTCAGTGTGCTTCCACCACTCGGAGCACCAGTTGAGACCGGTTCCGAGGGACCGGTCGTAAATCTGTGTCAAGAACTCTTCAACGAACTTGTGAACACTCGAGTAGTACAGCTTCGGTTCGTCCCTCGAGGGATCACCGGGCGCCACGTCCTCGAGGTCGCTGGGCAGCGGCTCGACGTCAATCGGAGGGACATCCTCGTACGGGTCATGCCCATTCACAGTGATCGCCCTTCAGCTTCATGAATCGCAGATGATGGCACCCATCGCATCGGTCTCGTTGTGAATGCCTGAGTTCCGATACGTGGAGCGCTCTTCCCGAGCATCTCAGGGGGAATAGACGAACGCTGAGTAGCTCGAGCAGTTACCTCAGTGGTGGGTTGTGCTCTCTTGGCTGCTTTAATCGCCTGGGAGAGGGTGGGAACTCCCGGCGCATGCATGGCATCGTAGTGGATCTTGTCCAGGTCGTCGGAGAGCGCGGTGAGAAACGCCGTGAGACTTTCGCGCCGCATACCCACCCTGTGGGGAGACGGGAGAAATCTGGACTGGCGATGATGTTGTCAAGTTCATCGAGTCCATGTCCGTGGAGACGGGCCCATCCACCACCAGCGATGCTAGAGGTGTGCAGGTCGATGATGGGGTCGCCGTTGAGATCAGTGAGAGTGAGGGTGAGGTCTTCAGTGTCGATGTCGACGATGGGAGCGTGTGCGAGTGCCCACGTAGTGAGGGTGGGGTTGTCCTCGGCTAACTCGGTGATGCGCGCCATGATGTGTGCATGTGCCGTGTCCTGGCGAATACGATCTGCATCGTCACTTTCCCAGGCAACAGCCTGGCGAACATACTCCTGACACGCTGCCTCACCAACGATGGGGATCTCCTGCTCGTCACCATCGCTTGCGGACGTGTACACGGTTACTCGAGGAGACGGCCTTCGCTCGTTTTTGATGACGGTTGGGTTGCCGAATGTCCAGTAGTCGTAGAAGATCGAAGAATCTTCATACTGGAACGGAGTCGAATCAGCGATATTTGGATGCCGTGCCCCCAGGGTGCAGTCCGAGGCGCGCAAGCTCATTGCGGCCGACGTCGATCGCGTTCATACGAGTCCCTCAATTTTTGTGGTACGAAGGCACCCGTGTTGGGTACCTCTCACCACTCATCGTGGGCGCGTACACGCACAACGCGGAGTCTTATCTGGTTGGGCCGTTGTCCTTGTGCTGTGTCCGCTGGGTGGCCTCTGTTGTGAGGCGCTGGGCCTCATCCGTGCTTATTGCTGCGTGCTTGAACGCGCGTGGCTGTCCGCCCAGAACGTCGCGCGGTATACCTGACTGTGCACCTCGAGGCCGAGAAGAGGTGACCGGTATGCCAGCCGCGTCTAGTACGGTGCGGACACGGTGAAGGGCATTGTCAACCGACGCGTTGGCGAGGGCCTGGGCGTCGCGGGCGATCGCGCTGTCTTCGCGCGGCGCCTGTGCGGCGGGAAGGGGCGGCACGATCTCGCGCTGTGTGGGCGCGGGGCTGTTTTCGAGCCGCTCGTAGCTCGACGCGAATGCGTCGACGTCAAACCGCGGGTAGGTGTTGGCGCGCTCGTACATGGCGCGTGCGTCGCGCTCGATTGCAGCGGCAGTTGCTGCTTGGCCTGCTGCCTCGTGGAGCTCGGCGATGGTGTGCACGAGATCGACGGTCGCGTGTGCGAGGGCGATCGCGGCCATGCGCGGGTTCGTTGCGGCCGCAATCGACAGTGCCAGATCTGAGGCCATGCGGGCGCCCACGTCGACGAGGCGTTTATCCGCTGGTCGTGTCTTCAGCTGTGCGCAGCGTCCGACCTGCACGGCGGCGCGCTCGAGCATGTCTCGCCCGCCTGTCGTACGCGCTGTGATCGCCTGGGCGTGTAGGAGTCCGGCGATGTCAGCGGCGGCGTTTGCGAGTCCCACGTGGTCGGTGGGGGAGAGGCGATCGAGGTGCGTGCGGAAATGCTCGAGGGCGCGGAGGCGGTCCTGCCACAGCGGCCCATCGTAGGGTGCCCGCTTCGGGTAGTGGCCCTTCCAGGCTTCCACGGCCTCGAGGGCGCTTGAGGGAGTGTCCTGCCAGCGTGTGCGCAGCTGTGTGAGGGTGAGGTCGCGGGCGATTCTGCCTCCGCCCCACCATCGGGTCTGCTGTCCGTTTTCGGTGCGTAGCGCGGCGCTGTACCCGACTACGATGTCGATGCGCCCACTCGCAAACCTGGGATGCAGACGTACCCCGAGGCGACGAGCTCGACGCACGAAATCAGCTTCACTCGCTGCCGCGGTTGCAGCTGCGCGCAAACGTTCCTCAAGGACCGCACGGTCCGTGCGTGAGGTGCCCGCGCGCTTCGCGGCGTTTTGTGCGGCCGCGCTGTCGCATCGTGAGCCGCGTGCGTGCTCGCGTGACTCCACAACCAGAAGTCCATAACGGTGCTCGAGTACGTTGCACGCCTTCTGAGCTCGCCGCTGGTCGTACCACGGAGTCCACTTTGTGCCATCCTCACGCACGATCGTGGCTGCAATGTGAATGTGATCGCCACCGTTTTTTTCGCGCTCCCGTGATGGATCGCGACCCACCGGCATGGCGCTTTTCCATCGGTGCCGCTAAAGCCCATCTCACTCATGAAGTCCGAGGCGATACGTCCCCAGACCTCATCACCAAGGGCAGCTTCTTCTGGTGACAGGGAGAGTGAGCAGTGCCAGACATGGTTGGCCTCGATCTCGCCATTCCACTCCACCGCTCCGGTGGCCGGGTTGAAGCGGCGTGCCTTGCCTGTGGGGAAGGTGCCTGTCTCGTGCATATACGCGTCCAAGCGCGTCGCGATCTCACTGGCCTGGGAGACGCTGATCGTCTCCCAGTCACCCCACTTGCGCACGATGTCACGCGAGCCCGCGATCACGTGAGGATTCTCGTGCTCATTGGCGCGCCCCGGTCCCACCAGGTAGCGCATGAGCCCCCGGTGTCGCCGCCTGTGACGATGTTAGGAATCATCGCCGAACCCCCATCAAGCGGCCGTTAATGTCTTCGATCGTATCGGCCACGCTTGACACGACAGACGCAAAATCCTCGGGCACCTCGTGCACCGTGTTCGCATGGTGCGCGATCTGATTCAAATTCGTCATCGCGCCCTCAAGCTGGCGCCGATAGGCGCAAAACAGCTCAATCAACTCCTCCGCATGAGCTGGCCCAGTAACCCCTTCAGTGGCGGTGACCGGGTGAAGCGCTGCCTCCACCACAAAACCGAGACAGCGACACGCCACGAAGACGAGCGCCCTCCTCAATGAGAGCGCGCTCCGACGACGTCAATGACACAAGCAACCGAGACCGCTGAACCCCTCGCACCGACCGCCGCGCCCTGCAGGTCGTCCGAGAATGCGACACTGCTTCACTACTCATCTGACCCGCCTCCCTCACATGTTCTTCAAGCCAGCGCAGCGATCCTTCGGACCACACTTCCAGTGTGCCACGTGACGCCATATGCGTCGCGCCAAAAGCTTAATACCGATATCGGTATTATACAGCTTGCTACGCGAATCTCAGGTAGTGGGATACAGCGAAGACCGCGCATGACAGTGCAAGGACGCAACCTTAACGTTCGCCCCCGAAAACTCAGCCCAGTTTCTTCGTTCCGGACGGACCGCGACTGCGGTTCGTCCGGGCCCTCGATGCTTACGCTCCGTGCTCTTTCGGGCCGATCTTTGCGTGCTTTGCCGATGCTTTTTGTTGCCTTCGCGTCGCTCGAGTGAACAGACAAAAACGCTGGGGAGACGACACGAGCCTGATGCGCTCATGTCGTTTCGGTTTTGGTTGAGGGTGGGGCCGTGCCCCAATGGAGGGGCACGGCTGCCGCGTCGCCCCGCTCATTCGCCCGGCCCGCAGGAGCTTCCTTGCGTCCTTATCCTCCTTGTGCGCGCACACCGACACGGCACTAGTACCCGGCACCACACCCGGTGGTGCCACTAATCGAACGGACACACATGGATCCTCTACACAAGCTGCTCAAGAAAGACGAAGACCGGGAGGCAGCGGTTCGTGCACTCGGCGATGCTCATCACGCCCTCGATGACGCCGTCACGGCCTATCGCAGTGCATTCAAGGCAGCCACCTCAATCGGCTGGTCGAAAGCGGACCTCACCAAGGCTGGCTTCCCTGACCCCGTCCGCCTCCCCAAGACCTCAGGGACGTACCCCCGACGCCGAAGCCTGACGACTCACTCAACCCCTGAAAGGACACATCAATGAACGGCGTCATTCTCTTTCACATCGCGTGCGGCATCGTCATTGCCCTCACCGGATACTCGATCACCACGCTGCCAGCGATGCACTCTGATGACAGTTTGGAATCTGCGGCGCAACGGCGTCTTCCCACCATGATCTACCAGGTCGTCGGGATCGGTATCTTTCTCGCAGTAGCTGCAGCGATCTACGCCGGCGCAACCTACCTCGCCGCCCACAACCCCGACGACAGCGCATACGGGTCACTCACAAGCGTCACCGGCGCCCTACTCATCATCGTCGGCTGCATACGCATCATGACCACACGAGGACCGCGCCGGGGGATCGGAACAAACACACTCACCCTCATCGTTCTCGGTCTCGCGCTCCTCATCAGCGGCCCAACCCTCCCATAACAACACGGTGGGTGGCAGCCCACTGGGCTACCACCCCACCACCCAAGTGGATGCACCACTAGGGATCCATCACGATGCTTGGCGAGTGCTCGAGTCACCGTCGACCGATGCACCCCCAAGGCGGCCGCGATCTGCTTATGCGTCATTCCCGCCTGAAACATCGCCTCAGCCGCCTCCAGGCGATCTCCAGTCACCCGCGGTCGACGCCCACCAACACGTCCCTCAGCTCGAGCATGCGCAAGCCCCCTGCGCGTATTCTCGCGAATCGTCGACACCCGTAGTTGGGCCAACACGGCCGCCAGTCCCAATGATCGCTTCACCCATCGGCGTGGACGCGTCGACGTCTAGGAACGGCTCGGTCAGGGACCGGAGCCGCACCCCACGCTTGCCCAGATCGTGGATCACATCGATCGCGATTCTCTCTGAGCCTGCCAATCGATCGAGCGCGCGGACGACAAGCACATCACCCTCACGCAGGTACTCCATACATGCATCCCACGCGGGACGGTGCTCGAGCCGAGAACTCACGCCGTGGTCGACGAACACCCGCTGTGCACCGGCCGCCCGCAGCTCTGCTTCCTGCGCGTCCGTGGCCTGCTCACGCGTTGATACGCGTGCATACCCAACTATCGCCACGCCAACCTCCTGCGATCCCAACCTGATTACCGCACCCCCTAACGTGTGTACCCGTCATGCTGCGTCGGCGTATACGGCCGTGCCGACAGCTCATCCGCACGCGGAACGTGCGCGCGACCGGGTGGTATCACTCCCGCCGGAAACGCGGCCGACGTAACGGCATGAGCCTACGTGCCTCGACGGGCACAATTGGTCGGTGCTGCTTCTCTGCCTCGGTGAGGGGACGAACTGCGTAGGACAACACCTCTGCCATAGGACCGGCATCATGGCGATCCTGGTAGTAGAAGCGCGCAGCTACCAGCCCGTCGCGTAGCGGGTTGGTCACTCCCGCGAGGATCTGCGCCTGGGACACAGGAGCGAAAGCATCGGCATCCACGTAATAACCTGCATGATGAGCGAGCTCTGAGAAGAACACGAACTGGCTGCGTGTGTTGCCCTCGCGAAACGAATGAATCTGGTTGATGGCGGCCCATCGTTGCGCGAGCGCGTCGACGAAATCATCGACATCCAGGCCGCGCAGGTAATCGGCATGACGAATTGCGTCGTACTCGCGCTCGGCCGCTCGCCTCAGCTCAGGACCGGCACGGTAGTACTCATGTGCAACGGAGCGATCAGCTGGATCATAATCAGGGAATCCGGACACATCAGGTCCATACTTGACCAACGGACCAAGCATCGGGGTCGTACGCTCAACGCCCGCCCACTCGTAAACGTCCTGGAAAATATGCCGGTGAATGGCCTTCATGTGGTCGTAATCAAACAACCCCAGGATCGGATTATCTCGGTACTCGATAAGGCGCAAGCTCGCCCAGTGTTCCTCCAACGCTCGCAACGCGCGTTCCGAATCAACCCCGTATGGCAACTCGCCGCCGCCGGTGAACTTGTTGCGCAGTACCTGAGTACCCGGGATGAAATACTCATCCCAACTCGGATCCTCACTCATGCGAATACCCGAACTTCTCGTACAGGTACCTTTCTCCCGCACTACCTGCTTCTTCGACCGTTAGCTCGCCCGTGGCCGTCTTCCACTGAAGGTCACGAAGATGAGCATCAGCAACAACGTGCCCAGCAAGATTCAGTGCAGCGTCAGCAAAAGCGATCGACGCTCGTGCTTCCTCATCGGTGCGGATCTCATCGTTAGCCATAACGTTCTCCCTTGATTGACCGGCAACGCCGCCGTGAGCTTTCATCGTACGCCGGGGTGCATAAACGGTCAACCATCATCGTTATGCACCGTTGGATTTGCACCCTGGTTTCTGCACCCGATTTCTGGCGACCTTCGGTTCGCGTTAGGGCTGGTGCGTGGCGGGTGCGATAACGGCCGTTTACGCACCTGCCACCGCGCCGACGTTCACGAGCGTCACGAATACCCACACGCACACGAACGCCGCTACTGAGGACACCACGAAAGTGGCTATCGCCGCGCCGATATGAAAGCCGACGGACGGATTCATTCGTCTGACGCACATGACGTATAGGGCATGGATCAAGCAGTTCCACCACAGAGTCCCCAGAAACAGGAACGGCATGATCAGGGACTTGGGGTCACCATGGTCGACTGCTTGTTCATAGAGCCGCACAATGGCGACAGTAGCGACCGTAAGAAACGCCAGACTCGGTAGGGCCCACAAGCGCCACCACCTCCAACGCCACCGGCCCCTCGTCGGCACGGGCGTAGGACCAGGCGTACGCCACGGATTAAGCGGAGCGCTCGAGTGTGGATTGACAATCGGCTCGAGGTAGCTCAGATCCTCCTGAGTGGCTGCTGGCGCTGCAACGACTGTCTGCTCAGGCGCGTGTGCGCGGCCCCGTTCCTCCTCGAGGGGCCGCGATCACCGCCCACTCCTCATCAATCGACAAGGCGCGAGGTGCCACGGGGTCACTGCTCTCCTGCGCGGACCGGAACGGGCTCGGTTTGCTGTGAGACTCGTCGTCGATGCTCATACCGTGATCATCCCCCATCGCATGCACACCTGCGTCCATCTCACACCGTCCGGCGAATCGGCCACCACGTCATACCCTGCCAATACGGCGTATCGAGGCGCGTCTCTTCGACAACGCCTCCAACATCGGGTGCATGCACCATGATCGGGTGCCCAGCCGCGTCTATGCTTCGGCATAGACACCGATATGATCAACGTAGCCTCCCGGCGTGTGTGAGAACCCGATCATATCGCCAACGACAAGCTGATCGCGGGCGATCGGTGCCGCGTCAGAGTACTTGGTGATCTGATCGGCCGTGCGCACCGATGCCGGGAACGGGTGGCCAAGCTCAGCATAAGACAGCACGATGAGGCCCGAGCAGTCAACGCCAGAGCTTGTTTCCCCGCCCCACACGTAGGGAGTACCCATGTGGGTACGCGCCTGCGCAAGGAGCGTTCCGTCGCCCGAGGGCTCCGAGGTCACTGTCTCAACAAAACTAGCCTGCGCCTCACGAATACTCTTCACATACCCCTGCGTCTCCTTAAACGGCGGAATCCCGCCCCAGGACCTCACTGCTCCCGGCCCCGCGTTATATGCCGCAAGAGTCAGGTCGACGCGATCCCCTGAGACGAGGCCGGAGGAAAGCCAGGAGTCGATGTTCTGAGCGAGCTCGCACATGTACAGGCCCTGTGAATAGATCGAATCAGACCCGTTGGTGATGTCAGCTCGCCCATCCCCATCCCCATCATGACCGTGGGTGGCCCACGTAGCTAAGCATGAACTGAGAGATCCCCCGAGCCCCGGCCGGGCCTCGTAATCTGTGGGTCCCCAGGTATGCGCTGACTCATGGTCGGCTTGTGCCGCGATCAGCGACGGCGACACAACGTCGCACGCTTGGCCAGCGCGCCACACCACATCCTGGTATTCCTCAGGCACCCCCGACACGTGTCCGCTCCCCACCTCGAGCGTTTCTAGCTGGCGTATTCGACTCGCTGAGCATCGCAAGAGGTATCAGAGCCGCGCCGGGAAGCACAAAGAGCGCGACAACAAAGAGTCCCAGGCCCTTCTTCACAGTGCCCCTGCCTCGATGAGCCTGCACCTCGGCCGCCTGAGCGGGTACATGGACCTGAGCTCCTCGAGCAGTCAGGCGCTCTGGCGTAGCGGCATCAACGATCGCGCGAATCCGGTCAGGTCGAAAACCCGCGCTCCTCGAGGTGCCATCGTCAAGGATTGGAGCCTGCAGCAGTCCCTCGCTGCGCATCTGCTCGACGAGATCCGGGCGCCCGCTCAGGTCAATCACCTCATAGGTGATACCAGCGCGATCCAACGCCTGGCGCGTGAGGCGACACGACGGGCAATTCGGCGTCGTGTAGATCGTAAGCGTCGGGGTATCCGGGGTAGGGTTCATAATGATTCCTCCTTCGCCCCTCCCCGTAGCCACGTGAACGCACACGCCCCCTTCCGCGTGGCCGCGCCAATGTGGCATACTAAAGGGGAGCCGAACAGCGTCACCCTGTCCGACTCCCCGGGTATCCGGGCTGGTCTCAGCGCCCGATGAGAGCACTGAGTAGGGAATGCAATCGCCCAGATCAGCTGCGGCAGTGTCGTTACCACTGCTACAGCGATCTGGGCTTTCTGCTTCCCATCCAGACCCGGCCGCCTCGAGTGAGGCGGCCGATGGCCTTTCGTCATCACCCAGTCACCTCCTCTCGTCGGTGTCAACTCCCCGGCAGGAATACTGCTGGTCCGGGGTCGACGCCGCGGAGGCCCCACATCTCTCACGCACACCCATCAACGGCACTAATGCTGCATCCCATTGCTGGCAGTGCTGGCAATACCGACATTGCTGGCATTCAGCGGGGTGTTAGATCCGCCTGCGGGTGCCACGTCAACTGTCTTACGGGGGAAATGGAATTGGAGACTTCCACGTGGCCGCTGTCCCATCAGGCCGAATCCAACGCACGCGGATAGCCCTCGATCCTGACGCTCCCAATGTTTCGGCATATAGGAAGGGGAGGGAAGCATTGGAATCGATGCTCCCTCGATTCCAGGCCGTCATCAACCCTGAAGTAGACGTGCTCCGCGAGGCATTCAATTTCAACATCGTCGACGGTCTCCGCACCCGTGTTCACCAGCAGGTAAAGATCGCCGCTGGCCCAGCGCAACTCCCACGGTGGTGCTTGCTGCTGTTTTGCGACGGCATCTGCCAGCACCTCCAGAGATTGGGCCACCTTTCGGCTGCTTCTCTCTCTTCCTTCGACTTGCGCGCCTGAAACACCGAAACGACGGCGCAGGCAGCGGAAACCAAGCCACCAATGACTCCCAGCAGACTAAGGCACCCTTGAAAGTCCATGATCACCCTCTCTTCCCTCCCATCGAGGTTCTTCGATGAAAAGCACGTTGCTTGGAAACCAATCCTACCGTCGCCCCTTGGGAATCCTGTCTGCTGCAAGCGGCTCATACCTGCGCCCCCGCTTCTTCTCTGCCCGAGCGAGTGCGGCAGTCATCGCCTCGACGATCCACGCCTCGAATGAGGCAGGTCCCCCCTCGAGCACGCCGTCGATGTATGCCGCGCGACACCGGCCAGCAATGTCGGCACTCACTCGCGCGGTCACCTTGACAATACGCTCATCCGTATCGCCAGCATTGCCAGCATTGCCAGCGCTGACGGCTTTGCTGGCACGTGTGGCACGGCTGGTAGACGTCGTCTCCTGTGGGGGTGCGATAACGGCGGCGGGACCCGTGCTGAGGTCTGACTTGATCGGTGTTGGCCTACGCGGAGTCATCAGCCGTTCTCCTCGAGGTTGGTGAGCATGGTTGCAGCGTGGTGCGCGTAAGTCTCCAACAACTCGGCGGGGGCGCCGGGGTACTCATCGAGGCCCATTTGGGCCTCCGCAGCGTCGGAGATCACCACGCGCCGGGGGATCGGTGGGTCGAACAGAGGAAGTCCTTTCGACCTGCAGGCTTCTCGCACGTCGTCGATCCAATGCGAGCCAGCGACAGTACCCGGCTCGTGCATGTTTACCAGGACCCCAACGACGCATAGAGTCGGATTGAGGTAGGTGCCGTGCAACACTGATCGTGTTGAGCAGATGTGCCAGGCCTGTTGTCGACAGTAGCTTCGATTGGGTGACGATGAGAACGCCATCGGCCGCGGCCAGTGCATTCGAGGTCAGTAGATCCAAAGCCGGTGCACAGTCGATCAGAACGACGTCAAAGTCTTCATGGATGAGGGCGAGTTGTTCGCCGAGTCTCGCCTCGCGGCCAGGGCCAGCGATGACCAGCTCGTCGCGTACAGCTGCCAAGGCCTCACCTCCTGACGGGGCGAGGAATACGCGCTCCCCACATGGTGGTTGTAATGACGTCGGGGAGTGAAAGGTCGGAGCGTGTTGACAGGGCGTTGGCCACCCCTGCCTGATTCTCAACCAGTGGAGGGAAGCAAGCAGAGAGCTGGCGTTGGCCTGGGGATCCAGGTCGACGACCAGGACGCGGTGACCGACGTGGGCCAGGGCGTTGGCAAGGTGGAAGGTGGTCACCGTCTTGCCGACTCCACCCTTCTGATTGGCGATTGCGATGATGTGCATGATGGTTTCTCATTTTCTCTGAAATCGTTGGGACTGTTAGTGGACTGGCATTGCCAGCCGTGCCGAGTTAGGCTGGCGGTGCTGGCAATATCGGGTTGTTTGGAGATGCTGGCGATTGAACGCGGGTTGCATCGAGAACCGCGTCGCGAGATCGAGGGATGGCGCGATGTAGCGGACGGTCGTCTGGAGTGATGCATGGCCCAGGAGCTCACGAACAATGAGCAGATCATGTTCTGCGGAATACGCCTTCGTTGCATACCGATGACGCAGCTTGTGTAGAGTCCAGGTGCCAGGTAAAACCCGGCGTCCGATTTGCGAGACTGAATTGGCGGCCATGTGTCCGCCGCAACGTCCAGGAAATGCGTACCGTCCAGTTGTTGTGCAGCGTGTAATGATTGCCCTTGCCAGGTCGGCCGTGATCGGCACGGTCCGCGTGCGACCGCCCTTCCCTCGCACAAAAGGTCCCACCCGTCGGCGCCCTCGTAGACATCGCCAACCTCGACCTGAGCGATCTCCACGCACCGCAGGCCAGCCTCGGCTGCCAACCGCAAAATGAGAGCGTCACGTGGACTCGCGTGATCGACACAATCCACCAAGATGGAATCAGGGATGGGGCGCGGTGTCCCAGAGGGACGACGTATGCGGGGGAGAACCGAGGAAATATTGCCACAGTGCTGTCTGGCATCGAGCCACCCGAAGAACCTCCGGAACGTGCTGTAGTAGGCATGCCTCGTTTCATTAGCCCACGCTCGTGTTCCGCACCACTCCACCAGGGATCCGGGATCGAGTTCTGTGGGAGGAATATCGGGGAACGCGCGGGCCAGTTGGAGTACATGGTTGCGTTTGGTGCGGATTGAGGTCGCAACGAGCCCTTGAGAGCGCAGGAAGACGATGAAGTTGTCAACGTGCCCCTCCCACATGAGAGGCGTCGGCAGTTCCAAGACATGATGACGGTGAGTGCTCATGGTCCTCAACGTTTTCATCTACGCGGAAATGACGGGACGCAACGTCCGCTGCTGGCAATAGTGGCAGTGCTGGCGCAGCTGGCAGTGCCGGTAACGCTGGCATCAGCGGCAATGCTGGCAAATGCGCAAGAACATCGAGGATTACCAGGGTTGCCAGTACAGAATGATCGCGGAAAACCGAGACATATCCGTGGGTCGTCGGTTCAAGCCCGACTTGGGGCACCACCACTATGTAGGCCCGATGTGCGTGGCTGGGCTAAGTTGTCGAAGCCTGATGCTGATGTTCTCTGGAGATATAGAGAAAGTCCATCGAACGGGCGAAGGTATCTCTTATCCGTAGTCTTTCCTGTGATCGTTCCACATGCTATGAGTGTCCACTTGCTTGGCTCAACTTTTGCCAGATGGATGCGCGGTCGCAGTGATGCGTAGTGCTCAGATCCAATCATGATTGAGACTTTTGTCGGGCCGCCGTTTGGTCGACATAGTCGAACGAAATAAGTGTTTGGAGCTGTTCCTTTGCTAATGCTGTGCAGTTGACCGAAAGCTATGATCGCATGGCTGTTATAAGGCGCGTAGAGCAGTCGCTCAGCCTGGTAGATGAATTGGCGTGCCGGTCCCTTTTTGCCTTCCAGTGACACGGTATCGGTGTTGCTGATGATGCCCCGTGCATAGTCCAATGCTGCCTTGCGAATTCCGCACTGAAGCGTCATGGGACGTGTGTGGTCCCTTGAGCTGGTGCCCGGTGGTGGCCGGTGTGACTCTTGAGCGTGCGGGGTGCGTTGTTTGCGCCCGCGCAGCGGAAGCTTCCGGATGTCGGAGTTCAATCTGAACGCGTCGTTCGGGCCCGCGTGGTGCTTCTTTTCCCCTTGATTCCTCTCCTGTCTGTCGTGTGGTCTGGAGGATTGACGCGAGTTGAACTCTCGGTGCAATCAGCGATGTGGTCGGTTACTCGCCCTACGCGGAAGTATGGGTGTTTGTGGTCAGAGTCCAACGCTGCCGGTGTGACCGCCGCTGAACATGGTGACCCATCAGGGCTCAGCCCTGGGCACAACAACTTGCTGGGTTGTGCTTGGGGAGGCATATGTTTGACATCGAATGCGCTGATATAGGTGTTATCGAGCGGGTTTCTCGCGATTAACATGCTCCTACTCCAATCCGGAACCTCTAGGCGGGTATCTCTGGGATATGTAGTCCCAGAAGGATCG